>WBZU01000020.1_pt1 | contig 221641 bp, 198 predicted proteins | sample 5204311 | NCBI WGS metagenome assembly WBZU01 (sample SAMN12344359, study PRJNA552823) | activated sludge metagenome | biome: Activated sludge suspended growth; feature: Nitrification reactor; material: Wastewater; isolation source: activated sludge from nitrification reactor of wastewater...
ACGATCCGGTTCCATCCGGATTGCCGGTTCCGCGGGATCCAGGCGTCCACTCCTCGTAGTTCAATGGATAGAACGGGTGCCTCCTAAGCGCCAGATACAGGTTCGATTCCTGTCGAGGGGACCATCCGGTCTTCCAAAGAAATCCGGATTGGTCCAAAAACTCCCCTAGAAGCAAGTATTCATGCGGTTTTTCACCTGCTTTGTGTCCATAACGGTCTCACAACGTCCGTTGTAATCCAAGAGAAGTTGGGGGTACGATTGGGGGTATCCAATCAAACCCTTGGGGGTATTTTCTGTGCCTCTCACCGATGTTGCGGTACGAACAGCTAAACCCGGCGAAAAGCCGATCAAACTGGCTGATGAGAAAGGCATGTTCCTGTTCGTCACTCCAGCCGGTGCGAAACTTTGGCGACTCAAGTACCGATTTGACGGCAAGGAAAAGCTTCTGGCCTTGGGCGCCTACCCCGAGATCAGTCTGAAGGATGCACGGCAACGCCGGGACGATGCCCGTAAGTTGCTTGCTGATGCCAAAGACCCTGGGGAAGAACGGAAAGCACAACGGGTCGCAAAAGCCATTGCGGCTGGCAACAGTTTCGAGACGATTGCAAAGTTGTGGCATTCCAAGGTCAGCGTTGAAATGGTCCCGAATTACGCTGAGAAGGTAATTCGTTCTCTGGAAAAGGATGTCTTTCCGAGTCTTGGCAAGAGACCGATCAACGACATTCGTCCCCCTGAAGTGCTCGCCATGCTCCGAAAGATTGAATCCCGCGGCGCCTTGGAGACCCTCAAACGGGTCCGCCAACGTTGTGCCGATGTATTCACATTTGCAATTGCCAGCGGTCTGAGGGAAACAGAAAACCCATTAGTCGGTCTGGAGAAGACGCTCAAAATTGCGAAAGTGCAACATCGCCCCTCTTTGCCTGCTCGCAAGCTGCCAGAGTTTTTCATAAGATTGGACGCAGTCCGAATTTCACTGCCAGTCAAATACGCACTCCAACTGGTTGTCCTAACTTTCCTTCGGCCTGGAGAATTGCGTGGTGCCAGATGGCAGGAAATTGATTTGGATAGCGGCACCTGGATCGTCCCAGCTGAGCGCGACAGACAGCGTGGCTTGGTTGGAATGAAGATGAAAGAAGCCCACGTCGTTCCCCTTTCCAAGCAGGCCGTAGCAATCTTCCGCGAATTGCAGACCTATTCCGGTGATTCCGACTTGGTTTTCCCAAACCGGAATGACCCACTTCGCCCTATTAGCGATGGCACAATCAACAGCGCCCTACGAGCAATGGGTTACTCAGTAGGCGAAGTTAGTGGTCATGGTTTTCGAGCAACCGCGGCCAGTGCCCTGGCTGAGTTGGGATTCCGCAAGGAAGTTATTGATCGCCAGCTGTCCCACCGGGAACGCAATCAAGTTCTTGCCGCCTATGTTCATCAAGCTGAATACGTTGAGGAGCGGCGAAAGATGATGCAGCATTGGGCAGATTACGTGGACCAACTTAATGGTGGGGCCAACGTCATCGCGTTGCATAGCAAAACTGCGTGATTCGACAAGATCACCGCGTCAAGATGGTCAGCGTCGGACGCTAACCCTGTCTTTGCTAATCAACCATCCGTGGATGCGGCGACGGCTGCGGCTGCGGCAGATTTTTTGGGCTTGCTGGCCGCACTGGATTGGGCGTTCTCGCTGGCGGTCGCGGTGGCCCCGGTCTCACCATTCGAAGGTGAGATAGATTCGGCATGTATGCCCTGCCCGTCGCTGATTGCCCACGGGCGGCAGATAGACCCAACTCGCACTGACACGTGTCGAGATGCGCTGAGCGATGCAGATTCCAGTGCCGCTTTCCGGAAAGCCGAATTTTTCGCACTTGCCCCGCGCCAGGCATAAGCCAATGGTCGAGATTGACCGACTGCTTGCTGCCGACAGCCCGGAAGATCCCTTTGCTGACAACGGACACTCAGTCAGGCAACCACGATAGCCCGTTCGGCACGGTCGCTCCCCTATTCCCTTAAGCTAACAGAACTGAGCCGCATACAAGTGGGCTTGCCCCTTGTTCCGTCGATGCCCTGTGCGCGGGATGTGACCCAATGACAAATGGCGGGGCAGCTCGTTCAATTGCCCAAGGGTGATCGCAGAATGTATCAAGGGCGGTTGGCTATGCGACTGATTTGGTCGTCAATTCCCGCTGTCTCGTTCGCCCTCTGTTCGCAACGCCCGGAGCTTGACTTGTGAAACACAGACGATTGGCAGATAGTTCGCGGATGTGCGGACGCTACGCCTTATATGGTCCCAAGAGTCGGTATCGAGCGGCATTCAATGCCGAGTTGATGGACGACATCAACGACACGAAGATACCGTTCCGATTTCCCTTGCCTGCCGACGTTGCCTTCTGGGACATCCGCCCGACCACTGTGCAGCCGGTCGTCTTGGAGGACGGCGGGAAGCGGTTGCTCGCCATGTTCCGTTGGGGCTTGATTCCCTTCTGGGCAAAAGAACTCAAGGGCGCGAATACGCCGTTCAATGCACGTCTCGACACGGCGGCCGACAAACCCTCATTCAAGCAGGCTTTCCGGCAACGCCGGTGCGTGGTGCCTGTCGACGCGTTCTATGAGTGGTATGCCATACCGGGGCAGAAGGCAAAGCAACGCTACATCATCAAGCCGCCTGACGATGCGTCGTGGGGATTGGCCGGCTTGTGGGACGTCTGGAACGGGCCAGAGGGGCCGATTCCCTCCTTCACGATCATTACCACCGAGCCCAATGAACTTATGGCGACAATTCACGATCGCATGCCAGTGATCCTCAAGGCGCAGAACTACGCGGCTTGGCTTGATCGAGAATTGATAGAGGCGGACCAGGTGCGGGCTTTGTGCGAGCCGTATCCAACGGAGTTGATGCAGGCCGAACCTTTCACGCCACCTTAGGAGACCCTGATGAACGCTAGTGTGGGAGTTCACCGCGAGTTGTATTGCCCGCACTGCTATTCCGTGGGGTCGCAACAGTTGGTGCGGATTCAGCCTTCCGTTGATCGATGCTTTTCCGAGAATGGCGAAGAGATTGAGGACTATGGTTCGACGTTTGTCGCCGTCTGCGATTCCTGCGGTCGGGTCTTGCTCTATGAAAACCCGGGCGACGAACTCGAGCAGGAAAAGTTCCACCTGGGTTCTCTCAGCTACCCCACCAAGGAATGGCTGCATTGGTCGGTGCCGCGCCGTGTTTGCGATGCTTACGAAGAAGCGACGCGACTTCACGTCCATTCGCCCGAAGCATTCATTGGTCAGGCGTTTATGGCCTTGGAGGCTGTTTGCCAAGACCATGGCGCTACCGGCGCCTCACTCCGCGACAAGTTCCGCCACCTGTCGACGCGTGGCACAATCCCCCAGGCTATCGCCGACATTGCCGACGCCCTGATTGAATCAGCCAGCAACAACCCCCCGGGGGCGGCCCTATCTCGGGGGCCGCTACGCATGCGTCAGTTCGATGAGTTGTTCAGGGCCGTGGTCGAGCACGTCTATGTCGGACCCGCCAAACTTCAAGATTTCGCCGGACGCATCGCCGAGTCGACAAAGCCTTAGCCGCTTTGTGTGTCGCGCAAAGTGGATGTGCCGGCGACTTCTCGCGCTTGTCAGCTGCGAAACACATCCGCTTACAAATGCTTACCGCCAACTGATCATCTGCTCGATAGAGTTGCATTATCGAACAAGCAAACGCATCGATAAGGAACAGACAAATGAAAATGCTTTGGCTTCCCGCAGTTGTAGCAGCAACCGTCTTCAGCGCAAATGCCTTCGCGGATCGCGGTTGGGACCACGACGATCACCGCGATCACCGGCACGGCAAACACGGGCGACACGTTGTCGTTCAGCACCACTACGCACAGCCCCAGGTCGTCTATGCCGCGCCGCAGGTCGTCTATCAGGCTCCCCCGGTCGTGTATCAGCAGCCGCAGGTCGTGTATCGCGAGCGCGTTGTCTACCGCGAAGTCCCCGTCTATGAGCCAGCACCGCGCTACTACGAGCAGCCAGCCGTCCAGTACTACGTCGGAGATCGAGTGGTTGGCCAGGCCGTCGGCGCGATCGCTGGCGGTGTCATTGGAAACCAGTTCGGCAAGGGTAACGGGCGTGTCGCCGCGACCGCGGTTGGCGCCGTGGTCGGCGGCATCATCGGCGGCAACATGGCCACCTATCGCTACTAGCCTGTCGAGCAGGAGGCCTCCATCGGCGCCCAGTCCAACCGACGGCGTAATGTCATACGCGAGGATCGCGCATCGTCCGATTGCCGTTGCTAATACCGCGCAAGTATGGTGTAAGTGCGGTGTGCGTCATATTCCGACTCGAATAGAACATAGCCATCGACATCCCACGCAATGAGCGGTGGCTGTGGCGACATCGTCGCTTCGCCTGCCCGCCGGGAAAGCGTGATGTGGGGAAGGAATTTCCGCGGCTCAACCGGCAGATCGAGATGCTGTAATGCGGCACCGAGCCCTGCCTGCAAGGACATCAGGTTGGGCGGAGTATGGGTTGGACGCAGCACGGCAATGCCATGCGGCCAGAGATCGGGAGATCCCAAGCTTAAACGGAACGGTTCAAAAGGAACCGAAAGCTGCTGCCGAAGCTCTGGCAGTCGCTGGCGCTCAACATCGCCGACAAAATGCAGCGTCAAGTGCAGTTTCTCAGAACGAACCCGGGCTGCCTTGGGGGGCCAGCGCCACAAGTCTTGATATTTCGCTATGGCAGCCCGTACTTCTGGATCTGGCCATAGCGCGAGAAACAATCGGGCTTTCTCTTGCATCACCAATTGCTTGCCTGGCATCAACAACTGATACATTCAAATGATGTATCAATTTGCGCGGGACCACTACTCGACTGGGACGGAAACTTAGAATACCTGCTTCCGACCCACACTTGCCTGGTGACGTTTTCAATGGCGACGCCGGCTTGCTGATCAGCAAGCTGCCGCTCATGTGGATCTGATGTCGGCCCGGTGATCGGCCACTGCGGTCATTGGGGTTCGGACCCACCAACGGCCGCAATGAAACGGTCACCGGTCGTAGCCCACACAGTCGGCTCGAACGACCGCTTGGCACTTCAGGCTTTTTCCGGAATCGACCCACAACTGCCGGTCGAGGATTACCCAAGCAGTCGATTGGCGATGACGTCTTCGGGGCCTTGGACGAGCGCTTTCGACCCAAGTGTGTGAAAATGGCATGCAATTGTTCTCGGTTCAACTTGGTCAAGCATGCCAGACTCCTTGGCCTATACATGCCCAACGCTTGAAGCGCAATCCGATTGGCATGATGCGTGCCGATGATCGTTCGTCTGTCAATGTGCCCCGTCGTTAGTGCCGGAAGACGCCCCCGTATGTTGGTTGGTCAAAAGACCAGCTGGCCTCGGCATGATGTGCAACGTTCACTCAATGCGTTACTTGTGGGTCCAGCAGAGCGTCAGTCCACACCAATCCGTCTTGTGGAGATGGATGACGCAGCTCGTCGTCGGGCCGACCAGACTCTCGGCGCTCGCACTCTAGCGAAGCGAGTAGACGCCTGCAGCAGTCGGCAATAGGTCCCGCACATCTCGCCCTGGCATAAAGCTGCGCCCGAAGCTCGTTGTTTGTCTTCGGAGCGACTTCGTACTGTGGTTCGTTGACTGGTACTTTGAGCGTGAACGCGCCTTTCAGCATCCGGTACGTCGGCATGTTCGGATGAACAGCTCTTCCGGCATCGAGAGTCTCCAACAGGAACGCTTCGCGCACTTCCTCGCTTCCCTTGATATGTGAGAGGACCTCACCGGCAAGCGCGTCGGCCAAAAGAGACTTGGCTTGTCGGCAGGCTTCCAGAAAGGCCTCAATCTGGCCAGCTTCCTCAGCCACGACGAATGCAACTCTGGGGGCAAGTCGATTCAAGGCCCATTCACTGTCGCAACATGCAAACAGCGTCCCGCTAGCAACGAGCGAAAGGAACTCGGCGAGGAACCGTGGCCTCAGTGCAGAAACCAGTGCCTGAGCAAGTTCCTCTGGCGGTCGCCCATTTTTGGCAAGTTCCCCGCACAATTCCAAGAGCGCCGGCCAAGAAGCTTCTGACTGCGCGGCACCTAAATGACGGATGATTTCTATTGGATTTGAGAACCGACGCCATTGCTGAAGATAGTGCTCCATCGGCCTTCTCAAAAAAGAGGTGGGCACCACACAGATCAGCAGTTCGCTAAGCTCCGACATTGCGTAACGCAATGAATTGTCGTGCCAGTTTGCAATAGCTGCTTGCTCATAGAGAGCTTCGAGTTGCCCCACAACGGCCGGATCGGAGATCGTCAAACCTTGGCGCACGAGGCCTCGCAGCGCCCCAACCGTCCCGTAGACGTCCATCAAGCCACTTGAAAGTGCGCGATGCACCGGCTCAACAACGCCAGCACTGGGAATGCTCGCTACGACACGCGTAAGACGCCCAACGAGGTACTCTGCCTCCCGTGCGTTCCACGTCTCGCCGGCGGACTTCCTTTCTTGGCAGGACGACACAAGTTCGCTCAGCTTTTTCCCAAGGGCCTTTGCAGCTTCGTCTGTCCAGTGTTGGAAGGTCTCGTCCGGTTGCCGAAACTCGCGCCCCAGCCTCCGACGCAGCTCTCCTTCCTGAATATCGGTGCTAACACTGCTGAATACCCGTTCACGCTTGCTGGCCCAAGGCCAGCCGACGATGCGAGCAATCGCTTCCGGAAGGAATTCCATAGCGCTGGGGTGAGCCATTAGTTTCAGTAGGCCCGGCAGGGCATCAGGCCCCCACTTCGCCAACGCCGATGCTAGGTAGAGCCCCAATTGAGGGTTACGCGGCCGAGGCAATCCTGACGTCTTCGACCATTGATCAATCTTCCGTCGGAAAGTACTCCGGGCATCTAGGTGGCGCCGACAGGTCTCCAACAGAAACGGCCCGAACTCAGCTGGCGCTACTTGGCTGGCGACGGAGCAGAGGTACACCCGGACGGTGTCCTGCGGAACGTCCGCAGTCTCTGTCCTTTCGCTGAACTGCGCTACGAGTTGCAGAAAGTCATCTAAAGTGGGCAGCCATTGGTTTGCAGTTCTGGTGCTTCCGTCGTCGCGGCCTATTCGCTGCAATACCAGGTCAAGAAGGTGAGCTGACTCGTCGTAACAGGCTCTCTGACCAAGCTGCAGGACTACATTCAGTAGATCGCACCCAGGTGCATGTGCGAGCAGATACCCAAGCCGTCGGTGCCTTTCATGATCAACGTCGGGCAGCGTTCCCCGATTGGCCTCGGCATACTGGAGCCATGAGGTGACGCATCGTTCGATTTGATCGCGGTCTGCCAAGGGCCCCACGGCCTCGACAGCAACATTACTGAAGTCCTGCCCTTGCAGAGCGAGCCATGCTCGTTCGAAGAGGTCGGTCTTGACATCAGCGGGAGCTTCAAGCAGGTATTCACCTATCCAATCAGGCATGCGCCGCGCATGCAAGACAAATTCCCGAGCAAGGTCCAACAAACGTTCGGGTGCATGGGCTCGCGCGATGGCAACCAGAGGGGAATCGTTTCCGGGCTCGCTACTGCGCAAATGCTCTAAGACCGCATCCAGCACGCGAGGCCCTACCTCGTTGGGGAAGGCCAGAGCAAGCTGCAACTGCGCGCGCTTTGATGTGTCGCTGACAGCAATGGTCTGCAAACGCACTCTTACTGCTTCGTCGACGTACCCCTCCTCCAAAGCGTACTGGAGATAGCTCACGACACTATGTTCTGTCTGGGTCTCAACCGGAGCATCCAACCAAGCCTGAAAGGGCACATCCGAGGCCGGGAAGTGCCAGAACAAAGCGGAGATCGCTGCAGCGCGAACGACAGGATCAGGCTCACTTAGCGCCAGTGCCACGAGGAATTCATAGTTGTCCGCGTTGTCAGCAATCTCATGGATGAACTCGATTCTGCGCGTTGACGACCATAAGGCGACTCGCTTTTCAGCTCCAACGCCGAGCTGAGTGAGCGATATTGCGGAGCCGTTCATTCGGTATGTACTGAGGCGGATCTGCCGATCTCCGCTCTCTAGAAGTGGCCACAGCTTCTCGGCGAAGGCTGGTAAACCAGACGCAATCTGGTAGGCGACTCCAAGGTCTCGAACCTCCTCCAAGGGTGATGCGGCTAGTTCATTGACGCGTGCCACGAGGTGGTCATGAAGCTCCGAGTCATCTGCGTGGCTGAGGGCGGAGATTCCAGTCAAGTCGCAAGCAATACCCAGGTCTATCGCGGCGGCCACCTTCACCATCCGGACTCGAGCGGCAACTGGCCCCCCCTCACCTTTCAGCTTGCCCGCGAGAAGTAGGAGAGACTCGTCCCACGCCGGCTGATTGACCGCTGTGAGCAGAAGCGCGGGTGGGGCAGCGTCTTCCATGCATTCGCGCAGCAACCGATTGGCGGCGAAGTACTCTTGGAAGCGCTCGTGGGCAAAACGAACCACACCATCGTCGATGTGCAAAAGATGATGGCTCGCCAGCACACCCAAGACTGAGGTCAGTTGTGGGAGTGCGCCTATTAGTTGGTGCTCGGCCAGATGAGTAGCAGCAGCGTGGACAGCTTGAAGAGCGTCGTTTTTGGAACAGTTGGTAGCCCGCTGCTGTGTGAGGCGGCAAGCAAGCTCTTCAAGATATGCCCGTTGATGGCCATCGACAGGTGCAGCGGACAGCACAAGATTGCGCTGATCATCTTCTTCGAACGCCTGCACGGCCACACCGAGGAGGTCGAACGTGCTCGAATGTGCCACAACACCCTTCCTGGCTTGTGCGATGAGGCCTCGAAGGATCAGTGGGCTCCTAGCCGCATGGCGCAGGTGCGTGTCCTTCGCCAGAAGGTCCAGCAGCGGAGCCGATCTTTCGGCGCCAAGTTCAGCTCGGACCACAGCCGATTGCCCCTGCCATGCAAGTCCTCGAACCTCTACTTGCCTCGCACTTGACAAGTTGGGCTTGTCACTCAAAGACCGAGAAGTAACAACGACACTCAGAGCCTCTGTTGTGACTGCCTGGTGGATGAGGCCGTCCCGGCAAACCAGTTTCGATGAAGCCGAAATCTCGTTCCAGCCATTGAGCAGAATGACCAGGCGGCCAGCCTCCGCCAACCTGGTTAGTTCAGCCGAAGTCACGCCGTTTCTCTGGGCTGAGGGAAGACCCGCGAGGTATTCGAAGAGATTGGCGTTATTGGTCCGCGCCCAAAGCGGTGCGTCCACAAAAAGGGGAACACAGCGCCCACGTTTCAGGCAAGACGCGCTCAGTTCTAACAGCAAGGTTGTTTTGCCAATGCCCCCCTTGCCGAACAGAACCAGATTCTCCCCAGCCTCGATGAGGGTCGTAAGCTCAGAAGCACCAATTGGACGTGATTCGCCCGCCGGCGGCCCTTCGTGGGTTTCTAGGTTGAGTGGTGCGACAAATACAGGCATCTTCCAGCTACGCTTGCCGACCTCTAGCAACGTTGCAGCCATGCCTAGCACACGATCCAGATCGGCGTCACTTGGGCACGTGGTTAACGCCGTTTCAGTTTCATCCGCCGACATTGGAAGCTGTTTCCCAAGCTCAGCTCTCGCAGTGCACTCCGCAGACTCACGCCACGCCACCAAGAGGCCGGCTGAATAACGAGCGACATCCCGATCTATGGTTGTGGCGCAATTTGCACAGAGCCAGATGCCATTGGTGATCGCACTGCGCTCTCGCGGCGACATTCCCGAGTCATAGCGAGGCCCGCCTGGTGAGGCCGCGCAAATGTGAGCGGCAACCCCTAGATTCGTTACTTCGTCCTCACGGGTCCCGGGTGCGACAGTAGGCGCGCGACAACTAGGATTCGAGCAGCGACAAGCTACTCGCATACGCAACCGGTCGATGGTCCTCTGCGAAAAATTGTCTCGCGCCATACGGCAAATTATGAGCGATTTCTTGACGGGTAAGCCAAGTTTAGATCGATGACAGAGATGAGCGAGTTGAAAGGATGTGCGTTCCAACGACCGGTACGAGCTGTTGCGGCCGATGTCGGCTTGTGGCCGGGAGCACGCGCCGAGCATCCAATCCGAAAGCTGCCACTCAAGATTGGGGCGTGGTGTCGGCGACTGCTTTGTGCCGGCATGGTCGAACTGGAGCTCCCGGCCAGGTCCGGCCATAGCGACTACCGAAAATACTTGCGGTCGAACGGCGGGTAACTCCTACCGAAGCCGACCTTCAGTTGCGCAAGCCATCGGTCTCTTGGTCGGCCAATCCGGCCGTTAGCCGAATGCGCTGAATTTGGCAGCAATCCGTCGCGTACCTGCCGTTCAGTCTTTGAACACGGGTATCGGATCGAAGGCCGGTTCTGAAGTGATTCGCGGCCGTTGGCAAGCTGCAGGAAGCGTCGTTCGTCAGCCCCTATTCCACAGGGGAAAATACCGAACCGCGGCCTGAGCGCGGCACCAATTCGACATACAGAGTTTTTCGCCCGACGATGACAGCCAGCATAGGCCTCTTGTCCAGACGCTTCGCTGATAAGCGGTTCCATTCCGATCTGTCGAGACAAGACGGGTTGGGGTTTTCTTCCGGATGGGTGTGCCATTCTCCCAAATAGCGGATGGTTCCCTGGCTCGCCGTCCACCGAGCCAGTGCAATGGCTTCGTGGCCGAATGGCATTCTCTCGAACAGGTAGCGAAACCGTTTGTCCCGTACCGTGGGAACCGTCGCTTGCTCAATGAGCATATGGGTTCCGTGAACAGAACCGAGAAGAAGCCCGCCGGCTTCGCAGTCAGAATCACTGACCTGAACATGCTGGCAGAAGGTCTCCAACGTGGGCTTTGAGAAGTGCAGCAGCGTCCTCTTATTGTCGGCTGCCCAAGAACTTATGAATTGCATAAGGGACATTCCCGATCCCGCAGCGGATCGCAATCGGGTGTGGCGAGCTGCTGGGCGCGGTCGATCAACGTAGTTCGCAACGCGGGAGAATAGACGCCGTTGCCCCAATCAAGGGTCATCTCAGCGCCCAAGCTGGCAGCGTGCACCGACACCGAAGCGGGGAATGGCACGTACAAGCCCTCGCATCCATGCCCCGACAGAATGGCAGGAAGAGGATCAATGGTGGAACGGAGCTCGCCTCTGCTGTTGCTATGCCAAAGACATCGATAGCACGCACCAGATGCGTTCGTCCTCAGGAGCGCACGGACAGCCGTTCCCGGTCCCTCGATCCAGACCGAAAGCATGGGCGTCGGAGGCGGATAGTGGCCGCACAGCCAATGCCCGAGCGATTCTTCGCCGGTGGCATCTATGAGCATGTCCAGCTCACCCAATTGAGCTTGCCTGACATCCACAGGCAGCGCACGAATTTCGGCGCCTGGCGCCAAGCGTTTGAGTTCCTTCGCCATAGCCTCGGCTTTGTTCGACAACAGATCCGGGAATCCCAGGCGATGACGCCCGATGTTTTGCGGGAGAAGGCAATCGAAATCCACCAAGGTGAGCTTACCGCCGCATGTCCCCGCCCCAGCCTTGACAAGCATATCCGACAGATAGCCGCCAATCGTGCCGCATCCAACGACGGCGATACTCTTCCCTGCAAGCGTCTTTGAGTTAGGCATGTTCCGCTGGGCAAGATACCGATCGTCAATTCTGACCACAGAGATAGGCATCACCTTCAACCGATAGCTCGAATCCCTGCGATCTACGAGCTTGCTCTTTTGGACAAGACTCTGGCGGTCATAGAGAACCGCAAAGCCATAGGTCATTAGCGGAGACTCGATGACGATCAGAACTCCGTTGGCCTTCTTCCTGTCCCCCTCCTTGATACGCTCGTGTATCTTGCGTCGGCACCGGGGGTCAAGGGTGCTTTGCCACGCCAAGATATCCCCAACTGTTTCAGGCGGCCAATGGCTGGTCAAAGGGCGGGGTTGAGCACCAGTCTTTACCCGGTAAGTCAGCACCGTTCTATCGGTGACTTGGTAGCCGAGCGACTTCAGCTTCTCAGTTGTTCGATCCTCGTTGTCGGTGATGAACCACAATGGGCACCCATTGGCCTGGGCGACTATGCAGTTCTGTCGGCCTAGATCCTCGCCTTGCATGTCCACGAAACAATGCCAGCCGTGCCAATAGGCGAAGAACTCTTCCGCGAGGTCTTCGATCATCTCCCCCTGCATGATCCGCCCGAACACGACGGCCGCGCGTTGCAGGCACGCCAACGACTGCCCAACAGGATCGTAGATGTCCAGAACGACGGTGCCCTTGGCGAGATAGCAAAGTCCGCCATCTGCGCCAAGATGAGGAACCGCTGCGGGCAGCTCAGGAGGGATTTCCAGCAGCCGGATGCGAGGCAAGTCGAAAAACGTAGGGTCCAGCTGAACCTCGCACGGACAGCCCTTGTCCGCGTCGGGTGGGGTCAAACGCCCGTGCAGCTTGAACCAGCCATCACCCGTCTTGCCAACAAACTCGAAGCCTCGCTGCTTGAAGGCCTCGATCACGTCTGCGACCGCTGCGGCGCTGTTCATCCAGCCTTCGTTCGCCCGACAAGTTCGCTCGGACCGGCGATGGCGGGAGCTGCGGCAATGGTGGCGGCAACGGATACCACCTTGACCCGATCCGGCTCGTTCGGAAAGCGGGGGCCGAATTCGCCCTGCATCCAAATGCAGGCCTGTGAAGGGCTGCCGGCGTCGGTGGCTCCGCGCAGCACCTTCTCAAGTTCTTCGAATGCCTTTGCCGCTTCTTCGACACCCGCTTTGCCAAGTCGCTCTGTGAGCGACTCAGACTCATCCACGGGGTTGTTCACACCCGCCCGCAGCCTAGCCGGCAGTGCCGCGACGACATCCAGCAACGCGAGGTCATCGCGCCGATCACGCTTTTCAAAGAGAGGGGCCGCGGCGGCCATCAAGAGGATCGAAGCGGGTCCACCGCTGGACCACCTCCAATCACGAAACGCCTTCAAGTAACGAACCACGCGGCGGAATTGCTCCCCCTCGGCCTCCACTTCGCCCAGGAACCATTCCTTCACAGGCCTGGGGTCAGATGACATCCAGTTGCATTCACGATGGGCCAGGAGAACCTTGTCAGCGGGCAGCGCGGTCCAGGCATCCCGCTCCGCCATGTTCACCGCTTCCGTCAGCGAGTCGTAGCCATATCGCTCCATCGAAGCCTTTGCGAGCGTGACAAATTCCTCGTCGGGAATGGCGTACAGAGGAATATCAATGTGGGCATACGTGGCAATGACGATGCGGATGCACGTCGGCTTGTCAGTGACGAGCTTCCACCGCTTTTCCTCGACCAGCGGCTTCAATGCTTCTTCCGCAGCGTCAAAGAACACCGTCGCCGCAGTGCTGGGACGCCTCGTCTGCGAGACGAAACTCATCGGCAAATAGCAGCCATCGTCGACATCCGCCTGCTGAGGGTGTTGTGCCGGGGAGTTAAGCGTCTTGTATGCCCACGACCCTTGCGTAAAGAAGCGCGGCTGCGGCACGTCTTCCGTGTACCCGCTTGCCCTAAGCACGCGAGGGATGCCTGCACGCAGGCAGTCCCTAACATCAGTGCGTGCACTGGCGATCCAGGCGCGTTGCTCAGGCGTCAGATCCAGCTCGTCATGCATGCAGGATTCGTCATCAACGGTGGTAAAGAAGAGCGGGCTCAGGTTCAGCATGCGGACTCCGGAACATTCTTGTTGGGGCCGTGATAGAAGATGGGTGCGCCGGCCTGGTGCGCTCGAAACGGTCGGAAAAGAGGATCGCCGAGCGCACGCTGCGCCGCGTGGTTGCCGCGATCCTTGAGCGTATTCGTGGCGCCAATGGAAACCCGGTCCAGCGCCTTCACGTCCTTACTTTGATCTGGCGTCGCCTTGTCGTCGATCTGGAAGTAGTTGTTCCCCAGCGCCTGCCGCAGCATGTAGTCCACCGACGACTCCTGGGCAGAGATCACGAGGTCGAAGAGTCCCCCGCGCCACTTGCCGAATCCGCGGTCAAGGCTGGCGCCGCCGCGGACGGTTGCACCGATGGTCATCGTGCCGATTGCGAGAACCCGAACCAGCGCATCCTGATTCGGCGCCAGGAACGTCTTGACTTCGTGCAACCCGAACAGGCCGGGGGCGTTGCCCACCAGCCCCCCATCCGCGAAGACACCGCGGTCGTTGCGCGCCAAAGGAAAGTAGATGGGCGCGGCTGCGGTCGCCAACGCCACATCAACGACCTTCATGCGGTGATCCAACTCAAAGGAAGGATGGTGAGGCGTCTTGAAGAACTGCCCGCGACCTGTCGAGTAGTTGACTGCCGGCACGAGAACACGATGCTTAAGGTCGCCGATCGTGGTCCCTTTGAAGCGCTCGGTCAGCACTTCTCGCAGCCCTGTCGAGTCGTGCTTTGCGGTCAGCCAGAAGCCCAGAAGCCGCCGCGGCAGGCTGCGGCAACCAAAGATGCGGCTGCCTTGTTCTTCAAACAGTGCCTTGAGTTCGTGCGCCGGAATTTCCGCAGCCAGTCCCAAAGCCAGCATCCCTCCTGCCGATGTGCCGCAAATCAGATCAAAGTGCGAAGCGATAGGACGGCCCAGCACGGTTTCGAGTTCGGCGAGAACTGTGGCGGTGTACAGGCCGCGATAACCGCCCCCTGACAAGGCGAGCACATGGTAGGTAGGGATGCCCGTCATGGCACTTCAGCCCTTCGGCGGGAAGGAGTCGTTGCCGTGGCTGTCCTTGTCACGAATACGGCCATCCGGACGATGGATGACGAGTTCGGACTGCTGGTTGCGTGCGATATCCCTCGCTGGTTTAATGGCCTGTTGCTGCGTGTCGTGCACGGAGGTCGCCCGCTGATTGCCGGCTCCCTTGACGGCCCAACCATCCTGATGAGGGACAACATGCTGGTTCTTGCCTGCCATGATGGCTCTCCTACAGTAGAACTATCGAAGTCCCAGCCGCTCCGGCTGGGTTGTCAATGGCCGCCCGCTGTAGCACAATTCGTTGCTCACGCAGACAACAGGCAGACCAAGCCATTCCAACCTGAAGCAGTCGTAAAACCTACATCTGTTGTCTGACTGGACAACAATGTATCAGAGCATGTGCGCTGGTGCAACTCGCGTGCTGCGTGCGCTTTTGAACATCAACCGGATGTGGAGGGGCAGCAGAGGGCTTGGCCCTTCTTCCCGCAACCGAAAGAAGGATCAGAACTCATGCCGCAAACAGGCCTAGGCGTCGCCCTCAAGACGCTACGCGAACGCAGAACACTTTCCCTGCGAGAGATCGGCCAGCTATCGTCAGTTGATCATGCTTACGTCCACCGCCTCGAAACAGGCGAGAAGACAAACCCATCCCAAGATTTGGTTGAGAAGCTGTTGAAGGTTCTCAAGCCCGGAGAAAGAGATGCTGCACTTGTGATGTGGCTGGTTGACCACGCAGACGCTGATCCAAGCCTTGTTGAATTCGTGCTACAGGATCCCTCGATCAGCATCGATGTTTTTTCGGCGGCGGCTGGAGTCAGGCATCGCGGAAATGCAAGGCCTGACCCCGCGACGCTCATCGCCCGAATCAAAAAGGCCTTCGACGCCGACGAGGACGACTGAACATGGATGAGGCGGATGTCATGCAGAGAGCGCGCGCGTTTGTCGCGAGAGTCGACGTTTCGAACATCCGAGAAGACCTGTCCCCGTATGTGACTGCGGCTAACGCCAAGGTCAAGAAGGATGAGCTTGGCGAGGGGGAGTCTGGCTATACCGTTACCAAGCCGAACGGGAAGCACATCATCACTGTGAATTCGCTGGAAACTGACGAGCGCCAGCGCTTCACTGTCTGCCACGAGATAGCTCATATCGTGCTCGGCTTGGAATCAAGCCACGACGAGGTGCCCTCATGGTCCTATGCAAAGCGACATCCGAACGAGATCGCCTGCGATACGTTTGCCGCTGAACTGCTGATGCCCTATCAGCAATGGCTCTCCGCTGTTCCCAAGGAAGAGCCCTCCCTGGAGCTCATCCAACACATGGCCGATTTGTTCGGCACATCATTCCCTGCAGCGGCTTCAAGGTTCGCCAGTCTTAGCAATATGCCGTGTGCATTCGTTACCATGGAGCGCGGTGCGGTGCGGTATGCCGCACGCTCCACGGTCTTGCGGCAAGCAGGGGCCTGGATACCTCCCAGGTCGGCAATTCCAGCAGGCTCCGTGGCTCACCGAATCCGCTCTTCAGGGACGAGCGCTACTGAGACGGGGGAAGTTTCACAGGACATCTGGTTCGACAATTGGGAAAAGGGTCTTAATCTCTGGGAACTTTCAAGGCATTACCTGCGCACCGATACCACCATCTCATTGCTATGGTTCGACTCTGACGATTTGCCGGAGGTGGAAGTGAACCGCTTCGGCGCACGTGTCGAAGACGATGGAGGCTTGGCTGAACTGACGGGAGAACTGCCATGGCCGGGACGAAGCAGGCGCCGCTAGAATGCCAACGCGGCCTCGACTAAGAAGATCGCCCTCTTAAGCGCAAACCACTCAACCAAAGATCAACTTGAATCGCGCCCAAGCGCATAGACACTAACGGCCGCTGTCCAGCTTTGAGCGGCCGTATGGCGAAGCACACAAGAACGACCGATTTGGCCGATGACTGGACCGACTGCGAACAGAATCGAGCGGCGGGTTGCGAATCAGTTACCCGCCGTTCACGCCTGACGATTTTTCGCTGCCGCATGTCTCTTGCTGGCCGATGTCTCGCGTTCGCCATTGGCGCCGTAAAACAATCATAGACACGACGGCGGGCGACTCCCACAGGCGGCGCCTTTGGCCGAATTGTTGCCGTCCGATGCGTATTGACGGATCGAGGACGATTTGGCGCGAAGGAACCATCGCCCATGCACTGCTTGCGGGCCCGGGGCGACGAAGCCTCCCATTGAAAACACCGTTTCTCAGGCTCTCATGGTCTGAACCGCGAGCACGCGCACATGAGGAGTCGGCCGCAACTACGTGAAATGGATCCCGCCCGTCGCTATTGCCACATGGCCCGCATCCGTGCCGCCAGATCGACCGCCTCGCGGCGGGAATCCGCGTTGCCCTGCAGTTCCGGTATCGGCACCGGCCAGGAACGCTGTTCGAACAGCGACAACAAGGAATTGGGGAGGAAACGGGTGCGGTTCGCATACACGTGCCGATCGCCGAATCCCGCCTGGTGGGTCAAATAAAAGCGTTGCGGCACCATCAGGTCGAGTTCGTCTTTGGCCCGGGTCATCGCGACATACAGAAGCCGGCGTTCCTCGTCGATCTCGGCCGTGGTGCCGGTGCCCATGTCCGAGGGGATGCAACCGTCGACGACGTTGAGGATCGTCACCGCCTTCCACTCCTGGCCCTTGGCCGAATGGATGGTCGAGAGGATCAGGTAGTCCTCATCGAGCAGCGGCACGCCAGCCTCCGCGCTGGTCGCTTCGGGCGGATCCAGGGTGAGTTCGGTCAGAAAACGTTCGCGGCTCGGATAGGTCGACGCCATCCGCGCCAGCTGGTCGATGTCGATCTGCCGCTGCGGCGCATCCTCATAAAGACGCTCAAGCTCGCCTTCATACCAGCGACATGCTGCCTCGAAGGACGCCGGCCAGGCTGCGGCGGGCCGGCCGAGGGATGCCACCAGTGAGGCGAAGGCTTGCCAGCTTTCACGGAGGGCCTCGGGCACCGGCTGTTCGGCCAGCAGGGCACACCCGGGGGCCGCAGCCGCGAGGTTCTCGAGAATCCGGCCGGCGGTTTTCGGACCGATACCGGGCAGCAACTGCAGGGTGCGGAAACCCGAGACCCGATCACGCAGGTTCTGCGACCAGCGCATCAAGGCAAGCACGTCCTTCACGTGCGCGGCTTCGAGAAACTTGAGTCCGCCGAATTTCACGAACGGGATCTGGCGCCGGGTCAGCTCGACTTCGAGCCGGGCGCTGTGGTGCGAGGCGCGAAACAGCACCGCCTGGTGCTTGAGCTTCACCCCGGCTTCGCGGCGGGCCAGCGTCTGCTCGACGACGTAAGCGGCCTGATCGGCGTCATCCTTGACGGCCACCAGCAGCGGCAGGCGTGACGACAGGCGTTCCGTCCACAGCGTCTTGGCAAAGCCTTCACCGGCCAGGCTGATCACGCCGTTGGCCGCGGCGAGAATGGGCTGGGTCGAACGGTAGTTGCGCGCCAGCGTCACCTGTCGGGCGGGCGGATCGAACAACCGGGGAAAATCCAGGATGTTGCGCACCGTCGCACCGCGAAAGGCATAGATCGACTGCGCATCGTCGCCGACCACGGTCAAACCGCGTCCGTCGGGTTTGAGGGCGAGGAGGATTTCCGCCTGCAGGCGATTGGTGTCCTGGTATTCATCGACCAGCACGTGGTCGAAGCGCCGGCCGAGTTCGTGGGCGAGTGTCGGCACGGTGGCCATCTGGACCCAGTAGAGCAGCAGATCGTCGTAGTCGAGCACTTGCTGGGTTTGCTTGGCCTCGACGTAGGCGAGGAACAGGTGTTTGAGGTCCGCTTCCCACTCGCGGCACCACGGGTAGGCGGACTGCAGCACGTCGGCAACGCTGCTACGGGTATTGACCACCGTCGAGTAGATACCCAGACAGGTTCCTTTGAGCGGAAAGCGCCTGGCCTTGGCCGAGAATCCAAGTTCGTGCCGCACCAGGTTCATGAGATCCGCGGAATCTTCCCGATCGTGAAGGGTGAAGCCCGGGCTGAGGCCAATCGAGGGGGCGTATTCCCGGAGCAGTCGTGCGCCAACGCTGTGGAAGGTGCCGGACCAGGGCAGGCTGGCGTTCGCAGCGGCGGGACGACGGGCTGGAGAACCGATCTGGCCGAGAATCCGGTTGGCCCGCCGGGTCATCTCCTCGGCCGCGCGGCGGGAAAAGGTGAGGAGCAGGATCCGACCGGGGTCGCCGCCCTTTGCGATCAGGTGGGCGACGCGGTGGGCCAGGGTATTTGTCTTGCCCGTTCCGGCCCCGGCGATGATCAACAGCGGCGGCGCAACGGATTCGTCCTCGCCGTGACGGGCGGCCTCCTGCTGTGCGGGATTGAGGTTCGCGAGATAGGCCGGCAGCGGATCAGGCATCGCGCCCGCATCGCCAACAGCCGGCCTTTCGCCGATGGTTCTTCTGTTGCTCATCGAATGTGCGCGACCGCCCTCCTCGCCAAGTCCCCGATCTGATCACCAGGTGGAAGTCGCGCAGCCGCACGGCATAGCACTGCCGACGTTGTTGGCGCGGCGGCCATCAACGGCCCTCGGAGTCGCGAACATTGGCCGCGATAATCCTCTTCTCGCCATCACCAATCGCGTTCGAGACACCATAAACGGACTTCTGAAATCTGCACGGCGGCGGGCTGGGCATGGTGATACTGGTGTTATCCACAGTGTCGGAAATGTTACCATGTCACCATGGTCAAGTCTGAACTCATTGCGCGCCTGGCTGCTCGATTTCCTGATCTCACGCACGCTGATGCTGATGCGGCCGTCGAACAGATCCTGCGGGCAATGACCAACACTCTTGCTGCCGGTGGCAGAATCGAAATCAGAGATTTTGGCAGCTACTCGGTAACTATCAAGCCGCCACGAACGGGCCGGAATCCAAGAACGGGCGAAGCCGTTTCAGTGCCTGCAAAGGCAACACCGCACTTCAGGGCCGGGAAACTGCTGCGAGTGTCCTGCCTTTGCTAATCGCGTAGCCGGATTTAGCTGTGGGCTGCGGAATAGGACTTCTTGACGCCGAAGCGGAACCCCATCACGGCCATGAGGCAGACCGATATCACTGCTGCCATCACGCCCACTTGCAGGAACGACCGCACGGCTGACGCAATAGCGGTGGTGTCGGCCCTCTGGAATTCGCGCACGACTTCCGTTTAAGAGTCGGGCGCAAACACCGCCAAGGCGATAGCGGCCCGAAAGAACATCAAGGGCACGGCAATAAACAGCTTGTCGAAGACGACCAGGGCCATGCGGCCCACGTTGAAAAGCTGCGCCATTGTGTTGCGGCCGTCGCGGAAAGCGTGCCGCCGCATCATTGCATACTGCGTATCGGTCACGGTGCCGGCCTGGGCATCATTCATCCCCACGTCCCAGGTGATCGGCGCGTCGGCCTCGATGCGCTGTGTCAGGCTCGCGTCGTACAGGGCGCCGGTCTCGATGTTGAAAGCCGCCGCTATCATCACCGCGAACAACAGGCCGAGCCAACCGCCGTAAGTGCCCAAAAAAAATGGGCTGAACACCAGGGCGGCGATGACTGACGCCAGGGCTTGCAGCGCCCGCCGTTTGATAGTGCTTTTTCATACTTCTCCCCAATGAAACATCCATTGTCAAAACCGGATTTCGATGTGGGGAAACACGCTCATATCCGGATGCCTGCTGATCAACCGTCCGTGGATGCGGCGACGGCCGCGGCTGCGGCAGATTTTTTGGGCTTGCTGGCCGCACTGGATTGGGCGTTCTCGCCGACGGTCGCGGTGGCCCCGGTCTCACCATTCGAAGGTGAGAGAGATTCGGCATGTGTTCCCTGCCCCTCGCTGATTTCAGCGGCCGGCGTGTCTTCCCCTGACGGCGCTGCCGGTTGCGTTTGCTGAACCTCTTGCTCGACGAGTTGGCTGATGCGCCTGCGCAATCCGATGGCGAGGTTACGTGCCGTCTTGGCCGGGCCGCTCACCCTGCGCTTCAAGTTCTTTCTGGCGATGTCGGTCTCCGTTGGCGTGCGGATTTCGAGGATCTCCAGCGTCTTCATCATGGGCATCAGCGCGTCGAACGCTTCCAGGACGTCGATGTAGCGCCGGCCATATGGGCTGATGATCGGTACCGCTTTCTCGAGTGGCTGCGTGTCGTAACTGGCGACGTCCACGACCCCTTCACGTTCTAGCACCAGGCGTGCGCTCTCCGTGGCGGTGGCCAACTCGTTGGCGACGGTGATCAGTACCTTGCGCAGTTCTGCTTCGACTGCCTCAATCTGGGGCGCCTCGAGACGAATTCGCGCAATCTCCGAACAGAAGTGTGCGTTGAGCTGCAGGGTGTGGAAGTAGCGGACGAACAGCCGCTTGGCTTCGGGACTCTTCAGGGCGATCTTCCGTTTCAGCGAGGCCTGCTCGACTCGCCGGTAATCTGCAATCGATTGCGTGGCCAGGATCCTTTCATTGACCCTGCCGTCATCGAGCCGGACGTTCTCTTTGGCGTTCATCGCTACCCCCCGCTGGTGAGTCATGGAGAGCGATATTCAGTCGCCGGGCGCGGCGGCGGTAGGAGAAATAGCCCCAAAAACCCGGGGCTTTCGGCACCAGCCCCTGCTTTTGTCGGTTCGCGTATTGACAGTGGGATTTCGCCCGTCTACTTTGCATCTTACCGCAGCAGCTAGCCCTGCGTAATCCTCAGGCCAGCCCTCAAGTCCGAGCGCGTACGCGCTGTCACCGTTTCTGCAAAGCGAAGCCTTCGCGGCTTCGCTCTTGCCCTCGTTCCGTCCGTCGAAGGATCTTCCAAGGCGTGGTTTTGTCACGCACTGCAAGGTTTCTTCGATCGGTTGCTGGCCCGATCCCGCGAGTCGCGTCTCGCCATCCTTCGCCAGTCCAAAAGGCTGACCGGTTCCGGTCAGACTCCTGTCAACCCTTCGGGGGCAAACGCCCCAAGGGGTCGCTTTGTCTCCGTTCTTCTTGGAGGCAAACATGCTCAGTGCATCCGTGGTTGCACGGCACCCTTCCGGACAGCCGATTCTCCCACCCGAGTTCGGTGTCGCACCGGGAAACCTACTGTTATTCACCGACCTCTCGGAAGAGCAGGTCAAAGCTCTCGACGATTTCATCGAGAACGACGATGTCTTGCCGCCGGCTTGGGAGGAGGAGGACGTCGTCGAGCTCTGCTGGCGTCTCCTGAAGGACCTCGAGAAGCTGGACGATCCGGAAACGCCGATCATCGACAAGATCGTGTCTCTTAACTGGATCTTCGCCGAGGCGAAGCTCGCGCGGCGGCCGTTTAGTTTCGTGTTCTGCGTCAAGGTGACGAGCCTTAGTCCTTTGTCGCGCCTGCCCTACATCGGGGACTTTGACCCGGATGACTTCCTCGATTTGATCAGTCACAAGATCAAGCGCTGGATGCGCGACACCGTCAGCCGGTACCCCGAGTGGGTTCGGGATCTCATCCTCACCAACCCCGGCTACGTCGTCGACCGGCTCGAGAAGAAGCCGCAATGGCTCAACGACCAGATCAGGTCCATCGAGAACAGTCCGACCGGCCAACTTTTCAGCGTGTAGCAGGCATCGTCTGCAGTGGGAGAAACATCATGATCAAGACCATCGTAGTGGTGGCCTTGCTGCTCATCCTGTTCGGCATCGTCGGACGGATGGACTACGAGGCTGCCGTCGCAACGCATGCAGATCGCTCGATCCGCATGGCATCTCCGGCGGCGTATGACGCCGATTCGGGAGTCCGCCGTCGCAAGACCCTCAAGGGCTCGCTTACGAAATATCCGGACCGTCGCAGTTCGTTCAAGCGGGAGATCTGACCATGTATGCAGCCGTATTGGGAGGCCGGCCTGCAGCGTGCGGGCTGACTGCCGTGCGCAGCGGTGACCTCGAGTATCTGATCAAGGAGGCCGAGGTGCTGACGGGAAGACCCGGCCGGCAGTTCCTCGTCGGCGGCGCTGACCGTCTGACCTATCACGTCTCGGGCGGCCCAAACGTGTTCGAAATCGTCCGCATCGACGTGGGTGCATTGCACAAGGAGTTCGTGTGTGCCGAGGAATTCGATCAGCACCGGCTTGGCGCCGCATTGCGTGCCGGACAGCTGTTCACACCGCTGGTCGAGTGATCGTTCTGGGAAAGGAGGCCTCGGCCTTCTTTCCACAGCTTGCTCCATGCGAGTTTGCTGCGGAAAGGGTTTTCCCAGGTCGCTGACAAACCTGAATTGCGGCCTCACGCCGACAAGTCAGCCCAGGAGACACGGTTCGAATCGCGGATTGCCGGAGCGCCAACGCCCCGTCCCCGAAATGAGCCAGGTGAAGCGAGTCCCGGCAGCAGGCGGGCCGTCGCTTCACGGAGAAAAGGCCGCGAGCAGTGCGCTCGCAATTCGCCCCTTGACGCAGCAGTTGAGTGATCGACCCGAAGGGCCGATCACCGTGCGCGCGGGCTAACCGAGTTTGGAGATCCATCATGAAACTGAATGATCCCGTCGAACGCTCCCCCGCGGAGCCGAATGCAATAGGTGCTCTTCGAGATCTGCTTGCTCCACAGGAAATCTCTACCGAGGTACTGATGGAAAAGTACGCCAAGGGTGGGGAGCGTTGCGTTGATGACGTGCGCCGTCGCGTCGCGAGCGCGCTGGCCTCGGTGGAGAAGTCCGACCAGGAAGGCTGGGCGGAACGCTTCCACGATGCCCAATGCAGGCTGGGTTTCGTACCGGCCGGACGCATCAGTTCCGCCGCCGGTACGAAGTTGACCTCGACGCTGATCAACTGCTTCGTGCAGCCGGTCGGCGACTCGATCACCGAAGCGATCGGCGAACGTCCCGGCATCTACGCGGCCTTGGCCCAAGCGGCTGAGACGATGCGCCGCGGCGGTGGCGTGGGTTATGACTTCTCGTCGATCCGGCCCAGCGGGGCATGTGTGCATAGCACGGGTTCGAGTGCATCCGGCCCGGTGTCCTACATGCGCTTGTTCGACCGCTCGTGCGAAACGGTCGAGTCTGCCGGCGCGCGGCGCGGTGCCCAGATGGGTGTCCTGCGTTGCGATCACCCGGACATCGAGGCGTTCATCCATGCGAAGGATCACGGAGACCTGGCCAACTTCAACATCTCGGTTGGCGTGACCGACGAGTTTATGGCGGCGGTGGAGGGCGATCGGGGCTTTGCCCTGGCGCATGCCGCCGAGCCAACGGACGCGTTGAAGTGGGCCGGCGCCTACCAGCGCCACGACCGGATGTGGGTGTATCGCGAGGTGCAGGCGCGCAAGTTGTGGGCGCAGATCATGCGTTCCACCTACGATCATGCGGAGCCGGGAATCCTGTTCCTGGACCGGATGAACCGCGACAACAACCTGCATTACTGCGAACGCATCGAGGCGACCAATCCATGCGCCGAGCAGCCGCTGCCGCCTTACGGTTGCTGCGATCTCGGGTCGATAAACCTGACGCGGTTCGTGAGTGATCCGTTCACGAGTCGGGCTACGTTCGACTTCGATCGTTTTGTCGAGGCCGTCACAATCGGCGTGCGAATGCTCGACAATGTGCTGGACCTGACCTACTGGCCGCTGGAGGAGCAGCGACAGGAAGCGCTCAACAAGCGACGCGTCGGGCTCGGCTTTCTCGGGCTCGGTGATGCGCTGATCATGTTGGGTCGCCGCTACGACAGCGCGGAGGCGCGGGCGATGGCATCGACGATTGCCGAAACGATGCGCGACGCGGCCTACGGTGCCTCTGTGTTGCTGGCTGAAGACAGGGGTGCGTTCCCCCTGTTCGACGCGAAGAAGTACCTGCACGGCTCGCATTTCGCCGCGCGCCTTCCAGAGAGCATCAAGCAGCAGATCCGTCGTCATGGCATCCGCAACAGTCATCTGCTGTCGATCGCGCCTACGGGGACCATTTCGCTGGCGTTTGCCGATAACGCGTCGAACGGCATAGAACCGCCGTTCTCGTGGACGTATGCGCGCAAGAAGCGGATGCCGGACGGAAGTTTCAAGGACTACTCGGTTGCCGATCATGCGTGGCGGCTGTATCACCGCCTGGTCAATACCGGTGTCGTGCAAGCCGAGGAAAACGAAGCACTGCCGCCCTCGTTCGTGACCGCCCTGCAGATTTCGGCGAGCGCCCATAAGGACATGGTGGCAGCGGTGGCGCCCTTCGTGGATACGTCGATCAGCAAGACGGTCAACGTCCCCGAGGATTACCCATACGAGCAGTTCGAGGGTCTCTACATGGAGGCATGGAAGTCTGGCCTCAAGGGCATCGCGACCTACCGTCCCAATTCGGTTCTGGGGGCTGTGCTGACAGCGGAGCAGCCTGCGACCGCAGTACCGGTGCAATTGCCGGAGCAGGACGATCCTGATCGCCGGATCCGCCTCGATGCCGTTCCCGAGGTCGTTGCGACGCTGCAGTATCCGTCGCGCCCGGTGTTCGAGCGCGGCAACATGGCCTGGACGTACATGATGGACGTCCCCGGTCTGATCGATGCGGGCCTCTTCGTGGGCCAGGACGAGTCGGGCCTGCCGTTCGAGGCCTGGGTCAATGGTGTCGATCAGCCTCGCGGTCTCGGTGCGGTCGCCAAGATCCTGTCGATGGACATGCGCGCCGGCGATCTGGCGTGGTTGAAGTTCAAGCTGGACAAGCTGCTGAAGGCGACCGATTCGAAGTTCGAGGCCGCGTTTCCCGATGGCAGCGTCAAGCGGTTTGACGGGATCGTGCCCTATCTCGCCGAGCTCGTGCAGTATCGATGCGAAGCGCAGTCTGCATTCTCGAATCTGGACGGCCAGCAGACTCCGTTGATGGAGTCGCTCCTGTTTCACAAGGAACCCAAGTCCAAAGGCGAAGGCACGCTGTCGTGGACGTGGGATGTACGCAACGAGCGGGCGGGCGACGATTTCGTTGTCGGTCTGAAGGAGTTGCAGTTCCCCGACTGCACCGTACGGCCGTACAGCGTTTGGTTGTCCGGGTCCTACCCGAAGGCGCTGGATGGTTTGTGCAAGCTGTTGAGCGTTGACATGTGGGTTCATGATCCGGCGTGGATCGGGCTGAAGCTGCGCAAGCTCTTGAACTACAGCGAAGCCGAACTCGATTTCATGCACTGGGCGCCGGGTAATGGCAAACAGGTTCACTACAAGTCGACCATCGCCTACATCGCGCACCTGATCATGCATCGCTACAAGGTGCTCGGTCTGCTCGATGCGGAAGGTCACGCAGTGCGAGGTGGGCTGGTGCGTGGCAACGCCTCGCCGGCGCAAGCTACCGTGCTGGAAGGCGTGTTCTGCGGCAAGCGCTGTTCTGAGTGTGGCCGTGATGCGGTCGTGAAAGTCGATGGCTGCGAGCGTTGTTCTGCTTGCGGTGCGATCGGCAGTTGCGGCTGAAGTCGGGAGATCGATCATGGATCGCGAACTCGAACAGCGCATCGCAACGGTCAAGGCACAGGCGGAAGGCAGTTGGACGCCGATCCTCGAAAGGATTGGCGTTAAAGCGGAAATTCTCAACCGGAAAAACCAGCCTTGCCCCGGGTGTGGCGGTGACGATCGGTTTCAGTACACCGACAAGTTCCGTCACGGCGATTACTACTGCCGTGGTTGTGGCGCCGGCGATGGCTTCAAGCTGGCCGAGATGGTCCTCGGTTGCGACTTCATGTGCGTCCTCAAGGACGTGGAAGAAGCGTTGGGCGGACCGTTGCCGGTCAGCAAACAAGCGCCGGTTGGTATCGTCAGGATGCGGGCACTCGCCGAGAAGATCTGGAAAGAAGCTGTGCCAGTGACGCCCGGAGATGAAGTGGACCGGTATCTGAGCGGCCGCGGCCTGCACATGGAGAAGTATCCGAGCGTGCTTCGTTTTCATCCGGCGCTGGGGTACTACGAGAAGCAGGACGGCGGAAAGTCAAAGAAGGTGGCAGAGTATCCGGCCATGCTCGCATGCGTGCAGGGTCAGGACGGTTTGGCGGTCACGCTGCACCGTACCTATCTCCGTGATGGCAAGAAAGCCAACCTTCCGGACGTGAAGAAGTTGTTGAGCTCCGGCATCAACGGGGCAGCCGTCAGACTGTTTCCGGCGGCAGCCGAATTGGCGGTGGCAGAAGGTATCGAGAAATCGTTGGCCTTGCATCTGGCAACCGGGCGGCCTGTCTGGCCTGCATTGAACTGTGTGAACCTGGAGAAGCTCTGGATTCCCGAATCGGTTCGCTCGCTGAAGATTTACGGCGACAACGACTCCGATTCGCAGTTCGATGGCGAGGCCGCAGCCTATGCCCTGGCGCGGCGAGTCCGAAAGGAAGAACTCCGCCGCGGCTATGCGATCGACGTTGAAGTCTTCATCCCGAAGAACAAAGGCGAAGATTGGGAAGATGTCTGGCGCAGACGGCTTGCCAGGAAGTTGAAAGCGGCATAAATTTTTGGGGCGCGGTGGTATCGCGTCCCGCCTTTCCAGTGATCGATTCGAGAGAATCGTCAGTGCAAAGGTTTCTCTGGTAGCTGCCAAACCAGGGGCGCATCCGCGCTCGCAAGGTAGCCCTCAAGTGCAATCGCGCGAGTCCCGCTCGCGCTTCGTTCCGGCCGGAATCCTCCGGCCTTTCTTCGTACCTGTGGGGGCTTCGACCCCGCGGGGGATACGAACGTCCCCGATTTCTCTTGGAGATCCAATATGAAAACCGGACGTTCTCTCGTCGACCTTGCCCAAGAACTCACTCGCCAGTTGGCCTCGAAGCGGGACATGATTGTCCCGTCGAGGATGGTGACTTGTTCTACCGGCCAGGACAACGTCTGCCGTCTCATCGTCAATGAGCCGGACGGACTTCGTGAGTACCCGACGACCGATTTGGCACGTCGCCAGTTGGCTGAGAAGTTGAAGATCCCCTTTGCCTACTTCGAGCGCATGCGCGAGGAGAAGCCTGATCTGCTCGATCGCAACGTAAACGACTGGCTCGCTTCCGAGTCGGAACAGCGCATGTTGAGAACGCTGGACGGCAGAGTTCGCGCCGTTCTGTCGAACCGCTACCGGCGGATGGACAACTACGATCTCGCGGAGCACGTGATTCCCGTCTTGATGGCATTGCCGGAAGCCAGGCTGGAGTCGGCGGACGTCACCGAGACGAAGATGTACCTCAAAGTGGTGACCCCGGCGATTTCTCGCGATCTGGGTGTCGGCGACATCGTTCAGGCCGGCGTGGTTGTCTCGAACTCGGAGGTCGGCTGCGGCACGTTGTCAGTGCAACCGCTGATCTTTCGGCTTGTTTGCAAGAATGGGTTGATCGTTCCGGATCGTGCTCTGCGCAAGACGCACCTCGGGCGGATTAACAGCGCGGAGGACGACCTGGTGTCGATCTTCAACGACGATACGCTGCAAGCGGACGACAAGGCATTCTTCCTGAAGGTGCGCGACGTCGTGAAGGCGGCAGTGTCGGAAGCGACGTTCCTGCAGATCAGCGAAAAGATGCAAGCGACCATCGGCATCAAGCTGACCGGCGATCCGGTCAAGAGCGTGACGGTGCTTGCGAGTCGTTTTGGTCTGAACGACGACGAGCGGAGCGGCGTGCTGCGCCACCTCATCGAGGATGGCGACCTCAGTGCCTACGGCCTGGTCAATGCCGTGACGCATCAGTCGCAGCAGATCGACAGCTACGACCGCGCAACGGAGTTGGAAATGCTCGGTGGTCGGCTGATCGAGCTGAGCCGGAACGAGTGGAAGGAAATGGCCGAGGCGTGATTGCCTGAAATGTGGCATCACACCGGTCACATCGCTGTGATCCAGCATGTCCCTATTGCGACGCGCCCCACCAGGGCGCGTCGTTCCTTCCTCACCTCGTTCAGGAGGTTCCGCATGGACGTCGTCAAAGACACGAGCATCGAATCCGGTGAGCGCGCTTTCGAGGTTTCGTTCACGCTCTGGGGAACCGAGCGGAAGCCGGCCCGGAAGCAGAAGTGCATCGTCATGGCGCTGACGCGCAGAGGCGTTCGCCGAATTCTGAAATCGCGCTTCCCTCGTTCCGGCAACTACGAGATCGCGGAACAGCGATCGACAAGGCTCTGATTCGTTGGGGCAAAAGTCGTCGCGGCGTCACCCGCATGGGGACGCCGCTTGTTTTCCGGTCCGATGAGGCCGATGCCGATGGTATTCACAGATCACTGGCCGTTCGTCCTTGGTCGCGCTTCCGTCTCCGTCGCGTTCGATGGCGTTCCTCTCAAACACTATGTGACAGATCGTGCTTGCTCGCAGGAAACGACTGAAGCATGGCTCAATACCACTGTTGTCGACTCTGATTTACTCGCATTACGCCCCGTATAGAGACTGGGGACTGGCGCTTTTGGTAGCAATTGCTCGGTAGAATGCAAAAATGGACCAATCGCTATTGACGGCTGTCCACATGCGGAATAGATTATCCGGAAGGATCGGTCTAATCGACCGAGTTTCGCGCAAACGCCGGGTTTCGAGTAATTGCTCAGCCTTCGCTCCTGCGCCTACATCGCCTGCGGGCTTACCTGGAGTTGTAGACATGGACTCATTGTCACCCGTACAGACATTGAACTATCTCGCCCTCAACCTTCTGCGGGATACGGCGCGCGCGAGTCCTATGGCAGCCTGCGCCACGTTTGGGATAACAAAGGAAGATCTCGACGAATTCCTTCCAAATCTTTCCCCCGAACGCGTGCTTGCCACCGTTACCAACTCCGACGACAAGTTGCTGTTCCAGATCCGCCCAAATCTACCAACCGTACTCGCCAGTCCGCTACCGCTTGCCGGCGCCCTGTTCGCCGTCCAGCGTTTGCATCAATTCGGTTCTGTCGGCGGCGCTCAATAGGGCGAGGGTCATGGAAGGCGTCTCGAAGGCCGAGGCACACTTGGCCGCGCTAAGTTGTGCGCAGCGGATAGCGCCATTCAATCCGCGCCCGCGCACGTTATCCTTCCTCACTGGGTTGCCGCTCAAGGAAGTGGCCAGGCTGTTTCCGCAGAAGCGGTTGCGCACCGGCCGCGCTCCCTCGACGCAGGAGTGGTACCACACTGGCAATCTTGTCGAGCGAGTCGAAGCATCCGTTGTCGCAGCCCTCTATCGGCGCAATCGGGATAACCACTTCGGAGTCGTCGAGTCGTTCATCGACGCCTACGAGCGATTCCATCGTCAGATCCCGGACGGCTCGACGGTGAGCTTCGAGCGCGCATTCAACCTTGTAGGACACCTCGAACCGGGCAGCGTGTTCGGCGTCGATGAGCAATCGTTCGACGTTGCCATCTGCCCGTCCTGTGCCAGTCAATACCTGGTGGCGCTCGGCGACCCGCTACGGGCCAAGAGCTGTATCTTCTGCCGGTTGGTTGAACGCTACACATGGGATCAGCGCCTCCAGAGCCACTTCAAGGCATCCCCTCTACCTAGGGCGATTCCCGGATTCTGAGCCGGTCGGTTACGCGGCCGGGTCCAGCGCACGGACCCGAGCCAATGCCGAAACCACCCCATTTTCGTAGGAATTCCTTCTGGACCCGGGATGGGACACGTCGAGACAATCGATCGGTCGCCATTCCCCCGGTGCTTTGTCATGTCCCTATTTCGCTGGATCCTTAGCGGATCGACAAAGCCCTCGCCCGGGGCTCGGTCGGAGCCGGGTATCGCCGGCCAACCGACTGCACAGGCCTATCCGTCGGTCGATCCCGGCTTGCCGAACCTCCCTGTCGACGCGATCCTCGAACAGAATCAAGACCTGATCGCGCGCATCAAGCTGGCCTACGGTGCCGATCGCGAGTCGTTCGGGAAGGAACTGCTGCCGCTGATCCGCCGTTACGCGGAATACGTGCACCTGCTTCCGGCAACCGCCGACAACTACTACTGCACGCCGGGAGGCCTGTTCCGTCTCGGCATCCACGTTGCGTTTTACAGTTTGCAGTCGACCGACTCGCAGATCTTCTCGGGCCAGGCAACGATCCTCAAGCGCAAGCATCTTGAACCGCGCTGGCGCAAAGCCACATTCGTCGCCGGCCTATGCCACGAAGTCCATCGTACCCTGAGCCATCTCGTCGTCACCGACCGTGAGGGAAACGAATGGCCAGCTTACATCCATCCCCTTGCGAAATGGCTCGACCAGGGGCGGGTCAATCGCTACTACCTCAAGTGGGTACCGCTCGCATCCGAGATGCGCAGCCTTGGGGTCTTCGCGGTCCCCCTCATCGTGGACCCCACTACGCTCCAGTATCTGGCCGAGGGCAATTCGGTCATCGTGCCGCAGATGATGGGCTCCATCAGCGGCATGTCGAGTCATCGCGAATCGAGTGTGCTTGACCAGCTCGTTCGCCGATCGGCGGCGCTGGTAATCGATCGCGATCTCAAGACGAGCGCCGAGCGCTATGGCCGCCCGATCCTTGGGTCGCATCTCGAACGCTACCTGCTCGATGCCATGCGCCGATTGGTGGCCAGCGAGGAGGCGTGGAAGCCAAATGGCCCAAAGTCGCGTGTGTGGTATGGCCCTGATGGGCTTTTCGTCGTCTGGCCCAACGCAGCGGGCGACGTTGCCAGACTACTCGAGGCGGACCAATTACCCGGCATACCGAAGGCGCCGGAAACCATCCTCGAAATCCTGATCGCCGCGCGTGTGATCTTGCCGAACAACGAAGAGACCGCGACCCATGACATTTATCCAGACGGCAAGAAGGCCCTTCCTGCGGTCAAGCTGAGTTCGGCCGACGTCCTATTTGCTGGCCTGCCGGAGATGCCCGGGGTGCTCGGGCGCCCGTTGCTGGTGCCCGTGTCCATTCCGCCCGAGCCCAAGCCGACGTCGAGGCAAGGGGATCTTCTCGAGGCGCTGCAGACGCCCGCGGCTGCGGCCCAGTTGTCCGGCGCGGCGAGTTCTGCGACTGTCGGCGCCCCGGTGTCCGAAGCACCTCCGCCGCCGGCGTCCGTGCCGGCTCCGCCTGATCAGCCCGCTCCCGTCATCTCCTTGCGCCTGAAGGCACCGGCGCGGCTCAATCCGCCTGTGGGCCAGGCGTTGGCCAGCATCGTCGAGACAATGAACCATAAGACAGTGCCGATACTCGCGCGCACAGTGGCGGGCGGCGTCTTTATCCCGATGCCGTCGATGACGGCCATGTCGATCGACATCACCACGGCGGTCCAGGCGCTCGCGGCGGCCGAGATGATCGTCGTGGACGGACAGACCGGTTCTAAGACCGCGTTGCATGAATTCAACGAGAGCGACGTGCGCGGCGTGGTGATTCGCAGCGAGTTCATCGACGGCCTATAGCGGCGATTGCTCCAAAGCTCCCATTCTTGAGGGATACCGATGCTGATACGCAAATTCGAGATGCCGTGGCGAACTGCCGCGGAAGGCTATGCGGCGATCATCTGGTTCGGCTGCGCGGTGCTGTTTCTGTGGCAACTGCGCAGCATGCACTCGGCCACCAGCTTGATCGTTGGCCTGGTTGGCACCTGCGTACTCATGGGACTTTTCCGCGGCGCGCAAGCGCTCGGCGTTCTCAAGGTCCGGGCCTCGCTCTGCGGCCGTGCGATGGCGGTCGTGTCATTCGAGGACTACATCAAATCGCTCAGATCGACTGACGACGTGTACCTCGGACGCGGCTTCGCGTGGGCTCCTGTTCATTCCCAGCGGCTCTACGATCTGGCGAAGGTGAATTTCCGCGAATACATGGCCTCGCCATGGTGGCTGCGACTGCTCGGCTACAAGGTCGACCCGCAACCCGACAGCGAAATCGGTCTGCCCTTCATTCACGGTGTGGGCGAAAAGGAAGAGCCGATCTCCCGCCCGCTGCAGAACTTCGAAGGTGGCACCTTGCTGGTTGGCACCACCCAATCGGGCAAGGGTGTTGCCCTGACCGGATTGATCACCCAAGCGGTCAGGCGCGGCGATGTGGTCGTTGTCCTGGATCCCAAGAACAGTCGGCGCATGAAACAGGTCGTTCAACGCGCCTGTCGCGAGTTTCGAGAGCCCGACACCTTCATAGAGTTTCATCCGGCCTTTCCTGAAGTCGGTGTGCGTCTCGATCCCATGTTCAACTTCCAGAAGCCGACCGAACTGGCGTCACGGATCCAGTCAATCATGCCCGCTAACACCGACGGCGCTTTCACGGCATTCGGCTGGGATGCCGTCAACGTCGTCGTGCAAGGCTGCGTCGAACGCGAAGATCGCCCGAACTTGATCAAACTGGCCCGTTACATCGAAGGCGGTATCGAACCCCTGCTCGAGCAAACGATCATCCTTTACTACGCCAAGACGCTCGGCGAGGGGTGGCGGGAAACCGCAGAGATGCGAAAGATTCTGGAGAGCGCGCGTCGCGGAGAAATACGTCGAACTTCGGATCGTGCTACCCCTGAACTGCTCGCCTACGTCGCCTACTACCAGCACCATGTACCGGAAGCGATGCGCAGCAAAGTGATCGATGCCCAAGTCAGAGTGTTTTTGCACAACCGCGAGCATTACCAGAAGATCACCGCCAATCTTCTGCCGATCCTCTCGATGCTGACCTCGGGCGCGCTGGGCAAGTCGCTGTCGCCTGACACATTCGACGCCGACGACACGCGGCCGATCATGAACACCGAAAAGATCGTCCGCGGCGGGCATGTCCTGTACATGTGTCTCGACTCGTTGCCGGACCCGGCTGTTGCCTCCGCCATTGGCGCGATCTACGCGGCCGACCTGTCTGCCCACGCCGGCATGCGCTACAACCTTGGCGGAACACGTCGGATCTCGTTGTTCGTCGACGAGGTCACCAATGTGATCAACCGACCGATCATCGAGCTACTCAACAAGGGCGCGGAGGGGGGTATTCACACGACGTGCGCCATGCAGACCCTTGCCGATATGGCCGAACGCCTGGGTAGCGAAGAGGCCGCACGCATGGCGCTGGGCAACCTCAACAACCTGATCGCGCTTCGAAGCAAGGACCGCCCGACACAGGACTTCATTGTCGAGACGTTCGGCAAGGCGGGCATCCATTCCGGCCGTGTCGGCAAAAACAGCGGGATCGATTCACATCTCGGCGACTTCTCCAGCGGCTACTCGCAGATGGTCACCGAGACGCTCGAGGAGGTGGTGCCTCCGGACATCCTGGGAAAGCTGCCCAACCTGCAGTATTTCGCGTCCGTGTCGGGCGGACGGTTGGTCAAGGGTCGTTTCGAAATCATCAATGCGGGTCCTGATCTGGAGAGGACGGTGACAGCATGATTCGCTACGTCTTCATCGGCGCGTTGGTTTGCTTCCTGGCAGCACTCTTCTATCTGCCGAGCCGCTACCCCGCATCCCAGTTTCTCGACCAACTGCGCGTCGAGCATGATGCGGCGATTGAGTTCTGGGGCGAAGATCACGCCTACCGCGTGTTGTGGCGCACGTTGGAACTTGAGGGAAGCGCGAATGCCGTGCCGCCGTCACCGACGCCGCAACCGGGTCCCGTGGGTGTCGACGGAATCGCTGCACAACGGCTCGCTGAAGCCTCTAACAAGCTATTTGACAATGAGTACACGCGATCAATCGAAGCTGCCCTGACCCTCTTCTGCTATCGGCTCTCGTCGGCTGTTGAGGTTCTGCCGCTATCGATTCCTCTGATTCTCGTCTGCGTTATGGACGGCTTCGTCATGCGTTGGGTGCGATCCAAGCAGTTCGTCGCACACAACCCGGAGTTATTCGCGGCATACGGAGTGCTGATTGTCATCTGCCTTTGCGGCATGCTGTTGATTGACCTCCTGCCGCTCACGGTTCATCCACTGATCTGTTTTTTTCCTTTCGCCTTTGTCGGCCTATTTGGCAATCAGGCTGTCGCGAATTATCACGTGATTGGATGACCTGAGGTCGAAACCCCCTCGAAATCGCGCCAATTCTGGCGAGACACCTGCATAAGCGCTGAATAACCTTGCCTTGTTTGCGACACGTTCGTCGCAGCGATCAGAGGCGAAGGTGACGCGTTTATGCAATCCGCTGCAGTGGCAACCGATCGAGGGCATTCAATGCCAAGTCCCACTCCCCACGCTGGATCCGGCTCAGGCTCGGTCGACGCACGCCTGCTCAAGGAAGAGCACGACTGGCTCGTGTCGATTTCGCGGGATCCAGCGAATTCGTCTCCGAAGTTTCGCTTGCCAGATCTGATAGGCGCGTGCGTCACCATCGTGTTCGAGCAGGACGATCCGCTCGACGTCATCTTTCACATTCTCCACTCGACGGTCATCCTTCGTGGCTCTGATGCTGCGCGTAGGCAGGAACGGATCTTCGAGGGGGATTTCACGAGCCTCCAGGAGATACAACGCTCGCCGGCGAACCGCTACCCCAATCCCTGCTTCTCTCTCGACCAGATCGTCAGCGCCTGCGTCGCGCACGTGAGAACGCAAGGCGTCGAAGCGCGTGATCTCTTCGACCGCGCCAGAGCCAACACGGCAAGGCGGGCGTTACCGCCGCACGGTTCCGCCGAGGTGGGTGGAGTCTGACCATGCCGCCGCCTAACCGTGCTCCATCCCTAGCAGTCTTGGTTGGTCTCGTCGCGTTCGTGCCGAGTGCGCACGCATGTTGGGAGCAAGCCGGAGCGAAATACGGGGTGGCCCCGCAACTGCTGTTCGCGATCGCCAAAGCCGAGAGCGGCTTGAATCCTCGCGCGATCGGCCGGAATCGCAACGGCAGCGACGACATCGGTCTGATGCAGATCAACAGCAGTCATTTGCCCAGGCTGGCACGGTACGGAATCAACCAGGCAAGCCTCTTTGATCCCTGCACCAACATCAATGTGGGCGCGTGGATCCTCTCCGACAGCTTTGCTCGCCACGGTGCGAGTTGGGAAGGTGTAGGTGCCTACAACGCAGCCTGCAGTTCGTTGCGGGGAGTGCAATGCCGCACGGCCCGGACTCGCTATGCGTGGCGCGTCTATCGAAAGCTCTACGAGACCGATACGAAGGCCCGTAACGCCTTCGCTCCCCAGGCGCCCATGCCGATCATCCTTTCCGCAAGGGTTACACCGTGAGACTGAGAGTCATCCACAGCGTCATTGCGGGCGGCCTCGTTGCGGCCTGCGCACAGGTTTCCCGACCTCCCCGTGAGATACCACTGCCCGCGCCGGCCCACGCTCAGGCCCCAGCCCGTGTAGTGCAGGTCGATTATGGTCGAGAGGCAAAGTTCGTAGCGTGCGTGGGAGATGAGTGCCCTGCTGTGACCCCGAAAACAATCGCAGTGATCGAACCGGCGATCACGCCGACGGGCATCGAATCGCCGCTACCTCCCCCAGTCACAGCAGCAATCGTGGCACCAAAGCGGCAATCCGTGACCGTCGAGTTTCCGTTCGGCGGAACAGCGCTCAACCCGCGCGATCAGTCCGCACTTGTCACGTCGATTCCGGTCGCCAAGCGGGCGACGCGCATCGTGATCAAAGGTCGGACCGACAACGTCGGTCCCGAGTCGGCGAATAACGAGCTTGCCTTGCGGCGTGCCATCGCAGTGCGCAACTTCCTCCGTCAGCGCCTGAGTGGAAGCAACAACGTCATCGTCATCGAATCGAAGGGGTCGTGCTGCTACGTTGCAGAAAACGATTCTGCAGACGGTCGCGCGCGCAACCGTCGCGTCGAAATCGAGTTTCAGATCAACGGAGATGTCTCGTGAAAAGGCCTCTCCGTGCAGGCGGCGCGGTGAGGGAGCAATCCACGCCGCCTGATGTTGGTGGTGCGGCCAAGAAGCGGCCGCCAAAACGCCCGAAGCGTGGAATGGGGCAAGACCCGAGTTTCGTGCCGACGCTGATCGGCCGGGAATCCATGAAGTCGCTGCGGAAGCTCCAGAAGGCCGACAGGCCGCCGGTCAATCTCAAGTACTTGTCTGAAGCGTGTCATCAGCTGGCGCTCGAGATCCACGGTGGTCAGGCGGTCCGAGAAAGAGCGCTGTCCCTGTCGCAATCGGGCAGAGGTTCCCGTTCGTAGCTCCCGTCATAAACCTTCAAGGAGAAGTGATTATGCAAGCCGTCGCTCTAGCACACCCGTCCTCAGGCATCCATTTCAGCAAGAAGTCGCGCTTCGCGCTGATGTTCGGCTTCGTGGCCCTGCTGGCGTTGTTCGCCACGACTCCGACCTTTGCGCTCGACCTCGTGGCGTTCACCGGCATCACTGGCCCGTTGACCTCGGCACTGACGACTCTCGGCACCATCACGCCGGGCATCAAGGCGATCGTGGGCGTAGTGGGTTTCGTTGTCGCGATGATCAGCCTCGCTGCCCTGCGGAACCTGGGTCCGGTCCTGTTCTTCATGGGTCTCGCGATCTTCGGGTCGGTCGGACTGACCATCGCGGGCGCGATCCTCGGCGCCCAGATCTGATCGCTCGACGACGACAAACCAGTTAGAGGAGGACAGCGTGAACGTAGACACCTTCATCCCGCGGCGTTTGGATGACATGTGGAAGCTTGGCATCTGGGATGTCGATGTTGCGGCACCTGTCCTCTTCGCTTTCTTTATGGGCTATTCGGCGGGATCCAAGCTTTCGTTTGCGATCTCGATGGCAGCGGGGTTTGGCTGTTCTCGTTGGCTCAGCCGCATCAAGGCTGACAAGCACCCCGCATTTGCCTTGCACTGGATGTACTGGCACTTCCCTAGCAATCCGATTACCAGGTTGAAGGCCACGCCACCGTCCGAGTACGTGCGAATGATCGGCTAACAGGAGACGCAACGTCATGGACTTCGTCACGCAACAGAACGGATTGAAGGAAGAGCGCGCCCGCACCCGCAACATGGGGTTCGTCATCACGTTGCTGAGCCTCGCGTTGCTGATCTCCGTGGTCGGCAACATGCTCTCGGTCGGAACAGAGCGGACGGTGGTGGTTCCGCCAAACATCACAAAGTCGTTCTGGGTGACTGGCAAAAAGGCCAGCGCAGACTACATCGAGCAGATGGGGAGTTTCGTCGGCTGGCTGATCCTCGATGTCACGCCGGCGTCGATCGACTGGAAGAAGGACATGCTCCTCACGTACGTCAAGCCCGACGTTTTCGGAGCGATGAAGGAAAAGCAGGACCTCGAAGCGGAGCGTCTTCGCAAGCTCAACGCGTCAACCTATTTCCTGCCCCAACAAGTCGTCGTCGATGAGCCTTCGCAGACTGCGGTCCTCCGTGGCCGGATGCGTACACAGATCAACGGCCAGGAAACCACGACCGAAGAAAAGGCTTACGCGGCCCAGTTCGAGTACGCCGCAGGACGTATCCATTTGAACAGTTTCAAGGAGGTTCCCTATGCCAGCAAGACTCAAGCTGCTGCTCTTAGCAGCGGCGATCACGCTACCGAGTAGCCACGCGGCGTACGCGCTGCAACCCCTCGATGCGAAGGATGGCGACCGGATCGAAGCGTCGATCTCGTTGAAGGAGCCGACGCGTATTCGCCTCGAGAAGGGGCCGATCACCGACGTCTTCGGGAACATCTACCAAAGCTCCTGCGCTCAGCTGAGCCCGACAGGCACCACCGGTTCCAACGCCGGTGGCGCGCCACCGATCAACCCGCTCGGCGAGATCGTTCTCGAGTGCGACCGCGACAAGGGTGAGGTGTACGTGCGACCGGTGGGTCCGGGAGCAAAGCCGATCAATCTCTTTGTGTCGTCCGGCGAGGCAACCTACACGCTTCTGCTCATGCGTGTCGATATGCCGGCCGACACGATCGTCATTCGCGACAAGACAGTCAAGCGAGGCCCGGTACCGGACTCGCCGTCGTTGGCGAATCTGACGGGCCGCTCACCGGTTCATATCCGCAACCTCAAGACGATGCTCATCGCGATGGCGACCGATCGCGTTTCTCCTGAGATCCGAATTGAAGAAGTCGGCCGTCCGGTGGCGCTTTGGGCGGAAGTGCGTTTCTCTCTGATGCGGACCTACGAAGGACGTGGACTGGTCGGGGAGAAATACCTGCTCACCAACGTGAGCGACCGACCAATGGTCTTGGCCGAACAGGAGTTCGATCGCGAAGGCGCGGACGTTCTGGCGGTATCCGTCGAGACCATGAATCTGCGGCCGGGCGAAAGCACGAACGTCTACGTGATCCGAGGCGGGAGCTGATTATGCACATGCCAGGGGCCCTACGAAACGCGTATTCAAGACTTGCTCCGAAACAGCGCCAGTGGTTTTCGCTGATAGGCGTTGTTTCCGCCCTGATCGGCGTTCTATGGATCATGTTCTCCGCGTCGGAACCCGCCAAGACGCCGGGTTCCGCGAGCAATCGTGCCGTCGAGGCCTCGAAGGTGACCAATGTCGGCGTCATGGCTGGCGGCCAGCAGGTCAAACCGCTCGACGTCTGGGTGGGTGGCGCCGGCAAGAAGATGGCGCAATACGACCGGGACAAGCAGGAACAGGAGAAGCTCAACAAGGACAACGACGCCTTCAAGGCAGAGGTTGCGAAACGCTTTGGCGCGCTCGATGACCGACTCCGCACCATTGCGCTTTCGGCGCAGCCGACGCCGAACCCCGCGGCGACACCAGCCGTATCCGCAGCTACGTTTCCGCCGCCGTCGACGTTGCCGGCAAATGGCCAGCCTGCGGGACAGCCGAAACAGGCGCTCGGTGGAAAGTATGCTCCGGCGAATTATCCGCCCGGCGCCGTTCCCGGCTCGGATCCACCGCGTCCCGAGTTGGTTCGCGTCAGCGTCGCGGAGAAGGCAAAGGCACCTGCGCCGGTGCCCAATCCGAACGGGCCGCCAACCGGCAAGGGATCTGGTCCTGGTGCGGATGCCTCTGCATCGCCATCGACCAACAACGTCGACTCATACCTGCCGGTCAGTTTTGCGCGCGGCACGATGCTCGGCGGTCTTGATGCGCCGACCGGCGGCCAGGCGCAATCGAATCCGCACCCTATTCTGATTCGGCTGGATGACAACGCGATCCTGCCGAATCGATTCCGCAGCAACGTAAAGGAATGCTTCGTCGTCGCGGCTGGTTATGGCGACATCTCGTCGGAGCGTGCCTACCTTCGGACAGAGAATTTGTCGTGCGTTCGCGCAGACGGGACCACCCTGGAGGTCAAGATCCAGGGCAGTGTCTTCGGCGAAGACGGCTTGGTGGGCCTGCGCGGCAAGCTGGTTACCAAGCAGGGACAGATGCTCGCCAATGCTCTGCTTGCCGGTGTGATGAGCGGCATCGGTCAGGGATTTGCCGCACAAGGCTCCACCGTCACGACATCCACGTTTGGCACGGTGTCGACCACCGAAGGCTCTCAGGCCTTCAAGCAAGGCATGGGGGCCGGCGTAGGTCGCGCCCTCGATCGCCTCGCCAACTACTACATCAAGCTCGCCGAAGCCACGTTCCCTGTGATCGAAATCGGAGCCGGGCGCGCCGTCGACGTCGTCATAACCAAGGGCGTTCGGATCGAGGGCGGTGATCTTTCCAAGGCCGAGGCCTCACCAGCGAAGGGCACGGGACGCGACGGCGAAGTGGTTCGCACGGGGGCTGACGATGACTACTAAGTCGATCAAGACACTTTTCATGCTGTTTGGCCTCGGTCTCGTGTCGTTGAGCTACGCGGGGACCGACGAGGATCGCGTTCTGGCGGAGCTGAAGAAGCGCTACCCCAAGACAGAATTCTCATCGGTCAGCCGAACCGACATTCCGGACATCTTCGAAGTCTGGATGGGTGCGAACGTTGCCTACGTGTCCGAGAAGAACCCCCGATACTTCTTGCTGGGTCGCTTGTTCGACACCACGACAATGAAGGACCTTACCGGTCCGAAGCTCGCGAAGACGCAGGCGGCGCCAGAAGGGCCCGCGTCGGATCTTCGGACGTTGCCTCTGGCTGATGCGATCAAGACAGTCAGGGGGAACGGCGAACGCACCCTGGTTGTGTTCAGTGATCCGGCGTGCCCCTACTGCAAGCGCCTTGAGCCAGAGCTGTCGAGGCTCAAGGACGTCACGATCTACACCTTCTTGCTGCCGTTCCAGGGGGTCGAACTCCCCAATGCGATCTGGTGTGCGCCGGATCGCCGAGGCGCGTGGGAACGCCTCATGAGTACTGGCGACCGTGCGGGCTTGACGCCCTCTGCACCCTGCGACAGCCCGCTCGAACGCAACACAGGCTTGGCGCAACGACTCGACGTCGGCGGCACCCCCACGTTGCTGTTTGCTGATGGCAGCCGCATCAGCGGATACGCCGATGCAAATGAAATCGAGTCGCACCTGAAGAAACCGCGTAAGCAAGAAGTCGGCGCGGCGTCGGCAACTGGAAAGGAGAGGATGTGATGCGAACGGTATGGCTCGAAGTGCGGCCTGTTGCGGCGGCAACTGTTCTCACGGTTCTGGCTGGTTGCAGCAACCTCTCCGGCGTGGGTGGAAGCTCCGAGTATTCGTGCAAGGCGCCGCCCGGAGTCAGGTGCGAATCCGTTTCGGGCATCTATGCCAGTGCGGTCGCGAGAAATTTGCCGTCGCAGCGCGAGCAGCGCCCTGCCCCGACGCCGCAAAGCGACGAACGGCGTCCCGCAACAGAGGGCGTCGCGCAACCGGTTGCTCTGACCGCGAGCAACACCGCGCCGGCAGACGCTGCGGCGCTGACGCCAATGAAGTCCTTGCGCACTCCCGCGCGAATCCTGCGATTGTGGTTCAAGCCGTGGGAAGACCAGGACCTCGATCTGTTCGACCAGGGCTACATCTACGTCCAGGTCGATGGTGGTAGGTGGATGGTCGATCGTGCGCAGCGCGAAGTCCGTCGAGGCTTTACGCCAGTGCGGCCGCCCAAGTCCGCGGATGCGGCAAGCCCGCGTTCAGCCGACACAGCGCCTTCCCGTCCCGTATCGGGGGCACCCGCCGGCTTTTCACCGGAAGCGATTCGCAATGAAGCGGCCGAACGAGTTTCCGCTTTGCGCGGCAGTCTCGGCACGCCAGCCGAGTCGGAATGATTCGAGAAGATCAAGGGGACAGACCATGGGTGAGGTTTTCTTTGAGGGCCTGACCGCGGGCAAGCCAGCCCCGCAGTCTTGGGATGCAGCGGCTATCGAGTGGCTGCGGGACATCTTGCGAATCCCGAAAAAGGACGAGTCGTCTGCGACTCAGATTGCGAGTTGGCTTCCGTATTCGGCGTACCTGGGGTCCGAACAGTTGTTCGTCAATCGCGATGGTCTGGGCTTCATGCTGGAAGTGATGCCGCAGTCCGGCGCTGACGAGCGGATGGTTGAGGTGCTCGTGAATCTGTATTCGCGCTGCCCTAAGCTCACCGGCATTCAGTTCAACCTGTTCGGCTCTCCGCACATCGGCGATGCACTTCGGCAGTACGCCAATCTTCGCGTCGAGGATGAAGAGCAGTTTCAAGAGGCCAAGCATTGGGGGCGGCCGGCTCGAAATTCGAATCTGTTTCGCCAATTGGCGCGCGCCCGCTATGCTCATTACGCTCAAGCAGCGCACCAATCGCTGACCGAGGGCTTCCATTACTCGATCCGCAACTTCCGTTGTGTTATGAGCGTGACAATTGCGGGCGACGGTGGCGACCTTCGCAAGCGCGAGGAACTGCTCGAGTTGCGCGACGCGATGGTGACCACGCTGCGAGCCGCGAGTTTGCCAAGCCGAGTATGCGACGCATCGGATTTGATCAACTGGGCGTCGCTGTTCACGAATCCGGATCGGATCAGCCAACTTTCCGCGCCATCTCTTAATTACGATCCGGGTCGCGAGATCCGGGATCAGATCGTCGACTTCGACACGATTCAGGATGCCTCGCCGCAGGGCCTCCGTCTTTTCAAGGAAGGTTCGGAGCAAGGGCTGGAATGTCGGTTCTACTCTATCAAGAGCTTTCCGGAGCACTTTGCGCTCTGGCAGATGGGATCCTTGATCGGCGATCTCATGCAGCCCGCCCTGCAATACAGCGCCCCTTTCATGCTCAGCATGGGGATCCACGTACTCGATCCCAACGCCATGAAGCAAAGGGTGACGGCCAACCACATCCGCGCCCAACAGAACGCGGAATCGAAGCTGGCCAAGATCATGCCGGACGTCGGCAAGAAGCTCACCGATTGGAAAGTGGCCGCCGACATGTTGGATGTCGGGGGGGCGCTCGTCAGCATGTACCACCAGTTGGCGTTGTTTACCAGGCCGAACGAATCGAATCGAGCTGAGGAAGTCGCGAAGGCGATCTGGCGAGCTCGAGGTTTCGAGCTGAACGCGGATGTCTATATGCACCGCCAAGCCCTGCTTGGCAGCCTGCCGATGACGCTCTCGCAGCCTTTTCATGCCGACCTGGCGAAGATGCGGCGCGTCACCACGAAGACTGTTGCCAACGCCATTCATCTTGCACCCCTCATCGGCGAATGGCGCGGCACCGAGACACCGACGTTGATCATGGGGGCTCGTCGTGGGCAGGTCATGACGATCGACGTCTACGACAACTCGCTGGGCAACTACAACTTTGCCGTCATTGGCGCGCCAGGCTCCGGAAAGTCCGTTCTTCTGAATGAAGTGGCGTGGTCGTACCGCGCCATCGACGCGAAAGTGTGGGTGCTCGACCTTGGCAGGTCGCTCGAAAAGCTCTGCCATAAAGCCAAGGGGATGCATGTCGAGTTTCGTCCCGGCGTGAACATCAACATGAATCCTTTCTCCGTCGTGTCTGACGAGCGTGTCAGTCCAGACGGAATGGTCGAAGGCGGTATCAACGAAGACATCGACATGCTCAAGCCGGCACTCGCCAAGATGTGCTCGATGGCGTCACCGCTTGAGGAAGTGCAACTCAAGGCACTCAGTGCCGGTGTCCTCCGGCGCTATCGCGAGTACGGGCGGGATCTGACTATCACCGGCCTGCGTGACTTCTTCAGGGCCGGGACGATCGAGGAACTGGGTCTCAAGGAAGACCAGCGGATCAAGGATCTCGCGGTCATGCTGAATCCCTATTGCAAGAACGGCGAATACGAGCGCTTCTTCGAGGGTAAGAACAACGTCGATTTCAGCAACGACTTCATCGTCATCGAGAACGAGGAGTTGAAACGGAAGCCCGAACTTCATGCCGTCATCAATATCCTCCTGATGTATCAGATCACCGGCGACATGTACCTCGATCGCTCAAGAAAGAAAGTCTTGATGATCGACGAGTTGAAGCAACAGCTTGGCGATATCGGCGCGGACGATCCGGTTAAGGCAGCAGTCGTCGAAGAGGCGGCAAGACGCGCTCGCAAATACGGCGGCGCTCTTGGAACAGCCACACAATCGGCCGACGACTACTACGGGTCGGCGCAGATGGAAGCGGCATTCAATTGTTCCGATTGGGTCTTCCTGCTGCGCCAGAAACCGGAGTCCATCGAACTCCTGCGTCGCAAGGGCCGCATGGTTATGGACGAAGGCAAGGCTCGGTTGCTCAACTCATTGCGGACGGAGTCCGGCGCTTTCAGCGAGATCTATGTCAGTTCGCCGGTAGGCGAAGGCATTGGCCGCCTTGTGCTGGACCCCGCCACGCATCTGCTGTTTTCCAATCGGCTCGAAGACAACGCGCCGCTCGACGAACTGCGTGCCCAGGGTTACTCGATCGATGATGCGATTCGCGAACTTCTCAGAAGGCGAGGACAACTGTGACCAAGACTTTGATCTCCGGGTGGCTTCTTTGTGTCGTCACGGTCGCGTGCGCATTGCTCGCCTATCACCGGTCGTTCTCCCAGCCGCCAATGGTCGTCGGGATTGTGGATGTCGCCGAGATCATGCGTGCGAAGGAAAAGGAATACACCGTCCTGATCACGAAGGCCGGTTCGTCAGAAGCCGAGCGCCAGGCTGCCAGCACTATGGCTGCTCAGTTTGCCATGGCGTTTCCCACCGCACTGCAGGAGATGTCGGGGGAATGCCAGTGCGTCGTGCTGCTCAAAAGCGCGGTGGTCTCGGCACCGGCGACTGCTGTCGACCTCACGCCGCGCGTCCGGGAAAAGCTCGGCATGAGCTGATGTCATCATGACCGTGGCCCTTCTTTCCTCCTTTGTGACCCCCGTGCGCGCAGTCCGCCGCGGGTTCGTCGGCATAGGACGACAGAAGCGGTTCTGGGTTCCGTTGGCGTTCGTCTCGGCGATCTGGGCCATGGCACTGGTTCGGCTGTTCGTTGAGCCCTCACCCTATTCGCCGCTGCTCTTCAATTGGACACCGAGCCTGCCGTATCACGTCGCCTGGCTGACGCGTGACGTATCGACGCTGAACCGGGGGGATTTTGTCCTCTATGCGTTTTCAGGGAAGGCGTCAGCGGACTATCCCGGGCTCGCCAACCAGCCATTCTTCAAGCTCGTGGCAGGACTACCTGGCGACCAAGTTCGAGTTGACGGTCGAAACGTATGGGTTGGCGACGAGTACGTTGGCTTCGCCAAGCTGAAGACATTCGATGGGCGCCCTCTCTCGCCGATCAAGGCATCGGCTGTTCCGGAGGGCTTTCTGTACGTCCGCGGTACGTCGATGGACAGCTTTGATTCCCGATATGACGAAGCCGGACTCGTCAGCAGGCGGGCTCTGATCGGAAAGGTCGTTCCATGGTTCTGATGCATCGAGCGCTTTGCGTCCTTACCCTCGCTGTGCTGTGTGGCGCTGCGCTCGCCAACGAGACTTACTCGGACGACGTCCCCCTCGAAGAGTATCTGCGTGCATTAGGGGCGATCGCACCGGCCGCCCGAGACGGTGCGGAGGCCTACCTGCGTGCCTATCGGGCGAACTGCGGACGCGAGATGAAGAGCGGCCAGTTGCGCCGCGCTGTCGCCGACGGAAGTGGCGATCCGGTGCTCATGGGGATGGTTCGTGCCAAGCACTACAAGGATGAAGCGGACCTCCGCAGCCTCTCCAAACAAGTTGGTTGCGGCCGCTAACGGTTCCCACGATGAAAGTGCGCGCGATCGCAACGGGCCTGCTCCTGATGCTATGCGGTGAGTTGCACGCTGTCGATCTCGGACGGATTGGTCCGACAACCGGTATTGGCGAGCAGGATTTTCTGCGCTTCATACAGGAACGGCTCGAGGCAAAGCAGCGCAGCGGTGAGCTGGCGCGCCTCGAAGAGCAAGCCGTCAAGCGGTCGACGGCTTCAATTCGGAATCCGCAACCTGTCACTGGCCTGCGCGCAACCGAAGTCAGTCGCACCTTCTATTTCGATCCGACCTACGTCGCGCCACAGAACATTGTGGACTCTGAAGGTCGCCTCCTCTATCCGGCCGGCACCCGCAAAAATCCTTTGGAAGTGGTGTCCCTGTCGAAGCACCTGCTGTTCTTCGACGCACGCGATCAAAGGCAGGTTGAGCGGGCGCGTGGGTTGATCGCCTTTTACAACGGCAAGGTCAAGCCCATCTTGGTCGGCGGCTCGTACATCGAGCTGATGGGCAGGTGGCAGACGGAAGTGTTCTACGACCAGAACGGATCGTTGGTTCGTAGGCTCGGCATTCGACAGGTTCCAGCGTTTGTGTCGCAGGAAGGCATGCGCCTTCGCATCGATGAGATGACGCTGTGAAAAGAGCCCTGGGCGTGGTCGCGTTGATGTCCATGCTATTCATCGCGCACTTCGCGCATGCCGCCGGCGCGTGCATCGGCAAGTTCCCGAATCCGATCAGCGACATTTGTTGGAGTTGTATGTTGCCAGTTTCCATCGGCAAAGCTGAGGTCGGCAACTTCGACGGACAAGAGGATGTGCCTGACTTCAACCCGTCCAATCCGGTCTGCTCCTGCATCGTCAGCCCGACCATAGGAGTGACTCTGGGTTTCTGGGAGCCCGCACGAATCGTGGAAGTCGTGAAGCGCCCCTTCTGCCTTCCGACGCTAGGTGGTGTGGATTTGAGCCCAGGTATCGCCGCGCCCCAGCATGGGCGCAGGACTTCGATATACGGGGACAAGGAAGCTTTCTATCAAGCGCACTTCTACATCAACCCGGTTCTCTATTGGCTCGAAGTTATCGGTGATTTTCCTTGCTTGGAACAGGGGACCCTCGACATCGCGTACTTGACCGAAGTCGATCCTCTTTGGAATGACGACGAACTCACGCTGATTCTCAACCCGGAGGCTGTTCTCTTCGCAAATCCTGTTGCCGTGGCTGCGTGCGCGGCCGATTGCGTTGCTGCTTCGTTGGGGTTTGGCTTGGAACAGATGTTCTGGTGCGCGGGCTGCCAGGGCGTGATCTACCCGATGGATGGATGGGTCGCCCAACACGGCGGTGGTGTCGCGTCATCAATGCTGCTTACTCAGCGCCTGACCGCGAAGATGCATCGCGAGATGGTGACCTGGGGCTACCACAGCGAAAAGGGATTGTGTGGCCCCTACTTCCTGCCGCAGATGGACAAGCGGGCCTACAAGACCCAGATGCTCTACCCGATTCCGAATACCAAGAAGATCGCAGGAAAGTGTTGCCAGCCGTTCGGTCGTCAGACTGTTCTGTGGGGTGCAGGGCGAGAGATTCCCGCAAAAGGGGAGGATTTCTCCTACATGCTCTTTCGCAAAAAGAACTGCTGCATGGGATTCTGAGCATGTCACGCCAATTCCATTTGACACCCCTGCTGATCACGCTCATGACGTGGTACTCCATTTCCTCGGCCGCGGAACCAACCCGCAATGTCGGTGGAGAGGTCAATGACGACGAAGTCGCGCGCGTGGTTCGTTCTTTGCCGAAGGTATCGGACGACGATATAGAGCGTGCTGCGGGACGCGCAAAGACACCGACTGCGAAGGCACTTTTATCTTCGCCAGTTCCTTCTGTTCCGCGTACAGAGGCCCTTCCGGTTCCCGCCAATTCGAAGGACGTCGATCTCGGCGCAGTGACAAAGGGCTACGAGAAGTCCGTCGACGAAATGATGGCTGGGTCGTCGGTCCTCTCTCAACAGCCGACGTTGCTGATCTTCGTAAGTTTCACCCTCTCGGATGGAACCCTGCAGCGCTTGGTTGAGCAAGCGGCGCGGGCATCCGGTTCGCTGGTGTTGAGGGGCGTAACCAATGGCTCCCTCAAGGAGACGGTTCTGCGGGTGCAGAAGCTCATAGGCAACAAGAACGTCGCCATCAAGATCGATCCGCAGGCTTTTGAACGCTTTGCCATCACGCAGGCACCGACCTTCGTTCTGATCCGGGCTGGCGCCGAGCCCGTCAGCTGCGGTGATTCGCGGTGTCTGCGGCCCGATTCGTTTGTGTCTGTCGCCGGCGATGTCAGCCTCGGGTATGCGCTTGAGCGAATCAAAAGCGCCGCACCAGCCTTTCGGAGCGAGGCCGCACATTTCCTGACCAGGTTGGGTGGCTGACGTGCGAAGGGTCGTTGCATGGATCGTATTGGTAAGTTTTGTCGGCCGACAGGTAACAGCCTTTGCTGCGCCAGCAGATGAGGCCGCGGCGAACGCGGCTAGCGCCAACATCCAGATTCAAGGATTTGTCACCACCCCGAGCGCATCCACTACCGTTCCTGGCTACACAACTTCGCCGCCGGAGACGACCTACTACGGCAGTCCCAATCCTTCGACCAACGCGACATCACGTGTGACTACGTGCGCTGGATCGGCCGATCCTTCGTGCCAAGCCACGACGAATGCAATTGGTTCCGCTGTCGCGCCCAAACCCGCTTTGGGACCCAATGATCCTGCGCTCTCTGATGTTCGGGACATAGCAAATGACCCGAGTTCAATCCTTGGGGACGTTTCTGGGTTCTACAGCGGGTGTACTGTAACGACAGTGCCAACGTCCGCTGGAACTGAAACCAAGAAGTGCCAGCGACTCGCGGGAGGCGGCAACGTCACGTGTTCGAAGAAACGCGCTGGCGAAGTCACGAAAGGCACCTCCTGCATGCCGGGCACATGGATTCCTGCCGGGTCCGTGCAACGCAACGAGTTCGACGAAATGCAGGTGCAAGCACTGTGCGAGCCAACACGCGCTGACGGCAAGCAAAGATACCGTTTCTACGCACACGGAGGGAAGGAGTCTTGCATCGGTTGGCAGACCGTTGATCTTCCGGTCTCGGGAATAACTGCCTTTACCGTTCTCGCGCCATTGTCTCCGCACTGGGAGGGCTCGTGCTGGAATCCGTTCTACGTCGCTGCGGCACCCAGCCCCGGATGCGCCGGCGGCACTTGCAACTTCACGTTCAAGTTTGGTCAGCCTTCCACATCGCCGGAGGGGGCGATCGTCGACGTGGGGCCATGGGTGGTGCCCTCATCGATCCCTCAGCCGAATGGTGGCGCGACAATCGCCGAAACTTGGGACGACCAGTGCGCGACCATTGACGCGAACAACGGCTTCGGTAGCTGTTCGAAGGTTTCCGGTCCAACCTGCGTCGACGGGCCAGGGACCAAGACAATACAAGGAACCGACGTCTTTGCGGCATGCTGGGAGTATCAGAGCTCCTACAATTGTTCTTCTGCTGGTGTTGCAGACGAATGCGCACCATTGGAAGCCAAAGGCTGCACTCTGCAAAGCTCCGCCTGCATCGAAACCCTGCCGAGCAAGCCGGATGTCTGTGGAAAGTATGTCGACAGCTACAGTTGCCCCAAGCCAGCATCCACGACAACATCGGTCTCGCAGTGCAGCCCCTTCCCCTGTAGCACTGTCTCGAAGCCGGTGTCACCCCCGGTCTACGACGTACAGAGTTGCTATAACTATTTGCAGCGATCCGCGGCAAACGAGTGCTCCAAGTCGTTAGATGTAAACGTGTCTTGGAGTTGTCCGGCTGGTTCCATCTCCGGACCTGCTCGCGACGATGCTCCGCCGGGAGCCGGGACGTGGACTTGCACCCAAACTAAGGAAGTCCCCTACTGCGCGTCACCGCTTACGGGGCCGTCAATCGTGATCGTTCCCCCGAGCACGCAGGCGAATGTCTGCACTGACCCAGCTACCGGAGGGGTCAGTCCAGCGGGGACTCAGACTAGAGAAATCGTAGTTCCAGCCATTGCGACGGAACAGGATGTTTGGGCCAACGGATGCGCTGCGCTGGAAGCACGTGTTCCCACGGGGCGATTGCCTGCTGATGGAGTCAATGTCACTGACCAGACACCCGTGACTGGGGGCATCCTTGACAAGTGTCAGCGTATTGACAGCACCTGTGCTGTCGCTGGTGCGAGTCGGGTGATAAACGACCATACGGTTTCCCGGTCCTGTTGGGGATTCACCAATTCGTTTGACTGCATGTCCACGGACGGCAAGTCAGACTGCGGACAGCCTCGGTTCGGTGAGTGCTCGCAGCAAGGGGATCCCATTTGCGTCGATTTGGATCAGGGCACGAAGCCACCTACTTGCACGGCATGGCGAACGGACTTTCAGTGCAAGGTTCGCGATGCGGTATACAACTCAGTTACCGATTGCGGTGCTGAACAGCCTTCAGCAGATGCCGATTTCGCGCGGTCTATCGCATTCCTTGAAGCAGGCCGGGAGGCCGGCCGCTACTTGGATCCCGCTACCATGCGCGTGTTCAAAGGCGCCGACAACCGCTGCGACAAACGGCTATGGGGACTCACGAATTGCTGCAACCGTGCCGGAGCCGGGTCAGGTTCGCTCTTCACCAATGCGAACCTGGCGAGCACCGCCGTAGCTGGCTACAAGGCCGCCTTCTCCACTTACACATACGACGCTCTATTCGTATCTGACGCTCCCACTTGGGTCGTGAGCGCCTTCGAGACCCTAGCCGGTGGCAGTACGGGGTTCAGTTCCGCAATTGCTGGCGTGATCTCAGGCGATGTTTCGTTCATGAGCTTTCTCAGTAGTCTGAGTGTGTTCACGTGGATTGCAATCATCATTTTCATCATCCAGATATCGGGAATCCTGGATTGTCCAGAGTCTGCCCAAGTGACCGCAATGAAGCGTGAAGCGCGCCTTTGCACGGATATTGGGGAGTACTGCTCTCACAAGTCGATATTCGGTTCTTGCATGACGCGCACGCGCACGCATTGTTGCTTCAATTCGCGTCTGTCACGAATCATCAATGAGCAGGGGCGCGTTCAACTTGGTTTGCCATGGGGCTCTCCCGAGTCTCCGTATTGCGACGGCTTTACGATCGAACAACTGCAGAAGTTGAACTTCGCATTGATGGACCTCAGTGAGTTCTATGCCGATATCGTGCCGACCATGCCGGATCTTGGCAACACAATTGCTAAGCAGCAGGGACGCGTGTCCGGTTGCTACTACGGGCAAGGAAAATGTGCGCCCTGAACGAGAGGGAGTTTGACGTGTTCAGTCCACTGCCAGTCTCAGGAAGACAGGTTTCCTCGAATCAACCATGCCGCAATGCCAGCTGCGCTGCAGTGGCCGGATCCCTTCTAGCGCTGCTCCTCGGCTTTTCGGCCACGCCCTCCCAAGCACGCGACCGCGTTGATGTCACATCAGTCCGGCCGCTGTTCCTGGCGGCAATCGAACAGGGTGAGGCACATGGACGAATGATTGGTGAGGCGTCAGAGTTCATGACAAGAATGTTCAAGACGCGCGAGCCGATGGAGATCGATGTAGTGACGGTTCGCAGCCTTCCGGAAGATGGCTGCAAGAGGCTGGAAGTGACCACAACGCAGAGAGGTGCCTATCCGGATGAACGCGCCCTAAAGCTGATGACACCGGAGCAATTGGCATCCAGCAAGAACGGCACTGTCCCGCTTGACGTCAAGTTCTCGTACCAAATCTCTTACTGCCGGAGCGGCCGGTTTCCCAAACGTGTCGGAGGTTGAACAATGAGGCGACCACGCGATCGCGCCACGGGCGCGCTACTTCATGCTCTCTTTCTCGTTCTTGCGACTACGGCCGTTGCCGCCGAACCGGCGAAAGCGCCCAGCAACCAGTTCGGTCAAGGCAGTCAGAACCTCAACCCATACTGGCTCGAATACGAGCGTGGTTGGTTCTGGTACGAGGATCCACTCGTTGATGCTCCGGAACCACCCGTAGCCAAGTCGACGGACAAGCCCGCACCTGACGCGAAGCCACCCGAGATCGTTCGACTCGAAGCCCTTCAAAAGCGCCTTGAGAATTCTCGAAAGATCGCGATCATCAACCCTACAGAAGAGAACGTACTGCGGTACATGAGGCTCGAGGCATCTATGATCCGGCAAGCATCTTACTTTGCCGATGTGGCCCAAAAACTCGGCTGGGCAAATCCCGAGCTGGACTTGACCCTTGAAGGGCGGCCGGTCAACGCGTTGGCGATTGAGACTTACAACCGTGAGCAAGTGCGCTTCGAGGAAAGCTCTCTTTCCACCATTGCAGCCAATCACGTCGTTTTCTTCTTCTTTAGGAGCGATTGTCCCTATTGCCACGCGTATGCGCCAGTACTGAAGGACTTCGCGGATCGGTACGGACTCAAGGTTGTCGCCGTAAGTGTCGATGGGCGGGGAATCGGGGAGTTTCCGGATTGGAAGAAAGACAATGGGATCGCCCGGACGCTGCGAGTGGACAAAGTGCCGGCCACATTTTTGGCACAGCCGTTCTCCGGTTTGATTACACCGCTCGGATTCGGGGTGCTGTCTAAAGCCCAGCTTGCCGAACGTATCGTCATGGGTACGAAGTCGACTCCAGACACGGGCGGGCAGGATCTCTCACCGCTCAGCCGCTTGCCTTGAATATGGAGGTCCCCATGAATCTCGCAAACTACTACTCGCTCGTTCGTTCCTCCCTCCGTTCCGCGTCTGCCGGAATGTGCTGCATGTTATTGGGATTATGCTCATTCGGCGCCTCGGCAGGCGATCTAAACGCCGAGGTCAATAACATGTTCACCAACCTTGGCGGCGTCGGCAATTACACAGCACCGGGCGCATTCAAAGGGCAAGTTTCCAATACGTACACAGGGGGAAATTTCTATCTTCGAGTGCCGACGAAGCGATACCAACTCGCGTCGATTCAGTTCCCGAACGCAAAAGGTGGATGCGGCGGAATTGATTCCTTTGCCGGTTCCTTCTCGCATATCTCGGGACAGGAGTTTAAGAACATGCTCAAGAACATCACCGCGGCACTACCTGGAATCGCATTTCAGGTGGCGATGGATGTTCTGTCCCCGCTTCTTGGTGGTGTTACCAAGTGGGCGCAACCTTATGTCGACATGATCAACAACGCGCGTATCAACTCATGTGAGACCGCAGTGAGCATGGTTGCAAGCGCAGCACAGGCTATTGGATTTGACGAGGACGAGGCCTGCGGCAAGGTGGCAGTCGCAATGGGGGATGCCGCGGATGCTGATCAAGGTAAGGCTCAATGTCAGAAGAATCGGAAAGGGATCTTGACCAATGCGAAGGGTTCGGCGGATCCAGCGATCAGGAACACTGTTCCAGCGACAGGAAACTTGGTCTGGCAGGCGCTCAAATCGGTGGACACGATCGATGATAGTCAGCGGGAATTCATTATGAGCATGGTCGGAACATTCATTTATCCGCCCCTCGATCAGCCCGGCGAACGGATTCCGATTGTGCCTACGATTACTTCGGCGACGAAGCTACTGTACGGGGATGCCTCTGCTGGACCCAACGATGTCACGCTCACGCTGCTGAGGTGCAACAATTATACGGATTGCGACGTCGTTACTCAGGCCGACTATGTACATACGCCGTTCATCACGATGGTCACCTCTCTGATGACCAGCATCTCCGATCATATCCGCTCCCGCTCCGCCCTCCCAAACAACTCACCAGAGATTGGGTTCGTGAACCAGGTATCCGAGCCGGTTTACAAGATGATGTCGGTTGGCAACTCCATCCCGAGTCTCGGAACGGCAGAGACCTTGATCAACCAATACGCCGGCGTGATCGCTGCCGACTATGCGCACACGTTTCTTGAACACAATATGCGGATTGGCCTCGGGGTTCTGTTGAAGACGTACACGCTAAACCGTCAACAGCGCAAGGACTTCGAGAGTCTGAATGCGAACGCGCGGCAAATGCTTACGTCTCTTGGCCAAGAGAAGATTGCTCTGTACTCGAAGGTCACGAAATTTGTGGCGATCGCGTCCCACTTGGAGATGTTGGAACGCCAGCTTCGCACTTCCATGCCTCAGAGCCTCGTTGATATGTTGGGGTACCAATCCGCAGCGCTGAGCAAGTGACCCTTCATCAGGGCGTTAGGAGCAAGCCGTGTACGAGATATTTGCTTACCAGAATGCAGACAGTCTAGCCGGCATATTCAATGGCATCGTTGCCGTGATGGGGTCTGGAGATTTCGCTGGATCGATTGCGGCTGTCTGCATTTTCGGTTTCATCGTCGCACTGATTGCGTACCTCTATGCACCTGAGAAGCTTGATGGTTGGAAGTGGCTTGGGACTGTGATTGTGGTCTACTCGATCATGTACGTGCCAAGGGTCACCGTTACGATCACGGATAAGACCAGCGGCAACCCGGCCAGTGTTGTCGATAATGTTCCGCTTGGTGTTGCGGTGCTGGGCAGCATCACGTCGCAGGTTGGCAATACGCTTACGTCGCTGTTTGAAACGGCGTTCCAGGTCATTCCTGGAAATGGCGCGCTTCCAGCTGAGCTGGCCTATCAGCAGAACGGCTTGATGTTCGGCAGTCGAATGGTCAAGTACACGCGCAATGTCACATTCCTTAGTCCGACTTTCAGAACCGACCTCATTGCATTCATCGACAATTGCACAAAGTACGATCTACTGGACGGGACGCTCGATCCTCAAGCATTCTCGACCAACGACAGCATCTGGACGTTGATGTCCGCCAGCAACCCCGGGAGACTTACGCCAATCACTCTAAGCCCTGGGACCACGACTGTTACTCAGTGCGACATCGCGTATTCGATTCTGAACGCGCAAGCATTGATCGAGGTTGGGAATATCAACACACGGTTGGCGCAGACACTAAATCCGACTTTGACTGCTGCTGCTGCATCGGCGCTTTTCGGAAATCAAGTTGTGGCGGCGTATCAAAAAAACAGATTGGCTAGTGCTGCCGCTACGGCGACCGAGATCATTTTGCAGAATGCGATGATCAATACCGTCAATGACACTAGTCTTATTTTGGGACAGAGAACCAATGATCCGGCGTCTTTGCTGCTAGGAATGGGCCGAGCACAGGCTACCGCGCAGATGAACGCCTCGTGGGTCAACTATGGAATGATCGCCGAACAGGCGTTGCCGCTCATTCGCAATGTGATCGAGGCCATCTGCTATGCGCTCTTCCCGTTCGTCGTTCTCTTGTTGTTTCTGACTAGCGGTCGCCAAACGCTGTTGGCCGTCAAGTCCTACGCATTGACTTTGCTGTGGATTCAACTTTGGCCGCCCATCTGGGCTGTTCTCAACTACATCGCGAGCATTGCGGCTTCAAATCAACTGAGTGCGGCGGCCAACGTCGGCGATGTCAATTCTCTTTCTCTCCAGACGGCCTCGACCATCTACTCCACGTCCATTTCGTTGCAGGCCGTCGTTGGATACATGTGCATTTCTGTTCCCGCTATCGCGTGGGCTGCTATCAAGGGAATGGAAACCATCGGTCAAGCGGCGATTACTGGTGTCTCCAGTATTCAGGGGACCGTGGGAGCTGCATCCGGACAGGCGGCATTGGGAAACGCCAGCATGGGCAATTTGGCCTTTGAACAGCAGCAACTGTCTGCCAATCGAACGTCTGCCTTCATGAGATCGTGGCAGGACGACTCAACGGGGAATACTTTCCGTCGAAACGCCGGGACTGGCACAACTGCAGTTGATATCTTGGCCAATTCCAGTCCGTTCTCTCTTCGAACCGGCGCATCGAGAAATGCGGGGGCAGAGGAACAGGCTTCCCGATCGGTGCAAGCGGCTCGAGAAGAGATGCTGGCGGCGACCCAGGAACGTCAAGCTGTGTTCGCCGAGGCTTTGTCACACGGTCGAGCCCAGGTCGATTCTTCGAGATTCGGAAGCGGATACTCGAAGGCACAGATTGGCCAGTTCTCTGATACCTACAATGAAGCCCGAAACGTGGTAAGGCAGGTTGCTTCATCGATAAACATCAACGAATCTGACGCGGCGGCTCTAGTCTTTCAGGCGCAAGGGGGACTCTCTGGTGGCCTCAGTGGAAGGGCTGGGCGGAGCCTTTCGGGTGGAACCGGCAGAGGAGGTGGAGCATCCGATGTCGCGAGCATTGCTGAAGGTGGGCAACTTGGAATGCAAGCGTCCGTCAATGGCTCTCTGCGGCAGCAGTACGGCGCCCAAGTGTCTCGTGAAAAGGGGCTGTCGGATACGATTCTCTCGCCTGAGCAGGCGGCCATCATCCATGCTTTCGCCGACAATTACTCCAAGGATCGAAATTTCGTTCGAGCCATTTCGACGGATGATCGAGATGCTCAGGAGAGATCGGCGAGACTTTCCAATGCGGTTTCGAGATCAGAACGAGCTTCGGCAGCGTTGACCAGCGCCGAGCGCTTTGCTGAAGAACTGCGCTATTCGTCTAGCCAGTCGGAAAGCTTCGATGCGGATGTCCTCAAAGACCCGCGGAACAGCGATATGTTGTTGTCGATATACCGGAACTATCCGAGTTCACCAAGAATGGCGGCAGCCGCAGCCAACAGTCAGTTGGCGTCGATGAGCGGGCTAACTCGACCTACCTCTTACGGTGATGGTAGTACCGCAGCTTGGGGGCGCAGTACCGTCGCCGCAGTTCATGCCAATAATCGGACGTCGCTGACTCTCAATCCGGATGTTGACAAAGAATTTGTCGATATGAAACGCCAGACCGGCTATCGGGGTTCCGGACCCACTCCTGGTGCCGGGGATTTGCGCCCTGAGGTCGAGGACAAGATCCACCAGGCGCGAAAGAGCACGACTGCGGCTTGGAATAGGAATGAATGGAATCGGGCCGGGAGAGAAGCCACGGCAAACGAGGTCATCGATCCCAAGGTCAGTGAAAGCACGCCTCAAAATCCGGACGGTACGTTCGGGACGGGTCGCATACTCGCGAACGACGTCGCCAACATGTTTGGTCAGGACGTCAAGAAATCAGCGAAACGGGGCTTGGGCGCAATCCAAGAGGATGCCAAACAGCTACTCAATGGTTGGAAGAAGTAGTTACCGCGGGAGACAGATCCCGTTGGTTGTAGCAGTTTCAGACAATACGGATATCGGTCAGACTCGGTCGCGTTTCTGGGTCGTCGAGAAACAGAGTGACGGGATATCCCTGCTCCCCTGTTTCCCCGAACCGAAGCCGATCACTGCCCATAAAGCTGTCGCTGGCCTGAATGGGTTGCCCTCGGGCCAATTCCAGCGTTCCAGGACGTGACCGTCTTCGCCTCGACAAGCCCTCCAAGACATAATCAAGGAAATAACCGAAAGCGGCGCCAGAGGGAATCGTCAGCACCCAAGTCACGGCGCAAAGACCTAATTCCCGGCCGCCGACTAGGATTCCCAGTACAGCGCCAAATAGAACGCCAACCACTATGTAAGGGGTTTTCATCCTGCTTCCCGTGAACTATGATGAACACGTACCAAGTGAATGCTTAGATGTTACGTCGTTGGTTACCCCATGTCCATTCCGACTGGCGAGCCTTGGCACCAGTTGTTTCATGCTGACCTTTTCCGAGGGCCTATCAATGTTCGAGAGATCGTCTATTCTTCTCGCAACGCTGGCGTCTTTGGCTTTGTCCTCAACTTCGGCAAACGCTTGGTGCCTGGGCGGAAAGGGTTGTGCAACCGATGACTCGGTTTGCGACATGGATACGAATACCACCCAACGCCTCGGCAACAAGACGTTTGTGTCGTCTGAGGCGCCCCGCGAGGTTGAGATTTACCAGCGCTTGGCCTACCGGGAGATTGTGAATCACTGCAAGAATGGTCAGGTACTCGTTCTGCGAAGTGACGGAAGTCTTGCGATTGACGCGCCGGTATTGAATGGAGTCGCCAACAATCTGTGTACCGTTGCGGCTGTGGAACGTACCCCGGTTCAGTCCCAAGATTCTATGAGCAAAGAGACCCTCAATGGATTTGAGTTGCGCTGCCTTATCAGCAAGTTGAATCAGTTCAAGGATGATCTAAGAGAAATGGAAGCGAAAGAAAGCACCGATCGGCTTCTTGCAGATGGAAATCGTCAGGCGGAGCCAAACAGGAAGGCTCGCATCGATGTTTTCTCAACCAAACCCTCGTCCCGAAATCCTGACTGTGGAAAGGTCGGTTGGGGTGTCTTCCTCGGCGGAGGGAAGTGCGCCAACAAGTGATTGGTTCCCCCGAACGGTGTCTAATTCTTTCCCAATCGTCTGAAGTGTCGTTGCAGGCAGTTCGTACTGCACTCCTCGCTTTCCTTATCGTATTCGTCCGAGCACAACCCGGCCTATTGAGGCTCTCAGCTGGATGACTGACTCTGCCTAGTTTTGGCGTTCTGATCGGTCATGTAGCCAGAGGTAGGACCTGCAGGCTGGCCGCGAAACCGCCCGCTTTTTGTCTCTATTCTTCCTAGTAGTTCCGATGGAAGCTTGTCTATTGTCTCCTGGCCGTCACACGTTTTCACTCACCCAGGAGCGCGAACATGTCTGAAATAGAAGGCGTGACTCAGACCACGCCAACTCCGTCCCCGCAACCACCTGCCAGTAACTCAGACCCGCTCCTCGGCGCATCGCTTGCCCCGACGATGCTCGAGCTGGTCAAGGAAATGGGGGCGCAGCGCGTAGCGCTCGTCGAAGAGCGCAAAGAAGCTGCCAAGGAGCGAAAGTCCGAGAACCGGTGGCGACGGGGCTTTCAGTTGCTCGTTTTTGGAACGCCGCTCCTTTACTTCTTCTTCTTTCTCAGTTCCGCGGGCTTCGGACTGGGGCCTTTTTCCGACGTCGTGGGCGTAGTGAAGGTCCACGGGGAGATCGCCTCCGGCAGGCTTGCGTCGGCCGACAAGATCATTCCGGCCCTTGAGCGCGCATTCGAGAGTGAGCATGTCAAGGCGGTCGTTCTTTCGATTGACTCGCCCGGTGGCGCGCCGGCCGAGGCCGAGCGAATCTACAGCTCGATCGCCCGATTGAAGAAGCGGAACAATAAACCGGTCTACTCGGTGATCAACAATCTCGGCGCCTCGGCCGCCTACATGATCGCGATGCACACGGATAAGGTCATCGCCGGCAACAATTCACTGGTCGGGTCGATCGGTGCGATCATGGAGCAATTCCAGCTAGACCGCACGCTGGCCCGCGCGGACGTTACCCAGGTAGTCTATGCGTCCGGCAAGCTGAAGGCCTTCATGAATCCTTACACCGCAATGTCCGCTGAGATGGACGTCAAGGCGAAGGCGCTTGTCGGCCAGTACGGTGCCATGTTCGTCAAGGATCTGCAGCAAAGCCGGGGCACATCACTCAAGGCCGGTGTCGACTTCAGTACCGGTGAGCTGTGGAGTGGCGTGGAAGCCAAGGAAATCGGCTTGGTCGATTCCATCTCGACCATGGAGGATGTCGTCGCCTCGAACTGGGGGCTCGGCACATACGAGTTCGGACCGAGCCAGACGGTTTTTGCTCTGATCTTCGGTTCGATTGGATCGTCGTTGGATTCAGCCTTTGAACGCGTGCTTTCCCGAGCCGCGAACCCTCGTCTTCGCTGACCCAAGTGCGGAGATCGCCGGTGCCCGATACGACTTCAGGCGGTCCGGCGCTTGTCACATTCCTGCAGATACGCGCAATCGCCGCAAAGCCCCTTTGCAGCGCTGGACCGTGGCTCGGTGTGACCGTCGAGAATGGCCAGCCGCCGATCGCGCAAGGCAAGAATCTCGCGCTCTCCTAGCAGATTCACTGTGTGCAGCTTTCGCGTGCGATCACGGATCGATTCGGTGAGAACAAATCCGGTCTCGCTGACAGTGCGTTTCGCAACGTCCTCGATCGCCAGTTTTTGAACCGAGAGCTCGATGATGTCGGAGCGATAGACCCGATGGAAACCCCGCGTCTTGAGTTCGAGCAGCTCGACCACGTCATCGTTCAGATAGCCTCGGTCTACCTTGGCCACCAGGCCATGGCGTTCTGAGCGGAATTCCCGCTCAGAGAAAAGCAACTGCTTCGAAGCGAAGGCTGGTCCTGCCCATTCGTCGCCTCTAGTGGAGCGCGTCAGGTTTGAGTGAGCGAGCACGCCGACGGCGGCGGTGATGACAATCAGAATGACAATGAGGGACACAGAGCCTCCCGGCGAACGTCGGCAACTAACTTTTCATAGGTCTGGCAAGTTCGAGGGCCCAGCCACCTTGTCAGCCCAGCGTGCAATCGGCCTGAGAAGTGCCGCTACGACTCGCTTACTGCCAGATCGCGTTTGCAGAAAGCTGGCCAAAGCTGGCGACCATTTGTAATAGAACGCAACGAAGGCGCGGCCACTTCGGCTTTTCATCAACACCCTGTCACGGAACCGTCGCAACGCTTCGGTTTCCGGTGCTTCCCCGAAAACCGAGCAAGCGATAAAGCAGCGTTTGTCGACCGGTTCGGAAGTCGATACGCCAGGCTGCCGTGCTACGGCGTCGCGGTGGAATTCCAGATGGCGAGCGGTGCCCCGGTCCGCCGATCGCTGTTGCCCGACAGATTGGCGCCGCCCGAGTTTCGAGGTCAACCGGATCCGCTGCTCGCAAACGCCCATCTGCGCAAGATCGGTCGCGCTTGTGAATTCCCGTGGTCGCCGTCCGGCTTTTCGAGCCTCATTCACGATTCAGTCTTCCGTCTTCCCCGCTATCATGTCACCGAGTAGGCTTCCATTCGTACATTCCGGGCTTGACGCGTCTGCAGCCGGGCGCCTTTTCGGTCCCTCTCCGAATCCGCATTCCGCGTTGTGGCCGGTCAGGACAAGCACTTTCAGCCGATTCGCGCGTGGAATCCCCTTTGGCACGGACGCCAGCGCGTCGAACAGCCGCGGGCATTCGTCCCGTCTCAGCTTGTAATGGACGGTGATCTCGTCCGATTCGTTCCCACCCGTCATGACGAGACACCGCCAGCCTCTGGCACCGTAGCCCGTCTCGCGCGCTGCTCAAGAAGTTCCTCGGCGAGGCACTGAAAACCTCTCAAGTTCGCGAACACCGGTTCCTGCATGTCGGTGATGGTGTGCTTTGGGAACGCGGCCTTGACTGCGGCCTTGAAGAGTTGCGCGCCGCCGCCGACAAGCAGAATGTTCTGGATCGCCGGAACGTCGCGTACGTGTTCCTGCATCCGTGCGATGGCTTCTTGGGTGATCTTGTCCGCGATTGGCTTGTATTTTTGCATCGGGTAGGACTTCTGGTAGAGCGTGAGCGGCCGGCGCGTTCGAATCGCGCGGTCGATCGCCTCAAGGTCCCGGTATTCTTCGCCGAGGTCCGCCGTAATCGCGTCAGCGATCGCAGTCAGAATGTCGTGCATGCCTCGGTCCGTTGAGGAGCTCTGGCCCTGCAGCAGCACCATGCCCCGGCTTACCAACCAGTCGAATGTGCGCTGCCCTGGGTCAATGACGAGGTTTAGATCCCCCTTCCTTACCGATTCCTGTCCGGTTGTCATGCTGTAGTAGGCGAGAGCGCCCTGTGGTTGGGCGAAGACCCGGACGCTATCGACGGTCACGCGCTTGCCGTCCGCTAACTCGTGTTCTCCGGTCCACATGCGTTCGAGGACAGCGCGCTTGATGGTCAGGTGTTTCACGGGCAGGCCCATTACCAGGACCCGGATCCTCTCCTCGTTGATGTAGGTGAGCGCACCTTTGACAAAGGCCTGATACTCCGGCGTGTCGACGTAACCGTCGTGCATGTTGGTTGCTCGATACCGCCCGCGCGCCGCAGAAACACCCGGCCCAACTTCGTGGAACATGCCGGCGACCGGCACAGCCACGGTATCCCGCTTTTCCCCGAGTACGTTTCTCGTTGGATCGATCGTGTTCCAATGCGACTGAGAGGGAAACAATCCGCAGCGGATCTCCCCGTTCTTCGCATACGTGTACTTCGTGTTCCCGTAGCCGACGTCGATTGCTCTCGCGATCTGTGTCATGACTGGTCCTCGTGTCCGGTGTTGGTCGTGATGCGGCCTATTCAAGACGAATTCATCCCGACTGGGCAGGCGAAATGGAGCCGAAAAGCGCGGGGTTTCGGCATCAGCCCCCCTTCTCCGATGGACGCGCGTGACACGCGCGTCCGACGCGCATCGTTCTTAGCCTTGAAATCGCGCAATCTCGCGGGACGCGCGTCTGGCGCCCATCCGACGGCAAAAGGCGATGAACGCCCGGAAATCCATCCGGCATTGCTCTTCAAAAACCTGAGGAAGAAACTTCTTAGTCAAGTCGCGGTCCGCAGAGGCGTTTTCAACCTGATCGTCACCTGAGCACACTATTTCGTCTTGACAAGTTGATTTTCGACGCCGGATACTTCGCACAGTGCTGCGGGTTCCTGCGCCCGCGCCCCTGTCAAGAGGGCAAAGCAGGCGGCTCCTGCGCCGTGCCGTCGTCGAGTCCTGAGAGGCAGACGACCGGTGTCAAGTCAGGCGTTGCGAACGACATTCGCCCTGAAAGAGACCGTCGAGGTCGAACGCCCGCAAAGGGCATCGTCACCCGATCAGCTGTTGATCGGCGTTGTTTCCCCGGCGCCATGGAGTGCCCGCCGAAGTATCCCGCCGAGAGCGGACCCATAGCTACGCCTGAACGATGTTGTCCACCCGCACGTGAGTGCGCCGGTCGCCTTTGAGCGGCCGCCCACGGACGACAGTCCGGCCCCTCGCTGGTAACGAGGAGTCCCCTGGACTGGTCAGGCGTCATTACGATCGAAACGATTTCCATAGCCGCGAGACTCGATCTTGCGGAGCGGATGGTTCCTGCCTCGAGCAGCGCGATCCGTAGCCCGAGTGGGCAAAAAGCCGCGCGTGAGCCGAGAGCCACGTGCACCGTGTTCGTTTTAACGAAACCACCGCTGCGCATGGCGCAGAAACCCTGGACCGAAACGGAAGCCCGAGGCTCGACTTCCGTGGCACTGCAGAGCCTCGCCCCGTCGTGACGAAGAGGACGTCACGCCGGCGGAAGCCGTACTGCTCCTCACCGAACGCAAGGACTTCACGCGCTGGCACACGTGGGAAGAGGCAGGAGATGCGAATGACTGGCACAACGGCCAGCGCACGGACGCGTCCGCGCGCGACGGAACGACCCTACCTGTCAGGTGCGCACGCGCGCGGCAGGAACATTGAGTTGCGCCGGCAGCTCGACGCCATCGCGCTCGGCTCGCGCGACTACAAGCAGGTGATCCGGCTCATCATCAGACTGCATAACGCCCAGCACGCGTCCAAGCACAAGGGTGTCTCGTTCAAAACCATGCACGAACGCGAGAACTTCTACTTCGCGTTCTTCCATGACCTGCGGCGGGAGACGCACCACCGCAGCATTGAGCCGCGTAAGCTCGCCCCGCGCCACGTCGAGGCGATGGCCGAGTTGTGGGAGGCGCGCGGTCTCGGCGTCGGGACGATCGCCAACTACCTCTCCTACCTGCGCACCTGGTGCCAGTGGACCGAACGTCCGGCTGAAACCGTCCGCGACGCGGCGCACTACTACGGCGAGGATTCCCCCCTCGCCCACCGGCGGCAGGCGGCCGAGTACGACCACAGTTGGGTCGCGGCCGGCATAGACCATGCCGAGATCCTGCCGCGCATCGCCGCGCTGTGTCCCTTCGTCGCCATCCAGACCGAGTTCAGCCGGCTGTTCGCAGCGCGCCCCAAGGAAGCGCGCTGCCTCCGTCCGCACGAGGCGGTCATCCCGATCAGCCAGGCGATCGCCGATGACATTCCCCCTGGCGTCGAGGCAACGCACTGCCTGCGCTTCGAGCACGGTACCAAGGGCGGCCGGGTTCGCGACGTGCCGATCGTCACGCCGGCGCAGTGGGATTTGGTCGACCGGGCCAAGGCGATGGTTGCGCCCGGGCAGCACCTGGGCCGGCCCGGCCACTCGCTGCAGGCCAACACGGCGCACTACTACCGGGTGCTGGCCAAGGTCGGTGTCACGCGAAAGCTCGTCGGCACGAGTGGCCACGGACTGCGGCATGAGCAGGCCGGCGACTGTTACCACGCGGTCGCCGCCGTCCCGCCACCGGTGCGCGGCGGGACGGCGCCGGATCGGGCCACCGATCTGGAAGCGCGAACCGCGGTCGCCAAACTGTTGGGCCATAACCGCCCTGCCATCGCGAGTTGCTATCTGGGATCCCCATCCGTTCGCCCGGCCACCAAAGCAGACGAACAAGCCGACGCCCGACCGGACGAGGGGAGCCCCTCAATGACAGGCACGTCGCACAAAAACATAGAGGTCGGCCCGCTTTGACCCGGTTTCGATCACGGATGACGGATACATCGAGGCAAGCAATTCCTGCGTCGGTTCATCCCAAACAGGCTACTCACACTGAAGTCGTTCAGAGCTTGCTCGGCACTGCAAGACTCAACGGCCGCGACCCGACAGCGTGGCTGCGCGACATGCTGGAAGAACTGCCCATTTGGCTCAACAGCCAGATCGATTCACGGTCGCCTCTGGACGGTTACACACCAAACGACCTCGAGCGATCTTCTGGTCCATGTCAATCCTGCCACGCGTCGTTACTGCGACAAAACACGGACTTCTATTTACCTACGATCCAGGCTTGTATCGCGCCATCGGTTGCACTGTCGAGCACGATCTGCTCTCGCAAGCAAAGTGAGCGGATGTTGTCGGCCAGCTTCTTCCTCAACGTCTGGGTATCATTCGGCCCATCCTCGAACGAGTGCCCACGCACCAGCAGTCCACGCAGAACGTGATTGACGTCTGCGCGACTGACCGGTAACCCGGAATCGCGGCAGCGGTCACGAGCCCGCTTTCCAGTTTCCATGAGATGGAATGGGGCTGATGCGACATCCTCTGCAATCATCTTCAGCAGATTCCGATACGCCTCGGGCGACAGAAGCGGCACACCGGTGAGTTCGTGGATCTGCTTGGCCACCTTCAAAAGCTCTTTGTCAGTCCAATCTTCGCCGACGTCACCTGTCGAAGTTCCGTTGTCGATTGAATGACGCCCCGGCTCATAAGCAACACCGCCAGAACCGTCCCAATTGAACGCCACCGGGTTCACGTTCAGCGATTCGACAAACTTCCGGAAGGTACCTTTTCCGCCCCAGTCGGTCGTGAGCGTACTGTCGATGGCAATGATTAGCGATGCCAGTCGGCCACATGAAACCGGTTGCTTGGCTTTGCCGACTTCTGTTTTGATCAGTTCCGTCACCTTGGGTAAGGAACCATCGTATTTTCCGTTGGGCGCGCTGCCCTTGGGGGTGACTGACAGGGTATGCCGTTTGGGATCGTGAATTGTCCCGCCACCCTCCCAGGTCACGACGAGCGGAGCCAAACTCCTGGATTCTATGAACCCTCGGAAACTTCCATATCCGCCCCACGACGAGGCGTCGAGCCCATCGACTTTCGCGAGCACCATTGAGGCCAGCTTCGCTAGCGGTACCGGATCTTGGGCATCAACGACTGCCTGCCGAATCAGCTTCATGGCAGGTCCAGCCAAATCCGGCGGCGTAGCCGCACCATGCGGCCGGGCTTCAGTAACCGTGTCACCGAACAGCAGAGCGTTTCGTACAAAGTCATCCTGATCGATCAGCAGGTCGGCTGATGCCCGGTACGCCGCGGAAGGGAATCCGATTGCGAGGACGGTGGTTCGCCGGTCCCAGCGACGCAACTTGCGAAGTACAGGCGTGAAGTCGGCATCCGCAGAAAACACGATGAACTCGTCGTAACGGGTCTCGTGCTGCAGCAGATCAACGATGTCCAACACCATGTGAATGTCGGTGCTGGTCTTGCCCTCGCTGGTCAGCGCAGGGCAATCGACAATCTCGAAACCCGCCAAGTTGAACGACGGACGAAAGCGTTGATAGGCCTGTGGATTCAGGTAACACCGCCGAACCAGCACCCGCCGCTTGGACTCTGGCTGGGCCGGCTCTGGTAGTGCCAGAGAATCAATCAGCCAGTTCACCCAGATCGTCGGGTTGCGCGCAAACTGATCCGCAGTCTCTTGGTCGAGGCGGCGAAGCCCCGAATAGACGTTGTCGAAATCCACGAACAATGCACTTTTCATGGGAACTCTCTTCTAGTGTTTTGCAGCAAGGCGCCAGAACTGACGTCTTGCTTTCTTTTCTGCTCGAATGGGAATCGCATATTCCAATCACTTCCCACGCCTCACCTCCTCAATCAGAGTGGCGAACGTGGCGTCGTCCAATGAGCCATCGATCTGCGCGGGAATCAGCGCTTTCAAAGGCGTGCCGGACAATCTCCCGGAGCACTTCAATTCACGGCGATACGCGGTCCACAAATCGTCGCGTTAGCGCCGCAGCGTGGCCTTGAGGTCATAAGACGATATCGAACCAAATCTTGCGTCAAGGCCCGACAGGGATAGCTGTGCTACTTTGCTGCTCGGATTCACAAGCAGGGTTCCCGAGTAGCGCCGATTTAGACCACCATAAGCACAGTTCTTCAGCGACAGGTCCAAGTTGAGGAGCGTCGACGTGAATCCGGGCGACGCGATGCCCAGGTATTTGCAGCCATTGTCCTTGCTGAAGCCGCTAACCTTGTTGTCGTTTGCGATGACCAGGACGACGGGAACAACGGCGTGGGCGGTGTCAACACGCTGCCCCTTCTCGGTTGCCTGGTATTGAACTTGACCGCGCCACTCTCCATAAGGCGTTTCGTAAGCCGCATTCACATTCAGAGTCTGGATTGGTCCGGCACTTCCCGAAGTGACGCTTGGTGTTTCGACCACCGGCCCCGAGTTGGGACAAGGCGTGTCCGTCAGAACAGTCTTCGCACCGTCCACACACCGATACACCGTGGAACCGGCAAGCGCGTTCGATGTCCAGGGCATCAAGCTCAATACAAACGCAAAAGCACATACAAATCTATACAAGTTCTCATCTCCCTGTGATCGTGGGAATTCGATAAACGCGGCCGCTAACCTACCGGCCGGGTTCCGCGGCACGCCGGGTACTTGGAGCAACCCCAGAACGCCTGCCCAGCACGCGATCCGCTCTTGGCCGTTCGTTTCACCATCGAACTCGAGCAGACGGGACATGGTCGCACCTCCGCAGACCGTGCCGCGGAAGGCCCGGTAGTCGGCGTCATGTCGATTCGCTGCTCTGCCTGAACCTCGGCAATCATGCCGACGAGCGATTCCCCATCGATCAGGCGGATTGGCTTCCCGTTGACGAAGGCCAGCGCGTCCGGCGAATAAGTGCCGCTGCTGACGAAGATGGCTTCATCGGCGTGCTCGGAATTCATCACGCCGAACAGCTTTGCGTGCTACGCCAACGCTTGCATTGAACGATAGTCGTGCGCCCCTGCCGGTAAAGCACCAGGTCGATGCCACCATCGGGGCCGTCTCCGCCGCGCTCCTCGACTCGATAACCCCGGCGCCGAAAGGCTTCGCCGACGAGCATTTCAAACTCGCGCCAACCCATCGCGCGTACCGATTCGAGGCCGGTCTGGGTATCGAGCAACCTGCGCCTCTTGGCCGTATTGAGTGCGGCAAATGGCGCCGGCATCAGAAAAACGAGTGCGAAAATCCACGCACCCGATGTCATTGCACCGGCAAGAGGCTGCAGGAGCACGTTGCCACCCAAGAGTGCGGGAAGAATCCACTTGAGACCGATATAGACGGTGGCGGTGGCCACAATGCTTGCCCACCACGGCAACGTGGTCAGGATATCGAGAATTCCTTCATTTCTTCGACGTGCCACGATGCCCCTTCGTCGCCAATGCCCGAATCCATTTAACGACTTCGGAACGGCATTCTATAGCCAATTCGCATCGTTACCGTGGCACAAGCAAAGGATTGACAGTCCTTTCGACTGGTTCGTTGTAAATGCTCGCAGCCTGTCACTATTGGATCGGCAAGGGCCCATCTGCGTCGTCACCGTCGACTCGCGATTCCATGCCAGGAGACTGGCAAGGCGTGTCGCCGTCACGAAGTGGGAATTCCTGGCATTCCGACTCGAGCATTCTTCGGTAACATCAGGTATAGGTACAGGGACGAGCGCTCGCTGAGTGCGCCCTTCTCGGCTCACGCACCAGCTGAACGATGCGATGGACTGTTCCCCGACAAGACCCATCCCCGCCTGCCCTCAAGCGCAAAGGCACCACCTGGCGTCGATGACGTGCCGAGGAACACGCCGGGGTGTAGGGGCGTCACGATGCCGACTGTGGGGGCACTGGCCGCTGCGGCCGGTTCCGGCTCTCTTGGGTACGTATTGGTCTGCTTCGGTGCATGACGGGTACTGTGTATCTGCCTTCACCCGCGAGACACGGATGACTACGGGCGGCACCCTGCTTCGACCGCTCCGACAGAGCCCGCCGCGGGAACTCAATCTTGCGCCCGCGCTCCACTGATCATGGAAGGCATTTTTACCTCCCGAACGCGGATCTCGCTCATCGCCGTGCTGGGCTTCGGACTGGCAATCGCAAGTGCGGGTGTCGCCATGCTATCGCCCATCGGGTACCGGCTCGGCTGGTGGGACGTACGCATGGCGTTGCTGGTGCTGCTGAAGTCTGCCGCCATCGGCGGGCTGGCAGCGTTCGCGGTGTCGGCTGTGGCGATGCTGCTCACGCGACCACGGAGCGGCAAGCGCGGATTCGCCCTTGCCGTACTGGGGCTCGCGATCGGCGCTACGGTGGCAGTCCCGCTCGCTTGGCAGGGCGCAAAGGCGCGCCGCCTGCCGCTGATCCACGACATCACCACCGACACCGTCGCCCCGCCTGGCTTCGTCGCGCTGGCGGAGGTGCGAAAAGCGGCGCCGAATGGCGCCGACTACGCGGGCGAGGCGGTCGCGCACCAGCAAGCACAGGCGTATCCGGAAATCGCACCCCACGAGTCCGGCCTACCGCCCGCGCAGATGTTTGCGCGGGCCGAGAATTGGCGAACGACTCGGGCTGGACGATCGCGGAGACCGTGCCGGCGGAAGGCCGTATCGAGGCGACGGCGACAAGCCTGGTTTTCGGGTTCAAGGACGATGTAGTCATCCGCATCGCGCCCACCGCGCGCGGCAGCCGGCTCGACATGCGTTCGGCCTCACGCGTGGGCCGAAGCAATGTCGGCGTCAATGCGGCACGAATCGGCAAGTTCCTCGCGCGTCTGGCTGCAACCGGTGCGTAGGCGGTACGCTGGGGAACCCCGCCGCCTATCCGATCGATTTATCGAGACGCCAATGGCGCACGAGACGAGGGCTGCCTATCTTCCGTTACGGCCTCTCGTTCCGATGGGTATTGTTGCTGCGGCTATCCAGTGACTTGTGCGCGGTTCAAAAGAGTGTGAGTCAGCGCCGCCGCGTGGCGCCGCCACGCCCTCACTTCCCCGGCGACACTTTCTTCAGCAGTTTCGCAAGCGCGGCATCATCAACAAGATTATCGATCCACGCCTGTACGAGGACTTTCAAGGGCGTGGGCATACTGCGCCCGCTCTCATATCGACTGCCGCCACTTTGCGTGACACCAAATTTCTTCCAGAAATCCGTCTGATTCATACCTGCTGATTGGCGTAGTGCAATAGGGTTGTGGATCGTTGGGGACTTCTTTGCCATGCTGGTTCTTCTCCTAAGGGTGCGCGATCGCGGAGCCAATTATGACATCAGTTGGACCGACACAGAACACCGCTTTGTCATCCCATGCCGGCTTTTTTTGCCATCCGCTAATCCCGCCCCTATCGCCCCTCCCGGTGGATCCCTTCGTCTTGCTCCTGAATGTCTCGCAATCCATTCGTTTGCACCGTCATCACCCTGAACGCCGAGGCCCATTCAAACTCTTGCCAACTCTTGATCTGGCCCAGTGTCGCGCTGTGTGGCGCCGTCCGCCTTCATGGCTTGCGGCCCGCAGATCAACGCAGGCGTGCGGCCCATTTGGGGCAACGCTCTTCGATGAACGCGTCCATTGTCGCGGCGAACGCCGAATCCTGGCCGCGTTCTCGCCGCGCGGCCAGCAGAGCACCGGCACACTCGATCGGAATGTCGACAGCCCATTCCCGAAATGCCGACTTCGACTCATGCTCATAGCGGTAGATGCCCAGGATCACGCCCATGCAGTAGATGGCCGCTTCCTCGCGCATTGCCAGTTCATGGTAGCACCCCGCCTGGTCGAAGTAGGTCTGGAGTTCTTCCTCGATCAATTCGACCGCCGCCTCATCGGGCGAAGTGTAACCATCGCGGGAACTGCCCGCCCGGCCCCAGCAATCTTGCACGTCGATTGAATCGAGAACGAAGAAGACTCCATCGGCAATTTGATTCAGGTCGATAGCGCTCAGCACGTATCTCGCCTCGGCCAGCACCGCTTCTCCTATCGAACCGCCCTTGTTACTCAACCGCATGAGTACTGCGAGGGCCTGCTGCGGCGTCAATCGGTGGATCACATTGTCCATAGGTGGCATCTTGAATGTCGTCGCAACCCCGCTTCGGCGAGGTCTTTCGTTGCTCAGGAGCTGTCGGTTCTTATTACCTTCTGGCCGGGGGCGGCTCGTCGCCAAGCCCAGCCGGTGAACACGATACCAGCCGCTCGGCAACAAAGATCGAGCCCGCGATATCTCCGTCTGCTCGGCGATCTCCAAGGCGTCATCCACCTCGCCGGATCAACCCGCCACAGTTCTATTGATCGGCCTGAACGGACAGTGGCGTTCCGGGCCACGTGCGTCTGCAATGAGTAGGCCACCGGTCATAGACCAGGGAATCGTCTCGAATGACCGCTCAGCACTTCACGCTATAGCCGGACCCGACCCCTATGCATAGTTCTCAACTAGGAATAGTTTGCTCAACGACATTGGCGTGGAGGCTGGTGTAGCATGGCTTCGCGTTGGGGGCTGGCCTCCGCAGGCTACACATAGTTTCGGCGCCAATACATCCTCGCCCAGACACTCACCGACCGCGGCGGTGAGGTATCGACGGTCAGCGGTACGACGGTGGCAGTGTCCCTATCGCTGCAGGACGGAGCCCGAATCGCGAGTGCCGGCGCCGCATGAAAGCGTGACGCCTGGTCGCCGTGCTCCGATTGCTGCCCGCCGATGAATCCGTCGAGATCTTCGTCAGCACGTCCTCAGTCTGGGTCGGCATGAGGACATGAAGGGCGAAACTATGCAAAGCAGTCAGCACATTCACCGGTTTCCGTTCCCCTCATGGCGCGTGTCGTGCCCGCGAGGCAACTGCGCATAGTTGCGAACTGCAATGCTTTGCATAGCGACACGCTGCGGTCATTCCAAGCTTTGCGAAAGCGGACATCCTGTTGAAAACCTCGCTTCTCGACTGGCTATCGCACGCGCGCTGCCAACGGGACTCGAGTCGAACCTTGGCGCTCCGGAATCGTGTCGTCCGGCTCGGGAACGTTTAGCGTGGACACTGGCTTTGGCGGCCTATTGGGTGTTTCCACTCGTTCTTGCTGCCGCGTTCAAACTGGCCCACGGGCTCGGTCAGGATGGCGCGCACCGCGTCGGCACAGGGCGACTCGCCTTTTTCATCGAGCGACCAGTAGTTCACGTGCGCTCGCAGGAGGTCAGGGCCGCCCAGGCGACGATCGTCGATGCCGGAGCCGAACAGGTGCAACAGCGCACCGCCCACGGGGTCGCGCTCGAAGTAGAAATTGGTCCAGCGCGTCACCGCGAAAAACGCGTGGTGTTGAAGCACGTGCCACTTGTGGAACCGTTCAGTCTCCATCGAGATGTCGACCGAGAACCGCCCCGGTCTGGAAGCATGGCTGCGGTCGGGCGGGCAAGTCGGCAGCTCGCGCATGCTCTTCTTCTTCCGGAAGTCGCTTAGGTCTTCGGCCAGCAGGATGGGCGCATAAGCCAACGGGCTGCCCATCGTGATCAGATCCGTCACGATCCACCGGCCGCGCGAAAGCTCGCTCGAGTGTAGCGGAATGCCGGCCGGCGTGTGCCGCGCGTAACGACGCCACACCTCGCGCTGCCGCAGCCGGAACGTGTCGGCACTCTCATAGGGATCGTTGCCCTCGAATACCGGGCCATCGTTGCTGCCCCGGTAGTTCTCCACTGGGCTAAAGTCGTTCACCTCGACCGGGAGCTTCCCATTGACCTCGTGAAAGTAGTGTTTGAGGATGTCGTACGCGATCACGCTGCCGAGACTGTGTCCGACCATCACGACGCGACCGTAGCGATACATGATCCGATCGTCGTCGGTGTCGTGATCCTCCTGCAGCTTGCGCAGCATGGCCACTCCGCCGCGCAGGATGTCATAGCGCCGCGCCACGTTCTTCGGATTCACGTCGAGGTAGCGCGCGGCGTCGCCGACGACGTCGACCAGCGCACCGAACGCGAACGGTCGAAGGATGCGCTTCCAGAGGACGGCGAGAATGGCCAGGAGGAGCACGATCCAGCCCGCGTCGAGAAACTCGAATTTGACGCACGTTTTCCACTGCTTGCAATACACGGGGTAAAGGAGCGAGACCAGGGCAGTCGAAGCGACGCCAATCGCCAGAGCCCACCCGCCATACACCAGCGACGGAAGGCGCGGCGGGCACCAGTCGTTCGTGCCCGACCGCACGGCTTTCCATCCACGCACCATCACCGCGCCGAGCCACCACACGATGTGCGAGATCATGGTGCCGTGCATCTGGTGCGCCCAGTAGTACTCGTAGAAGTCGGTGTCGGGCCAATCCTTCACGGATACTTCGTCCTCCGCGTGGCGACGCAACTTGAGGCGGCGCAACTCGAACGAGTCCGAAATGTCGTCGGGTTTGCTGTAGTACGCGCCGTTGGGCAGAAGCGCATGGACGAATCCGCGAAGGGTCGCCATCGGCCGCTGCTCGCCGATGCCGTGGATGAGGACGACGGCCTGGCGCGGGCGCGCCTTCTGCGTTTCGGAGTAGACCGGATCGTTGGTGTCGACTTGCGCCATCGCTGCTCCTTCCGTGATACGCAAGCCACGAGCATACACGCGACAACGCCGCGGCGCACGGCGAATAGCCGGCATCGGGGCGACCCAAACGGGCCCGGCCCGGATGGCCGGCTGGTCCTCACCCCCGTGTAACTGGTCCACCACCTCGCCGCTCCCACGCCGCCACCGCGCGTCGACTGCCACCGCTACTGCGGCGTGCTCGTGCGAATGCCCGCTCCCGGAAGATTCTGTGGTAACCCCAAACGACCGGACCTGGCCGGGACCGTCTGTTTCCCAAGCACGCTGACAGCAGCCGTTGGTCAACCAGGCGAGCACCCCGAACGTCTGCTGTCGGCCTTGACTGGGAACTCACAGTCCCGGCCAGGAAGAGTCATTGGGTGAGCGGAAAAACCGCACTGTCGAACGTCGGCTCCCAGCTAAAACGCGACGGTCAGCGACTCAACAGCGAATGAGTGGTGCTCGCTCGCATTGGGCGGCCTGCCAACCCCTTTGGGTGTCTGCATTCCCAACCCACCAATTGCGGACGTCGCCCCTTTCCACTCGGCGGACTTCCATCGAAATGGTCTCCCTCCGCAATGAACTATCTATCATTCCCCAGGATCGCTATTTCACCCGATAGCTGGGTGACCTGGTAGTGAGCTGGTGGTCTGTGCAATGCAAAGGCGCTACAAGGTGCTGCTATGCAAGATTGAGGCAAGTGGCTTAGCTCGCCGATGCACAATCCAACGAAGGGTGGACATATTCGTCCATCGTCGCGCCGACCGCTGACATTGCCGTGGATGAAGGCGCAGGCGTCGATGCATCGCGCCATCGCTCCCGTAGCCGAAGGCAAGCAGGACGGCGACTGGACAAAAAAGTCCTGTCACACGCAGTCGCCGAGCCTCACGCGTTGGCATGTAAGTATCTGACAAAATGTGGCTTTGTTGAGTTGGCGAAGGTGGCATGCTGGTTGCGATCGCTCGAAGGCATACGCGCCCATTGAACCGTGAAGCGCGCACCAAATCAGCTCGGAGATCGCATGCCAAGCTTCAACGTCATCGACGAAGTTTCGCAGTCTTTGGTGGGGGTGCTTCAGGGTGCGCTCATGGGGCTGAACGCGACTGTCCTAACCGATGACTTGCAAAGTACTCCGCAAAACACCCTTCGCCTGACGGTGTTCCTGTTCGAGGCAGGCGAGGATCCGAGCGCACGCAACCGCCCACGAGTGCGAGAGCTCAACGCACCCGACATACGCATCTCCAAACCGCCGATGGCGCTGTTGCTCCGCTATCTGCTTACGCCCTGGGGCGGCACGGAGTCGGCGCGCCATGCCATCATCGGACGGGCCATGCAGGTGCTCTACGACCGTTCCATCATAAGTGGCGCGCAATTGGTGGGTAGCCTGGCGGCGGAAGATCAGGCTCTGAAGGTCACACTGGCGCCGCTATCGCTGGAGGAACGTACCCGCGTCTGGCATGCGGTGCAGCGGCCTTACCGCTTGTCAGTGTCGTACGAGGTGCGCGTGGTCAACCTCGACACCGAGGTGTCTGACCGAGTCCGCCCGGTCCTCCAGCGTACGCTCGATGCGGCCGTGCCCGAGGTGTCGGCATGAGAGCCTGGCGCACATTGCCCGATGAGCGCACCGAACTGTACAGCCCCATCGGACTGCTGCCAGTGGACGACATCACCGGTCGTTCTCCGGTGGGTGCGCTGCGTGCCTTTCTCGATGCCCAACAGGCCAACGGCAGCTGGCGTCAGACCGATCTGCGCCCCGTGGTCACGCAAGGCGGCGTCATCACCTACCCGGCCCTCGGGCGCAAACGTGCGCCGCTGAACCAGCCGACCAAGCGCTACCGCGTACGAGTCGAAGCCGTCCACTACATCCCCGGCTACCGACGCGACCAGGACGGCATCGAGTTCGAGGCCTTTCCCTACGACGACAACAACCCGCCGCAGAATGCGCCGGGCATGCCCGACCCCCTAGTCCTCATGCCAGGCCCGACCTATCCATTCCCCGGGCACCTGATGGTGCTTCGCGGCGTGGTGGTCGATGCCGCGGGTGCGCCGGTGCGCGATGCCGAGGTTTCCATCGGCACGACGCGGCGCGCGCTCAGCGATGCGCGTGGCAGCTTTGCGCTGTCCGCGCCGAGGCCCACCGCGCCCACCGTTATCCAGGTCGACGCTGCGGATCTGCGCAGTGGGCGCGTCGGTGGCGTCGCTTTGCAGTTCCCCCAAGGTCTGGTGATCAACATCCAGATCGCCATCTCATGAACGGAGATTCGACATGCCTGAATACCTTAGCCCCGGCGTCTACGTCGAAGAGATCGACGCTGGACCAAAACCGATCGAAGGCGTGAGCACCAGCACGGCAGGCGCGGTCGGCGTCACCGCGCGAGGGCCCACGCGTGGCCGTCACGGCCCCTTCTCCGGCAAGCCGGAACTGGTCACGACCTTCGCCGAATTCGTGCGCAAGTTCGGCGGCTACCTGAGCGAACCGGCCCCGGCCGAAGTGAACCGATGGGCGCTTAACGCGAGTGAAGGGGGTCGCTGGTGGCAGTTCCCGCTGGCGGTGAAAGGCTTCTTCGACAACGGCGGCCAGCGCCTGTACGTCAAGCGCGTGTTCAGCAGCACCGCGGTTGCGGCCTCGGCGGTGTGCGGTGAAGGCATCGTCGCCGAGATCACGCAGGACGCCGCCGCCACCGACACCACGCTGCACGTGCGCCACCTGGTCGGCGCGGAGGTGGGGACCAACGTCACGATCTTCGTCAACGGCTTCGCCTTGGCCACGGCCTTCCAGGTCACGGCCTATGCCGGCACCGAGGTGCTGACCTTGAACAACCCTGTCGGCCAAGAACTCAAGGGCGGGCGCGACTTCGTCAGCATCGTGCCCCGGGCCGCAGTGGCCGCCGGCGTGCCCGACCCGCGATTGACGGTGCGCGCCAAGTCCGAAGGCGACTGGGGCGGCAACGAGATCAGCGAGACGGGCCTGCTTGCCGGCAACGGCCTGAGCGTGCGCATCCGGCCGATGATCGGCGCCACCCTGAAGATCATGGCCTCCCCGGCCGTGGGCGGCAACCCGTTCAGCACCGCGACGGCCGCACTGACGGCGGCGGCCGCGACCAACGTCACGCTGGCCAGCGCCACCGGGCTGGCCGCCAATGACCGTGTGCTGATCGACGCCCACGAGTACAGCGTCACCGCCGTCGCCGGCGCGGTGATCACGATCAACCCCGCGGTGCCCGCGGGCGTCGATTGGCCGGCCGGCACCTCGGTGCGGCGCATGCGCCCTGCCAACGACCCCGCCGCACCCACCGCCACCATCACCGTCTGGAATGCACCGCAGCTCTACCGCGGCGCCATGGTGGAGCTCGACAACGGCACCGCGAAAGAGGTATTCACCGTGGTCGGCGTGTCAGGCAACACCGCCACGCTGTCGGGCAACGTCACCGGCGCGTACTACGAGGAGCACCGGCTGCGCGTCATCGAAGCCGAGGTCGGCGTACGCCACCGGCACAACCAGCTGGTCGAAACCGAAGAGACCTACAGCAACCTGCGCCTCGTCGACGACGGCAGTGCGAACTACATCGTCACCCGCATCAACGACTCGTCGGCCCTGATCGACTTGGTGGCTGGCGACGGCTTCGCGGCCGACACGCTGGCCGAATTCCCGAGCGTCGCGCCCGCGACGGCGCCTAACCCCGAACGCTTCTGGATGGACCTGACCGGCGGGCGCGACAACCTTGAGGGCATGAGCGTCGACGACTTCGTCGGCGAGGACGGCGGTGCGAGCAACCGCACCGGCATCCAGTCGCTGGAAGACATCGACGAGGTGTCTCTGTGCCTGGCCCCGGGCATGTGGTCGTCGTCGATCCACTCGGCGCTGATCCAGCACTGCGAGGTGCTGAAGGACCGCTTCGCCATCCTCGACCCGCAGGACGGGCTGAGCGTCGAAGGCATCCGCACCTTCCGCGAGCCGCTGGACACCAAGTACGCCGCCCTGTACTACCCCTGGGTCGAGGTGCGCGACCCGTCGGTCAAGCGCAACGTTCAGGTGGGCCCGTCGGGCCACATGGCGGGCGTGTATGCGCGGGTCGACGTGGAACGCGGCGTGCACAAGGCACCGGCCAACGAAGTGATCCGCGGCATCACCAAGATCGCCCAGGACGTGACCAAGCGCGAGCAGGACATGCTCAACCCGAAGAACATCAACGTGCTGCGCTTCTTCCCCGGGCGCGGCAACCGCATCTGGGGTGCGCGGGTCGTGTCCTCGGACCCGTCGTGGAAGTACATCAACGTGCGCCGGCTCTTCATCTATGTGGAAGAGTCGATCGACGAAGGCACGCAGTGGGTCGTGTTCGAGCCCAACGACGAGCCGCTGTGGGCGCGCGTGCGGCAGACCATCACGAACTTCCTGACCAGCACATGGCGCTCCGGCGCGTTGCAAGGCGCCAAGCCCGACGAGGCCTTCTTCGTCCGCTGCGACCACAGCACGATGACGCAGGACGACATCGACAACGGTCGCCTGATCTGCCTGATCGGCATCGCACCGGTCAAGCCTGCCGAGTTCGTGATCTTCCGCATCCAGCAAAAGATCATCGAAAGCGCTTCGGCCTAGTCCCTGAAAGGAAACCACCATGCCACCCGTCCTGCGTGAAGACCCCTATGCCGGCTACAACTTCGAAGTGCTCATCAACGGCGTGAGCGATGACGGCACCGCGGTGCGCGGCTCCTTTGCCGAAGTCTCCGGCCTGGAGACGGCGATCGACCCGATCGAGTACCGCAACGGTTCCGAAGACATCACCGTGCGCAAGCTGCCCGGCCTCAAGAAGTTCACCAACCTCACCCTGAAGCGCGGCCAGATCGGCGACCTTGCCTTCTGGAACTGGGTCGTCGAGGCGCAGAACGGCCTGGTGCGACGCACCGAAGGCTCGGTGCTGCTGCTCGACGAGAACAAGCGCGAGGTGCTGCGCTGGAACTTCCGCCGAGGCTGGCCCTGCAAATGGACCGGCTCGGGCTTCAACGCCAAGAACAACGAGATCTCCATGGAGACCCTGGAGATCTGCCACGAGGGCCTGTCGATCGACGGACAAGCCGGCTGACGATGAACACCACCGCGCTCCCCGCACCGGGGCTCTACTTCACCCGTGCCGCACGCGACGCGCAGGCCGCGCCGCTGCGCTCGGATGTGGCGGGCTTCGTGGGCCGCACCCACCGCGGGCCGGTGGGCGAGCGGGTGCGGGTGCAGGGCTGGCGCGACTACCAGCGCTGGTTCGGCGGGCTGGACGCCAACGCGGACCTGCCCTACGCGCTGCGCGGCTACTTCGAGAACGGCGGCGAGATCGCGCACGTGGTGCGCGTGGGCACCGCCGATGCGGCGCGGCTTCCGGTCGCGGCCCGGGTCCGCTGGAACCTGCTGCTCTCGGCGGGCGCTCTGACGCCGGCCTACTTCCGCTACACCGGTTACCGCATCGAAGCCGCCAGCCCGGGTGCCTGGGCCAACCGCACGCGCATCCACGCACGCTACCGGCGCAACGGCCCTTCGGGGGTGGCCGAACTCGACCTGTCCATCGAGGCACCTGGCGAAGCGCCCGAGTACCTGAGCGGCCTGGTCCTCGGTGCGCCGAGCGACGATGGCCTGGACCCGCTGCAGTCGCAGGTGGAACGCCGCTCCACGCTGTTGCGGCTGATCCCGTATGGCACTCCGATCCTCGGCCCCCTCACCGGCCCGAGCCGGCTCGACTGGCAGTTCATGCTGGACGGCGGCGACGACGGTGCGGCCAGCGACACGCCCAGCTACAGCGCGGCGCTGCGCCAGCTCAACGACGAACCCGAGGTGGCGCTGTTGGCCCTGCCCGACCTCTACCGCGACCTGGTCGACGAACAGGCCTTGCCTCTGCTGGCCGACCAGTTGCTGCAGGTCGACGCCAGCCGCGACCGCCTGCTGCTGCTCGACGCACCGCGCGACCCGGCGCGCAACACGGCAATCCGCAGCGCCGACTTCATCACCTGGCTCGACGCCCTGCGCAACGACCCGCACAGCCTGGAGTCGCGCAGCGCCGCGGCCTACCACCCCTGGCTTTCGGTACCCGACCCGCTGGGCGGCGTAGCCAACCCGCTGCGGGCCGTGCCACCGAGCGGCCACGTCGCCGGTGTGATCAGCCGGCTCGACCGCGAACGCGGCCCGCACCACACGCCCGCGAACGCGCCGCTGATCGATGCCGTCGACCTGGCGCTGCGCCTCAATGCCGACGAGAAGACGCAGCTCATGAACGGTGCCGTGAACCTGCTGCGCTGCCGCGCCGGTGACGGCCTGCAGGTGTGGGGCAGCAGCACGATTGCGCGCGAGCCCCAAGACGATGCAGCCGGCGAAGCCTTCAGCGCCGACCACTTCGTGGCCTACCGCCGGCTGATCCACCGCCTGGTGCGCGCCATCCGCCGCGTCGCCGAACCGCTGGTCTTCGACACCAACGGGCCCGAGCTCTGGCTCACCTTCGTACGCGCCGTGACCACCGTGCTGCTGGAGGCCTACCGCGGCGGTGCGCTGCAAGGCGCCCGCGCGGAAGAGGCCTTCTTCGTGCGTTGCGACGACAAGACCAACACCCCGGAGGAACGCGAGCTGGGCCGCTGCGTCTGCGAGATCGGCATCGCACCGGTCGCACCGATGGAGTTCATCGTGTTCCGCGTCGCGCTCGGCGGCGAGGGCGTGCTGGAGGTCTTCGAATCGTGATCGACCTGCCGCTGCCGAGCTATCGGTTCATCGTCACGCTCGACCCGGGCGATGCCTACCTGCCGCCGGCGCAGGCGGCCCTGCTCGTGGCCTTTCCCGGTGGTGCCTTCAGCGAGGTCAAGGGCCTGGGCGCCGACCTCGAGGTGATGCCCTACGCCGAAGGTGGCAACAACGGCTTCGTTCACCAGTTGCCGGTGCGGCATTCATGGTCGCGCATCTCGCTCAGCCGCGGCGTGGTGCGCGAGCCGGGGCTTTGGCTGTGGTACCTGGCCGGGCTGACGCAGTCGCTCGGCGCTCGGCGCGACGGCGCCATCCTGCTGCTGACCGCCAGCGGAACACCGGCCATGGCCTGGACCTTCCAGGGCGGCATCGCCGCGAAATGGAGCGGCCCGGAACTGAGCGGCACTGGCAACGCGGTGGCCATCGAAAGCCTGGAGATCGCGCACCACGGCATCACGCCGGTGGTGCTGTCGCCTCCACTGACGCCCTGATGCCATGGTCACCATCCAGAACCTCGAGGTGCAGTTCGACGTGGTCGGCGACGGCGACGAAGCCGTGTTCGCGCGCCTCTTCCAACAGCACATGCGCCAACACATGCGCAGCCAGCAGGTGCAGCGCGAGCAAGAGCGCCGCATCGAGGCCGAGTGCCAGCTCGGTGAGCGCAAGCCGGAGGTGGCGCGATGACCCCGCTGAGCGCCATCCGCCTCGGGCTGGTGCCGGCGCGTCTGGAGATCCTGACGCCCAAGGTGCCCAACCCGATCATTCCGCTGCGCTTCAACCCCAGCGAGTACCAGCTCCAGAAGAGCAACAACTTCGCCGAGATCGGCATCCCCGGGCTGGAATCGCCGCCGATCCAGTTCGTGCGCGGGTCGGCCGAGAAGCTGTCGCTCGAATTGCTGGCCGACACCTCGGACACGCTGGAAGACGTGCGCGAGAAGTACGTCAACAGCCTGCGCGACCTGATGCGCCTGAACGCCGACCTGCACGCGCCCCCCATCGTCGCGTTCAGCTGGGATACGCAGGTGTTCAAGGGCGTTCTCGAGAGCCTGAACATCTCTTACGTGCTGTTCACGCCCGATGGCGTGCCACTGCGCGCCAAGCTGTCGGTCACGCTGAAGGAATACCGGCCGGCGGCGGTGCAGTTCCGCGAAAGCCCGACCTTCTCTCCGGACTTCGACAAGAGCTTCGTGGTACGCCGCGGCGACACGCTGTCGAGCATTGCCGGCCAGGTGTACCGCGACCCCGCGCGCTGGCGTGAGATTGCGCGTGCGAACGCCATTGCCGAGCCATGGCGCATCCGCCCTGGCGACACGCTGCGCCTGCCGCGCCTGCGCTGAACGAGACCGCCATGCCGCTCGCACGCTCGCAGCAACAGTCCGGCCTGCCGGTCGACTACTACGCGCCGGCCTACCTGATCGAGGTCAAGGACCAGGCCCTGGACACCGAAACCCAGGGTGACGTGATCGACCTGAAGGTCACGCTCGCCAAAGAAACGATCGGCAGCTTCCAGCTCACCATCAACAACTGGGACGACAAGCTGCTCGCGTTCAAGTACAGCGACGGCGACACCTTTGCGCTGGGCAACCAGATCCACGTGAAGCTCGGCTACGTGGACAAGCTGGTGTCGGTGATGCGCGGCATCGTCACCTCGCTCGCGCCGCAGTTCCCCGAGTCGGGACCGCCCACGCTGTGCGTCGGCTGCCACGACAGCCTGGTCAAGCTGAAGGGGCGCAAGCCTGCCGAGGGCGAGCAGAAGAGCTTCGTGGACATGTGCGACTGGGAAATCGCCCAGGCCGTTGCGCAGCGCAACCAGCTCCAGTTCAAGGGAACGCAGGAAGGCCCGCAGCATGAGCTGGTGGTGCAGAAGAACCAGGACGAGGCGCAGTTCCTGATCGAGCGCGCCAAGCGCATCGACTATGACTGCTTCATCGAAGTCGACCCCGACAGCGGCGACGACGTGCTGAATTTCGTGAAGCCCACCGACGGGCGCGACGGCCGGCCGGTGCGCGTCTACACCTTCGAATGGGGCAAGAGCCTGATCAACTTCTCGCCCACGCTGACCGCGGTCGACCAGGTGGGGAAGATCACCGTGCGCGGCTGGGACCCGCGCACCAAGCAGGCCATCGAGTACACCGCCACCAAGGACGACCTGCCCGGCCTGCCTTCCAGCGGCGCCAGCGGCCCCGGCGTGGCCGAAGACAAGATGAACGGCAAGCAGGACATCGTGGTCGACCGGCCGGTGTTCAGCGCCGACGAAGCGCGCCACCTCGCCATCAGCATGCTGCGCGAGCGCGCCAACACGTTCAAGACGGGCTCGGGCCAGGTCATCGGGCTGGCCGACCTGCGCCCCGGCGACAACGTGGAGTTGAAGAACCTGGGCGAGCGCTTCAACGGCGCGTACCAGGTGACCAAGGTCGAGCATTCGCTGGGCGCCTCGGGCTTCACGACGCGCTTCGAGGTCGAGCACCCGTTTGCGGGAGAGGCGTGATGAGCTTCGTTGCGCAGGCCTACACCACCGACAAGCTGTACCACGGCGCCTACACGGCGATCGTCGATGCGGTCGGTGACGACGATCACCCCGGCGAAGTGCGGCTGCGCTTCCACTGGTTCGACCCGCAGATGAGCACCGAGTGGTGCCGCATCTGCAACCTGTATGCGGGCAACGGCTACGGCTCGGTGTGGCACCCCGAGGAGGGCGACGAGGTGCTGGTGATGTTCATCCAAGGCGACATGCGCTGGCCGATCGTGCTCGGCGGCCTCTACAACGGCGTCGACGTGCCACCCACCGCGCGCAGCAGTTCGCTGGATCAAAAGATGTTCCGCACCAAGGGCGGTCACGAGCTGCTGATGGACGACACCGATGACCAGAAGCGGATTCGCCTGACGACCGACGGCGGCCATGTGGTCGAACTCGACGACGAAGGGCAGAAGCTCGATGTGACGAGCAGCGGCGGTCACCAGGTCTCGCTCGACGACTCCGGCGGCAAGGTGGCCGTGCAGACCTCGGGCGGACATTCGATCACGCTCGACGACAACGGCAGCAAGGTCACGGTGCAGACCTCGGGCGGGCAGTCGATCACACTCGAGTCGGGCTCGATCAAGATCACCGCCACCAGCGTGGTCGTCGACGCCACCAGCGTGAAGCTCGGCGGCGATGCCGCCACCCAATCGCTGGTGCTCGGCGAGGCGCTGATGGCGGCCTACAACGCCCACACCCACAACTGCACCGCGCCCGGTTCGCCGAGCGGGCCGCCGCTGTCGCCGATGACGCCGGCCGTGTTGTCCCAGGTTTCCAAGACCGCGTAGTCCATCATGGCCAACGAATTCATCGGCACCGGCTGGCGCTTCCCCCTGCTCCCCGACCCGACGGGCTCGCTGGGCTACGTCTCGGGCGAGTTGAACGTCGAGCAATCGCTGCGCATCCTGCTGCTCACGGAACTCGGCCAGCGCGTGATGCGCCCCGACTTCGGCTGCAAGGCCGGCCGGCTCGTCTTTGCACCGGGCAGCGTGCAACTGCTGGGGCAGCTTGAAACGGCGGTGCGTGAAGCGATACGCGACTGGGAGCCGCGCATCGAGCTCGAATCGGTGCGCGCCGAGGCCGATGCCAACGCGCCCACCCACGTGAGCGTGGCCGTCGCCTACAAGGTGCGGCCGACGAACACGCGCAACAACCTGGTGTTTCCCTTCTATCTGAACGGGCAGGCGTGATGGCACTCGACCCCGTCATCCTCGACGACCTCGACTGGAAGGGCATGGTCGAGACGATCCGCCGCCGCATCCCTGCGGCGTCCGACGGTGCGTGGACCTTGCATTCGCCCACCGACCCCGGCATCACCTTGCTGGAGCTGTTTGCCTGGCAGCTCGAGCAGCGGCTCTACCGCATGGACCAGGTGCCCGAGAACCTGAACCGCGCGCTGCTCGCCATCCTGGGCATCCGGCCCCGTCGCACGCATTTCGCGACGACGGTGATGCAACTGCTGCCCGGCCAGCAGCCCACCGTGCCGCGCGGTGCCGAGTTCACGCTCGACGGCAGCACCCCGCCCACCACCTATTCCACCCGCAGCGCGTTGACCTTGCTGAAGCTCAAGGCCAGCGCACCGAACCATGGGCTGCGCCTGTGGATCGGCGAGCGCGAGCGCAGCGCGGATCTGGCCGCAGGGCGGGTGCTGCGGCTCTTCCCGGCCGATGGCAAGCCGGCCAGTGTGCGCATCGAACTGACACTGACTGCCGCACCCGCCCCGACCAACGGCTGGATCGGCCTGTGGTTCAACCTGCGCACCGCCGCGTCGATCGCGCCGCAATGGGCTGGCAACGCCGCGGCCGGTGTGGCGCCACCCGCGCAACTGACCTGGCTGTACCGCAGCAATGACGGCAGCCTGCAGCAGATCACCGTGGACGACGGCACCGCGGGCTTGCGCCGCAGCGGCGTCGTGCGCCTGCGCATCCCCGGCAACTGGCAGGCCGAGCCCGGGGGTGGCCTGGTCTACGCCATTCACCTGCGCACCGAGCGCGCGAGCTGGGCCGCGCCACCGCGCCTGGTCTCGCTGGTGCCGAATGCACTTGTCGCCCGCCACGCGCGCACCACGCGCCTGCACACGCCCAACCGACCTCCCAGCGAATGGCTGCCGCTGCCGGGCAATGTGATCCGCCTGGACGAACTGCCACTCGACGAGCCCGACAAGGACATCCCGGTTCTCGAGTCGGCTTGCGTGCTATACCTGAAGGAACGTGACGGCACGTGGCACCGCTGGTGGCCCAGCGTGTCGCTGCATGCGGCCGGGCCGGCCAGCCGTCGCTTCATTGTCGACCGCGAGCATGCGCAACTGCGCTTCGGCGATGGCTTGAATGGCCGCCTGCCGGTGCTCGCCGAGGCCGGCTCCGATGGCAGCAACATCCGGCTGCGTTACGGGGTGGGCGGCGGGGCAGCCGGTGCGGTGGGGCCGTCGCCAGGGCCCGATGCAGATTGGTCGGGCCCCGCGGAGAGCACCGCACGCAACCTCACCGCCAGCCTGGGCGGCGCCGATGCCGAAGACATCGACGAAGCACGCCGGCGCTGCGCCTCGTCGGTGCGGCAACCCACGCGCGCCGTCACGCGCGCCGACTTCGAAAGCATCGCGCTCGCCACGCCCGGCATCGCGCTCAGCCGCGCCCACGCCGCGATCGGCCGCCACCCCACGCAGCCTTGCGCTTCGGTGCCCGGTGCGGTGACGGTCTACATCGTGCCGGATGTGCCGCGCGAAGACCTGGACCCCGACCTGGTGGAAGACGCCTTCGTCGCCGCACCGCTGCCCGACCCGGGGCAGCTTGCCGAGGTAAGCGCCGAGCTGGAACGCGCGCGCCTGATCGGCACCGAACTTTTCGTCAGCGCGCCGCGCTACCGCGCCGTGCGCCTGAGCGCGTCGCTGCGCGGTGACGTGCACGACCCGGTGGCCTTGCAGCAAAGCGTGTTCGACCGCCTGCAACGCTTTCTCGATCCGCTCGTCGGCGGCGACGACGGCACCGGCTGGTCTTTTGGCGAGCCGGTGCGCGCGCCGGTGATGTTGCGCGAGGTGCAGGCCGAGGTGGGGCCGCAGGCGCGCGTCACGCAGGTGGCGATCGGGCTCGACGGCAACGAGCCCGACGAAAGCTGCCGTGCCGTGGCCATCGGCCCCAACGACCTGGTGTGGTTGCAGGGCCTCAGCCTACAGCTCGAACGCAACGCCGCCGCATCCGGGGGGCTGAGATGAGCAAGCCGTGGTGGAGCCCCGCGTTCGCGCACGAGCCGAGTGTTCTCGCCGGCGACGGCCTGCGCCCCGAGTTGCAGCCTGCCACCCGCAAGGCGGTGGCCGATGCGCTCAAGACACACATCACGGCCTACACGCCCGAGTGGACCCGCCGCGACCTGGGCGACGCCGGCATGGCGCTGGTGCGGCTCTACAGCGAGCAGATGGAGCCGGTGCTGCAGCGCCTGAACCGCCTGCCCGACAAGGCCTTTGTCGAGTTCCTCGGCATCGCCGGTGTCGCGCCGCTGGCTGCGCGGCCGGCCCGCGCACTGCTGCAGTTCGAGGTCTCCGACAGGGCACCGCGGTCGGTGACCGTGCCCGAGGGCTTCCAGTGCAGCGCGCGGTCCGCGGGCCAGCTCGTGATCTTCGAAACCGAGCGCACGCTGTACGCCGCGCCCGCCAAGCTGGCGCAGCTTCTGGTCGAATCCAAAGGCAACCAGCGCGAGCTAAGACCCGAAGGCTTCTGGCCGTTCGGCGAGCATGGCGACGGCCGTCTGCTGATCGGTCTGGGCAGCACCGCCGAGCTCGGCCCGCATCTGTCCATCACGTTCGACATCGCGGGGCCGGACGGCCCGCCACCACCTTCTTCCGCGGGCAGCCTCACACCGGCCGCGGCGGCGGCGCTGCCGCTGCTCACCTGGGAAGTGCTCGATGCCGGCAGCCCGCCGCCGGCGACGGTCGTGTTCGATGAAACACGCGGGCTGACGCAAAGCGGCACGGTCGAGCTCGGCCTGCCAGCGCGCTGGCGGCCGACGGTGCTGACTGCCGGGGGCAAGCCGCTGCGCTGGCTGCGCCTGTCCATCCTGCACGGCCGCTACGCCCAAGCGCCGCGCGTGAACACGCTGCGCCTGAACTGCGTCCACGCCACGGCCACGCGCACCTTCTTCGACGAGGTACTGCAAGAGGTGCCCGGCAGCGAGGGGCGCGCCTGGTCGCTCGCCCAGACGCCGGTGATCGCGGGCTCGCTGCAGCTCGAGGTCGACGAAGGCGACGACAGCACGGGGCGCGTGCCCTGGACCGAAGTGCCGAGTCTGGCCGACGCGTCGCCGGTGGACACGGTCTACACCTTCGACCAGGCCAGCGGCATCGTGCGCTTTGGCGACGGCCGGCACGGCGCTGCGGCGCCGCGCGGCTTCCGGCACATCCATGCGGTGCGCTACCAGGTGGGTGGCGGCCTGGCGGGTGCGGTGCCGGCCAAGGCGATCACGAGCATGGTCAATTCGGCCGCCTTCCTCACCGCCGTCAGCAACCCCCTGCCCGCGAGCGGTGGGGCCGATGTCGAAGGCCAGCCCGAAGCACGCGCCCGCGGCCCGCAAGAGTTGCGTGCACGCGGCCGCGCCGTCACGGTGGCCGACTACGAGTTGCTCGCGCAGCAGACACCAGGCGCGACGATCGCCCGCGCGCATGCCGTCGCCGGCCTGCACCCGGCCTTCCCTGGCCGGCCGCGGCCGGGCGTGGTGGCCGTGTTCGTGGTGCCGGCCGCCGGCTCGAACCACCCCTTGCTGCCCGACGCCGAGGCGCTCGCCGCGGTGGCCGGCTACCTGAGCGAGAAGGTGGCGCCGGCAGGTGTCGAAGTGGTCGCCGCCGCACCGCGCTACCACCGCGTGCGGGTGGAGGTCGGCATCGTGCTGAACCGCCGCGCCAGTGCGAGCGAAACCGTGTCGCTGGTGCTGGACGAACTGAACTGCTACCTCGACCCGCGCACCGGTGGGGCCGATGGCCATGGCTGGCCCTTTGGTGGCCGGCTGGTCTACACCGAGCTGGTGCAGCAGGTGTCCCGCGTGCCCGGCGTGCAGGCGGTGCACCACATGAACCTGGTGGTCGATGGCGCACGCGTGCTCGCCTGCCAGGACCACGACATCTCGCCGCATGGGCTGCTGGAGCCTCTCACGCACGAAGTTGTCATTGCCTCCACGGAGGCCTCATGAGCCCCGCCCGGCCGCCCGAAGGGGCTCGCACCGCAGTGCACAGCACGGAGGTACTCCAATGAGCTGCGGCCCGGTCGACGGCAGGTTCCGCCTGCTCGATGCCTACGTGAGCTGGAGCCAGGCCGCCACGCCCACGCACCTGGTCGGGGTCGACGACCCGGCCGGCTTGCGGCTGGCGCCCTTGCAGCCCGGTGCCGTGGGCGCCGAGGTCTGGCACTGGCTGCTGCCTGCGCGACTGGCACGCGGTTGCAGTCCCTGCGACCTCTACCTGCTGACGCCCCGAACCACCCGCCTGCTGCGGCGGCAGGCCTGCGAATCAGGCTGGAAGCCACTGTGGACGCCGGCATGCGACCCCAAGCGCTTCGTCGATCCGGTGGCGGTCGCCGCGTGGCGGCACCGCGTCGCAGTGGCCGACCCGGGCGCGCGGCGCATCTGGGTGTGGGGGCGCGGCGGCGCGGTGCTGCGCGCCGAGATCGTGCAACGCGAGGTGCTGGCGCTCGGCTTCACCGAATGCGGCGAGTTGCTGGCGGTCACGCCGCATGCGTTGCACCGCTACGGTCCTTCGGGCGAAGCGCGCGGGCCGGCCATCAAGCTGCCTGCCGATGTCGGCCAGCCGCTCGCCATTGCTGCGGACCGCGAGCGCGGGCTGTGGCTGCTGTCGCGACATACCAACAACACACTGCAGTTGTGGTTCCGCGCAGCCACGGGCCACGCCTTCGCGCCATCCACCCTCGACGCCCTGCGCGCCGCGATGCTGCCCCCCACCGGCCTGGGCACCGTCACCGATGCCGTCTTCTGCCTCACCGAAACCCGGCGCAACGGCATGCCCGTCACCACCTCCTGGAGCTGGTATGGCCGACCCGTGTCGGCCGCCGAACTGGGCACCCTGCCGCCACCGGGCCTGCAAACCGAAGGCAGCCTCGCCACGCTGCCGCTCGACAGCGGCCTGCCGCGCTGCCGCTGGCACCGCGTGCAACTCGACGCCGATGTGCCCACCGGCACCCACCTGCTGGTGCAAGTGGCCAGCACCGATGACCCTACCACCGCCCCCGATGCCGCCGACTGGCGGCCGCTGGCGAACGGCAGCACCAGCACGCTCGATTTCCTGATCGACCAGCCACCCGGGCGCTACCTGCGGCTGCAGGTGTTCATGAAAGGCGACGGCCAGCACACGCCGGTGCTGCGGCGCGTGCGGCTCGACTTCCCGCGCTCGACCAGCCTGGACAGCTTGCCGCCGGTCTATCGCGACAACCCGCGTGCCGAAGACTTCAGCGAACGCTTTCTCAGCCTCTTCGATGCCGGCGTGACCGAGCTCGATACGGCGGTCGAGCAGTTCCCCGCCGCGCTGGACGTGGCGAGCGTGCGCAGCGAACTGCTGCCCTGGCTCGCAGGCTTTCTCGACCTCGTCGTCGACCCGGCCTGGGAGCCCGAGCGCCAGCGCCGGATCATCGCGGCGCTGCCGCGGCTGTACCGCCTGCGCGGCACGGTGGCGGGGCTGCAACTGGCGATCCGCCTGGTGTTCGACACCGAGGTCGCGATCCAGGAACTGGCCTTCGAGCGTGCCTGGGGTGCGCTCGGGGGCGGCACGCACCTGGGCAGCGTGCGGCTGTTCGGCAAGTCGCGCGCGCGTTTTGCGCTCGGGCGATCAAGCCTGTCGCGCGCGCCCATCCGAAGCTGGGGCGACCCGCAGATCGACGCGGCATCCACCGGCGCCTACCGCTTCCGGGTGCTGGTGCCGCCCGGCCGGCTGGTGTCGCGGCTGGCCTTGCAGCGCCTCACCAGCCTGGTCGAGAGCCAGAAGTCCGCGCACACCCAGGCCAGCCTGCGCATCGGCAGCAACAGCCTGGTGCTCGGCAGCTTTGCCGCGCTGGGTGTGGACAGCGTGCTTGGCCCCCTGCCCGCGCCGGTGCTCGGTGCGGCCGGCAACGTGAGGCTGCGCCGCATGAGCGTGCTGTGGCCGGCCCGGCGCGGCGGCGGCCGCCCGCCCTTCGTGCTGGGCATCCCGATCGAGATTGGCATTCAAACCATCCTGGAGTGAACGATGGACACAAGAACCGCACACACACACGGCCGCTGCGGCCACGACAACGGGGCTTGCGCAGAGATGCCCGACCTGAAGCGCCTCAACTACTTCTACGGGCAGATGCTCGGTGTTCAGGACTTCCGCACCGAGCAGGCCTACTTTCGCGACAAGCACAAGCTGCACAACCGCTGCCTGCACGGCTACGGCACGGTCTGCGGGCTGAAGGTGGTGCCGCAGCCCACGCCGCAGGAGTGCAAGGACCCGGCCGAGGCCGAGCGCGCCAAGCTGCAGGCCGAGCTCGACAAGGTCAAGCTCGAGATCGAGGCCGCGCGCCAGGCCAGCGACGAGCAGCACCTGAAGGACATGCTTCAGTGGGCCGAAGACATCCAGCGCAAGATCGAGGCCCTGCCCCCCGCCAGTTGCGAAACGCTGCCGGCCCCGCGCGTGGTGCTGGAGTGCGGCCTGGCGCTCGACTGCGATGGCAACGAGATCATCGTGGCGCGCCCGCATGCCATCGACCCCTGGCACTGGCTGTCGGAAGACGACCGCAAGCGCGCGATGGCCGAAGGCGGCGTCGACCTGTACCTGAGCATCTGCTACTGCGAGCAGCCCATCGACCCGGTGCGCCCGGTGCTGCCCGACGCCTGCGGTGCAACCCCCGAATGCAGCCACGGCAAGCTGCGCGACGCCTATGTCGTGCGCATTTCTTCCGAGGCACCGCCGCGCGACACGCGTTGCGACTCGTGCTGCACCTGCTGCGACCAACCCTGCCTGCTGCTGGCCGTGCTGCGCGGCTACAGCAAGGGCGTCGGCGCCAAGCACATCGACAACAGCGTGCGCCGCCTGGTCGAGACCACCGCCTACCCGGCCACCACCATCACCGGCATCAGCTGGACCCACGGCGCCACCTACTCCGCCAGCGATGCGAGCGAGATCATCGGCGGGCCCGACGGCACCGCCGGTATCCAGGTCAACTTCTCGCGGCCCGTGCTGGCGTCCACGCTCACCGACGGCGTGGTCGACCTGTGGGTGATCGAAGGCGGGCGCACCAAGCACTCCGGCATCTACGCGCTGGAAGGTGCGTTCGAAAGCTTCGGCGGCGCCACCTCGGTGCAGTCGTTCCGCTTCCGCTACCAGGGCGACGAGAACCTCGACCCGGGCGACCGCCTGATGGTGACGATCCGTTGCGCCTTCATCCTCGATGAATGCTGCCGCCCGGTGGATGGCGCGCACGTCGGTGGGCGCGTTCCCCTGATCGACGACCCCGAGTTCAAGAAGTTCGACCACCCGCAGCCGCAGCCGCATTGCGCGGTCAACCCCCCTGGCTACGGCCCATGGACCACGGGCGCCGGCACTCCGGGCGCCACCTTCGAAAGCTGGCTCTTCATCGAAGCCTCGGCCAAGGGCAACGAGAAGCGCCGTGCGCAGGAGATCCGCAAATGAGCTCTACGCTGAATCGCCAAACTGCCTCGCCTTGCGGCTGCGGCGGTGGCACCACCGGCACGGCACTGGCCACCAGTTGCAGCTGCGGCGGCTCGGGTTGCGCCGCCTGCGCCACCCAGGGCTACGTGAGACCGCGCTTCTTCGCTGGCCAGTTGCTGACCGAAGAAGACCTGCAGGCGCTGTCCGACTACGTGGTCAACAAGAACCGCCTGCACAACCGGCACTTCTTCGGTGACGGCGTGGTGTGTGGCCTGCAAGTGGGTTGCGGCCCGTGCGGCGGGTCCAAGGTCATCGTGCAGCCCGGCCATGCGCTCGATTGCTGCGGCAACGACCTGGTGCTCGAATGCGCGGTCGAACTCGACGCGATCGCCATGGTGCGCGACCTGCGCCTGAAGCAGCGCGGCGGCGCCGATTGCGGCGACCCTTGCGCCGACAGGCTGCCCAACGGCGACAAGCGCGACCCGAACCAGAAGGACAACACCGCGCGCCACTATTGCCTCTACCTTCGCTACCACGAAGAGACGAGCGACCCGGTGGCGCCGTATGCCACCGACGAACCTTGTGGCGGGTCGGCCTGCGAGGCCACGCGCGTTCGCGAAGACGTGCGCTTCGAGCTGCGCTGCCGCGACGACATGGGGCCAAAAGACGGCTTCCTGAAGCGCGTGGTCGGCTGCCTGCGCGAGCTGGCCAAGGCCGAAACCCTGTCCGCCGCATTGGCAAAGCTGTTCCAGCCCGGCGCGACGGCAGACGACGTGGCGGCAGCACGCGAAGCCATGCTCGACCAGCTCGATGTCACCACCCAGCTCAGCGATTGCCGCTTGCGCGCCGACGTGGCGGCCATCGCCATCCCGCCCACCGGTGGCGACATCAAGCCCGCAACCAAACTGCTGCTGTTCGCCTACCTGCGCATGGTGCGCGACTGCATCTGCCGCGCGCTGCTGCCACCCTGCCCACCCTGCGACGACACGGGTGTGCTGCTCGCCTGCCTCACGATGCAGGACTGCCAGGTCACCGACATCTGCAACCTCGAACGCAAGTTCGTGCTGACGGGCCCGAACCTGCGCCACTGGCTGCCCATCGACCTGTTCGGCGATGTGCTGGAAGCCCTGTGCTGCACCGCGCTCAAGGTGAAGGTCGAAGAACCGCAACCCGAAGTGCCAGGCCAGCCGCCCGCGGCACCCCCGGCCGGTGTGGCGGCGCCCTTCGCCCTGCGAAGCGTTGTCGCCCCCCGCAAGGGCAACGAAGACCGTGACGAGTTGCAGGCCTTGCTCATCGACCATGTGCGCGTGGCCTTTGGCCTGGACGAGCGCAACCTCACGCAGCTGGAGCACATCGCCTCGAACATCGGCGACATGGTGGAGGCCGGCGGGCTCGACGACCTGCTGCTGGTGCGGGTGCTGCGCGATTCGTTCAAGGACGGCGACGTGAAGCCCAAGCCGTCGGGTGACGTGGTGAGTTCGGCCGACCTCAAGCGCGCCACCGACCAGCTCGGCCAACAGCAGACGGCCTTGATCGAGGCGACGCGCACGCAGATCCAGGGCGAACAGGCCAAGGCCGTCTCGGCCATGACGGCGCAGAACGCCGAGCTGAAGAAGCAGCTCGCCACGCTGACCGACCGCCTGGGCAAGCTCGAAGGCAAACCCACCCCGGCCGCGCCAGCGAAGGTGCCCAGGAAGCCGGCGAAGGAGTAGGCGCATGAGCACATTGATCGAACGCCCTTCGTTCTACGAAGGCCAGATCCTTGCCGGCGCCGACCTGAACGCTTCGGTGGACCACGCACGTGGCCAGGCCGCACGCCACGAGCGCTACCTGCACCTGTGGGGCATTGCCCACGGCCTGCAGTTGCAGGGCAGTGACCAGAAGACGGCGCAAGGCGTGCCGTACAAGGACATCACCGTCGGCCAGGGCATGGCGGTCGACGCGAGCGGACGCGAGCTCGTGCTGTCGGCCGACGCGCGCTTGCCCGAGGAGGTGTTCGACCAGCTCAATGTGTCGGTCGGCCAACTGCCCGGTGCCGAGGTCTGGTACCCGGTGTATCTGACCGGCCGCGACGCCGTGCCCGTCACGCCCGCGCTGGCGGTGGGCGGCTGCGGCAGCACCGAACCGAACCGCTGGCTCGAAACGGTGGACTTCGATTTCAAGCGGCCCGGAGACGAGGCCCAGGAAGCCCCCGAGGACACCGCCGTCGACGCCGGTCCCGACAGTGGCGACGCCGAACCGCGGCGCGTGCTGCTCGGCTTCGTGCGCTGGGACACCACCATCGCCAAGTTCACCGACGTGAAGGACAGCCAGGCCGGCATCGGCCGCCGCTATGCCGGCGTGCGCGCCGACACCGTGGCGGCGCGCGGTGGTCAGCTCTCGCTGCGCACCCAGTCGACGGTCACCAAGGGCAAGCCGGGCCTCACGCTGAGCGAAGACGGCGACGGCCTGCTGGCCTACGGCCCGCTCACGGCGGCGGGCACCATCGTCCCGGTGTTCTCTGTCAACGCCAAGGGCGACCTCACGATCGCCGGCAAGTTCGAAGGCGCCGTCACTCCCGGCAGCGTGCAGGTGCAATCGGGCGTGGCGATGGACGGGCTGGTGCTTCCGCTGCCGCCCGGCATCACCCAGGAGATGCTCGACAAGGGCCAGGCCACCGCCCATGTGCAGGCCACGATGCGCGTGCCCCCGTCGCCGCCGCCCGACGGCAGTGCCGGCTGGTTCGCCTGTCCGCTCGAATGCAGCGTCGACACGACACGCCGCGTGCGCTGCACGGCGCGCTGGATGCGACTGGCCGGTGCACTGGTCGACCTGCCGGCCGAATGCGACTACCTCGTGCTGGTCTCGGTTGCGGCGGCCTGACGAAGGAACCACCATGAAGATGACCGTGCTCTACGTCAAGGACACCGGCCACGTGATGGCCGCCGTCACCCGCAATGCGCCGGTCGAGCCGGTGCCCGCCGACCCGGCGGCGGACAGGCCCGCGCCGGAGGTCAGCGCACTGGTCGGCGATGCCTTGCCGGTGCGGGGCTTCATCGATTTCTCCACCGGCCTGTTCGGCCCGGCGGCGTTCACCGTGCCGGCCGATCGGCTGGTTGCGCTCGAGGTCGATCGCGACGACGACCAGTTGCTGGCGCCGCACGACTACACGGTGCTCGACGGCAAGAAGCTCGAAGTCTCGCCACCGACGCCACTGCCCACGCTCAGCGCACCCAGCTCCAACACGGTGCGGGTGAGCTTGCCCGCGGCCACGCTGTCCGACCTGCCCTTGCAGCTGTACCTGGCGCCCCGGCTCGGCGCCACGGGCTCGGCGCAAAGCTTCGAAGGCGTCTTCAAGCCGGCAACCGCCACATCCACCACACTCGATTTCGGCGTGCGAACGGCGATGGCCGGCGACTACGACCTGCTGATGCTGCTGCGCGGCTACCGGGTGGCGACGATCCACCTGCATGTGCCGTGACGCCAGAGGCAGCCATGGGCGCGGAGATCCTGATCCAACGCTGCACGCTGCGCATCACGCGGCGTGGCGGCTGGTCCTGGGGTGCCAATCCGCGTTCGGTGGTGAACGCCGCGCTGCAGCGCTTGCCACAACTGATCTGTGAGCGTCTCGCCGATGCCTGGCCGGCGGGCAGCGAACGAGTCATCAGTGCACCCCTGAGGCTGCAAGTCACGCTGCGCCGAAGCGAACTGGAAGCACTGGCCAGCGAAGCAGGCGCGGAGCTGAGGTCGCTGGTCGAAGAGCGCCTGATGCAGCAGGTCGATGCGGAAATCGCGGCCGTGGCGCAACGCGAGGCCGGCGTGGTCATCGATGCGCAAGACCCGCCAGCGCTCGGCAACGAACCCATCGCCGCGCCGTCGCCGCATGATCCGCACACCCCCTGGGCCGGCACGGTGCTCGCCGTGTTGCTGGCCTGGCAGCGTCGCGGCGCGCTGGTCGACACCTTGCTGTGCTTTGGCACCGAGGTGCTGGGCGCTTGGCAGGAGAGCCTGTGGCGCGGCTGGCCGGCTGCCACGGTGCCGGCCATGGGCCCGGTGTCAGAACGGATGGCCGCACTCGCCACGGAAGTCGCCCACATGCCCTTGCCTTTGCCGGCCGGGAGCACCGCGGCTCTGGTGCGGCGCATCGTGCTGATGGTCCATGCGGCAGAGCTCGACACCTTGCCGTCGCGCGAACAGCTGCACGAAGTGATCGCCGCGCAGGCGGCCTTCCAACTGCCAACCGCTGTGCTCAACGGAATCGCCGCGCCGGAAGCCTTTGACCCGACTCCACCACCGACGGTGGCGCAAGCGCAGCAGCAACGCGCCAAGCCACCGCGCCAAGTCAGCGCCGCCACGCCGCCCACGACAACAGCGCCGGGCCGGCGTGCCGTGCACGAGCTGCAGGTGAAGTCGGCCCTGCCCTTTCTGCTGCTCGGTCCGCTGTCGCGTTGCGGTTATCTGGAGACGCTCGCCGCGGTGTTCGACGCCGCAGAGTTGCCTCCCGCCGACTGGCCCTGCTTTGCCGTGGGCCTGGCGCGCAAGGTGCTGGCCGTGCCACAGCGTGGCTGGTACCGCGAGCCGGCCGACCTGATGGCGGCCACCGCGTTCTCGGGCTGCGAGCAAGCCCCGCACGATGCCGCCGTGGCCGACGCGGCGCGTCTGCTCGCGCCGCAGCTCGCACCACTGGACGTGGCGGTCGCCAACGCGCTGACCGAAGGCCACCGGCCCGGTGCACCCTTGCTGCTGCAGTCCGCCGACGCACACGGCCAGCCGGGCTGGCTGCTGAGCGACACCGATGGCCTGTTCCCGATCGCGTGGAGCGAGCGCATCGACCGGCTCAGCCCGCGCCTGGCGGCATTCGATGGCGAGCTCTTGCTCGTGCCGCAAGCATCGGTGGTGCCGGGCCTGCTGCGCCGGCTCGACGATGCCGGCTTCAGCTTCGTCACCGACGCCAACCCCGCCCGCGGCGAAACGTGGCGGGCCCTGCACGGCAATGGCCTGCAGGCCTGGAGCAACGACACGCAGCGCCCGGCCGCAGCGCTGCTGGCGCCAGCGCAGATGCTGGCGCCGGCATCGGCCGGCATCGCAGTGCTGTGGTCCGAGCTGGTAGCGCAGCGGCCGGTGCTGGCACCCGGCAGCGCCCCCGAGTTCGAACGCACGCTCGCACTGGCCGCGGCACTGGCACTCGGCACGATCGGCTGGTCCCTGTGGAGCGCGCAGGCCACGGTGAACCCGGTGCTGGCACTGCAACGGTTCGGCGACCTCGACGCACGCATCGTGTTCCGCGCCGACCAGGTGCAGGTGCACCTGCCGCTGGGCCGGCGTTTTCTCGATCTCAAGCGGGCGGGCTTGCTCGACGACGTGGGCAAGGTGCCTTGGCTCGGCGACAGGCCGGTTCGTTTTGCGCGGGCATGAGCCCCGCGCCCATGAGCATGGACACCACGCTGGCCTGGAAGCACCTGGCGCTGCGGCTGACGGCGTTGAATCGCTTGCTGCGCGCGGCCGTGGCGCGGCAGGCCGCTCAGGCCGCGCGCTTGGCCCGGCCGGACCTGACGCCGCTGTGCATCACCGACGACCAGGTGAACCTGCTGATGGGCGATGTCGATGCCCTGCTGGCCGGTGCCGCGCTGCCGCTGCCCGCGCCCGAGCTGACGCCCGAAGAGGCGGCCGCCGAAGAGCGGTTGCGCGCGCAGGCTGCAGCCGCCGGAACCGAGCTGCCGCTCGATGCGCTGGTGCGCGTGCAGCGGCTCACGCCCTTCGAGGTGCAGTCGCTGCTGCTCTGCGCCGCGCCGCAGATCGACCGCTCCTACGAACGCATCTATGCCTACGTGCTGGACGACCTGAACCGGCGCCAGCCCTGCATCGAATTGCTGTGCCTGCTGGGCGCGGCCACCTTGGCCGAGCGCTTGTCTCGCCGGCCGGCGCTGGGCCCGCACGGCAGCCTGCGCCGCACCGGCATGCTGCGCCCATGGGGCACGGCAGGCAGCGAGCCGCACCAGGAGTTGGGCCTGGGCGAAGGCATGCTCGATTGCCTGTGCGGCATCCGCGATCCTGCCAGCTTCCACGACCCGGCCGAGGTGCACGGCCCGGCCTGGGCACTCAATGCGGAAGAGGCCGGCCAGGCCGAGCGCCTGGGCCACGGCCTGCGCGATGGTGGGCTCGACGTCGTCGGCGTGTGGGGCCCCGCACGCAGCGGCCACGCCGACGTGGCGGCGCAGCTTGCACTGGCCGCCGGCATGCCCTTGCGGCGCTGCCCGCCGGGGGGCGAAGACGCCTTGCGGTCGGCACTGGACGCCGCCGCAGCCCTGGGCGCATTGCTCTGGGTGCCAACCGACGGCTGGACGGACGAGGCCACGCCTGCACTCACCGACCTGCTCGCGGTCAGCCGCGTGCCCATCGTGCTGACCGGCATCCACGCGTGGCGGCCTGCAACCTTGCTGGCCGAGCGCCCGTATGCCGAGCTGCGCATCGCACCACCCGACCATGCGGCGCGGCATGCGCTCTGGTCGCAGGCGCTGCCCGAATCCGAAGCCGCACAAGCCAACCCGCTGGCCAGCCGTTATCGCGTGGGCGCTACCGAAATGCGTGCCGCCGCGCGCACCGGCAACACCTCGGCACGCCTGGATGGCGATGGCCCCGCGGCAACGCTGGCCGATCACCTCGAACGGGCTTGCGCCACGGTGCTGCGCCCGGTCGCGCAGCGCTACGCCACCTTGATCGACCCTCGGCGCGGCCCGGCCGACCTGGTGCTGCCGCCGGCGCTGCACCGGCAGGTGATGGAGGTGGCTGCCTTCTACCGGGCCTGGCCCGGCGTGGCCGAACAGTGGGGCTACGGCCGCCTGCTCGGCGGGCGCGGCGGCATCAAGGCCTTGTTCACCGGCGACTCGGGCACCGGCAAGACCCTGGCGGCCGAGGTGATCGCCGGCGAACTGGGCATGCCGCTCTTGAAGATCGACCTGTCGCAGGTGGTCTCGAAATGGGTGGGCGAAACCGAGCAGCACCTCGAAGCGCTATTCAGGGAGGCGGAAGACAGCCACGGCGTGCTGTTCTTCGACGAAGCCGATGCGCTGTTCGGCAAGCGTGGCGAAGTGCAGCACGGCGTGGACCGCTACGCCAACCTCGAGGTCAGTTACCTGCTGCAGCGGGTTGAAGAGCACGCCGGCCTCGTCGTGCTGGCGAGCAACCTCAAGGACAACATCGACGCGGCCTTCACGCGCCGCTTCCAGGTGACGGTGCACTTCCCCCGGCCCGAACCGCGTGAACGGCGACGCCTGTGGGAGATCGCCTTCCCGCCCGGCGCACCGCTCGAAGCGGGCCTCGACCTGGACGTGCTGGCCCGGCTGGATCTGACCGGCGCCGGCATCACCGGCGCGGCGCGCACCGCGGCACTGCTGGCCGCGGCCGAAGGCTGCGAGGCGATCAGCGCACGCCATGTCGCGCAGGCCTTGTCGCGCCAGTACCAGCGTGAAGCACGCGTGCTGATACCCAGTGAACTGGGGCCTTACGCACTGCTCGCACGGGATGCCGCATGAACCCCGCGCGCCGGAAGGATGCACCGGCACGCGGGTACGAACCGCGGCCGAAGGCCCCGGTGCCGCAGGCTGTGCCAGGTCCGGCCACCCGCGCCGCGCAGCCCATGGCCGAGCCCATGCCACAACCCCAGCCGCAGCCCTGGGGCAATGCAGCGCTGGCCGTGCATGCCGCCGCGCGTGCGCCAGGCGCGGCAGACCCCTTGCCTCAGGCCCAAGCGCGAGTGGGCAATGCAGCCGTGGTTCAGCGCCTCGCACCGGCGGACGCTGCACTGGCACCTGCATCGATACCGGCAGCAGGGCAAGCCACTCCTGCTGGATCACTCGCAGCGCCGCGTGGTGGACCCGTCCAGCCCGCAACCAAACCAGGCTCCGCCGCCGACGCGGCCAAGGCGTCGCCCCAGGCCGAAGGCGCGCAGCCGACGCAGACCGCCAAACAGGGCGCCGCCGAGCCGGCAGAAGAAGGCAAGGCCGCTGGCGCGCCCCGGCGTGGCGCAGCAGCGGCAGCAGCGCCACGTGGCAAGGTGGTGGCCGCCGAACCCGGCGATGCGCTGGCGAACCTGGCATCGCTGCCCGCCTCGGGCATGGCCCGCGGGCTCTCGACCGCCAGGCGTTCCAGCGCGGCAGGCTTCAACGAGCTGCACGACGAACTCGCCATCACGCCACCCACCCTCGAGCGCCCCTCCGGCCTGCCGCGCAAGCCGGCACCGGACGAAGAAGCCGAGCCCGCCGCCGAGGCCATCGAGCCCGCACCGCGCGAAGAACCACCCGCCGGCGAACAGCCGCTGCCCGAGCTGGAACCCGTCAGCACGCCCTTCCCCTTGCCGGCCAGCCTGATCGACGTGGGTGAGCTGGACAGCGTACCGGATGACGAGCCACAGAACTTCGCGTTCTTCGCCTCGCAGATGCTGAACAGCATTCCGGAGACCGACGAGACCGTCGACACATCGGCCGGCGAGCGTCCCACGGTGAAGATGGACAAGGACGCCGACCCGGCCGTGATGACGCAAGACGAGACCAAGCAGCGCGAGTGCGCCGACACCGCCTGGCTCGGTGCGCGCGAGGGCATGACCGAGTACGAAGGTGAAGACGACATCTTCCCCACCGTGCCGGAAGAGACGCTGACGGCGAATTTCGGCAGCACCAAGCTGCCGGTCGCGGGGCAGCGCCTCGGCGCCGCGGTGCTCGACCAGCCCGAGGTGGCGGCAGCCGTGGACGGCGCCGCCGGCTCGCGCTGGGCAGAGCAGATGGCGCAGGCGCAGGCGGACAACGTCGCGGCCGTGCAGACCAAGGAGACCGACGAGCGCGCCAAGCGCGACGCCACCGCGAACGAGATCGCGCAGGCCGAGCAGGACGCGGCGGACGAACAGACCGGCCACCAGACGCAGGCCAAGGAAGACGTGGCGGCCGCCCGCACCGCCTGGAACGATGAACTCGCGGCCGGCGACCTGGCCTACACCAGCAAGGCGAAGACGCTGCGCAACGATCACCAGACCCAGATCGACAAGGCCCAGCAAGACGCCAACAACCAGGCCAAGAAGTCGCTGGAAAAAGCCGAGACCGACGCGGCCGCCGAAAAGAAGGAAAAAGTGGCCGAGGCCGAGGCGAAGAAACGCGAAGCCGAAGAAGAGTCGGACGGGTTCTGGGGCTGGGTCAAGTCCAAGGCCAAGGCACTGATCAACGCGATCCGCAGTGCGATCAATGCGATCTTCAATGCGCTGCGCCGGGTGGTGAAGTTCATCATCGACCAGGCGAAGAAGCTCGCCGTCTGGTTCATCGAGCAAGCGCGCAAGGTGATCGTCGGCCTGATCCGCGCCTTCGGCAAGGCCCTGGAGCTGGCCGCCGATGTGTTCCTGTGCATGTTCCCGAAAGCCCGCGACAAGGCCAAGGCGCTGATCCGACGCGGCGTGAACGCGGCCGAGGATGCCGTGAACGCCGCCGCCGATGCGCTCAAGAAGCGCGTCTGCGAGCTGCTCGATGCGCTGGGCGCCGCACTCGACTTCATCCTCGAGCTCTACCAGAAGGCCTACAACGCGATCCTCGACGTGGTCGAGTTCTTCGTCATCGGCCTGATCGAGATCATCGAGGGCATCGTGCGGCTCGGCGAGTCGGCCTCGATGGTCGGCGACCACTTCGTCGGCCAGGTGGAAGAAGAAGGCCTGGGCGTGGACCTGACCCAGCCGCTGCCCATTGAAAAGCCGGAAGGCGACGGCGAAGCCGACATCGGCACGGCATCGCAGCGCGCCGTCGAGACCGGCGCCATCTCGTTGAGCGATGCCGCGCTGTTGAGCCGCTCGTCGCTGACCAACTCCGATGCCGTCGCCGACCCGGTGGCCGAGATGTCGCTCGACCCGGCCCTGCTGGCCTCGGTGCTGCCGCAGGCGGCATCGGGCGAATACCACTTCGGCCAGAACGAGGCGCCGGAGAACCAGCGCAGCGCCATCCTCCAGGGCGCACTTTCGTCGCAGACCGGCGCGGCCGAGCCGACGGCCAAAGGTCCGGCAGCGCCGGCCGTGGCGGGTGCAGCACCAGCCGCCGGACCAAACCCGGCGCAGATGGCACCCGAAGAGCAGTTGACCTACCTGGAAGTGCAGGAGGTACCCCACACCTGCAACGAGAAGAAGAGCGAAGAACCGGCCGGCTCGGACGCCCTGCCCGCGCACATGCGCATCTACGGCCGCTTCACGCCCAGCCAGCGCTTCCGCTACATGTGGGGGCAGATCAAGAAGGGCATCTCGCAGTGGTGGTCGTGCAACTGGGGCAAGGTCATCGCGGTGTTCGCGGTGGGCGCACTGATCGCGCTGCTGCTGGGCATCCTGACCGGCGGGGCCATCTTTGCGGCGATTCCGCCGCTGCTGGAGATCGTCGGCACGCTGCTCGTCGGCGTGGCGCTGGCTCGCGCCGCGTCGTACATCGGCGACTACCTTTCGCTGGCCTGGAAGGGCGACTTGGCGGGCGGCGCGAAGGCGCTGGCGCGCGCTTTCGCGCTGTTGATCATCGAGTTGATCTTCGCGCTGCTGTTCAACGCCGGCGCCGTGATCAAGGCCCTGAAGTCCGGCCTCAAGGGCACGGTGAAGGCCGCAACCGGGGCCGTCAAGGGGGCGATCAAGGGCACGGTGAAAGCGGCCGGCGAACTGGGGCATGCGGGCGTCGCGATCTTCAAGGCCGGCGTGAAGAACTCGAAGCTCATCATCGCGGGCTTCCACAACGGGTTCGGCCAAGGGGTTCGCACCATCGGCCAGCTCACGCGCGAGCTGATGTCAAAGGTTCACTTCCGCGGCTTCTACTTCAGGCTGAAGGGCCGCCTGCTGGAGCTGTGGGGGCGCTTCAACGCCGACGTGTTGCTGGGCCGCCAGAAGATCACGCTCGAAGACGCCGAAAAGGCTTTCAAGGCCATCGCCCAATCGGGCGAGAAACTGGCACCCGCGGCACGCACCGAAGCCGAGAGCCTGGCCAAGACGGTGGCCAAGGCGCTGGGCGAGGAAGGCGGCGAACTGAGCAAGACCTTGCGCAGCCGCGTGCGGCGCTTCTTCAACAAGTTCAAGTCACAGCACCTGGAAGAGAACCCGGTTCTCGCCGAGGTCTGGAAGCGCGCCGTGGCCCGGCTCGAGAACGGGCAGTACGCCAAGTACTTCAAGAACGGCGAGTTGATCGACAACGTGCCGGCCGAAGCCATGAAGAAGATGTATGCGGCAGCGCGCGGCAACACGAACGAAGCGCTCGATGAAGTGCTGCTCGAACTGGAGAAGGGCTTTGGCAAGCAGCTCACCAACCGTGTGACCAAGCTGCCAGAGAATGTGCAGATTCACCATTTGCTGTACAAGTCGATCGAGCCCGAACTGGCGCTGGCGCATTCGAACCTGGTGCTGGCCTTGCGCAAGACCGGAGGGTCGGTCGATGAACTGCACGACCTGTTCCACCTGATCAGCGCGGCCGGCCAGGGCAACCGCTGGCGCACGCTGAATGAAGAAATCGGCGACATCATCAGAGACCTGTACAAGCTATGACGAACACCACCTCGATCGCGGCCTTCCTGCACGAGCGCCTTCACTACCCAAAGAGTGCGAAGAGTGCGCTGCTCGACAAACTGGCCGGCGAGCGCATCGGGCGCACGACGATGCTCGCCGGCCTTGACGCGGCACGCGCGGCCATCGAGCCCTGGATGCCCATCTTCTACCTGCCGGTGGCGGCCACCTCTGTCGGCGTCGGCCTTCACCTGCGCCCGGCCGACGTGCGCGCGCACCGCCTGGCCTTTTGCGCGGCCCATGCGCCGGGCCAGTTCGTGGAAACGGCGCTGACGATCGAGCAACTGATCTACCTGGGGCTGCTGGGCCCAGAGGGCTATGGCAACGGCGGCAAGAAGATGCCCGAGTCATTCGCACCCTCGGTGGCCAAGGCGAACGAGATCTTCGGGGCGGGCTTCTACGAGCCCGGCCGGCACGGCAAGTTTCACTCAGGCGATGAACCGCTGGTGATGCTCGAAGCCTTTGGCGGCACACCCGAAGCCATCGACACCCAGGCCACGCTGGCCGACACCGCCGCCGAGAAGCTCGCGCTGTGGCAGCGTGGCGTGGCGCTCAGCACCGAAAGCCTGGCGATGTACGCCGGGGCGGCGCGCAGCGCGCTCGAACTCGGGCAGCGCAAGGAAGCCGCAGAACTGGTTGCTCGCTCGCTCGATTGCTACCACCACACCGCGTTCGAAGTCGACCTGGACGAATACTTCGAACTGGGCCGCGGCTTGCTACATGAATTCCCCAAAGCCTTCGGCGAAGACGCCGCCTGGCAGCTGCAAACCACCGACCCGCGCGCCTGGCCCAAGCGTGCCGCCGAGCTGTTCAAGGCCGGCCAGGTGGAACGCGCCGACAAGCTGCTCAACGATACCTGCCACGGCACGGGCAACTACAACGTCGCCCTTGGCGCGTTCCGCAAGCACTATGAGGCATTGGGCTGGGACTGGGCTCTAACACTGTGCGACCTGCGCTAAAACGATGGGGTTCGCCGCGACATCGCAGCGCCCGATCGGCTCGGCACATCAGCCCATATCGCCAACCTGCCCGGCTGACACAAACGTCGCCTGTTCGCGACCGTCGTGCCCAGAGTCCATGCACTCGCAGGCCTTCAGGCCATGCTTGCGCATTAGTTCGAAGAATACTCGCCTTGGCTTGCCGCTCGCGGCGGCGGCATGCGCGATGTTGCCGTTGTTGCGGCGCAATGCATCGACCAGGTAGGCGCGCTCGAACTCGCACACGAGTTGGTTCTTCAACTCCTGGAACGGCCCATCCGTCGCGGAAACGCGAATCGGGCTGGCCTCGGACGGCTCCGGTTTCTCGTAGTGCGGTAGCGGCAGATCGTACGGATCAACCGGCCGGGTGAGTTGCACACAGGTAAGGTACTTGACGCAGTTCTCCAACTCCCGCACGTTGCCCGGCCAGTCGTAGGCGATCAGCCGTCGCATCGCACGGTCCGAGAACACCGGGCGCGGCAGCTTGTAGGCCTCGGAGTAGCTCTCGCAGAAGGACTCCAGCAAGAGTGGGATGTCGTCGCGGCGCTGACGCAGGGGCGGCACCTCGACCGGGACCACACGTAGGCGATAAAGCAAGTCCTCGCGAAAGCGCCCGTCTTTTGCGGCCGCCAGCAGATCTGCATTGGTTGCGGCGATGAAGCGCACGTCGGCCTTGCGCAGTCGCGCCTCGCCGAGGCGGCGGTACTCGCGTTCCTGAACGAAGCGCAGCAGCTTCACTTGGCATGGCATGGGCAGCGAATCGACCTCGTCGATGAACAAGGTGCCGTTCTCAGCCTCCGCGACCAAGCCTTCGCTTTTCTGGTGTGCGCCCGTGAATGCGCCGCCGACATGCCCGAACAGCTCATTTTCAAAGAGCTCGCTGGGCATTCCGCCACAGTTCACGGCGACGAAGTTCCTGCCTCCTCGCGGACTGCATCGGTGGGCGAACCGCGCGTAGCGCTCCTTGCCAACACCGGTCTCACCCGTGATGAGGATCTCAACGTCAGTACCGGCGATCTTCGCTATGACTTCCAGCACCCGCCTGTGGGCAGCACTTTGGCCGATTGGGGCGCACGAATTCATTAAACTGGTGCACGCCGTGTTGGGGAAGCTTCTATCCGCGGACGCGTTAGCCGTCGTGGCCTGGGATGCGCAAGGCCAAGTCCACTGCAGGTGTGCTCAAAGACATCGTGCGACCAAATGTCGGCTGGATGGAGCACCGACGCACAACTGGTGCTTGGCTGCATCTTCTTCTCCCTGGACAGCCGGGCTCTTCTTACGACACTGTCCCAACAATCGCCCAACTAGGTCAGAGCTTGCATGAGCCTCAAAGAAAGAAGGCGCACTTGCGGGGTCGTGGCCAAGCGACACATACTGGTTACAAGCTTGCTTCAAACATCTGTTGCGTCGGCGGATTTTGCGCGTCGTTCGGAGGAACCTGACCACGGTCGCAACAGAAAATATTCTGTCGTTGAACTTCGACACTGACGTCGCTCAGAATACCCGACCCGAACAGTCCAATTCCTTCACTCGCACTGACATACATCTAGCCACGGTCCCCATGCCCGTGCAAATGTGCGCTTGGGCTTTGGCACTTGACACTATTGCCTTGAAGCCAATCGCCCCAGCGTTGGCTAGCCGGCCTTGCAACAAACTTGCTGATGAAGTTACCGGCATTGCCAACGTGGGGTGATCACAGGCTTTGTGGCATCATTCCTTTGGAATGTAGACCACAAAGTCCATTCTTCAATGTGACCAATGGACTAGACCGAAAAGGATATGCAGGCAATATCCGAGGCTATCCGAGGCGTGTTAGCACTGTTGCGGTACTGGACGCGCGGTGCCTGCCTGACCTTGGTTTCGTGACTTAAGTTCAACGAAGGGTGGCCCATCTCAGATGCTCCACCGTGTTTCGCGCGACCCACGTCGCATGAAACGTAGATGTAGGATGGAAGAAGCGGTATCTGGAATAGAGGTCGGTTCGTTCTTGGTGCTTCGAGCCCGTATCTCAGTTGGCCCCGCAATCCAACGAGTACCCAGTACTGTCGCCACGGGCGTTTCGCCCAGGAGCACGCATCCTAGAGTTCGATGACATGGGTTGCACGCCAGCGTCGCCGCAGACAGGAGGACACCATGCAAGTGATTCATCGGTGCTGTGCCAGGCAGGACACGCACAAGCAGACGGTCGTGGCTTGTGTGCGTGTCGCCCAGGATCGCGAGGCAGTGCAGCATGGCCAGACAACGCGGTGATCGATTGGGTCGTACCCGAGAATGAGCACGTTCCGGAAATCGTCGATCTGCCGCTGCTTGCTGATGCGACCAGCCGTGTCGGGATCGAGCTGAGCGAGGCGATTCACGGTTTCGCCGATGATCTCGATGTTGCGCTCGATCGCCTGCCCAACAAGCGCTCGATCCGATGTCCTCCAGGGTCTTGACGCGCGCCGCTTCGCCAATGGAGGCTGCCGCGTCGCGTATGTCTTCAAGCAGCTTCGGCGCTTTGGTCCGCATACACGAGCCCACGCGCTTTGTTGACCGCTTCGATGAAATAGGGATTCCGGAGCGAATCAAGCGTCACCAGTTCGACGAGGTCCATACAACGCTTCGAGGGGACTCCCTGAGGCCGAAATAACGGTCGAAGAGCCCAGACGGATTTGCGTCGAAGGCCACCAGAAAGTCGAGGTCGCTGCGTTGGGAGTCGAAGGCATCCGTGAGCGCCGAACCGAACAACTCCAGTCGCGCCACCCCGTAGCGGCGGCAGAGTGCAGGGATTTCGGCAATGTGCGGGTCGAGGACGCGTGCCATGGTGGGCGAAGATTATGCCACCAGCGCCGCGTTCAGTTCCTCGATCATCTTGCACGGAACTGAAGCAAGAGGACAGTTCGACTGTCATGGTCCTCGACAATCAGCGGTGCAGGCTCAGGGCGAGGGCGATGAGCAAATCCCGCACAGGATTGGTGAGATGGGGATAGCGGAAATTGCCGTCGGGCCCCACCGAGATGGAGAGGCGTTGCGCCGACTCGTCGAACGCCAGAATGCCGGCCTTCAGTTCATGGACCCCGATTGCGCGGTCGCGCAATGCCCGCAGCATCCGTTGTACATGGTCTCTCGCCATCGGTACTGTCACACGCCCGGCGGCCAAGCCTTCAACTAATAGGCGATCGAGCCCTGACGTTCTTAGCGCGCCAATCTGCGCCGCCACGTCAGGCAACTTGCTTGCCTCCATGGCCGTGGCCAGCTCGGAGATGACGGCTTCGGCGGCTATCGCCAAGGCCTCTTCCTTGCTGGATGCCGCTTGGGCCGCGGCGACAGCATTGCGCAACTTCTCGTCCATGATCAGGCGCCGCCGTATAGCTCGTCGAGGAGCTTCTGTCTTCGTGCCTGCCGCTCTTCGGCGCGGCCAGCAATTCGCGCCGGCACCGCATCGGCAAGCTCCTTGAGATTCGCGAACTCAAGTACCGGTTTCAGCACCCAGTCATGCTCCAAGAAGTCGACGATCATTGAAGGATATTTTCGACCCTTTTCAATGACCGGGACGAAGGGCACCTTGAAGCGCTCGACGGTGGCCATCAGCTCCTGCGGGACAGAAGGGCCACTCAAATCGACCACAACAAACCGGGAAAGTCCGACCAGCGTCGTCACGGTCTCCGTGTAGGTCCGGGCAGTCGGCCGATCGAAATCGAAGGTGATGGGCAGATAACCTGCGGCGCGCAGCCCGTCGGCAATGACGCCCAGGGTCTGCAAGCCGCCATCGCGGAATCGCCCCAGGATCAACACGCCGCGCTGCGTGATCGCATTGAGCACCTTCGCAACTGCTTGTGCTCGACCAGCAGATAGATGAATTGGGCGACTTCCAAATCATCGACAATCAAGGGCGGCCTATCTCGGTCCTCCGATGGCGTGATGATGAGACTGGTCTGCGCCCGGGGCGAACCGATCAGCCCCCAGGCGGCCACGCCGTGAACCAACGCCCCGGTGATATCTGCGCCCTGCAGATTGGTGTCTACTAAGGTGGCGCGCTCCATCAGCGCTCGCCGCAGATCCGCATTGTGCAGGTCCGTATAACTGAGATCGGCCCGGGCAATGGAGGCGTTGCGCAGGAAACTGCCGGCGAAACATGCGCCGGTCAGGTTAGCCTGTGCGAAATCGGCGCGGTGGGCCCAACATCCGGAGAAATCGGCAGCATTCAGGTTCGCCCCGGCGAACCGCGCATACTTCATCCGCGCTTTCCGAAACGTCGCGGAAGGCATGAGCGACCATTGCAGGTCAGCGCGGGACAAATTGGCCGAATCAAAATTGCCGCCGGCGAACTTCGACCCACTCAGACTGGCCTGGCGCAGATCCGCACCCACAAACTCCACGCCGGGCCCGAAACACCGGCTTAAATCGGCCTCGATCAGCTTGGCGCCGCGAAAGCGCGTCCCGGTAAGGTCGGAATCATGCAGGTCCACTTCGCAAAGCGTGGCCTCGGACAAGTCGGCGTAGGCCAGGATGCAGGCGCCCAGGTTGACGCCACGCAGATCGCGCCCTGCAAGGTCGGCGCCGGACAAGTCAGGCCGGAAGTCGGGATTGGCTTCGACCCAGTCATTCCAAGCTGGCGTATCGCCCAGGAGAAGATCCAGGGATTGTTGTTTTTCCATAACCGGGATTGGTGGGAATTCAAACGCCATTTTCTCTCGCTGCGACTGTATTGCCATGGCCCGTGGGAGGTCAATTTGAGAGATTCCCTGAACATGCTCATGGGGTTGCCTTTGCCGAACTCTTCGCCCTCGATCTCCACAATGTCTCGGCATCGATGCGCTGGCGGGCAAGGACAAGAGATAGGAAATCCAATGGCACCTTGGGGAGTATGTCTGCGCCTAGCAGCCGCCGTCAATCGGGGATTTTGGGCCGAGAGCCGCTGAGAAATGCTCGGAATCGGGACCCGATCACGAGTTGCCCCATGGCAAGCCGGAACCGACGGCGACGGCGGCTTGCTTTTGTCACCTACCAGGCGATGCGCTGATCGAGTTCGTAGTCGGGTGCCGGTTGGGCGTTTGGATCGAACTGGCCCTGCCCGGCATCGGCCATCCCCCTATTCCGAGAAGGCCCGGATTTTTAGGCCACCGTTCGCGGTCCCCGCGTCGCGCCTTCTTCAGCTGCCGTGCGCCGCCGACGCCGACCTAAAAATCCTCTGCAATAGGGTGAGTAGCGCTTTTCGGTAGGCGGCCGCTCGGATTCGTTGAGCCAGGAATTTTCGCCGGATAGGGTCGAACGCCGGCTATGCGATGATCAGCTGGCGTTCGTACTGCGCGGTCCCAATGACCGTTCAGGCCGTCAGCCGGCCAACCCTCCTGAATGGCTAATCTGTTGCTGAAACCGGGCGCTCAAGCGTGAAGATCTTCCGCCCGTCGGTGACGGCTCCTGGCTGCGGTACAGGCCACCATCGCGACGGCAATCGCTGCCGGTGGTGGAAAACACCCTTCTGGCCCGCTCCCCGTATCACCCGACCGTCGGTCTCGTGGAAGTCTGCCGGAACGGGTAAGTCGCTGTCATCGATGCGTCACCTTTAGCGCCAACACAACGCCCGCCAGCGGAGCGCGAGCGTGATGGCGTTGGCAATGATGATGGCCACGCGTCCAACATCAAACCAGTCGAACATGCCATGCTGGATTCGGCCGAGCTCCTGTATGGTCACCCAGCCTCAAGCTCCGTCTTCAAATTAACTGCAGCTTGCACAATCTCCGCACCATTGCCGGTCAGGACGACGGCAAAGAAGTCCAGGAGTTTTCCGATCTTCTCGATGCGCTTCCTCCACGCCGCGATCTGGGAGATGACGCCATCGGCAAATGCCACTGCCGCGTTGATATGATCGGCGGTGATCTTTGCCTGCCCCGCAAGCAGGTCAATTTGCGCCCCCACAAGCGACATTGCGAGGCTGCGTAGGCCTTGCTGTGCCCGCCCGATCTTGCGAGCCGCTTCGACGTCAGTTTCGGTCTCCAGGAAAGGGTTCAACGCGTCGGCCATCGCCAATAGCTCGTCGATGGATTCCTGCATGTCTGCGCCCAGCAACACGTCGCCATCGTTGGCTGTTTCAAGTTCTGTGGATCCAGCCATTTCTTCGCTCCTCTATCAATTGCTCCTGTTTTCGATGGCGTCTCTCGCCGCAATCGCCTTGGCACGCAGATCCTTCAGTCGGATGAAGAGATCCTTTGGGTCCGGCTTCAGCGCGTCCTCCGAGAACTTCTTTAATGCTTCCTGCCACGCGTCAATGGCCGCCGCCACCTTGGCTGGAACGCGATCGGGTGAAGCGCCCATGCGCTTGTTCAGGAAGTTCTTGCGCGTCTGCAGTTCTCGGCGAAGTTCAGCGGTTCGGATCGGTTCGGCATTCCTGAACGCCGGACTGCGCAGACTCGCCTCGGTCGACACCATGGCGCTGTTCATGATGGCAACCAGATTGGTGTAGGGGGCCTTTGCGCGGCCGGGCGGCGCATCGGGCGATTCGACGAAGAAGGAACGAAGTATGTTGCCGCTGATCGCCAGATTCTGGGTCTCCGCAACCAGGCGCCTGACGGCCGCTTCCCGCTTGGTTGCCGTCACGATATCGAAAAGGACCTGGACGATCTTGGACAGTGCGCCAACCTCGCTGGCATTCACCAATGCATTCCCATCTTTGTCTTTGAGTCCTTGCAACTTGCCTGCAACGCCTTCGATGTCGGACGACAAGTCAAAGGACCTGTCATCCGCGAGCCCGGCAAGGGCCTTGGCATAGCTGTTGAGCACGTCGACCGTGACGCCGGCCAAGCGTCCTTGGGCAGCCTTGTACTGTTCGCAGTCTTTCAGGGGCTGGTCGTTGTCTTCATTGATGACGATCGATAGCTCGGCCTGCTTGGTGCATAGGCTTTCGAGTTGGGCAAACTCGCCTCCGATCGTTCCTGTGAGTTTGTCAGTCTCGTTCGCAAACTCGGATACCGCCTTGAAGTTTGCACAGCCGCCCAGGAGGCACGCGAGCAGCAGCCCTTCAATCAAGTTCCGCATTCGTTCGCTCCCTTCGTCACTGACCGCGCCTACCTTCCCTCGGCAGCGCGGAGAAGCGCAGCGGCGCGGGCACCTTGTCACCGCCCACTTGCGCTTCTCCGCGCTGCCGCGGTTGCGTCTTCCTCCTCGTGCATGGCCATGGGGACGTCACCCTACTTGGCGTGACGGCGTCATCAGTCAAACCTAGATGCTCATTGGATAGAATTCAAGGGGTTTCGCTGCTCATGCGCGGCACTGACGCATGAGCATCGATCGCACCCGCCGACAGTCTGATCGTCCATCGGTGAGCAGGCCCAGCTCGACCTCGGCAGCGACCGCTTTGGCGTCGTCATCAGCGGATCAGTGGGACCCAACGCGGACCTCACGCGCGGCACGGGTAACGATGGGCGCTCAGGGCATGATAGGCGGCGTGATTCAGTTTTTGCCGGACGTTCGAGCAACCGCTGCCGATGGGAACGGCTGCAACCATCAGCAAATCGCCGGCCCGCAGCCGCCATATCGACCCGTCAAGGGCGCACCTTCGCCCGTTCGACGGCCATGGATTTTGCTTCCACGCGTTGCCCGTCCCTCTTGAGTGCAGCAGTCTCCTTGGTTGCCGCCGTGCCCTTCGCCATGAACTTGATCCTGCCGGGCGCGGTCGAATCCGTCGCGTCGAGTGCCTCGATCCGCATGACGATCGATGACGTGCTTTCTATCGACTCCGCTGCCACGTACGCCTTCAGCGCCGCGTCGTTGTCGCCCTTGAAGCGCATCACGTCGCCCTCAAGGCTGAGTCCCGCTGCGCGCAGCGCCGGCACCTGCTGAAGACGGCTTGCCAGCAGCACCGAATCCTCCGCCTGCTTGGAAGAGCCGAGCCAGCGCAACGTCTTGGGTGTGGTCGTCGGCGCAATCGGCGTGCTCGTGGTCGTGAAGATACGCATTACGCCCGACTGAGCCGCCACGATGCCGGCGAGCCGCTGCGCGCTAGGCGTGCCCGCCGTCGCCGCCGAGACGGTTTCGGCGCGGCGCAATGCTGAAACCGCCAACTGCGGCCAGTTGGCAGAGGACAGCATGTCGGCGGTCACGATCCAGTTGGCGTTGGCGGGCAGATCCGGAGACTGCTTGGCAATGGCGTCGAAGGCTACGCGTGCGGCCTCGTCGTAGGCCTTGGGGTCGGGCAACCCCTTCAGCGCTGCCGCGTTCTTGGGATCTGCCAGGTGCGCGTTCATCGCGTTCATAACTGTGCCGACCAGCTGAGCATGGCCCCTGCGGATCACCTCTATATCGGGCACACGAACCACGACCTTCTGTTCAGAGGGCACGTCGCTTCGCAGCACGAACGTGTATTCCGATGCCTCGGCCCCGGCGAGCAGGTTCAGGCCCAGGCGCTGCGTCTCCTCGCCGCGAATGTCCTTCGGGGTGTCGTCTGGCACGATGTACAGCGAAGGGTCCGACACCTCGGCGACCGTATAGCGCAGATTGTCTCGCCCGGCATTCACCCGGCGTGCGTTACGCTGCCTGGCGTCGAGCTTGAACACGAAGTGATCGCCTTCGGGCGTGAAATCGGGCGTGTCCAACCGGGCGGCGAAGTTCTTGCCCATCACATGGCGGTTCAGGGCGTTGACGAGCAGCACCACCGAGCCGTGCTCCATGCGGTCAGGTTTCACGATGTCGATGTGGTCGGCGTTTTCGATCGCGATCGGGGTGTCATCACAGAAGCGCGTAGCGCTTGTCCACGGCACGATCATCGCCCCATAGGTCGGGCGTGTTTCGTAGCCGCAACTGACCCGCGGCCGGTTCGGCAACCGCCGCCAGTCGTCGCTCAGTTGCTGCAGATGGTCGTTGTTGTCAGACGGTAGCATCTGCGCGAGCGCGGGGTTTCTGGCGACCTTGTCTGCGATGACAGAGATCTGCGCTCCCTCCTGTGGCGTGGCATACAGCACCACCACCGGCACTTTCTGCGCCAGTTCGGGGTGGCTGATCAGATGCCGCAGCACCACCAGCCCGCCCATGCTGTGGGCGACGAACACGATCGCCGGGTAGTCGAGCACGTCCTTATACTGCAGCGATTCATGCAGCTTGTTGGCCGACTCACGGATGTCGAGCGATCCCGCGCCGAGCATGTTGGAGGTGAAGCCGAAGGCGAACACGTCCACTTGCGATCCCACCTGCGGCGACGCCTTGAGATTCTGAAAGAATGTCGTGCCGTTGCCGTGGGTCCACGTCCCGAGCGTGTCGCCGAACACACCGTGCACGAAGACGACGGCGACCTTGGCATGCGGATTGGACTGCGACACCCATTTGGGGTCGGTGGTGTTCGCCACCACGGTAGGCACCCGTACCGCCTGGTCGTCCTTAGGACTGCAGGCAGTGAGAACCGATGACCCCAGCGCGAGTGCGCCAACGGTGGTCAAGAGAAGACTGCGGACTTTGGCCGTCGGATGCGTCGTATTCATGGCGCGCCTCCCTACGTTGTGTTCGCAACTTATGCGATTCTGATCCATGCTGCGCTCCCATGCAACATATGCACACGAGCTGGGCGCATCATCGACCGAACCGAAGCACCCGCCATCGCGTAATCGCCTCGCCTAGACGGTCAGCATCAGACGCTTATCGATTTGCAATCGCCCGCGATACCTTTGCTGTTCGGTTACCAACTCTTCCCCTTGCCGGGCGCGCAGCATGGATCTGTTGCCGTCTACCCGTTTCATCGTGGACACTATCTAAATTTAGCTTCGCGCGAACCACACCGCGCAGATGGGTTCGCCGAATGCTTACGAATGCCATCCGCCTGACACATTCCAATGACAAGCTGTACGAATCGATCCCTTCCTACGGAGAGTGAACCATGAACTGCCAGCGCCCCCTTGTGCTCATGACCATGGTGTTCGCGGTTTGCAACTGCGTTGGCGCCTTCGCGCAGGCGCCAACCGTCTCGCGCGAGCAGTTGAACGCCGTGCTCTGGCAGCAGCGTGCGATCGAGTACCGCGCCGCTGCATTGCAGACCTACCGATTGGCGACCGCACGCTTGGCGAGCGTCAGGAACAATGGCAGGACGGCATCGGTGGAGCAGCGGCAGGTGGGCGGCTTCCAATCCAAGCGCCCGGCGATCGTGCTCGACATCGACGAAACGGTGCTCGACAACACCCCCTACAACGCCATGCTGGTTCGCGAGGGACGCGGCTTCGATCCCGTTGCGTGGGGTCAATGGGTCGTGGCGGCGCAGGCCACCGCCGTACCGGGCGCACGCGAGTTCATCGCCCAGGCACGGGCCGCCCGATTCCGCATCGTCTTCATCACGAACCGGGAATGCAACCGTGAGGGCACCTACGACGCCCAGGGGCGCTCCCTCGACTGCCCCCAAAAGTCGGCCACGCTCGACAACCTGGAGGCCGTACTCCGCTACCGGCCGCAGGAGTCGGACCTGCTGATGCGCTACGAACAGAAAAGCCGGGACGACAAGGACAAGCAGGCGCGCCGGCTCGAGGTAGCACGCACCAATCGGATCGCGATGCTCATAGGCGACGACCTGAACGATTTCATCCGTCGCGCCGACTACGCGCCGGAGATCCATGCCGGCTTCTGGGGAGCGCCGAGCGGCGCGCCGTGGTTCGCACTGCCCAACCCAATCTACGGATCCTGGGAGCGCGCCTTTGCCGATGTGTCACAGAAGTACGCGGGGATGCTGGCCTGGGAGGCGCCGGTGACAACCGCGTCGGCGCGCCTGCAGATCGTCTCCTGGAACCTCGAATGGCTGTCCGATCCAGCGGAGTTGGAACGCTCGGGGTTCTGGAACCAGTGTGCGGCCCAGGGTTGGCCCAACGCCAAGCTACGCGACGATCTGCCGTTCTGCGATGTCTACAAACGCGACGGGATACTCTCTGCGGCTGACTACGAACAGAAGAAACTGGTCCCGATGCGAGCCCGACTGGCAGATCTGGCGGCACAAAACCTCGACGTACTCGCGGTGCAGGAAACCGCCAGCGCCGCTGCCCTGCAATCCGTTCTTCCCGCCGGCTACGAAGTGGCGTGTTTCACCACCTGCGTGGATGCGCAGAACGTCGGCTACGCGGTACGCGAATCGGCCATTCCGCAGGTTCAATGCAAGGAGGTCGTCGCCCTGAGCCAGGAAACCAACCCGGCCATGACGCGGGCGGTACGGCGCGGTCTAGAACTGACCGTTCCCGTGGGAGCAGGATCTGCACCGCGTTCGCTTGCGCTGCTCAACGTGCACTTGAAGTCCAGTTGTCCCGAGGGACGCATGGACAATCCGGCAAACAAGAACTGCAGCACCCTGCAGCAGCAGGCGCCGGCGCTCGAGGCATGGATCGAAGAGCAGGCCGCGAGGAACCAGCCGTTTGCGATCATCGGCGACTGGAACCGCAACCTGGAGGCGGAAGTCGCCGGCAACTTCCCCGCGCGCGCCGACGGATCCGATCCATCCGGACCGTTGCAACCTGCGACGCTTCGCAACCTTTGGCCGGAGTTGAATGACTTAGTCCCGGCCGCCAGCGGCATGGAGCTTGCCGCGGTTGACCGCGGCGCCGCGCGCGTCAATCCGGCCTGCCACGAGAAACTGGATCAGTTGGCCGTCAGTTTGTCGCTGAAGGCTCAGCTTGCTGCGACCTCACTGAAAAACGATCACGTTCCGGCCGCGTTGATGCCGCGTCCGGCTGGAGCGTCGGACCACTGCCCGTTGGGTGTCGAGTTGATGTTCAAATAGGGTGGCGATGCATTCCGGGCTGAGCACAGAAAGAAGTCATCTTGTCCAACGGGATTTATATAAAGGGGGCGGGAGCCTCATCCGAATTCCCGAGCAATGATCAGAGGCATAAGGAGAACTACACACGCGAAGACGATGACGACCAGCGGCTTCCTTTGCGTCGTGGCAAAGTCCCCGGCGACGTCGTCGCCATAAGCACGATATCCACCCCGGTTGCTGCTCAGCGGCTGTTCTCGCGCGATGCACACGTGGGAAAAACCCGCCTTCGTCAGGCGAGGATAAATCACTGCATGCAGAACATCTTCCCTGCCGCAGAAGGCCGCCGAGTCAGCGAAAACGGACGCGAGCAATTCGTTGGTGATGTGCATGTGGAGTCCTCCAGGTTCTAGTGACACGTTGCAGAGATTTCTGCGACGCGTCTGCTGGAACGGATCATGGACTCATAGCCTCCGCGATCTTGCCGACAATTCGGCCATAGCGATCCCGCTTGTTCCACTCCACCCGCACTTCCTTGTTGAACGCCAGCCGAGACAGATTTGCCTTGGGCCGGCCGCCGAATGCCTGTGCTTTCTCGGGTGCGTCGATCGCCATTGGCCGGATCTTGTGCTGTTGTTTCTCGGCGTCGAGAACGGTAATCGTGTCGCCATCCGAGACACCGACGACAAATCCGATCAGAATGTTGTTGGCGTAAGCGGGGAAGGCATAGTAGCGAACAAGAGAGCGCAAGACAGCGAAGGACCCACATGGATGCAAATAACCCCTTGTTTGAGGAATTCCGTGCTTATTGGCAGTTGTCCGAAGAGATGATCGCCCATGCTACCAAGGACGAGGTGGCCGAAGCCGCACGCATTCTGGCGATGCAGGCCGCTCACTTCGCCAGGAAGTACGGGGAATTGCAGTTACCGGATCTGGCGAGGCTGCTTTCGGCGACTGCCCTTGATGGCGATAGCGTGGGCCTGCTCCATGACGGAACCGAGGCGCTGGTCGGGGTCTTGGCCATCGTCACCGGCGGTGAGCTTGTCGACGCTGACTTGCCGATGCAATAACGGCGCGCTTTCAGGCGCGAGCCGCTACCTCCCGCGTCCATCATCTCGCGTGAAATGGGCGGGTCTGCAGGCGGATGGATTGGATTTGTCGGAATCATGGGTCTCGTCCTCAGCATCAGGATATCGCCCATTGCGATTTGTTCAAGTAGCGCCGGTTCGCAGGAAGAATGCGAAATGCACCGCGATTCGCCAGCATTCCGTCAGGATGGCAGTTTTGACACGCAAGTCGATCTTGAATCCGTCAATTCTGCATGCAATACTTCAGTGGCTTTCCCGTAGGTGTTCGTACCTACCCAGCCTTCATGGTAGCTGCTCATGCAGTCAACATGAAGTCCAGATCGAGTCTCTCGATCTGGCGTCGCGACCGTTAATCGCCCTGGAGTCGGATCGGTAACCCGATCCCGTTGCGCAAGCAGCAGAGGTCGTCTGCGTCGCAAGACGCCGCGTCAGTGGTTCGAAGTTTGCGACCCTGGTGTCGCTGAGTATCGTGTCGGGATTGCAAGATCCTGGCGGTCGTTTTTCGGAAGCGAAATGCTTCCAGGAGTTGCAGAAGCCCTGTGGCTTTGTCACAGGGCTTTTGCTTTATGGGTGACGTCATCGACGTTGCTTGTGCACCCGAGCGGGGAACACTGTTCTCCGATCTCAGGGGGCGGGTGTTCCCCCTTTTCATTTCTGAAAGGGAGAACACCATGAAACAGATCAAGTGTGTATTGGTCGGCGGATCGGGAAAGTCCACACCGCCGGTGATCGCCGCCCTGCTCAGGTCGTGGGGGGCATCATGACAGACAGGGCGGCAAGGAAGGCAGTCGCCCTCGCGCTGCAGCAAGCAAGAGAGGATCCCCAGCTTGTAAAACTGCTGATTCAGCAACTCAAAGCAAGCGGGGAAATCGAGGCCGGCGATCTGGACTATCTGGAACGGGTTGCCGACAAATGGCTCCAGATCGCGGCGGACAACCGCAACAAGGCGCGGTGAGTCTGAGACTAGGCGGTTGGCGGGGGCGGCGGATTATTCGCCTGCTTCTCCGCTACCGCCATTCTCAGCATGTGGTCGAATTTGCGGAGGATGTCTGGTCGCGTGTCCGCTAGACGCAGGACCCAGACTTCGATGGCCCTGGCGTACTGGTCCCGGCTTCTCACACCATCAAGGTCGACACCGACGCTTCGATGTGTCTCGATCTCGTCGGCCGTAAGTCGCAAGTTGTTGCCTGAAATCAGCATTTCGCGTTCCTCTATCGAGTCGTCAGTGTAGTCCGACTCGATTCCGTGTCAAACCCCGCCAACGTCACATCATGCGTCTCATCGACGAGGAGGGTTTGGTGCGCCAGAACTTGGCAGCCCGCACAACCCGTCGTTCGCTGAGGGCGTGAGTTGCCTCAAGAGGGGGTCGAACGTGGGCCGGTCCAATGCGGCATTCCCTCTCGAGCGCTTCGCGCTTGCCGTCAAGCAGGCGAAGCGAAGGGTCAGGAGAGGAACGGACCGCTGTGATCGCCATAGGAGGCGTGGCTTCGGCCTCGTCTGCCGCCGCCGCGCGGTAGTCCTTCATTTCTTCGCTAGTGCGATGACGACGTCCGGTCGGCCTTCAGCCATCAACAGGGGCCAGCTTCTGACGCCTGCACGAACTGATCGATGCTATGTACCTTCCCCAGATCCAGCCCGACACGCTTGTAGCAGGCGATTTCCTCGGGCGCGAAGTGCAGCGTTCGGTCGGTAGTCAGCATCAATCTTCCTAGTTCGAGGCGGTAGGTCTCGTCCGTCTCGTCGTGTTGTTAGACCCTGTGGGGACCGCTTTGCCCCACGGGGCCCGGCGTCTCCCCAATCTCAGGAGGTGCCCATGGGCTTGATAATCCCTCAGCAACAAAGGCCGCGCCAGCAACTCTCCCCGGAGGATATTGCATGGCATGCGGTCTATCGTTCCGCGCAGGATCCCACCGCCGCCGCAGAAGTGATCGAGTATTTCGACGGCAACCCGGATACGCGCAAGGCGTACACGGCGCTGTACCTGGTGGCCAAACAGACGGTCCGTCGTCATGAGGCCGCGCAGCAGCGCACCGAGCGCATCGCACTCTTCCTCACGCAAGTGTTGAACGTTCTGTTCGTCATACCGATTCGCGCGCTGACGCATGTCTTCCGGCGTGGTGGGGATGTGGCGGTGGAAATGATGCCGGCTGCTCACCGGCCAATGAGCGTGGCTGCGACGGAACCGGCGGTGAAGCGGGTCCGGAAGCTGGTCAAGAAGCCGGAGTACGCCGAGCAGCAGACGATGTTCGGTCAGCCTGCGGCAGCACCGGTGCCGGTACCGCAATCGGCACCGGCACCGGAACCCGCTGCGGTGCCCGCCACGGCAAGCCGTACCACCGTCGAGCCAGACGGCAAAGGAGCGGAGGCCTTCTCCTCAATCAGCGTTCCCAAGGCAGCCTGAAGCTCCTTGTCGATGAGGTGGTGCAGGAAGCGCGTTTCATCCGAGACGCCCCAGTAGTGTTTCTTGCACCCCTCGATGTACTGCGTCAGGTCGTCGAGCGTATTCACGTTCACGGGCTCGAATCCCGTGATCTCCGCAAAGCGCTCGGCTTCCCGCCGCGTCAGTCGAATCTGTTGTCCCAAGCGAAGCATTTCCGTCAGTCCTCTCGCAATCGCAGTTGAATGGCATCCGCCTTCAACTGCCGGCGCGAGTCTAATTCCGACGGGCTTGCCTGTACCTGCTTGGGACCCCGATGAATTTTCCAAATGCATGAGGCGTGTATGGAAACCTGTGAAATTGCGCAGCCTCGCTGTGCCGAGAGCCCTTCTCCAGCGAGGAGGTTCGCCTGACCATCGAGCGAATCCAGGTGGTCTTTTCGAGGAGAAGGTGCTACGCCGGTTTGCGCCATATCAATAAACGCTTCGATTGGTCATTGAATTGAAACTACGTCGCACTGCACGGCCAGTCGAGCCGATATACTCCGCGCGGAGAAACTTTACCCATAGGGGGTACAGGTTTTACTGGGGGGCTTCTGTGCGATTCAAATTCTTGCTCGCCATCGCTTTACTCGGCGTATTCGGGCTGACTACCGGGTGCGCCTCAATAGTGGGTGGCACCACCCAACCGGTTTCCGTTACCACGCCGGGATGTGAGTCCGCATCGTGCGAACTCACGAATGGCAAAGGCAAGTGGTACATCCCCACTACGCCCGGCACCGTTACCGTTGCCAGGGCCTATGCCGAACTCGTGGTGTTGTGCTCGAAGGAGGGATTTGATTCCGCGTCCGCATCAGCCAAGTCCTCGACGAAAGGTTTGGCCTTCGGAAACATCTTGTTCGGCGGCGTAATTGGCGCAGGCGTGGACATGGGGACCGGGGCGGCCTATGACTACCCTGGCGAGATTTCCGTACCGATGGATTGCAAAAAGGTCGCGCAGACAATTGCGCCGCCAACGGTTGAGCCAACGGCCACGCCAACGACTTCGGTGCCTTCCGCAGGAAAATGGAAACTGGGTTGCGTGGTCGAGAACGTCAACAAGGAGTTTGCAGCCCTGCAAGGCCTCGCCGAAAACACAGGCGTCGTGGTAACCAGTGTCGCGCCAGGCTCTCTGGCAGCCGCACAGGGTATCCAACTCGGCGACGCACTTATCTCCCTCAACGGCATTACTGTTTCGGATGCGCCCTCGCTGCGAGACATGTTGAGCAAGCATGATGGTCGCTCGCCGGTGCGCCTCGAGGTTGTCAGAAACAGGAAGTCCTTCTTCGTCGAAATCCTTCCCGCAACACAGGGAGCAATCTAATCATGGTCAGACTACAGTCGTTGTTGGCAATGGGAATCGCGCTTTTGCTGTCTGCCTGCGCACAAACCGGCACGTACAACGTGAGCAACTATCAGTACCAGCCGCACAAGTACGAATCGAAGGTTCCGGGCAAGGCGGCCATCCAGATGAGTTCCGCTGAACGAACAGAGACCTTCACGGGCAAGCCGACGAGCTTTACCGGTGGGGGAACAACGCTGACGCTGCCGCTTGGGCAGATTACGTTTGAAGCCGCAAGCCTCGCATTCAAGGAAGTGTTCGCCGATGGCGTTGAGGCCATTGAGCAAGGGGGAGCGGGAAAGAGCTTTTCAGCGATTGTGCGACCCAAGGTCACGCGATTCACCTACGAGTACAACGGGCTCAGAAACGCCGGCTTCGCCATTACGCCGACCGCGGTGGTGTCCCTGTCGGTCAGGTTGCTTGATGCGCAGGGTGTCCAGCGTTGGGAAAAGACGTTCGAATCCGGCAACTTCGAGGGCGACACATATTTCATCAGCGGGAGTCCTGGCGAAGAAATCTCCAAGGCGACTCACCGGGCTGTCATGAAGGTCATGCAGGAAGCGGCCGACGCAGTTCAGCGGGAGGTTAAGGCGACACCATCTGCGCCATCCACTGCCCAGAGCCTATAGCGGCACGCAGAGGGTTTTTGCTTGTAAGCCTCGTCGAAGATGCGGTTCCTTGGCCGACGCCAATTTCAGTTTCGCGCCAATCCTCGCGTCTTCGGGCCCCAGTTCGGCCGGAGCGGTCGCTCGGAGCCTGCGCGCCCAACAGCCGCAATGATTCGGTCAGCGGTCGTAGAACCTGAAGCGGACTTGAACGACCGGTTGGCGCATCAGGCTACGCCCGGCGGACGTTCAGTAACGTCCAAGCTCTCCGGCGGCAATGGAGCGTAGCGGAATTGCCGTCCGGTGCAGCGCCTTGTTATGCGAGCGCATTGGAGCGCTTTGAGGTTCACGGCAAGGCTGGCAGGCCCAGCTCTTTGAGGAAGGTATTGTGTTTGTCCCGTGCATCCGTAATGTTCTGCGCCAAGGTAACCAGCTCGGTATTGATTTCCTGCAAATCGACTTCAGCCTCGCCCAACGCCGTGCTGATGTAGCGTGAGATATTCAGGTTGAAGTCGTTCTTCTCGATCTCCGCCATTTCCACTCGTCGGGAGTAGCGAGGCTCTTCCTTTCGGAATTGGTAGGTGCCGATGATCTTGGCGATTTGCTCCTCGCTCAGTTGGTTCTGGCGTTTGCCTTTCACGAAGTGCTCGGCGGCGTTGATGAAGAGCACGTCGTCGGGCTTCTTGCACTTCTTCAGCACGAGGATGCAGACGGGAATGCCGGTGGAGTAGAAGAGATTGGCGGGCAGGCCGATGACGGTGTCGATGTGGCCGTCCTTGAGCAGCTTGGTGCGGATGCGTTCCTCGGCACCGCCACGGAAGAGTACGCCGTGCGGCAGGATGATCGCCATCACGCCTTCATCTTTGAGGAAGTAGAAGCCGTGCAGCAGGAAGGCGAAGTCGGCGGCGGATTTGGGGGCGAGGCCGTGGCTTTTGAAGCGCACGTCGTCGGCCAGCGCGTCGGTCGGCTCCCAGCGGTAGCTGAAGGGCGGGTTGGCGACGATGGCATCGAAGCTCGGCTTCCTGGCCGGGTTCTGCTCCCGCATCATGTCCCACTCGTTGAGCAGGGTGTCGCCGTGGAAGATTTCGAACTCCGTGTCCTTCACCCCGTGCAGCAGCATGTTCATGCGGGCCAGGTTGTAGGTGGTGATGTTCTTCTCTTGGCCGAAGATTTTGCCGATGGTGCCGCCGGCCTTGTTCACCTTCTTGCGGACGTTGAGCAGCAGGGAGCCGGATCCGCAGGCAAAGTCCATCACGCTTTCCAGCCGCTTCTTCGTCCCGGTCTTCGGCTCCTGGCTGTCCAGAGTGACGATGGCGGAGAGGATGTCGGAAATCTGCTGCGGGGTGTAGAACTCGCCTGCCTTCTTGCCGGACCCGGCGGCAAACTGGCCGATCAGGTATTCATAGGCATCGCCCAATGCGTCGATGTTCGTGGAGAACTCCGCCAGCCCTTCGGCGATCTTCTGGATGATGGTGCAGAGCTTGGCATTACGGTCAGGGTAGGTTTTGCCCAGCTTGGGGGAACTCAGGTCGATCTCGGAGAACAGGCCCTGGAAGGTGCTCTCAAAGGATTCCGTCTCGATGTATTTGAAGCCCGCCTGCAGCGTGTTGAGCAGCTCGCCGTTCTGGGTGCGGGCCAGGTTGGCGATGCTGTTCCAGAGGTGCGCGGGCTGGATGACGTAATGCACCTTGCGGCGCATCTGCTTCTCAAACGCCGGGATGTCGTCCACGTTGTTCGCATACCAGAGCGCCAGCGGCACCTTGCGCGCGTCTCCGCCCACATCGGGGTAATCCCGGCCCAGCTCCTTCTTCGCCGCCGTCTCGTAGTTGTCGGAGAGATAACGCAGGAAGAGGAAGGACAGCATGTAGTCGCGGAAATCGTCCGCATCCATCGCCCCGCGCAGTTGGTCGGCGATGCTCCAGAGGGTGTTGCCTAGTTGTTTTTGATTGGTGTCGTTCATGTGGTGGCAGCTTGTGCGGGTGCTGAGTTTTGTGCGGGCGCTAGTGCTGGGGCTGGCGCGTGCAGCACAAAGTTATACTTTTCCTTGAGGCCATTAAAGACCTTCTCAAACGTCTCCAAGTTGTCGGGAACAACGTCGTCGGACTCGAAATAGTAAACTTTCTTGTGCGAGAGCGTGTTCACGATGCCAGCCACCTCTTCAACATCATCGATTCCTATCTGCTTGAGGACGTAGCTAAACTGCCCCACCCCTAAGAATGATGCGATGTTTTCTAGGACCTGACGGAGAAGGGCAAAATGATAAGCCTTCACTTCACCGGCGGCGTGCGCCTGATCCAAAACTTGAAGAAGGCGGAGGTGGTAGAGGAAGACATCCTTGTGGCAGCTCTCCAGTGAGATTTCGCCTTTCTTTAAGCTGAGGGTGCAGACTCGGACCTTGTCTTTGAATTTTGACGCCTTCTCGCCCTTCTTCAGCCAGTCTGACAATATCGAAAAAAAGCCGATGTGATGGGTGGTGATGACGAATTTTCTCTCTTCGTAGTGCTCTTCAATCAAGTCAAAGAGGGTTGAAGCGGTGATGAAGATATTGTGGTCGTCCAGACTCGAGACTGGATCATCAATGAAGAAGTGGGAAGATTGCTTATCTGCCCATCCCTCGACCTCAAAAAGGGCGAGGAAAAAGCACCAAACAAGAATCCTTTCTTCGCCCCGCGAAATCTTGCGTGGGACTTTTGAAATGCTATTCGGATCTTTCGGGTCGGCGACTTCATCGAAGAACAGCACAGACTTGATCCCATCCTCAGGATTGTCGTGAGGAATGAATTCGAACCTGTAGTCGGGTCGGAATCTGATGAGCTTATCGCGGATGTCGTCCTCCGAGAGCGAGCTGTGAAAACGGTTCAAGCTGCTTTTTAGAATATCCAGACGGACGTTCGTCTCTCCATTCTCCAAATCGTTGTCCCAGACGAAGAGGTCTTCGCTGTAGGCGTTGTAATAAACCCCAGCATGTGTGCCTTTCGCGTCCTTGGTTGCATCCTTGAATGCAACAGACAATCTCGTCTTCCCGGTCGCGTTGAACGCATAGATGAGCACGATCCGCTCTTTAGCGCCCACAAGTTCCTTCGCGATTAAGTCATGACTCATGCTTCAACTTCCTCCGGGGTTGGGAAAAGCTGCTGCATCAGCCCATTCTTGTGGGTCTTGAGGGCTTCGAGCTTTTGAACTTCGGCGGTGATCAGGGCGTCGAGGCTGCTCAGGCACGAGGCGATGCGTTGTTGTTCGGGCGGAGCCGGACACCGCAATGGGATGCTCGCAAAATCATCGTAGTAGAGACGCAAGCGGTCTTTGGTGAGGCCTCGCGAGTGCGATGTCAGCATGAGTAGTGTTGCGGGCAGCTTGAACAGGTATTGGAAGAAGACCGGCACGGTGTCTTTCATCGGTGCCAACACAATGTAGGCGGGGCTTACCAAGCAATCTTCCGGGGCAACGCCCAAGGCGCCTTGCCACATTCGCATCATGTTGTAGGCGATGTCTTCCTTGCACACCTTCTTGTTCCCCGCAGCGTCTTCGATGTCGTAGAAGTTCCGGTCGAACGAGTCACGTTTTACCATCCCGTCGTGCATCGTGACTGAGTAGATGGGAAGACCTTGCTCACCCTTCGTCACTCGATTCGCGAATAACGTCCCTGCTTTCCTGGGCTCCCACTCCCCGGCGTTTTGGAATTCGGGGAAGCGGAGGCGGGGCTGGGTTTCGCCTTCGCGGGGGAAAAGCTGCTGCATCAGCCCTTCTTTATGGGTCTTGAGCGCGTCCACTTTCCGCGCTTGCGCGACCATCAGCTCGTCCACTGAACTCAGGCACTCGGCGATTTTTTGTTGTTCGGGAAGTTCAGGAACGCAGATGTCGCCTTTGAGGACATCTGCGTTATTTACCTTCATGTCATTCTTTGCGCCTTTCTTTACGATGGGCTGCAGATAGGCATTAAGGTTGTAGTCCCCGGAAAAGAAATGATCCAAGTAGGTGGCTGAGCAGTCGGGCAATGGGCGATAGACTGCATACAAAGTCGAAACGATGCCCCTTTTGCCCTTATTCTTTTTGATGATTCCAAAGGGGTTCTTTTTCAGAGGGCTTTTCGTGTAAACCACATCTCCGTGTTCAACGACATGGTAGTCCTTCACGCTCACCCCTGCGTAGGAGCGTCCCATGAATTCGATTTGATTCACACATCCATGCTCACCAGACACGGACAGCACATCAGCCGGACCGAGTTCGAGCATCCTGTTTCGTGTCTTCGTCTCAAACAACAGTTCGTTGAGCTTCTTCACGCGCCATTCGGCCGTATTCCGAAACTCCGGAAACCGGAGCTTCGGCACCAGCGCGGACGTTGCATCTTCCTTCATGGCGGTGGCTTTGGTCTTATTGCTCATAGGCGCTGAGTCCTGAGATGTCGCGGCCACCGGCGCGTTTGGTGAGGAGGGGGTGGAGGTCTTCCATGAGGGCGAGTTCGGCCTGGGTGCGGGCTTTCCAGCCGAGGTCGAGCGGGGCCATGAGGTCGCCGAGCTGCTCGCCATCGAAGATCATGCGGTCGAGGATGCCGTCCACAAACGTTTGCAGGGCGGCGGTGGCGAGGCCGTGCTTTGCGGCGATGGCGGCGAGTTCCTTGGCGTTTTTTTCGGCCTTGAAGCGGGTGTAGCCGTCGCGGATAGCGGCCTCAGAGAGGCCCTCGCCCGCCTTGAGCGTGCCGATGTATTCGGCGATGTCGTCGCGCTCGTTCATGAACTTGGCATCGGCGCTGATGAGGCCGATGAGTTCCTCGCGGGTCATCTTCGACTTGCCCGGCCCTTTCTGCGAGAACTTGGCGATGAGGCCCATGATGTAGTCGTAATCAATGACGGCGGAGGCGAAGAGGACGAACTCGAAGTCGAGCTGATCAACGGAGTCCGTGGTGCCGGATTTGTCGCCGCCCTTACCCTGATGGTCTCTAAGCTCTTTGGCGGTTTCCAGATACTGGCCTTTGAAGCCGCGCAGGTTTTCCTCGGGCAGCACCTGCTCGATGGTGGCTTTGTTTTCCCCGGTGAGGTCGGTGTATTGGTCGAGCTGGGTTTTGAGCCGCTGGACTTCCTTGAAGTGGGTGATGAAGGCGGCCTTGGCGGCATCGCCCTTCAAATTGGCCACGGCGGAGGGCGTGCAGGCTAGGCCCTGGGATTTCATGAAGCCGTCGAGCTTCTGCACGGCGGCCTCCAGTTTCTTGATCACCACAGGCGCCTTGTCTACGAGCCAGATTTCCCGCGCCTGCTCGCCGGTCTTCTCCCCGGAGAAGAGGGCGATGGCGGCATCCACGGCGTCCTGCTGCTGGCGGAAGTCGAGGATGTTGCCGTAGGGCTTGGTGCCGTTGAGCACGCGGTTGGTGCGGGAGAAGGTCTGGATCAAGCCGTGGTGCTGGAGCTTCTTGTCCACATAGAGCGTGTTCAGGAACTTGGAATCGAAGCCGGTGAGCAGCATGTCCACGACGATGGTGATGTCGATCTTCTGCGCGGCGGGGTAGTCGGCATTCGGCCACTGCTGGTCTTTGATGCGCTTCTGCACATCCTGGTAGTAGAGGTCGAACTCGCTCAGGCGGTGGTTGGTGCCGTAGCGGGCGTTGTAGTCAGCGAGGATGGCTTCAAGCGCCTTCTTCTTCGCTTCTGGCTCGACCTTGTTGTCTTCCTGCTCTTGCGGTAGGTCTTGGGAGAGCTGTTCGATGTCCTTTTTGCTTTCGGGATTCTCCGCGAGCTGTGCAGGTGGCGAGAAGACACAAGCGACGTTCAGCGGAGGAAAGTCGGGATCGGCAGCCTGTTTGTCCGCCTGCATCGTTTTGAACAGCGCGTGGTATTCGATGGCGTCGTTGATGGACGCGGTGGCGAGGATGGCATTGAAGCGGCGTCCGCCGGTGGCGGCATCATGCTTGGAAAGAATCGCTTCGATGACCGCTTTCTTGGCGATGGCCTCGCCGGGTTTGGGTGGGTTTTTGCCCTCGGGCTTGAAATAGTCGATGTGGAAGCGCAGGACGTTGCCGTCCTCGATGGCATGGGTGATGGTGTAGGCGTGGAGCTGCTTCTGGAAGAGGTCCGCCGTGGTGCGCATGGAGGCCTGGGTGTCCTCGATCTTCTGCAAGGAGGCATTGGCCTCGAAGATGGGCGTGCCGGTGAAGCCGAACAGCTGCGCCTTGGGGAAGAACGCTTTGATGGCCTTGTGATTCTCGCCAAACTGCGAGCGGTGGCACTCGTCGAAGATGAAGACGATGCGTTTGTCCTTCAGTGCTTCGAGCTGCACTTTGTAGGTGGCCTGGCCGTTTTTGGTGCGCTGCTTGTTGCGCTTGCTGTTTTCGTCCAACGCGAGGCCGAGCTTCTGGATGGTGGTGACGATGACCTTGTCCGCGTAGTCCTCTGAAAGCAAGCGGCGCACGAGGGCGGCGGTGTTGGTGTTTTCTTCGACGCAGCCTTCCTGGAACTTGTTGAATTCCTCCCGCGTCTGGCGGTCGAGGTCTTTGCGGTCCACGACGAAGACGCACTTGTGGATGTGTTCGTTTTCCTTCAGCAGGGTGGAAGCCTTGAAGGAGGTGAGCGTCTTGCCGCTGCCGGTGGTGTGCCAGATGTATCCGTTGCCGTTGTCATCATCGATGCACTGCACCATGTGCTGCACGGCATAGACCTGGTAGGGCCGCATGATCATGAGCTTTTGCTCGCCCGCGAGGAGCACCATGTAGCGGCTGATGGTCCGGCCGAGGTCGCACTTCTTCAGGAAGCGCTCGGCGAACTCGTCGAGTTGGGTGATCTTGCTGTTGTCCTCGTCTGCGAACTCATAGACGGGCAGGAAGCGCTCGTCGGCATTGAAGGCGAAGTGGCGGGCGTTGTTGTTGGCGAAGTAGTAGGTGCGATCGCGGTTGCTGACGATAAAAAGCTGCATGAAGCAGAGCAGCGTCTTGGTGTAACCGTTGCCGGGGTCGTGCTTGTATTCGACAATCTGCTCCATGGCCCGGCGAGGATTGACGCCGAGGGTCTTCAGCTCGATCTGCGCACAGGGCACGCCATTGATGAGCAGGATGACATCGTAGCGGTGGTGGCTGTTGTCCGTGTTGATGCGGAGTTGGTTGATGACCTCGAAGTGGTTCTTGCACCAGTCCTTGAGGTTCACCAGTGTGTAGTTCAGCGGTGTGCCGTCATCACGGGTGAAGGCATTGATGCTGCGCAGGGTCTTGGCAGCGGTGAAGACATCCGGGGTGACGATTTCATCCAACAGCCTGGCGAACTCGGCTTCGGTCAGCTTGACCCGGTTGAGGGCTTCGAACCTTCCCCGGAAGTTCTTCTCCAGCGCGGCGCGGTCAGTGATGTCCGAGCGGTATTCGTATTTAAGCCCCGCCAGTCTGTCGATGAAGCTTTGTTCGATTTGTTGTTCAATCATTGTTGGTGCTCTGCAATATTGGTACCGCCCTTGGCCACACCTGACACTGGTAAATCTCCGCAAATAGCCACCCCTTACAACCATTGAGCATTCTGAAGCATTTCACTTTAGGATGTTCACTGACCCAAGAAAATGGGTGTCGTTTTCGTCTGATTCGAGAACGCTTGCGCTAGATATGCTTGCGTTTTGCATGACTTTGGTTTCCATTTGAGATGCGTTTCATCCAAAGCATACGTTCGCAAGAGATCTCGGCAATGCCCGGTTGGGGTCGGGTGCCGTACCACACAGCAGATGAAAGCAGACCTTCGCCGCCAAACTTGCCCAAGGACCTCTGACCGACGAATACCAGCCGCTCATGCGGTGCCGGCTGTATGTCGGCTCCGGCCGACCAGCCGCCACGGTCGGTCTCGGCGTCAGTCCGCTCTGGAATGCAGAGAAGTCGACGGTCATGGGCACCGCTCTGCCTGCTCGCGGTGTCGGACAAGCTGATCATGAAGATCGGAATCCGCATTGGCGAAAGGCACCCAGCCTCGCCCCCCGGTTTCAACGCGTTTACCCGTTCGTCCGGATGACGTAGGCGATACGCAAACGCTTCACTTCACATTTCATGACAGTACGCTCATCAATCCGGCGGTCCGGCGTCTCCGGGTAGTGGATTAGCTTGTCTGAGGCCAGCAGGTCCGCTGCGACCAGCAAATCCTTGTAGGGAACCCCGGCGCGCGCCGCCAGTCCCGCCAAATCCTCCGCATAGAACCGAGTTGTCACGCTACCTATCTCGCCATGAATGGTCGCTGCCGCCCGGCGCACGCTTTCGAGGCGACCAAGCACCCCGAGCCGCCCGACCCAATCTTGAGGCAACGATTCGAATGCGGGGTCGCCCTCACCTCGGCTGGTCTCGCCCGCCATACCCAAAGCGGCCTCGCCCGCACTACCGCGAAGTTGGTCCATAGTCCTCCTTGACTGTATGTCTGTTGCCGTCCTGCCCTACGCCGCCAGCGCCATCGGTTTCCGTTTCCCTGCGGTGTAGCCCATCCGTTCCCATACAGCGACATCGATCGGAATCGGAGTCATGCGGTACGAGTCCAAGTTCAGGAACGCGCCGTGCGTCTCGATCCACCCCTTGGTCAGCAGCCGGTACAGCACCTGCATGCTTGCGCGGGCCACGAAATCGTTTATGAAGAGTCCCTGTGATTGCAGAGAGATGCGCAGCGAGCAAGAGTGCGTATTGTCTTCTGGTTCGTTGCTCCGCAGCGCGGCGAACAGTTCGGTGGGAAGCGGCAGGCGCGGGTCGCTGGTCTTGCGTCTTGCGTAGCCGCTGCTGACTTCCCCCAGGCAGCACTGCCCGATCGCTTCTTCGTTCCCCATGTCCAGCCAGTAATGTCGTGGCCCCATGCAGTTTTCGATCTGCGTTGCGAAGCCCCGTCGCGCCTTTCGCGTATCAACACACGAAATCAGAATATCGCAGGTATCCCCTTCGTAGCGCTGCGGCACCGCGTCCCAATCCAGACGGTAGTACATGTTGCAGCGCTCGATGGCGACGATGGCCTTGTTTTCACCGATATCGCTTGGCGACCACAACTGTCGCCCGACATTCGCCTCGCTGACGGAATCCGGGTCGTAGCCAGTGACGTGAAGCCCGTATGGATGCCCGAGGGCGCGGATCGCGAGGTCGAGTCTCGCCAGCAGGCCGACGACCTGCGCGCCATTCCCCCCTACGCCAGCCACCGCTACTGCAATGCGCCGGTCCAAGAGGGCGGCGTTAATCGAGTGCTGCTTCGTCCAGTTCGTATTCATCCGTCTTCTCCGAGGTCGCGGCGTCGATATCTCCGCCGCCTGACCATGGTATGGGCTCCGGCATTCCATTCAAGTAGAGATACGCGATGACTTCCAGCGCTGCGTCCGATACCTTCCCGGCCACCATCACGACTGCCGTCGTGCCTCGCGTGTCCAGTTTGTCCTTGCTGCTGAGAAAGGCCTGCCCTTCACCATGCGAGTGAAGGTCGACCACACGATGTTCGTTCGCCCGCAGGTCCGGAAGCTCGTAACGCAGACTGGTCGGACTGGCCGAAACGGAGCGATTCATCCTCAGCGCCCACTCGCCCCGCTCAATGTCATACGTGATGATCCCGCCGATCTCGAGCGGACTGACCCTGCGTGCCTCTTCGATGAAGGAATTGACGAGTCGACGCGGAATCGTCTGACCGGCGAGTTCGGTGCATTCGGTGACCGTGCCGAACGGTGTTTGAAGCATCCCGTGCAGCCCGCCGCACCGGCGCACCGCATACAGCCAGTCACGGCGAATCTCGATGAAGATACCGTTGGCCCCAATTAGCAGCCGTTGCCCGTTCTTGTTCAACCGACCGAGCTTGCTCTCGGGCGGCACGGCCAGAACCGGCATTTGATCAAGCAGCAGTCTGTCCTTGATCGTCAATTCCATCATTGTTGCCTCCTGCTTCTCTCGATGTATTCGCCCACCGTGGATCGGTATGGCTTGAGGACTCTGTTCGGAAAGCGATCGCCAAACTTTCCGGCCATGGCGTCTCGCCAAAGCGCCGGGGCATCGCCGCGATAGCTCACTACGCCGTCGTAGTTCGGATGCGTGAAATTGCTCTGCCAGAAGGCTTCGCTCCACGCGCGAATCGAGTCGGCCGTATTCGTTGTCGGAGTTCTTGCCGATCCGACGCAGATCCGCCCATCTTCATAGGTGTTGAACGTCGGCGCGTGAAACAGCGGCGTCTCCGGTGTTGGCCTGCGCTCTGCGGTATGGGCGAATACGCGCCAGTCGTTGCCCGACACATGAAAAATGACACCGGGCGTCGGCGCCGGACCAGCCAGTGTTCCCAACTTCTGTTCGGAGGCCTCGCGCAGAACCTTGAAGCCAAGGTGTCGAACCTGCGGCGGCTCGTACCACATCATCTCGTCGCCGTTCGTCATCAGGACACACTCGGGCAGGAAGCCGCCGCCTACCGCGTTCTTGCTCAAACTGCTGAGAATCGTCCTGCTGGCGCGCAGGGTCAGGGGCTTGCCCGCGAGGATCACAGGCCGTCTGTTCGCGCTGACTTGAACTTGATGTACGGTTGCGAATGCGTTCTGGCCGTCCACGCCGTAGAGCAGGATCGCCCCCGATAGTTTCGGCTCTCTGGCGTGTTCGGTTCGGATGTTGAATACGATGGTCATGCCGCTTGTTCCCGATTAGGTGAGTACGAAGACCATTCTTCGGCAGAAAGCAGCCACAGCAACTCGTCCAGGGCGCGCATCATATCGATGGCGCTGGAAAGATCAGTCACGAAAGACTTGAAGGAGTCGTGGTCGTCCAGTGCCTGCTCGTGGACACAGCACTCGTCATGGCCGCATCCCGAATCGTAGGCGCTGTGACCCACGGCCTGGAACACGTCTGGCGTAAAGTCCTCACTGCTCCACCGCAGGACTACGCCGTGACCGACAAAGTCTTCGCCCGATTCGGCCGCTTCGCGGTGAAAGTTCCGGACCAGTTCAACGTCATCCATCCGGCGCAGGACGGTGGTGAGTTCGATGATTCGGCGCAGCATGAAATCGGCTTGCCCTCGCCCGATCTGCGTCAGCCGACGGGCAGACTTGAATTGCTTCTTCCAGTAGGTGAAGACTTCTTCGGGGGTGCGCTCCAGTATGTCGGCTCGCTTGATCACAGAGGACAGGTAGTCCTCCTTTGCGTCGCCTTCCATGCCGAGGCCATCCGCATACTCCGTAGCGTCTTCCTCGCCACCCCACATGTAGCACTCGCACACGGAGAGCTGATCGTCGAAGCAGAAAACAGGGATCGAGTTCCAACCCGCCTTGTTGATCGCGGCGAGGACTGTACCCGGTAGGCGCGGGTGCAGGTCCGCGAACGCGCGGATGGCCGGACCAATTGTCAGGAAGGACGTATCGTCGCAGCACCACCCGATCCAGAGCCCCGATTCCGCCGCGCCTTTGCTCGGCTCCCTGACGGTCGCCCAGAACGATGGGTTGAGCACCCGCAGCGTGCCGAGACGCTGTTCCACCCATGCGACGAAGCTCTTGGTGCAGATGGCCTCGAGGTTGCGAACCGATCGCGTCCAGCGCTTCTGTGGAATCATCCCGCTGTCGAGCATGAGCAGGGCCAGACGCGCAAGCATCTGATGCCGCGAGGGGGAACCGAGCATGATCGGAACCTCCCCGCAAATCCTGGCACGGCTTACAAAGGGGGGGCCAGATTCCGCCAGTGGATTCCGCACCGCGGTTGGTTGTCGTCGCGCCTTGCTTGCGAAGCGCCGTGGATTTTCGCCCACGGCTGGCCGATGTTCCTCGATTGCGTTGTGTGGGCTCGAATATTCCATTTTTGCTCTGTCGTCAGGTCGCAACCTTCCGCGAGTTTTACTAGCCACTCGCGGAACGCCCTGTGTTTGCGCTCAACCCTTGTCGCCGACTTTCTTTTTGAACTCGAAGAGCTGGTGGTCATTTTCGATTCCGAGACAGGTGACTTCGGCGGTGGTCAGTTCGGGATACGCGGCTGCATACATGTCCCGGACATCTTCGGGTTTCATTTGCGGGCCGGGATCATCGAGTTCGATCCCCTGAAAGCGGAACTTGCGTTTGACGATGGTCGCTTCGATTGCCATGTGTGATTTCCTCTCCTGTGAGCGTCGCCAATCAGCCGAACAGCGACACGCGTTCCTGCTTCGCGCCTTCGGGTGCGCTGGCGGCGGACCCTTCGTTCGTGGCGTTGGTGCCGCCGTTCGCGTCACCGTCGTCACCTGGGTCCTCGTCGGTACTGGCCGTCGCGGGCTTCACGACCGTCGCCTTGCCGGGTTTCGCGGTGGCCTTCGCCGCCTTGCCGACCTGCGCCGACTTGGCCGCATTGAGGACTTCCGTCGTGGCGTCGACCTGTTCCTGCAGGCTTTGACGCGCGTTGCTGTACTTCTCCAGCACGTCGAAAAACTCGGCGTCGAACTCGGCGGGGGTCGCAGTCAGGGTGAGCGGCTGGCGCAGCGCCGCCTCGGGCGCATCCTTGTCGGCCTTCGGCGTGATCACCAGCGTCATCTTTCCGCTGGCCGGATCGGTCGTGACCGCGATCACCAGTGGACACTGCAGCGCAAGGTTGTTCAGTTTCTCGAAGAACATGGTGGTTCTGCTCCTTTCTCATTGTGCGGGATGCCCCGTAACGTCTATGCTACGGGCCATCCCATCGGCATCACGACGCCGCTTCGGCCGGTTCGCCAGCGGCCGGCTCGGTCGCCCCGTTCTTCTCCCGGTTCGCAAACGGGAAGGCTTTTCGCTTGTAGCGCATCACCTTGGGCACCAATCCGTCGTACTGGACGTTCGGGACCGACAGCAGCGCCCTGATGAAGGCGTCCTTCTTGGCGTCCTTCACTTTGCCGAAGGTGTCGCCCATCGCCTTCTTGAGTTTCAATTCGGACGCCAGCGATTCCAGTTCCGACTTGGTGAACAGTTCAAGGAACTCCGCGTTCAACTTGAAGTGCTTGGCTTCCTCGACGTCGAGGTAGTTCAGCAGCACGTCCAGGTTGTGTTCGTCAATGCCGAAAGCCGCTGACGCCGCGACGCAACCGATCAGCGTGGACAGGTGTGCGCTGCCGATGCGCTCCGCATCCTTCAAGCCGCCGTCGAATGCGTTGATGCCAATATCGCTGCCGGTTACCTTGTTCACCGCGTCGCGGAACTCGGCGCTGGCAAGACGGGACTGGTTGGACGACAGCAGCACGGCGATCAGCACGCGCTGGTTCCGGTCGGGCTGTAGCATCAATTCGTTCGCGGCCCACTTGCGCCACTCGCGCACGCGGTATTCCTTGATGCGGGTCGACACGCTGTTGCTGGCCGCTTCCGGCTTGGTCGCCGGGGCTGTCATGGCGGTCTTGCTCGCCGCTGCCGTACCCTTCGCCGTCGTCGCGGACTTGGTCGCCTCCGACTTCGTCGCCTGGCGTTCCGCCTTGCGCTGCGCGGCGATCTTCTTGCTATTGCACTCAGCGTTGAAGCACAGGGACTCTTCGATCGCGCCGTAGCTGCCGGGCATCGCCGACACCGAGCAGCCGAACGTCGCGCAGCCCTTGCAGGCTTCGTACTGCTCGGTTCCCACGCCGAGTTCGCCGTCAGCGTGGACCGGCAGAGGAACGAAGCCGTCCTTCGGCTGGACGATCCGAACAACCGGATAGGCGTCCTTTTTGGCTGCTGCCACGTCCTCGACGTACTTGAGCACCTTTTCGTCGTAGTGCGTTGGGTGCGTGCAATAACCATCGCCCAACGCTTCCCCGAACAACTGGCTTTGTTGGTTGGAGTTGTACCGGCAGGTCGCACATTCGGACTTCTCAAATGGGGCCTCACTCAGCCGCCGCGCAAACTGGCCCAACTGCTGTTTGAGGACCGTTACGGGGACGTTGTTGGCGATTACCTTGTCCAGTGTCACGTCCTGCGTGGTGGGGGGCACCGCAGCGAGCAGCTCGGCATGGCCGAGCAGGACCTTCTTCGCCACCAAGGCTTCGCGCACCTTCGGCGTGCACGCCATGAGCGCAAGGCGCCGTTCGAGCGTCTCGACCGTCCAGCCCATTTGCCGTGCGGCCTCGGCCTTGTCGCCATCGAGGTTGCTGAGAATCAACTGACAGGCTTCGGCTTCCTTGGCAGGATTCATCCGCTCGCGCTGCATGTTCTCGATGGTGGCCAGCACGAGGGCCTGTTGATCCGTGAGATCCCGCATCACATACGGGATTTCGTATTCACCATTGAAGGCCTCGTTCGCGGCCCGGTAGCGCCGCTCCCCTGCGACGATTTCCAGCAGGTCGTCGTCGACCGGCCGGATCAGGATCGGCTGAATGACGCCGTGTTCCTTGACCGACGGTACGAGGTCCGCCCAATCTGCGCGGCCAAGCTGGCCGCGCGGGTTGTTCGCGCTCGGTCGCAGGCGCGACAGGTGGATTCGCTGTTCGCTGCTTTCCATACATCCTCCGTTCTAAGAGTGACCGCCCTCGCGGCCATGAAGCCATCATCGCGCCGCCGCGCGGCCCTTCAAGCCGAGTGGAATCAGGCCGCGTGCCGCCGTCCGAACAGCAGAGTCCAGTCGTTGGCCGGGTCGCCAATCGCGCATTGCGGTCGCTGTTCCTCAACCTCGGGGGCACGTTCGACACGACAGGCGAAACCCTTGTCCACAAGTACCTGGACGCGCTTGATACGCTTTTCGTACTCGGTGTCAGTCATCAGGATCACGTGTTCCTCGCGCCGCGTGCTGTGCAACAGTCTTCCGAACCGCTGCAGGCTTTGCGCCCGCGATCCCCCGAGGAAAGACAGGTCGACTACGATTTCAAGATCCGGTACGTCGATGCCGGCGTCGCCGACGCGGCTCATGGCGACCCGAGGATGGGCCGCGATCACCGCCAGCGGCTCGGCGGTTTCCGAGAAGACGAAGGGCATGCCATAGCGCCGCTCAAGCTCGCGGCCGTCGGCAAGCGCCTCGCAGAATACGATCGCCCGCTTGTTCTCGGTCAGCCGATTCGCCAGCCGGTACTTGTGTTCAAGGTCACGCACGAGCAGGACCCGGATCGGGACCGCCTGCAGCGTGCCGTTGGCGACATGCGGAGCCCAATCCGCGCCGACCTCTGCCCCGGTCAGCTTGCGAATCCAGTCGGCCCGCTGGTCCTCGCGGATTGCCGACGCTGACTGGCCCATGCGGAACTCGCACGCCACGAAGGCGTGGCGATGGGCGCGGTTCGAGGGCAGATGGTGGCTCTCGTCGTAGAGGCACACCACATAGCGGTCGCTTTCGAAGTCGTGATGCGTCGCATAGCTGTAAATGTCGATCGCCGAGCGCACGCTGCCGTCCGTGTCGCGGATCGTCACCTCGCTGCGCAGCGGCTTCCAGTGCTTGCGCACGGTCGTACCGGGCGCGTAGGCCTCGAAGTGCATCACCCATTGGTCGCGCACGGCCCGCGTGTTCACCATCAGCATGTGACGGCCCGGAATGCGCGTCAGCGCCATCGCGCCCAGGTAACGCTTGCCGTAGCCTGGCCAGCGTTCGGTGCTGACCGAACCGTTGGCGAGAAAGACCTTGAAGTCCTCTTCCTGCATCGGCGTCAGTTCGTAGGCGAGCAGGTTTGGCCGCAGGCGGGCCGGATCGACGCCCGACACCCTCGGCACGCTAAGTCCCTTGTCGAGCAGCATCCCGAAAATCCGTGCGGCTCGACCGGGATTGCGCGACGTGCCGAAGGCATAGCGCATGAGTTCGATGCTGTCGAGTGGCTGCCCGTCCGCCGACCGAAAGTTGCCGTCCTCGAAGCGCAGCCCGAGCTTGTCCGCCAGCATGGCGAGGCTCGCCGTTTCGTCGGCCTCATCGGAATAGATGCCATCGGGCGAGAAGCGGCTCACGATGCAGCCGCAGCGCGGGCACTTGGGCGAGACTTCGTAGATCGGCGCGAAGAAGCGGAATCCGCCGCTATCGGCACAGGACCGCATCGTGTAGTGGTGTGCCGTGTCGCGCAGGCGCACGTGTTCCGCATGCATCGTCAGGCCGTTCGGGGTGGGCTTCACCATGTCGGTGAAGCTGGCCGAATCGCAGCGCACCTGCTTGTAGCGCGGCGGATCGGGCAGCTTCGAAAACTGCAGGATGCCGCTGGCGTAGGTGCCGGCATTGCGGTAGTCGACCGCTTCCGGGTGATCGCGCAGGAAAGCGTGCAGGCTTTCGACGGCGACGCGCGTGATCGGACTGACGTTGCCCTGGCGCTTCCTGTGCCACGCCTTGAGCCAACCCCTGGCGATGAATTCGTGCCAGAAACGATGGTCGAGCCGCAGCAGGGACTCGAGGTCGTGGATGGTCAGGTCGGGGCCGTCGTAGCGCCCGATATTGAGCCGCTTCCTGCGCAGGGTGACGCTGACCACGCTGCGGCCCAGGTGCTTGGCGACTTCCTCCGGCGAATGCATGTGCCAGTTCTCGCGAATCCAGTCGTCTTCCTTGGACGACCAGTCCTTGCGCACGCGCGTCGTCTTGTAGCCGCCACGCAGCGCAGCGTTGATGATGTTGTGGCGCCTGACACTGCGCGCGGCGTATTCGCGCAGCAGCGCATCGATTGTCTCCGTGCGGCCGTCATAGCGCGCTGCAATGGCCCGGCACTCGTCGTCGCTGAACAATGTCGGCTTGCCTTTTCGTTTTGTCGTCATGGGGTTCTCCTGTTCTCCGAATCAGGCTACGTCACGCGCCTCGCCCATCAAGTGCGCCAGGCGGGGGTCTCGGTCTGTGCAGGTATCGCGTGGATAAGGCGTGGCGCCGCGCGACGGAAGAGGGTTTTGATTCGGGTGCGAAAGCCACCAGCCGAATGCGTAGTTGCCCGGATTCGTACACGCCGGAACGCGTCGGACTGCAAGGCGCGCGTGACGTTGGCCGCGCCCTTCTCGAACGTGTGGCGCACAGGAGCGCCCATGGCGACCAACTGGCGTTCGGCATAGGCCGCGCCGCATTCCCCGTTGCGCAGCTTGCTCTGGGGTCCGATCGTTGATGCAGCGGCCGTCGCGGGCGAGTATCAGCGGGCGTGCGCTTGGGCGACCGAGGTAGACGCCAGAGAAGGCGGCGTTGATCGTACCTCTGTGGGAACATTTGATGACCTTTCCCGCTGCGTCGTGCCGCTCCATCGGATCGGCATAACTCAGTCCCGCCCGCACTTCGGGCAGGGTCCGCCTGAGCAGGCGGAACGCGCGGCCGAGCATGAATGTCTCGCCGTTGCCGGGCACGTGGTCGAGCAACCCGACCCGGCCTATTTCGAAGCCCTCGTTCGCCGGCACCCCGGAAAACCATGCCGTAATGGTGGCGTTCTGAATCGCCACGCTGAACGCAATGACGCCTGCAAGCTGTTCGCGCTGGAACGGCGAGGGTTTGCGCCACAGTACGACCTGCATGCGCGACGCGACATAGCTGGCCGAATAGTGCGTTTCCTCAATGAAGCGCCTCTCCTCCTGGTAGCCGATGATGTCGACGTCGTCGCGCGACGAATCAAACGGTTCGTTGGGCGGGCGATAGCTGGTCTGTCGCCGGTCCCACCGCGGGCAAGCCGAAAGCAGGTCCGCGACCGGCAACTCGTGTGGGCCGCTTAGACGGCGAGGCGTTGCCCTTCTCCAATCTTCTCGCGGCGCACTTGCAGCCCTTGTGCACGCAGCAGCGTTTCCCAATCGGCAAGGTAGGCCTCTCGCGCGAGGGTCGCGTTCGGCGACCTGAATTGCAGCGCGTCCAGTTCGACGCAGTCGCCGGCGATCACTCGTACCCTGTCGGCGCCGATCTCGCGCAGGCAGACTTCCCCGACCAGACTGGTATTGCGGTGCCAGGACTGGTCGCGTGGCAGCTTGAGCCAGAAGTCCACGAATACCGGCTGCTCGTGGAAGCCGAAGATGGCGCTCAGCGCCTCGCTGCACAGCCGGGCAATGGCCCAGCATTCGTCGCTGCCGCCGAAGTTCTTGACGGACGCGAGGCGCAATGTCGTGCCGTCGTGCGCATTCAACCCGATGTAGATGTAGTCGCCTTCGTTGGACCCCGGCGCAACGTAGCTGACTACGTGGTGGATCCCCTCCGGTAGGGCATCTTCCCGCGCGAGGAATGGCCCCATGTCGGGCAGGCGCTTGGGCACGTACCAGTTTTCGATGCCGTTGTCCGGATACAGTGCATTGACATGCCGCTCAAGCCAGTCGACCAGTCGGCCGACAGGGCTGTGGTGGAGCGTTGCAGGCTTCGTGTAGCAAAACGATGGAATGACTGGCGCGTCCATCCGACTCTCCTTTTGTGTTGAGAGTCCAGATTCGCACCCCATCGCGTGGCGGCAAGTCGTTCGGGTTGCCGCATAGCCGGGGCCGTTCCGCCGTCACCGCTGGGCGCGCACCTCTGGGCGCGCATGTTGACGACCGACATGCGAAGTGGGAGACTGAATTCGTCTGCGCGTGCCCCATGGCCGCGTGCAATGCAGTCAGGGTCCCGCTCCCCTCTGAGCGGCGCTGCGAGCGATACCGCCCCTGTGTAAACGCGCCGATTTCGTAGGCGTTACGGAAATCCGCAGACTGATCGTCTGCCTTCGCTTCATCTGACGGCCGCCTCTTCGGCCGGCCTGATTCCCTTCCGGCTTGCTGCCGGTTCGTTCATCTCGCCCCTGCGGGTTGCTGCCCGTATGGGCCGCACTCCGTCCGGGCTGACCTTGGAGGTTTGTCATGCCTGAACTCAATCAACTTGAGGCGGACGAGTTCGCCCGATTCTTTTCGCTGAAGGATCGCGGCCTCGTTTCGTACCGCACCGACGGTCGCATCCTCATTCGCCGACTCGGTGATCCCAATTTCAGGTCGTACCTTGTCAAGAAAGCGGACGTGCCGCTCGAAGACTGGATCGCGTTGAAGAAGGAAATGCTCCTGCGCGTTGCTCGCTGGTGCTTCGAAACCACCGAGCTGCCGTCGACGGAGGAAATGGAGGAGTGGGTTTCCGACTCGGTGGTGGACACGCCGACCGGACACCGCGTTGAACCGGATGGTGTCGGCCCTGATGGCGTGCCGAGCTGGCTGCGCTGTCTCGGCCTCATCTGAGGGCGCAATCATGAGCATGGACGAATGCCTTTGCCTGTTAAGTGTTGCTTGCCGCACGGTGATCGATCGGCTTCTCGCCGACGGCATTACGGCCTATGGCCGCAAGACGGTCGCCGACGTGTGTCTGGAGTATCCCGACGCGGAACAAATGACGGTGAAAGAGGCGCGCGAACGCCTCGAATCCGTGTTCATCGATCCGGTGCCGGTGCCCTACACCAGGCAACAGTACCAGGAGGCGCTCGAAATGCTCCCGCCGGAGAAGTGGCGGTCGGGACCGCGAAGCGAGTCATTCATGATGAGCGAATGCATCGTATCGCGCGTCACCCGGATCTATGTCCGGATCGAATCGCGCTATTTCTCGTTTCGTGGCTGTCACACGCTCACGCACGAAGACATCGTGTCGAAGGCGACGCGAAGCGTCCAGTCAACCGACCCGGCAACGAGCCAACCTAATGCTTTGTCGTAGGGGCGGATTGCCGGGCTCCCGGAGGGATCGCCACGCACGGTCCCTCCAGCGCCCAATATCGAAAGGAGATTCATGAATACCTGCGATGGTTTTGATTTTCGGATCGAGGTTCGACCGTGGCGCGAAACGGCGTACATTGCCCTCGTCCACGTCGTACGACACGATTCCGCGAAACGGACGGTCGTCTTGCCTTGGCCTGATGGCGCGCTGTCGCCGAACTTCTTTGCCACGCCCGCAGAGGCCGAGGTGGCATGCAGGACTAGTGTCAGTCTGATGAAGCAGTCTGGCGAGGCCTCGACATGGCCTGCGGTGAACGGTGGGGTTTCGAGTTCTCGGCCGAGCGTATTGAGCGCCTATTGGACATCCTGCATGGCGATCGCTTCGACTTTGCCGGCGGGCAAGTGATTTCGCGCGATGTCGCCGTGCTCTACGTCGGTCCGCACGGACTTGACGGAAGCCTCGCGCAGTCTGCCTGCCACTTGAAGATTCCTACGCCGCGAGGCGGGTATCACCTTCACGGCGATGGAGCGCATGCGTCGACGGCGTTCTGCTCGGGCGAGCCGCTCCGGCACAGCGACCATCACATTCATGCCTCGGACATGGCCATGAACATCGAGGAAATGCGGGCGACGGTCTGCCCGAAGTGCATTGCTTTGTACTCGACGACGTTCCCGACCGACCGCGTTGCGCCGCTTTGGCTTCAGCGCTGGCGGGCCGGCAAGGCGTCGCAGGGTGACCCGCCACAGGTCGAGTCCCTTGGCAGTGCAGCTACCGCGTCGATGACGCAATAGTCGTTCGCTTTCCGGGGTGTCGCCCTGGGACGCGCAATCCACCCGAACGGGGCCGCTACCCGTTCGGGGTGGTGTGGCTCCGTTCGATCAATCGAAGGAGTCACACAATGAACAGTCGTCAGAACAGCGCCCGAGAGTGGGTGCGTAGCGTCGCCAGCAGTCATTTGCCGCGAACCGCGCGCAGTTTCCGCGTCGCCGTATATACCGGCGAAGCGAACGTCAATTCGACCCTCGGCCTACAGATCGATCTGGCCCCATTCGAGGGCAAGGTTGTCGAGCTGACCGACGAGTGGATCCTGATCAAGGCCAGCCGTGGCGCAGAGTTCTTCGTCGCCGCACGCGACATCGTCGACACCGTGCCGGAGTTGGGCGCCACCGTTCGCATCACGCCGTACGCCCGCCGCGGGTTCGACGGTCGCCGTCTCGATGCGCCGACCACCGAAGTTGCGGGCAACGGCGTCGTGATGAAGACCTACAAGCTGGGCGAAAGCCGCTCAGTCCTGCCGATCGACAAGGACGCCTTGCGCTGTGAGGAGTTGAAGAATCTCGTCGGCTACATCGAAGCGTTCGACGCGAAGGACGGAGTTCGCTGTCTCTCGCAGGTGTTGGTCGATGCCGGTGCCTTCATGGAGCCGGTCGCCTATGTCGACCCGCTGCCCGCAGACATCATTGATACGCCGCCCTCACTGAAATTCCGGGTGAAGACGGCGAAGGTCGACGGGTGGCTTGCATACTGCTACGACCGCGGCATGGATACGTTCAACATGTATCTGACCGATCTTGACGGTGGCGCCGTCAAGAGTGCGGACACGGTGTATTTCGACCAGCTGGCCGGCATCACTGTCGACTGGATCGATGACGGGACCTGGCGCATCGCCACGGTCGAGGTCCTGAAGCCCGCTCCGCGTCGAGCGGCCGCGGCCTAGCAGCATTCCTTTCAATGGGCGCACGCCCCGTCGTGCCGCCCGGCTTCCTGCCGGGCGGTTTTCTACTCGGCCGCTGCCTGCACTTTCTGGGTACGGCCTTACGTGGAGCAAATCACATGACAAAGTCAGTCCAGCTGCAGGTTGCTGCAGACAGGTTCATCAAGCGCGTCCTGCCCAAACTGTTCGAGCACCCTGGGCGAGCAATTTCCGAGGCGATGCAGAACAGCCGGCGCGCCGGCGCCAGCGAGATCCGCCTGCAGATCGCGGCAGATCCGTCGGACCCGACGCGGTCGATCCTGACGATCGCCGACGATGGTAGCGGGATCCTCGACTGGTCCTCGCTGATGATCGTCGCGCAGTCCGGATGGGACTCGGCGCTGGCCGACCAGGAAGATGCATTCGGGGTGGGCTTTGCCGCCCTACTCTTCAGCGCGCAGGAGGTTCTGATCCGCTCGCGCGGCCGCGAGCTGCGCATCAACCAGGACGATGCGGTGAGCGGCAAGCGCTTCGCCGTCACCGAGACACGTCTCGCGCCGGCGAAGGGTACGTTCATTCGCCTTGAGGGGTACAAGCTCAACGTCAGTGGCGCGGCGTCCGACCTGAAGGAATTCGCGGCCGGCTTCCCCTTGCCCGTACATCTGGGCGCGGACCTGTTGCCGGCGCCGAACCGGCTCGGGGACGGATTCGTCGACACGGCAGTCGGTCGCATTCGCTTCGAGAAGATCGGAGCGATCGGGTTGGGGTATTTCGAAAAGGTCGCCGCGTACTATCAGGGCCTTCCAATTCGCGTTCCGCTCTGTTCGCACTCTGGCTCGAATCCGCCGGAGATCGTCATCCATATCGACGAGCAGGCCTACGCGGCGACCTCGCCGGACCGGACATGCCTTTGCGATTCGCAAAAGTTCCTGCGCGATTACGAGGAGGCCGTCCGCAAGCACTGGGCTGCGTATCTGCGTGACCAGTTCAGGGGCATGCTGCCCGAGCACTTCGTCGACCGCTACTGGGGTATTGCCCGTCGGGTCGGTTGTGAAGATCTGCTAGACAAGTGCCCGCTGCTTCCCGAGAGTGTGCTGGCGAAAGTGAACGGATTCCCGATTCTGGCTGATAGCGGCGAGGTGTTCGAGAGTTACGGCCGGTCGGTGACGCGTGCCGAGGTCGAATCGGGCGCCGTCTTGCTGGTGAGCGAGCCTGGGGATATGGAATCCGACGATGGGCTGGCGTTCCTCACACTTGCGACTCGACTCAACTGGGCATTCGTGACCGATCTACCGTCCTCACATTGGGCGAGGCCGCATGTCATTTCGTTGGACGACGTAGCCGATGTCAGCGGCAATGAATCTCCTGCGTGGTCCGTCCAAGTCGGCTTGCAGCCGAAAGTCGAATCGAGCTTCTCCGGGCGTTGGGTCGAGTTCCGCCTCGCCTTGGTGGATCGCTACTCGATCAGTCTGGTCGACGCCTGCGGTCACATTGTGTGCTCGATCGAGGAAGAGTCCTATGGCCTCTACTGGGAAGGGACGATGATCGTGCCGGCGAAGGAGCAAGGAGAAATGCTGGTTCGCCAGGTTTCGTACTATGAGGGCGAAAACGATTGCTTCCTTGACAACGAGTACGACGACGACAACGGGGCACTGCAGGATCTGATTGCGGAACTGCGTGGGCGGACGGTGACGTCAACGGTGCACAAGCTGCTCGCAAGCGCCGGTGTGGTCCGCAAGCCGGGTGTCGCAGGGTCGGTTTGCGTGGTGATCTTCGGTTCTGCCGATGACGCCACGCCGGCTTGCAACGCGACGCACGTCATCGAGCTGTCACCTAAGGCGATCGACGCCCTGGCCGAGCGGTATCCGGTCGAGGCGGCTCCACTCGCTGATCTGGCGATGGCGCTGGTACCGTTGGCCAGTGTCCTGGCCGAGCCAAACAACACGTAAAGCCGCTGTTTCAACCTAGATTCCTCAGTTGAACCCGCAAAAGCGCAATAAGTAATGGAATGATCGAAGCATTTCCATGCGAACGTTGTCACCTAAATGGAACTGTGGCGCAGTTGCAGAAATTGGCTGGAAACCCGCTCCAGATAAGGACTTCAGCGATTCATGATCGAATGCAACTGAGGAATTTAGGTTCAATCCTTCGCCTCCGGAATTCATGCGATTCCGGAGGCGTTTTGCTATCTAACGCCGCGATTCGGCCGAGTCAACTTGGCAGCGGAAATGCCGTCTGCCATACTCGTTTCAACTACCCGGGCGCTGCCTGGCGTTGCGTGTTTGTCCCCGCTCCTCTTGGAGCGGCGAAGCTGGCGTAATCAGCCCTCAAGTCAAACGACCGTCTTGCACGGTCTCTTTTCACCCGTCGCGGGAACCTTCCCGCACGTGGGGACGTTCCCGCTTTGCTTAGGAGACGTCCCATGGAATTCGAAATGGGTGTGCTGGCCTCAGCGCCAATCGACGAGCAGTGCGCGCAGGTCGGTACTGATGACTGTCGCGAAGCATCGATGATCGAATGCTACGTGTTTCGCCGCATGCTCGAGCGCCTGTTCCCCCTCCCGGAAGACTGTTCCGCGTACTTCATCATCAAGTCATTTCCGCATGACTTTGGCGCATACCGCGAAGTCTGCGTGAAGTATTCGGGCGATGCCGGCGCGGAGTACGCCGTCAAGGTCGAGAACGAGCTTCCGGCTCGTTGGGACGCCGTTGCCATTCAGGAACTTGATTGGCTTCGCGAACGAATCCGCTACATGCGTGCCGTCGCAGCGGGTTCTATCACTCTCGACGCGGTTCCCGAGCTTTATCGCTTGCAGGATCCGCCGCTTTTTCGCGCGAAACCCGCAACACCTCCCTTCTGGCGGCCTGAGCCGCCTTCCTCTCGAAGTGCACGGCCGACGATGCCCGATGCGTCGTTTGTGCCAAACCCAGGAGAAGAATGATGTCAGATCAAAGCAATCGGCCGGTTGTCATCGGCCAGGTGTCGACGACCTACGGGCTTGCAGATGTTGTACTCGGCCGGTACGCCAACGCTGCACTCGCGGTACAGTTGATTGCGACCGACGGTGAACCCACTGGCGTTCTGTCCCTAAACATTCCCGAGGAAGCCGAATCCCTCAATCCCGGCGAGTTCTTCGCCAAGACATATGGCGAGAACGAGTCGATAGCGAAGCAAGCGATGGAGAGCGGGCTGTTCGAGGATACCGGGCGCACGGTCCGTTGCGGTTACCTTGTGTTGCCGGTGTGGCGGATCGAGCTCCTCGCCGCAGCTGGCATTGCATCGTCGGTGGCCTGCCATGAAAACTAGTCGGCGGCGCCGCGAAGACCGGACTCTCATGCAGTGGGATGAACTATATTCCCGCCAGCGCCCGCGCGGTCCCGGCGTTCTGCTGTTTTCGCCGGACCACGTTGTGATCGGCCTGCCCCCGAGCACCGACCGTCGGCTGAGGAGCAACACCGTCAGCCTGTCCGATTGCGATGAGGAGCCCTACACGCTCTTCGAAGTGAGCCGGAATTTCGAGATCCGTCGCATCTATGGCTGGATCGTGGATCTGAATGAGCGGGGCTACTTCAGCGCGCACGTCGAGGATGCAGGCGGCAACGTGGTGTTCTCGTGTTCCAACGACGAGCAGGACGAGGAAGGACACATGGAGTACGGCGAGCTCTGGCTGACGCGTGACGGCTTCATGCGCCACGCGGACGACACCAGCGGCCTGACCTCCTACCTGCGCTCCCTCAACGTAATCGGGCCACTCGACTCGATCTGGCCCGAACGGCAGTTCCGCGAGCACATCCGTTCGCTCGAGGAACGTCATCAGAGGCCCGCACGCCGCTATCGCACGTCGGAGTTGGCGCAGCCAGCTTAGTGTCGATCGTGGTGGCCACCCCTCAAAGGTTCGAGGCGGCCGAACAGAAGCAACTCGCTGCCGACCTCATTCAGCTGATCGAGGTCCGCATCCCGATACGCAGTGTCGATCGAATCGGCTACGTCGTTCACGCGCAGTCGATGCCCCTCGCGAAGACCCGCGGCATTCCGAAGGTGTTCTTTACCGACAGCCTCGATCAAGTCGTGGGCGTTGCGTACGCGGCTGGCTTGCGCGTCGAAGTCGTACTTACGGTCCGCCACTGATCGCGTGGTGCAACGCCTCTCTCAGTCGCAATTACGTGCTTCGGGTCAGCAGACCCCGGAGCCTCCTTGTGAAGGAATCAATGATGAATGACAAACCGACCAATGCTGAGGATCGCCATGTCTACTTCGTGTCGGTTCGACTTGGCGCGGAAGTCCATGTCGTTGCGCAAGGCTTCACTTCGGTGATTTTCGAGTTCGCGTTCGCCAGGACCCCAGCGGAAGCCGAGTGCCTTGCGCACAAGTACTGCGCCGACAAGAGACTCACGGTGTTGAAGGCCGTCGCGACCTACGCGGTTCAGCAGGACCTGTCGCAGTACCTGTGCCCGGAGAAAATCCTCCGCGATCACCCGCTGGCCGATCTTTGGCGCGGCGAAGTGGTGGTGCATCCCGACCAGACACACCTGCTGACGAAGATGGGTGCGCAGCAAGTGAAGCATTTGGGCGAACACGTGTTCGTGTTTTCCGCCCCGGAGGAAGTCGCGGTACGCATCAACTCGAGCAACGCCGGCTTGATCGGCATGCTCAAGCCATGCGTTGCCGCCGGAACCCCATCGGACGACGCAGTAACCGCCACGGCCTAGTGGATGCGCCTCCTCTCTGACTGGACGGCGCGTGTTTTTGAGTCCCTGCGGGGTGACGCCCCGCGGGGCGCCGCTTCCGCTCTTCATGCAGGAGAAAGACATGATTGCAAAGAGATTGGAGCACTTGCGCGACCAGCTTGCACTGGCGCAGTTGATGGTCGCGGGTGACAACCCCGATCCGCGAAGCGCCGGGATCGCCGATCAATTGAAGAAGATGATCGAGCGCCACGAGCTGTTGCTTGGGATTTACGACATCGCAATTGCTTGGAACTCTGGTTCGGCAGTCGGCATCGAACTCGGCCTCAAGCGCGGCGAGAATATTAGCTACTGCGCGATCCTCGAGGAACCGGACGACAGCGGACGCGGCCGGATCGTCTACTTCGACGAATCCGCGATGTACCGACATGCCGGTTACGGATCGCCGAACGAAGCGCTGCAGCAGGCGCTTCTGGACGGCTACAACGAATGGTCTCCAGGCACCATGGACCGCTTCGCTGTCACCCCGGCGTGGCGCAAGTGCATTGCCCAGACCGAGTTGATTTGCCGTTTTTCGGCCGGAGAATGCGACGCGCGTGAATTCCATGCGGCTATGGCACGCTTGGCTGACAGCGATCAACAGAATGCCGCTAGCACATGAAGTGCCCAGGCCCCGTTCGCTTCTTGAACGGGGCAATCCTTTTGGTCAGCACCCTCGATCTCCGTTCCTGCCCAAAGCACGTCGCCTCGACGGAATCTGCCACCCTTCCAGCCCAGAGGGCTTCAAGTGGCCGCGTGCTGAGGCTTGCTGAGCCCTATTTCCGATCCCGGCCAATTCCGGGCCCAGCAAACCGCCGAAATTGCTTCTGGTTAAACCGCACGTAACTGCAACCGAAGCAGACCGTCAGGTCCGCAAGTCATCGGACAGATAGTCGGCCTCAACGGACGGTGTCAAACGAAACCCGTACCGTCCGCAATGAGCCTCTCACCCGTCATCGGTCAGAAGGATAGGCGGAATGAAGTCTCTGGATGTTCCGCGTGCGCCGGTCACAGAAATGGAAGCAGAACTGACACGGCTGCGTTCCGAGAATGCGCGCCTGCGTATGGAGCGCGAAATATTGAAAAAGCCGCGGCGTACTTTGCGAAGGAATCGCTGTGAGGTACGCCTTTGTTGACACCCAACGCGATTCCTACCCACTGGGTCTGCTGTGCCAGATGCTGGAGGTCTCACGTAGCGGCTATGCGGACTGGCGTGCGCGCGGCAAGAATGCACCGAGCGATGAAGAACATCGCCTCACGGCAGATACGCGTGGTCCATGCGCAAAGTCGGGGCACCTATGTTTCGCCGCGGGTCACGCGAACGCTGCGCGCGCAGCCGAAGTGGCGGTGCGCGACCGACTGGTACCGGTGTAGCCGCTATCAGTCTAACGCCATTTTTCTGAAGGATGCAAGTGGGCTATTGCTGGCGCTGCCTGCCCTCGCATACCCTGCCAGTTCGGCGCTATTTCGCTAGCACAGCCCTAGTCCTGCAGTGGCCGGATTAGCATCGCCCAGTAATACTCGGCTGCGCCCTGCGGGGAGAGGTGTTTGTCCGCGCTGTTTCCGCCGGACCATGCCATTCCGAGCGGCTTCAGGTACAAGGCCTGGTCATCCGCTTCGACGCTGAGCATCTCGTTGAAAGCGCCGCCACGGCAATTCGCGTCTTGGGTGTAAGCAACCCCTGAGCTGCGCCCGCCCAATCCGTCGATTCTGATGGAACACTGGGTGGCTGTCTTGCCGTTACGATAGATGACGACAGCAAAACACCTGGCGTCGACTTGAGTAAAGCGCCCGTCGATGTCCGCATGTCTCGCCAGCAATTCCTCCGTAGAGCCTTCGAAGAATCGCGCCATGAATTCGAACGCCTCGGCCAGGAACTGGTCTCGGTCTCTCTCGGTGAACATCTGCCGAATTCGGAGATTGCTCGACCTGGGAAGGTTAGCTGGCGTTGCAGAGCGTGGGTCACTGGGCTTAGCCGCCGCTGTCTGAGGCACTGAAGTTGGTCTTCGTCCCCCGGCCGTAGGAGTCGCGCTTTCTACGATTGCGCGCAGTTGCCGGGCGACGTCGGTGAAAGCCTCGTCGTGGTTTGCCCACGTCGTAATGGCCTTCCCATTCGTCGGCACCGCCTGCAGCATTCCGAATGGAGCAGTCTGCCAATCACAAGGCCGCAAGATAACCGGGACCACTCGCGTCAAGCCGGCCGCATGCCGCTCCATAGCGCGAAGCATCTCTTTGCAGAAGCAGTATTCCGAATGAAGGAAATCCACGCTGACCAGCAGCAGCACGATATCGGCGCTGTCGAGATTGGCGTCGATTTCCGCGCCGAAGTCGTCACCGGCCAGGATCTTGCGGTCGTGCCACGAGTCGATGAGTCCTTGGCGTTTCAGCATCGAAAGATGCCTTTCGAGAATGTCGCGCAGCTGCTCGTCTGCATGGCTGTACGAGAAGAACACTTTTGGCATTGTCACGTCTCCCAATTTACTTACGTCGGACCCAATTTCCCGCCGCATCAAAATTGAGGGAACGTTCGAACCCAGCGGCTTGCCAGACCAAGTCGAAGACAGGCTTCAGCGCTATTTCGGGCGCGTCATCGGTGCGAGTCAAGACATCCGGCAACACAACGGTTTGTCTGTCGAAGAACGACTGGTGGTCCTCCAGAAAATCAGCCGCCACGTTAGTGGCCAACCGCATTTCCTGGGCGCGCAAGATGGAAAGCATAGCGCTAGTGTCCTGGCCAATCCCAAGCTGCTTCAGCTCAGCCCGGAAGGCACTCAGCAATGCGATGACTGCTTCCTCGTAGGTGAAGGCATGGAGAAAGGCGTGGTCCTCGCCGCGGGTAAACACTTGCACGCTCTCGAAGAACCCATTTCGGAACAGTTGTGAGTAGCCATGTTTGCCCTCTGGATTCGAGTTTCGAACGGACAATGCCCCGTCGATGTTGACTCGGGAGAGCTTGCCTGTGGTCCCCAACAGCGGAAGCCTGCGGTGTCCCATATATGGCACCGGGTCCACTTGCACCAAGCCGAGCGCCGCCTGCGTCGGAATAAGGTGAGCCACCACCATGGGGCCATCAACCAGCCTGTGCGGTGCATCCCCGGCAAGGATGCGGCCAAGCCGTTCGGTTCGGAAATCCCTCACTCGCTGCGCCCGGCTTTCAGAGCGTAGGAAGAGGCCACGAAATTCGGGTACATCGAGTTGCCGCTTGCGGGCGCCTTCACGAATGAAAAAGTGCTGATTGGTCTTCACGCGATGAGGGCCCTCCCAGCTCTGGGGAACGCGAACCGCGACTACGTGACCAGTCTCGCCACCGACCGTCACAGGAATGGCATGAACCTGCGTAGCCGGGAGCCTCGGTTCCACGAGATTCAGCAGGAAGTCCTGAATCCGCCGAACTTCCTGGTCCGCATTGCCGAGCGCTTGAGGAACAATTGCAGGCGCCTTGGCATCGCCAGTTTCGTCCATGCCGAAAATAAGGTCGCCGCCTCCCGCGTTTGCGAAGGCTGTTACATCGGCCAACAGTTCATGCTTGGCATCGCTGTTCCATACCTTCGGGAAATCGCGCTTGAAGTCCAGGTTTGGGCCTTCCTGGGCCTCATCGGCGATGAGGCGCTCAGCATCCAACTGCGTCGTTGCAAACAGGTTAGCGGGGAGGCTCATAGCGTTGTGATTACTCGACAAGGTTTGCGTGGCTCGGCCATCATGACTGCCTGCCCTTCACGAAGCGCCGCGTGGCATCAGTCTTCAGGAAGATTGACAGAAGCCATGGCCCAGTATCACGAGAGGGAAGAGCTTTTACCAAGCCGCGTTCGTTGAGAAAGGCGAGCGCTGGATTCATTCTGCGCGGCTCCCAGCCGAAACGCCTGGCCACCTCCTCTGGCTGATTTGGAAACGTCTCGTCGCCGACCATGCCCGCTGCCACTCTCAGAGCATCCTCGGCTGGGTCCCATTCCGTCCAAAACTTGTCGAAGCGCACGTAGAGGCCCTCATTGGCGTAAATCAGATCAGGAGCGTGCTTGATGACAAGGCCATCCAATTCATGGATTGCATCGTCGATGTCCTCTTCAGTGAGGCCGAGTGTCTCGACTAGCTCTTGCAGGGTGAATCGCGGGTCGAACTTTCGCGCAGCCTTTGTCGATTGAACGAAGAGGCTCGCAAGTGCGGTTGCCACCTTCGAGTAGCCGGTGTCGAAGGTGGAGACACCGGTGGCCGCAGGCGGGGCAGATCCTAGTGGAGGCTTGCGAGTGATGCCGTGGATGTCGTTGATGAGCTGCGCGATGTCCAGAGTGTTCGGGTCAATCTCCGGAGAAAGCATGGTCTGAAGCGTCGGAGGCAGATTGCCGACCTTCAAGCCGCAGCGCAAGGGGATGAATCGGCACCGATTGCCAAGTCTTCTTGCCAGGCCTGCGTCTACTTCGAGATTCACCCATGGCTTGTCGATGGATTGGGGCGTGAGCAGCACGAGGAAATGGGTGCATTCGCCGATTCCGTCGTCAATGCGCTGTCGGATACTGTCCCCAGCATTGATGCACCACTCAGCCCAGAACGTTTCGATTCCGTTTGACTGTAGTTGCTCCGCAATAGCCCGCGCGAGGGCGCTATCGTCGAACGCATAGCTCAGGAATACGTTTGGAGCGCGCGCCGTCGGAGCGGCCTCGGGTGATGCCAGCTCAATCATTCGTAGTTCCTTCGGCTCTGTGCTGAGTTTCCGCCAGCAGTATCGTGTTCAACAGATTCAACTCATTCGACGCCATGAAGTACCGGTCATCGAAAACCACATCCAGCCGCAACGGGTCGATTTGCCCGACAGCAGCAACCCAAGGGAACTCCTCGTACCGGGCGATTGGCGGCATCACGGACCCGTTTCCCGTTAGAACACGGCCCAGCGCGTCGCGCCACAACTCGGGCTCGACCAGGTGGTTCCGTCGGTCCTCGAGTCGGTCCCGCGACGTCATGAACTGCGTGTAGGCAACGGGCACCGCGACCCACGTATTGGGCGACTTGAGCTCCTTGATGGTCGTGAACTCGTTTGCCGCGCCCGGCTTGTCGCGTGCCAGCAGGCGCAGCAGATTTGATGCAGGGATTCGCAGTGCCGCGGGAAACGCCCGGCTCTGGTCAATTTCCCGAAATTGCATAAAGAGGCGTCGCTGGGTCTGACTCGTCTGCGTCTCCCATCCGTCGAAGGAGAACAACTCGCGCTTGTCGAAATGCGACCAGTTCTCGAGAAATAGCGGCCCCATGCAGAACACATGGTTCGGAAGATGCGGTCTGCTCTCATCGACGCTCACCAGAGAATTGACCGGGAGCGCCACGGCGTTCAAAACCGAGGTCGCATCGCCGGGACGTGAGAACGAGAAGCCGTCCTCGCCCTGCTTGGCGGTGCCGTGCAGTCGAAAGAGTGAGAACAGCTCGACCGCATTGGCTCTCGCATCGCCAACCATCTTCGACAACTCCCGGTCGCCACCCCCCATGACGTATGTGTCAGCCTCGCGGACGAAATCGACGACGTACTGGGACATCAGACTCATCAGCTCTTCGAGACCCACCGCGCCAACGGGAACCAGTGCAATGCGCTGCCGCTTCATTCCTGCGTCACCCGTGATACGGGTATAGATGGTCGAGCGCAGCATCACCAGCAGGGTAAGCAGGTCGGTGGACTGTCGCAGCCATTGCCGCTTGTCCATTTCCGCTTCATGGACCAGAAAGTCATCGACCAACATGACCAGATGCCGCGGCACCGAATCACCAGAAACTTGTTTTCTCGTAAGCTCGTCTCGATACATGCCGCGACCGCGGTAGATGAGCTGCGCGATTTCCATCAGTGCAGCCTCGATGTTGAAACGCGGCACCGACGCAATAATCCAGTCGGTCTTGGGGAAGGACACTCCACGCGCACCAGAGGACGTCATCAGAAACACGCGAATGGTGTCGCGTCGCTCCTCCTCTACCAGCTTCTTTCGAAGCCAACCCGGTACCGATGAGTCGAGCACCTGGACGTTCTTGTCGTCCAGCCCAACCTCGGCTTCCTCAACTAACCTCTTCTTGAGCGCCCGCAGGAACTGCTTGTCCTGCGCGAAGTAGATAACCTGGAGCGCACCGGCTTTCAGGGCTTTCAGCACTTCGACGCTGGCATTCCGCAGGAGCGCGTCCTCCGACGCCCGGCGGATGGCCTTGCGCGGCGTTTCCTGCTGTCCGTCGGCACGTTCCTCAACCTTTACCGCAGTGAGATTTACCCGGTAGCGAATCGAGAGCGCGGAGGCCGGATAGCTGTTGGTCATGACATGAAGCGTCTCGAGCCGGCCGGACCCCAGCTTTACCTTGTCGGCAGCAAGCCGAAAGCATCGTTCGCCGCCCGACTTCGAGACCAACACCTTGTCGGGGGTGCGGTCGCCAGCATTGAGATAGCGGCTCAACACAACCTCGTTGCCCAGCGATGCATCGGAGACCACCAATACAACCTTGAACAGCGAGGTGTCATCGAATGGCTCGATGAATTCGCGCTTTAGCCACTGCACGACAGCATGGACAAACGGGGCGCCAGCACCGTCGCCGGCGAGTTCATCAACCATGACCACGATGAGGGGCCTGCGCTGGGCGAATTCACGTCGCTCACGCAGCGCGGCCTGGCCCTGATTCGACTTGGTCTTGAACAGATTCGAGAGCGCCTCGATGGTTGTATTTCCGCCGGCCTTTTCGCGGAACCCCTGAAGCGCTGCCGTGAGCACAACACGAGAAACTTGTGGATTAAGTTCGAGCAGGTCACGCGTGGTTTTCGCCATGCCGGCCAACACGCCCTGCAGCGGACGCTCCTGCACCAGGTCCTCGTTTTCCGAGAGGGTTGTCTTCCCCAACCGCGAGCCAGCGTGCGCCGCTTCAATTTCCTGCTCCTGCTCGGGCGTCAGGACCAGCATACTGCCGGTTGGATGCACGAGGCCCGCCACCCCGTCTGCGACCACGGCGCCGTCGATGTGCCGACGCTCGGCCAAGCCCGCCACGACTTGGTTGAGGTGCCAGCGCTCGGCAGAGGCAATCAACTGGGCGTTGGTCGTGACCGTGAGTATTCCGGACTGCTCGCCGTCCCTTCGCGCGAGCTTTTCCGTCACGTCGCGATTGATGACCACCCGCGGGCTCACATACAGAAATAGGTAACCCGTCTCCTGCTTGGACAGATATCGCATGACGGCCGTCGTCTTGCCGATGCCCGGGTTGGCCTCCAGGCCAATGGCGTTGATGCGGCCGACCTTGGCAGCATTGAGGCCGGCAACAATCGCTGCGGCATGCACGTCACGCAGCGTGATTGCAGACGCATCCTTCGCGAGTTCATCCAGCGCGTCGGCCACTGCGTCTTTGCTCGATTGGCCGAAATAGCGGTTGAGATTTTCCGATTCATCGACCATCGCGAGCGCTTCCTCGCGCGTGAAGGTATCCATCGGATTGCTGAACTTGGGAACCTGTTCTGCAAAATCGAGCGTGAAATCCTCGCCCGGTTTCGGCAGCTGCTTCAGAGGCTTCAGCCCGTCGTAGAGCGAGGGCGGTAGCCGGCGCAGCATGCCGTTGAACACCTGCTGCACTTCGTCCGTCAGCCCCGATTCGTCGCCATCCGGTAGCTTCTTGGCACGCCGGTATGCCTCGCCCAATTGCTCCATCAAGGCGAACCGCGGGTCGGTCGTAGCGTCAGGCACAAATTTGGCCGCCAAGCTCTCGAGTCCATTGGGCGTAATCGACAGTGCGCGGGCCATGCAGGGCTTTGTCATGAGGCCATGTGCCGCCAAGAGCTTTGCCGTTGATTCCGCGTAAGACGCCCCCTGGCAAAGCTTGTAGAACGGCTTGTTGTCGGCGGTTAGGGCGGTCAGATGCGTCTTGATGGCATCGGACAACTCGAAACGCTCGTCCTGCACCTCCGCCGCCACGCGAGCGAATACGCCGCGCGAATCAACGAGGCGCCGGTAGCGCAACAACTCGTCCAGATGTGCATCCTCGTCGCCAAAATCGCCGACCCTGGCCGGCATGTCGTACGAGTACTCCTGTATTAGGATGTGGTCCTCCGGATGCGTTCCGGAAAGCCAGAGCAGGAAGTCTGCATTGGCTGGCTGCCCTTTTGCCGTCAGGTGAGGGTCCGGCTGGCCGGGGAGCTCGAGCAATTCATGAAACCGGTTGCGCGCCGCCAGCTTCTCAGCTTCCTGGTCATGCGGCCCCGGCAGCGTCAGCGGGCACCACAGCGCACGCAACTTGAGTTTGCCCAGCTTGAGCGGCGTGTCGAGGCGATTGAGATGCTCGCGCATTGCCGTGTAGCCCAGACCCCACCCAAGCAAGGCCAGATGCTGGGCGGCAAGGCGTGTTTGCTGCCGAACCGTGTCATCAAGAATCTGCAGTTGCTGGGTCAGCGCGCCATAGACTTGGCTTAGCCGGACCTGAGACCACTCCTTGATAACAGGGTGCGTTGCGTCGACGAGCTTTCGGTCGAGCAAGCACCCGAGGACACCGCGCTTGACCAGGATTTCGTAGGTCTGGCCCCACAGGGAAGCGCGTTCCTGAAACGACAGTTCCTCCATTACACCGGCTCCTTGTGCAGAACCTTGGTGACATGCGCAAGGATGGCCGGGAAGGAAAGCAGCACCGAACCCTTGCCCCGTCGTTCCATGACGGTAAGTTCGCCCGCCGCGCCATTCGTCGTGGGTGCCACCCAGCCGAATGGGTCGAGCACGGGGAGGACCTGGGCCTTGGCTGCGGTCTTCTCGCTTTCGAGGTAGTGCAGCGCGCGCAGAACGCCAATCAAGGCTTTGCGCACCGGTTTGCCTTCGCCCAGGCCAAGGATGTTTTGCCGAACCATGTGTGCCCATTCCAGATTCGACAGCCGTTGCTCGACATCCAGGAAGTAGGTGCAAAAGCCCGATTGCGGCCTGCCATCCTCCGAAACGACGGCAAGAGTCGCGAAGGTGTAAACGGGAACGAGACTTCGCAGCATGTCCTTCTCGACACCTTCGAGGAGCTTCAGGTGCTCCTTGTGCGACAGCACTTCGAATGCACTCTCAGTGCCGAGGCGCTTGTGCAGCCGAGTGGCGGGAAAGACGTCGCGCCGCAGCGGATAGAGCAGCACGTCGGGAAACTTGTTCGACGCTTCTTCCAGAAACTCGAAGCTGCCGTGAGGCGAGTGGCGCTCGGCGGCGCGCCCGATATGCCGATTGCCGAAGTGATGCGACAGCAGAATGATGTTCTGGTAGCCGGCGCCGCGCAGGCGGGCAATCTCCTCGAGAACGAGTTGCGGCTCATGGAAAGCCTTGCGTGTATCGACCAGGCGCGATTGCATCGCGTCGAGTTTCAGTTTGAAACCATCTTCAGTGCGGTCGGCGCGGTAGGTGCGGGATACGAAGAGGAATCCGTCCGCATCGGGATTTGCCGGGTGCATGTCGCAGGGACGGGTCACATAGGAAACGAGTGCAACACGGTCCAGGGGCGACGCGCTGCGCAGCCGTGTATCGAGCGGGAAACCCCCTTGCAGGGCGACCAGCGTGCCGCCTTTCCGATAGCCCTCGGTGCGACTGTCCCCGCCGGTGTTGAAGCCCTGCATCTTGACCGGCAGTTCCCGGCACAACGCGCGCTCCAGCGCGTGGGCGATGGAATAGATGGCCGCGTTGCCGTCGGTCGAGGCCGATTCGCGACCGCCCGGCTGCAGGCGGAGCAGGTACGCCGCGACATCCTGCATGCCTTCGCGGGCCTTGATGCGCCGGACCAAGTCCCAAGCCACGATGTAGGTGACCAGCGCGAAGGCAGTACAGCTTGCCGCCCGCATTTGCTCGAGCGACGCTTTGTCGTCGGCTTTTCTCGAGAGGGCAAGGGGACGAAGTTCGTATTCGATGTCGAGACCGCGGCCGAAATCGAACTGGCGGTATGACTCGTTCTCTGGGGTCCAGCTCACCTCGCCGGTCGCCGGGTCCTTTTCGAGTTTGTACGGAATCATCCGTATCGCAAGCACCGGTGCCGAGTTGTCTCGCGCCATTCGCAATTCTGCGCGACCGTCGACCGGAGCCAGGCATCGTTCCACCAGGGTCGTTTCTACCGAATACGATGCGAGTGTGCCTGTCGCGGTTGTCGGGTCGTCGGTGATGGTGAGATTCGAGAACCAGGCGACGTTGTCGTGGATGCGCTCATTGCGAACGAGAATCTCCTGGCCCGGCGAGCCCATCGAGGTAACAGCGTTCCAATCGACGATGTTCTTGTGGACTGCGATGTAGTACTTGTCAGCGCGACGGTTGGCTGCATCCACGAGCTTCCGGGATTTCGACTGCAGAACGTGAATCAGCTCGTCAGCCAACTGGTCCATGACCGATTCGCGGGTGCGTAGCTCGCCGATGAGCTCGCGCACGGTGGCAACGGGGTCGACTTTCAGACGTGCGCCGATGTCGTTGGCGGTTGCCCAAAGGTCCTCGGTGTTCGGGGCCGACGATGACGTCGGCACAACCAGCCTGAGGAATATGAGTTCTGCGAATGCGCGATAGCCGCTGACCTGCGGACCCGGCTCCTCGAGCAGGCGGGCCTCTAGACGGTCGAGGCGGGTGGAAAACGCGCTCTTCGAAGTTTCCGGATTTTGCCCGTTGACGCGAAACCGGTATGACACTTCCCGCTTGGTCGCAAAACCTTGAGCCGGGTCACTGCGCACCTCGAACAGCTGCGTTGCCCAGTCCGCCCACAAGGGCAGTACGCCGTAGAACATTGCTTTGCGCAAGTGCTCGGCAAGATCGCTGTTGTTTCGTTGGCCATATACCGCACTCACGTCAATCAGCAACGAGTCGCCGCGCGAACTGGCGAAGCGCTCGAAGCACGCCTGGACGCGCTCAACGTAAGCCTTCAAGCCGGCGGAGTCGCTCTGTGTCGCCACCGACTGCATGAGCTCGAAAGTGACCTGCAATCGGACCCGGGCAAGGGCTTCGTCGTCGAGGAAATCCAGAAAGCGCCGAATCTGACTGCCGGGCTGCTCGCGCTGGAGAGCGATGCTTTCGAGGATGCTTTCGATTTCTTCCTCGGGAACGTCATCGTTGGTGAGCTTGCGCTTGACGCCGGAAATCATCTTTTCCAGCCAATCGCGCCCCTCGATAACCTCGATGGCGGTAAGCACGCGGGCTACGTCGCGTTCGCGCTCGTGAGCCTTTCGGTCGGGTGAGGCGAATTCGATAGCAACCAGGGACGCAGTTTCGGGCGTCACGGGAATGCGTCGCCCCAATCTATGCGATAGCTCTTCGAGTGCGGACTGCGCGCTGGGCGCAATCAAGGTGCTGACGTCAGTCTGGCCGAGGGCCGCGTCAAGCTCCTTCGAGATGGCATTGTGCAGGCTGGACACTGCTGCGGTTGTCGTCGCCTCGCTGCCCGGCAGCAAGCGTCCGCCCATCTTGGCGTCGCAACCACGTGGGGGAAAGTCGAGGTCCCGGGCGAATCCTGTGTCGGCGCCGGCTTTGAGCTTCGACTGGAAATCGGGATTACTTAGTAGCCGGCCGAGTACGCCACGGACATTGATGCGAAGCCGGTTTGCAGCCGCATCAAACGATGCCAGGGGAATCGCGGATGCCGCCTTTGCCGATGCGGAGACTTCAACCGACTTCGCCAGGAGGCCGGCGACCGTTGCAAGGTCGAGGGACGGCGTGCGGGCGCGTGCGGAGATACTCGCCCCACCCGATTTGGGTGTGCTCATAGGTCAACTCCTTCCTGGCCAGGAGGCCACTTCACCCGCGCCGAGCGACCAACTCGGTGGGTGGGTTTCCGTTTTGGTGACGCCAGTATAGCGACCGGTGCCGAGCCATTCCTAACCAATTTGAGTTGTCCACACCAATTAGTGCCAAAATTGGCCTAAACTACGTTGCATGACTCCGGAGCAAGAACTGTTATTTCTCAGGGCTGTAGGGCCAGACCGCTTGGCAAGACACCTGGGAACCCGAACGAGGCAGGCGCGGCGTGAGGCAAAGGAATCGCAAGTGACGTTTGCCGCTCGGGCAGGAATTGCCCTTCGGACTTATAAGCGATTTGAGTCGGAGGGGCAGGCATCCTTGGAAACGTTCCTGCGGGTACTTACGGCACTGGAGCGGACGCACTCTCTGCAACTGCTGTTCCCCGCTCCGCCGCCACCCAAGCCGCCAACTCTGATTGAGAAGGTTGCAGCATTGGCGGCAAAGGCGAGAGGGAGAACACCAAAGGATTAATTGATCTTCCCCCATCGAGCGGACGCCAAGACCGTATGCGGATCGAGTTGATGGAATGGACACCCCCACCACCCGTAGCGGCATCGGTGTGCCAAAGTGGAAGTGTTGATTCGACCACTTAACCGAGGGGCGTCCGAGATGAAGATTACGACGATTGGTATTGATCTGGCAAAGAACGTGTTCCAGGTGCATGGCGTGGATGAGCGAGGCAAGGTGGTGGTGAGAAGCAGCTCAAGCGCAACCAGGTGTTGCCATTCTTTGCCAACCTGTCTGCGTGCTGGATTGGCATGGAGGCCTCTGGCAGTGCGCACTACTGGGCGAGGAAGCTCGAGGCGCTCGGGCACACGGTGAAGATGATGGCCCCGCAGTTCGTCAAGCCGTATGTCAAGACCAACAAGAACGACGCGGCCGATGCGGAGGGGATTTGCCAAGCGGGGAGCCGTCCGAGCATGCGCTTCGTCGCAGCCAAGACAGCAGAGCAGCAGGCGATTCTCGCCGTGCATCGCGCCCGTCAAGGATTCGTCAAGGCGCGCACCGCGCAGGCGAATCAGATCCGGGGTCTGCTGGGAGAATTCGGGATTGTCATTCCCCAAGGCATCCGCAACATCGCCAAGCACCTGCCCGAAATCCTCGAAGACGGTTCCGTCGCACTGTGGCAAGCCACTTTGGTTGCGCCTCAAAGATGAGACGTATCGGGCAACCAAACTCCGCATGGCAGACCGCGCTTTCGCAGCCTAGAATGAACAAAAGGTCACGGTCATAACTCGGCCGGGTTACAGGTTCACTCACACTGCGGAGCGGCCGGAGACTAATATGAAGCGTCGAGATTCCAAGACAGTCTTCGACCGACCGGCGCGGCGTCCTCTCAAGATTTATTCATCTGACCCCATGGCCGGACGAACCGTCGGCAATCGGATCCGAATTGAAATCGACAACGAGCCCCTTCGCGCAGGGCCACAGGGAAGTCGTATCGAAGTTATCGACTTCGATGGTGCAAGCAAGCGGTACTACCCGCCGGTCGACCTCGACGACCCGAACGTTCTCATGCAGGGTGGCATCGACCCGACGGAATCTGACCCACGGTTTCACCAACAGATGGTCTATGCCGTGGCGATGCGCACGCTCGAGAACTTCGACCGTGCGCTCGGTCGAACGGTCCTGCTGGGCCGCAGCAGCTATCCACGCCTTCGCCTGATACCCCATGCGTTCTATGGCGCCAACGCGTTCTACGACCGCTCGATGAACGCGATTCTTTTCGGCTATTTCCGCGCCGATACGGCGGACCCGGGTCCGAACCTGCCCGGCCAGAACGTCTTCACCTGCCTGTCGCACGACATCATCGCGCATGAAATGACGCACGCCATCGTCGATCGCCTGCGTCCCTATTTCCTCGAGCCGTCCAACCAGGACGTGCTTGCATTCCATGAAGGATTCGCCGACATCGTCGCCTTGTTCCAGCATTTCTCATTTCTGGATGTGCTGCGCGACGAACTGCAGAGAAAGCGGCTGGATATCCGGGAGAGAGGAATACTGGTCGATTTGGCGCGACAGTTCGGTTACGCAACAGGCGGCGGGCAAGCATTGCGCTCGGCGCTGGACACGCCGGAAAAGCGGCTCTACGAAACGGTATTGGAGCCGCACGAACGCGGTTCGATTCTTGTTGCTGCCGTATTCGATGCGTTCTTCAATATCTACCAGCGGCGCATCCGAGACCTGATTCGAATTGCCACTGGCGGAACCGGCAACCTGCCGCAGGGCGACTTGCATCCCGACTTGGTCAATCGGGTGGCGACCGAAGCCGCGCGCACCGCGCAAGGCATGCTCACGATGTGCATCAGGGCATTCGACTACCTGCCGCCCGTCGATATCACGTTCGGCGACTACTTGCGCGCACTGGTGACCGCCGACTTCGAGCTCTCGCCAGAAGATGAGTACGGTCAGCGGGCGGCGGTCATCGACGCCTTCCGCATGAGAGGCATCTATCCGGAGGGGGTTTCGTCGCTGGCAGAAGAATCGTTGCTTTGGGATACCGCCCCGGAACAGGGTCAGCCGGGCGCACTCCCTCCGCTGAACTTCCAGTCACTGGAGATGCTGAAGGAACTACTATTTGCCGCGAGTCTGTTTAGCCGAGACTCCGCTCCCTGGGAAACCTTCGAATCGGCCGGTTCTCGCGTCAGGAACATGGCCCCGCGGCTTGTCAATGACGAAGGTGCTGAGACCGACGTCAACAGCGAAATGGCGACATCGTTGCACCACTATGCGATGTCCAATCTCGTTGCCTTGAATCTGCGACCCGACTTGACCATTGGCGTGCAAGGATTTCATCCGGTATTTCGGGTCGCCCCCAACGGGAAGCTCCTCGTCGAGTTGGTAGCACAGTTCATCCAGGTCGACCGTAGCGCCGCCGGCGATTTCGGCGGCATTCCGTTGCGCGGCGGAACGACCGTCGTTGCATCGGCCGACGGGCGCGTGCGCTACACGATATCCAAGCCCCTGCCGTCTGCCGAACTCGGCGCAAGCAAGCTGGCACGCGCCCAAGCGCGAGTGAAACGGCAAGCCGACTACGTGCAGTTGTCCGACAGCCTCGACCCGATGACGCCTTACTTCACCGCAGACCAGCACGCACAGCGAATGGCGCTTCGGATGAGTCTCGCTTCGCTTCATCAGGGCCTGCACTTATGAGTACAACGGCTACGCGACGCAAATCTGCTTCTCCCGCGAAGAGAGCTCCGAAGCGCCCCGCTGTGCCGGCCGTCCGGGTCCGCATGTACGACGTTGGCTTTGGCGACGCCTTCGTAGTCATTCTACCGAACGCGGACCGCGACCGGCTTGTACTGATTGATTGCGGAACACTGGCGGGCGGTGGCAAGTCAATTGGCGATGTCGCGCAGAACATCGTCGCGGATTGTTCGGTGGGCGAAGGCGCGAGAATCGACGTCGTCATTGCAACCCACCGGCACCGTGACCATATCTCGGGCTTCGGGTCGAACATCTGGCGCAACGTCGAAGTTGGCGAAGTCTGGATGCCCTGGACCGAGGACCCCAAAGACAAGTCGGCCAAGGACATCCGTGACCGACAGGTTCGGCTGGCCGAATCGCTTGAGCAAAGTGCCCGACTGCGACTCGGCGATGTCAATATCGAGTCCGACCGATTTGGCGCCGTCGTACTGAACGCCAAGCTCGACGACCGCGCGATGGAGACACTGCATCGCGGCTTCAAGGGCGGTCCGCTACGCCGCTTCTTGCCTGTCCGCGATGAATCGCGGCGCACCTTCACGACAGACATTCTGCCCGAAGTTACCATCCATGCGCTCGGTCCCTCGCGTGACGAGGATGTCATCCGGGACATGAATCCACCGAAGGGTGAGAGCTATCTGCGCATGGCAAGTCGGGACAGTTCTGCAGGCACTACATCGGACCCGTTCGGACCCGAGTGGTGGGTGGCTCCCGAGGAGTTTCAGACTCGGACGGAATGGAGTCATCTGAACCTGTCCGATGCCGAGCGGCAGACACTCTCGAAGGTCGGTGTTGATACCGACCCGGCTCTCGCGGTCGCGTTGGACAAGGCAGTCAATGGCACCAGTCTGGTTCTTGTCCTGGAGTTCCGCGGCGTACGGCTGCTCTTCTCAGGTGATGCACAGTGGGGAACCTGGAACGCCATCCTGAATGACGCTGAGTGGCGAGATTTGCTCGAACGCGTTTCCTTCTGGAAAGTCGGTCACCACGGAAGCCACAACGGCACGCCAAAAGAGTTCGTTGAACGTTTCCTGCACAAGGACACATGGACCATGGTCTCGACGCATGCCATCGCCCGTTGGCCAAGCATTCCTCGTCTCCCGCTGATGGACGCCATTGCCGCCAAGACCTCACGCGTAGCCCGCAGTGACATGCCGGCGGCCGCCAAAAAGCCATTCGTCGTCCGCAAAGAGCACTACATCGAGGCGGTCATCCCTTGCGTCTAACTCGGGGGGGTGATTGCAAGCGAAGCGCGAACACCCTGGCGTCCGGAGCTTCGCATGACTGAAAACCGCCCAGGTAACATCAAATGCCCCGTCGACTTCAGTGACAGAAAGATAGGACTGGCGCTATCAGGCGGCGGTGTGCGCGCCGCCGCCTTTCATCTTGGCATGCTGCGCTTCCTTGCAGAAATGAATCTACTGGAGAAGGTGACCTACATCTCGACGGTTTCGGGCGGCACGCTGTTGGCCGGGCTGGTGTTCTCGCGCAACAAGTACCGTTGGCCGTCGAGTGAAGCGTTTCTGCAGAGGGTCCATCCGGCAATTGCCGATGTGATGAAGCGCTACGACATCCAGTGGCGCTACGTTGCGCGCCTGTTTCTGTTGCCCTGGAACTGGTTGCGCTTCCCGTTTCGCGCCAACGTGCTAGCTGACACCATCCGCAGCACATGGAACATCCGCGCGCCTTTGTCGGAGTTACCGGCTCAACCCATTTGGGCCATCAACGGCACGACGATGGAGACCGGACGTCGCTGGCGCTTTCGGGCAGAAGCCGCATCGACCGCCGCTGAGACATTCGCAATGGGCGACGGCGAATTGGGTGAAACGGATGCGAGCGACTTCCCAATCGCCGACGCGATGGCCACATCTGCTGCCTTCCCGGGGGGCATAAGTCCGTTGCGAATTCGAAACTGCGACCGGGTGTGGGCAATTCGGCGATACGTCGATGGAAAGGCTGGACCACGGGAGCCAGTTCGACCCGCATATTGGTCATACCACATCGCAGACGGTGGGGTTTATGACAACCTGGGGCTGGAGCCGCTATTCGACGCGTCGTCGGGGGCAATTCGCAAGGGCGCCAACACCAATTTCCTGCTCGTGTCGGACGCCGGAGCACCACTACGCAAAAGACCCTGGGGGTTCATTTCGCAGATTCTCGGCTTTTCGACCCGTACGCTCGACATCATGAGTACCCAGACCCGTCACTTGCGGGTGCGCGTGCTGGCACGGTTCTTTCGGGGGCATCCGGAGAATGGTGTCTTTCTGAACATCGTGCAGCCTGCAAAAGTCGCTGCGGACCTGGCCCGACAATATCAATCAGCATGCGCGGTCTACCCTGACCTGTCCGGCTTTCTGGATGCCGACGAAGTGCGCCGAGCCGCTCAGTTCCCGACCACGTTGCACGCACTTTCCACTGAGGACTTCGACCGCATCGAGCGTCACGGATATGAGGTTTGCAGGCTTCAATTCGCGCTCTATTGCGGAATCGCCTGACCCTTCGCCCCACGGTGATTGCGTAAAAAGCGCACGATTCTGTTGCCCCTCCAGTCTTTGACATTTCCCGTTACTGAACGATGCATAAGGTGCACGGGGCGAGTTGGCAGCAAGCCGGCGTTGCAGTCCCGCCAGTCAGGTTCAAGCCGATGCCCCCGACATAGGCGTTGCTGATTTGGCAAGGGGTGGGCCGAACCCGAGTCTCTTTGATTACTGCCCACCCCGCACTCTGATAGACCTGATAGGCCGAGGGTGACGGGTGACGGTAGCTGTTCCCGGCGCCAACCGAGACCGCCAAGATGGACTGCTGGTTGAGCGCGACTGAAGGGGGATGGGCAATCGCGCCACCATGATGACTTGCGACCAAGCCAAGCAATGCTGTCATCGAGAATGACTGGGGTAGCGGGATAAAGCAGAATTCAGCATCGGCGGGCAGGAGTATCGGGTCGCGCATGACTTGATACGCGGCGCCCGAATCCGTCGCATAGAGGGCGAGACCGGAGTCGTTGCGCTCCTGTCGCCGCATCGTGTTTGGGCCGGTACAGCGCAGCACTTCGCCGTTGGCGAAACCGATATGACTCGGACCGCTGTTGCCCCAAACCAGCAGTTGGCCATTCCGGACAATCGCCGCAGCAAGGGACAGGTGCATCGGGCCGAGGTACTGTCGCGGGGCGATCCATGTCGCCTGTATCGCTGCCGCCAGCCAGCGCTGTGGCTTCGGTCGCTTCGCCGCGCCCCAGTGGTCGTAGTCCCAGTGCGAAAGGATGATTGGGACCGCTGCACTCAGGGCAAATACTGGCGGTGGGACTGGGGCCGTGTGCGCGTTGATGCTCAGGGGATGTCCGAAATCAAAGTACAGAACCGGGCTACCCGACGAGTCCGAGAGGGAATTGCAGTTGCCTTGCCCGACATCGTATATAGCGACGCTTCCTCCCGGTCCAGAATTTATGGCTTGAACGATATTCTGAAGCTCGTCCGATGTTGCGTCAGACAAGTCCTCAAGCGAGGAGAACTGCTCTAGCAGAGCCTGAATTCCGCTCGGCACCTGTTCCGTCATGGTGAGCCACACGTGCGATGCCGCACCGAGCGCGAGGTCCTCATACAGGAGAACCTCGACACCCTTATCGGGTGTGCGGCTGACCTGGAATAGCCGCCATTGCCTGCCGTCGTCCGGGTCAAACCCCTGGAAGAAACTCCGGACCTCATCGCGGTTTGCGGCAATCAGGCTCGTATCGAACTGAAATCGCCGACGCTCAAAGTTTTCGATTCGATAAAACTCCAGATACTCGAGGGCGGGAGCAAGGTCGATGAGACGAACGACGTCAATCAGAAGCGTGAACTGGGATAACTGCGGCGGACTATCCCGGGAATCAGCCGAGATGCTCCCCGCCACCGGACCCGATTGCACCTCCGGAGGAACGCTAAGTTCGACCAGACCAATGTAGAGGTCTGTTCGCCAGGAAAGGCCATTGACCCACTGCGCAACTGTCGGCATGTTTCAATGACAAAGATACGCGGATTCGATTGAAATTCTTTATAGCAAGGGAATCGCAACGCCGCCTGAAGTCAGGTCGCTCTTCCTGTCGTTGTTCATCTCGCGTGCGCCTTCGTTTGGCTGGCAGTACGCCGCCTGTAGAACGGAACGCCATACATCGAATCCTCGAGTTTCTGGAACTGGACCCGATCAAACGCGCCGCGCCTGATGAACCGTAGCTGCTCAAGCCGTTTGCAGATGAACCGGTAACTGACGCGGGCTTTGCAGCTCCGCTTCAGGTGCACGATGTCCTCGGCTGTCCAACTCGAAACATGATGCCCCGCAATATCCTCGGCGAACTCGCTCTCGGGGTAGATGAACTCGGCGGCAAAGACTTCCGCGCCTATTTCTATGACCTCGTTCATGTTGTAGTCGCCGCAGTGGATGATGCCCTCGCCAAGCGCATCGCGGTCGCGGTAATGATGTTTGAGTTCATGGACGAGGGCGAAAAGCTTCGGTTCATCGGGAAGCTTGCGCTGGACAGCGACCGAGCAGTCGCCGTCTGCGCACATGTAAAGCGCCTTGATCCTGTAGGGCAAAGGGAAATAGTCGATCCGAATGCCTTCCGCCTTGTAGATTCGCCGCAGTTCCCTGAGCCCGAACGCCTCCGTCACGACGCCATAGTGCTCGCGCTTCTCGCGCGCCAGTGATTTCAAGTCTTGATAGTGAGCGTGGCGACTCATCATTCTTGCTAGCGTTTGCCTTTCGGGCGCTTGCCCTCTTCAAGCGCACGTCGTGCCTGTCGGAACTCCGCGTAGCGAACAACTTCCTCGAAGTCTTTGTCGTTGAGCCCTCCGGTTGCGGAAGTAAGAGCGGCGACGCGATCGTCCTCCTGAAGATCGGGGAAGAAAACCTTGATCGAGACCTTGAAGAACCGGGCAAGCTTGTCCAGATCTTCGGCGGTGGGTTTGTACGTCCCTGTCTCCCAGCGAGATACCGTATTGGACGCGACCTTCAACTGGATTGCCAGGGCTTCCTGACTGAGTTTGCCGCCCGGATAGGATTCGCGCAGCTCGCGGATTTTTTGGCCGATCTGCTCATAGAGGTTTGACATGGGTTTTGGTTCCTCCCGTTATAGGATATATATTTCCTAGTTTAGCTTGACAAGCGAGCGACGGCAACTTACTGTCTCAGGAGCTTGTACTCCTGATGTAGGAGACGGCAGAACAGGAAAGAGAGTCAAAGATCATGACGATGGGAATTCACGAGCAAGCCGAAAAGGCGCATCCGCCCGTTCCGGAAATTCACTTCAGCGTGGATGGCGAACACTACGAGACCACGAAGGGCAACTTGACGCCCAACGAGATCATCCGTGAGTTCGCTGAACTGGACCCTGCAATGCACTACCTGGTGCAGATTCAGGGCCACGAGCGGAACAGCTTCGAGGGCAAGGGTGATGAGCCGATCCAGATGCACAACGGAATGCGCTTCCAGGTAATTTCGACCGGCCCAACGCCGGTATCGGCTTCAGCATGAAAACGGGCGTCGAAGCGTTCGTGGAAGGGCTCATTGGGCTTGGATATAGCCCTATGAGCCTACCCGAAAGACCGGACCATATCGTACTTGACTACGTCGTGGAAACCGGGAGGCTTTCCGGAACGAAGGTCAAGCTGGGTTTCATCGTTCCGGGGGACTTCCCGCTGACGTCACCGAGCGGCCCCCACGTGTCACCGCATATTCACCCGATCAATCCCCATGGCCAGCACCCGACGGGCGCTGTCCACCGAGAGCATGCGGCGCCGTTTCAGCAAGCTCTCGGGAGCGAGTGGCAGTACTGGTCGCGCCCTTTCTCCAACTGGGGCAGCGGTAAAAAGACAGTGGCGGCCTACATGAGCCACATGTGGCGGCTGTGGGATTCGCAGTGAGCAGGGTAACGCGCAGTGTGGCGATGACGCAGGATTTGGACCGTGAGGCCCGCCAACACCTTCTGCGCCGTGATCGCCAGGAAGATATCTGCTTTGCGGTCTGGTTCCCGAGTCGTGGAGAAACCCGCCTGACGGCTCTAATCGAGCGCCTCATTCTTCCCCGCGAAGGCGAGCGAAACGTTCACGGCAACGCGAGCTTTGAACCGGGGTACTTTGAACGGGCGCTTGCGGAAGCTGCCGCTTTGGGGGGCGGGCTTGCCCTCCTCCACAGCCACCCGCTAGGTCGGGGTTGGCAAGGCATGAGTCGTGACGATGTGGTTGCCGAGCAGAGCCATGCTCCTGCCGTTTTCGGCGCAACCGGCCTGCCTTTTATCGGCCTTACCCTTGCGGGGGATGCCGCATGGAGCGCGCGGTTCTGGGAAAGGACAGCGCCCCGGACCTACCTCGGCAACTGGTGTGGTTCAGTCCGCGTGATTGGCGACGCGCTGGTCGTTCACTACAACGACAGGCTGGCACCACCGCCCCGATCAACGGATGCCCAGGTGAGAACTGTTTCGGCTTGGGGGAAGGACTCCCAGGCAAGCTTGGCCCGCCTGCGTGTTGGCGTCATTGGCAACGGTAGCGTTGGCGGGTTCGTTGCGGAATCGCTCGTGCGGACGGGCATCCAAGACGTGATGCTCATGGACTTCGATCTGGTCGAAGAGGTCAATCTCGATAGATTGAATTTCGCAATGCGCTCCGATATTGGGCGGCTGAAGGTTGAAACGCTTGGCGAATACCTGGAACCGAGAGCAACGGCCTCGTCGTGCCGGATCGACCGCGTGCCCGGTTCGATCTATGAGGAGGAATCCTTTCGCAAGGCGCTGGACTGCGATGTCCTGTTCTCCTGCGTTGACCGGCCATGGGGTCGTCATGTACTGAATTTCATAGCGTATGCACACCTGATTCCCGTCATCGACGGTGGAATCAGGGTGCGACGGAACCGGCTCGGAAAACTGGCGGCTGCCGACTGGCGCGCGCACGCGGCAACGGTGGGACGACCGTGCTTGCAATGCCTCGGGCAATACGATGCGGGGCTCGTGCAAACTGAGCGGGAGGGAAATCTGGATGACCCTCGATACATCGAAGGACTGCCAGACGGACACCCGCTGAAATCCCGCGAGAACGTGTTCGCGTTTTCGATGGCCTGCGCCAGCCAGCAAATGCTCCAGATGCTGGCAATGGCAATCTCACCGCTCGACATGCCGAATCCGGGCGCGCAGCTATACCACTTCGTCGGTGGCTTCATGGAAAAGGCAGTCTACGGGGCGTGCAACCCCGAATGCCTGTTCTCAACCTTGATCGCGCGCGGCGACTCCTCGGGCGTAGTCGTCACGGGAAATCGGCCTGTCCGCAAGAACGTCACGGCAGAAAGTGAATAGCCCCCGCAGCGGAGGTACATTGGGACTTTCAGATGCCTTGATTGCAACGCGGGAGTCAGCCCGATTTGAACCAGGGGAGCGCTAACCTCGTTGGATTGCTCACGAGGGAAAGGGAAGACCATGAGACTGACGCATGCCGATACCGAAGTCGAAAACCTGTTTTCAAAGCGCCAGACCAAGAGTCGCCGCGAAGACGTGATGCCATTGCCGATGGCCACTGGCAAGGCCATCGCCGCTTACCTGAAGCATGAACGCCCCAAGACGGACAGTCGCGCCGTGTTCGTGCGTTACAACGCGCCGCCTGGATTGCCCGTCGGCCCCGACCTTGTGCGGAAAGCGATTCGCCAAGCCTACGCGCGCGCCGGGCTGCCTTACACACGGTCGCACCTCCTTCGGCACTATCCACCCTTCCTGACTATGTCTTGTGATGCTGCGATAGGCTGGGTCTTGCTGCACGTGCGTAGGCCCGGATAGACATAGTCTGGCTCCTTTCACTAGCCCGAAGAGTCGGGGAAGGAGTCCATCGTGAATTGCGTCATCAATAGCCAAGTGGTTCTGTCGCGACCGCCGGAAGGCCCGATCGCGGATTATGTCGGCATGTTTGCAGTATCGCTCAGTGTGCAGGGATACACCCGGCATTCGATTCATCGGCAGGTTTTTCTCGCTGCATGTTTTAGCCGATGGCTAAAACAGAAGGGGGTCGGAGTACGCCGGATCGGCTCCGAGCACTCGGCGCTGTATTTGCGATATCGCGCTCGACACGTACGGCCTGCCCGGGGGGATTCGGCTGCGCTCAGACATCTCATTGGCTTTCTGCGCGGTGAAGGCGTGGTCCCCAGCGAGAAGAGATCGGCATGCCGACCGACCCCGGTTGAGCGATGCGCACAAGCATACGAGCACTACCTGCTTGAAGTGCGCGCGTTGGCCCACGCAACCATCATCAATTACGTTCCATTCATTCGTAGTTTTCTTGAAGACCGTTTCGGTCCCGGGCGGGTCACGCTGTCGCATCTGTGTGCAGACGATGTCGTGAGATTTGTACAGCGCCAAGCACCCCGACTGCACCTGAAGCGAGCCAAGCTCATGACCAGCGCATTGCGCTCTTTCCTGCGCTATGCGCGCTATCTCGGGGAAGTTACGCTCGATCTGGCCGCCGCCGTTCCGATCGTCGCCAACTGGTCAATGACCTCAATCCCCCGGGCGATAGCCCCGGATCACGTGCGCCAGCTCCTGGCCAGCATCGATCGTCGCACTGCGGTTGGGCGTCGCGACTACGCCGTCTTGCTCCTGCTCGCGCGACTGGGACTGCGTGCGAGCGAAGTCGCATTTCTCGAACTCGATGACATCGACTGGAATACCGGTCGGTTGTACGTGCACGGCAAAGGGGCGCAGCGACTCGAGTTGCCTTTGCCCACGGAGGTCGGCAAAGCGATCGTCGCCTATCTACGCCGTGGCAGACCGCCCAGCAGCAGTCGTCGCGTATTTTTGCGCGCCAAAGCCCCGATCCGCGGCTTTCAGGGGGCCTGCGGTGTGGGATCGATCGTTCGGCATTCGCTCCTGCGCGCGGGCATCAATGCCCCCACCACAGGCGCCCATCAATTCCGTCATGGGCTGGCCACTGAGATGCTGCGCCAAGGCGCCTCGCTCAGCGAGATTGGCGAGTTGTTGGGTCATCGCCATCCACAGACCACAAAGATCTACGCCAAGGTCGATCTCGAGGCATTGCGCAGTCTGGCTTTGCCCTGGCCGGGAGGTGTGCGATGAACACGCTTCGACAGGCCGTTGAAGAGTACCTGAGCCTGCGGCGCGCTTTGGGATTCAAGTTGCACGATGCAGGCAAGGAATTGCTCGACTTTGTCGCGTTCATGCAACAGCACCGCGCATCCTACGTCACCCAAGCGTTGGCGCTGGCCTGGGCTCAACAGCCGGCAGGGGTCCAACCGGCGCACTGGGCGCACCGGCTGAGCGTCGTACGCGGATTTGCGCGCCATCGCAGTGCCACCGATCCACGCACGCAGATTCCGGCCCCGGGCTTGTTGCCGTTCCAACCGAAGCGGGCGCGTCCGTACCTGTACTCGGACGATGAAATTCGAAGCTTGCTGCGCGTCGCTCTCAATATGCCCTGCCGCTATGAACGCGGTGAACTGCGACCTTGGACCTACTATTGTCTGTTCGGATTGCTGAGTGTCTCGGGCCTGCGTCTGGGCGAGGCGCGCAATCTCGAACTTCAGGACGTAGACCTCAATGCGGCGGTGTTGACGATCCGCGGGGCCAAGTTCGGCAAGGATCGACTCGTGCCTTTGCACACCTCGACTTGCAAAGCGCTCGCAGACTACATCGGGCGACGTAATCGTCATTGGGCGCCAAGACCGGTGTCCTCCTACTTGTTCGTTTCCAGTTGGGGAAATCGTCTGGATAGTGGAGATATTCATCGAACCTTCTATGCGTTATCCCGGCAGATCGGTCTGCGCGGCGCCGCCGACAGTCACGGGCCACGTCTGCAAGACATGCGCCACCGCTTCGCAACGAATACGCTCGTGAGGTGGTATCGGTCCGATCAGGATCCCGAGCGCCGCCTGCCTGTCTTGTCTGCCTACCTGGGCCACGTCCACGTCGCGGATACGCAGTGGTACTTGAGCGCCTCGCCGGAGCTGATGCGCGAGGCAATGCGCCGGCTCGAGCACCGCTGGGAGGGCCAACCATGACCACCCCGGCAAGCTTTGCTCCTCTGCTGGAGCGCTTCTTTACCCAGCGCCTGATGCAGCAGCGCCAGGCGAGCCCACACACCATCAGCTCCTATCGCGATACCTTTCGTCAATTTCTGAAGTTCGTCGAGAAACGGCTGCACAGGCCGCCGGCACGCTTGAGCTTCGAGCAGATCGATGCCCCTTTGATCGTGGCGTTTCTGGATGATCTGGAGAAGCGCAAACGCGTGAGCGTTCGTAGTCGCAATCTGCGCCTCACCGCGCTTCACTCCTTCTTTCGATACGCAGCGTTCGAGGCACCGGAGCATTGCGCACAGATCCAGCGTGTGCTGGCTATCCCCAGCAAACGCTTCACGCGGACTTTGGTCCCTTTTCTCACACGTCCCGAAGTCGATGCCTTGCTTGCCGCTCCGGATCAGCGCACCTGGTCTGGCCGACGCGATCACGCGTTTATCTTGGTCGCCGTGCAGACGGGCTTGCGGCTATCTGAAATGACCGGGCTCAAACGCGAGGACCTCATTGTCGGGGCCGGCGCTCACCTGCGCGTGATCGGCAAGGGCCGCAAAGAACGCTGTACGCCCCTCGCCAAATCCACACGCGCCGTATTGAAAGCCTGGTTGCGGGAGCCGCAACGCGGTGAGGACACCGTGCTCTTTCCCAGTGCCAAAGGTGAGCGTCTCAGTGTCCACGGCGTGCAGTACCTGCTAACCAAGCATCGCATCGCAGCCGCCAAAGTTTGCCCATCGTTAAACAAGAAGCGGGTGACCGTTCACCGCTTGAGGCACACCATGGCCATGGATCTTCTAGAAGCGGGCGCTGATCGTTCTGTGATTGCGTTGTGGCTCGGACATGAATCGGTCGAGACCACGCAGATTTATCTCGATGCGAACCTCGACATGAAGGAGCGGGCCCTGGCGAAGACGTCCCCGGCGCACGGCAAACCACGGCGCTATCGGCCTGCAGACCATCTCCTCGAGTTCCTGAATGGTCTGTAGGGACGGCAAAACTATGTCGGGTGATCGGTCGTGCCTGCCTGTACCGCGACCCGTGTTTCTCGAACGATCGCGAATGGTCCTCCGTATTACTCGACATAGTCAGGAAGGGTAGATAGTGACGCCTATGTCTCCGGAGACATAGGAGGCACACCACGGCGATGCACTTGCTACAGTCGGGTGTTCCCTTCAACGTCATCGCGTTGTGGCTCGGACACGAGAGTACGAACACCACCCATCGATACGTCGAGGCCGACCTGACAATGAAGACCAAGGCGCTCGCCCAACTGAAAGCACCCGCCACGAAGATCCCACGGTACCGTGTGCCAGACTCGCTCATACAGTTCCTTCAAACGCTATAACTATGCAAAGGACGCGCCGGCTCCTGATGAGCGGTATCGCAGGGCCGGCGCGTTCTTCTCGACATAACTACGCCTAGTTGAGATCTATGCATAGAGGTCGAGAGCACTCATTCGTAGCGCATGAGAGCTGCCCTTCGATTTGATTCCGTCGATGACCGGTAAGGAATCTAGAACTGCCGCCAGAGCGCCTGGGGAGAACGGCAGCTCAGGCCGAGAAGCACACCGACATCAGATTGCCGTGGCCGGCAGCTTGCTGATCAGTAAGCCGCAGGCGCCATTGAAAATGTCATCAGGCAGCGAAGGTGGCCTAAGCGTCTGTTTCAAAATGAAGCGGAAGGATTGGTTTGGGGCGAAGTGACCAACGCAAGAAGGACGGCTGGCGAAACACACCCAGAAGGGGCGCCAATGTGGAACTTCGCCGCCGGAACCATTGACCGGCATGCCGCACGGTTGCAGACTCATATGGTCATCGGCTAGAAATAGCCGCAGTACCTCTGCCCTTCGCAGCTCAATGCGGACGTCGCAGTCGTTACCTGCCTCATAGCACGCGCCGGAGTACGGCGTTATCCCGTCGGGGAACCCCCTCCCCGGTGCGGGACAGGTGTTCCCCGTTTTCATTGGAGGACACCTATATGAATCTCGAAAGAATGTCGCTCGACTTGCTTCGGGCGGAGTTGTTGCGCGAACCGGGTCAACTACCCGCCGTGCCGGTCGTCGGCTGCGCGGATGGGTCCCCGCCGTCGTACTTTTCCGTCGCCAGTCCGGAGCCGTCGCTGCTCGATCATCGCCTCGCGGTCGCGCGCGAGATCCTGATCCGCGGCGCCTACGAGGAGGCGGTGGGACGCGACTGCATCGCGAGTCCGAACGCGGCGCGCAACTACTTCCGTCTGCACTTCGCATTGTTGCCCTACGAGGCGTTCGTTGTGGCCTATCTCGATGCACAAAGTCGAGCCATCGCCATCGAAGAGGCGTTCTCGGGAACCCTGACTTCGACCTCTGTGCATCCGAGAGAAATTGTGCGTCGCGTTTTGGTTCATAACGCACACAGCATACTCTGTCTGCACAACCATCCAAGCGGAACAGCTTCCATTTCGCATGCGGACGAAATGCTGACAGCCACAATCAAGCAGGCGCTCGCACTCGTCGACGTTCGCCTCCTCGATCACCTGGTCTTTGCTGCTGGGCAGTTTGTCTCGATGGCTGAACGCGGGTTGATTTAACCCCGCCCTTTGTAGATCTCTTCAGTCGCTCTCACTTTTGGTCGCCGGTATCGCGCGCGTCCAGTTCATTCGCCGTGCGCACGCGGGTTCATCGCATGCGCCGGCCGGTCTTTGGCAGTGCCAGGCACTGTCTTTCATGAGGATAGAAATCGTGTCTCAAGACTTTGAGGCGGCGAATGCCGCACGCTATTGCGCGTCCCTTTCGGATGTCTTCGAAATGTCTTTCCGCCAAATCATTGCGCCGGCAAAGTTGACCGTCGATTACCTGCGAACCTCCCTCAAGGACGGAGAGCTGATGATCGAGTTCGCGTTCTACAACCTGCCGAACGGAATCATGACCATGCCGATCGGCGAAGTGATGTATCGCGGACAACTTGTGGCCGATCACGACAATCAGTCCGATACCGGGCAAATCGTCGCGGTTGTGCCTTGTGAGACGGTGTTTGCCGCTATCCGTGCCCAAGTCGGTGTTCTGCACCATTCGAGTACGTTCAACGGCTACTTCGAGGGTCTGGCCGTGCTCCACGAGCGCAAGGATCAAACGATGGTGCAGGTAAAACGGTGGACCAAGGAATTCGCCCGCGTCGACCTTCACAAAACGGTCGATACGATCGTCTCGATCTTGATGCAGTTGCCAGCGTGGGATGCATTTCGCCTGCTCGATGAAACGGTCCGTACGATGGACGAGCCGCTTTTGCGCGAGCGCCTGAATGCGGCGAAAGCCGATTTGGCGGCAAGCGATCGTAACGACAAGGCGGTCGGCTGATATGCGCACAAAGCTGTCGCGCCGCCGCGCTCGGTTCTACGCGCTCATACAACAGGTTTTCTACGAGCCGACCGAGCGCCTGGTGGCGATCCTGCGCGACCCGGAAATGGTCGCAACACCTGACCGAAGGCGCTTTACCGCACTTGTCCGTTTGGCTTGCCTCCGCGTTCTGGCGGGCCGCGATGAATCGGGTTTCGTGTATGTGGAAAGGAAGCGTCTGGTCCGTGAGCAGTACCTGAAATGAAGCGGTCGATGTCGCGCTGGGTTTGACCGGTGCGGCATCAACCTTTGCGATCGGGCAAGCCATGCCCCAATCTTGCGGGATCCCGGAATACGGGGTCTCTCATCAGCCGGTGCCCAAGCGCCGCCTGATGAGAGGTCGATTCCGCCACATTGCCTGGCGGCGTCGATCGTCATGCGCCATCAATGCATCTGGTCGCCGCAGTCGGCGTACGCACTGTCGCCACCCGTAAAGCGGCGGTCGCAACGCCGCAGAAAGCGCGGGTCGGCACGATCGCTCTTCCATCCATACATCGCGCCGACCAGCATCGCGTGCTCTGCTGCAGGACTGATGCCGCGCAGCTCGTTGAGCGCCCTGACCACGGCGCGCGCCAGGGCATCTCCGCCAAAGTTGAGCGCCGTCATCTCGAGGCCAAGCCGGCCCCGCACCGAGACCCCGACGTTGGCGCCTTCGGGAGCCGGGCATCACTACGTGACACTGCGTAGGCAAACCACGTCCCTCAAGAAACGCGTCGCTCATGCTGTGGCTTCCGCGCGCAGTTGGGCTTGGATCTCGGTCAGGTCGATCACCGCATCCGCCATCGCCGTCAGTTCCGGCGTCTGAGAGATGAAAAACTCTCGCGCATAGCCGCCCAGCCGCAGCACGGTCCGCTTCATCCGCATGTACATCCGTTTGCGCTCCGCGTCGAGCGCACCGTCCGCTTCGTCGGAGAACAGGGTCTCGTACCGCCGCCCGCTGTTCTGTGCGAGGTAAATGGCGATCGCGCGCGTCAGGCATTCGTTGATCCACACCCGTTCTCCGCCGCTGGTGTTCTCCAGGGTCTTCGACTGACCGGATTCGGCATCATGCACGACGATCGAGAAGCCTTCGCGCTTTTTGCCTTTGCCGGTCTCGATCTGGGTCAGCAGCGACACCGTGAAACGTGGCCCGTAGCAGCCAAGCAGCAGATCGTTGGCCAGCGCGGACAGCGTGGGGCCGGCGTCGTCGATCGACAAGGCCACGATGCCATCGTTGCCGAGTGCTTTTGCGAGCAGCGACCATACGGCGATTTTCGCTTCGATATGACCGACTCTGTCGCGCGCCTGTCTTGCCTTGGCATCGAGGCCTTCCAGTGTCCCGGCCATGTCGGCCAAGGTCTGCACGCGCTGTACCGCCTGCGTAAGCTGCAGATCGCCCTGATCGAAGGCAGTCTGAGCGCGCTGCAGCGCCCCCGCTGCGGTCTCCACGAGGCGCTTGTCGAACGGCGCAGGCAGTTCCGTCAGCTGGCGCGTAAGATCGCCGGTTGCCGTCGCCCGCTTCTTGTCCTCGTCCTTGCGTTCCGCGTCGATGCGCGCAACGTTCTGCTCGATCAACCGATACTCTTCTTGCTCCTCCGGCGTCGGCTGGTTGTTTGCTGGTCCCAGTTCGGCAAGCTGCCGTTCGACCGTCTGCAGTTCCGCACGCGCCCGTTGCAGATCCTCGATCCGCGCAGCGAGCTTGTCGCGCCGCTGTACGCGGGCGGCGGTCCGTGCGCGCCTGTGTTCGGCGCTATCGAACGCGTTCATCGCATCCGTCAGTCCGGTCAGTTCCTTCTGCACAGCGGCCAGCCTGTCATTGGCGCTTGCCCGGTCGGCCAGCAGCCGCTTCACGGCCAGATCGGCGGAGGGCAGCATCGAGCGCGCCGTCATGGCGTCACCGAGCAGCTTGCATTGCCCCTGTAGATCGGTCCCCTTGCACGGCACTTCGTCGCTCAGACCGAGGCGCTTCTTGAGATCCTCCGTCGTGAGCGCAGCGCGCCCCGCGTCGCGTTCGATGCCCTCGATGTCCTTGCGTAGCGAGTCGACCGTCGCGCGCTTTTCGCGCGCCAATTGCACACACGCCCGGCAGTCAGTCTCGATCGCAATACGCCGTTCGAGGATCTGTTTGGTCAATCCGAGCCGCCGCGCCGCGCGCCGAATTACGCCTTCGTTGGCCAGCGCGCCGCGCAGGGTCTCGGCACGCTCCGTGAGTTGTTGCCGGGCCGCCGTTGCCTGATCGACACGGGTCCGTTGGCGACGGTTGACCGCTTGCCGGCGCGCGGCCTCCGCGGCCCGCTGCACGGCCAGGCGTGCGATCGCCTGCTCCCATGCACGGTCCGCATCGACCATGGCGGTACGGATGGCAGTGCGCCGGCGTGCGTTATCTTCGTCAGCTGTTGCCTGCGCCTTCAATGCCGTCAACTTGTCCCGCGCATCAAGCAACGCAGCCTGTGCCGCAGCCCGCGCGTTGCGTATCGCCGCTTCGCCCGCCTTTGCACCGTCGAGGTCCTGCGTGGCTTGCCGCGCCTTGCCCAATTCGGATTCGCGATCGGCCAGCGCCTGGCGCGCCGGCTGCAGGCCGGTCCGCAGCAGCTTCGCCACCTCCCCGGCAGCGCCGGACATTCGGAGGATCTGGGCGTGGCCGAGCAGTTCCGCAAACAGCGTCTTGATTGACCCGCTGGTGTAGGACGACAGCGGCGGGCGGCCCTGCGCCGAGAAGACCGACGTGAAGAAGGTTTCCGGCGAGCCCAGTATTGCCACGATGCAGCGCCAGTAGGTTTCCATCTTGCCGTCGGACACGGTGCCGTCCTCGATCGAAACCGGCACCCAGCGATCGATGCGCCACTCGAGCAGGAAGGCCTCGGTCTTGCGCTTGCCGCTCATGCGAAACACCAGATGGCTGCGATAGCGCCGCCCGTCGTGGCGCCAGATCAGGTCCTTTTCCGCCTCGGGCAGGCTCAACTGTTCGTAGTAGGAAAAGCGACCCAGCCCATCCTGCCCCGCCCGCGAGGGCATCACGGGAAACGGATGCAGGTTGTCCATGAGCGTCGTCTTGCCCTTGCCGTTCGGCCCTGCAATCGCGACCAGTTCGGCGCCCGGCGCCAAGCGCTCGAAGTCGAGATGGATCTCGTCGAGCCCCATGCCGTCGCGGATACCGCGGAAGCCCTTCAGCCGGACACTTTCACAGAACATCACGCACCCCCACACCCGATCTATCGTTCGCGTCGATGCGCGGCATCCGCGCGCGCACCCATGCCGGATTCGCGCCTTTTGTGTCGAACCCAAAAAGAGATCCCGCCTTCATGCAATTCGCCTGGATCCCGTCCACACCCAGTTGTTCGTTGGCCTTGCGGATCGAGTCCAGCGCCGCTTCATCCGTCTCGTCGGGCAAGCCGCGCACCGACCAATAGCCGGTCTCGTCGCGGCGCACCTGGGCGATCTTGTGCCCCGGCAATTGACCGCTGCGGAACACGTAGCAAAGCTCCGGAAATTCGCTCATCCTGGTCTCCAGTCGATGAACCCAGTATCGCGCCCCCTGCTCAGGCTTCAACTGAACAGGTCCAGCGTTTCGACCTCCTCGGGCACCTCTGCAACCGGCGTCGGAACGACCGCCACCCGGTGTGTCGCCTGCGGGCTGTCACGGGTGCCGAGAATGGCGGCGGCGATCGCCTCCGGCGTGCTCAGCGTGAGTTCGCCCAGCGCCTCCTGCAGTGGCCCGACCTCGACATCGGCCACCGCGGCCCAGCGCTGCAGTTTTTCGTCGAGCGTCGTCGCGCGCGAGATGCCGTCGGCACGCGAGCGCACAACCGGAACGATTCGCCCCTCGAGCTTGATTTCCGCCGCACCCGCCAGTGCCGCTTCGATACCGTCGCGATCGATGCTCGCGCAATCCTCTTCGCCGATTTCCCAGCTCACCTTGACGTAAGCCCCCTGGGCGTCGGCCGCGATGCTCCGCAGTTCCTCGAGATCGGGTGCGCCGGCGAAGCGCAGTTCGATCGTCCGCCGTGCCGGGGTCAGGTCGAGTTCGAGACCGGCCCCGTCGGCGTCGACGGTCCAGATCAGCATCCCCTTGTCGCCTTCCTCGCCATGGTGGAAGCGGCCGATCGAGCCGGCATAGGCGATCGTCCTGCCGCCCTGATCCCAGCCCTGATGGCGGTGGATGTGGCCGAGCATGACCGCCGAGGCCTCTGCCGCGAACAACGATCCCACGGTGAACTCGTGGTCGAGGCCTGCCATCGGCACGCCGTGTTCAGTCGTGCATCCGCTTACCGTGCCGTGCGACACGACGGCCGTTGCGATTCCCGCCGCGCGCGCCACGCGATGCATCGGCGCATAGCCGGCAAGCAGGTTGGACATCTGCTCGCCAACAGCCTCGCCCGCCGCCGTGGCCCCCACAACGGCGGCAACCGCCGCCTTGTTGACCGTCGGGATGCAGGAAAACAGGATGCGAGCGCGGTCGGGCACTGTCTCGAACCGCCAGCTGTCCGAGGCGATCCAGCCGCCGCCTTCGATCAGCGCGACCTGCTGGATCATCTCGGCGACGAAGACGGAATAGCGGCCCCCCAGCAACCGGAAAACCGACAAGGTACCGGGCGGCTCGTGCGAGTACGTGCCCTGAAGCATCAGCACCGGGCAGTGGTCGGCGAGGCGCCGGATGTTGCGCGCAAGCGCCACAAAGGCCGGCGAATGGGCATCGAGCGCATGGTCGGTCGAATCGCCCGACACGACCACGCACTGCGCGCCGGCCTCGATAGCCCGATCTACCGCATGGCCGAAACAGACCTCCGACTCGACAAGGTTCTTGCCCGAGTAGTGCAGGTCGCTCATCTGACAGACCCGGATTGAATGATGGTTGGTCATCCCTTTCCTCCTACGAGAAGACTCTGATTTCGGCATCTACCCGTTGCCGCAATGCCTCGGGATCGGAGCGGTAGCTTTCAAGCTCTTCGATGGCCTTGCGCCGTCCGTTCGGGTTCTTCGACCATCCCATCCCCCAGCGCTTGTCGGCGTAGGCACGGAACGCAGCGGGATCGATGTCGATCACACCCGCAAACTCGTCGATGTCCGCCAGGGCGATGTCGTCGGACGGGTTGCCGGCACTTGCCGCGGTGGCTCGGTTCGACGTCTGGGCAGGCGTCTGCGCGGCTTGTGCCTTCGGCGGGCTCGGTTCGTTGCGCGGTGACTGCTGCAGGCGCTCGGCTGGCTTCCGCGCATCGGTTGCGGGCGGCATCCCTTGCTGTCCCGTTGGGGCAGTCGCGGCAACCGCAATGCCGTCACCGACCAGGCCGTCGTCGTTCGAGTGCGGGGCGCTGAATTCCCCGCTCCATCCGTCGTCCGTGACGCGCTGGGCCGTGCCTTGCAGGACGTCGGCGGCCAGATCGCCGGCAGCGACAACGGCGTCCTCCGGTGCGCTCAGCAGGCGCGTCGGATCCACCATGACTTCGAGGCCGATGATCCATTGCTTGACGCGCACGGCGCGGCCTTCCTCGTCGATGTGGGGCACCTCTTTCAGCGACTTGGTCAGCCAGAACGCCTCGCGCTTCTGCAGAAAGCCGGAGATCCGTCCGCCGCGCATCGTGGCAATCGCATTGAGCGTTTCGCGGATTGAATCCAGCCCGTAGATGCTGTGCGTCGGCAGTTCGATCGGCGAGACGCTGGTGATCCCCGGAATGTAGAAGATCAGCTTGCCGCTCACGTTGCACTGGCGATTCTGGTATTCGCGGCAGTTTTCCGGATCGCACTGGCCATCGGTGTCAGGACGCGGAATCTGCTTGCGCCCGCCGAAGAGTCGGATTGCCCTGCCGTTCCCCATCTTCGGTACCGGTGCGAACGTCATGCATTGACGCTCCCCGTCCTCGTCCGAGAACGTCGACCAGAACTTGATCGAGCCGGTACCGTAGACCGCGAGCTTGTGCGGCATGACGTCGAGCAGGTTGTCCGCCGCAAACACGATCGGAAAGCGAAAGAGCCGTTTCACGCCCTCGCCGCGATCCTCCCCATACATGGCCATGACCTGGGTTGCGATCTCAGGCATGACGAAATCGCCGCGTCGCGCCGTGAAATACGGGACGTTGCGCGGTGTCAGCGGATTCTCGAGGTTCGGTACGGCCTCCTTGATCCGCTTCTCGATGGCGTCGAAGCTGTCGCCTGCGGCGAGGCCGCTGTCATAGAGGTCCCGCGCGATCTGGGACTTCTCCGCCGTTCTCGTGAGCACCTTGATACCCGGACGGATGGTGCCGCCAGTTTGAAATGCGAACCGGCGGGTGCCGAGAACGCTGGGGGCCGCCGGCAGGCCGGCCGGCGAAATCTTCATTACTGCACTTGTCATGACTCGCTCCTGATGGTTGCGAACAGCCGCAAGACCATCTTCGAACGAGACTTCGCGTCTTCAAGTACAGAGAAAAGGTGGTGCGCGGCGCGAAAAGGACGCCCGTACCGATCGCCATCGAGGCGCGAAGGCGCTTTGTGCTGCCTCCCCATCGGGCTGGAGGCGGTCCTTCATGGCTTCGCTACCACGCCGAGTAGAGCCGTTGGCCTAGCAGGCTGTTGAAATTCGATGTAGCGAGGCACATAAATGACAAACGCAAGTCAGTCGAAAATCGTAACCCTTTGAATTGCTACAACTGCCATATTGGATATTTGTGGAATCTCGCCGTTTGGCGTGCCGCAAAGGCGAATTTCATAGGCTTCATGAACCCGCGAGTCTGCGGAAGCTAAATCCCCGCTCCAACTATCGCGGGCGAACCGCAAACGCCTGACCTTCCGTCACCAGAACGCCCCAACGATCCCGAAGCTCCAGCACATAGCCCCCTGGCTTCGGCATCTGACCTGGTCCATACCAACAGACAAAAACCTCATCGAAGAGGTTTCTCCAAAGGGCGCGGCTCAGGTGGCAGTAGGACTGGTACCGGACAGTTCCATCGGAAGTCAGCAAGAGTTGGAAGTAGTCATCACTGACCTTCCCGTCGTAACGGATCGCCAGTCCAAATTGCCCTCCGTAAGCGTCTTCTTCGGGTCGCTGGCCACCGTACGTCCAGTTTGCGGTAACCGCGGATATCCGGTTCGCTGGGTATCCGGTGCCGTCCACCTCAGTGGTGACCCAAGTGTCCAGTACGCGAAAGGTGCGAACATTGATAGTCGGTGCCGGAGTTCCGGCTGTAACCGCGCCACGCTCTGGCGTGGCGACAGTGGCGGCAATAACCGCCAACGCAACCGTCAACGCCACGTCCTGGCCGCCTGCTTCCTCCCAGAACAGATCCGACTCACCGAGCAACCTGGGTGGAATCGAACCGTCGTAGTGCCGGATCCGTCTGCCCTGACCGACGATCTCATCGAAGCCGACATGCACCTCGCGCGATCCATCCAGTTCGAAATGATCGATTCTGGTTCCCCCGGCGCCAATCCGCGAGCGTCCGACGACTCGCCCCGAAGCGTTCACGTGCCTCAGAGTTGAACCCTCTCTGACAGTCTCTACAACCCCACTGCCACGCCCATCACGAACCAGAGCTCTGCTTCCGACCCGGGAGATGGAGCCTCTCGCCAAAGTCTTTCCCGACTCGACAATTGTGAACGCGATATGTCGCTCGGCCATCGCTGCAGGCACCGCACGCGACAGGGCTACCGCTCCAACTCTTGTGCCCAGTAGAACCTCGGCTGAACCAACACCGGCACTTCGCATCAACTGGGATCGAATCGCCAAGCCGGCGCATCCGCTCACGGCCACTGAAAGCGCCAATAGCCCAATCACCAAGCGAAGCCGGCTCACGTGGGCAACGAGCACTTCAATCCCTTCCCTGCAACTGGCTACCATACTGATCCTTGGCCGACAGCAAACACCCAGGTGCGCAACCTTGCCTTGATAAACAATAGCAGGGACGACGTTAGCAGGCTGTTTAAATTGGCCTTTGCGGCACGTCAAACGGCGAGATTCCACAAATATCCAATATGGCAGTTGTAGCAATTCAAAGGGTTACGATTTTCGACTGACTTGCGTTTGTCATTCATGTGCCTCGCTACATCGAATTTCAACAGCCTGCTTGAGCGTCGATCTTGCACTGCCTTCAACAGCATCGTTCGCTGCCTTCCCCGCCAGCACAGCGAAGTCGGGCAATCCCTTCAGCAGGATCGAACCCCAGCGCTTCGTCGTGATGCGCCTGTCAAGAATTGTCACGGTTCCGTAGTCATCGCCAGTTCGCAACAGACGGCCTACCGCCTGTTGCAGGCGCACGCTGGCCTCAGGCAGGGCGATTTCGACAAAGGGCGAGCGGCCGAGGCTGGTGATCCACTCCGCTCGGGCCTCCGCGAGCGGCGAATCCGGCACCGAAAACTGCAGCTTTGCGATGACTACGTTGGTGCAGTACTCACCCGGCAGATCCACGCCCTCGGCAAACGAGCTGAGGCCGAACACGATGGAGCTGCCGCCCTGGTCGATTGTCGCCTTGTGGCGTGCGATCATTTCCTTCTTCGGCATCTGCCCCTGCATCAAGATCCGCGCGCGCATGTCCTCGGTCAGCAAGCCATGTACCTCGCGCATTTGTCGCCCGCTGGCGAACAACACAAGGCTTCCGCGGGTGCTCAGCAGCTTCGGCAGTATCCCGGCGATCTCATACGTGTGCGCCGTCGCCTCCTTTGGGTCGGACTTCATCGGCGGCAGGATCAGTCGCGCCTTGCTTCGATAATCAAACGGCGAATCCACCTTCAGCGTCCGTACGTTCGGATACACAGCCAGGCCCGCCTGATTCAAGTACGGCGTGAATGAGTCGCAGGATGCAAGCGTCGCCGATGTCACGACGACTGCGCTAGCCCGGTTCCACAAGAGGCGGCGCAGTTTATCCGCACCGCTGATCGGCGAGGCGCAGACCAGATAGTCGTGGCTGCCCTTCTCGCCTGTGCGTTCGATCCACCGCGCGTTCGGTGCGCCTTGCGGCTTGTCGTCGGCCAGCATCAGCGTCCAGGTATCGACCAGGTTCTCGAGCTTCGACGCAAAGAATCCCAGTTCCGAGATCAGGCGCGTAACCAATGTCGGATCGGCGTTGGCCTTTTCGAACATCCGCTCGCGAACCAGCGCAACCGTCTCCTGCAAGTCGGTCGCGCGCGCGAGAATATTGATGCCTGGATCGCGGGTCCAGTCGGGGATGACGCCGTTCTTGAAGCGCCGGACGGGCTTTTCGTCGAACGCGCCAGTCCTGTCGAGCGCGCGGTGCAGCGTGTCGAGATCCGCCGACAGATCCTGGCAGCGAGCCCGCGCCCCGCGATACAGCTCATGATCGAGTTGCAGCCCGAGCACGATGTCACGCATGCAATCGCTGAGTCCGCGCAGCCACTCCACGCCGCCCTTGAGGGCGTGTCGACCGGCAAATTGCTCGACCACTTTGGCCACCAGCGAGTGCCCCTCGTCAAACACGAAAAAGGCGTCACCAGCATCCGGCAGTACGCCGCGCCCCTCCATCTGCAGCGCGGCGAGCACGAGGTCGTGGTTGGCAATGATCAGGTCTACTTCATTTAGCCGCTGTCGCGCTGCGTAAAACGGGCACTGCGAGAACTGCGGGCAGCGGTTCCCGGCACAGCCCTGGCGGTCGGTGGTCAGTTGCTGCCAGACGTCCTCAGATACGGGCACCTTCAGTTCGTCGCGATCGCCGTTCCATGTGCCGCGGTGGAAGTTCTCCGCCAAACTGATCAGTTGGCGCAGGCTCTCCGGCCGTTCGTCCGGTTTGGATGATTCCGTTGCGTTGGCTTCGTGCAGTGCGAGATCGCCCTGGCGTTGATCTTCCAGCGTCGCGAACAGCTTGGCAGAGCAGGCGTAGCGTCGCCTGCCCTTTGCAACGGCGAAGGTGAAATCGAACGGCAGCAGCCGTTGCAGGGTGGGAATGTCCTTGTCGCTGTACTGGTGCTGGAGTGCGATTGTCGAACTCGAGATGACCAATCGCTTGCCACGGGATTTGGCCATCACCAGTGCCGGCACCGCGCCGGCGATGCTCTTGCCGGTCCCGGTGCCGCACTGACATACTGCAATGTTCGCGCCGGTCGTTCCGCCATCGTCTTCCTGCCTGCAACTAGCGAGCGCATTCGCGACAGCAGCGACCATGGCGAGTTGCGCCTTGCGGGTCTGGAATCCCGGCAACCCCTCGCGCAATAACCTCATGCACGTCGAGATCTGTGTTCTTTCCCTTTCGGTGACCATAGATCGATGTTATGAATACTGTCGCCAGCCTCAAGCAGCGTTGCGTGCCGGCAATTCCCACCCCCACTCATCCCGCGGTTCGCTCGAAGAAGAGCGTAGCGCGAAGCGTCGCCAACAGAGCACGCGCCTCGATTTCGGCTATTTATTGCGGGTTTCCGGATTATCCGGTGGACGGGTTCGGATTCAGCAGCCTTCAGCGCGGTCAGCCTATGCCTGCTTTACTCCGTGTCCTGCCACTCGGGTTCAGCGTGGCCGGATGGCTCTGACCAGGCAGCGCCGACGCTGGCATGCGCTCCGGAACGACGGTTTCTCGCCGAGGGTTTCGCCGCGCCCATTGGTGAGCTTCGAGCCGATACTCGGCTCCTTTGCCCAGCTTGGTATAAGCCCCCAGCGCAAGAGGGTGAGTTCAGGTCCACGGTCTCGATGAACGCGGTAGACCGGCAAACGTCGCGTCGGCGCAGCGTTGTAGTGCGGGGGAAACTCGAGCTTCCGACCAGGGAAATCCAGTTGGTCGAAGTCTTGCGTCTCCGGCCGGTGGCGCGATTTTGGACCGTAGATTACGTAGCGTCCGCACATCTGCGCACTATCGGCTATGGGAGTGGTCTAGCGCAATGGAACCGGCCGCGAAACACGGCGCGTTTCCACTACCCGCGCCGCCGGCTCCGAAAAATCCGCATCTCCACCCCACGTCGCTGCATTCCGCCGACCAGCCACGCAACAACCCACGCTCCCAGCGGCGCGACCACCAAGCCATCAACCGGCCGCCCGGCCCCGATGCCAACAAGGGTGTCCCAAGCGTCCGCCGACCCAACCGCCCACCGTTGGCCAAACACCGCCAAGTCTGTCGCGAGCATGCTCGCGAACGTCCCCGAAAAGCACACCGACCGGCTCGCCACCCGGTATCTGCCAGCAATCAAGTACGCTATGGGAAAAAGCGGTAGGGCATAGACGCCGTAGGGGTCCGGCGCCAGGCCGAGCAGAGGGCGAATACTGGTGTAGGCGGACGCTACCGAAAATAGCGTCGCCACAAGCCAAATGCCCAGGTTCGCCAGAGTTTCGGGCCGATGGCGCAGCGCAACGATGACGGCGAGCGTTGCGGGCAACGCGACCGCGTACCAGAAGTGTGGCTGTGACCACCAGCTTTGAAGGCCTGCCATCAAATTTGTCGCTCCGCCCGTCATAGCCCTTCAACAGGCTATCATTTGCGCCGTTACCTCTATGTGGTCCATGGACAAATTGTGCTGACACCCATGAAACGCAGTCGCCTATCGGAGGTTGGAAGCGGGCAATCGGGCTTCACCCTAGTCGAAATCGCCGTGGTTCTGCTGATTGCTGCCGTTCTGGTGGGCTTGGGACTGTCGGCCGTTGGCGCGCTTCAACTGAATCTCGGCGCATCGAACACAGCGAAGAAGCAGGAAACGCTCAAGTCAGCGCTCATCGCATACATTCGGAGCAATAAGCGATTGCCTTGCCCTGACCGGGATTTTGCGGCGCCGGATGGCGTCGAGAACCGGACTGCGACCACAGGGGCTCCGCCGGTTCCCGACGTTACGAAGGCCTGTTCCGGAGACGCTGGCTTGGTTCCCTATCTCACGCTTGGCCTGCCACGCGAGGCGGCCGTCGATGGCTACGACAATCTGTTCTCGTACTTCATCTCGAACGACATTCGACCGACAGCGGAACCGAACAAAGATTGGACGCTTACTTTCAATCCGATAACCGGCGTCCGCGGGCTGACGGCCGGAAATGTCGGGAAGATACAAGTGGCCGGAGAGGGCGGTCAGGCGCTAACAAGTCTTGCGAATCCAGAATCGTTGGCTGTCGTCGTTATCGTTTCTCACGGCGCCAATGGCCGAGGCGCGAGGACTCTGAAGGGAACAACGAATGTTGCGCCGGACGCCGGAACGAACGAGGCTGACAATGCGGCCGGTTCGGCGACGACAACTTTGCATCAGCGCCCGCCAACTGACAACGCGGATGCGACCGGCGGCGCATTTGACGACATAACACTGGTCTTGCGTGCTGCTGACCTGCTGGGACCGCTCTTTTCCGAAGGGTCAATGAAGCCCGCTATCGCCCAAACCCAAGAGCAGCTGAACGCGATTCGAGATTATGCGGTTTCCAGTTCCGCCCAAGCTTGCCAAGCGCCGGCCTTCGTAACCCTCGCGGGTGTATTCCCTCCTGCACAGTTCTACGATGGATGGGGCAATGCGGTGACGTATACGCAGGGGGGTTCCTTGGTTGGCGCCCCTCTTGTGACGGCAATGTTTACTCTTAGCGCCACCAACCCTGTTGGTGGTCCGGTCATCGGTCCCTCGGGAAGCAGTTCCGGCCAAGTATTCAAGGGGTCGTATCCGATGGTCGTCACGGCATGCCCATGAGGGAAAAAGGACGGTCCAAGGCTCAGGAAGCGGGATTCACAATCGCAGAACTGGCGATTGTCGTTGTCATCATTGCGCTCCTTCTAGCCTTTGTCCTGAAGGGCCAGGGCTTCATTGACAGCGCCAGGTCGACAGACGTGGTGACGAGCGCGAAGGACCTTTCTACTGCCGTATCAGAGTTCAAGTCGCGCTACCACTTTCTCCCGGGCGATTTGCCAAATGCGTCCGCCGACATCTCGGGGATTGCCGTCGGTTCAGCGTGCGATATCACCAATACCACGGCCAATGTCGGAAATGGCCGAATCGACACGGCCACAGAAATCGGGTGTGTCAGCCAGCACCTGCTTGCTGCTGACCTGGTTTCCAAGGTTGCGCCAGACGGCTCTTTCAATGGCGCCTACGGACGCGTGTGGGTAATGAGCCGCGAGGCCTCGCTGAATACCGCTGTTACCCAATGCAATCAGGCGTCGGGCACCGGTGTCGCACTACTGGGCACGACGATCGAAATGAGGCCAACGGTGGCCGTCTTCGAGCGCGTTCCATCTGACGTTGCCCAGAAGATTGATTCCGAATTTGACGATGGAATTGCGACCAGGGGAACTATCCGTGGTTCGGTCGTCTATGCGCCCGGCTCGACTATCGCCTGCTTCGGCATGCCGGTGTACTGAGCTTATCCAGCGGCAAACCAGCGTGACGTGACGCTGCAGCTCCCCTCCGGCTCGGGCTCCCCAGCCGGAAATCGACCGCTCGATAAACGACTTAGGAATCAGTGTGCGTGGGAATCCGACCGCTTCAAGGACACGTCATTGATGAGTTGCGCAGCATCCTTCGGTCTCCTGCCGTTCCTACTATCAGGTTTCTCAGCTTCGATGCATACGTGTGCGCTCGAGATACCTCTGCCTGAATCGACCAATGCCAAACGCGGAGTTTGCTCAGCTCAGGACGCCCCGGCTAAGTTGTAGGCACCCATCAAGGGTTTGCGCCCGCCGTGACGACGGGCTATCCCGTGGTCGAATCGGCCGCGACTGCATTCTGTGCGGAACGCGCCTGGTACCGGCGCACGGGGGGCAGCGCGGGAATGCCCTCCTCCGTTTTCCACATCCACGCGCTGTGGCCAGCCTTCACGATCGCCACGGTCTTCACGGTTTGATCCTTCGCGTCGGCTAGCGGGCTGACGATGTGCAACGGGTAGTCGCTGCCGTCTTCGGCTCGGGCGTCGAGCAGCAGGAAGTTAGCGAAGGCTGCGGCACTCGGTGCGTCGTATTGGAGCGGCTTGATGAACGTTCGCTGTTCCTGCTGGAGCTTGTCGAGCAGCGGTAACTCGAAGGTGCCGTTGATGGGCAGGTATTGGTCCGACACGAGCATCATCGACAGCCGGTCGACCTGATAGATGCCCTCCTGTTTTGCATAGATCACCGCTGCCATGAGCACCTTCGGCTTATGCGCTACGTCGGCTTCGCGTGCCTCGATGATCGGTCCATAGACACGCTCGACGCGGCTCCACGCTTTCTCTTCCATGTGAAGCGGCGTGTCCGGCATGTGCTTGACGAAGATTTTTCGGCCAATGGAACCGTCCTTCACTTCCTTGAACTCGCCGATGATCAGCGCAAACGGGAACTCCATGCCCTCCTTAGTCGAATTCAGGAATGCCAGCTTTTCCCGGCGCCGCGCGGCGATCTCGTCCTTGCGATCGGCGTTGAACGGTTCCGGGATGTAGAGACGCCGACTCAGCGGCTCGCCTTGGACCACGACGTGTTCGGCCGCTTCGCCCAGGTACTTGCACAGCACGCCCTGATTGCGCGTGCCGCCCATGTTCGGGTACCAGCGATTGAATCGCGCATATTCGTAGAGCAGGTGCAGGACCGCCTGCAGACTGACCCGCTTCTTTGCCGTATGGACGTCTTTCGGTGGCGTTGGCTCGCCGCGTGGAATCGCCCTGCCCGTGCTTTTTGACATGGCGAAGCCGATGTGAAGTTCGAGCAGCTCGGGCGATTTCTCGACGATGCCATCCCCCATCAGCGCACCACGCCCCGATACGCTCGGGCTCGGCTCGTAGTCCGTGCAGGTCGGGTGGTGCTGGCCACCCGTGCCGGGCATGCGAGCCAGGCAATACCCGGACGGCCGTCGAGAGATGTACAAATCCACGCCGCCTTCCACGCATAGGCAGCGCGGCCGCTCCGGGGTGCCGTAGATCAGATCCAGCGCGGTTTCGAGCTCCGGATCGCTCAAATCGAACTGTCTTCCCTTGACGAATACGCGTTGCGGCATGAAGCTGACTCCCGATGGTGGCTAGGTGTCCTGGTCGCGAGGCCGTTCCGGCGTTGGCACGATTTCATCGAACAGCTCGGATAGGCTTTTGGTTCGCGCCGGCGGAATATCGAGCAGTTCGCGGACCGTCTTGCGATCCTTGATGCCCAAGACCTCGCCGATTTCATCGTCGGTGGCGCCACGTTGGTGCAGCCGATTGGCCAGCGTGCGGCGTAGCGTGTTGGTGCACAATCCTTTTATGCCTGAAAGCCGAAAGATGCGTCGGCATGCCTCCAACATTCCCCGACCCCGAGACCGCGCGCCGTCCTGGCCGATCGTTTGCTCAATTTCATAGGCTTGTCCGCTCGAGTCGAGGAAGAACATGCTTTCGGGATCAAGGCGGTGATAGCTCGCCGAGTCCGTCGTGCCATGTTGAAGTCTGACCCGAAAGCGCACGTAGTCCGCCAGAGCCAAGCGAACGGTCTGACTGCGCAAGTAGAGCGGGCGAGAAACACCGCAGATTGCCGCTGCCGCCGGCAGCGTGCTTTCGATGCGGATCGAGCCGTCAGGCGCCACCATGTCGCGCACGGTCAGGCGCGCAAGTTCCAGCGGCTTCGCGCCGGTCGCCAGCAGGGCATAGAACAAGGCGATCGGAGGGGACGACAACTTGATGCCGCTGTGTACCCGTCTGACGACCTCATGAACTTCGTCGTGCGTAAGCGGTGTCCGACGCTTGGTGCTGGCGGCGGTAACATCGTTTGCGCGACTCGGCCTCGTCACGGTTTTCAGCAATGGCTTGGCCAAGCTTGTGGTGATCGGCGCCCCGTCACCGGACGGTTGATCGTGTTCGGGCTTGCGCCTGCTCGCCTGGGTTGCACTGCGCATCGCGTGATCTCCTTGCTAAGCTCAGATGGTTCCTGCTGGTGCGCCGATGGACCAGCCGAAAAAGCCCCAATTTTGTGCGGGTTTCGGCATCAGCCCCCTAGCCGATCGAGAAAATGCGGCAGATTGCACTCCGGTGAAGCGCGTATTTCTGCCGGCTGTGGCTTATGGCCATCCGGAATGGCGTGCTGACGTGGCGCGTTTACGGCAGTTCAATCCGTAGCGTCTTGTTGCTGCGCCACCCCGATGCGATACTGAATTTGAATTTCCGCCCTGGTCCTCCCGGACCTGTGGGTTTCCGGTTCAGTCCGGCGTAGCAGTCGTCACCTGCCCTCGAGTCTTCAGTCGGCTTCGCACGAAGCCGGTCGCTTCGTTGCCGGTGTATCCGGTGACGCTTTCATTGGTCCCGCGGGGAACATGCTTTCCCCGCCGGGGCGAGTCGTGTTCCCCGCTTTTTCTTTGGAGGAACACGAATGGCGAAAGTCATTTCCGCGAGTGATTGGTTGCCCGGGTTCGAGCCCGCGGCGCCGCAAGCCGCTATCCTGCCCGAAGTCGCATCAGTTGGTGCCGTGGTCTCTAACCTCGTCGAGACGCCCCTCGCGCTCGAACCGGCAGCAACGGAGATCGCCTCCGCCAGCGCCGACGTCGCCGCAAACGACACAGATGAGCGTGACGTCTGCGAGGCGGCTGGTTCGCCAGCGTCCCCTGTGCAGCCGTGGCGCCCGGATATCGTCGTCAGTCCGGCCGTCGTACGTCAGCCCTGGCCGGTGCTGGATCCGCAGGTCATTGGCGGCACGTTTTCGGGCGCAAAGAAGTTCAACGCCAACGTCGCCGCCATCCAGTTGCTGCGTACGTTGGAGGCGGAGAAACGCCCGCCCACCGATACCGAGCGCAATTGCTTGCATCACTACACCGGGTGGGGAAGCCTTCCCGGGGCATTCAATCTCGATCATGAAGATTCAACCTGGGTCGAGCGCGCGCTGTGCCTTCAGTCGTTGTTGGACGAAGAGGCGTATGTGTCGTGCCGGGCGAGCGTCAACAACTCGCACTACACGTCCGCTACGGTCGTTCGCGCAATCTGGGATGCAGTAGGACGGTTCGGCTTTGCCGGTGGGCATGTCATCGAGCCCAGCGCCGGTGTCGGCTACTTTGTCGGGTTGATGCCGACCGATATGGTGCGCGAAAGCCCCCTAACGGCGGTCGAAATCGATGGAGTGTCCGGCCGCATCCTTCGGGCCTTGTATGAGCCCTACGGTGCGGACATCCGTATCGCGCCGCTGGAGAAGTGCCCATTGCCCGATGCGTGGTTCGATCTGGCGATCGGCAACGTCCCCTTCGGCGACTATCCGGTGTCGGACCTCGCGCACCGTCCGTATGCACGGTTCGCAATCCACAACTACTGCATCGGTAAGTCGATCGACCTCGTGCGACCGGGCGGGCTCATCTGCCTGATCACCTCGGCCTTCACGATGGACGGGTGGGACCAGTCGGTGCGTTCCTACATCGCATCGCAGGCGCATCTGCTCGGCGCGATCCGGTTGCCGTCGGGAACATTCGATGCGATCGCCGGCACCGACGTGCAGACGGACATTCTGTTCTTGAAGAAGCGCACTGTCGGCGAGACGCCGGCGGCCGACTGGCTGGGTAAGACAAAGGTGCCCCAGGCACTGATGGCGACGCGTGCGTACGGCGATCTCTACATCAACACCTACTACGCCGCGAAACCGCACATGGTCATCGGCAAGGTCGACAAGCAGAGCCGTGGCTACGACAAGGTCGAAACCACCGTATTCTCGGGCGATCTCGAGCCGGCCCTGACGGCGTGTGTGGCTGCGTTGCCGGAAGACTGCTACCAGCCGCAAGCGCGCTCCAAGGCGGTGGCAAAGGATGTCGTGCCCGAGGTCCCCGATTCGTGGAAACAGGGCAGTTACCGCGTCCACAACGCAAGAATCGTCCGCTATCTCGGCCGTGAGCTGGTTGATGTGCATGACGACCTCAATCAGCCGCAGAGAACGCGGATCGCCGGCCTCATCGCGATACGCGACTGCACGCGAGATCTGTTGCAGGCGCAGTTGGAGGATGGCGACAGCGATGGTGTGACCGAGCTGCGCGGCCGCCTCAATGAGCTTTACGACCGTTATGTTGCAAAACACGGTTGGTTGTCCTCGCGCGCGAACCTCCGTGCGATGCGGGGTGATCCGGAACTGCCGCTGTTGATCAGTCTGGAGCATTTCGACGACGAGGACCAGGTCGCGACGAAGGCCGCGATCTTTTCGCGCAACACCCTGCGTCGGGTCGAGGAGCCGAAGTCTGTTGCGACTCCTGAAGAAGCCTTGGTGGCGTCGATGGCATGGCGTGGTCGCGTGGATCCGCAGTACATGGCGCGCCTGCTGCAAAGCGAAGCCGACCTGGTGATGGAACATCTCGAAGCCGACGGGCGAGTCTTTCTCGATCCGGTGTCCGAGGTGTACGAGACGGCCGACGAGTATCTGAGCGGGAATGTCCGCAAGAAGCTCGCGCAGGCTGTCGCCAGCGGAGCGCGCTGTCATCGGAACGTCATGGCGCTGGACCAGGTGGTCCCGCGGGATCTCGACGCCGGCTTGATCGTGGCGCGCCTGGGTGCCGTGTGGATTCCTGCTATCGATGTCGAGGCCTTCGCCCGCCATCTGTTCGGCGACGACGAGGTGAGGATTGTCTATTCGGCCGATGCGGGCGCCTGGGACGCTTCCTATAACGACTGGCGCTTTCGCCAGAACGTCAAGGCAACCCAAGAGTTCGGCACCGCGCGCATGCACGGCATGGAACTCGTGGTGGATGCGCTCAACGGGCAGGCTCCGACGGTTCGCGACAAGGATCCGCAATCTGACCGTTACATCGTTAACCGCAAGGAAACGCTTGCGGCGCGCGAAAAGCTGGACACGATCAATCAGCGGTTCTGCACCTGGATTTTCGAGGATGTAGAGCGGCGCGAGAGGCTCACCCGCCTCTACAACGATCTATTCAACTCGACGCGTGCGCGCCAGTTCGACGGCAGTTATCTGAGCTTGCCGGGGTTCTCGGGCTGTATCACGCCCTACCCTCACACGCTCAACGGCGTGGCGCGCATCCTGCAAAGGGGCAACACGCTGATCGGCCACAGTGTCGGCAGCGGCAAGACTTCGCTCGCCGCCATCGCGGCGATGGAGTTGCGCCGTCTCGGCCTGGCCCGCAAGCCGTGCCATGTGGTGCCCAACAATTGCCTGATGCAGTACGCGGCCGAGTTTCAGCGGCTGTACCCGACTGCGTCGCTCTTGATACTTGGCAAGGAAGACCTGGAAAAGTCGAAGCGAAAGGAGTTCTTGGCGCGCGTTGCGACCGGCGAGTGGGATTCAGTGATCATCGCCCATTCGAGTTTCGAGCTGATCGCAATGAGCCCGGACTACGTGAAGCGCGCGATCGGCGAGATCATCGTCGAGATCGAGATGGTGATACGCGCCCACTCGAAGGAACGCGGCAACCGCATTGTGAAGCAGCTGGAGTCGATGAAGAAGAAGTGGAAGGCGCGTCTGGAAGAACTCGCGGCCGAGGAGACGAAGGACGACCTGATTACCTTCGAGAGCCTTGGCGTGGATTATGTCATCGTAGACGAGGCGCACTATTACAAAAACATATTCACTTTTTCGAAACTGCCCAGGATACCGGGCATGCCGAACGCGAATAGCATGCGCTCTTTTGATATGTGGCTCAAGACCCGCTACATGATGGAGCTGCACGGTGGCCAGCAGCGCGGTGTCGTGTTCATGACCGCCACATTCATCTGCAACACGGTCGCGGAGATCCATGCGATGCAACGCTTCCTGCAGCCGCAGCGTTTGGAGGAGCTGGGATTGCAGACATTCGATGCGTGGGTGTCCACGTTCGGCGAGGTCGTCAGTTGTCTCGAACTGAGTCCCGAAGGAAAGGGCTACCGGCTGGCTTCGCGCCTTGCCCGGTTCAACAACGTCCCGGAACTGATGGCCCTATTCACCGAGGTAGCCGACATACAGACCGACGACATGCTGAAGCTGCCCAAGCCGGCAGTCGAAGGCGGCAAGCCGCGGGTGGTGGTGGTACCGTCGTCCGACAGGCTGACGCAGTACGTCGAGGGTCTGGTGAAACGTGCCGAGAGTATCCGGCGCGGTTTGGTTCCACCGGATGAAGACAATATGCTTTCGGTCACCAACGACGGACGGAAGGCAGCCCTCGACATTCGCATCGTGTTTCCGCGCTGGCCAGCCGAGCCGGATTCGAAGATCAACGCCTGCGTGCGGGAAGTCTTCCAGATCTGGCAGGAGACTGCCGCGGAACGGTCGACCCAGCTTGTCTTTTGTGATTTTTCGACCCCGAAGGCCGGGGAGAGAAAGGAGTTCTGTGTCTATGATGAAATTCGCGACAAGCTGATCGCACTTGGTATTCCGAGTCACGAGATACGCTATGTCCATGAGGCGAACACCGATGCACAGAAAATCGCGCTGTTTAGGTTGGTGCGCGAAGGCAAGGTGCGCGTACTGATGGGAACAACGGAGCGCATGGGCGTTGGTACCAACGTGCAGGACCGTGCCATCGCTGCGCACATGCTGACGACGCCATGGCGGCCGGATCAGATGGAGCAGGCAGACGGTCGCATCGTCCGCCCGGGCAATCGCAACAAGGTGGTGAAATTGCTCCGCTACGTGCGCGAAGGCAGCTTCGACAGCTACCAGAACCAGATCTTGGAAACAAAGGCGCGGTTCATCGCGCAGGTGCTCAGTGGCAACAAGGGCATTCGTTCGATCGAGGATGTCCAGATGGCCGCGCTGACCTATGCCGAAGTGAAGGCACTGGCCAGCGGCAATCCGCTGGTCATCGAGAAGGCCGCGGTCGACGCCGAAGTGACGAAGTTGTCTACGTTGTTCTCGCTGTGGCAGGAACAGCGGTGGCGGAACGAGGCCGAGATCGCGCGCATGCCCGCACGTATCGAGAGCCACCAAGCCTCGATCGTCAGGTACGAGGAAGACAAAGCACGCGCTCGTGAGGTGTCGCTCGACCAGTTCGTCGTCACGCTGCATGGCCGCCAATACCACGGCGGCGAGGCGGCTGGCGATGCCCTGCGCAAACTGGTGATCACCACACGTGATCGAGCAGCGGCGGCAACGAATCGGATCAACGACATCGTCGGCGAGTTCGCAGGGTTCCCCCTGGGCGTAGTCGGTGCTCGCGGTATGCAGGCGGAAGCCAATCTGTATCTGCAGGGCCACTTCGCCTACCACGCGGCACCGTACGTACAGGGGCCTTCGCTGGTGGCCGGATTGCTCGAAGCGCGGTATGACGTGTCAAAGCGTTGTGTGGAAGCGCGGCAGGCACTGGCAGGCTGCGAGACGCGTCGCGCCGATCTGGAAGGCGAGTTGTCCCGACCGTTTGAGCATGAGGCACGGCTGACACTGTTGCTGACACGCCAGCGCGAACTGGACACGCTGCTCGACCTCGATAAGGGTAACGACGGCGGGATGGATCAGCAGGCGGCTTGAACTTGCACTCGATTGCGCCCCCGCGGAATTGCGGGGGCGCTCTTTTTTTGCCCTCTGTTGGCCTATTCGATTTCCTCAATCATCTGATCCCCATACGATTCAGGATCAGTACGCTGGTCATATCTTGGTAGGTATCGGACCTATGGGTTCTCCTTGTGCCGCGAGCGCCACGCCGGCGCGAAGCCGGCGCCTCCATTGCGGCTCTGCAGTCGATTGCGTTAGTCGGACTTCCAACGGATTCGGAACTCAATGGACGGTTTCTTGAAAGGTGTCAGATCCACCCCAGCGAGAAACGCCTGCGTCACCTTCTCCCAGTCAGTATTCAGCTTCGGCTTGAACTCCGCGATCCAGTTCGACCCCTCGACGTTGCTACCCGCCGCCCGTTCCTTCGCCCGTTCGTGGATTCGCTTCTGTTCCTTGTCGATCAAGTCGCGCAAATCGTTGAGTTGCAGCCAGCGCATTGCGCAGCCTTCAACGGAATCCGGTACCGGTTCCCCGAAACGGAACGGCAGACGGGTCGACAGCGATTCCGCCAATTCCTCGAGGTTTCCGCGCAGATGCGGATAGATCGCAGCCAGCAAGACGCAATCGATCAGCGCCCCATGAACGCTGCGGGCCGATCGATCGACACTGTAGTGATCACACAGGCTGTCCAGCTTGTGCTTTCTGCCAGGCAGCACCTGCCTTGCGATCTTCAAGGTGTCGATGACTACGCAGACCATGTTGCCGAACGCTTTCGTCTTGAGGCGCTGCAGTTCGGCGGTCAGAAGTGCGGTGTCGTAGTTCGCGTTGTGGATTACGCACGCTGTGCCAGCAAGGAATGCAGCGAGCTGTGGCAGGACGTCCTTGAACTTCGGCGACCCTGCGACGTCTTGATCCGAAATGCCATGAATGGCCGTGCATTCGGCAGGGATCGGGCAACCTGGATTGACCAGGGTATGAAAGTGCTGCCCGGTGGTACCGGTTGCAGGATCGAACTCGACGACCGCGATCTCGACGATCCTCGATCTCTTCGGGTCGAGGCCGGTCGATTCCGTGTCGAGAACCACGTGCCGCAGTGCAGAGCAGCCGAGCACATCCTGCATGCCGGCGATCGCTGCGGCGCTGCTGCCGAACTCATTTGCCGCGTGATGGCTGTCCGTGTTTCCGACCGGAGGCAGTTCTTCCGGCAACAATACGGCGGCAGAGGGTTCGCCATGGGAAGTCCCATGAACGTGCGCTGTCGCCAGGGCTGAGGCGTTTTCACTCATCATTTGCTCCTGAAATTGCGCGGTGCATCGCCCTCGCGGGCATAAGACCCGCGCGGGGTTTGGACAGTACCGATGACATCGGTAATAGGGGGCTCGTGCAGCCCGTTCGGGCCGCGAACGAAAATCGAACGGTGCGATATGCGCGTTGCCGCGCGTACTACCAGAAGACTCTAGGGCTGCGGTGCCTGAAGTGGTCGCGGCAGCTCACGACCTGTGCCCATCGACAGGGCGGGCGGCACCGAGGCGCCGCCGGATCAGGATGCGACGAGATTAGCCAATCCCGTCCGTGCTTGCAATCGGATTGGCCTGAAAACCACGGGGTTGTCGATCGAATTGGCAAACGGCGCGGGCAATCGGGGGCGTTTCGCTTGCTCGTATCCGGGTGTGTGCGCTATTCACCCTGCTATCGAAGAGTCCGCCAAAGGACTCCGACCAGAACGATCTCTCTCGGTTCGGGAAGTAGTACGCGGCACCATCGGAACTGATAACGCAGGCCTGGATCGGAGACGGGCCGCTGTGGCTGATGAAACCGAACCTGACCACGGGGTCTCGAGCCTCGCCCAGGGTTCTGGGTCAGGAACTGGATGCCAAAGATCGATGGGCCCCAAGTGGTCTACCTCTCACATGACGATCGATGACCATCGGCATAGGCCGACCATGCAAACGGGGCATGACGAAATCGGGGTGGCGGGGTCTGAGCGAAAGGGAGAGGCGACCAAACCATTGATCAACTCGATTGGATCAGTTCCGATAGGCAGGCCGTAGCACACTGAGTGGCCAGGGCGACGGCCCGTGCCGCTCGGCAATTCAATCGCATACGGATCCAATGACAGTCCACGAGGCTCCCCGGGCACCGCTGCCGAATGATCAGTTGCTGCGCTGCGCCTTCCGCCATTCCCAAGGTGGAAGTGGCGAGGGATCGAACCAGAGTCCACGGCGATTTTGTCGCGCATCCATTTCCAACTCGCGCAGTGCAGGATCACGCGCATATTGCAGGTAGACCCAGGCCATGCCTCGGCGTACCTGCTCCGCATTCACATCTCGCCCGCCGATGAATGCCGTTCCGATTGTTCGACCGTAGCGATCTTGGCCGTGCGTCACGACACGTGCAGTTTTGCGAAAAGTGAGGTCGCCCAACGACTGCCGCGATTGCTGGCCGAAAGGCTGGCGCTTCTCCGGTGCATCGATCTGATCCAGTCGGATCACAACCTGTCGCTGATCAACGAGGATCTTCAGGGTGTCGCCATCCGAAATGCCGATTACCTCGCCGATGAGTTCCGCCGCGCATGCGAGCGTGGAGGCAAACAGCGATACTGAAAACACGAGGGCGGCAAGGATGGATCCTTTCATAGATGACAGTTTAGGTCATTTGCATTCGAATGACGTGAAAACCGCAACCGCGGATGAAACTTTCCCCTACCGATTTGGGATTAATTGTTGGCGGAATACTTGATTTGGGTCGTGTGCGTGCTATTGTCCATGTATAACCAACGACATAGGAGTGACCATGGCAAAAAGGACCCCAACACTCGCCAACCCGAAGGACTTGCGGACTGCGACGGGGGCGAACCAGAGCGATTTCTGGAAGCGTTTTGGCGTGACCCAGAGCGGCGGAAGTCGCTATGAAAGCGGCCGCAATATGCCGACCCCATTGAAGGTTCTGGTGCAGGCCAACATCGACGGCATCATTGATGAGGCTACACTCGCGAAGTTGGTCAAAAAGGTCGGCGCAAGGTCTGCAAAGACAGCCTAAATGTGCGGGATGTCGTGATCCGCGGCGTCCCGCATCGACTTGCCGCGTTTGAAGTGCACGGCACGCTTCTCGGGCACCGACACCGGTCACCTGTCTTCGGGTTTCTGCCGATCCGTGCAGATCTCGTGACGATGCCAAACGAACCAAAGTCGCGTATCTCGATCCTGCCGCCCGCCACGAGCTGCAGGCTGATCGAATGCAATAATTGATCGACAGCCGAATGGCAGTCGTCGATCGTGAGCTCAGGGTGCCGGTGTGCCAGGCGGGCGACGAGTTCGGATTTCACCATGACCGCGATGGTAGCCTCCCGGCGATTGAGCCATATATTCGAGGAGGATCGTTGTCTCGCGCGTGCTACCGGCGAGCTGGGCCAAGATGCCTGAGGCAAGGGCAGGCGCGTGGCGATTTGCCGCTCCGACCGCAATCGAGAAATCACATGGGTTCGGCTAATATTGCCGATGTGCAATCAATATGTCTCGCCTGACCAAGTGGCCATCGAGCGCTTCTGGCACGTCGACCAGCACAAGCCTTGGCGCGGAGAAAGCGAGATCTTTCGTGATGCCAAACTCAATGATGAAGGATTGGCTCGATGCGACGACTAGACCGAATTTGACTGGTGGGATATTGGACATGCACTTGTCACGCCCTCATGCCGCTATCGATGCGTTCAATCTGTCGTTTCACCAATGGATTGGAAAGGAAGCGTTGTGCCCACCTACTTGCGACTGTCTCCAATACTTCGTCGAATGACCACAGACAGCTCCGATCTGCTGTTCGCCACTGAAGTCGTACCTTATCTCATAGATGTTTGGCTGACCGACTATGCGCGTGCAACCGGAGGAGGCCGCGACATCGTCGAAACAACGGCGGCCAAATTCTCGTATTTGTTTGATATTTCGTCCGAGCGATTGGTTGCAGCTTGGGGGCTGAGTGAGGGACGCCACGGTGCACCCCGTGATCACAGCAGAATGGCGGGACACCCTCTGAGCGCGGGGCCCATGTACCACCGCGGCCACGCAATTCCGCACACCCTCGGAGGACCGACAGATATCAATCTCGTCCCCCAGCGCGGAGCAGTGAACATCGGTCCGTTTCGTGCATTGGAACGTGAGGCCGTAGCAACTCCGGGCTCCCTCTACTTCACCTATTGGATCTATGCACGGTCGTCGGGCCAATTGCCCGTTAGCGTCGAACAAGGGTTGTTGATTCCCGGAAAAACGCCGCACATTCGAATCCATCCGAACTAGAATGTGGCCCGCATTTGCGGATTTACGTTAGATGAGTCTTCATGACGGATTCTTAGGAAGGTAGCGCCACTAAAGGACGCAGTCGTAGCAGCACTATTCGTTGATTGCGCATTCCACTTGACTTGACCAGCATGTCCGACAACTTGACCACCCGGACCGTGCACGATGATCGGAAAAGGCAACGACCCGCCTTCAGCCCTTCTTGAATAACCGAAGTCGCGTCAGCAGCAGCTATGTGCTCCGTTGGCGACGCAAAGAGCGTAGCTCGAAGCGTCGCCAACAGAGCACGCGCCACGATTTCGACTATTTATTGCGGGTTTCCGGATCATCCGGTGGACGCGTTCGGATTCAGCAGCCTGCAGCGCGGTCAGCCTATGCCGCTTTACTCAGTTTCCTGCCACTCGGGTTCAGCGTGGCCGGATGGCTCTTGCCGACCCCAAGCCGAAGTCCAATGGGGCGAGAAGCTGACATTCGGTGCTCCCTATTGGTCACCTACTCCAGCGCGATGTTAGGCAAGCGTCGGCGGGTAGCGCATACAAAATTCATCTTGGACGCGTACGAAGTGCTCTGACGACTTTCAGGGACCCAACGTAAGCGTCCAACCCGCCCACATGGCCGAGTCAGGCTGAAGTGGCGAGGATAGTGTCCACGCGAATTTGGTGGACACATGTACGCGAATCTCATCAAGGCACCCAAGCGCCATGGTCGTCGTCGGCACGCCGAGGAGTTCAAGCGTCAGGTGATTGCGGCGTGTTTGCAGCCGGGTATCTCGATCGCGGCGGTAGCGTTGGCCAATGGCCTCAACGCCAATCTGTTGCGCCGCTGGGTCAAGGAGCATCGTGAGGCGCAGCCGGCCGGGCACGATGCCGCGGAAGACACGCCATTCGATGTTCGCCCACCGACCTTGGTGCCGGTCACGGTCTCTTCGCCCGAGCTCGAGCCCAGCGGCGAGATCAAGATCGAAATTCATCGCCAACAAGCGGTCATTGAAATTACCTGGCCGGTCTCGCAGGCAGCGATTTGCGCCGACTGGTTGCGCGAGCTGCTGCAATGATCCGGCCCGAGCAAGTCTGGCTGGCCGTCGAACCGGTCGATATGCGCATGGGGATCGATGGGCTGAGCCTGAAGATCCAGCAAGCCTTGGGACGTTCGCCGTGCGACGGCACGGCCTACGCGTTTCGCAATCGCAACGGCAACCGGATCAAACTGCTGGTCTGGGATGGCACTGGCGTGTGGTTGTGTGTTCGGCGTTTGCACCAGGGGCGCTTCACCTGGCCGCAGACTGACGCTGCCGTGTGCACCCTGAGCGCGGAAGAATGGCGCTGGCTGACTCGTGGCATCGACTGGCGCCGGCTGCAGGCGCAGCCGCTTGCGGCGTGGCAGGTCTGAGATCGGGAGCCGTTTCAAGTCGTTGTCATCTACCAAATGGTATAATTCGGTCATGAATTTCGGCGCCGGATTTGCCCAAAGCAACGCCCATCCCGCTGTGCCGCACTGGGCTCAGGCGCAGATCTCGGCCTTGCAGTCGCAGCTTGCTGAACGCGATGCCGAACTGAAGCGCCGGGAGCTAAAGATCCAGCAATTGACGCTGGAACTGGCCCATCACAAACGGATGCGTTTCGGCTGCAAGAGTGAAGCTTTGTCGGCCGAACAGCGTGAGCTGTTTGTCGACTGTTGCGATGAAGATGCGACAGCCATCGTCGCCGAGCTGGAACAACAGCAGCAGTCCGCACGTGCCCCGCGTCAATACAAACGCAGCGGTCGCAATCCGTTACCGCCGGAGTTGCCGCGCATCGAACACCGGCACGAGCCGGCCTCGTGTGCCTGCGGACAATGCGGGCGCGATCTGGTCAAGATCGGCGAAGACATCAGCGAGCAACTGGATGTCGAGCCGGCCCGCTTCTTCGTTCATCGCCATATTCGCCCGCAGTATGCCTGCCGTCACTGCGAAACCGTCAGCGCGGCCCCGGTCCCCGCCGCGCTCATCGATGGTGGACTGGCCGCTCCCGGCCTGCATGCGTGGGTCTTGATCCAGAAATACCTGGATCATCTGCCGTTGTATCGGATCGAGAAGATCAGCGCGCGCCAGGGCGTGCCGATCGCCCGCTCGACGCTGGCGCAGTGGGTCGGTCAGCTGGGCGTGGCGCTGCAGCCCTTGGTGGATAGACTGACGCTGCTGCTCAAACAGGGCAAGGTTCTGCATGCCGATGAAACGCCGGTCCAGCAGCTCGATCCGGGCAGCGGCAAGACCCGGCGCGCTTATCTGTGGGCTTACCGCAGCAATGACCTGGAGGGGGCGGCGCGCATCGTGGTGTTCGACTATCAGCCCAGCCGCAGCGGTCAGCATGCGCGGGATTTCTTGCAGGACTGGCGCGGCCATTTGATGGTCGATGACTACGGCGGTTACAAGGAACTGTTTCGCCAGGGCGTGACCGAGCTGGCCTGTCTGGCGCATTGCCGACGAAAGTTCTTCGACCTGCAGGCGGCGGGGAGTCATCCGGTGGCCGAGGACGCCTTGCGACGCATCGGCGCGTTGTATGCCATCGAGGCGCAGACGCGCGATGGGCCGGCGGCGGTGCGTCAAGTGCTTCGCCAGCAGCAAGCACTGCCGCGGCTGAAGGAATTGCACGACTGGTTGATGGCGCAGCGCCTGCGGACTGCCGAGGGCAGCGGCCTGGCCCGCGCCATCGATTACAGCCTCAAGCGATGGACCGCGCTGCTGCGCTATGTCGAGAGCGGCGAGACGCCCATCGACAACAACAGCGTGGAAAACGCCATCAGGCCGATCGCGACGAACTGTTCATTGTGCCTCCCTTGGCTAAGTATCTGTAAAGATTGGGAGCTGGATTTCAGGATTGACGCGACACGGGCGACTGTTTCGGGCGAGGGAGCGGGTGACGCTGTCGTTATGCAGGTCGCTTGCCCGGATTTGGTACGGAGCGCCGGGTACGACCTGTTCAGCGGTCAGGATTCCATCCTTGATGAGTCGGCGGATCACGTGATTGGTTACGCCGAGCCGCTGAGCCGCTTCGCTCATCGTCAGCCACTCGCCGCCTTTCTCGGCAGAACGGTAGGCATGAATGCCGTGCACCTTGCGCAGCGAGCCGACTCGGTGTGCGGTCCAGGTCTTGCTCTGACCCGTACGCATTCCCATCCGGTTCAACGTCGCGGCGATGTCGTCGTCGGACCATCGGCTCGCCATGCTGCGCATGACGGCGAGCGCCTCTTCGGGCGTGCGGCAGCCATGCTCGCCGGATTTCGGCTTACGCACCCGTAACTGCGAATGCTGGCCGCCACGCCAATGGATCGTGACGATGACCTCGCGCGCCTGCTCGTCGATGTCGGCGATGATGTCGGTGACCAAGGCGCGCAGGAGCCGTTGACGCGCGCGCATGGTCACCCCTGGCGCGTTCCACGCGGCATGGAGATCGTCGGCAAGACCGGCAAAGTTGGGGGTGGTGGCGGCCGGCGCCGGCGTGCGCACCGCGTCCAATCGCGCCTCGCACGCCTCCACGCGGCGTAGTGCCGCCTCCCAGCTCTTCTCGAGCTGCGCGGCGATCAAGCGATTGTCGGGGTCGCAGGCGGCGTAACGCCGCTCCGCCAGGCCGGCTTCATAACGGGCCTGCTGCAGTTCCAGTTCAACGATGCGCTGGTGTTCGCGTTGAGTTTCCATGTGCATGCGCTCGGCTTCCACTGCCGCCTCGATGGCCATCGGTTCAACGACGCGCACCAGCTCCCGGACAATCGCGGCATCGACGCGCGGGGCACCGAAGCTCAAGCACCGCGGCAGCCCCAGCATCTGGTTGGGGCGATCGCAACGATACACCGGCCGTCCCGGCGCGCGACCCGTGTAGCTTACCGCCAGGCGGCGCCCGCAACGCCCGCAACACAGTAGCCCGATCAGCAGCGCCCGTCCGCCACGGCCGGACTTCGCACCCCCGGCCTTGCCATAGGCGTTGGCGGCGAGCTGCTTCTGGTTGCGTTCGAACTCAGCCCAATCGATGTAGCCTTCATGGTGCTCCTTGAGCATCACCTCCCATTGCTCAGGCGGCTTGCCATGGCCATAGGTCTTGCGCGGGCGGCCATCGACGATCGCGGTATGCTTCTCGCTTTTGCCGTAGGCATAGACTCCGGCGTAGAACGGGTTCTTGAGCACCCCGATGACGTTGCGGTAGCGGATTGGCGTCCAGTCGAAAGCGACCAGCGTCCTGCCATCGGAAGGCCGCGGGAAATGTACTTGATCGGCGTGCAACGCCAGGTGCACCTGGCGCGCACTGCCCAATTCGCGGAAGCGGGCGAAGATCAGACGGATCGCTTCCTGCAACCGCAGGTCTGGATCGAAGCCCAGGCCGATCTCGCGATGCCAGATGTAGCCAACCGGTACGGGGATGCGCAGTTCACCCCGACGGGCCTTGGCGCGGGCAGCGTCGAGCATGCGCGCGCGCAGCACGCCGAGCTCGAACTCGCTGATGCTGCCCTTCATGCCCAACAGCAGCCGATCGTTGGGGCGACACGGGTCATAGATCCCGTCCAGGTCGATCACGCGTGCCTCGACCAGGCCGCACAGCTCGAGCAGGTGATGCCAGTCGCGCCCGTTGCGCGCGAGCCGGGATGCATCGAAGCACAGGACGGCGCCCACGTCTCCGGCACAAAGCCATGCGACGAGCCGTTCGAAGCCCGGCCTGGCCACCATCCCGCTGGCGGAGCGGCCGAGGTCGTCATCGATGACTTCGATGTCCCGGAAACCGTGGCGGCGCGCTTCATCGACCAGTTCGTATTGCCGGCGCTGACTCTCGAGGTTGGTTTGCACCTGCGCTTGCGTGGACTGCCGCACATAGACCACCGCCTTGCGCTTGAGCAACGCGGCGGGCAGAAGATCAGCGCTGGTCATCGTCATATCCTCCCGTCGCTCCGGAAGCCAGCATCAGCAGGTTCGCCAGGTGCATGAGCACTTTGGCGCGCTCGGACGAACTCATTGCCTGAAGCGGAATGGAATTGAACGCGATGCTCAGCTGCTGCGGTGCCGTTTGCGACGATAGCGAGCTCGTCGGAACCGGTTTGGGCGGGTTGATCACTTTGCTCCTCCTGGACGATGTTGGAATCGTTCAGGGAGCTTGCGCGGAAACCGCGTTCAACGAGCAGGTGATGCAAGTCGATCAGGGCTGTGATTGCAACGCGCGGTGCGCCAATCTGCATGCCGGCGCAGATGAGCGGGTCCAGCATCCACGCCGCGAGCAGTGTCACCACGCCAGGCGCCACCTCTACGTGGACGACTGGACCCGTGGCGTGTTGCTCATTGCCGCAAAGCTTGACACGACGCCCGTGCAACGGATGCCAGCGGTAATGAACTTCAACTTCCTGCCCGATATGGGCGGAATGACCGGACAATTGCCCTCGGGCGCCGAAATTGGCTCTTTACCGGCACCGAGCGCGCCGGCCGTCGTGCTGCCGCGATCCAAAGCTTGCTGGCCACGGCCAAGCTCAACGGATTGGAGCCCTATGCCTGGCTCAAGGCCACCTTGGAAAAACTGCCGACCTGGCCCTACAGCCGCATCGACGAGTTGTTGCCGCTCAGGGCCATACCAGCTGAATAGCCCAGTTCGCAACGTGGTGCCGTAGATCGCTTACGACCCAACGATATTCAGCAGAGACTTCGCGCGAGTGGTTCCCACATACAATGTCTCCCAATGAGCTTCATCGACCACTTCGTCGCCAACCCATAGGACAACTGCCTGCGCCTCCAAGCCCTTGAAGCGAGCAACTGTGTCCACCAAGACGCACTTGGCTTTCCCGTGAGCTTCGAACGCCCACTCCGCGCCAGCCGCTTCTGCGCGTTGCATTAACAACTCGTAAAGAAATCCTTTGGGTCGCTTCGCCACTAGCACCACGACATCTTCTGGCTTCAGCCCTTCAACATGCACCCACTGGTGCACCCTCTTTACCACCGCATCGGCTTGAGTCTCGACCTTGTCTAGGCCGGTCCAGATGACATCCTGACCAAGGAGTTCCGGCGGGTCAATGGGAATGCCCTGATAGAAACAGTACCCCGCCTCATGGATGGGGGCAGTGTTGCGGCAATTGTTGGTCAGGTAGAACGGCTCATCCTCCACCGGCAACTTGGCCTTTCGGGGGTACAACGCCTGGTTCTCGTCGATAAAGATGTACAGGTGGCTGTTCTCTTGGTCGCGAAGAAGCATTTCCACGCCAAGCCAGTACTCGTCACTGAAGTCCTGTGCCTCATCTACCACGAGCGCATCGAAGCGCTCCTCAAGCACGTCTGCAGACAACGCTAGCGCGTAGGGCATCTGGACGTCAAAGCGATGTTGGTCCCCTGGCCCCGGATATGCCTCGACGGCCTCCTTGAGGATGTCCTGCCCCTTCTGATGAGCTTGTCGGATTCGTTGGTCACAGAGCTGGTGGTAGCTCTGGGCCTGAATCAGCGGCTCATCTTTCAGCCCGATGGCAAGGGCGTCTGCGAGCGGCCGGTTGTAGCAAAGAAGTAGGACATTGAGCCCCGCATTGGCCAGTGCTTTGGCTTTCTCCACTGCCAGCACCGTCTTGCCGGTGCCAGCTCCGCCGGACACAACGGCACGACGCCGGCCACCGATGACCCGGAACACCTTTGCCTGATTAGCGGTCAAGCGGATGCGCTGCTGTTCGGCATCGTCCACTGCCGCGCGTAGAACTGGCCGAACCTCAATGGACTTGCACAGGATGTCCTCGATGAGCCGTACCCCCTTGGCACCAAGAGCATCATCGTTGGCTTGGCTCCAGAACCGCATCACACGGTCATACCACTGAGCGATGTTCTGGATGTCCGCGTTTACTCCGACGAGCTCGCGCTGCCGGTCCGCTCCAAGAAGAGGACTCGGGTCGCCGATGTCTGGCAGCATGACAGCATGCCCAATCGTGAGGCGTGCTCCGGTCCATTGTCGCCAGGACGCATGCCCCGTAATCTGGTCCAGCAGAGCATGACGCTCCTTGGATGCCTGCTTGAATGGGTTCTTAATGGCGTTCTGCTTACCGTTCCGGTCGACCGAATGCCAAGCGCCTGTAGCTGCGTCGAACGAGACACCGCCACCCTTGACCTCTACTGCGAGCACTCCTCCGTGCGGCGATAGGACTGTGAAATCCGCCTCGCCCTCATTGAGTCGCCCCCTGGCATCTCGATATATCCAGTTTGCGCTGTAGATGACCACGAGGTCTTCAGGCAGACCGTCGCGACACGCCTCATAGAACCTCGCCTCAGCGCGAGACGGAAACGCTTTGAGCTGCTCCCCGTTTAGCTGCGGAATCATCCTTGCCACGTTGGCTCCTTGGACAGGGTCATCTTTGCTGGGTTGAAAGGCTTGTTGACCTGGCGCCCATCTTCGAGGATGACGTGCAGATTGAAGAAACGGCCCTTACCTCGAACGCTTACGATTCGCCCCCGCCCAACGCCCGGCATGTCGATGTACATGTCCTTCTCGGGCTTCAAGGGCACCGTCGCCACGCTTTCAGCGGCTGACTTCCAGCCGACGTCGAACCGGAACTGTTGGGTTAACCCATACGGGTTGCGCAGCAGGTGCAGCTGCCTGCGCTTTTCGTCCTGAGCATACTCAACCACGCACAGCCAATAGCGGTCTCGCTTCTGCTGCGCGGTCATGAGCTCCGTTGGAGTCAACGCCACACCCTCTTCCGTCCATGCACCGCTCTGCCCCTTGACCTCAATGAACTCCTCATGGTCGTCGTCGGCGATGGCTTGCACGTCGAAGCCTGGGTTGTTGTGCGGCATTTCGGTCAAGGATTTCCAACGCCCCGCCTGGGTCGTCATGAAGTACGCAACTGCTGCGCGGCCAGTCGCTTCCCGAGCTGCGGCCTTTGCTGGGTCGTCAGACGGGTTCGGTTGGTCGACTTCGCCGGGACCTGCCGCATAGCTCAACAGCCGCCCTGTCTTGGTTCTGGGTTGGTGCTGCCCTCGTCTCAATTGACCAGCCGAAGGCCTCTTCGTCGGTTGGTAGCTCCCTCCCGAGCTGGTCTGGCCTGCGGAAGATCTCCCTGAAGGTGTCTGCGGTGGCAACTCAGAGCCTTGCGAACTCGCTTCGCCGTTGCGGGCAGCACCTGGTGTTCCACCTGTCCCAGAGTGGCCTTGCGCGCCTGCTGGCGAGGGACTTGTGGGGGAAATCGGTGCGCCAGACAGTGCTGGGCTACCCACGTTTGGCTGAGGTGCCGGAGCACGCGGTGCTGGAGATGGAGTACCAGCCGGACCAGTCCCCAACTTTGGACTGGGCATCCCCTGGCTTCCGTGCGCTGGGCCGCGCACGCCAGAGCCGCCCGAAGGGGTTGTAGCCGGCGTCAGCGAAGAGGCCAATCCAGCGCCTTTGGGGAGCTCGCCACCACCCGTACCCTGCTCGGCTTCACCTTCTGCGGCGGCAGGTGCCTCCTCGGAGGTGGTTTCCTGTTCCCCGTCTGGCTGCTCGACGGATGCACCGTCGGTGCCATCAACCTCGTCCTCCTCGGTCGTCGGGCCGGCGGATCTGTCGAGCGCCTCAAGCAGGTCCGACGGAAGGGCTCCGATGTTCCTCACCCTGAGGAAGTCCTCGATGCTGTCGGCCTCACTCTCCATCAGGATGCGGGCAAATGTGTCTGCCAGGTCCGTCGACGCACCGAGGAATTTGCTCAGTTCCGCCGCCAGCGTGTCCTTCACTGACCTCGCCCCGGTTCGGTACAGCACACGGTCCTCGCTGAGGGCGATATCCGCCGTCGTCTCGCGGCTGTGGTTTCCAAGCGACACCACCATGTCGACCTGCCGGACCTCAGCGACCTCGAACTTTCTCAGGCTAGCGAATCTGCCCTCATCGAGCGCTTGCTCGAAGGCCTCCGGCCGCTTGGCGTAGAGCACGCGTGCGAAGGAGTGAACCGAGCGACGGACGTGTCCGGTAAGGTCTTCATCGACAACTCCAGAGTCAGCGTTGCTGACCTCAAGCGTGATTGCGTCCGACAGTCGCGAGACCTCGGCTGCGTCCAGCAACCGACTGAGGCGGGGCACCTCCAAGTTCGGAACAGCAAGGAACGAAAGGTCTTCGTCATCTTCAAACAGCGCAGCGATGGCGGGCGCGTCGTTGGCGAACAGGTACTCGTCATTGGGGACGATTTCGCCACGCTGGTTGATGTAGACATCCTCGGTCTGAAACGTCTCTACCCAATCCGGAGCCTGCACTTCTCGACCGAACTTCGGCCCCAAGTCCCGGTTGGCGCGCCGATAGATGGTCAGCGCTTCGGCCTTACGGTCGTCAGGATTCTCTAGCGTACCTAGGCGCGTCAGCGCCTCGACCCACTTCGCCGTTGGAAGCTCTTTGGGGATGCCAAGCTTATCGACAAAGAACTTGCTGAAGTCCCGATACAGCGAATGAAGTGGCGGGTACAGGAAGTCTAAGAAGGTGCTGTTCGACCACCAGGCGACCTCGCTCGGCTTGAACCACCCTTTGTGAACACCTTTGATTTGGATGAGCCCTTCCTGGTTGAAGGCTTGCTTGATGTATGCAGCGTCGGAACCCCATAGGCGTTCATCCAAAGCTCTGTAAATTCCCTGCACTTGTTTAGTGGTGCCACCACCTTCAGCCTTGAGTTGCTTCAGGCGCTTCACCAGGGCCTTCGCGTCAAGCCTGTGTGTCACACGACAGGCATCAAGCATCGTCTCAGAGAGATCTGCGTCGACATACGGGAGGCTGTCGCCTAGAAACGTTCTGAGCTCCGTTGTTGGGTAGTAGGACTCTGGCAAAGGAACGGTCGTTCGCTTCTTCGTCGGTGCCTGCGTTGCCCGCAGGCTTAAAGCAAACTTTGTATCCTTCGGGCCATGTACGGAGCGACCGACCTGGAAGGTGTAGGTCATGTGTCCGGCATAGTATGACCAGTGGATGCTAATGCACTCGAGCGTTGCCTTGCGAACCGCGGACATTGGTGAGTCAAGCAGGAGCTGCAGTTCGTTGCTGCACTTCCAGTCGAACCCATCCGCTTCGCCAGTTGGCGCCAAGCGAACGCCTAGTCGGGCAAAGAAGTGACACCAAGATTCCGCATCGGCTTCAGGATCATTGGGCTTTGCAGACAAATAGTCTGGCGACACGAGTTTGGCCGCGTCAAGCGCTTCGGCAAGGAGAGACTCTATACAGAAATGCGGCTTGTACTCTTTGCTTAGATATAGCTCGCCGACCCGGCTGAATCGCCATTTGCCCTCAGCTTGGTGCTTTGTGCCAATCCAGATGCCATCTCGGAGAAGCTGATAGGCCTGAGTTTCCGACTTACCGTGTACCAGTGCCGCGTCAAGGTAGTCCTTCAGCTTGTCCTTGACGTATCGAAGATGACCAACCAGCGCTTTGAAGTTCGAGGTCTTCCAAGCATCGCCCTTGTGCCTCGGGAGGATGTGGGCGTTGACTAGGTCGTAGGGCTCATCGGGCCGTACCTTCATCGCAGCAAAGAGTTCAACGACGCGTACGGAATGCTTTTGAGCCTCCTCGTACAACTCGTTGTCAACAAGAACCAGCTCGCTCTCAAACCCATATTTCTTGCCCCGGCCAAGGGGAAAGAAGACATTGGATCGAGCAGGAACGACACAAGAGCCGTCCGAAATTGGCAAGCACGGCCAATTGAGCAGGCCTATGGCGACTAGAAACTGCTGGTTGTTCGCCACGTAGGCGTAGAACTTTGCCCGCCACTCAAGCGGTTGCTTCCGAAGCCATGCCCCTTGAGCACTGAATACGCTCAGCACCTCGGGCTGCCCGGCGTCCTTTGCACCCAAGCTACGCAGCAGATCGTTGCCGCCCTGCATGCGGCTGTCGACGTAGTCAAATCCGAACAGCTCTTTCGCAATCTTCGACGGGAACAGCGTTCGGAAACTCTTCTCGGCAATGCGCAGTTCGGTGGGCTTCTTCCAGTCCCCGGACGCCGAAAGTAAGCACTTGGCGCCTGCCAGCTTGTCAATGATGGACTTGCGGAGAGAACGAAAGAATGGGTCGACCACTTCTCCTTCCGCTGGGATGTACTTCAGATAGCTGAGCGCCAGGGGTTCGGTCTTCTTGAACGTCTCAACAGCGCTTGAAAACACCTCAGCGACCCCTGCGCGCAGTAACTGGTTCCAAGGCCGGTCGGTAAGCACCTCTTCGCGACTCGAATTCAGGATGAAGTCCGCCTGAATCGCAAACTTGAAGCCCATTTGGCGTATGGGCAGGAAGGCGAACACATGCGAAGCCGGCTCTGGCTTGGCAGCACCTGTCGTATCGACAGGAAACGCCAGGACCACCGCAGACCGTTCGATGCCAACTCGCTTTTCGTCAGCAAAGTGGTCCTTCATGAGGAAGGTCCGTTCGGCACGGACGTAGTGCATGTCTTCCGAGAGGGGTTCGCCTCCTTCGGATTCGCGCGTGGCCGATAGGCTCGACAGCTCGCCCTTATCCTCCCTGCGGTACGTGACGCGTTGACAGTTGTGCAACAGCGTCAATTGGCGCAGCTTGTTGAGAAACAGCAGCAGGCATGCGTCAAGGTCGACCAGCGTATCGTCGCCAAACTCGTAGGTCTTTGCGGCCGGGAGGATGATGGTTGTGCAGTCAGGCTGCACGTCTGCAGGCGGCTCGCACCAGTGCGGGACGACGTACCCAAGGAGGTTGCCCTCAACGGTCCTATCGAATTTGAAGTGGAACCCGTTGGAGTGGATTTCCGGCGCGTCGGAGACAGTAAACACCGACTTGAATCCGATACCCTTTTCGCCAATGTAACCTGACTTCTGTTTGGACTTCGAGCTTGCTCCGACGCTGCAGATGGACTTGACGTTGTCTTCGGTGAAGCCAACTTCGTTGTTGACCACGACGAGGCGTGAGGGCGTGACCTCAAGTGTCAGGTGCGGCGTAACACCGGACGCATAGTGGTTGTCGTCCGCGTTCTGGACGAGTTCCAGAACAAAATGCGACTTCTTCGAGTACAGATCGTCGGAAAGCAGCTTCAGGGCGTTGTTCAGCTGCGTTTGCAGGTTAAGCGCACCTTCCTTCACCATGTCCGACGCGGAGTCGATGTCGAGCAGGAAGTTGTGCGTTCGAATTCGGTCAATAACGTGGCGCGGTGTTCTTTCTTGCCCTGGACTTGCCATTGACAGCTTGTGCCTCCATTTTTCGGCTGCGCCTTCTCGCGCGCACTGTTCGGCATTTTACGTCGAAGCCCTCCCGTTCGGCATATCCATCCCAACAGACGGGTAGAGATGAATCCTCGCTCTTGCTGCACAAGTGAAGATGGAATTTGGTCCGTCGTGGCTTTCGACTGGCAGCTTTGAGTCAGCTTGCCAGATGGCCGCTATATTGGCCGGACCCGGTCTCACAGGGCCCAGTTCATCGGATGATCTCGACGCCCGCAATGCACTCATTGCAGTCATCAGAACCGCCAGCGCTTATTTTGCCGTCCCCCACTTACGGGGCCCATATTTAACCGTTCACGGGCAAGTCGATAGCGATTGAGGTTCCCGCGTTCGGTTGCGTATGAATATCCAATGTACCGCCCAAACCATCAACGCGCTCGGACATGCCGATCATGCCGATTCCCGGCTCGATGGTGTCGCGATCAAATCCGCATCCGTTATCGTCGATCTGAATGTGCAATTGCTTGCGATCACTCGGGACAGCGATACGGACGCACGCCTTCGTGGCCGATGAATGCTTGACGACATTCGACAAAGCTTCCTGGATCAAACGGTAAGCCGCGATCGCGGTTTCATCGTCCAGCCCGGCGAAGTCGCCGGTTGCCTGGAGTTCGAATCGACATTGCGGATGCAGGGCGTCGTACTGCCGCACCATTTCATCGACGGCGACCCTCAAGCCGAGCGTGTCGATGACCTCAGGGCGTAGACGCCCAACGATATCGCGCGCCATGTCATAGAGCCGCAACGAGTGTGCAACGATCGCTTCGGCTCTCTCTTGGACTTCCTCGGGCATCATGGTTGGCTTGTGCTTGGCCAGGAGGGTGAGAATGCGCTGCGCTTCCAACCGTACAACGATCAGCGTTGCATTCAGATGATCATGGATGTCGATCGCGATGTTCTTTCGTTCCAGTTCAATGACCTCATTGACCTTCTGGATGAGCTTCTTCTTCTCCAAACTGGACCGGACAGCTTCGTCTCGCGCCGCCTCCAAGTCACGAGTTCTGGCGAGCACCTTGTCTTCCAGGTCACGACGCATCTGCATTAGCGAGGCCGCCATATCCGCAATGGCGGTCTGCAATTCGCCGATCTCGCCTGTTGCGCTCGCGACCAACGGGGTGCCGTATTCATCCCGCTTGATTGCCCGGACCGCGGCGATCGTTTTCGTCAGGGGGATTGTTAATCCCATCGACAGGAAATATCCAAGAATGAGGCTGATTATCAATGCGATACCCGCAATCACTGAACCCACAAGAATTCGCTCTCGCTGCTTTGCCATCATCAGCGCCGGCGAGGCCGTGACATGTACATAACCGATTACGTCATCAGCCTCGTTGGGGAAGAGTGACTCCGGAAGTGCGGCCGAGACCTGCGGCTGCGTTTCATCACCAAGGGTATTACCGACCAGGCGCTCCCTCTTGATTGGCGCCTCGAATTCCCGCACATCCGCGCGAATCGGATTCGTGCCTGAGACATGCAACAGCCGTTTATTGGTGTGATCAGTGATTTCAATCTCGTAAATACTCGAGTCGACCTGTAACAGCCAACGGGTAGTGCGCTCAAGATAACCCCAGTTCCCGGACAAGACGCCATATTCGCTACTTTCGGCGACTAGCGATGCGATCAAACGGCCTCGCTCGTTCAGGGCCTGTTCAACCTCAATTGATCTCGAGTAATTCGAATAGGGCACGACGGCCAGGAACATCAGCACCACGGGGAGCAAGCTGATGAACGTGACGCGAGCGTTGATGCCCCACCTGTTCCAACGGAAGAATTTCATTGGCCCCCCGGCTTTCGCGCCAACTGACGCACGTTGTCGTCAATGAGCAAATTCAACGATCGCGCCACGTGATCATTGGTCGCGACGCGGAAATACGTCGGGAACTGCGGGTTCGGCAAGCGGCCCGAGGATGCGTACTCGACAAGCATCTCCCGCACTTGAACAATGATGTCCTCGACGGTGGAATAGGTCGACGCGAGCGCACCCGCGTTGACGAATGATTCCGAGAAGCCCACGACGGCCTGGTTTCTTCGATAGGTGGACAAGAGAATGTGCCGCACCCCTTGAGCGTTGTAGATCGCACTGTCCGGCAGAGCGAGAAGGACCGGTGCGTTCGAGACACGATTGAGCGCCCGATTTGTTTCCTCGGCGGCAGTGATTCGCTCTATTTGCAGGTCGGTGTTTGTCTGCAGGGCGGCGGCGTGCAGGATCGGTAACAGATGCGCGGTACGTTCCGTGATGAGAACTGCGACAGCGACACGCTTCTTGAATATTGCGGCGGTCAAGCGCAATTGCTCTGCAGGTGATGGGTCGGCATAGATCCCTGTCACGGCCAGACGCCGTGAGTCAAACGTGCCGGCCACTATCTCGTTGTAGAGATGATTTGCAGTGAACACCGCAATGACTGCTCCGCTAACGGGGCGCGTCAACAACGCGCGCAGCGCGGTTGGACCCACGGTGATGTAGACGGCGGGGCTGGTCTTCGTGATGCTCGCCGCCTGTGCGACGATCGCGTCGGGGAAAGCGCTCTTTAGTTCGCGCACTATGTGGCGAGTGACGTCAGTGTCATCCTCGACAACGATTTGCAGGGGCCCATTGGCCACCTCGATGCGTTGCGGCGCACTGGCTGCAGGTAATGCCGCAAAGAGGATAAGTAGGACTGCCGCGCGAAATAGGCGCAAAAAACACGTTTTCACGATGCACTACTGGCGGTCCCGAACGATGGGCACGCGGTGTGCGTGTCATCATCCGGACGGGAAAACGTCGAACAAGTGACTGGCCTCACAAGAAACAAAATCGCTAACTCTTTGTTTTTTTGAACGTCGGCCACGCAAACGCGTGGGTTTTGGATGCTTATAAGGTCAGGCGTAATGTGAGGGAATATTGCATCGTTCCGGTGTAACGGCTTTCTCGCGTCAGCCCGAAGTCGTTGAAGATGGTGGTCGACGGGTTGTTGAGATGGCGGATGGTGAAAGCCGTTGTGAGATTGTAGTCAGGACTCCAACGAAGGTGTTTCGAGATCGTTAAATCCTCTCGACCGTAACCGGATTCGCCGACGCCGACCGCGCCGTACCCGTAGTAGCTGAATGAGGTACGCCACCCGGCGCCGAAATCATGAGAAACCCCAAACGAGCCGCTGTGTCGCGCGTGTTGCGTCTGCTCGAGAATGGTGGTCGCTGAATTCAGGAGATAGGAATAGCCGAGATTGAATGACCAGCGCTGGTCGGGGTGGTAGCTAATCTGCCATTCAGTACCGCGAAGACGGGCGGCGTTGTCATTGGTCGGAGAAAAATCGAACACCTGCAACTTTTGCGAGATCAGATGCGTCAGTCGATCGTCGAATAGCTTTCCGTCTACCAACAAGCCGTATTCCGGAAAGTTACCGAGATAGCCGAGTTCTCGCGAAACGATTTCTTCAGCGCGTAGGTTGCCGGGTGCTTGCGCGCTGGCGTAAAAGAAACCGTCTGCCTTACCCGCAAGCGTGGGTTGAAAATTCGTCGCAGCGTAGCGCCAGTCGGCACGTTGCTCCAACAGATCGGGCATTCGTACCGCCTTGGACAAGATGAACCGCACGGTATGGTGATCGGTGATGTGGCCATTGAAAGCGATGCGTGGCGAAAACGAACGCCCCGTCACGGTGTCGGCTTCGAAGAAACCCCCGGCGTTGATGTTGAGGAAGTCAGTCGGCTTGTATTCGGCATTCGCGAAAATCCGCCAACCATTGTTGACAACACGCCCGCCCAGGTAGGTCTGACTATCACCCAGATCACGTCGCAGGCCGAGACCGCCAACCATCCGCAGTGAATCTGAAAAGACGTAGGTGTCCTGCAACTCGAAGTCATACCGCCTCTCCAGATAGTCCTGGTTGGAGTTTGCGCATGTCGGGACGTTGGCGCGCGCGCCCAACGCGCGAAATGCGGTGAGCACCGCCTTGGCCAAGGCATCGTCGCTTGGCGAGCCGCCGGCGGGTAGCCGACCCGCCAAAAGCGTCCTGACATAAGCCGGATTCGCCCGCCACATCGTGAACAGTTCCGGCAAGAAGGCAATCGTGGGCAAGCAATCGGTGAGATCCTGATCGTTGCGATGCTGCGTCATGTAGAGCTGCAATTGCAGCTCATGATTGGGTGCGATGTTCCGATGCCACCGCGCGTTCAAATAGTAGTCGCGTACATCAATATCCGGGAAGGACTGCTGGGTGCGGGTGCTGAACTCGACCTCTCTGACACCGGAAAGGACCATTGCTTGGAGGTCCAGGCTATCGTGTGGGCCGAGATCGGTAACGGATCGCCAACTCAGCGTGCTAAATCGTGAGCTGTCGTGCCCCTGTCCCAATGACGATGCGTCGTTGTAGCCAGTGTCATGCTGGTGATCGAGCGTGATGCGATAAGAAGTGGATTCACCCAGTTTTCCGCTGTATCTCGCTGTCCCATTGGCGGTGCCTTGGCTCCCGCGGGTAGCGGTGATGGTGGTACCTTCGACATCTCGTGGATGCTGGGTGATGATGTTGACGACCGCGAGCATCGAGTTCGCACCGTATGCGACAGAGTTCGGACCTCGCGTCACTTCGATACGATCCACATCCTCCAAGGCCACGGGCAGTTCCTTCCAATCGACCTGGGCAAGCGCGGGCCGATACACGGATAGGCCATCAATCAGCACGTTCATGCGCCGGGGCACCAGGATATTGGTGCCGTGATAGTTGATTCGATAGTCGTTTCCGGTGGCTTGCGTAACGGCCATGCCGGGAACCAGGCGAAGCGCCTCTGGAATCGACGCAATGCCGTAGCGTTGAATCATGTCGCTCGTGATCACGGTGACGCTGGCCGGCGTGTCGGCCAGTGATTGGCGCAACCGGGATGGCGTGAGAACAACCGATAGATCGGCGTCAAGGCGTTCAGGATCATTCGCCGCCGAGGGTGCCGAATACAGGTTTAGCAAGACACAGGGCCATACGAGACGCCGCAAGCAATCGTTCATGTCTGCCCCCTTCACAAAATACTGAGGCGAGGATAGGTAAAACCGATGAAGTGCATTGCATTCAAGGCGAAGTGCGCAAGGATCGGCGCCTCCACGCGGCGGGTGATGGCGTAGCAATACGCGCACCCGCAGCCGAGAACGCTGGAAATTGCCACGTAGGTCATTCCGCCTGCGTAATGCGCGAGGCCGAAAAGCAATCCGGAAATGAGGATGACGACGCCCCCGCCGATTCGCCCGACGTCGAGTGCGGTCGCAAGTCGTTCCTGGATGACGCCGCGGAAGAACGCCTCTTCCGCAACACAGGAGAAGAGAAGGTTCGTGATCAGGAAGACAGGGGTGTAGACCGGCAACTTGAAATCCGGCGCCACGTAGCGGAGCGCTACGGCTGTTCCAATGACTATTGTCGTCGTCATCAGAATGGGTATGGCAGCGTGGCGCAAAAGTTGCCGAAATTCCGCCGGCGTTCGCGTGCGACGACACAGGAAGGCCAACAAGAGTAAGCCGCCGACGGCCTTATCGAAGTTGGCATACTGGGTATAAGGTGCCGCATCGACCGAGAAACGGGCGTTTGCAATCAGAAGCGGGTTGTGAAAGCCGGGTAACAGGTGCAACGCCATGAGCAGAGCGAGAACGCATGCCGTGCCTACACCGGCCCGTTGCCAGCGCATGGACACAGGCTGTGTCGCGAGTCGGGCGGCGACCCCAAGCAATGCAATCCAGAGTACCGCCAGAAATGTCAGATAGCCTTGCGCGAGTCCGCTTGCGATCGCACCGAACAAAAGAACGAGCCAGGGTGGCGCATCGATCTTTGCGCCAACTCGAATGGACGGCAACCAAACCGCGCAAATCGATAGGGCTAGCAGGACAAACGTAAGTGGCATCGCCGTTGCCCGTGTTGGCGGAAGTGCTATGGCTCGAAAAAGCCATGCTTGATTGCCAGCCGCGTGATATCGGCGGCACGATGAATGCCGAGCTTCTCTTTCACGGCCTGGCTGAGGTTGCTGATGGTTTTGAGTGACAAGTCGAGTTTTTCCGCCATCTCCACATTGGTCAGTCCCTGGGCCATAGACGTGAAGACTTGCAGTTCGCGCGGGTCAAGGATCGCTCTGGGTGTGGTATCCCCGTGGATGGCGAGCGTGGCTAGACGCTGGGCCACCTGGGGAAGAAAATAGACTTCGCCCGAGTGGACGTGCTGAATTGCCGTTGCCAATTCTTCGGGACTGGCGTTCTTGGTGACAAATGCCCGACCGCCGAGGCTGTACGCTTCCTTGATCAAATTGTCTTGATCAAACTGGCTCAGGAACACGATCTTCGCCTCGCGAAACTGAACGATGACGCTCCTGGCGGCATCCAGGCCGGTCAGTTTCTCTCCAAACCGAATATCCAGAACCAAAACGTCCGGCAGTAGCGCCTGATACTTCTTGACGGTGTCCTCGGGTGTGAGAGCTTGACCAACGACTTCTATCCCGAAGCTTTCCAGCGACATGGCGAATCCGGCCATGATCAGCGGATGATCGTCTGCGAGAAGCACGCGAATCGACGATTTCTGTTCTTGGGCCACTATGACCTCTCTCCATTAGGCGGTGAATTGAGGGAGTAAGTAGACAATAGGCAAGGGCTTGTCGTCAAGGAAACAGGAACGATCTCGCTCTTGCATAGCACTTGCAAAACTTCAATAAGGCATCATTAATTGCGATTACAAACCCCACGTCGCTCACCGTAAGAGAGACAAATAGCACCTCAACGTCGTAGCAGACCCGCGCATAAACCACAATCCAGATGCGAACGGGAAGGCGTAGAGGCTCATGCACTCCGAAGCGGAACAGAGATGCACAAGGCGGTTCAATCACCCTTGACTTTGCTAGGAGGCCTACTTACATTGCTATCTACAAGCAATCTACATTGCTTGTATTGCGTATATTCAGAGCACTCTAGTAGCTACTCCGATGCACTCGTCTAGCGCTTACGCCGCCGAAAATGGCCTACGAGGAGATTTCACCATGAGCGACACATTCCTGAGCCCGGTTCAGTATCTGAACCTTGTCGCCCTGACATTGCTGCGCGAATGCTGCGACCAGGACCCGATTGCGGCCTGCGAAACTTTTGGACTTACCAAGTTGGAACTGGACGCATTGCGGCCTCATCTGTCCGCCGAGCGTTTGCTCGCCGTGGTCGCAAACTCCGGGCAAGAGTCCTTTCTGTGCATGCGGCCAGACACCCGCGAGATTCTTGCTGGCCCGCCTCCCCTTCTCGGCGCGTTGTCAGCCGTTCGGAACGTGCAACAGCCGGTGGGCGATCGCCCGTCAGATTGCGCCTAGTCTGACTCCGAGTCGCCGACGATGTCATACGCATCCGAACGTGCGCGCGCGTTCGACTATGCAGAGAGGATGATCGGGTTCAATGCGCGACCCGGCACAGTGTGCGCCATCACCGGCCTATCCCAGAAGGAAATTCACGAGAACGACCTATTTTGGGTTCCGTTCAAACAACCGCTTATCCCACACCACCTGTTCGGGCTTCGACGGAAGCAGTTTGCCTGAATCCGGATGCGCAGGATTAACCACCGCATTCCATTCCAGCCGCGCGACGACCGACGGAACAAGCAAAATCGCGCTGCGTACTTCGGCGAGCCATTGGTCACCGAAAGCCCGTGCCGATGAACTGTTTTCCGCATCCCAACCGGTCGGAAGCGAGCTCGCCTCATGCCGTTCGATGACCACATCATCGGGGACTTCGACGATCACGACGCACTGCGTCGTGGGTACGAGTCCAATGTTTGCGTGGGCGAGGATCTCCAGCAAGGCGCAAGCGTAGCTGAGGGAGCCATAAATCACCGCTCGACCCGGGCTGTTCCATCGTCCCCCAACGAGCGCCGCACCGGTGCCATCCCACAGGGGATGGCGACCGTCCGCTATCCGGAAAACCTGCACTAGGCCGCGATTCCGTAATAAAGCTTCCAGAGCAGTTCTTCAACGCGGCGGGCACCCAATTCCGACAGCGACACGTCGAGCGGCGTACGGCCCTGGAGCATCGGATGGGGTGTATTGAGGAATGTGCGTGCCGCGTCGTCCGAATCCCAGACGTACCGAGCAGTCGCGAACATTCTCGCCAAGCGCTCGGCCCGCGCCGATTCCTCGGCCGAGAGCGTCGCCCGACGCCGCTTGTATGTGGCCTCCGGAATTATTCGATACAAGAGATGCTTGCGCCCCTCGCTGCTGGTGCAAATTTGATCGATGCTGGCCTTCAGTGCCCCTTTGGGAAGCCCACTGGACACCAGGGCATCCAGTTCAGCAAAAGAGTGCGGAATGGTCACGAGCGCCATCACTGAGGCAATCTTTTCCGGGGTTACCAGTACCATTGGAGACCTCTTTTGTGGGATCAGACGACACCAAAATATTAGGTCACATGATACCACCTGTCAATGCCGCGGATACTTGCCCGGCCTGAGTCGCAGGTTGGAGAAAGCTGCGTAACGTGAGAACCGCCGAACTCGCCCGAATGAAGTGGATTGCACCCGCCGGCGTCGCGACCCGGTTGGCGAAGTGGGCGACCGAGCCCCGCCCACGCCGAGCTGGTGGCCACCCCCCTGCGCGCGGCCCTTCAACGCGCCAGAGCCTCATCCGCCTCCCCAGCAGCGCTCGATCAATATGCCGCGCAGCCGCATTGTCACGGCCCGTTTCAGGCCCCGGTCGTTGCCTGGCTGCGAACTCGCCGCTCATACCCGGCGAACAATCTGCCAGGGATTGACGGGTGTGTGCAACCGCCCAATGCCCAGGATCGTCTTGCCGACAACCCGAATTCGTGGCCGCGCAGCGCCAATCCCGGCGCGGCAATTGCGAAACGAACCCGATAGCGGCGGTGTTTTGACAGCAGCTTCCCCCGTCCCTTGCAATCCACGAAATCGTCAGCTAGGCTGTTTCCATCCGGCAAGGTCGAACGTGCAAATTGCCGGTCACCGCGATTGTGGTAGCGTCATAGTCGACAATGACAGTCTCGCGTCATACGTAGTAGAGATAGCTGGATCTCTCGATACTTCTAGCCTTGGAGTAAGGGTTGCGCAGTCAACCCGCGTGTGGATTCCGCAGGCATCTCCATGAGGCACCCATGTGGGTTCTGATGGCGTGCCGATCGGCGACATTCTGTCCGGTTGGCGAGATGCCTCATCCCTGAACGCAGCCCACAAGACGGGGTCCGCGCCCGGTGAAGTCGTGCGCAATGGCTGCTGCAGAGCGGATCTCAGATCTTGCGCGCCCAATCAGCACGCGTAAACGACTGTCCGAGCGGCTCGTCGCAGTATCACTGTGCGCGATGGCGATTCTCTCGGTCAGCGACCCTCCGAATCGATAAAGGCCTGTCAGTCGCTTGACGCTCGCGAACGAACCAAAAAAATGAACGATGACCGGACGGGAACGCCCTTCCCATCCGCGACTGCAGGGCTGGACTATTCCCGAGTCTTGTCACCACCGCGTTGCTGGAAGGTGACCCGTCACACCTGAGTCCCCTGATGGCTGGTGCGCGTAAGCCAGAGCAACCATTTCGGCATAGGGCGAACCCAGACATTTCCATCCGCGAGTTCTCAGTCTCGCTCGAGCGCCACTTGGCGAAAACTCCGCGGCCGCTGCAAGACGCGACGGCCATCCCATTTGCCCTGCTCGGAGTACTCCACTATGGACGAACTACCTGCTTCAACGCTGATGCGCCTTCCTAATGTCATTCGAATGACGGGATTGGCGCGTTCTACGATTTACAAGCTTATCTCAGATGAGCGTTTCCCGCCGCCGCTGAAACTGTCGCAGCGTGCCGTCGCGTGGCGCCTGATGGACATCGAACAGTGGATTGCGTCGCGCACTCCGACAAACTGACTGATTAGAGCATATCGGCTCAGGCAATCTCGCGGCCTTCCGATCCCAGGATTGCGAGGCCATTTTTTTCGATGACGCAAAACCGATCCGTCGAAGCTTCTGTATCGGCTTAGCAACCGCACGCAATGGTTCCTGAATTGCCACTCAACGGACGTGTGCACGCAACGCCTGGAGACCAGTGGCAGGGAGTCAGGGTCCAGGGAAAGTACCTGGGGGTAGAATTGGGGGTATCTCGCATTTTTGAAGTTCATACATCATTTAATTTCGCGCGTTACAAGTGCTTCTTCGATTCCTGTCGAGGGGACCATCCAGACGGTCCTTCCGTCTTCAGCCCGACGCATCGTCGCCGCCCATGCTGCGGACCCCATCCGGGTTCGCCGAAAACTTAACGCGC
>WBZU01000021.1_pt1 | contig 218896 bp, 221 predicted proteins | sample 5204311 | NCBI WGS metagenome assembly WBZU01 (sample SAMN12344359, study PRJNA552823) | activated sludge metagenome | biome: Activated sludge suspended growth; feature: Nitrification reactor; material: Wastewater; isolation source: activated sludge from nitrification reactor of wastewater...
GGAGGCCCGCCAGGAGGTGCCGAGCTACGACACCGGCGCGTGGTCGATGTACGACCGGGTCGACGAATCCAACCTCTCCTACCACCAGCTCGTGACCGGATTCCTGGGCAACCTCTGCCAGCGCACGCGGGCCGCCGTGTACTGCCGCACGGCCCGACGGTTCGCGGCGGACCTCGTCCAGCCGCCCCGCCTTGCGATCCTGACTGCGCGCGTGCCCGCCGGGGCCGTTGCGCTCGTGCGCTTCTCGGTCTCCAAGATCTCCTCGGTCCGCATGACCGCCGAGCGTGCCGGCAAGGTGGCCGTCATCGCGTCGGCGACGGTGGGCCGCGGCCGCCACGCCTACGCGTGGCGGACCCCCGCGGGGACCGGGACCTCGACCGTGCGCCTGGCCGCGACGGACCTGGCGGGCAACCGCGGCACCGCGTCCCGCGCCGTCCGCGTCGGGTAGCGCAGCTCACCGCGCCGCTTGGCCGGCCGCGCCTAGACTCGGTCGCGACCGTGATCCCGCGCACCATCCTGTACACCGGCAAGGGCGGCGTCGGCAAGACGTCCGTGGCCGCGGCGACGGCCCGGCGCTGTGCTGCCGACGGGCTGCGCACGCTGGTGCTCTCGACCGATCCGGCCCACAGCCTCGCCGACGCGGTCGAGGCCGAGCTCGGCGCCGACCCGGTGGCGATCGGCGATCGGCTGTGGGGCCAGCAGGTCCAGGCGCAGGAGCAGATGGAACGCAACTGGTCGGCCGTGCAAGCCTGGCTCGGCGGCCTGCTCGCCGAGCAGGGCGTGGGGCGGATCGCCGCGGAGGAGCTGACCGTCCCGCCCGGCGCCGACGAGCTCTTTTCCCTGCTCGAGATCAAGGAGGCTCACGCCGGCGGCGAGTTCGACGTCATCGTGGTCGACTGCGCGCCGACGGGCGAAACGCTGCGGCTCCTCTCGTTCCCGGACGTGGCCCGATGGTGGCTCGAGAAGGTCTTCCCCTACGAACGCCAGATTCTGGCGGCCGCGCGCCCGATTGCCCGCACGATGCTCGACGTGAGCCTGCCCGGCGAGGCGGTGTTCGCCGACGTGCGCCGTCTGGTCGAGAACCTCATCGCGATGAACGACATCCTGCGCGACCCGCTCCACGCCACGGTTCGGCTGGTCATGAACCCCGACAAGATGGTCATCGGGGAGGCGATGCGCACCTACACGTACCTCAATCTCTACGGGTTCCTGACCGACGCCGTCATCGTGAACCGCGTCTTCCCGGACGCCGTCGAGGGCACGTACTTCGGCCCGTGGCGCGAGCGCCAGCGGGAGCACCTCGAGGCCGTCGACGCCGGCTTCTCCCCGGTGCCGATCCTGCGGGCGCCGTACTTCGAGCAGGAGGTCGTCGGGCCCGCGATGCTCGATCGCCTGGCCGAGGAGCTCTTCGCCGGATGCGACGCCGCCGACGTGCTCCACGCCGACGTCTCTCGCGAGCTCATCGTGGGCGAGGACTCGGCCACGGTTCGCCTGAAGCTCCCGTTCGTGCAGCGGGGGGACATCTCGCTGAAGAAGATCGGCCTCGAGCTCGTCGTGCGGGTCGACGGCTCCAAGCGGACTATCATGCTCCCCCCTGCCCTGGCGGCCTTCCAGCCTTCGGAAGCCACGTTCGCCGACGGCGCCCTGCAGGTGATCCTCGATGCCCCCGACCGATCCGCACACGACGACGAGCGGGCCGAGTGACCGCCCCGGCGGGCCCGGCGACGCCGACCGCCTCGACGCGATCGCGGCGCAGATCCAGGCGGCCCGTGAGGCCGCCGAGCGGCTTGCGGCGGAGGTCGGCGGGATGACCGGCGGCGGGGCCGCCGGGACCGGCGAGTCCGGTGCGGGCGGCCGCGGCGAATCCCGGCGCCCCCCTCCCAGCGGCTACGCGGTGCCGGGCCACGGCGGCTCGGGGGCGCCCAGCGGCGCGGAGGCCGTCGCGGCAATCCTGGCGCTCCTCGAGCAGGTCAGGCACGCGATCCCGCCCGAGCTCGCGCGCCAGCTGCTCGAGCTCGCCCGCGAGCTGCTGCTGCTGCTCCAAGCCCTCGTCGAGTGGGCCGTCGGGCGGCTGGAGGCACGGCGCGCGGCGCCCGTCGAGGTCCAGGACATCCCGATCTCCTAGATGCCGGAGTCCGTGCCGCCGCCGGGGCGGGCGTACAATTGCCGCCGATGCCCGCCGCCGACCCGCGCACCTGGATCCTGACCGGCTCGCCCGAGAACTACGCAGCGACGCGGGAGCACCGGTTCTCCGTGATCGGCCTGAAGGAGCGCAACCGCAACCGTGCCCTCGAGATCGAGCCCGGCGACCGGATCGTGCTCTACCTGACGAAGGTCATGGCCTTCGCCGCCTCGATCCGCGTGACCGGCGAGCTGTACGAGGACCGCACGCGGATCTGGCCGGGCAAGCCGGGCAAAGCCGACGAGTACCCGTGGCGCTTCGAGACCGAGCCCGAGCTCGTGTCCGAGGAGGACCGCTGGATTCCGGCCGCCTCGCTCGTCGGCGAGCTCGAGCACATCGCGAAGTGGCCTCGCGAGCACTGGAAGCTCGCGTTCCAGGGGCAGATCCGGCCCGTGTCCGAGCACGATGCCGCGATCCTGGTCGATCGCCTGGGGGCCGCGGCCGGCGCCCCGGCATGAGCGCCGCCCCCAGCGACCGCATCCGGACGCTCCTGCTCCGGGCCGACAACGTCCTGAAGAACGCGGGGCCCAGCGTCGGGTCCGAGCGGGTCGGCCGGGCCCGCGAGGCGCTGCTCGAGGCGCAGGCAGAGGCCGCGCGGGACGGGGTGGACCCGCGGCTGCGGGAGCTGATCGAGCGCCGGCTCGGGTCGCTCGAGGCGCTCGAGGACGATGGCGGCACCTGAGCGCCCGCCGCCCGAGGCTGCCGGGTCGAGCCAGCGGGGGCTCGCCCGGATCGTGCACGCCTGGCGGTCACTGCCAGCCGACCGGCGGATCTGCGCGGTCCTGGCCGGCCTCCTGTTCCTCACGCTCTTCCTGCCGTGGTACTCGACGACGGCCACGACCGGGCGCATCGTCAACGGGAAGTTCGTCGCCGCGACGGCCGACTCGAGCCAGAGCGGCTTCGGCGCCTTCACGTTCGTGGAGGCCGCGGTCGTGCTCGTCGTGATCGCCGTGCTGGGGCTGCTTTTCGCGCGCGCCGAGAGCGAAGGCCGCGAGTTCCACCTCCCGCTGCGCGACGGCACGCTCATCGTGCTCGGCGGGGCGTGGGCGGCGCTGCTCATCGTGTGGCGGCTCTTCGACAAGCCGTCGCTCGGCCAGGGCGTGACGGTGGGCCTCGAATGGGGAATCTTCGTCGCGCTCGCGGTCGCCGTCGCGCTCGCGTGGGCCGGCGGCCGGGTCCGGGTTGCCGAGGGCCACGCGCCGCGGGCGCGCCGCCCGTCCGGGCCGGCCGACCCCGGGGACCTGTGGGACGAGCCGCCGCCCCCGCGCCGGCGCGGACGGCGATCCCGCGCCGCGGCAGCCGACCCCGACGCCACGAGCGTCGTGCCGGCCGAGGCGGCGGCGACGCACGTCGTGGCCGCGCCGGACGCCGCGACCGTCGCCGGCCGCGGATCGCAGGTCACCCAGGACATGCCGGCGCTGCCGGAGGAGCCGCCGGTGCCCGAGTACCGGCCTGCCGAGCCGCCGCCGGCGCCTGCTCCCCCCGCCGACTCGGCACCGACGGTCCGCCAGCCCCGGGCTCCGCGGCGCCGGGACGAGCCGCCCGAGCAGCCCCGGATCCCCGGGATCGACGGGTAGGGGGCGCCGGCGCGGGCAGGCCGCCTACCCGGACTTGCCGAGGTAGGTGATGAACGGCAGCACGAGGGTGCCGAGGAAGATCAGGCCGATGCCGAGGGCCACCGTGCCCTTGGACTTCACGAGGTGGCCGGCCACGCCGACGACGAAGCCGATGACCATCAGGACGATGAACGGGGTCGGGCTCGTGCCGAAGTCCGGCGTCGGATCGGGGATCCAGTTCGCGAGCACCGTGAGCAGTCGCACGGGGCCGAGCATCCCACACGACCTATGATTGCCGCCCCATGGCCGTGACCCCCGCATCCGCGCAGGACGTCGCCGACGGGCTGCGCGCGGCCGGATACCTGCCGGGCACATCGACGGCCCTGGTCTCCTACCTCGCCGCCACCCTCGGCAAGCCGGTCCTCGTCGAGGGGCCAGCGGGCGTCGGGAAGACCGAGCTGGCCAAGGCGCTGGCCCGCTACCTGGACCGCCGCCTCGTGCGCCTGCAGTGCTACGAGGGGCTCGACGAGGCCAAGGCCCTCTACGAGTGGAACTACCGCAAGCAGCTGCTGCGGATCCAGACCGAGGAGCGCGGCACGGGCTGGGACGACGTCCAGGAGGACATCTTCTCCGAATCCTTCCTGCTCGAGCGCCCGCTCATGACCGCGATCGCGTCGCCCGAGCCCGTCGTGCTGCTGATCGACGAGATCGACAAGACCGACCAGGAGTTCGAGGCGATGCTGCTCGAGCTCCTGTCGGACTTCCAGATCTCGATTCCCGAGCTCGGCCGGATCGACGCCCGGACCCAGCCGGTCGTCGTCCTCACCTCGAACAACTCGCGCGAGCTGACCGAGGCGCTCAAGCGCCGCTGCCTCTACCTATGGCTCGACTACCCGGCTGCCGAGCAGGAGCTCGCCATCGTGAAGCTCCATGCGCCGGAGCTGTCCGAGACCGTGGCCGCGAAGCTCGTCGAGGTCGTCAATCAGGTGCGGGCGCTGGACCTGAAGAAGCCGCCGTCGATCGCGGAGTCGATCGACTGGGCCCGGGCGCTGCTGCTGCTCGGCGCCGACGACATCGACGCCGACACCTTCCGGGAGACGATGAGCGTCATCGTCAAGCACCGGACGGACCTCGACACGGTCGCCGAGCGGGTCGGCGTCAAGCTCGGCCATGGCGTCGCCGGCCAGCCCGCCGCCTAGCCGTCCCGGCGGGCCCAGCGGCGGCGCGAGCCCGCCGGCGCCCGGCCTGGCCGCGCGCCTCGTGGAGTTCGGCGACGAGCTGCGCGGCGAAGGTGTCGCGGTCGGCACGTCGGAGCTCCTCGACGCCTTCGATGCCCTCGAGCACGTCGCCTGGACCGAGAAGTCGGACCTGCGCGAGGCCCTCGCCGCCACCCTGGCCAAGTCGCCGGAGGACCGCCGCGTCTTCGAGCTGGTGTTCGACCGGTTCTTCTTCCGCGCGCCCGAGTCCGCGGCGATCGAGCACGAGGTGCGCGAGGAGGGCGGCGTCGACGGCGGCGACCAGCTCGACCTCGACGCGCTGCGCGCCCAGATCGCCCAGGCCATCCGCGACGGCGACGAGAGCGCGATGGGCGACCTCGCCCGGCTGGCGATCGCGGCGTTCGGCCGTCAGGGCGAGGGCTCAGGCGTGATCGGGGTCGACGTGCAGCGCATCCGCCGGGCGCTGGGCCTGCGCTCCGAGCCCCAGCCGGAGCTGCCCCAAGACGACCCCCGGGCCGAGGGCCTGCCGCGCGACCAGCTTCGGGCCTTCGAGGCCGCCCTGCGGCGCGAGCTCGAGCGGGCCACGATCGAGCGCACGCGGCGCCTCCCGCCCTCCCGCCCGCTCAACGAGCTCGACCGCGCCCTGCCGAGCGGCCCGCTGCAGGACCTCGCCGCCGTGCATCGGATCGTGATGCAGCTCAAGCGTCGCCTGGCCACCCAGGGCCGCGAGCAGCGGGGGCGCAAACGCCACGCCCACCTCGACATGCGCCGCACCATGCGGGCGTCGCTGCAGACCGGCGGGGTGCCGGTCCAGCTGCGGTTTCGCCCGCAGCGCCCGCGCCGGCCGGAGATCTACGTCCTGTGCGATGTCTCGACGAGCGTCACGAGCGCGAGCGTCTTCTTCCTCTCGGTGCTGCACGCCCTGCACGACTCGTTCCGGAAGCTGCGCTCCTTCGTGTTCATCGAGCGGATCTCCGAGGTGACCGAGATCTTCGAGAAGGAGCGCAACTTCAAGGCAGTCAGCGAGGCGATCGGCCGCGACGCGGGGGTCGCCGACATCTCCGGCTACACGGACTACGGGCGCGTGTGGGAGGAGTTCCTCGCCGAGGTCGTGGAGGACCTGCACCCGCGCGCAACCGTGATCGTGCTCGGGGATGCCCGGACGAACGGCCGCGATCCACGCGCCGACGCCTTCGCCCAGATCTCGGCGCGCGCCGGGCGCACGTTCTGGCTCAACCCCGAGCCGCGCCTGTACTGGAACTACGGCGACTCGGTCATCGCCGCCTACGAGCAGCACTGCTCGGCCTTCGAGTGCTGGACCACGCGCCAGCTCGAGGACTTCGTCAAGGCGCTGGCCGCACCGGACCCGTCCTGGCGCTGACGAACGCTCGCCTCTCCCGCGTGTTGCCCCTCGGCGTGACGGCGGCATAGGCTCGACCCCATGGCATCCGGACCATCAGCGAGACGCGCGCGCTTCCCGGCACAGCACGACGGCACGCTCTACCTGGCCGAGGGCGGGCAGGAGACCGAGCTGATGTACCGCCACGGCCACGAGCTGCCCGAGTTCGCGATGTTCGCCCTGCTCGACGACGAGGCCGCACGGCGCGACATCGAGGCGATGTACCGCAGCTACCTGGACGTCGCCGCCGAGCACGGCTTCGTGGCGCTGATGGGTGGGCTCGACTATCGCGCGAGTCCCGATTGGGCGGGCAAGATCGGGTATTCGCCCGAGCAGCTGGAGGATGTCCAGCTCCGATGCATCGAGCTGCTGCGCGACGTGGCGCGGCCCTACGCCGGGCGCGTGCCCGGCGTCCTGTTCGCCGGCATCGTCGGACCGCAAGGAGACGCCTATCAGCTCGATCGCACGATCACCGCCCAGGGGGCCGAGGAGTACCACGCCGTCCAGATCGCCTCGCTCGCGAAAGCCGAGGTCGATCTGGTCGAGGCGATGACGTTCAACAACGTGCCCGAGGCCGTCGGGGTCGCCCGCGCCGCCGCGCGGGCCGGGCTCCCTCTCGGGATCCTGTTCACGCTGGACGAGACCGCCCGCCTCGCCTCGGGCCCGACCCTGCGTGAGGCCATCGAGTCCGTCGACGCCCAGACCGGGGAGGATCGACCCGACTTCTACGGCATCAACTGCTCACATCCGCTGGAGTTCCTGCCCGCGCTCGAACCGGGCGGATGGACCCACCGGCTCCGCGCGGTGCGCCCGAACGCCGCGCTCATGGACAAGGTCTCGCTGTGTCGCATCGGACACCTCGAAGAGGGCGATCCGCGGGAACTCGGTCTCCTCCTGGCGGCCCTCGCCCGGCGCTTCCCCCACATCGACATCTGGGGCGGATGCTGTGGCACCTGGGACACGCACCTCGGCGAGATCGCTCGCGAGGTCCGCGTGGCCCGGGAGACGCCGTAGCGGCACCCACCGGCTAGGGGCGCAGCCCGATCGATGCGTCCGGGGCGGGCGCAGCGCGGCGAACCTGCGGCTGCTCTCTCCCGGGATCTTCCGGCCCTGAGGCCCGGCCTCAGCCGAACAGGCTCGCGCTGCCCGGCTGATAGGGGTACTTGGCCTTCAGCTCGTCAGTGAGGCGCACGCCGAGGCCGGGGCCGGTCGGGGGCAGGCAGTGTCCGTCGGCGACCGGGAGCGGCTCGATGAACATCTCGTCGTCGAGCGGGTTGTTCATCACCGGCCGCTCCAGCCAGATGCAGTTGGGCTGCGTGAACGCGAGGTGGTAGTTGGCCGCGATGGTCGGCGCCGAGCCCCAGACGTGCATGGCGACCTTCGTGTGCCGGGCCGCCGCCGCCTCGCACGCGCGGCGGGCCTCGCCGATCCCGCCGATGATGGTGGCATCGGGCTGGGCGATGTCGAACGCGCCCGCTCGCAGCCACTGCTCGAAGGTCGAGAACGTCGTGATTCCCTCGCCGCCGGTGATCGGGATCGAGGTCATCTGGCGCAGCTCGGCGTACGGAGCGGGGTCGAATGGGGGCAGGAACTCCTCGGCCCAGCCCAGGTCGTGCGGCTCGAGCATCTCGAGCATCCGGACGATCTGCTTGAGCGACCAGGGCTGCAGATTGAAGTTCTGCACCGCGTCCATCGCCAGCATGCGATCGGGCCCGAGTGCCTCCCGGACCGCGGCGACCCGCTCGCATTCGACCTCGGGCTGATACTTGAAGAGGTTGGCCCGCATCTTGAAGCCGTGGAAGCCCTGCTCGCGAACCCGCCGCGCCTGATCCTGCAGCTGGGGGATGCTCAGGTGCGGCACCCCGCCGGAGGCGTACATGGGAAGCCGTTCGTGAATCGCTCCCCCGAGCAGCTCGTGAACCGGCGCCCCGCGGAACTGTCCGAGCGCATCCCACATGGCGCACTCGATCGCTCCGAGCACCATCACCGTCGGCCCGCTGCGTCCGGCATAGCTGGAGACCCAGTAGCAGTCGCGGTAGGCCTGGTTCGGGTTCGCGATGTCGCGTCCGAGCAGGAACGGCTTGAAGAACTCGACGATCTGGACCGAGAGCTCAGGGAAGTACACCCCGGAGTAGGTCTCGCCCACGCCGACAATGCCCGCGTCGGTGTGCACCTCCACGAAGCAGGCGCAGCGCTTGTCGATGTGGGCGCCTTCGACGCCATATGGAGTGGTGAGCAGAACGGCCTGCACGTCGGTGATCTGCATGATGGGCCCCCTCGGCGCGCCGACACTCTTGTGGAGCAATCTAAGACAAACGAACAGCCGAAGCCGGGCGCCCCCGGCGGCTTCCAAGGCCCGGCAGGGCCGGGCTAGCGGCGGTCGGCCACCGCCGCGAGGATCCCGAGGCCGACGAGCAGGCTCCCGGTCGCCCGACGCTGGATCCGCCAGGCCCGGGCGCGGGCAGCGAGCCGGCGTCCGATCGGCCCAGCCGCGCAGGCCACGACCACGTCCGCAGCGGTGTTCAGGAGGACACTCACGGTCCCGAGCACCACGATCTGCAGCCCGAGCGGGCCGTTCTCGGGCTGGCAGAACTGCGGGAGGAACGTGAGGAAGAAGAGCGCGGTCTTGGGGTTCAGCGCCTCGGTCAGGACGCCTTGGCGGAAGGCGTGCCGGTCGGAGCCCGCCGAGCCGGCGACGGACGGCGGCGGCTCCGATGCCGAACGCCACGTCGCGATGCCCAGCCACACGAGATACGCCGCCCCGAGGTACTTCGCCACGGCGAACGCGGGTGCGGAGGCGGCGATCAGGGCCGACAGGCCGGCGGCGGCCGCGACGATCTGGATGCCGCCGCCGACGCCGGTGCCGAGCGCCGACCGCAGCCCGACCCCCCGCCCGCCGCCGAGGCTGCGGGCAAGCACGTAGAGCATCCCCGGGCCCGGGATTGCCGCGAGCACGACGGCGGCGAGCGCAAACGCCGCGAGATGCCTGAGGTCGGGCATCGCCGGCCGCCTCAGCCGTCCGGCTCGCCGGCGGCGTAGTCGTCGGACCCCATGATGTGCAGCGAGACGTACGGCTCGTCGCCCACCACCCAGCTGTCGTGTCCAGGCGGCACGTAGAACAGCTCCCCAGGCTCCATGACGCGCTCGGTGCCGTCGCGCATCGCCGCCATCGCGCGGCCGCTCAGCACGAGCCCGACGTGCTCGACTTCGCACCAGGCCTCCCCGGTCGCGGCGCCCACGTGCTCGCTCCAGCGCCAGCCCGGCTCATAGCTGGCCCGTCCCAGCGTCATCGGTCCGACGCGGTAAAGCTCGAAGCGGCCGTTCGCGAACTCGCGGATCTCCTCGGGGTCGCCGAGCCGGACGAGCTGGAGATCCATGGGCTGAGCCTAACGGCAGCGGGGCAGTCGACGACCGGGATGCGGGTAGCATCCCGGTCTCTGCAACCCAGGGGGGCTGGCGGGGAAGCCGGCTGAGAACGCGCCCCCGGAGCCCCGTCGCTCTGCCCGGCGCTGACCCTTCGAACCTGTGGGGCCATGCGGGCGAAGGGAGCGACACCGCTGATCGATGAGCCGCCGTCGACCGCCGGGCTGGATCCGGCAGGCGCCCCGGCCCCCGCAGGCATCGGGCTCGACGGGGTGACCCGGGCGTACCGGACTGCGCGCGGCCTGGTTCCGGCGCTCGACGCTGTGACTCTGCACGTCGCCCCCGCCGAGATCTGCGCGGTCGTCGGGCCCAGCGGCTGCGGAAAGTCCACGCTGCTCGAGCTCGTCTGCGGCCTGCAGCGCCCCGACGCCGGCACCGTGCGAGCCGGGCCCGCGGCGCTGATGTTCCAGCGCGACCTCCTGCTGCCGTGGCGCACTGCCCTGGACAACGCCGCCCTGCCGCTGCGGATTGCCGGAGTGAGCGCCGCCGCGGCGCGCGAACAGGCCCGCCCCTGGTTTGCCGAACTCGGGCTCGCCGGCTTCGAACAGGCGCGGCCACGCGAGCTGTCCGGCGGGATGCGCCAGCGCGTGGCGTTCGTGCGGACGCTGCTCGCCGGCCGGCCGGTGCTCGCCCTGGACGAGCCGTTCGCCGCCCTGGACGCGCTCACGCGGGCCGAGGCCCAGGCGTGGCTGGCCGGCGCGCTGGCCCAGGAGCCGCGGACAGTGCTCCTCGTGACCCACGACGTGGAAGAGGCAGCCGTTCTGGCCGACCGGGTCGTCGTCCTCTCCCCCCGCCCCGGCCGGGTCGTCGCCGAGATCGCCGTCCCGGCGCCACGCCCGCGGCACCGGACCGATCCGGCTATCGTCGCGGTGCGGGAGCATGCGCTGGTCGCCCTGGGAGCTGGCGCGTGACGCCGCCGGCGCGGAGCCGGTCCCGCGTGGCGGCCATCCTGCTCCCGGCGGCCCTGATCGTCGCGCTGCTCGGCGCCTGGGAGCTCTACGCGCGGGCGGGCGGCATCGACGAGTTCATCCTCCCGGCCCCGACGGCGATCGCGGCCTCGCTGTGGGAGGACCGCGGCCTGCTGTGGGGCCAGTTCGGCGTGACTGCCGGCGAGATCGTGCTCGGCGTGGCCGCGGCGATCGTCCTCGGGCTCGCCTGCGCGGTGGCGATCCACCTCTCGGGGCTGGCGCGCCGCGCCGCCTATCCACTGCTCGTCGCCTCCCAGACCGTCCCCATCGTGATCATCGCGCCGCTGCTCGTGGCCTGGCTCGGCTATGACCTGCTCCCCAAGCTGGCGATCGTCGCACTCGTCTGCTTCTTTCCGGTCACGGTGGCCGCGCTGGACGGCCTCGCGGCGGTCGAGCCCGAGCAGCGCACGCTCATGCGCAGCCTGCACGCGTCGCGGTGGCAGGCCCTGCGGTTCGTCGAGCTTCCGGCCGCCCTCCCGGCGGTGTTCACGGGAGCGCGGATCGCCGTGGTCGTCGCCGTCGTGGGCGCCGTCCTGGCGGAGCAGGCGGGCTCCAGCGACGGCCTGGGCCACCTCATCACGCAGGCGATCCCTCAGTTCGAGACCGCCCAGGCCTACGCGGCGGTCGCCGTCCTGTCAGCCTTCGCCATCCTGCTCTTCGCCGCCATCACCGCGCTGGAACGCGCCCTGCTGCCCTGGGCCGCCGGCCCCCGACAAGGAACCGCCACGTGACACGCCTCCGCCTCGCCCTCGTCGTGACCGCCTCGCTCGCCGCCGTGACGGCCGGCTGCGGCAGCAAGCGCGACGAGACCGGCACGCCGGCCGTCGCCCCCCTGACGGTCGCGCTGGACTTCCTCCCGAACGCCGATCACGTCGGCCTCTACGCCGCGATCGCGGATGGCGAGTTTCGCCGCGTGGGGCTCGACGTGCGGCCGCAGACGCCGCCCGACCCCGCGGCCCCGCTCGACCTGCTCGCCGCCGGGAAGGTCGACCTGGCCATCTCGTACGAGCCTGAAGTGCTGCTGGCCCGCGACCGCGGCCAGCGGCTCGTGAGCGTCGGCGCGATCGTCCAGAAGCCGCTGACCTCGATCATCGCCCTCCCCCAGGCGAAGATCCTCAAGCCGGCCGACCTCTCCGGCGTGACCGTCGGCACGGCGGGGATCCCATACCAGGCCGGCTTCCTCAAGGCCATCGTGGATGCCGCTGGCCGCGACGCGCAGTCGGTCCGCGAGGTCAACGTCGGCTTCGACCTGGTGCCGGCCATGCTCACGAAGCGCGTCCGGGCCACGCTCGGCGGGTTCTGGAACTACGAGGGCGTGCAGCTCAAGCTCCAGCGGCGGCGCCCGACGATCATCCCCGTGGACCGGGCCGGCGTGCCCACCTACGACGAGCTCGTCGTCGTGGCCCGCCAGGACGACCTCTCGAAGGGCGCGCCGAAGGTGCGCCGCTTCCTGCGGGCGCTCACCCGGGGCTACGAGGCGGCCCGCACGAACCCCGTGAAGGCGACCGGCCAGCTCGTGCGGGCCAACCCGACGCTCAGCCGCCGGCTCCAGCTCGCCAGCGTCCGGGCGACCCTGCCGGCCTTCTTCCCCGCGAGCTCGTCGAAGCCCTTCGGATGGCAGGAGCCGGCGCTGTGGGACCGCTTCGGAGCCTGGATGCTCCGCAACGGGCTGCTGAAGCGCGACCCCAACGCCGGCGCGGCGCTCACGAACGAGTTCCTGCCCGGCCAGGGCATCTAGGCCGCACGCCGGGGCTCGGCGGCCCGGGCCGCGCCCGCGGGGACGGCGCCGCGGGCCGAGCCGGCGAGCAGGTGCTCGGCGGCCAAGCCGGCCCAGGGATCGAAGCGCGCATAGAACGCCCGGACCTCGTCCTCGGCGGCCCGGGCCGCAGGGCGCCCAGTGGTGAGGCGGCCGACGAGCTTGAGGTGCGCCAGGTCGCCGGCCGGAACGATGTCGAGGCGCCCCTGGCCGTGCAGCGCGAGGACCTCGACCGTCCAAGGCCCGATCCCGCTGATGGCCCGCAGCCGCCGCCAGCCCGGCGCTGGGTCGGAGGCGCGCAGGTCGACCCGCCCCGTCGCGACCTCCCGGGCCGCGCGGATCAGCGCCCGCGCGCGCGCTGCGGCCAGGCCGCAGCGCTCGAGCTCGGCCGGCGCCAGCCCGGCCACGGTGCTCGCTGCCGGCAGGTCCCGCAGGCCGGGCTCGGAGCCGCGCCGGCCGTGCCGGCCGACGATCGCGCGCTGGATCTCCGCTGCCCGGCCCGACTCGATGAGCTGCTCCGTGACGGCCCAGGCGAGCGCCTCGAACGGCTCGGGCCGGCGATGGACGCGCAGCGCGGGGTCGCGCCGCACGAGCGGCCCGAGCAGCGGATCGAAGCGGAACCGCTCGTAGAATGGCGCGAGGTCGTCGTCGACGCCCAGGGCGAAGCGCCAGCGGGCGATCCCCTCCTCGGCGAGCTCCCGTGTGTCGGCCCGCGCGGCCAGCCGCACCGAGCCCCGCGCCGTCACCGCACCGACGACGACCGGGAGGCCGTCGACGTGGAGCAGCCGGCGGATGGACGGGCCGCGGACGCGGGCCACGCCGTCGAAGCCGGCCCGGGGGCGGCGGTACGGCCAGGGCGGGCGGGCTTCGACATCGACGCGAACGGCGCCGAGCCCGGCCACGTCAGCCGCGGTCGACGAGGTGAACGTCGACGAGGAAGGAGCGGCTGGCGAGGACCTGCACCGCGTCGCCCTTGCCGCCCTTGCGGCGCCGTCGCGACGGGGAAGCCTTGCGGGCCGACCGCCGGCGGGCCAGGGCCACGGTCGCGGCGCCCGCGACGAGGCCTGTCGCGGCCAGCGCGGCTGCCTGGACGACCGGCGTGGGGCCGGCAGGCGCCGGCGCGACGGCGCGGACCTCGTGCAGGACCGGCAGGCGGTCCGGCTCGGATGCGACGGGGACCTCGGCGGCCTTGGCGGGCTCGGCGCTCACGGCGCAGGAGTGTACCCGCCGCTCACGACTGTGCGGGCGGGGCGGACGGTTCGGCCGCTGCGGCGTCTGCGGAAGCCGCCGCCGGGGCGTCGATCCGCGGGAGCATCGCCTCATAGAAGCGGTAGCGGCGCAGGACCTTGCCGCCCATCGCCTCCATCCCGCGGTTCATCGAGCGGTTCGTCTCGAGGATCCACCCCATCTCGCCGCCCTTCTGCGGCGTGACGTCGGTCGAGTCGTAGTGCATCTGGTAGAGCTTGGCGGCCACGCCGGTGTGCTGGTACTCCTTCTTGACTCCCAGCGCGAAGACGCGGACCCGGTCGATCTTGCGGCGCCAATAGAGCGCCTTGATCCAGCCGAACGGGAGCAGGCGGCCGTTGAGGTGCTTGAGGACCTGGTTGTAGTCGGGCAGGGTCAGCGCGGCGCCGACGACCTCGCCGGTGTCCTTGCGCTCCGCGATCATCGCCCAGTGCTCGTCGAGGATCGGCTTGAGGTCCTTGGCGTAGGCACGCACCTCGTCGTCGGTGAGCGGCACGAAGCCCCAGTTGCGCTCCCAGGCGGCGTTGTAGACCTCGAGGAAGCGCTCGACCTCGGCCTGGATGTCCTTCTTCTTCATGTACCGGCAGACGATCCCGTGCTTGGACTCGACCTGGTCGGCCAGCTCCCACAGGACGGGCATCACCGAGTCGCGGCCGCCCTCGAGGTTCCAGAGCTCCCACATCTGGACATCCATCGCCTTCGTGAACCCGGCCCGTTCGAGCAGCGCCGGGTAGTAGCGGTGCGTCCAGGGGGTGAGGATCGACGGCGCGTATTCGAACCCGTCAACGAGCAGGCCGCACTCGTCGTTGGTCGTGAAGTTCATCGGGCCGACCATCCGGTCGCGGTCGCGCTCGGTCAGCCAGGCCTTCGCCGTGCCGAGCAGCGCGTCGGCGGCCTCCTGGTCGTCCTCGCACTCGAAGAAGCCGAAGAGCCCCCAGTCGTTGCCCTGGAACTCGTTGAAGTTCCGGTCGATGTGCGCGCTGATCCGGCCGACGAGCCGGCCATCCCGGAAGGCGAGGAAGTACTCGGCCTCGGCGTGCTCGAAGAACGGGTTGCGGTCGCGGTCCAGATGGCGCCGCAGCTCGGAGATGAGGGGCGGCACCCACATCTCCTCGTTGGCGTAGAGTGTCCAGGGGAGCTTGATGAACGCATCGAGCTCCTTCTTCGTCGCGACGGTCCGGATCTCCACAGGCACGGCGCGGCACTGTATATGCCGACCACCGTCGACGTCTTCGCCAAGGTCCGCGGCCACGACCGGGCCGAGCAGCTCGCCGCCGCGCGGGCCGCCGACGTGCTGCCGTACTTCCGGCAGCTCGAGTCCCCCGCCGCGCCGGTCGTCGAGATGGAGGGCGCCGAGCGGATCATGCTCGGGTCCAACAACTACCTGGGCCTGACCGGGGACCCGCGGGTCATGGAAGGGGCGCGGGCCGCGCTCGAGCGCTTCGGCACCGGGCTCACCGGCTCGCGGCTGCTCAACGGCACCATCGACTTGCACCTCCAGCTCGAAGCCGAGCTGGCCGCGTTCATGGGGACCGAGGATGCGATCGTCTTCACCACCGGCCACCAGGCCAACATCGGGTGCCTCGGGACGATCCTCGCGCCGGGCGACACCGTGGTGGCCGACTCCGGCGACCATGCCTCGATCCTCGACGGCTGCGTGCTGTCGCGCGCCAAGCTGCGCGCCTTCCGCCACAACCGCCTCGACAAGCTGGAGCGGACGCTCGAGAAGGCGGCCGGCGACGGTGGCGGGATCCTCGTGGTCGTCGACGGCGTCTTCTCGATGGAGGGCGATGTGGCCCCGCTCCCCGAGATCACCGACCTCTGCTCCCGGTTCGGCGCGCGCCTGATGGTCGACGAGGCCCACGGCGTCGGGACGCTCGGCGCCCGCGGCGCTGGCGCCAGCGAGCTCTTCGGCGTCGAGGATCGCGTCGACCTGCGGATGGGGACCTTCTCGAAGTCCCTGGCCTCCTGCGGCGGATTCATCGCCGGCCCCGAGGAGGTCATCGAGTACCTGCGGATCGCCTCGCGGCCCTTCCTCTTCACCGCCGCCGCCGTGCCCGCCGCGGTCGGGGCGGCGCTGGCCGCGCTGCGCATCCTCACCTCGGACGAGGGGCCCGCCCTCACGGCCCGGCTCCAGGACAACGCCCGCTACCTCAACCGCGGGCTCCACGACCTCGGCTTCCACGTGGTCGACCCGACGCGGCTCGCCGACGGCACCGACGTCGTCACGCCGATCGTGCCGGTGCTCGTCGCCGACGACTGGAAGGCCGTCCTGCTCTGGCGGGCCCTGTACGACCACGGGGTCTACGTCAACGTGGCGATCCACCCTGCCGTGCCGCCGGGCGGCGCGCTGCTGCGCACGAGCGTGATGGCCACGCACGACACCGCCGTGCTGGACCGGGCGCTCGAGGCGTTCGCCACGGTGAAGCGGGAGTTCGCGGCCGAGCACGGCCCGCTTCCGTCTGCGGACTGACGCGGTCCGCCGCCTGCCGGCCGGCTGCGACGCTGCGGCAACGACTCTGGAATCTCTTTCCGCGATTCAGGTTTCGCCTGTTTCGAATTAACCGCTCTGTGCGGAGGATCTGGACAGACCTCCATTGACCCCCTCAGCGCCCGTCTCGTAGTCTGCGCCCCGCAGTGGCGCCCGGTCGTTCTCGCCGGGCGCGGGGGTCTCGAAGACGGCTGGTCCGCAGTCCCGAGGGAGGGACGCGCATGGGTGCGTGCGGAGCGGCGAGAGACCCCTGCGCGCAGCGAGACCGGCGGCGCCGAGGTGCCAACACAACGAGGTGTTCGCCACAGACGGCGAGCAGGGAGGACAGATGAGCGCGACCGCGACGATCGCCGCTGCTCCGCAGCAGCACATGCGGGCCCTGGAGCTGGCCAACCGTGTCCGGCTGGCCCGGGCGGAGCTGAAGCGGCGAATCGCCGACGGCGAGCTGACGGCGGCGGAGGTGATCGCCTCCTGCCCCTGGGAGGCCGAGAGCATGGCCGTCGCCGATCTGCTGGCCAGCCAGCGGCGCTGGGGACGCACCCGGTGCCGGAAGTTCCTGGCCTCCATCCCCATGTCGGAGACGAAGACGATCGGCTCGATGACCGAGCGCCAGCGGCGAACGCTGGCCGCGCTCCTCGAAGCCAAGGCTGCCCCGGCAGACGTTGCCGGGTTCCCGATCGCCCGCGTGGCATGAGGCAGGCCGGCGCCGGCCCCTGATCGGGGGCCGGCGCCGGGCCAGGCCGTGCGGTGCGAGCGTCCTGCCGCCGCTCCCGGCCCGCGACCGTTCCCGCGCACACCAGCCACCGAATCGGTGGCTGCGACGCACAGGTTGGCCGCGATGCCCCGCCCGGACCGCCGCTCGCACCGGCGGTCGCCGCGAGCTACGCCGGGCCGACCGGCCCCGGGGGGGCGCCCCCGCCGCCGAATCCGGGACCGAGTGTCGCGATCTCGAGGATGTGCCCGTCGGGATCGCGGAGGTAGACGGATCGCATCGCGCCGCGGTCGTAGACGTCAGTGCACTCGATGCCGCGGCTCCGGAGATAGTCCCGCCAGGCGACCTGCTCCTCGTCGGAGGCAACCGACAGGGCGATGTGGTGGGTCGAGCCGGTGCCGACCGTCCCGGGCGGGAGCGACGGGTACTCGAGGAACGACAGGAGCGTCCCCGGCGTCCCCTCGGCGTCCCCGAAATAGAAGTGCCGGGTCCCGGGGTCGTCGTCGTTGGTGGCCTCCGAGACGAGCGCGAGGCCGAGGAGGTCGCGGTAGAACGCCGTGGTGCGGTTCAGGTCGCGGCAGATGAGCGTGACGTGGTGCAGCCCGCGCAGCCGCATCCGGCGCTCGCCGGCAGAGTCGGCCTCGGTCATCGGAACCCCAGGCCGCCGGAACGGCGGCGGAACACTTCGCGCAGGGCGAAGAAGGCGGCGGCGAAGATTGCCGCGCCGACCGGCAGCATCACGACCTGCGGGAGCTTGGCGAAGAACATGACCGCGAGCGCGATCACGGTGATCGTGCCCGCGAGCACGGTCGAGTGGGAGCGAAAGCCCGCGAGGTGCTCGCGGATCGACAGTTCGAGGCCGGCGAGGCTCCCGAGCGCGGCCGCGCAGACCACGAGGATCTTCCCTTCCCGCCCCCAGATCACGAACCCGAGAATCCCGAGGACGAGGGCCAGGAAGACGCTGAGCTCCGCCAGCGGGAACGAACCCCAGGGCGCCGGCGGCGGCTCGCCGTGGCCCGGACGGCGGCGAGCCGGCCGGGCCGGCTTCGGGGCGGTCGGGGGCGGCGCGGGCGGAGCCGATCCCCGGCGGGGATCAGCGGCTGCGGCGCGCTGGCGGCTGCGTCGGCCCACGAGGTCGGGAAGCGGTGGTGAGAGAGGTCGGTGGCGGGGCAGCGGCCGGGTGGCCGCGGCCCCCACGGTAACGGACAGCCGGAGGAGAGCTTCACGCGCCACCAGCCGAGGAGCATCCCGAGCAGGCCCCACCGGGGTCGCACGTGCCAGTGCTTGCAGCCGCGCTCGCCGATGTCGGCGTTCGACACGCGGACCCACTTGTGGCGATCGGGCTCGACGAGCATCTCCTCGATCAGCAGGCGGCTGGCCGCCTCGGCGTCGGCTCGCCGGGCGAGCACGCCCCGGGCGTCCTGGAGCCGGCCCGCCAGCTCGTCGCGGATCTGCTCGAGCTCGGCCAGGCCCAGGAGCCGCGGCCCGCCGAACGAAGCCACGCGGGAATCGATGGCGACGCGCGGGAAGGCCTCGGCGACGGCGGCGGCGAGGTCGCGCTCGAGCCGGGTGATCTGGCCCCGCAGCGCCCGGCGGGCGGCGCGCTCATCGGTCTCGACGCCGGCTGGGGCGGCGTGCGGACGGGCGGTGGTGTAGTCGGCGACGGCGGACATCGCACCTCTCCAGGCCGGGGCGAGTCTACCAGCGGCGCTGGCGGCCAGCCAGCCCTCGCCGCCCGCTGCGAGGCCGCTCGCCGCCGGCCTCAGCGCCCGGGGGCCAGGCCCGGATCCAGCAGCTCGGCGGCGCACCAGAGCGCCTCCTCGGCGTGAAGCTCGGGGACCCCCGGCACGGCGACCGCGTAGAGCAGGGCGTGCCGCGTGGCCTTGGTCACGCCGTGGCCGGCCGCCGGAGCGCCAAACAGCTCGGCGACCGGCCCGGCCGCGTCCGCGATGACGAGCCGGCCCGCCGCCAGCGGCGGCGACTCGGCCTCGCGGCGCCCAAGCCGCTCGCCGGCCGCGGCGGCCCGGATCCCGAGCGCGCCCTCAGCCTGCTCGCCGTCGAGGGCGCGCACGGGCACGCCGGTCTCCACGAGGGCGACCGTCAGCGCGTCGTCCAGGAGCCCGCGGGACCGGAACTCGCCGTGCACCAGCCGCTCCAGGACGGCCGCCTCCGCCGGGGTCCGCGTCGCGTCGGGGTCCAGGCCGACCTGCCGGAAGAAGGCGCGGTAGGCCAGCGGGATCGGCTGCTGGCGCTGCACGATCGCCTGATCGCCTCGGACCCGGCTCGAGAGGGCGCGCAGCCGCTCACGCACGTCGCGAGGGCTCCGGCCTGCCGCGCCGGTCGCCGAGACCGCGACGGTCCGCAGGCGCAGCCCCGGGAACTCCTCGGCGACCTCGGGTGCGACCCGGCCCGGCTGCGCTGTGCCGGGCGCGGTCATGGCTGTGTCCGTGCGGCAGCCGCTCGCTCCAGGGCCCCCATGCGGCGGTCCAGCGCCGCGGCGCCCAACGTGCCGGTCACGGTGGCGCGCACCGCCCGCCCGGGGTAGGCGAAGGTCAGCGTCGGGCAGCCGCCGACGCCATAGAGGTTTGCCACCGCCCCGTCGCGGTCATAGCCGACGGGGAATCGCCAGCCCCGGTCCCGGATCTCGGTCCGCAGGGCCGCCCGGTCCCCGCGCACGAACACCGCGGCGGCCGCCACCCCGGGATGGCGCCGCCGCACGCGCTCGAGGGTGTCGAGCTGGCGGGCGCAGGCCTTGCCGGCCCGGTCGAAGGCGAAGGCGAGCACGACCGGCCGGCGGGCAGCCAGCGCACAGACGTTCAGGACCCGGGGGTCGCGCACCGAGCAGGCCGGCACCCGCCCCGCCTCCCCCTGGCCGGCCTTCGTGGCGACGTTCGCGTCGCCGTCCAGGCCGCTGAGGGCGAGCGGCACCGCGAACGGCGGCATCCGCGAGCCGGCGGGGAGCCCGCGCACCCCCGGGGCGTCGGTGCTCAGCGTGTTGAGCGTGATGTAGGCGAGCGCCAGCGCCCCCGCCAGCCCGACCACCCAGCCATACCGCCGGGCGGGCGGGGCGGGGCCCGGCGGTGCGGGCGACGGGGGGTCGGGCGCGGAGGTCACGCCGCTGCACGCGACCGCCGCAGCCGCAGCCGCCGGGCCAGGCCGGGGGCCGCGTCGGGGCTCGGCTCCGCAGCGCGGCGTTCGGCGAGCGCCAGGACCGCGGGGAGGACGAGCATCACGCCGGCGAGGGAGACGGCGAGGTCGACAACGGTGACGAGGCCGAAGTCGCGCAGCATCCGGATGTCCGACAGGGCGAGCACGGCGAACCCGGCGATCGCCGTGGCGCCCGAGGCCAGCACGGCCCGGCCGGTCGACGCGTAGGTGCGCTGCAGCGCCTCGGCCAGCGAGCGGCCGCCGGTGCGCTCCTGCCGGCACCGCTCGGACAGCAGGACGCTGAACTCGGTGGTGATCGCCACGACGAGCGCCCCGAGGGTCACCGACATCGGATTGAGCGGGATGCGGGTCAGGAACAGGACCAGGGCCGACCAGCCCGTCGCCATGGCGATCGGCGCGAGCGGCACGAGCGCGCGCCGCGGATCCCGGAAGACGGCGAGCAGGACCAGGGCCACGAGCGCGAGGCTGGCGAGCAGCGCGAGCGCCCGGCGCCACGGCGAGGACACCTTCGCGTTGGCGTCGGCGGTCAGGACGGGCAGCCCTGCGACGGTGGCCCGCACCCCCGGAGGCGGGTGCAGCCGCCGGCGCATCTCGTCGAACACACGCTGCTGCTCGTCCAGCGGGGCCAGCCGCACCCCGAACGCGAGCGTGGCCGTGCGGCGGTCCGGCGTGATCACGGCCTGGGAGAAGTACGGCGGGACGGCGTCGAGGAGGGCCCGGATGCGGCCGCGCGTCTGGAACTGGGCGGGCACGCGGAAGAGGTCCGGGAGGGAGAGCGCGGGGCACAGCGCCGCGCGGCCGCAGCCGCGGTCGGGCGAGTAGCCGTAGTGGCGCAGCAGCGCCTTCTCGTAGCGGGTCATCCAGCGCACGACCCGCGGCTGGGTCAGGTCGTCGGCCTCGACGAGGACGTCCGCCTCGCCATAGACGCCGGTGGTCCGCTGCAGTGCCGCGATGTCGCGCTGCGCGCGCAGGTCCTGCGGCACGAGCGCCTGCACGTCCGAGACGACCTTCGCCTGGGTGTCGAGCGCCAGGCCCACGGCGGCCAGCGCGGCGGCGATCGCGACGACGCGCCCGGGGCGCGCGAGGGACAGCGCCAGGGCCCGCGACCACGCGGCCGCGACCCGCGTCCCGGCTGCCCGGCCGCCCCGCCCGGCGGCTCGCGCCGCGCGGCCCGGCGCGCCGCCGAGCAGCCCGCTCGCCCCCCGCGCGGCGTCGCCCGCGAGCTCGCCGGCGCCGCGCAGCGACGCCCCGATCCCCGTGGCGGCGCGCCCGAGCGCCGCCGGCACCGGCGTGCCGCCGGCGGCGAGGACCAGCAGCGCGAAGCCGGCAGTGGCCGCGACGGCGAACGCGACCGCGACGCCGACCACGAGCAGCGCACCGAAGCCCCGGATCATCGGGATCGGCGATAGCAGGAGCACGAGGAAGCCCGCCGCCGTCGCCAGGCAGGCCGTCCCGATCGTCGGACCGGACCGCCGGGCCGCAGCGGCGGCGGCCGCCGCCGGGTCCTGCCCCTCCCTCCGCGCCTCGTCGAAGCGCGACTGGAACTGGATCGCATAGTCCACCCCGAGGCCGATCAGGATCGGCAGCACCGCGATCGACGCCATCGTGAGCGAGAGGCCGGCGACGGCCATGCCGCCGAACACCAGAGAGACCGCGGCCAGCGAAGCTCCGAGCGGCACGAGCCGGGTCCGGGGCCGCGCGGTCCGGAACGCCAGGAGCAGCACGGCGGCCATGACGGCCAGGGCCCCGGCCAGCAGGACGAGGATGGCCGAGGAGATCGCGTCGGTGAGGTCGCTCACGAGCACGGGGACGCCAGTGACCGTGTAGGTCCCGGCCGTGAGCTTGAACACGGGCAGGCCGACGGCCTGGCGGACCAGCCCGATGGCGCGCCGGCGGCCGCCATCGCCGAGGCCGGGCCGCAGCCGGACCTGCACCAGGGCGCTGCGCGAGTTCGGGAAGAGGTAGGCGAAGCGGGCCTTCGGCACGCTCGCCCCCCGCTTGGGGTCGAACACGACGGTCGACACGAACGACGGGTCGTCCAGGCGCGGCAGCGAGCGGATCCCGTACTGCAGCGCCAGCCGCAGCGAGTCGCGCAGGAACTGGGCCTGCACGAGCCGCTGCGCTTCCGCCGCCAGCCGGGCCTGGTCGGCCGGGCTGCGGCCCTGGGCCTTGGCGATCTCGCGCGCGGCCCGGCCTGCCGCCGCCTGGCGGGCCTGCGAGCGCTGCTGCTGGGCGGCGAACTCGGTCTGGATCTGGCGGGCCGCCTCGTTGATGAAGGTCCCCGGCCCGTAGACGACCTGCACCGGCTTGGTCCGTGCAAGCGCCGCGCAGGGCCCGCGCGGGCCGCCGGGGAAGGTCGCGCCGCGGGGGGCGTTCCCGGACAGGCAGCCCTCGAGGGCCAGCAGGCGCCCCAGGTCGGCGGTGAGCATGAGGCGCGGGAGCGATTCGCGCACGAGCACGAGGATCGCGTCGTCGCCGAAGCGCTGGTGCGCGCGCTCCGTGGCCGCAAATGCCGGGCTGCTGCGGTCGACGAACGTGCCCGGGTCGGCGGCAGGCCGCAGGGTGAGGACGGCCAGCAGAGCGCCCGCGACCGCCAGCGCCGCCACCGCCGCCACGACCGGCAGCGGCCGGCGCACGGCGGCGCCGACAATCCGCTCGAACGCGCTCTGCACCCTCACGCAGGGGTCAGGCTAGCGGCCCGCCCGCCGACCGGCGCCGCCGGTCAGGGGGAGATCGCGCCTTCGGCGTAGACGTGCGGGTACTGCGTCAGCTCGGGGATGGCCCCGAGCGACGGGAACTTCGCCTGCTGCACGCACGGCGGAGCGGGCTGCTGGCCCGGGTTCCCCTCCTGGCCGTAGGTGAAGTCGAGGTTGAGCTTGTACGCCTCGGGCGTGAGCAGGCCCGGGACGGGGCCGACGATCTGCGGATCGGTCCCGCCGGTGCACTGGCGGGTCTCGTAGCTCTGCAGGCCCTTTGCGAGCTGGTCGCTGGCCCGTGGCAGCGCGTAGGGAGAGGTCCGGTTCGACGGCAGCCGGTTCGGGAACTCGGCGAGCGTCTCGGGGTTCACCGGCTGGGTCGTGCGCAGGTAGTGGACGAAGCCCGGGGCATTCGGCGGGGCGTCGGCGGCCTGGGTCGCCGCGGTGGCATTCGCGAAGAAGGCGGTGAGCTCGGGCACGAAGAACGTCAGGACTTCGAGCGGCGCGTTGAGGCTGCGCAGGAACGGGTCGAGCTGGCCGAGGAGCGGCTCGAGATCGCGCAGGGTCTGCGACGCCGCCGGGAAGCCCTTGACCGAGGCGTCGATCGTGGGACCCAGGCCCGCGAAGAGGGACTTGAGCTGCGGCGCCAGCTTCTGCACCGCGATGAACGTCGGCGACATCTGCAGCGCCGCCGGGCGCAGCTGCGTGACGAGCGGGTCGGTGTTGATCGCGAAGGCCTCGAGCTGCTTGAGCGTCAGCGTGCTCTCCTTCTCGAAGGTCGGGAGCGCCACGACCGTCGCCGCGAGCTCCGCGTTGCGCTTCGCGGTCGTCCCGAACACGATGTTCGTGTTGCGGATCAGGCTGGCGAGCTGGCCCTGCCGGGCCCCCAGTGCGCCGAACACCACGCCGGTGTTCTTCACGAGGCGCTGGACGGCCGCCTGCTGGCTGTTGAGCACCTTGAGGAGCGTGGTCGTGTCCTCGGAGAACGGCGCCAGCGTGCCGAAGGCGTCGTTGATGTCCTGCCCGCGCTCGTTGACGGCGAGGTACTGCTGCTGCATCCACGACTGGAACGCGGCCCGGGTCTTGGCGTCGAACGCCCGGAAGATCTCGTCCAGCTCGACGGTCGGCGCGACCCGGCTGGTCTGGATCGCCCCGCCCTCGGGTATCTTCGGATTGGTTTCCGTGCCGGGGGTCAGCTCGACGTAGGTCTCGCCGAGCAGCGTCTTCTGGCGGAGGATCGCCCGCACGTCGTTCGGCAACGGCGCGTAGCGCTCGTCGATCTCCATCGTGACCTTCGAGCGGCCGCCCGAGTCGAGCTTGATCGTCTTGACCTTGCCCACCGGGACCCCGGAGATCCGCACGTCGGCCTCCTGCGCGAGCTGGCCGGCCTCGTTGAAGGACGCGGTCACGCGGTAGCCCTTGGGCTGGAACGGGATCGGGCCGCCGAAGGCCAGCCACAGGTACAGGAGCAGCCCGAAGCAGGAGAGCGCGAAGGCGACCATCACGAAGAGCCGGCCGAGGGTCGGAGCTTGCTTTTGCACCTAGCGTCCTCTCCTCGAGCTCGTCGCGGCCGTCGGAGCCGACGCGGTCGTGGACGATCCGCCGCCCTCCGACGCGCCGCCGGATCCCGAGCCGGCGGTGCCGCTGCCATCCGTCGCGGCGCCGCCGTCCGGGACGCCGGCGCTCGGGGCCGGGGCCGACTTCGGGGTTGGGGACTTCGCCGGCGGGGCCGGCGTGAGCGCGGGTGCCTGGTCGAGGGTCGTCGTGCCGTCGGGCACGGCCTGGGCGCCGGCCGGCGTGCTCGCCGAGCGCTTCGCCGCCGCCTTCGCCGAGGCCGAGGTCGGCGGCTTCGGGCACAGCGGCGAGCCGATCGCCAGGTTGGTGTTGGTGATGATGTTTTGGAGGTTCGGGTTGACCTGGCCGACCTGCGGAAGGATGTTGAGCGTCTCGCAGGTCGCGACGACCAGGCCGCGGCGGATCACGCCGTGCGCGTCCTGGAAGTTGAAGATCGACGCCCCGGCGTGATTCGCCCAGGGCACGAAGAACAGGAAGCCTTCCTTCGACCCGGGCGGGTTGTAGGCGAGCTCGTTGAGCGTCGTGTTGAGCACGCTCAGCGCACTCGTGAGGTTGGGGGCGAGCTCGGCGAGATCCTGGGTGACCGGCTTGAGCCGCTTCACGATGGGCGTGACGGTGGTGGAGAACGGCCCGAGCTGGTTCTTGAAGACGGGGACCGTGTCGCGCAGGAACGGCTGGGTCGCCAGCAGCGACGGCCCGAGCGCCCGGGCGCCAGGCCGCAGCCGCTGCAGCGCCGGCCCGAGCTGGCGGGCGAGCGTGTCGACCTTGCCGAGTGCGTCGTTGGTGGACTGCAGGCTCCCCGGGAGCAGCTGCAGGCTGGCCCGGATGTTCTGGTCCTGGGCGGCGAAGGCGCGGAAGACCGCCGCCGAGTTGTCGACGAGCTGCGAGATCTGGTTGTCCTTCGTCGACAGCGCCGTCGAGAGCTTCTGGAAGTTGCTCACGACGCGCTGCAGGTTGCGGTTGCGCTGCGCCAGGAGCTGGTTGATCTGGAGGATGTCCCGCGCCGTGGGCTCGAAGCGGCGCAGCGTCGACGACAGCGTCTTGCCGTTGCCCTTCAGGCCCTCCCCCGCGCCGCCAAGGAGCAGCTTGAGGTAGTCGCGGGTGTCGACGTCGAGGCTGGCCAGGAACTGGTCGGGGTTCACGTCGGGCAGCGTGTTGGCGATCGGCAGCGTCGAGTTCTCCTTGACGAAGGGCGCCGGCGCCGAGCCGGGCTTCATCTCGATCACCATGTCCTTGAGCCCGGTCTTCGGGCGCAGGAGCAGCTGGGCGTTGGTCCGGATGTCCTTCCCCTGGTCGGGGTCGATCGTCATCGTCACGACCGCGCGCCCGTTCACGAGGTTCACCTCGGTGATCTCCCCGACCTTCACGCCGGCGATGTCCACGGCCTGGCCCTGGCCCGGCGCGACGGCCTGGGCGGTCTGGAACTCCGCCTTGAGCGTGAAGACGTCGGTGCCGACGAGCGGCACCCAGCCGGGGAGCGTGAAGCCCTGATTCGTGAGGATGTAGGAGGCGACGAGCGCGGCGAGCACGATGAGGACGACGATCGCGGTGAAGTCCTTCCAGCGCTTCTTGATGGCTTGCTTCACGGCGTCTCACCGCCGGACTCGCGGACGGCGCCCGGCGCCTGCACACGGAACGGATTCAGGCGGCCGAAGAGCTGCTGGGCCACGGAGCCGTCGCTGCCGCTGCCCCCGGAGGCGGACCCGCCGCTGCCGGCGCCGGAGGCCGCCTTCTCCGCGGTCGCCGTGTCCGCCGCCGTCGCCGAGGCGCTCGCCGACTTGCCCTGTGACCCGTCCGCCGGGCCGGGGCCGGCCTGGGGCCCGTTGACGTTCGGCAGCGCCTGCGTGTAGCAGGGCTGGCTCGAGACGTAGGCCGGCTTGCTGGACGGCTTGCGCGGGCTGGTCCCGAGGGGCGGCGCGACCGCCTTGCCGAGGAGCCGCTGGCCGGAGAAGTTCGACACGCCGGTCTCGACGGTCCGATCGCCGCCGCCGACGTTCAGCCGGACGTACGTGCCGTTGCCGTCGAAGTTCTGCCCCTCGCCGGCGAGCCCGGACAGCGAGTAGAGGAACTCCTTGTAGTTCTTGACGCCGGTCGTGGCGGCGCCGTCGTTGACGACGATGTCGCCGGTCGGCAGCAGGACGCGGGAGGCGCAGAGCGCCAGCTTGTTGGCCTGGGGCAGCAGGTCGAGCTGGGCGCCCGTGAACGAGGCGAGCGCGGCGGTGGCCGGCTGGAGCTGCTGCACAAGCCCGCCGAGCTGCTGGTCGGAGACCAGCTTGCGAGTCTGGGCGATCCAGGGCAGCGCCGCGTCGATCGTCGACGGCGTCGCCTTGACGCCCGGCAGGATCTCGATCGCGAAGGCGCGGGTCGGCGGGAACGCGGCGTTGAGGCTGTCGAGCGCGCGGTTGGTGGTCTGAAGCGTCGGCCCGAGGAGCCGGATGCTCTCCCGCAGGCTGTTCTGCTGGTCCGCGAAGGCGCCGAGCGTCGTGTTGAAGCTCGACACGAAGCTCGTGAGCTGCGCCTCGTCGCGCGACACGGCGCCGGCGACCTGGCCGAAGGAGTCGACGAGCTTGGAGAGGTCGTTCGGCGCCTCGCCGAGGAGCGCCTGGTTGACGAGCGCCGTCGACTTGAAGGCGTCGGCGCTGTAGTTCAGGGCGCCGTTGAGCGCCTGGGCGCCGGTCTTGCCCTGGACAGACGGGTCCTGCCCGACGTCGTCCTGCGCGGTCGGCTGGTAGGTCAGCCCCGTGCCATAGCCCTCGAGCGTGTTCTGGAGGGAGACGCGCGTGTCGGCCTGCAGCGCCGTGAGGACCTCGTCGAGCTGCACCGGCGTCGCCGTCTGCGTGATCGGGATCGTGTAGCCGTCGTCGACGGTCGAGGCCTGCGGGGTGCCGGGTTCGAGGTCCACGAAGAAGTTGCCCTCGAGGAAGATCCGCGGACGGATCTTCAACTCGGCGTCCTTGTGGATCGGCAGGCCCGTGTCGTCGAGCTCCATCGTCACGACGGCGGCGTCCGACGAGCCCTGCCCTTGCACGTCGACGACCTTGCCGACGTTGACCCCGGCGATGCGGACCGGCGAGCCCGTGCGGATCGACACGGCCGACTCCACCACCGCCTTGAGCCGGAACCCGTGGGTGAACGGGATGTGCTTGCTGAAGCCGAAGTACGTTCCGATCAGGACCACGATGAGCACGGCCAGGCCCACCTTGAACGGCGAGGGGCCGGTGCGGTCCTTGCGCAGGGCGCGCGGCTTCTTCGCGGACGGGCTCACGGCTTCGTGGCCTCGGTCGTGGCCGGGCTGCGCACCGGCGGGTTCGAGAGGACGGTCTTGCCGACGACGTACTTCTCGTTGCCGGCCTCGCAGACCTTGCCCTGGCCTGGGGCGGCCGTCTTCGGGTAGGGAGTGGTGTGCAGGTGGTTCTTCTCGCTCGGGCCATTGGCCGGAGCGAAGGCCGGGCTGCCCTCGTTGTTGGGGCCCCGCGGCGCCGGGATGATGATGAACCGCTGCCACGTGCCGATGGAGTCGCCTTCGGACAGCAGGCTCGCCGTGTTCCGGAAGAAGAGCGACACGTAGTTGCAGACCGTCTGGGTCGGCGTGAGGGCCGAGACCGTCGGGTCCAGGAAGTTCATCGTCTGGGCCAGGCGCTTGATCCCGATCGGGACGACCGGGTTGGTGCTGAACGACTTGATCGTGTCGCTGAGCGCGCCGAGGCGGTCGTTGAACGCCGGCGACTTCACGAGCACCGGCACACCGAGGGTGAGCGCGTCGGCGAGGTCGGGCGCCGCGGCGGCCAGCGCCTTGACGCCCGGCTGCAGGTCTCGGAAGAGCGCGGTCGAGTTCGCCAGGAAGGGCCGCTGAATCGGGAACGACTGGATCGCGGCGTCCAGGGCGGGCGGCCCCCCGGTGATCGAGTCCTGGATGTAGGGACGGGCGACCGAGGCCAGGGCGCCGAACGTGATGTCGAGGTTCACAAAGGCGCTGGCCTGCTGCTCGGCCACCGGGGCCACCTGCCCGGCGACGTTCCCGAGCTGCTTGAAGAAGTTGTCCAGCCGCGTGTCCTTGGCCGCCAGGTTCCGCATGACCGGCTCGAGGTTCGAGAGCAGGTCCGGGAGGTTGGAGATGGTCACGTTGAGGTCGGCACCGCGCCCGGCGAACGCGTTGCCGAACTCGTCGACGTTGCCCTGGATGCCGCGCCGGGTCGGCTCGTCGAACGTGTTGAACACCTGGTCGATCTCGACCGGGATCGGCGTGGCCTGCTTGAGCGGGATCGTGGCGCCGTCGGGGAAGCCGCCGCTGGACGGGTTGCCCTTCGTGATCTCGACGTACTTGAGGCCGAGGGCCGACCGGGGCCGGATCAGGACCGTCGAGTCCTTCGGCAGCGGCTTGACCGACGTCTGCATCTTCAGGGTCAGGACCGCGGTGACGGAGCCGTCGCTGTGCTTCTGCGGCGCGATCGTGGTCACCGTCCCCACGCGCGTCCCGGCGATGCGCACGTCGTTGCCCTTCACGAGGTTCGCCGCATCCGGAACCTCGGCCTGCAGCTGGTAGGTCGGGACGAACGGCAGGCCCTCGTTCGCGTTGTACGCCAGGAACACGGCGACGATCACCACGAGCGTCGTGGCGGCGCCGATGAGCACCGGGTTCGCGGCGATCGAGGATGCGCGCCGGCGCCTCACTTGTCCGTCCCCAGGAGGTAGTCCACGACGCCGGCGTTCGGATCCGGCGCCTTGGTGGCCCGGCCGGCCGACTTGCGCTGCGGCTTCGCCGCGCTCGGCGCCGGGGCGGCGCCGCCCAGCGCCCCGCCGAGCGCGCCGGGGAGCGTCACGGTCGGCAGGCGGAGCTTCGCGTCGGCCTGGCGCTGCTCAGGCGTGTTCGGCGACGTCGACGAGTTCGCGGCCTGGTCGAGCACCGCCTGCGGATCGGCGCCGCGCAGCACCTTGGAGGTGTCGGAGAGGTTCGGGTCGTTCAGCGGGTCGCCGGTGGAGGCCGAGCTCGCGGACGCGTCGCCGAAGTTGGCCGAGCAGCTCGGGACCGGCGCCGTGTTGTAGTCCGAGCAGAGGTTGGCGATCAGGCCGACCCGGAGGTAGTGGCCGAACTGGTCGAAGCCGTTGACGGCGGTCGCCGTATAGAAGAGGAAGTCCAGGAGGCGCCGGGTGCCGCCGGTCTTCTGCAGGCTGGCCGTCAGGCTGTTGAGGTCCTTCGAGACGCCGACGCCGTTCTTCGTGAAGGCGGCGAGGTCGGTGATGACCGGGCTCAGCGCCTGCAGCGCCGGCTGCACCTTGTTCACGCTGACGTCGCCCAGGCTCTGCAGGGCCGGAAGCCCCGCGGCGCTGAAGGGCCCGAGCTGCTCGATGACGGTGTTGATGTCGGGCGCCGCGCGGTTGAGATCGGTGAAGACCGGCGTGGCCGTCCGGGCGAGCTCGCCGAGGCGCACCATGGTCGGCTGCAGCTCGCGCAGGAATGTCGGCAGCTTCGCGAAGTTCTCCTCGAGCGCCGCGCTCTTCTCGGCGGTCGCCTGGGCGGTCGTGTTCGCCTGCACGATGAAGTCGGCCACGCGGTTGCGCTCGCGGGCGAGGGGCGCGAGCACGGTGTCCGAGTCCCGCGCGAGGTTCGCGAGGATCGTGTTCTGCTTCGCCAGGATGGCGAGGACCTCGTCGGTCTGCTGGAGCGCCGGGTTGGACCGCTTGATGGCCTCCGCCAGGTCGGTGCCGCGACCGGCCACGGCGGTGCCGAACTCGCCGAGCAGGATCGAGAAGCGTTCGGCGTACGGCTTGCGCCAGATGTTGCTGATGAGGTCGATGTCGACCGGCGTGGTCGTCTGCGTGACGGGAAGCAGGTGCTGCCCCTTGTCGGGCCCGGACGCGATCTCGGGCAGGGCCGGCGCCTCGGGCTGGCCCGGGGCGCGGGGGTCGGTCAGCGTGCACTCGACGAACTTCTCGCCGATGAGCGACTGCGGGCGGATGATGCAGCGGGCGTCGTTGCGGAAGTCCTGGAAGCCGCTGTCGGTGATGTCGAGCGTGATCGCGGCCTTCTTGTCGTCGGTGACCGAGACGTCGCTGATCTTGCCGACGTTCACGCCCGCCACGCGCACGTCCTCGCCGGGAATCGCGAACGAGGCGCTGTCGAAGATCGCGCGCACCTCGTACCCGCCGCCGTCGCCCGCGCCGGTGCCCGCGACGGCCAGCCAGGCCGCGGCGGCGAGGACGGCGGTGATGGCCGCGACGCGCCTCATGGCCCCGGCGGCATGATCGAGGGGTCGCAGTCGTTCTCGCTCAGGCCGCCGCTGTTGAGGAACGGCGCCGAGCCGTCGGCCGGTGCGGCGCTGACGCCGCCGGGGCAGCGCCGGACGTTGCCCTTGCTGACCGCGTTGAACCGGTCGGACGGAGGAATCGGGGTCAGCGTCGACCCGGTGCGGGCGAAGTTCAGGAAGATCGGCTGGACCCGGGCGTAGTGGCCGTTGGCGTCGTAGTAGGAGGACGGCTGCCCGAAGTCCCGGAACCAGCTTACGAGCTCCGGCGTGTACGGCCGCGCGGTGTCGATCACCGGCTGGCTCTTCTTCAGGGCGGTGATCGAGTTCTTCGTCGCCGGGCCGGACAGGTTCGCGACCTTCGGGAACGCGACGGTCGCGTCGTAGAGGTCGTTGAAGTTCCCCGGCTGGCGCACGAGCTTGGAGAGCTGGGCGACGACCGGCGTGGACTCCACGACGAGCGGGCGCAGCTCCTTGAAGAACTTGGCGAGGTTCACGGTCGCCGGCTTGGACGCGTTCACGAGGACGGTGACGTCGTCAAGCGTGGCGCGCAGGTTCACGAACGTCGTGTTCGCCTTGCGGAGCGTCCCGGGCAGGAGCGAGAGCGCCTGGTCGAACGACGTGTTCTCGTCGGCGATCGCTCCGAGCGTCGCGTTGCCGTTCGACACGAGGCTCGTCAGGTCGCTGCTGCGCTCCGACAGCGTGCTCACGAGGCGCGAGGACTCGACGAGGAAGTTCGTGAGCGCGGGCTGATCCTTGATCAGCTGCTGAACGACCGCATTCGTCGTCGAGAGCGCCGGGGCGAAGTACTTGGCCGAGGCGTTGGCTTGCGACGACTTCCCGGCGTACCAGGTCGACGAGCCCTGGACCACCTGCTGCAGGGCGTAGCGCGTCTGGGGGTTCAGGGTGTTGAAGAGCTGGTCGAGGTCGACGATCGAGGTCGTCCGGTCGGCCTGCAGCGTCGAGCCGCTCGGGAGCTCGTCGGCGTTGTTCGGGCCCGGGGTCAGGGCGATGTAGCGGTTGGCGATGCCAGACAGCGACGTCGCCCGCACGATCGCGGTGGTGCCCTGGTGCAGCGGCGCGTAGGGCTCCTCCACCGAGACCTTGATCAGGGCCTCGTTGTTGTTCCCGAGCTCGATCGAGTCGATGCTCCCCACCCGCCGCCCGCCGATCTGCACGTCGTCGCCGTTGACCAGCTGGCCGGCGTTGATGAGCCGGATCGTGTAGGTCGTCGTGTTCCCGTTGCCGAGCAGGATGACGGCGAGCACGATCACGGCGAGCACGAGCGCGCCCAGCGCGGCGCCGCGCGCCACCGACATGGCGCCCTCCGATCGCGCGATTCCCCTCCTCGGCGTCCCTGGCGAACTCACCGCGCGGCGATCCTCCCCGATCCGCCGGCGTGAGCGTCCATTCTCACTCTCGAGTTCAAGGTTAGGGTTACTCCATCCCGAGCGGGCCTTCGGAGGCGCCGGACAGGAACTGGCGCACGAAGGCGTTGTCGGAGTTGAAGAGCTCGTCAGCGGGGCCGGACTCGACGATCCGGCCGCGCCAGAGCACGGCGATGTACTCGGCCACGCGCCGGGCGCTGGCGATGTCGTGGGTGATCACGACGTAGGCGCCGCCGTTCTCGGCGTGCACCTCCTGGATGAGCTCGCACAGGAGGGCGGTCCGCACCGGGTCCAGGCCGGAATCCGGCTCGTCGAAGAGCACGATGTCGGGGTCGAGCACGAGCGCGCGGGCGAAGCCGGCGCGCTTGCGCATGCCGCCCGAGAGCTCGTTGGGCATCTTGTTGCCCGACTCCGCCAGGCCGACCTCGCGCAGGCGCCGGTCGACGATGTCGTGCACCTCCTCCTCCCCCTTGTCCGTGTGCTGGCGCAGGGGGAACGCGACGTTGTCGTAGAGGTTCATCGAGCCGAACAGGGCGCCGTCTTGGAACAGGACGCCGAACTTCTTGCGCATCTCGAACAGCTCGTCGTCCTCGAGATTCGGAACGGACTGCTCGTGGACGAGGACGTCGCCGTCGTCCGGATACAGCAGCCCGACCATGTGCTTGATGCACACCGACTTGCCCGTGCCCGACGGCCCGAGGATCATCGAGACCTTGCCTTCGGGCAGGCCCATGTTCAGGCCGCGCAGGATGTGGTTGCGGCCGAAGCTCTTGTAGACGTCGATGAACTCGATCGCGTCCTCGACGCCGGTGGGGCGCTTGAGGCCGGTGTGCCAGCGGTACTCGTCGTCCTCGGGGCCGGGCGGGGCCGGCTCGGAGACCACCGCCGCGCCAGCGGCCGCCGCGGCGGGGGCCGGCGCGCCGTCGGCCTCCGTCGGGGCGGCGGGAGCCGGCGCGCCGTCGGCCTCGGTGGGCGCGTCGCCCGGCGCCTCCGGCGTCTCGTCGGCCAGCGTGTCGCCGGCCTCGGCCTGCACCTCGGCGGCGGCTTCCTTCTCCTCCGCGGCGCGGGCTTCAGCCTCGTCGCCGCGCCCGATCACGGGCTCGTCGTGCGGCTCGTTGGCGGGAGATTCCATGGTCAGCCTCCGATTGGTGCGCGGGGATTGGCGCCCCAGAACACCTGCGTTCCGAGCATCCCGACGAGATGGACGAGGACGAGGTTGAGCACCATCGATTTGGCCGTCGCGGTCCCCACCCCGACGGGGCCTCCCCCCGCGGTGTAGCCGTAGTAGCAGCCGACGAGCACGATCACTGTGGCCATGCACATGCCCTTGATCACGCTGTACAAGAGGTCTGGCGGGTTCTGGAACTGCCAGAAGATGAGGAAGAACCCCCCGGAGGAGACCTCACCTATCTGCTCGACCACCGCCAGATACGACGCGAAGAAGCCCGCGCCGATGGCGGCGAGGTACATGAACGGGAGCACCATCCAGGCGGCGAGCAGCCGGGTGGCGCAGAGGAAGAGCATCGAGTCGATGCCCATGACCTCGAGCGCGTCGATCTCGTCCGAGATCCGCATCGAGCCGAGCTCGGCCACGATGCCGGTCCCGACCTTCGCGGCCATCATGTAGCCGAAGGCGTAGGGCACGAGCTCGCGCAGGTCGCACCACGCCGAGAACACGCCGGCGTAGGCGGGCGCGCCCACCGACCGGTTGAAGTAGGCCCCCTCGATTCCGCACTGGAGCCCGATGATGAAGACGAGGCCCCAGATGACCAGCGTCGACGAGAGGATGAGGATCCCCGACTGGCGCAGGGCCTCGCCGAAGAACTTCAGGACGCGGAGCCCGTAGACGTCGCGCAGGATCCGGCCGCAGAACTTCGAGATCTCCCCGAAGGTGGAAATCCACTCGCGCGGGAGCCCGAGCCAGCCGGTCGGCATCTACTTGATCACCGTGATCTCGGGATGGGTGGCCAGCAGCGTCTGCGTGAACACGTAGTTGAACGCGAAGACGCCCATGAAGGCCACGACGACCGCCTGGTTCACGGCCCGGCCCACGCCCTCGGCGCCGCCGGAGGCCGTCATGCCCTTGTAGCAGCAGACGATCGCGATGATCGCGCCGAACATGGTGCATTTCAGGACCGACCCCCAGAGGTCCGTGGTCGAGGCGTTGGTGAAGAAGGTCGCCCAGAAGGGGCCGAGCGGCGCGTTGTTCACGAGCGTCGCGATGATGCCGCCGAAGACGCCGAAGATCACCGCGTAGATGTCGAAGAGGCCGGTGACGAGCATGAGCGCCAGGAACCGCGGCACGACGAGGTTCTTCACCGGGTCCACGCCAAGCACCTGCAGCGCGTCGAGCTCCTCGCGGATCTTGCGGGCGCCGAGGTCGGCCGTGATGGCCGTGCCGGCCACGCCGGCCAGCACGATCGCGGTCACCGTCGGGGCGAACTCGCGGATCGAGGCGAGCACGAAGAACCCGCCGAGGCGGTCGATCGCGCCGAAGAGGACGAGGAAGTTCGCCGCCTGCAATCCCGGGGCGCCGTAGCCGAAGGCCACGGTCGAGATCAGCAGGGGAAACCAGCACAGCCGGATCGCGAAGAGGAACTGCGAGACGAACTCGCCGCCGTAGGGGTAGGGCGGCCGCAGGGCAGACACGATGGTCTTGCCCGTGAGGATCATCATGTCCCCGACCTGCTCGAGCAGGTTCTTCGTTGGAAGAAACGCGCGGTCGGCGACGCTGCGAACCATCAATCCACCTCCCTCATCCCATGGATGCAGAGCCTCTCCAGCCCCTGTCGGCGGATCGTATGGCACCGGGCAGACCTTTGCCAATCGGCGGCGGCGGCGGGCGCGCCATCGCCCCGGAGCGGCCGCCCGGCGCCGTGGTAAGGTCGGCCGCAATGAGGGCGAGCGGGTGGAGGGTCCGGTCTGTCGTCGCGGCTGCCGTCGCCGGCGTCGCGCTCGCCGCCGCGGGCTGCGGGAGCACCTCGACGGACGCCACCGAGCCGGCCGGCACCTACCAGGTGCAGGTCGTGAAGGTCGACTTCCCGGCCCAGCAGCGCCTCGCCGAAGCCGCCAAGTTCGTGCTCGCCGTCAAGAACACCGGCGACCAGGACGTCCCGAACGTCGCCGTGACCATCCGCAACGGCGACCCGCAGGCGCCCGCCGAGGCCTTCGGCGAGCAGATCGAGCAGGCCGGGGTCGCCGACCCGTCCCGCCCGATCTGGGTCGTCGACCAGGGGCCGCGGAACGGCGACACCGCGTACGTGAACACGTGGACGCTCGGCAAGCTCCGGCCTGGAGCCACGCGGACCTTCGTCTGGCAGGTCACCGCGGTGCGGCCAGGCACCCACGAGGTGACCTGGCGGGTCGGCGCGGGCGTCAACGGCCAGGCCAAGGCCGAGCTCGCCAATGGCCAGCCGCCCGCCGGCTCGATGACGGTGAAGATCAGCCAGGTCGTGCCGAAGTCCACGGTTGGCCCGGGGGGGCAGGTCTACAAGCAGATCCCCGGGCCCGACGGAACGACGGTCACGGAGGAAGGCTAGCCGCGGGGCTGCGCGCCCTCGACGTGGCGCGGCCGGCCGCCGCGCGACAGCCGGGATCCCGATCCCGTCCCACGCACCCACCCAAGGAGAACCACAGATGCAACTCGGCATGATCGGACTGGGCCGCATGGGCGCCAACATGGTGCGGCGCCTCATGCGCGCCGGCCACGAGTGCGTCGTCTACGACGTCACGCCCGACAGCGTCGCCGCGCTGGCCAAGGAAGGGGCGACCGGCGCCTCGTCGCTGCAGGACTTCGTCGACAAGCTCCAGGCGCCGCGCAACGTGTGGCTGATGGTGCCCGCCGGCGTGGTCGACCAGACGCTCGACGAGCTCGTGCCGCTGCTGGCGGCCGACGACACGGTGATCGACGGCGGGAACTCCTACTACCACGACGACATCGCCCGGTCCGAGCGGCTGGCCAAGGACAGCATCCACTACGTCGACTGCGGCACCAGCGGCGGCGTCTGGGGCCTGGACCGGGGCTACTGCCTGATGATCGGCGGCGACGACCGCGCCGTGGAGCGCCTGGATCCGATCTTCTCGACCCTCGCCCCTGGTGTCGAGTCCGCCGAGCGCAGCCCCGGCCGCGAGGGCGAGCCGGCCCAGTCCGAGCACGGCTACCTCCACTGCGGGCCGAGCGGCGCCGGCCACTTCGTGAAGATGGTCCACAACGGGATCGAGTACGGCGTGATGGCGGCCTACGCCGAGGGCCTGAACATCCTCAAGCACGCCAACGTCGGAAAGTCTCAACGTGAAGTTGACGCTGAGACTACCCCCCTGCGCCACCCAGAGCTCTACCAGTACGACCTCGACCTGCCCGAAGTGGCCGAGGTGTGGCGCCGGGGCAGCGTGATCGGCTCCTGGCTGCTCGACCTCACCGCGATCGCGCTGCACCGCAGCCCGGCGCTCGACGATTTCGGCGGCCGGGTCTCGGACTCCGGCGAAGGCCGCTGGACGATCACGGCGGCGATCGACGAGTCCGTGCCCGCGCCCGTGCTGACCGCCGCGCTCTACGAGCGATTCGCGTCGCGCGGCGAGGCCGATTTCGCCAACAAGATCATGTCGGCGCAGCGGTACGAGTTCGGCGGCCACCACGAGAAGCCCGCGGGCGGCGCGTCGTGAGCGCACGTCCGCCGCGGGCCGACGCGCTGGTCTTCTTCGGCGCCACCGGCGACCTGGCCTACAAGCAGATCTTCCCGGCCCTGCAGGTCCTGTCCAAGCGCGGGGAGCTGAGCACGCCGGTCATCGGCGTCGCCAAGGCCGGCTGGACCCGCGACCAGCTGCTCGACCGGGCGCGCGACAGCCTCGAGCACCACGGCGGCGTGGACGAGGACGCGTTCGCCACCCTGGCGAAGAACCTCGAGTACATCGACGGGGACTACGGCGACGCGGCGACGTTCACGGCCCTGCGCGGCAAGCTCGGCGACGCCAAGCTCCCCGTCCACTACCTGGCGATCCCGCCGAGCCTGTTCGGCGCCGTGGTCCAGGCACTCCAGGACTCGGGCTGCGCCGACGGCGCGCGGATCGTCGTCGAGAAGCCCTTCGGGCACGACCTGGCCTCGGCGCAGGCGCTCAACGCCACGATCCACAGCGTGTTCCCGGAGCCGTCGGTCTTCCGGATCGACCACTACCTCGGCAAGGAGTCGGTCGAGAACATCGCCTTCTTCCGCTTCGCCAACGCGATCCTCGACCCGGTCTGGAACCGCCACCACGTGCGCAGCGTCCAGATCACGATGGCCGAGGACTTCGGCGTGTCGGACCGGGGCAGCTTCTATGACGAGACCGGCACGATCCGGGACGTGGTCCAGAACCACCTGCTCCAGGTCGCCGCGCTGCTCGGCATGGAGGCCCCGTCCCGGGACGACCCCGACGCCATGCGCGACATGAAGTCGATCCTCATGAAGTCGATTCGCCCCCTGAGCCCCGAGGAGGTCGTGCGCGGCCAGTACGAGGGCTACCGCGACGTGGACGGCGTCGCCCCCGCCTCGAAGGTCGAGACCTTCGTGGCGCTGCGCCTCCACGTCGACACGTGGCGGTGGGCCGGGGTCCCGTTCCTGATCCGCGCCGGAAAGTGCCTGCCGACGACGTGCACCGAGGTCATGGTCACGTTCCGCCGGCCGCCCGCGGTCGCCTTCGGGCCCAAGTCGATCACCGAGCCCAACCGGCTGCGGCTGCGGCTGAGCCCGGAGATCGTCATCTCGCTCGTCGCGCTGGCGAAGATCCCCGGCGAGGGCATGGTCGGCGAGGAGGTCGACCTGACCGCCCGCCACCAGCACGGGACCGAGGACCCGCCCTACGTGCGGCTCCTCGGCGACGCGATCGACGGGGACCAGGGGCTCTTCTCCCGCGAGGACACGGTCGAGGCCGCCTGGCGGGTCGTCGAGCCGATCCTCGGCGTCGACGCCACGCCGGCCCACCCCTACGCGCCCGGCACGTGGGGGCCCGAGGGCGCCCAGCAGCTCGCCGAGAGCGTCGGCGGCTGGTCGGACCCCGAACCCACCACCTGAACCCGCGACAGAACGGACAGCACCAGACATGGCCGAAGACATCCAGATCGCCGGAACCCCCCACCTCGGCAAGCTCCGCAATCCGCTCGCCGTGATCGGCCTGACGATCATCACCCTCGGGATCTACGGAATCGTCTGGTACTACAAGGTCAACAAGGAGCTGGCGGACATCGGCGAAGCGCGCGGCACCGCCCAGCTCGGCACGAGTCCCGTCACCTCCCTGCTGGCCATCCTCATCGGCTGGATCGTGATCATCCCGCCGTTCGTCTCGGTCTACGGGACGTGCAACCGGCTGCATCGGGCCGGCAAGCTCATCGGGCCGGGCGAGGGGATCGTGCCGATTCTGCTCTGGCTCCTGTGGATCATCCCCTTCGGCTGGTTCTTCGCGGCCTACTTCATGCAGAACGAGCTCAACGGCGTGCTCCAGGCCCAGGCGCAGGGTGCCCCGCCGGCGGGCGCGATCCCGGCGGCCTCGGCCAGCGCGGCGGCCCCCGCAGCCGCCGCAGCGGCCTCGGCGCCGTCCGCCCCGGCGGACCCGGTCGCCCCAGCGGCAACGAGCGGCTCGCCGCTCGCCGGGACCGACGCGCCCGCTGGCGGCCACGCACCGCACGAGCCGGCTGCCGAGGCGCCGGCCCAGTTCGACAGCCCGCTGGCCAGCGAGCACGGCGGCGCCTTCTCCGCCGGCGAGTCCGGCGCCAGCGCTGCGGACGTCGGCCGCGCCACCGGCGACACCGGCGGCGGCGACACCGGCTCCTCGGGCGGGGACTCCGGCGGGGGCGGGGACTCCGGCGGGGGCGGGGACTCCGGCGGGGGCAGCAGCAGCGACTGATCGCGCGGCCGTCGGCGCCGCGCTACTTCGGCAGCCTCGGGGCGATGATCCGGTAGGCCTTGAGGCCGAGCCCGAGGCGCTCGCGGTCCTCGGACTGCATCGGGTCCAGGCCCGTGAGCTCCCGGACCCGGTCCAGCCGGTAGGCGACCGTGTGGCGGTGAGCGTAGATCGCCGCCGCCGTCGCGTTCATGTTGCAGTTGTGCTCGAAGTAGGCCTCGAGCGTGCCGGCCAGGTCGGTCGCATACTGGTCGTCGTAGCGCACGAGCGGGCCGACCGTGTCCTCGAAGAAGCTGCGCACCTCCTCCGGGTGGGAGGCCAGGACCCGGAAGAGCAGGCGGTAGGTCCCGGTCCCGATGTCTTGGGCGATCGGCCCGTCGGACTGGCGCAGGACGTCGAGGACCAGCTCGGACTCCTGCAGGGCCCGGGCCAGCTCGGCCGGGTCCGCATAGAACGACGACAGGCCGACCGTCCCGTGGCGCTGGAGCCGCTCGGCCAGGGTGCGAGCCGCCGCGAGCGTCGCGGCGGGCGCGTCGTCTCCCTCCCCGACCGCGGGGAGGACGGCGTACACGCGGCCGTCGATGTGCTGCGCCAGTGCGCCGGCGTGCTCGCCGCCGATCGTGGCCACGACGTGCCGGGGCCGCTCGCTCGTCAGCTGCGCACAGAGCACGACGGCCCCGCGGGTGAGGTCGCACCCGAGCCGGCCGGCTCGCCGGACGACGTCGGCGGGTGCAAGGTCGGGGCGGTCGCGCAGGTCCTCGAGCAGCGAGCCGCGCAGGTTCTGCTCGACCTCCTCCCTCGCCTCCTGGACGGCGACCTCGGTCATCGAGGCCACGGCCGCGAGGTGAAGGAACTCCGCCGCCTCGGGGCCGGGCGCACCGCCGCCGAGCAGGAGCACGGCGCCGACCGTCTCGTCGCCGGCCGTGATGGGGACCTCGGCGGCGACCGAGGCCGGGACCTCGGCCGGCCGGTCCTTGGCCCGGTCGGACACGTACCGCCGCAGCGCCCCGGCGCCGCGCTCAGGCCCGCCGAGGCCGGCCTGCACCGCGACGTCAAGGCGCGGGATCACGATGGCGACGGCGCCCTGAACGGCCTGCGCGGCCAGCGCCGCGACGCGCTCGAGGCCGTCGCCGGTGAGCACGGCGTCGACCATCTGCAGATGCACCGACCGCAGCTGCGCGACGAGCGGGGCGCCGTCGTCGGGGCCCTCGGGCACGGGACGGGCCGGCATGGCGGGGATCGGTCCTCCTCAGGCTCAGGTGGATAGGAGTTCACCGGCGGGCGGCGGCGCGAACGCCGCCGCCCGCATCGGTGACTGGCGGTGCTGCCGGACCTACGCCGTCGCTGCCGCGGCGGCGTCCGGGTGGGCCTGGAGCGTCTCCTCTCCGGTCTCCCCGGTCCGGATCCGGTAGGACTCCTCGACCGGCAGGACGAAGACCTTCCCGTCCCCGACCGAGCCGGTCCGGCCGTGCTTGAGGATCGTGTCGACGATCGTCTGCACGTCCTTGTCCGACACGACGCACTCCAGCTTGATCTTGGGACGCAGGTAGTTCGTCACCTCCGTCCCCCGGTAGTGCTCCGTGATCCCCTTCTGGCGGCCGGACCCCTTCACCTCGGTGATCGAGATGGACGGGAACCCCAGGTTGAGGAGCTCGGTGCGGATCGGCTCGAAGGCCTCGTGCCGCGTGTACGCCACGACCATCTTCATGCCGTTGCCTCCTGGCTCGTCGCCACCGGGGCGGCCTTTCCGGCCCCCGCGCCCGCAGGCGCGTAGCCGACCAGCTCCGGGGCAGGGATGAACTGCTCGGGATAGCCGTACATCCCGTGCTCGCTGATGTCCAGGCCGGCCTCTTCCTCGGCCTCGGTGACACGCAGGCCGTAGGTCTTCTTGATGACCCAGAACACCGCGAAGCTCGCCGAGAACACGAACGTGAACGCGGCCGCCACGCCCAGCGCCTGGGCGCCGAGCTGCGAGAACGAGCCCGTATAGAACAGCCCGCCCTCGCCGACCGCGTTGTACGCGGCCAGCCGCGGCGCCGTGAAGAGGCCGCAGGCCAGGGTGCCCCAGATGCCGGCCACGCCGTGGGCCGACAGCGCGCCGACGGGGTCGTCGATCTTCTTGTCGATCGCGTAGACGCTGAGGACGACGATGACGCCGGCCACGGCGCCGATGATCGGCGCTGCCCACAGCTCGACGTAGCCCGAGGGCGCCGTGATGGCGACCAGGGCGGCGATCGCGCCGTTTCCGACCATGCCGATGTCGACCGTCTTGGTCTTCAGCCACACGGTCAGTGCCGCGAAGACCACGCCGGCGGCGGCCGCGAGCTGGGTGACCACGACGACCTCGCCGAAGCGCCCGTCCAGCGCGCCGAGCGTCGAGCCCGGGTTGAACCCGAACCAGCCCAGCCACAGGATCAGGATGCCCAGGCCGAAGAGCGGCATGTTGTGCCCCGGGATCGCCCGGGGCTTGCCGTCCGGCCCGTACTTCCCCTTGCGCGGCCCGAGCAGGAGGAGCACCGCCAGGGCGCCGGAGGCGCCGATGAGGTGGACCACCGTCGAGCCGGCGAAGTCCTGCATGCCGACGTTGACCTGCAGCCAGCCGCCGCCGAAGATCCAGTGCGCCCCGATGGGGTACAGGATTCCCGCGAAGACGATGGCGTAGATGATGTAGACGCCGAACTTGATGCGCTCGAGCGTCGTGCCCCAGACGATCGCCAGCGACACGGCGCAGAACACGAACTGGAAGAACCAGAGCTCTTCCACCGTGATGTTTGCGACGCCGCCGTTGATGGCGAGCAGCGGGAAGTTCTTCCCGGCCTCGACCCCGGCGACGAAGAAGCCGCTCGTGCCGATGATGTCGTTCCCCGCGCCGAAGGCGAACGCGAAGCCGCAGGCCCAGAACATCAGGGCGGCGATCGCGAAGTTCACGAGGATCTTCGCCACGACGGTGCCGGCGTTCTTGCCGCGCGAGAACCCGATCTCCAGGAACGCGAAGCCCGCCTGCATGAACATCACGAGCACGCCCGCGACGATCACCCAGACGCCGTTGATGCCGACGGCCAGGGCCAGGTCGGCGTTCTTCTTGTCAGTCAGGGATTCCAGCGTGCTGCCATCGCCGAATGCGAGCGGCGGCACGATGAACAGCGCCAGCATCATGCAGGCGGTGGCCGCCAGCAGGAGCCTTGGGCGCCGGCGGCCGGATCCGGCCAGCCACGTGCGTCTCATGCTTCCTCCTCAGTCGGATACATGGCCAGCAGTGTCGGACCGGCGCGGGGAACGGTCTTTAGCCACCTGTCGAAAGATCGGCCGGGCGATCCCGCCACTCGGTCGATCGCCCCGCGGCAGCGGTGAATTTGCGCGGGAAGAAGTTCCCGCAAACTCCGGGAATCCGACCGCGTGGCGAAACGATCGGCCCGGGCTTTGGCCACGTGGACAATGCCGGTGGGCGCCCGAACCCCTACCGTTGCCGCTCTACGCACCGCGACCACGATGTCGCCTGCCGCGCTGCGGGGCGCCGGCCAGCCCGCGTGGCTGACCGCCGAGAAACCCGGGCGCGCGGGCGTGAGGAGGATCCCCCGCACGATGTCCACGACGTCCCGATCCCGTCAGCAGAACGTCCTGGCGGCTCAGTGGAGCCCCAACGGCGAGTCCCTGGGCGCCCAGGACCTGACCGTCCCGTCCAACCAGGTCTTCGGCTCCAACGTCTTCAGCCCGGCCGTCCAGCGCCAGCGGCTGCCGCGCGCCGTCTACCAGAAGCTCCAGGACACGCTGGCCAAGGGCCAGCCGCTCGACACCTCCCTGGCCGACCAGATCGCCTCGGCGATGAAGGACTGGGCAATGGAGAAGGGCGCGACGCACTTCACGCACTGGTTCCAGCCGCTCACCGGCTCGACCGCCGAGAAGCACGACTCGTTCTACATGCCGACCGGCGAGGGCACGGCGCTGGCCGAGTTCTCCGGCAAGGAGCTCATCCAGGGCGAGCCGGACGCCTCGAGCTTCCCGACCGGCGGCATCCGGGCCACCTTCGAGGCCCGCGGCTACACCGCGTGGGACCCGACGAGCCCGGCCTTCATCCTCGAGAACCCCAACGGGGCGCTGCTGTGCATCCCGACGGCGTTCGCGTCGTGGACCGGCGAGGCGCTCGACACGAAGATCCCGCTGCTGCGCTCGATGGACGCGCTCTCGCGCTCGGCCGTGCGGGCCCTGCGCCTGCTCGGCGACGAGGAGTCGGGCCGCGTCTTCACGACCGTCGGCGCCGAGCAGGAGTACTTCCTCATCGACGAGCAGTACTACTACGAGCGCCCGGACCTCATCACGACCGGACGGACCCTGTTCGGGGCCAAGCCGGCCAAGGGGCACGAGCTCGACGACCACTACTTCGGCTCGATCCCCGAGCGCGTGCTGGCCTGCATGCTCGAGGTCGAGCTCGAGCTGGCCAAGCTCGGCGTGCCGATCAAGACCCGCCACAACGAGGTCGCCCCGGCCCAGTACGAGATCGCGCCGGTGTTCGAGAACTCCAACGTGGGCGCTGACCACCAGCACCTCACGATGCAGACGCTCCAGAACGTCGCGCGCCGCTACGGCCTCACGTGCCTGCTGCACGAGAAGCCGTTCGCGGGCGTGAACGGCTCGGGCAAGCACAACAACTGGTCGATGGGCACCGACACCGGCCACAACCTCATGGATCCGGGCGACACGCCGGCGGAGAACCTGAACTTCCTGTTCTTCGCCACCGCGGTCATCAAGGCCGTCAACGAGCATCAGGCGCTCCTGCGGGCCTCGATCGCGAGCGCCGGCCAGGACCACCGCCTTGGCGCCAACGAGGCGCCGCCGGCGATCATCTCGATCTTCCTCGGCGGGGAGCTCGAGACGGTCTTCGGGGCGATCGAGGCCGGCGAAGGCGTCGCCGCCGAGCCGCAGTCCTACCTCGGGCTCGGCACGCCGGTGCTGCCGCCGCTGCCGATGCACGGCGGCGACCGCAACCGCACGTCGCCGTTCGCGTTCACCGGCAACAAGTTCGAGTTCCGCGCGCTGGGATCCAACCAGTCGCTCGGCCTCCCGAACACGGTGCTGAACACGATCGCCGCCGACGCGATCGACGACCTCGCCGACGCGCTGGAAAGCAAGATCCAGCACGGCGCCACGGTGCAGGAGGCGGTGCTCGCGGTCGTCAAGGACGCCTACGGCGCCAACAAGCAGGTCGTCTTCTCGGGCGACGGCTACTCGGAGGAGTGGCACGAGGAGGCCGCCAAGCGGGGCCTGGAGAACCTCCCGACCACACCGGACGCCCTCCCGTCCCTCATCAGCGACCAGACGGTCGCCGCGTTCGCCAAGTACGACGTGCTCTCCGAGCGCGAGCTGCACTCCCGCTATGACGTGCTCGTCGAGCAGTACATCATCACGGTGAACATCGAGGCCGAGACCGCGGCCACCATCGCCCGGACCCTGCTGTTCCCGGCGGCGGCGCGCTCCATCGACATCCTCGACGAGGCCGACCTCGACGAGGCCAAGGACGAGCTCCACGGCCTGACGTCGAAGTTCTACACCGCCATCCGGGCCCTGGAGGCGGTCAACGCCACCCACGAGGGCGAGGACGGCTCGCTCGACCACGCCAAGTACCTGCGGGACACGGTCCTGCCGGCGATGATCGAGGTCCGCGAGATCGCCGACCAGCTCGAGAAGATCGTCCCCGACGACCTCTGGCCCCTGCCGAAGTACTCGGAGATCCTGTTCATCAAGTAAGTGCCGGCCGACATCTGACGCCTGACACGGGCCCCGCTGCAGCGGGGCCCGTGTCGTTCCGGGCGGGAGAAGTTCACCTCATCGCGCGCACGGTTCCGCGGCGCCGGAGAACCTTCACCGTCAATACGCGAGATTCTGACTTCGCCGCCGCGTCAGATCAGGCTGCGCCGAACTTCCCTGCAGGAGATGGGTTCTCATGGCCACGCTCCGGTCCCTGAGCCGGCGGCCTTCACGCAGGCCGGCCCGCCGGGAGTGAGAGCCTGGCCGGCGCCCCGTCGCCGCCGCCTGAATCTCCCGAATGTGACAGTGAACGCGCTTCAGCAGTTCGGCCAGGCGCCGCCGCCGGTGCGCTTCAGCAGAATCCACGCCCGGTAGTCCTGCTCGGCTTCGGAGGCCTTGGCGGGATCGCCGGCGCCGCCCACCGACTGCCACGTGCCGGGCAGGAACTGGTACTTGCCGCGGTAGGTCCCGCCTGGCGACAGTGCCCGCGGGTCGCCGCCGGACTCGCACTGGGCGATGCGCTCGAGCCGTGCCCGGGCCGACGCCGGGATCCGCCAGGCGGCGCGGGAGCGGCCCGAGTGGACGCCGAATCCGAGCGCGCGCTTGGTCGCCGGCCCGACGATGCCGTCGGGCTCGAGGCCGTGGCGGCGCTGGAAGCGCTTCACGGCGGCCTCCGTGGCCGGGCCGAAGGCTCCGTCGGCGGGGATCCCCAGCCGCCGCTGCAGCGCCTTGACGTCGAGTCCATGGTCGCCCGTGCTCAGGATCTCGGCGGCCCGGGCGACCGGCGCCGGACCGGGCTCCGGCGCTGGCGCCGCACCCGCCGGCCCCGCACCGGCTGCCCCCGCCCACGCGGCCAGGGCGACGGCGGCTGCCGCCCGCCGGGAGCGGGCAGCGCGGAAACCGCTGGATGGGCGATGCGTCCGGAGCACGAAGCCGCGGAGCAAAGCAGACAACCGCACGCCGGGCCGGGATTCGCGCACAATGCGAGAGATCTTGCATTAACACACAACCTCAAGTAGAGATTGAGGTTCATATCTGATCGCATTTTGCGAGCTTCTTGGGGCATAGGCTCTAGCTCAAGTTAAGGTATAGCTTTGCCTCCCTCGACCCGGATCGGGCCCTCCAGAGCCCGGCGAACCGCCTCCCGCCCAACCTTGCCACGGTCGTGTCAAGGTTGGGTCGCGCGCTGCTAGCATCACTGCGGTGCCGCGCGACTACCTTGCAGCCGTCCGCTCCGGCGTCGTCGTGTTCGACGGCGGAATGGGCGCCACGCTCGAACAGTTCGACCTGACCCAGGCCGACTACGGCGGCCTGGAGGGCAAGTGCCACGAGGCGCTCGTCCTGAACCGCCCCGACGTGATCGAAGGCGTCCACGCCTCGATGCTGGAGGCCGGCGCCATCGTCGTGGAGACCGACTCGTTCCAGGGCTCGCGCCTCAAGCTCGACGAGTGGGGCCTGGGCGAGCACACGCTCGAGATCAACACCCAGGCCGCGCAGATCGCCCGGCGCGCCGCCGGCGACGACCGCTTCGTGGCGGGCTCGATCGGCCCGACCGGCTTTCTTCCCGCGTCCGACGACCCCACGCTGGGCGGGATCACCTTCCGGGAACTCGTGACCGTGTTCGAGGAGCAGGCGCGCGGGCTCCTGCTCGGCGGCGCCGACCTCCTGATCATCGAGACCGCCCAGGACATCCTCGAGGTCAAGGCCGCGATCTTCGGCGCCCGGGAGGCCTTCGCGGCCACCGGGCGCACGGTGCCGATCCAGGCCTCGGTCTCGCTGCTGCCCAACGGCGGCAAGATGCTGCTCGGCACCGACATCTCGGCCGTGCTGGCCACCCTGGAGGCGCTCAAGGTCGACGTGATCGGCCTGAACTGCTCGACCGGCCCCGAGGACATGCGCGACGCGATCCGCTTCCTCGGCGAGACCGCGGCGGTGCCGGTCCACTGCATCCCCAACGCCGGCCTGCCCCGCCAAGGCCCGGACGGCGAGACGATCTTCCCCGAGCAGCCCGAGCCCCTGGCCGCGGCGCTCGGGGAGTTCGTCGAGCGCTACGGCGTCTCGATCGTCGGCGGCTGCTGCGGCACGACGCCAGAGCACATCGCGGCGATCGCCGAGCGGGTGGCCGGGCACGTGCCCCCGCCCCGCCCGGCGCCGCGTGCTCCCCACATCTCGTCGATGATTGCTGCGACGCCGCTCGTCCAATCCCCCGCCCCCACGCTCGTGGGCGAGCGGGTCAACAGCCAGGGGTCGCGCAAGGCCAAGGAGCTGCTGCTGGCCGACGACTACGACGGCCTCGTGCAGATCGCCGAGGACCAAGTCGAAGGGGGCGCCCACGTCCTCGACGTCTGCGTCGCGCTGACCGAGCGCCAGGACGAGGACAACCAGATGCGCCAGGTGGTCGAGCGGATCTCGCTGACCCAGCCCGCGCCGATCCAGGTCGACTCGACCGAGCCCGACGTGATCCAGGCCGCCTTGGAGCAGATCCCGGGCCGGGCGATCGTCAACTCGGTCAACCTCGAGGCCGGTCGCGACAAGCTCGACGTCGTCGCGCCGCTCGCCGTCGCCCACGGCGCCGCGCTCATCGCGCTGACGATCGACGAGGTGGGCATGGCCAAGACCGCCGAGCGCAAGGTCGAGATCGCCAAGCGCCTCCGCGACCTCGCCTGCGGCGAGCACGGGCTCGATCCCGAACTGCTCATCTTCGACGCCCTCACGTTCACCCTCACGACCGGTGACGAGGAGTGGCGCCCGTCGGCAGTCGAGACGATCGAGGGCATCCGGCGGATCAAGGCCGAGCTGCCCGGGGTCAAGACCTCGCTGGGCGTCTCGAACGTGTCCTTCGGGGTCTCCCCCGGCGCCCGCGCGGTCCTGAATTCGGTCTTCCTGCACCACTGCGTCGAGGCCGGCCTGGACCTCGCGATGGTCAACCCGAACCACATCACGCCCTACGGCGAGATCCCCCAGCTCGAGCGCGACCTGGCCGACGATCTCGTCTTCAACCGCCGCGAGGACGCGCTGGAGCGCTTCATCGGCCACTTCGAGTCCAAGGGCGAGGAGGCGGAGCAGGAGGCCGCCGACCCGACGGCGGGCATGGAGCCCGAGGAGGCCCTGCACTTCCACATCCTGCGGCGCAAGAAGGAGGGCGTCGAGGCCTGGATCGACGCGAGCGTCGAGAAGATCGGGGCCGTCCCCACGCTCAACGAGGTCCTCCTGCCCGCCATGAAGGAGGTCGGCGACAAGTTTGGCGCCGGCGAGCTGATCCTGCCCTTCGTGCTGCAGTCCGCCGAGGTGATGAAGCGCGCCGTCGCGCGGCTCGAGAACTACCTGGAGCGCATCGAGGGCTACACGAAGGGCACCGTCGTGATCGCGACCGTGTTCGGCGACGTGCACGACATCGGCAAGTCGCTCGTGAACACGATCCTGACGAACAACGGCTACACGGTCGTCGACCTCGGCAAGCAGGTGCCGGTCCAGACGATCATCGAGGCGGCCAAGGAGCACGAGGCGACGGCCATCGGCCTGAGCGCCCTGCTCGTCTCGACCTCGAAGCAGATGCCCGCCTGCGTCGAGGAACTGCACCAGCAAGGCCTCGAGTTCCCCGTCCTCATCGGCGGCGCGGCGATCAACCGCGACTTCGGTCGCCGGATCCTCTACCCCGGCGGCAAGGACTCCGACGACGTCTACGCGCCCGGCGTCTTCTACTGCAAGGACGCCTTCGCCGGCCTGGCCGTGATGGACCAGCTCGTCGAGCCCGAGGCCCGCGCGGCGCTGGTCGACACGATCCGGTCCGAGGCGCGCACCCTGCGCGAGACGCCGGCGGTGATCGACGACGCCCCGCCGGTCACCGACGCCAGCGTCCGCAGCGCCGCGCGCACCGACGTCCCGGTGCCGGAGCCGCCGTTCTGGGGCGTGCGCGAGATTCCCGTTCCGCTCGACGAGGTCTTCGCCCACCTGGACCTCCACGTGCTCTTCAAGCTCCACTGGGGCGGCCGTGGCGTGAAGGGCGCTGAGTGGGACCGCCTCGTGGCGGAGGAGTTCCGCCCGCGCCTGGAGCGGATGTGGGCGGAGCAGGACTACCTGCGCCCGCGGGCCAAGCTCGGCTACTTCCCCTGCGCCAGCGACGGCAACGAGCTCGTGATCTTCGATCCGGAGGACCCGGACCGCGAGCTCGAGCGGCTCGTGTTCCCCCGCCAGCCCCGCCACGACCGGATCTGCCTGGCCGACTTCTACCGCCCGCTCGACAGCGGCGAGCGCGACGTCTGCGCTCTGCAGGTCGTGACGGCGGGCGACGAGGTCACCGAGCTGATGGCCAGGCTCGAGCAGGACGGCGAGTTCGCCGAGCAGCTCTACACCCACGGCCTGGGGGTCCAGACCGCCGAGGGCATGGCCGAGTGGCTGCACCACCGCGTGCGGACCGACCTCGGCATCCCCGCCGACCAGGGCCGCCGCTACTCGTGGGGCTACCCGGCCTGCCCCGAGCAGTCCGAGCACGAGAAGGTCTTTCGCTTGCTCGACGCCCCCTCGATCGGGATGCGGCTCTCCGGCGGCTACGCGGTCGAGCCCGAGCAGTCGACCGTCGCGATCGTCGCCCACCACCCCCAGGCCGTCTACTTCGGCATGAAGTCCGGCTTCCTGCCGGAAGACCGCGCGCCCGACGACATCATCGTGGGCTCGGACCGCTCTGGCGCCGTGCCCGACGCGGACCCGGGCGACGGCGCCGTGCCGGCCGAAGGCGCGCCGGAGACCGCGTCGGCGTAGCTAGAGGATTCGTCCGCCGGACACGATCGTGGTCGGTGCGCTCTCGGCCGTCCCGGTGCCGAGCACGTTCCGGGCCGTGACCACGCACGTGACCCTCGAGCCGGCCAGGCCGGCGTCGATCCGCCACTGGCGGCCCGTCGCCCCGCCGATCGCCGTGCCGTTCAGCCGCCACTGGTAGCTGAAGGGGTTGGCCAGGCCCGCCTCGTCCCAGGCCCCGGGGTTGCAGGTCAGGGTGTTGCCGGCGCGCGGCGCGACGAACTCGGAGGCGAGGCTGAGCGTCGGAATCGAGGTGTTGCGCGGCACGATGCCGACGATCGGGTCGCTGCCGGCCGCATTGGCGCTCGCACTCCCGCCCCGGTTCGTGCCGGTGACCCGGCAGGTCACCGACTGGCGCTCATCGGCCTTGGTCGTGGTGTAGGCCTGGCCGGTGGCGCCCGGGATCGGCGTCGCGGCGCCGCGGTAGGGACCGCGGAGCCACTCGTAGCTGAACGATGCGTCGCCGCCGAGATACCACTCCCCGTGATCGCACCGCTGCACCTCGCCCACGGCGCCCTTGCCTGACTGCGTGGGCGGACCGTAGTTCTGAGGCGGCCCGAGCTGGCAGTACCACGCGATGGTCAGGGTGCGGCTCACGTCCAGCGACCAGTTCGAGAGCGTCCAGTCGCCGAACGCCTCGCCCCACGACCACCAGCCGTTGGTCGGGTCCAGCGCCGCGGTGAAGCCGGGCCACGGGTTCGTCGGGGGCCCTCGGTACACATAGGGCGGCGGGCAGGACAGCTTGTAGGGCCGGTAGAACAGGTGCTCTCCCGGGGCGACGCACCTGCGCTCGGTGATCTTCACCGTCGTCGGGTTCAGCTGCGTGCTGTCCGCGCCGGGACAGCTCGCGCTCGCGCGCGCCCGCACCGACGCCGGGAGCGCCGACGGCGACGCGCGGCCGGCCACGACGCCGCCGACCGCCACCACGGCGCGCGCCGTGCGCGGCAGGCCGTGGCAGCGCGACCGTCCGCGGAGCGTGAAGACGCCGCTGCGCACGCCGGCCGTGAGGCCGCGGGTCGTGCAGGATCCCTTGCCGCGCGGGGTCGTCTGGATGAACACCTTCGGGGCAACGGTGCCGGGCGGCACGTCGGCCCGCACGACGAAGCTGCCGGCGCCGTTGCGGATCCTCACGCTCTTGAGGAGCGGCGCGCCGAACGCCAGCCGGACCCTCGTGGCCGCGGCGACCTTCCCGCACCGAATCCGCAGACGTGCGTCGCCCGTCTTGCGTTCCGCCAGCGTGTCCTGGGTCACCTCGTAGCCGAAGCTGGCGAGGCGGCAGTCCGCGCCGGCAGGCAGGACGCGGTAGCGGACCAGCGGCGGGCGCGTGCCCGTCGTGTGCGGCACGCTGACCGTGAACGCGTTCGTGCCCGCGTAGAGCGGCGCCTCGCGGATCGTCGCCGCCGACGATCCGGCGGGCGCCGCCAGCAGCGCCAGCGCCGCGGCGGCAGCCGCGGCCGCCAGCCGGCCCGACGTCCGTGTGAGGTCCCGCGCAGCCATCCGGCGGCAAGCTACCGGACGCGTCAAGCGACCGCGCTCGCGCGGCGACGCGTCACCGTGGGCCGGAGCGGACGTCCCGCCCCGACGCTGCGAATCGTGCCAGTACGACCGTCGCTGCATCTCGACCCGCCCAACGAGATCGTCAGCCTCCGCGCCCTCGCGGCTCGGGCCGCCGTCGTGACCGGGAGAAGCGAGGAACGCGTCGAGGAGGACGCGGTTCAGGGCCTCGGCTTCGTCGTCCGCGAGCCATCGCGGGTTTGCCGCGTCACGGGCGATGGCGAGCAACCGGGGGAGGCGGCCCTCTGGCCGGGTCCCCCGGGCGCTGCAGGCGACGCCGGTCCTGCCGCGAGCCCGCGGAGCGGCCGGCGCCAACGCGAGAACCGGCCCGCGGCGCGCCGTTCGGCGGCCGGTCAGCCGCGACGGCCGACCGGCCGGGGCCGCGGGGGGCGGATCCGGCAGGGTCCCCGAAGAGCCGTTCCTGCCGGGCCGCCCCTCGCGGACGCGGGCGACCGGAACGGGCCGGCGGACGCCAGCCCGCGGGGCGCGAAACGGGCGCGCCGCACGCGGCGGCGTCCTACGGCGAGTCGGCTTCGGCCAGCGCCCGCGGCTCGGCGCGGTGGCCCAGGCGGACGGGCGTCGCGTGCATCGCCCGCAGGCGCACGTCCTTCCAGGACACGCCCTCCTTCACGAGCGCCGGCATGCCCATGATCACCGCGGTCGCGACCTCGACGGCCTGGAGGATGATCCCGTAGCCGAGCGCGTCGGCGGACTTCACGCCGTAGGCGCCGCTGAGCACCGCGACGCACGCGGCCTGGAAGACGCCGAGGTTCGACGGCGTGGCCGGCAGCACCGCCGTGATGTTCACGGCGAAGAGCACCGCCGCGGCCGCGCCGATGCCAGCCTGGTGCTCGAGCCCGAGGGCCACGAGCAGGACGTAGCAGGACATCCACTGGATCGTCCACGCCGTGAGCTGCGCCACGGTCGCGAGCGCACCGCGCTTGGGATCGCGGAACACCCGCAGGCCCTGGCGGACCTTCCGCATGGCCGAGCGGGCCTGCGCGAGCCACGTCGCGAGCCGCTTGGAGCGCGACGGCGCCCCGGTGCGCAGCAGCGCCGGGAGCGCGAGCACGGCGACGAGCAGCACGACGGGAACGATCGTGGCCACCATGAGCGCGCCCTCGTGGCCGCGGAAGAGGCCGATCGTGCTGAACATGACGATCCCCAGGAGCACCAGGGCGAGGATGTTCAGCAGCGTCTGGGAGACGAGCGTGCCGAGCACGACCGGCAGCGATTCGCGCGGGCGGCCCACGCGCCGGGCGACGATGAACGCGCGCGACGGCTCGCCGAGGCGGGCCGGCAGCGTGGCCGACATCAGCACGCCGATGAAGGTTCCCTGCAGCGCGTCGCGGCGGCGCACGAGGGCGTCCGGCAGCGCGGCCACGAGGATCTCGTACCAGGCGAAGCCGCGGACGACCATCGACAGGCACATGAGTGCCAGGCCCGCCAGCACCCAGACCGGGCTGGAGTCCACGAGCGTCGTGATGATGTTGTCGACGCCGATCCGCTGCAGCGCGACGGCAGAGAGCGCCAGGCCGGCGAGGGCGCCGAGCGCGACCGCCCCGCGCCGCACCGCCGTCGGCACGCGGCGCTTGGGCGCCGGCAGCGGCGGCTCGAGGCTGCGCAGGCCGGTTTCGGGCGGAGCGTCGATCCCGTCCGCGGGCGCCAGGCCGGCGCGGAGCGCCAGGCGGGCCCGGCGTCGCTCCGGACGCACGGAGGCCAGCTCGGCAGCGTCCCCGTAGGCCTCGAGGACCTCGGCGGCAACCTGCGGCCAGGCGAACCGCTGGGCGCGCTCCCGCGCCCGGGTGGCGAGCCGGCTGCGGCGGCGCGGGTCCAGCCACAGGTCGCGCAGCGCCTCGGCCAGCTCGCGGGCGTCGCCGCGCGGCACGAGGATGCCCTCGTGCCCGCTGCGGGCGACGTCGCGGTAGCCAGCGATGTCGGAGGCCACGACCGGCGTGCCGGCGGCGAAGGCCTCCGTGAGCACCATCCCGAAGCTCTCCCCGCCCAGCGACGGCGCCGCGAGGACGTCGGCGTCGCGCAGGACCGCGTGCTTCTCGGCGTCGGAGACCTTCCCCAGGACGACGATGTCGCGGTCGTCGAGCAGGAGCGGCTCGACCTCCTCTGGCGTGGCGCCCACGATGCGCAGCGTGGCGGGGACGTGCTCGCGCAGCGCCTCGAACGCCCGCAGGAGGACCGGCAGGCCCTTGCGCTCGACCGCCTGCCCCACGAACGCCACGTTGAGGCGTCCGTCGTCGCGGAAGCGCGCCGGGTCCGTGGGCGGGGCGAGGTCGACGCCGTTGGGGATGACGCGGTACTCGCCGCCGTAGAACCGGCGCCCCGTCCAGGCGGCCGCATCCGAGACGGCGACCCGGACGTGGAGGTGGTTCATGATCCGCCGCGCGCCGGCCAGGTTGGCGACGGCGGCGCTGCCGCGGTTCTCGGAGTAGCAGTGGAAGGTCCCGACGATCGGGAGCCCCGGGCGCAGGCAGGCGTCCCAGCCGAGCATCGGGGCGTTGGGCTCGTGCACGTGGACGACGTCGTAGCCGCCGGTCCGCAGTTCGCGGCGCATGCCCGTCAGGGCGTCGGGGTAGACGGAGACGTTCGAGACCGCCCCGTTGGCGGGGAAGCCGACGGTCCGGCCGAGCGGCACCACGTAGTCGGGAATCGGCCGCGGCGCCGGGGTCGCGCCACGGTGCAGCCAGCGGGCGAGCCGGTCGTCGGGGTCGTGCGGGGCGAGCACCCGCACGTCGTGTCCCGTCTCCAGGAACCGGGCCGCCAGGGCCTCGATGTGCCGGGTGACGCCCCCCGGATAGGTCCACGAATACGGCGAGACGAGGGCGATCTTCATCGGGCGCCTGCCGGCTCGGTCGGCTCGGACGCCGGGCCGCCGGATTCGGCGGCGCCGTTCGCGGCGGAGGCCGCCGGCTCGGGCTCGGGAGCCCCCCCGCCGGCCGCGGGCGCCCGCGGGCCCGCTTCGCGGTCGCCGCCCTCGGGCGGCGGCGGCTCGACCGCGTCGCCCATGAGGCCGCCGCGCAGCTTCTCGCCGCCGGCGGCCGCGGCCAGGCGCGGGTCGCCCTGGACGTAGGCGGTCACGGCGCCGAGCGCGAAGCAGCCGACGACGAAGAGCAGCGCGCCGGAGTCGTTCGCGAACGAGCCCGCGACGCAGGCCGCGAGGCTCCCGACGATCGCCGCCTTCCAGACCGGGTCGCCGTGGATCGGCGCCAGCAGCCACTTGCGGTTGCGGTACCCGAAGAGGATCGCCAGGGCGCCCGCCAGCGCGATGAACGGCATGCGGCCGCGCAGGCTCGACGTCACCGCGAGCTCGCTGCGGCGGTAGAGGGTCTCGAAGACGCTCGTGCCGCTCTCGTTGTTGATCACGTTGCGCACGAAGTGGCTGTTGCCGCCGGTCACGAGATCGAGCCCGGCGAGCAGGCCCACGGCGAGCACCGGCGTGACGACGACGAGCGCGACGCGCTGCCACGTCAGCTTGCCCGGCAGGAGCATGAGCACGATCACGACGGTCCCGACGCCGACCGTGATCACGCCGCCCACGTCGGCTCCGAGGCGGCCCCAGCCGATCATGATCGCCAGGGCGAAGCCGCAGGCGCCGAAGATCGCGGCGAGCTTCTTCGATTTCTCCCGCCCGCTGAAGTACGCGGCCAGCCCGATGAAGAGCAGCACCGGCAGGGCCGCCTCCATCTCGTTGCCGATTCCGTAGAACCGCGATCCGAAGCGGGGATTGGGCCCGAGCAGCGACCGGACGATGAACTCGGAGTCGTTGGCCAAGTCGACCAGTGTGGCCGCCAGGCCGAACACCATCGGGACCACCGGCCCGCGGGGCCAGGGCACCAATCGGTCGGTCGCGATCGCCGCCAGGAAGCAGCCGCCGGCGAGCAGCGCCATCTCGGTGTAGGCCCGATACGGCATGACCACCGCCGGCAGGAGGACCATGAAGGGGATCCACAGGAACGCCAGCGCCCCGATCCGCAAGGACCGGCGGCGCATGCGGTGAAAGCCGCCGATGATGCCGAGGAACAGGAACACGGCCAGCCAGGCCAGCACCATCCCCTGGAGCGCCGGGATCCGCCGCTTGCCGATCCCGGTGAACCGCTCCTTGAGCTTGCGGATCGCATCGACGTCGACCGTCTTGCCCGAATTCACGATCGGCTCGCCCACGACGTCCTTGGACACCGGCAGGCCGAGCCAGTCCAGCACCGTGGGCGTGATGTCGATGCCGGCGACGATGCCGTCGCGGCGCGTGGTGGCCGACGTCAGCAGGCTGCGCTTCCCGGGCAGGCCGGCGATCGCCGTCGGGAGGAGCTGCGGACCCTTCAGCTTCGGCGGCGTCTGCATCACGATGAGCAGTTCGTCGGGCGTCCGCGCGCGGATGAGCTGGTCGAGCTGCCGGCCGCCGAGCCGCTTGGGCGGCAGGCCGGCCACGACGAAGCGCTTGCGCTGCAGCGCCGCCTGCGCCCGGTCCGCGACCGTCTCCGGCGTGCCGATCGAGAGGTAGCTGATGTTCCCGCCGCGGTCGGCAGCCACGAAGGCCTCGTAGTTCTTCGTGCGGCTGGGCGTGTACCCGACGTAGGCCGCGCCGCCGGGAATCGCGCTGGCCAGCAGGCCCGGCTTGATTGGCGCGGGCGCGGACTTGGCACGGCGCACCGTGTCCGCCCAGGCGTCGATCTTGCCCTGCGAGCCCGCCTGGACGAGCTTCATCGTGAAGGGCTCGCGCGTGTCGTACGTGGAAGCCGAGGTGCGGGTCCCTTGCGTCATGTCGAGCAGCGCCTGGGTGAAGGTGTAGGTGCTCTGGGTCGCGCTCGACACGCCGATCGACAGGGCGGGGCGGTTGCCCAGCCGGGTGAGGATCACGTCGCTGCTCGACGCCTTCTTGGGGGCCTCGACGCCGTTCTTGATGGGGACGACCGTCTTGACCCGGTCGCGCGCGGGCAGGAAGACGAGCAGCACGCGCTTGGCGCTGCTGGCAGACGAAGGTGCGGCGCCGGCGGCGGCGGACGTGGAAAGGCCCGCTGGGATGGCCGCGAGCGCGCACACCAGGGCGATGAGCCCGGGCCGGAGCATCGCCGACACTATAGTTGGACGCCGTCGGGAGCAGGTCACCACCCTCGACCAACACCGTCCATGCCCGAACGTCACTTCGTCAAGTACACCTTCCTGAAGATCGACCCCGCCTGGCGCCGCCTCGACGAGGCCGAGCGCAGCGAGCACAAGCGCGAGTTCATGGCGGCGTGCGAGGACTTCGCCGACGGCCACCTCCTGCGGGCCTTTTCGACCGTGGGAACCCGCGGCGACTGCGACCTGATGCTGATGTCCCAGGCCGTCAACCTCGACCGGATCCACGAGTTCCACGTGATCCTGGCCCAGAGCGGCCTCATGTCGTGGGCCACGATCCCCTACTCGTACCTGGCGATGACCAAGCCGAGCGAGTACTCCGACGAAACGCGGCTCGAGGTGCGGCCCGGCCATTCGAAGTACCTGTTCGTCTATCCGTTCGTCAAGACGCGCGAGTGGTACGGCAAGCCCGCGGACGAGCGCTGGGAGATCATGCAGGAGCACATTCGGGTCGGGAAGGAGTACCCCTCCATCGACCTGAACACGAGCTACTCGTTCGGCCTCGACGACCAGGAGTTCGTGGTCGCCTTCGAGACCGACACGCCTGGCGACTTCCTCGACCTCGTGCAGCGGCTGCGGACGACGGAGGCGAGCGCCTACACCAAGGTCGATACGCCGACGTTCACGTGCATCGCGACGTCGGTGGAGCGGGCCCTCGGGGCGCTCGACGGCGCCGCGCTCGCGCTGCCGTCCTGACCGTCGGCGGCGGCGCGGCTACGCTGTCGATTCGGTTCCGGCCAGGAACGACACGATCGCGGCGGCCGTCGCATCCGGCTGGTCCAGGGGCGTGAACGTGTAGCTGTCGCGGATGGGCACGATCCGCCCCTGCGGCATCAGCGCGGCCAGCTTCTCGCCGTCGCTGTAGGGGAAGAAGCGGTCCTCGGTGGCCCAGGCCATGAGCGCGGGCCGCGGGAACGTGCGCAGCCGTTCGGCCGCGTCCAGCGTCAGCCGGGGCTTCATGGGCGCGACGAATCCGGCGACGTCGCGCATCACGGCCGGATCGGCGAACAGGGCGCCGAACCAGTCGTCGGTGAGCGCGGTCGGAATGGGCCGCTTGGTGAGCCACCCGAAGACGCCCGGCAGGCGGCGCATCGGGCGGCGGGTGAGCGGCCAGAGCGCGGCGCCGAGCACGCGCGGAGACCGGGCGAGGAACGGGAGGGGGCGGAACAGCGCCGGCGGGAAGTGGTTGAACGCATCCGCCGGGGTCAGGACGAGCCGATCCACGACGTCGGGGTCATCCGCGGTGAGGAGCTGGCAGACCGCGCCGCCCGAGTCGTTCCCGACGAGCACGGCCCGCTCGGCGCCGAGCGCCCGGATCAGCGCCGCGACGCGGCGAGCCTGGCCAAGCGGCGAGCGGTCGGCCCCCGGGTCCAGCGGCCGGCGATGGGCGCCGAGGGGCAGGTCGGGCAGCACGCACCTGTATCCGGCCGCGGCGATGGCCGGCCAGACGCCGTCCCACAGCCGGCCGTCCACGAGCACGCCGTGGACGAACACGACCAGCGGCCCGTCGCCCCCGGAATCGCGGATGGCCACGGCACCGCCGGGCAAGTCGACAGTCGATGCGGTCACGGCGTTCACGTCGAGCTCCGAGCGGTAGGCGAGCAAGGACGCCGTGATCATACATACTGCCTGTATGTTGCTGGGATCGGCGACGCGCCGACTTCCCAGCGCCGCCGCTGGGGGCGGCGGGGCGCTAGACGGCCGAGACCTCTTCCTCGTCCGCGACCCGGAACGAGGAGCCGCAGCCGCAGGCCGCGACGACGTTCGGGTTGTTCACCTGGAACCCGGCGCCCTGCAGGCTCTCGACGTAGTCCACCTCGGCGCCCTTGACGTACGGCGCGCTCTGGGGATCGACGAGCAGGCGGATGCCGTGGCTTTCGACGATCTCGTCGCCGTCCCGCTCCTCGTCGAAGGCGAGGTGGTATTGGAACCCGGAGCAGCCGCCGCCGCGCACGCCGACGCGCAGGCCCGCAGTGGCGACCGCCTCTTCGGACTGGGAGGCGAGGAACTCCCGAACCTTCTCGGCACCCTTGTCGGTGAGCGTGATCATCGCGGCGGTCTCCCGAAGTCTCTGGAACGGTCGGGCGGCCCGCTGGCCGCCTCACTTCAGGAAGTGTAGCGAGGCCGGGCCCGGCCGCTACCCTACGAGGCCATGCCGAGCCCCGAGGACATCCGCGAGCGCATCGAGCGCGCGATTCCCGGCGCGCGGGCGGAGGTGGAGGACCTCACTGGCGGCGGAGATCACTTCCGCGCCACGGTCGTCGCCGCGGAGTTCGCCGGCATGAACCGCATCGAACAGCACCGCCGCGTCTACGCCGTGTTCGGCGCCGAGATCGGCGGCCCGATCCACGCCCTGTCACTTCAGACCCGGGCCGAGTGAGAGCGAGACGACGTGACCGAACCGACGACCATCCGCGAGGCGATCCAGTCCGCCATCGACGAGCATGAGGTCATCCTCTTCATGAAGGGCAATCCGGAGCAGCCGGCTTGCGGGTTCTCGGCTCGCACCGTCGCGGCGCTCCAGGCGCTCGGCACCCCCTTCGCCGCCGTCGACATCCTGCCCGATCCCCGCATCCGCCAGGAGCTTTCGGCGATCTCGAACTGGCCGACGATTCCCCAGCTCTTCGTGAAGGGGGAGCTCGTCGGCGGCTGCGACATCGTCACCGAGATGTTCGAGTCCGGCGAGCTCGCCGACGTGCTCGGCGTGCCCGACGCGGCCGAGGCCGAGGCCCCCGCCCCAGCCCCCGGCGCTCCCGCGCCGATGGGCATCGAGAACCGGCTGGGCTGACCTCGGTGCAGCCGCTGGCCTGGGACGGAGCGCGCCTGCGCGCCCTGGACCAGACGCGGCTGCCGCACTCGGAGGCCTGGCTCGGCCTGGACGACGCCGAGGCGGTGGCCGCCGCGATCAGCTGCCTCGCCATTCGTGGGGCCCCGATGATCGGCGTGGCGGCGGCCTACGCCGTGGCAATGGACGTCGCCGCGGAGCCCGGCCTCGGCGCGCTCGAGCGGGCCGCCGACCGCCTGGTCGCGGCGCGGCCCACCGCGGCGAACCTCGCCTGGGCCGTCGGGCGGGTGCGAGCGGCCGCTGCGGCGGCCGGGCCCGCCGCCATGGCCGCGGCCGCCCGGTCCGAGGCGGAGCGCATCGACGCCGAGAACACCGCCGCCACCGAGGCGATCGCCGTCGGGGGCGCGGACGAGCTTCGCGGCGCCCGGCGGATCCTCACCCACTGCAACACCGGGCCGCTCGCCTGCGGCGGACGCGGCACCGCCCTGGGCGCGATCGCCGAGCTCGCGCGCCGCCACCGCGACGTCACCGTGCTCGCGTGCGAGGCGCGGCCGCTGCTGCAAGGCGCGCGCCTCACCGTCTGGGAGCTCGGCCGGCTCGGCCTCGCCCACGAGCTGCTCGCCGACGCGGCGGCGCCCGGCCTCATCGCCCGTGGCGAGGTCGACGCGGTCGTGACCGGCCTGGACCGGGCCGCCGCGAACGGCGATGTGGCCAACAAGGTCGGCACCTACGGGCTCGCGCTGGCCGCGCAGGCGGCCGGCGTCCCGTTCGTCGTCGCCGGGCCGTGCTCCTCGATCGACCCTGGCACCGCCCGCGGCGCCGACATCGTGATCGAGGAGCGCGACGCCGACGAGGTGCGCACCGCCGCCGGAGCGCTGCTCACCGTGCCGGGCACGCCCTGCCGAAATCCCGCCTTCGACGTCACGCCCGCGGCGCTCGTGACGGCGCTCGTGACCGAGCGCGGCGTCGCCCGGCCCGTGAACGCGGCAACCGTGGCCGCGCTGGTGCGATGAGGGTCGCCCGGTCCGTCACCTCCGGCCGGGTGCAGATCGAGCCGGCGCCCGACCCCGTCCCGGGCCCGGGCGACATCGTGGCCCGCGTGCTGGCCTGCGGCGTGTGCAAGACCGACGTCCTCGATTGGTACGTGGCCCGGAAGGTGCCAGCGGTGCTGGGGCACGAGCTCGCAGCGGAGGTGACCGCCGTCGGCGCGGGCGTCTCGGAGATCGGACCCGGCGACCGCGTGGTGGTGCACCACCACGCCCCGTGCGGCGAGTGCCGCCGGTGCCAGCGCGGGCGCGAGACGCTCTGCGAGCGGTTCCGGGCGACCGCGCTGGATCCGGGCGGTTTCGCGGAGCGCGTGCGCATCCCGGCGGCGTTGGTGCCCGAGCTCCTGCCGTGCCCGGGGCTCGACCCGGTGGCCGCGACGTTCGTCGAGCCGCTCGCCTGCGTGCTGCGGTCCCAGGACCGCGCGGGGCTGCGGGCGGGCGACACCCTGCTCGTGGCCGGCGCGGGCGTGAACGGCCTCCTGCAGGTCGCGGCTGCGCGGGCCCGCGGGGTCGAGGCCGTGTGGGTCCGCGAGCCGCAGGAGTCGCGGCTGGCCCGCGCCGTGGCCTGGGGCGCCGAACGCCACGGCAACGAGGCAGTCGACGTCGCGATCGTCTGCACGCCGGCGGGCGCCGCAATCGGCGACGCCGCGCGCGCGCTCGATCCCGGCGGCACCCTGTGCCTCTACGCCCCGCCGCAGCCCGGCGCTCCGCTGCCGGTCGACGGCGGCGATGTCTTCCTGCGCGAGATCGCGGTGACGGCGAGCTACTCGGCGGCAGCTGCCGACATGCGCGCGGCGCTCGCGCTCATCGCCAGCGGCCGGATCGACCCGCTGCCGCTCGTCAGCCACCGGCTCGGGCTCGACGAGACGGCCCTGGCCTTCGACCTCGCCCGGCGCGGGGAGGCGCTGAAAGCCGTGGTGCTGCCGTGAGGGCGGCGCGCCTGCACGGCCCTGGGGACCTGCGGGTCGAGGTGGTCCCGGACCCGGTGCCAGGCCCAAGCCGTCCCGTGATCGTGCGCGTGGAGGCGGCGACGGCCTGCGGGACCGATCGCAAGGCGCTCGCGCACGGGCACCGGATCCTCGGCCCCTACCCGTGCGCCTTCGGCCACGAGATGGCGGGCGTGCGGACGGACACGGGCGCCCACGTGCTGGTCTCAGACTCGGTGGCGTGCGGCGCCTGCGGGCCGTGCCGGACCGGCCGGCCGCAGATCTGCCGCGACCCGGACTGGATCGTCGGCGGCTTCGCGGAGGCCATTGCCGCGCCCGAAGCGGCGCTGCATCCGGTGCCGGACGGCCTGGCGCCCGCCGGCGCAGCGATGGCCGAGCCGCTCGCCGCGGCGGTGCACGCGCTCCGGCGGGCCGGGCCGCTGCCGGCCCGCGCCGGGGTCCTCGGCGGCGGAACGATTGGTCTCATGCTCGCCCGGCTGCTCGTGCTGGCCGGCTGCGAGGCGGTCGTCGCCGATCGGCACGCCGAGCGCCGGGCCCAGGCGCGCGGCCTCGGCGCCGAAGCCGGTCCCGTGGCCGGGCTCCCGCTCGTCTTCGAGGCGGCCGGCCGTCCGGCGGCCTGGTCAGAAGCCGTGCGATCGGCCGCGCCGGGCGGGACTGTTGTGCTCGTCGGCGGCTGCCCGGGCGGCGGCGAGGTCGGACTGCCGGGCGATGCACTGCACTACGACGAGGTCGACGTTCGCGGGGCGTTTCACCACGCGCCCGGCGAGGTCGACGAGGCGCTGGCGCTCCTCGCGGCGGGGCACGTGCCCTGGGAAGCCGTGGCGTCGCCGCCGGTCGGCCTGGACGGGCTGCGGGCGGCGCTCGACGCGATGCCGGGCGGGCCGGCGCTCAAGCCGGTGGTCGAGCCGTGGCGCTGACGCCGGTGCCGGCATCGCCCTCGGCGGCGCCGCTCGCGCCCTCCGCGTCGAGCCATTCGAGGTGCTCGACGATCCGGCGGCTGTCGCAGATCGCTTCGCCGTCGAGGACGAGGACGGGGACGTGCCGCTGTCCGGTCAGGGCCTCGATCTCCGGCCGCCCGGAACGCCGCAGCGGCACACGCACGACGTCGTGGGCGATGCCGCGACGCTCGAGGGCGCGGGCCACGCGGCCGCACGGGCACAGCACGTCCGTGGGGGTCGGGCAGCGGTAGAGCGTCGCCATCAGCCGGCGAGCCAGGAGACGGCGCCGGTGGCCTGGCGCGCGGCGTACCCCGCAACGCGGAACGGCAGGGGCTGGCGGGCGCCGGGCGACGCCAGCCGATCCCCGCTGCGCTCGCGGTGCCAGGCGATCGTCGCCTCGAGGGTCTCCTCGTGCGGGCGCGCGGTCCAGCCCAGCTCGCGCTTGGCCTTCGTCGCGCGGTAGGCCCACCACTGGCCCGCCGCCCGGACCTCGTCGGGCGTGGCCACCAGCGGGCCCGGCAGGGCCTGGCTCGCCTCGGCCAGCGCCACCGCGACCGGAAGCGGGAGCTTCAGCGCCGGCGGCTCGACGCCCGAGAGGCGGCCGAGGTCCGCGAAGAGCCGGTCCATGGTGAAGTTGCGCCCGGCCAGGATGTAGCGCTCGCCCGGCAGGCCCTCTTCGTCGGCCAGGAGGTGGCCGCGGGCGACGTCGCGCACGTCGACGATGTTCAGCGCTCCGTCGACGTAGGCCGGGATCGCGCGGGCCAGCATCCTGCGGACGAGGATCGTGGACGACCCGCGAACGTCGCCCGGGCCGAAGACGTGGGACGGGTTGACGATCACGAGCGGCAGGCCGTGGGCGGCGATGCGGAACGCGACGACCTCCGCTTCGCGCTTGGAGTCGACGTAGGGCAGCCCGAGGCGCGCCCCGCTGTAGGCCTGCGTCTCGTCCGCCGTGGAGCCGCGCGGCGCCGGGCCAATCGCCGCCACCGACGACGTGCACACCGCGCGCTGCACGCCGGCGCGCAGCGCCTCCTCCAGCACGACGCGCGTCGTCGTGACGTTCGCGGCGTACATCCGGGGCCGGCCGCCGCGCAGCGAGGTGTCGCCGGCCGTGTGCACGACGCGCTCCACCCCGCGCATCGCCCGCCGCACGGCGCGCCGGTCGGTCAGGTCGGCCCGGACCCGCTCGACGTCCAGCCCCTCCAGGTTCTCGACGTTCGACGTCGCGCGCACGGTCACGCGCACGGCGTCTCCGCGCTCGACGAGCGCCCGGGCGACGTGCGAGCCGATCAGCCCCGTGGCGCCGGTGACGAGGGTCATTCCCATGCTCGCCAGTGTAGGCGCCGCAGCCGGTTCGCCTGGCGCACCGGCGCGATGGTAGGGTCGCTCGCGATGGCCGAGGTCGCGATCGTCACGGACACGACCCACTACCTGCCGCGCGCGCTGGCCGACGACCTCGGCCTGCGGCAGGTGAGTCTGTACGTCAACTGGGACGGACGCACGGACCGGGAGGCCGACCTCCCGGGGTTCGACGGCTACTACCAGCACCTCCGCACCGCAGAGGACCTGCCGACCACCTCGCAGCCGTCGATCGGAGACTTCCTCGAGGCCTACGAGCCCCTGCTGGCCGAGGGCCGCGACATCGTCTCGATCCACCTCTCCGCCGGCATCTCCGGCACGTGCGAATCGGCGCGCCAGGCCAAGGCCAAGCTCGAGGAGCAGGGCGCCGGTGGCGAGCGCATCACCGTGGTCGACTCCCAGACGGCCTGCGCCGGCCTCGCCGCGGTCTGCATGGCCGCGGTCGCCGCCGCCCGCGGCGGCGCCGGGCGGGAGGACGTCGCCGCCCGCGCCGAGGCGGCGCGCGACGCCCAGCGCGTCTGGTTCTGCATCGACACCATGGAGTACCTGCGCCGCGGCGGGCGGGTCGGGGCCGCCCGGGCCTGGCTCGGCACGACGCTCCAGATCAAGCCGATCCTGTCGCTGGAAACGGAGATCCTCCCTGTGGAGCGGGTCCGGACCTCGAAACGCGCCTTCGAGCGGATGACGGAGTACCTTCGCTCGCGCCACGCGGACGGCGCCGACGCCTGGATCGTCCAGCACATCCAGGCGCTCGATCAGGCCGAGGCGATGGTGGATCGAGGCCGCGAGATCTTCGGCTCAGAGCCGCTGTTCGTGTCCGAGATCGGACCGGTGATCGGCACGCACACCGGCCCGGGGCTGCTCGGCATCGGCGGGATCCCGCCGGCCCTGCTGCAGGCCTAGACGCGTCGCGCGGCTACCGGCGGCGGCGTGCGAACACGCCGCCGAGCGCGGCCAGGCCGCCCCCGAGCACGAAGCCAGCGACCGCGGCGCCGACGAGGACCTCGCGCTTGTGCCGGGCGACGTGCGAGCGCCAGTCGGTGGCGCGCGTCACCTCGCCCTGCAGGCGGCCGAGGGCACCCGCGAGCTCGGCCCGGTTGGCCTCGATCGAGGCGCGGATCTCGGCGGGGGTGCGGGTGGCGGCGGGGCCCGGGCTGGGCGGCGTCGGCGTCGGCATCAGGCGGTCCCCTTTCCGTTGGTGTCGGGCGCCGCAGGCGCGTCCGGCGCGCGGACGGGGGCCGGCGCCGGGGCGGGCGCGGCGCCGGTGCCCGATGCGGCAGGGGTCCCGGGTGCAGCGGCAGGCGTCCCGGACGCGGAGCCGTCGCCCGGCACGAAGCTCTCGACCGTCGCCCGGATCTCCTTCGCCTCGGCGATGGCCATGTCGGGCGTGGGCGGCGCGCCGCGCTTCAGGGCGCGCTGCGCGATGAAGCCGGCGAGGCCGCCGAGGATGAACAGCGCGCCCGCGACGATGAGGAATCCCCAGAACACGTCGTTGAAGAACAGGGCGTAGAGGAGCCAGGCGATCGCCTCGAGCAGGAACAGCAGGCCGACCGCGATGAAGGTGCCGGCGGCCACGCCGACGGCTGTGCCCTTCGCCAGGCTCGTGGCCTTCTCCTGGACCTCGGCCTTGGCGAGCTCGATCTCCTCGCGGACGAGCAGCGTCGCGCGATTCGCGACGTCGTTGACCGCCGCGGCGAAGTCGTTCGGGGGCTGGAGGTCAGCGGGAGGCAAGGCGGCGGAGCAGGAAGGCGATCACGAGGCCGCCGGCAAACGCGGCGCCGATCAGGACCTCGGGCCGGTCGGCGAGGCCAGGACTGGCGGGCGCAGGCGGCGCGAAGGACGGGGTCGGCTCGGGGCCGCCAGCGGGAGCCGGCCCGGTCCCCGTCGCCTCGGGCTCGGGCGGGGCGGGCTCGGGCGCAGCGGCTTCGCGCGCAGCGGGCTCAGGCTCGGGCTCGGGCGCAGCGGCTTCGGGCGCAGCGGGCTCGGGCACGGCGGGCTCGGGCTTCGCAGCCTCGGCCTCGGACGCGCCGGCGGGCTCGGGCTCGGGTGTCGCGGGCTCGGGCTCGGGCTCGGGCGTCGCCGCCTCGGACGCAGCGGCGGGCTCGGGCTGGATCTCGGTGGCCGGCTCCGCTGCCGGCTCGGCCGGCGGGTCCACCGGCGTGCCCAGGGTCGGCTGCGCCGCGGGCTCGGCCGCCGCCGGCGACTCGGCGGTCGCCTGGCCGTCGGGCTCGGCGGGCGTTCCCTCGTCGGGGTTCAGCGGGGGCGGAATCGGCGGTCGATCGTTCATTCTGGAGGCTCCTCACCGAACACTCGAACCCAGATGAGCTCGGCGATCTTGCGGGCGGTGATGGCGGACAGCGCGCCCACCCCGGCGAGCAGGCCGGACCACATGAGGCGCTTGACGAGTTCGTTGTCCATCGTGGCGGCGGAGTAAACCACGTTCACCCGGCCGGCCGCGATTCGCGCACGGCCAGGCCGTCGCAGATCACGTCGGCCACCATGCGCTTGGCGTCGTCGCAGTCGGCGTCGCTGCGCGGGAGCACCCCGAAGATCCAGCCGGTCAGGACCTGCTCGATGGCGCCGTAGAACGCCATCGCGGCGAACTGCGGCGTGACGCCGGCGTCGAACTCCCCGTCACGCTGCGCGCGCTCGGCGATCGCGGCAATCCCGTCGTAGGCCTCGCGGATCTTGTCGAAGTGACGGCGGCCGAAGGTCGTCGCCGCCCGGGTCACCTCGACGATTATGACCTGCATGAGCTCGGGATCGTGGCGGTAGGACTCGAAGATGAACCCGGCGATCTCCTCGAGCTTGTCCCGCGCCGGGATGTCCCGCTCGTCGACCTCCGCGATGTGCACGAGCAAGACGTCCCAGCGCTCGAGGAAGAGCGTGTCGAGCACGGCCTCCTTGGAGTCGAAGTAGTGGTAGACGAGGCCGTAGGCGACGTCGGCTTCGTCCGCGATGTCCGACACGCGGCAGCCGTGGAACCCTTGCCGCGCGAACACGCGGACCGCCGCGTCGAGGATCTGGCGCCGCTTGGCCTCGGCCCCGCGAGCGCCCGTCCCGCCGTTGCGCCGCGCCGCCATCAGGCGCCCGCCTCCGCGGGCCACCCGTAGGCCTCGGGGCGGCGATGGTCCAGGGCGGGAATGCGGCGCCGCACCGCCTCGACACTGCCGAGGTCCAGGTCGGCCACGATCACGCCCTCGGCATCGGGGGCCTGCGCAAGGACGATCCCCCACGGGTCGACGATCATCGAGCGGCCTCCCGACGTCATCGCCGGGGTGTGCCGGCCGATCTGGTTCGCCGCGACGAGGAAGCACTGCTCCTCGATCGCGCGGGCCCGCACGAGGACCTCCCAGTGGTCGCGGGTCGTGGCGAGGGTGAAGGCGGAGACGAGGCTGATGACCGTCGCGCCGCGCAGCGCGAGCACGCGGTAGAGCTCGGGGAAGCGCAGGTCGTAGCAGATGGTCAGGCCCAGCCCGGTGCCGTCGGCGAGCCGGCTGGCCACGACTTCCGCTCCGGGCGCCTCGGTCGCCGATTCGCGGTACTCGACGCCGGCCACCTCGACGTCGAAGAGGTGCAGCTTGCGGTAGGCGCCTCGCACCTCGCCGTCGGGGCCGACGTGCACCGAGGTGTTCCGCGCCCGGCTCTCCCCGGGCACGGCCTCGACGAACGACCCGGCCACGAGGTCGATTCCGAGCTCGCGCGCAACCGCGCGCGCCCATCCGACGGTGGGCCCGTCGAACGGCTCGGCGGCCGCCGCGATCACGTCCGTGTCGCCCATCGCCGTCCACTTCTCGGGCAGGACCACGAGCTCGGCGCCGCGGCCGGCGGCCGCGCGCACGAGCCGGTCGGCCGTCTCCCGGTTTCGCGCCGTATCCTCGGTGGCGTTGAGCTGGACCGCGGCGGCCCGCATGGCGTGACGTCTCCCCCGCTCGAAGTGGATTGACCGGTCAGTCAGATCCCCACGCGCCAAGGATAGCCCGGAGAATGCCCGCCACGACCCCCGACCTCCCCTACCGCGGCCCGACCGCCGGCCGTCCCGGCGGCCTTCCGCTGCCCCCGGGGCGCATGCCGCTCGTGCGCGGCGGGCGGATGCTGAAACGGTGGCGCTACGTGGGCGCGTACGGGCCGGAGCTGATGCTCTGCGTGGCCAGCGTGCAGATCGGCCCCGCCCGCCAGGCCTTCTGGGCGGTCTGGGACCGCGAGGCCGAGCAGCTCCACGAACGGACCCTGATGCGGTCCGGCCCTGTGCGCCTGGCCCCCGGCAAGGTCAGCGTGCGCGACCGGGGCGTCGAGATCGAGCTCGCGTTCGACGAGGGCCCGGCGATCGAGGTCGTCAGCGCGCACGGGTCCCAGTACGCCTGGACGCGCAAGCAGGCGCCGGTGCGCCTGCGGGGCACGGTCGATCTCGGCGGGACCCTGCACCTCATCGACCAGCCGGGCATCGTGGACGACAGCGCCGGCTACCACGCTCGCCACACCGCCTGGCAGTGGTCGGCGGGGGTTGGCACCGGCGCCGACGGCAGCAGCCTGGCCTGGAACCTCGTCGCCGGCCTGCACGACGCCCCCGCCGGGAGCGAGCGCACCGTCTGGGTCGACGGCGTGCCGCACGAGGTCGGCCCGGCGGAGTTCGCCGCCGACCTCTCGTCGGTCAGGTTCGGCGGCGGCGAGCGCCTCGCCTTCGCGCAGGAGTCGATGCGCTCCCGGCGCGACAACCGCCTCGTCGTCGTCAGCGACTACGCCCAGCCGTTCGGAACCTTCGCGGGGGAGCTGCCGGAGGGCATCCGGGTCGCCGAGGGCTACGGCGTGATGGAACGCCACGACGTGCGCTGGTGAGGATTCCGGTCGACGAAGGCGGCGCCATGCGCACGTTTCGTCGACTGGAACCGCCGTCTCGCGCCGGGGCGGGGGCGGTCGCGGCGCCTATGCCCGGCGCTGGCGGCGCAGCTCGGCGAGCAGGAGCTTGGAGTGCAGGGCGCCGATCAGCTCACGGAGGGGCTCGGCGCCCGCCGCGATGATCTCGGCGGCGCGGTCGACCTCGACCTCGCCCGCGAGCCTGGCCAGCAGCGTGCCGACCTCTTCCTCGACCAGGGGCTGGAGCGCGTCGCGGTAGCGCAGCGTGTCGTAGACGGTGAACCCGATCGACTCCTCGTACCCCCCGGCCCGGAACCGGCCGATCGCCTCGATGATCTTCACGTCGTCGGGGTCGTAGCCGCGGGCGGTCGGGCTGAGGATCCCCAGCTCCTCCAGCCGGTCCAGGACGTTGGCGGGGATCTCGTACTCGGTGCGGACTGCCGAGCGCGAGACGCGGCCGCCCTCGCGGGCGCCGATGGCGCGTTCGAGGATGCGATCCTCGAGCTCGACGAGCGCCGCGGCGCGATCAGGGTCCTCCGCGAGCATCCGCTTGATCAGGCGCAGCGGCATGAAGCGCTCCTCCTGCAGGCGCTTGATCAGGCGGATGCGCTCGACGAACTCTGGCGGGTAGTAGGCCATGTTGCGCGAGGTGCGCACCGGCTCGGGAAGGAGCCCTTCCCGGAGGTAGTGCTTGATCGTGCCCGCGCTGACGCCCGACTCCTGCGCCAGCTCGGACATCTTGAGGAGCCCGTCCTGGTTCATCCGGACAGGAAGGATCCCCGGGCGCCGCCGTCCGGCGGGCCGGCCACGGCGCCGGCATCCGTCAGCGCCGCAATCTCTTCGGGCGTGAGGCCGGCCTCGGCCAGCACGTCGCCGGTGTGCTCCCCCAGCCCGGGCCCCGGAGCCCGCACGGCGCCCGGCGTGCGGGACAGCTTCACCGGCACCCCGAGCTGGCGCACCGGACGTTCGGCGCCGGGCTGCGCAACCTCCACGACCATCTCGCGCGCCCGCACGAGGTCGGAGTTCAGCGCCTCGTCGAGCTCGAGCACGGGCTCCAGGCAGCAGTCGTGCGCCGACGCGAACGCGCGCCACTCCTCGCGCGTGCGCCCCGCGAAGATCGCCTCGACGGCCGCGTGCGCCTCGGTGCCGGGACGGTCGAACTGGTGCTCGATGAGGTCCTCGCGATCGACGCCGCGGCACCAGGCGGCCCAGAACTTCGGCTCCAGCGCGCCGAGGGTGACCCAGCCGTCGGCACAGGCATACGGGCGGTAGCAGATGACGGCGCCGGCGAGGAGCGGGTCGCCCCGCCGCGGCACCGCGCCGTCGCAGAAGTAGGAGCCCGCCACCATCGCCAGCCACGACAGCGAGCCGTCGGCCATGGACACGTCGACGGACTGTCCCTCCCCGCTGCGGTCGCGCTCGCGCAGCGCGGCGAGGATCCCGAAGGCGGCCATGAGCGCCCCGCCGCCGATGTCGGCGATCTGCCCGGCTGCCTGGACCGGCGGCCCGCCACGCTCGCCCGTGAGCCCGAGCAGGCCGACGAGCCCGAGGTAGTTCATGTCGTGCCCGGAGCGGTCGCGATTCGGGCCGTCCTGCCCATAGCCGCTGATCGCGCAGTAGACGAGGCCCGGGTTCTCCGCGCGCAGCCGGTCGTAGCCGACGCCGAGCCGGTCGAGCACGCCGGGGCGGAACGACTCCAGCACGACGTCGGCGGTCCGGGCCAGCCGCAGGAACGCGTCGCGTCCGCCGTCGGACTTGAGGTCGATCCGCAGGGAGCGCTTGTTGCGGTTCAGCGACAGGAACAGGGCCGACTTCGCGCTGTCCTGCACGCCCTCGTAGTACGGCGGGGACCAGCGGGCGTAGTCGCCCATCCCCGTGTCCTCGACCTTGATCACGTCGGCGCCGAAGTCGGCGAGCATGAGGGAGCAGAACGGGCCCGGCAGCAGCCGGCTGAGATCGAGGACGCGAATCCCCTCGAGCGGCAGCCTGCTCATGCGCCTGCCTCGGCGCCGGCCCGCCTGGGCGTCCCGAGCCGCTCGCGTGCCTCGGCCACGGTGGCCACGCGGCGGCCGGTGTCCTGGGCGAGCTGCGCGGCCTTCTCCACGAGGTCGCCGTTGGACCGGGCCATGTCCCCGTTCGGGAGATAGAAGTTGTCCTCGAGCCCGACGCGGATGTTCCCGCCAAGGGTCAGGGCCGCGGCCACGAGACGCCACTGATCGCGGGAGATGCCGATGACGCCCCAGTTGTTGGGCCCGTCGGGGCCCCCCGGGATCTGCTCGGACATGTGCGCGAGGTTGCGGGCATTCGGCCGGATCCCGCCGGTGACGCCCATGACGCAGGAGATCTGGAGAGGCTCCGCGAGCAGGCCCATGTCCAGGAGCGGGTCGAGGTTGGCGATGTGGCCGGCGTCGAAGCACTCGTGCTCGGGCCGGATCCCGAGCTCGCGCATCGGCTCGAGCAGCGCGCGAATCGTGTCGAAGCTGTTCTCGAAGACGGTCGCGAAGACGAAGTCGTGACGCCGCGGCGAGTACTTCGCGTAGTTCATGGAGCCCATGTTCAGGGCCGCCACGTCGGGGCGCAGCTCACGCAGGTAGGCGACGCGCGTCTCGATCGCCACGCCGATGGCGCCGGTCGAGTAGTTGATGATCACGTCGTCGACCTCGGACCGGATCGCCTCGGTGATCGCGCGGAAGTCCTCGATCTCGTACGACGGCACCCCCTCCGGCGTGCGGGCGTGGATGTGGATCATCGCGCCGCCGGCGTCGACGATCCGGCGGGCCTCCGCGGCATACTCCGCCGGCGTGTAGGGGATCGCCGGGCACTGCTCGCGGTTGGCGATCGCGCCGCTGATGGCGCAGGTGATGATCACGGGGTCGTCGACGCTCACGCTCTGCTCCGAGTAAGAAGTGGGAAGTGCTACTTCCCACAGTGACGGATCCGGGCTCCAGGCGTCAAGCGAACCGGTGATCCGCCCGGCCCCCGGCTGCGAAGACGAGGCCACACCAACCGGGAGAAAGGGGCTGTGACCGTGAGCAACGTCGAGGCCGTTCAGGAGATCTACGCTGCGTTCGGGCGCGGGGATGTTCCCGCCCTGCTCGCCTGCCTGTCCGAGGACGTCGTGCTGGACGGATGGGAGGACAATCGCGCTCAGGCCGCCGGCGTTCCATGGCTGGCCGAGCGCCACGGGCACGCGGGGATGACGGAGTTCATGTCGGTGCTCGCCGGCGTCGGCGTCCGCGACCTCCAGGTCAACGCGCTGATGGACGGCGGCGACCGCGTTGCCGCCGAGGTCGTGATCGAGACCGAGTACTACCGCGACGAGGAGATCGTCGTGTTCTGGTTCGATCCGGCCGGGAAGGTCACGCGCGTGCGGCACTACGTCGACACGGCCAAGCACATCGCCGCCGGCGCCGCGGCGGGGGCCAGCGCCACGGCGGCGGCCTGATCGCCGCCGGGGCGCCGGGTTGACAGCCGCCGCCTGACCGCGGGCCGCGGCGCGCTTGACAGCCGGCGGCCCGGCGCGTCACGCTGGCGCCATGCCCGAGGATCGCATGCCGGCGGAGGAGCAGGCAGACGAGGAGATCGCGCGCCTGCGCGACGAGCGCCGGCGCCAGCGGCGCGTCGAGCTCGAGGGCGAGATCGTCACCGACCATCTCGCCGCGCGGCGCGCGGCGGCCGACGCCGAGGCGTCCGAGCGGGACCTCGAGGCGCGCCTGCACGACCTCGAGGAGCGGACCGCGGCGACGCGCCGGGCCGAAGAGGACGAGTACCGCCGCGAGCACTGGGGCCACGGCCGGCCCGAGGGCGGCGGCGACGCCGCCTGACGCGGGCCCGCGCCGCACCGCCCGGCTCGCCCGTGGCTCAGCGGGCCAGCGCGGCGCAGACGGCGGTCTCCTCGGCGGCGCGCAGCACCCGCCAGACGGCCAGGAGCCGGACTTCCCGGCGGAGCTGCTCGCTGACCGACACCGTGACCGAACGCCGGCCGCCGAGCGTAGCCGCGAAGAACTGCGTGTACCCCGGGAAGTTGCCCGTGTGCCCGTAGACGGTCCCGCAGCGCGTGCGGTACCGGAACACGGCCAGGCCCGCCGAGTTCACGCCCGGGCCGGGCGGATCGGAGCTTCCGCGGACCCAGCGCAGCTGCTGGCGCTGGGCGGCGCGGCTGAACAGCCGCGGGCCGAGGTAGCCGCGCGCGAAGCGGTTGAGATCGGACGGGGTCGAGACGATGCCGCCCGACGCCCACACGGCCGACGCGCCGAGGACCTCGCTGACGTCCTCGGGCGCCGTGCGCGGCGCCAGGGCATAGCCGTGCAGGAACGGGCGCGGCAGGGCGTACCCGAAGGGCAGGCTGGTGCCGGCGAGCCCGAGCGGCCGCGTGACGCGCTCGGCCAGCAGCCGCTCGTAGGACCGGCCCGTGGCCGCCTCGGCGAAGAGCGCCGCCACGACGTTGTCGGTGTTCGAGTAGCGATAGGACGACCCGGGGGCGAAGTTCAGCGGCTGGCGCGCAACGAACTGCCACAGCGCGCGCGAATCGAAGCGCCGGCGCGGATTGGCCTGCAGCAGCCGCCGGAGCGCCGGGGAGGTCGAGAAGTCCGGCAAGCCGCTGGTGTGGTGCAGCGCCTGGCCGACCGTGACCGCACCCCACGCCGCGGGAAGGCGCGGGAGCTTGGCGGCGATGGTGTCCGACAGCCGCAGGCGGCCGCTCGTCACCAGCGACAGGACGACCGCCCCGCTGAACGCCTTGGCCGTGCTGGCGAGCCGCATGCGGTCGGTCACCTGGATCTTCCGGCGCGTCCGGAGGTTCGCGACGCCCGCGGTGTGCACAGTCACGTCCGCGTCCCGCTGGACCACGGCGACGGCCCCGGGCGGCCCGAGCGGTCGCCCGACGAGGCCGTCGAGCGCGCGGTCCAGCGCCGCGTCCGCCCGCTCGGTTCCCACGGACCCGGCGGCGGGGCCAGCCGCCGCGAGCGGAGCGAGCATCGAGACACACAGGATCCCGGTCAGATGGCGGAGCATCGGCGATTCCTTTGACAGCGTGGGCAGCAGTCCCGGCGGCGCGGCCCCGGGGTGGCCGAGCCTAGCGAGGCGCGAACAGCGCGGCCGCAGCGTCCGCCAGGAGCGACGTGAGCCCGGCCGCGTCGTCGGGGTCGTCCGGCAGATCGAACGCGGTGATCTCGATCCCGAGGATCCAGCGATCGGCCTTGACGGCCGCGAACAGGCCGGCCAGCGCCGCGACACTCAGCCCGCCCGGCGCGGGCACCGGCGTCGCCGGCATGACCTGCGGATCGAGCACGTCGACATCGAGGTGGATGAACACCGGATCCTCGCCCAGCGCGGGGACGACCGCGGCGATCTCGTCCGGGCCGAGCACGGTTGCCCCGCTCGCCGCGAGCAGCTCGCGCTCGCCGGAATCGAGGTCGCGCACGCCGGCGAGGACGACGTTCGCGGGATCGACCGTGTCGTCGAACCCCGTCGCCCAGGCGCCGCACGCGCCGGCCAGGCACATGCCCCCGAGGTAGCCGCTGCCCGAGGTGGCCGGCGTGTTGTAGTCGCCGTGCGCGTCGAGCCACAGGATCTTCGCGTTGCCCCGGGCCTGCGCGAGGGCCGGCAGCGTGCCGACGGCGATCGAGCAGTCGCCCGCGGTCAGCACGAACGGCTGCGCATCGGCGAGCCGATGCAGGACGAGGTCGCGGACGTCGTGCAGCAGCGGGCGCGCGTCGCGCAGGTCCTCGTCGTACCGAGCCGCGCGCGGCTCGCCGACGCTGCCCAGGCGCACGGGCGCGTCCCCGAGCCGGTCGCCGAGCGCCTCCGCGAGCGCCTCGGCGCCCCGCGACGGCCCGGCGCTCGTGTCCGCGGTCCGGCCGCGGACGGCATACGTCGGGACGTGGACGATCGTCATCGCCCGGTCCAGACCGGGTCGCGCTTCTCGAAGAACGCCTTGACGCCCTCCTGGATGTCTTCGGTCGAGAAGGCGATCGTGAGCTGCGCGTGCAGGAACTCGAGGGCGTCCTCGAACGCCATGTCCTGCTGGCGGTGCATCGCGTCCTTGCCCAGGCGCATGAGCACCGGCGACTTCGAGGCGAGCTTCTCGGCCCAGGCGGCCACCGCGGCCTCGAACTCGTCGCCGGGCACGATCCGGTTGACGATCCCGATCCGCTCGGCCTCCTCGGCGGAGATCTGCTCCCCGAGGAGCAGGAGCTCGTTGGTCTTCTTGCGGCCGACGTTGCGGTAGATGAGCGCCATGATCATGAACGGGAAGACGCCGACGTTGATCTCGGGCGTCCCGAAGCGCACGCCCTCCCGGGCCACGATGAGGTCGCAGGCCAGCGCGATCCCGAGCGCGCCGGCGAGCACGTGGCCGTTGGCCGCGCAGATGGACGGCTTGCCCAGGCCGCCCAGCGCCTGGAAGACCGCCGGGAACCGCTCCGTCCCCCAGTGCTTGTGGACGAGCGGAACCTCGGCGGCGAAGCCGGCCAGGTTCCCTCCGGACGAGAACACCTTCTCGTGCGTTGACGTGAGCACGACGCAGCGGACCGCGTCGTCGGCCTCGGCCGCGGCCAGCGCGGCGAGGAGGTCATCGAGGAGGTCGTTCGAGAGCGCGTTGCGCGTCTCGGGCTGGTCGAGGGCAATCGTCGCCACGCCGGAGGCGGCGACGTCGTAGCGGATGGTGGCGTAGGCAGTCACGGGCAGTCCGTTCGGGGGCGGGCAGTCGGGCGCCGAACGTACCGCAGCCCGCGCGGGCGGGCGTCCCGGGCGTGGCGGCGCGCCAGCTCCGGGCCGGTCAGACCGTGACATTTCGTCCGGCCGTCCGTCCCCGGTACAGTGACCGCCGTGCCCAATCGTCCGGGACGGACCGGACGAGCGGGGGACCCAAGGCCGCAGGCACGTTCTGCGGCATGGGGCGAATCGGGTGCATCGCCGCATCCGTAGCGCTCAGATCAGCGCGAGCCCGTCAGCTCACCTCGTCGGCACACGAACCGAATACCGGATGTGACCGTGACCACTCCACGCACCCTCCTGAGCGCTGCCTGCGCCGCCGCCGCCCTGGCCCTCGCGCCGGCCGCCGCACCGGCCGCCTCCTGGCCCGGCGCCGCCGGCGCCGCGCCCGCCGATGCCGCCTACGCGGCGGAGATGGTCGGCGCGATCAACCGGCTGCGCGCGCGCCACGGCCTCGGCGCCCTCGCCGCGTCCGTCCCCCTGGCCCGGGGAGCCGGCGCCCACTCGCGCAGCATGGTCCGGTACGGCTACATCGGGCACGCCCGCAAGATCCGCCCCGCGGGGTTCCGCCTCGCGGGCGAGATCATCGAATGGCACGACGCGCCGCGGGCCCGAATCGCCCTCGCGCTGCGAATGTGGATGCGCTCGGCGACGCACCGCCGCCTGCTGCTGGACGGCCGCTTCCGCTACGTCGGAGCCGGCACCGCGACGGGCCGGCATTGGCGGATCTGGACCGTTCGCTTCGGCGCCAAGTAGCCGCCGACCGCATCGATTCCGGCGGTCCCGGGTTCGAACCGGTGACCACCATTTCGATCCACAGGAGGATCACCCAGCATGTCAACCGCGATTCGTCGCACGCTTCCGCTGCTCGCCCTCGCCGCGTTCCTGGCGGCCCTCGTGGCGGCACCGGCTCAGGCCAAGGTCGTCCGGCTCACCGGCGAGACCACGGCGCTCACCCTCAACGCCACCGCCACCGGCGCCCTGTCGGCCAACAGCATCGTCGCCGCGCCCCTGGCGCCCGCGACCGCTGATGGCGCGACGTTCACCTTCCCCATCACCGGCGGCCGCGTCGGAACGAAAAACCTCTACGGCGTCGTGCTGCACCGCGGCGGCATCAAGTTCACGAAGGGCGGCAAGACCGCGGTCCTGCGCCGGTTCGTGATCGTGAACCGCCCGAAGGGGACCTACCTCGACGGCCTCGTGCTCGTCCGCTCCCGCGTCGTGCACCGGGCTGCCGGCCGGGCCCGCGTCCGGTTCGTCCAGGTCTACCGTGCCGCCCGCCTGCTGAAGCTCAGCAACCTGGCGCGCGCCGACGCCGACGGCAAGGTCGTCGTCACCGCCGATGCCGCGCTCACGCCGGCCGCGGCGAAGTACCTCAACCGCCGCCTCGGCGTCACGGTCTTCACCGACGGCCTGACGGTCGGGACGGCCAAGGTCACCGCGACCGTCGCCTCCTAGCCCCGCGCGCGGTTCATGCTGAACGAGCGGGCGGCCCCTCGGGGCCGCCCGCTCGCGTTTCGGAGCGGGCGCTGCTGCGGTCGGCGCCGACGCGGACCGAGCAGAAAGTAGGAAGTCCTACTGTTTACTTTCGCCCGCCGCTTCGCTAGCGTCCGGACGGCCGACCCCGACGAAGGAGCCCCCACCGTGGCCGCCACCGAGACCAGCGTCCTCAAGCCCGACTTCCAGGCCCAGCGCACGCACTTCATCTTCACCGACGAGCACGAGCAGCTGCGGGAGTCGATCCGCCGCTTCGTCGTCAAGGAGCTGCAGCCGCACGCGGAGGAGTGGGAGGAGACGACGTTCCCGGACTCGGTCTTTCACCGGATGGGCGAGCTCGGCTTCCTCGGCCTGGACAAGCCCGAGCAGTACGGGGGCCAGGGCGGGGACTACTACACCTCCCTCGTGCTGGCCGAGGAAGTCGTCCACGCCCACTCGGGCGGCCTGGCGATGGGCGTCGCGGTGCACACCGACATGGCCATGCCGCCGATCCTCGCCTTCGGCACCGAAGAGCAGAAGCAGGAGTGGGTCGTCCCGGCCATCAAGGGCCAGAAGATCCTCTGCCTGGGGATCACCGAGCCCGACGCCGGGTCCGACGTCGCCGGGATCAAGACCCGCGCCGTCCGCGACGGCGACGAGTACGTCATCAACGGCTCGAAGACCTACATCACCAACGGCCACCGGGCCGACGTGATCGTGCTCGTGACGAAGACCGACCCGGACGCCGGCTACGACGGGTTCACGCTCTTCCTCGTCCCGATGGATGCGCCGGGAGTCGTGCGCGAGAAGCGGCTCGAGAAGCTCGGGATGCACGCCTCCGACACGGCCCTGCTCGCCTTCCAGGACGTGCGGGTGCCGGCGTCGGCCGTCCTCGGCCAGGTCGGCAAGGGCTTCTACCACATCATGTGGGAGCTCCAGGGCGAGCGCCTAATCGGCGCCGCCGGCTGCGTCGCCGGCGCCCAGAACGTCTTCGAGAAGACCCTCCAGTACGCCAAGGAGCGCCACGCGTTCGGCCGCCCGATCGGCAACTTCCAGGTGATCCGGCACAAGTTCGCCGAGATGGCGACCCAGATCGAAACGGCCCGCCAGCTCGTCTACACGACCGCCTGGCGGTTCCAGAACGGCGAGTACCCGGTCCGCGAGATCTCGATGGCCAAGCTCCATGCCGCCCGCGTCGCCTGCGACGTGGCCGACGAGTGCATCCAGATCCACGGCGGCGCCGGCTACATGAAGGAGTACGGCGTCGAGCGCGTCTGGCGGGACATGCGGCTCAACCGGATCGGCGCCGGCACCGACGAGGTCATGCTCGACGTGATCGGGCGCTCGTACGGCGTCTGAGCCCGCCGGCGCAGCCGCCGCGGCGGTAGGGTCGCCCTCCCCGACTCTGGAGCTGCGATGAGCGACGACTTCGCCACCACGATCGCCGCGGCCTACGCTGCGCAGGGCCCGGCGATCACGCTCGGCCACGGCGTGCACGGCGGCGCCGTGGCCAACGACGCGCCCGTGCAGGTCCCGCTCGCGATGATGAACCGCCACGGCCTCGTGGCCGGCGCGACGGGCACCGGCAAGACCAAGACGCTTCAGGGGATGGCCGAGCAGCTCTCTGCCGCCGGCGTGCCGGTGGTGATCGCCGACATCAAGGGCGACGTGTCGGGCCTCGCGGCTCCCGGCGAGGCCGGCGGCCCCGCCGAGCAGCGCATGGCCGACCTCGGCCTGCCGTTCGCGCCGGCGTCCTTCCCCGTCGAGTTCCTGTCGCTCGGGGGCATCGGGCCGGGGATCCCCGTGCGGGCGACCGTCTCGGACTTCGGCCCGCAGCTGCTGGCCAAGGTCCTCGAGGCCAACGAGACCCAGGAGCAGAGCCTGGAGCTCGTCTTCCACTACGCGGACTCCAAGGGCCTCCCGCTCCTGGACCTCTCCGACTTGCGCGCGCTCCTGACCTTCCTGGACAGCGACGAGGGCACGGCCGAGCTCAAGGGCATCGGCGGCGTCTCGTCGGCGACGGTCGGCGTGCTGCTGCGGGCCCTCGTCGGGCTCGAGACCGGCGGCGGAACCGAGTTCTTCGGCGAGCCCCAGCTCGAGATCGCCGACCTCATGCGGACGGCCCCGGACGGGCGCGGGGTCGTGTCGTGCCTCGAGCTCGCCGCGGTGCAGGACAAGCCCCGGCTCTTCTCGACGGCGCTCATGTGGCTCATCGCCGAGCTGTTCGAGGGGCTGCCCGAGGCCGGCGACCTGCCCAAGCCCAAGCTCGTCTTCTTCTTCGACGAGGCCCACCTGCTGTTCGACGGGGCGTCGAAGGCGTTCCGGCAGAGCGTCGAGCAGACCGTGCGCCTCATTCGGTCCAAGGGCGTCGGCGTCTTCTTCGTGACCCAGACGCCGAAGGACGTGCCCGCCGACGTCCTCGGCCAGCTCGGCAACCGCATCCAGCACGCGCTGCGAGCCTTCACGCCCGACGACGCCAAGGCGCTCAAGGCCACGGTGTCGACCTTCCCGAAGTCGGAGTTCTACGACCTCACGGAGCTGCTGACGTCGATGGGCATCGGCGAGGCGGCCGTCACGATCCTCGACGAGAAGGGCGTGCCGACGCCCGTCGTCCACACCCGGATGGTCGCGCCCGCGTCACGCATGGCCCCGGCCGACGACATCGACGGGGCGGCCAAGGCCTCGCCGCTTCACGCCAAGTACGGGACGCGGGTCGACGCCCAGAGCGCCCGCGAGCTGCTCGCCGCGCGGGTCGCTGCCGCGGCGGCGCCGGCCGCGCCCGACGGGGCCGCGCCCGACGCCCGGGAGGCGCCGGTGCTCAGCGGAGACGTGGCCGCTGGCACGACCGGCGGCAGCGCCGAGGCGATCGGCGGCTTCCTGAACTCGCGCGAGGGCAAGTCGCTGCAGCGCGAGGTCGTCCGCGGCGTCTTCGGCCTGCTGAAGAAGCTGTGAGCGCCCGGCCCGGCTCAGCCGCGCGGCGTGACGTCGGCCACGGTGCCCAATGCGTCCGCGGCCAGGACGCGGCCTGCCGTGCGCGCGACCCCGGTGATCTCCGCGTAGGTGTCGGACTCGAACGGCGCGAGCCACGCGCGGGCCGCGAGGCCGAAGGCGTGCACGCAGTCGCACGGCCGGCCCGCGGATCCGGGGCGCGTCTCGCGATGCTCGGCCCAGACCGCCTGGCCGGCATCGAAGCCGGGGGAGCTGAGAACCCGGCCCGACCCGGCGGCCGCCCGGGCGAGCACGCGGCGGGCCGCATGGACACCGGGCGGTCCCGGCGTCAAGAGCACGACGGCGGTGCCGCGCCCGTCGCGCCACCGCAGCACGATGCGGCCCCCGGCGGCATCCAGGTGGGTGGCCCGGCCCCTCGACCTCGGCCCGCCGGCGAGCGGGAGCAGGCGCCCGCCAGCCATCCCGGTCACCACGATGTCCGAGTCGCGGAACCGCGCGACCGCCGCGATGCGCCCGCCGTCACGCACGGGCCAGCGCAGCCCCGCGCCGTGGAGGCCGCGCACGTCGAGCCGCCGCTCGACGCCCGCCGCCCCGGTCCGCGCCGCGAACCGGAACTCGAACGGGCGGCCTCGGCGGGTGTAGGTGGCGACGGGCCGCCCGCGGGCGTCGGCGCCGAGATCGACGTCGAACGGGCCGCCCGCCCGCGGCGCGACCGCCACCGGGAGCACCGCGCCGCCGGCCAGCGTCACCAGGCGCCAGCGGCTGCCGCGCTGCTGGCTCCACACGAAGCGCCCGTCGCGGGCGCTCAGGACCGTGGGCGCCCCGGTCTGATCGATGACGACCGCCGCGGCGGACGGAGCGGCCAGCGGGCCGGCCGCGGCCGCCAGCAGTCCGGCGCCGATCGCGAGTGGGCGCAGCACGCGCGAAGCGTACGAAACCGCGCCGCCGCGCCATGAGCCGCCCCCTCGAGCAGATCCGGGCCTACTACGAGGCCCTGAACACGGGCGACGCCGACGCGGTCGCGGCCTGCTTCTGCGACGACGCGGTCCACTACTACACGCGTCTGGGCCCGCACACCGGCGCCCGGGAGATCGCCGAGCACGCCGCCCTCGGCGTGGAGCACCTCGAGGCGCGCTGGACGCTCGAGCACGGAATCGAGCAGGGCGACGAAGCCTGCATCGAGTGGACGATGACCTGGCGCGACCCGAAGACCGGCGCCCGCCGGCTGGACCGCGGCACCGAGTGGTTCCGCTTTCGCAACGGCCGGATCGCCGAGGTGCGCGCCTATCACCACGGCGGCCCGAAGAACCCCAGCGGGGACCTCCTCGGCTTCGACCACGCCGGCCGCGGCCACACGACCCTCGGCGATTCCGACTGACGCAAAGGACTGGACAGCGCATGGCAGCCGACCTGCAGGCCAAAGGCCTCCCCCGCGCCGCCGCCCGGCGGCTCATCCCCCCGTTCACCGAGGAGCACGACGACCTCCGCGCCGGGATCCGCCGGTTCGTGGCCACGGAGCTGCGCCCGCACGCCGAGGCGTGGGAGGCGGCGCGGTGGTTCCCGAACGACGTCTTCACCCGGATGGCCGAGCTCGGCTACCTCGGGCTGAAGTACCCGGAGGCCTACGGCGGCGAGGGCGGGGACTACGTGGCCGACGCGGTCCTGACCGAGGAGCTGGGACGCTGCGGCTCGGGCGGCCTGGCCGCCGGCATCGGCGCCCACATCGGGATCGCGACGCCGCCCGTCCACAAGTTCGGGACCGAAGACCAGAAGCAGCGCTACCTCGTGCCGGCCATCCGAGGCGAGAAGATCGCCGCGCTGGCGATCACCGAGCCCGACGCCGGCTCGGACGTCGCGGGCATCAGGACCCGGGCGCGGCGGGTGGACGGCGGCTTTGTCGTGAACGGATCGAAGATGTTCATCACGAACGGGGTGCGGGCCGACTACTACGTCACCGCGGTCAAGACGACCGACGAAGGCGGGCACCGCGGCATCTCGTTCCTCATCATCGACCGCGGCGAAGGCGTCACGGCGAGCCCGATCGAGAAGCTCGGCTGGCACGCGTCCGACACGGCGCTCATCGCCTTCGACGACGTCGCCGTGCCGGAGGAGAACCTCCTGGGCGAGGAGCACCAGGGCTTCTACCTGATCATGGCCAACTTCCAGTGGGAGCGGCTCCTCATGGCGCTCGGCGCCGTGGCGGGAATGGAAGCGGCCTTCGAGCAGACCCTCGCCTTCGCGAAGGAGCGCCGGGCCTTCGGGAAGCCGATCGGCTCCCACCAGGCGATCCGCCACACGCTCGCCGAGATCGCGCTCACCATCGAGGCCGGGCGCGACCTGACCTACCACGCGCTGCGGCTGTTCGTGGCCGGCCAGGACGCCGTGCCGGAGGTCACGATGGCCAAGCTCGCGACGCAGCGGGCCGCCTTCGATGTCATGGACTCCTGCCTGCAGATCCACGGCGGCGCGGGCTACATGGAGGAGTACGGGATCGAGCGCGCCGCCCGCGACGCGCGGCTGGGCCCCATCGGCGGCGGGACCGACGAGGTCATGCGCGAGATCCTCGGCAAGACGCTGGGCCTGTAGCCCCGAGAACGCCGCACCCCGATCCGGTAGAACGACGCCGTGCACGAGATCGCCGCCTTCCTCGCGGAGCACGCCCCGTTCGATGCGCTGGAGCGCGAGGCGCTCGACGGCCTCGCCGCGACGGCGGAGATCGAGTACATGGCCGCGGGCACCGTGGTGCTCCCCCAGGGCGCGCCGCCGGTCGACTGCGTCTGGGTCGTGCGGCGGGGCGCGCTGGAGCTGCTCGACCACGGCCGGCTCCTGGACCTCGCGGGCCCGGGCGAGCTCGTCGGCCACGCCTCGATGCTCTCCGGGCTCCCGACGGGGTTCGCCGTGCGGGCGAGCGAGGACACGCTCTGCTACCGGTTCCCGGCGGCGGCCGCCACGCCGCTGCTCACGCGCCCCGAGGCCCTGCCGTTCGTTGCGAGGTCGCTGCTGGCCCGCGCGCGCGACACCGCGCCGGCGACGGTCGGGACCGATCCGCTCGAGCGGCCCGTCGCGGACTTGATCCGGTCCGAGCTCGTGCGGTCGCGCCCGGACGAGACCGTGCGCGCCGTGGCCCGGCGCATGACCGAGGCCGGCGTGTCGGCGGCCGTGGTCGAGGCCGACGGCCTCGTCGGCATCCTCACGGACCGCGACCTGCGCACGCGCGTGGTCGCCGGAGACGTCTCGGGGGACGACGCCGTGGCGGCCGCGATGACCCGCGACGCCCACGTCGTGACGGCCACGCGACCCGGCACCGAGGCTGTCGTGGAGATGCTGGAGCGCGGGGTGCGCCACCTCCCGGTGGTCTCGAGCACCGGCGAGGTGCTCGGGATCGTCGACGACACCGACCTCATGGCCGCCGAGACGCACACGCCCTTCCAGATCCGGCGCGCCATCGGGCGGTCGCAGACGCCGGAGGAGCTCGCCACGGTGGCCCAGACGCTGCGCCCGACAGTCGTCGCCCTCCACGAGGCCGGCGTGGCCCCCGAGCGGATCGGCACGATCATCTCGGTCGTCACCGACGCGCTCACGCGGCGGCTGATCGAGCTCGACCTCATCGCCCACGGCGATCCGGGCGCGCCGTTCGACTGGCTGGCGCTGGGGAGCCTCGCCCGCCGGGAAGGCGTCCCGTCCTCCGATGTCGACAGCGCCCTGGTTTGGCACGGTGATGACGCCGATCCGGCCCTGCAGGCCGCGATGCTCGGCTTCGCCGGGCGGGTGATGGACGGCCTCGAGGCGTGCGGCCTGCCCGGCTGCGAGCACGGGGCCGTCGCGTCCAAGCGGCTCTTTGCCCGGTCCCAGGCGGCGTGGAACGGCGCCGTGGCCTCCTGGCTGGACGATCCGACCCAGGAGAAGGCGCTCATCCTCGTGTCGCTCGTCGTCGACGGGCGCTACGTGTGGGCGGCCTCCGACGGGTCGCCCCGCATCGACGCCCTGCGGCCGGCCCGCGAGCGGCCCGCCCTGCTGAAGCTCGTCGCGCGGTTCGCCCTGCAGCACCGGCCGCCCACTGGCTTCCTGCGCGACATCGTGGTCGAGCACTCGGGCGAGCACGCGGGACGGCTTGACCTCAAGGCGGGCGGCGCGCTCCCGATCACCGACCTCGCCCGCTGGGCGGGGCTGGCCGCCGGGGTGACGAGCGCCTCGACCCGCGAGCGCCTCCGCGCAGCGGGCGCCGCCGGCACGCTGCCGCCCGAGGACGCCCGCACGCTCGAGGAAGCCTTCGATCTCGTGTTCGGGCTGCGCCTGGACCACCAGGTCGCCCAGCTGCGCCAAGGCGACGAGCCCGACGACTTCATCGACCCGACGGCCCTGAATCCGCTGGCGCGCGGCTACCTCAAGGAGGCCTTCCGGGCGGTGGCATCGGTGCAGAAGCGGGTCGCCGGCGAGCTCGGCCTGCGGCCGTGGTGAGCCTGCGCCGCCGGCGCCCCGCCGGGCCGGGCGCCGCGGCCTACGAGCGCGCAATCGCGCCGCCGAGCTCGACGCCCTGGCGGCAGGCGGCGTTCTGCGTCGTCGACCTCGAGACGACCGGCCTGCGCCCCGGGGAGGACGAGATCATCTCGATCGGCGCCGTGCCGATCGAGGCCGGGCGCATCGTGGCGGCCCGCCAGCTCTACCGCCTCGCCCGTCCCGAGCGCGACCTGCCGGCGGCTTCGATCGAGATCCACGGAATCCGGCCGTCCGACCTCGCCGATGCCCCGCCGCTGGCCGAGGGACTCGACGCGCTCGCCGGCCTGCTCGCCGGGCGGGTGCTCGTGGCCCACGCGATCTGGGTCGAGCGGGGGTTCCTCACCCCGGCGTTCAAGACGATCGGGACGAAGCTGCGCGGCCCGATGGCGGACACGAGCGCCCTGGGCCAGCTCTGGCTGCACGAGCGCGACGGGCGGGCGCCGGGCATGCTGTCGCTCACCACGCTGGCGACCGCGCTCGGCCTCCCGGTCCACCGCCCGCACCATGCCCTCGGGGACGCGCTCACGACTGCGCAGGCGTTCCTCGCGCTCGCCACGCACCTCGACGCCTCCGACCCGCAGACCGTGGGCAGCCTCGCCCGCGGGGCCCAGCGGCTGGCCAGCCTGCAGGTCTTCCATCCCCACGGATAGCCGCGACGGCCGGGGGCGCGCCGGGCCGGCGCTGGGAGGAGGCCGCGGCGCATAGAGTCCGCGACCGTGAGCATCCTCGGCGCCATCCTCCTCGTCGTCGCGGCCGACGCGGTCGCGGTCACGATCATGCTCCTGGTCCGGCGCCGCTCGCCCGAGGGCCACTTCCGCGACTCGCAGAAGGCGGCCGCCGTCTTCACCGTGATCGGGACCGCCTTCGCCGTGCTCCTGGCCTTCGTATTCCTCCTGGCCTTCCAGAGCTACCTCAAGGGCCGGGACTCGGCGGGCCAGGAGGCGGTGGCCGTCACGACGCTGTTCTCCCTCGCCCAGCAGATCGACGTGCCGAGGGACCGGGTCCTCGAGGGCGAGCTCGTCTGCTACGCGCGGGCCGTCATCGCCGAGTGGCCGCGGATGCGCGAGCAGCAGGAGAGCGAGGCCGTGGTCGGCGACGTCGACGCGCTCGAGCGGGCGTTCGCCCGGGTGCGCATCACGAGCCCGGCCTCGGACAACGCCCACGCGAAGTGGTTCGACGCGATGCAGGAGCGCGAGACCGGCCGGCGCGGCCGGCTCGTCGAGGCCGCCCCGTTCGTCCCGCCGCTCGTGTGGATCGTCCTCGCGCTCTCGGGGCTCTTCGTCATCGTCTTCACCATCTTCTTCGCCGACCGGCGGGAGGAACGGTGGTCGCAGGTGCTGCTCATCGTCTCCGTGACGACGGTCGTGGTGTCGAGCATCGCCGTGGTGCGCTTCCTGGACAGCCCCTACGACGACCATCCGGGGTCGATCCGCCCGACCGCGATGAAGTCCGCGCTGGCCGGGATCGAGCAGGAGCTGATCTTCGACGGAATCTCCGTCCCCGAGCGGTGCGACCGCCAAGGAGTGCCACGACGGTCCTGACCGCCGCCGGGCCAGGCGACCGCGGGCCGCGTTGCGCGGCTATAACCCCGTCCGCACCCAACGAATGGAGACGGAGACCATGGGAGTTCTGGACGACAAGGTGGCCATCGTCACCGGCAGCGCCCGCGGCATCGGGCGGGCGACCGCCGAGCTGCTCTCGGAGCAGGGCGCGAAGGTCGTGATCAACGACCTCGACGGCGACGTCGCGCAGCAGACCGCCTCCGAGATCGCGGGCGAGACCGTCGTCTTCGCCGGCGACCTCACGAAGCCCGGCGCCGAGGACGGGCTCGTCGCCGCCGCCATCGACGCCTGGGGCAAGATCGACATCATCGTGAACAACGCGGGCTACACGCTCGACGCGCCGATCCACAAGATGAGCGACGAGCAGTTCCAGCGGATGCTCGACATCCACACCATCGTGCCGTTCCGCGTGCTGCGCGCCGCCGCGCCCCACCTGCGCGAGCCGGCCAAGCAGGAGCGCGAGGAGGGCCGCGAGGTCTTCCGGAAGATCGTGAACGTCTCGTCGATCTCGGGAACGATGGGCAACGCCGGGCAGGCGAACTACTCGTCCGGGAAGGCTGGCGTCGTCGGCCTCACCAAGACGCTGGCCAAGGAGTGGGGCCAGTTCAAGATCAACGTCAACGCCGTGGCCTTCGGCTACATCGAAACCCGGCTGACGGCCTCCAAGGACGAGGCCAACGTGATGGAGATCGACGGCGAGAAGGTCCAGCTCGGGATTCCCGACCAGCTCCGAGGGATGGCCTCGATGCTCATCCCGCTCGGCCGCCCCGGCACGCCGGAGGAAGCAGCCGGCGGCGTGTTCTTCCTCTGCTCGCCGTGGAGCAACTACGTCCATGGCCAGGTGCTGAACATCACCGGCGGCCAGTTCACCGGGATGACGACCTAGCGGATCTGCGAGCCGCGCCCGAACGAGAGCGAGGTTCGGCCGCCCCGGGCGGCCGAGCCTCGGCCTCACGGCCCGGACGGCCGTCGGCCCGAGGGCCCCGGCGCCCCCGTTCGGCCGGTCCCGCGGCGGAGCCGCCTAGACTCCCTGCGTGGCCTTCAGCCGCGGCATCGACGGATCCGACGCGCTTCCCGGCCCGCCCGGGGAGCGCGCCGCCGACGTCCGGCTCGAGCGCCGCCGCGGCCATGCGGCCCGCCTGGCCGGCGGCACGCTTGCCTGCCCGCGCTGCGACGCCCCCGTCACGCCGGGCCCGGGAACCCTGGCGCCCGTCGACGGGCTCGACTGCCCGTTCTGCCGCCACGCCGGGGCCGTCCGGGACTTCCTGTCGCTGGCGACGCCGGTCCGCCCGGCCCGCGTCGAGGTCCGGGTCGTGCTGCGGGCGGCGCGCCGCCCGGCCCGCCCGTCGGCCGCGAGCGTGACGGGGCGGAACGGCCGGCGCGCGGCCCTGCGGCGAGCCGCCTGAGCGCCGGCGGCACGGCTGGCCTGCCCCGCGGCCAGCCCGGCGCTCACGCCGGCCGGCGCGCCGCGAGCACCACCCGGGCGCCCCGCGCCGGGATCATCGTGACGTTGCGGTGGCGCGGCCGCTCGGGGGCGGGGTCCGGCGCGGCGAGGTCGGTCCGCTCCGCGACCGCCCGCAGCACGACCCGCTGCTCGGCCATCGCCAGCGTCGCCCCGAGGCAGCGGCGGGTCCCGCCGCCGAACGGAATCCAGGTGTAGGTCCCGGGCTTGCGCCCGAGGAACCGCTCGGGCCGGAACGCGAACGGGTCCGGATAGACGTCGTCGCGATGGTGCAGCAGCAGGATGCTCACGAGGATCGGGGTGCCGGCGGGCACGCGCCACGGCCCGAGATCCCAGGGCACCGCGACCCGGCGTCCCACGATCGGGACGACCGGGCGAACCCGCATCGCCTCGTGGATCGTGGCGTCGACGACGTCGTCGCCGCCGCCGGCCCGGACCTCCTCGCGCAGCCGGCCGTAGGCCGCCGGCGTGCGGAGCAGGCGCTCGAACGCCCAGGCCAGTGAGTTCGCGGTGGTCTCGTGCCCGGCGAGCACGAGGGTCAGCAGCTCGTCGCGCAGCTCCCGGTCGGTGAGGGGCGCCCCCGCCTCGTCCCGGGCTTCGAGCAGCAGCGAGAGGATGTCGGTGCGGCCGGCGCTGCCGGCGGCCCGGCGGGCGGCGATCACCGCGAAGACGTGACGGTCGAGATGGCGCAGGAGCAGCGCGACGATCCCGACCGGCTCCTCGCGGCCCACGTTCATGAGCTCGGCGGCCTGCGCTCCCGGGCGCGTCGAGAGCCCGACGACCCGGCGCACCGCCTCGCGCAGCCCGTGCTCGGGGGTGCCGGGCTGCGGGCGCCCCTCCACCCCGAAGATCCCGGCCATGATCACGTCCAGGGTGATCGCCTGCATCCGGGGTGCGAGCGCGAACGGCCGGCCGGCGGGCCAGCGGTCGATCTCGCGGTGGGCCGCCTCGGCGATCATCTCGGCGTAACGCGCGACGGCGTCGCCGTGGAAGGGCGGCAGCAGGAGCTTGCGCTGGCGCAAGTGCCGCTCGCCGTTGGCGGTCAGGACCGAGCGCGGCCCCACGATCGGGCGCAGCGGCGACTCCGCCGTCAGCGACGGGACGAGCAGCGGGTCGGCGGTGAAGAGCGAGCGGGCGTGGTCCGGATGGCTCGTCACGACGACGGCGCCGTCCACGGCCCCGCGCATCCGAAAGGCCTCCCCGAGCTCGCGCCGGGCCCGGAACACGAAGGCCGCCTGGCGCACGTTGAACCGGACGACCTGCACGGGTGCCGGGAGGCGAACCGCGGGCGGAAGGGTCGCCGGCCGTCCGTCCGCCGGGGCGGGGCCGGCCGGGGAGGCGGGGGCCGTGCCGGCCAGGGCGGGCGCTTCGGCGGGAGACGGGGCGGGCGGCGCGTCGGGCGGGGCGAGAGCTGGCATCGGGGCGACTCCTATTGAACTTGGTTCAATGCCAGTGAAGCAGGTGATCGCGCGGCCTTCCACCCGCTACCCTCGCCCGCGGTGAGCGGATCCCACGACGGCCACGCCCACGCCGGGCACACCCACGGGGTCAGTGCCGACGCCGACCGGACGAAGCTCTGGATCGCCTTCGGCCTGATCGTCGGCTTCATGGCCTTCGAGGTCGCGGCCGGCATTCTCGCCTCGTCGCTTGCGCTGATCTCCGACGCCGCCCACATGCTCACCGACGCGGTGGCCATCGCGCTGTCGATCGCCGCGATCGGCCTCGCGGCCCGCCCGCCGCGCGGCCGCTTCACCTACGGGTTCAAGCGGGCCGAGATCCTCAGCGCGCAGATCAACGGGGCGGTCCTCCTCGCGCTGGCGCTCGTGCTCGCCTACGAGGGCGTGCGGCGCCTGTTCGAGCCGCCCGACGTCCGCGGCGGCATCGTGCTCGCGGTGGCCCTGGTCGGGATCGCCGTCAACCTCGCCGCCGTCCGGGTGCTCGCCGCCGCGAACCGCCAGAGCCTCAACGTCGAGGGCAGCTTCCAGCACCTCCTCACGGACCTGTTCGCCTTCATCGGCACCGCGATCGCCGGCGCAGTCGTCCTGCTCACCGGCTTCGACCAGGCCGACGCGATCGCGTCCCTCGCGGTCGCGGGCCTCATGCTGCGCTCGGCGTGGGGCCTGCTCGCCGCTTCGGCGAGCGTCATGCTCGAGGGCGCCCCGGCCGGGATGGATCCCGACGAGATCGGCCACGCCCTGGCCGCCACGCGCGGCGTCGTGGAGGTCCACGACCTCCACGTCTGGGAGGTGACGTCGGGCTTCCCGGCGCTCTCGGCCCACGTGCTCGTCGCCGACGGCGCCGACTGCCACGGCACCCGCGAGGCGCTGGCGGCCCTCGTGCACGAGCGGTTCGGCATCGACCACTCGACCCTCCAGGTCGAGCACGCCCGGGCCGCGCTGCTGGAGATCGAGTCGGCGGGCGCCGCTCAGCCGGCGCCGAGCACCAGCGCGGTGCCGGAGAAGTAGTCCCCGGCTTCCGAGGCGAGGTAGGCCGCGAGGTCGGCGATCTCCGCCTCGGCGGTCCCGTCCCCGGGGAGGATCGCGGTGACCCGCACGTGGTGGCGCGACCACTCGACCGAGAGCGTGCGCGCGAGGTTCTCCAGCGCCGCCCGGGCCGGCCCCGCGTGGGGCCCGGCGCCTGGAGCCGGAGCGATCAGGACGGCCTTCCCGTCGCCCTGCGGGATCAGCGCCTCGGTCGCGACCGCGCGGACGATCCCCCAGGTCCCGTCTGCGGCGGCCCGCAGCGCCCCGAGGGGGTCGGGCGCCCCGGCGAACGCGGCGGCCGCGTCCACGACGAGCACCGCCGGCGCGCCGGCGCGCGCCGCCGCGAGGCCGGCAGCGCCGAGCGCCTCGTCGCCGGCGTCGGCCGCCGGCAGCGGCAGTTCGGTGACCTCCGCCCCGAGCGCGGCACAGCGCACCGCCGCCGCACGGCCGGCGCCGCCGGCGCCGGCGCTGGCGAGCAGCCGGACGCCGTCGAGCAGGCCGTCGCGGAGGGCGAGCGGGTGGGCCGGGGCGTGCATCGGTGTCCAAGCCTAGTGGCGGCGGCTACCCTCGGGCCGCCATGGCAATGTCGATCGAGCCCTCCCCGCTCGCCCTCCCGCTGCCGGGCGGCCAGGCCGGGGCCACCGTGACGCTGCGACCGCTCCTCGGCGGCGAGATCCTGTGCCCGCCCGGGCTGCTGAGCCGGCCGGCAGGGCGCTTCCCGAGGCTGCGGACCCTGCGCTCCAAGCGCGACACCTGGTCCTACATACCGGTGCCGGCCTTCCTGGTCGAGCACCCCGGCGCCGGGCTCGTGCTCATCGACACCGCCTTGCATCACAGCGTCGCGGTCGAACCCAAGGAGAACTTCGGGTCGCTCCTCGCCCGGTTCTACACCTTCCGCATGGAGCCCGAGCAGGCCCTTCCGGCCCAGCTGCGCGCCCTGGGCCGCTCGCCGGGGGAGGTCGGCACCGTCGTCATGACCCACCTCCACAACGACCATGCCAGCGGGGTCGCCGAGTTCCCGGATGCCACCTTCGTCGTCGATGCCGCCGAGTGGATTGCGGCGACGACCCTTCCCCCCACCCGCAACGGCTACGTCCGGCGCCAGTTCGACTACGCCTTCGACTGGCGCACCGTGGACTACGACGCCGCGGACGTCGACTCGTTCGCGAGCTTCGCCCGGACCGTCGACCTGTTCGGCGACGGGTCGGTGCGCCTGCTCTCGACGCCCGGCCACACGGCGGGGCACCAATCGGTGCTGCTGCGCCTCGCCGGGCGCGAGGCCCTGCTGACCGGTGACGCCGCGTACCTTCGGGCCAGCCTGGACGGGACCGCCGAGCCGCTTCTGGTCCACGACCGCCACCGCTACGAGCGCTCGCTCAAGGAGATCCGCCGCTACCTTGGCACGACGCCCGGCGCGCTGGTGATCACCGGCCACGACGCCGAGCTGTGGGCCGGGCTGGAGCCGGCCTACTAGGCGCAAGCGGGCGGCGGCGCGCCGGTAGAGTCCGCGTCTCGCGATGACCCCTGCCCTCGCCTCGATCTTCACCGACCTCTGGAACGAGCAGCTGGTCAGCAACAACCGCCAGGGCCTCTTCATGGTCCTGGTCGGCTTCGTCGGCTCGTTCGGGTTCATCCGGATGAGCGCCCGGATCATGCGCAGCCCGCGCATCTCCTGGTGGCCCGGCAGCGTGATCTCAGACAGCGGCGTGCACCTGCACCACCTCGTCTGGGGAATCGTCACGATGATGGCGGCAGGGACGCTGGCGATCACGGTCTGGGACAGCCCCTGGTGGGAGATCTCCTGCCTGGCCTTCGGCATCGGCATCGGGCTGACGATCGACGAGTTCGCACTGTGGGTCCACCTCGACGACGTCTACTGGTCGACCGAGGGCCGCTCCTCGATCGACGCAACCGTGGTCGCCGCCGCCGCGATGGGGCTCGTGCTCCTGGGCGCCGACCCGTTCGCCGGCGTCTCGTTCGACGGCGGGGCCGAGGAGGTCATCGCGACCATCGCGGTGCTCGTGCTCTGGCTGCTCTCCGTCGGGATCTGCTTCGCCAAGAAGCGCATGCTGCACGGCGTCGTGGGGTTCTTCATCGTCCCGATCGCGATCTACGGCGCGTGCCGGATCGGCAAGCCGAACTCGACGTGGGCCCGGCGGTTCTACGGCGAGCGGCGCCCGCGCAAGCAGATCAAGGCGCAGGAGCGGTTCCCGCCCGGCCGCCGGACCGAGCGGTTCAAGGAGGGCTTCCGCGACGCGGTCGGCGGCACCCCGACCGAGGTCTACGAGGCCAAGCTCGCCGCCCGCAGCTCCGAGCACCAGGCCACCACGGACGCGGCGGCGCAGGTCCGGGCGCGGGCCGAAAGCGTCACGGGCGCCGAGACGGCAGACGCCGAGCGGCGCGAAACGTCCTCGTCCCCGCGCTGAGCGGTGGCGCAACCGCTTCATCAGGGTGAGCGTCCGGCGATCATCGAGGGCGGCCGGGGACGAGACGGTGGTCGGCGAGGCCGGGCGCCCGGGCCCGTGGCCGCCAGCCGGCGATCGCGAGGCCGAGCAGGTCGTCCGCCCGACCGGTCCAAGGCGGCACGCGAATCACCTGGAGACGGCCCCGGCCGGCCTTCCTGCTCCAAACCGTCACCGTCGGTCGGGAGACCGTGGCGAGGATTGAGCCACTCGCGCCAGCCGGACCATTCCGATCCAGATAATCGACCCATACGGTGCTTTTCCTGGATCGGAACCCGGGAGGTTTCGCGGGTGGCCAGCGTCACGGATTCGGCAGCGGGGACGTTCGGCGGGCTGGAGCAGATGCGCTCTGACACCGGCACCCTGGGCGCCACCCGGTGTGCCCGTCGATGACGTCGTGACGCGAGCCGTCGGCGCCTGACGCTGCGCGAGGCCTACGTCGCCGCGGCCGCGCCCTGGCGGCGCTCGGCGCGCCGGGCGGCGCGGACCTTCTGGGCCATCCCGCGCCGGCCGTGCTCCTCCAGGCCGGCGTAGAGCCGCTTGATCTCCCCGAAGATCTCGTTGGCCACTTCCTGCTGCTGGCCCTTGTCCGGGTCGGCGACCTGCTCGTAGCGCAGCGCCTCGCCGTACTGCACCGTCACCTTCGGGAACTGCAGGCGCTTCCAGTTGCGGACCTTCGCCGAGCCGTAGATCGCCACCGGGACGATCGTGGCCCCGGACTCGAGGGCCAGCTTGCCGATGCCGCGCTTGGGCTTCGGGGCCAAGTCGCCGGAGCGCGAGCGGCCGCCCTCGCAGTACATGACGATCGTGCCGCCCTTGGCGAGCACGGTGTGGGCCGTGATGAAGGCCTCCTGGTCGTCGTGCCCGCGCCGCACCGGGAAGACCCCGCCGTGGGTGTAGATGAACTGGATCGGCCGGGTGAAGAGCTGCGACTTCGCCATGAAATGCACGCGCCGGCGGACGAACACGGCCACGAAGAAGTGGTCCATGAACGAGAAGTGGTTCGGGGCGATGATCACCGGCCCCTCCTGCGGCACGTTGTCCGAGGCGATGCAGCGCGCGCGAAAGATCAGGAAGAGGATCGGCGTGAGCACCATCCGCACGACCTCGTACATCCAGTCGGCGCCCTTGGTCCGCGTGCGCTCGTGGAAGCGGTCGAAGTGCTCCTTGGGGCGCGGGTCCTTGTAGACCTGCGCCTTCATCTCGACGAGTTCGGGTTTGTGCTCCGCCACGGGTGGTCTCAGCTACTCCGGGGTGAAGGCGAGGTTACCCGGATTCGGGCCGCGCCCACTCGCCGGCCCGGGCCAGCGCGCGGTGCCAGCCGGACACGGTGGCGTCGCGCTGCCCCGGCGCGATCCGGGGCTCGTAGCGGGTGCGCTCGCTCCAGCCCTCGCGCACCTGCTGGAGCGTCATCAGCCCGGCCCCGACGCCCGCGAGCAGCGCGGCGCCCAGCCCGGTCGTCTCCGCGATCTCGGGCACGACCACGGGCACCCCGAGCACGTCGGCCTGGAACTGCATGAGCCAGCGGTTCGCGGTGGCCCCGCCGTCGGCCTTGAGCTCGGTCAGGGCGGCGCCGGTGGCTGCCTCCATCGCGCGGACCGCGTCGAGCGTCTGGAACGCGATCCCCTCGAGCGCCGCCCGGGCGAGATGCGCCCGGGTCGACCCGCGGGTGAGGCCGACGATGGTGCCGCGGGCGTAGGGATCCCAGTGCGGCGAGCCCAGGCCGGTGAGGGCCGGGACGAAGTAGACGCCCTCGTTGGAGTCCAGCGAGGCGGCGAGCGCCTCGGTCTCGGCCGCGTCCTCGATGATCCCCAGCCCGTCGCGCAGCCACTGGATCGCCGCGCCGGTCACGAAGATCGACGCCTCGGTGGCATACGTCGTGCGCTCGCCGATCCGCCAGGCCACCGTCGAGAGCAGCCCGGGGACCGGGGGCGGCGGCGTGCTGCCGGCGTTGAGCAGCACGAACGAGCCCGTGCCGTAGGTGTTCTTCCCCTCCCCCGGCTCCAGGCACGCCTGGCCGAACAGCGCGGCCTGCTGGTCGCCGGCCACGCCGGCCACCGGCACGCCGTCGTGGCCGGGAAGCGCTCCGCCGCGCGTCAGCGCGATCACGCCAGCGCTCGCGCGGACCTCGGGCAGCGCCCGCGCCGGCACGCCGAACAGGCCGCACAGCTCCGGCGACCACGCGCCGGCGCGCAGATCGAAGAGCAGCGTGCGCGAGGCGTTCGACGCGTCGGTCGCGTGCGCGCCCGTGAGCTGGAAGATCAGCCAGCTGTCGACCGTCCCGAAGACTGCCGTGCCGTTCGCGGCGCGCTCGGCCAGCCCGGCGACGTTCTGCAGCAGCCACTCGATCTTCGTGCCCGAGAAGTAGGGGTCCAGGACCAGGCCGGTCGCGTCGCGCACGAGCGGCTCGTGTCCGGCCGCCCGCAGCTCGTCGCAGCGCTGCGCCGTGCGGCGGTCCTGCCACACGAGCGCCCGGTGCAGCGGCTCTCCGGTCGCCGGGTCCCAGGCCACGACCGTCTCGCGCTGGTTGGTGATGCCGATCGCGCGGAGGTCACCGGCCTGCGCCCCGGCCGCCGCCAGCGCTTTGGCCATAACCTCCCGCGAGGCCTCCCAGATCTCGGCCGCGTCGTGCTCGACCCAGCCGGGCTGCGGGAAGTGCTGGGTGAACTCGCGAGAGGCGCGACCGAGCAGGTTCGCGTTCGCGTCGAAGACGAGCGCGGTGGAGCCGGTCGTGCCCTGGTCGATCGCGAGGATCACGGGCGCCAGCGTATCCGCGATCGGCGCGCACCCCGGCCCGCGGACCGTTCCCCAGGCGGCAGAGCTGTCGTGAGCTCCGCCGCCCAGGCCCCCACGGTCCGCGGGCCGGGCGCTACGCCACAGCGGGCGGGGCCAACGCTGCCTGTCCGTTCCGGTGCCGGGTCGAGCGCCGGGACGGGAGGCTCCCGCCGGACGGGCGGGCCGCTGGGTCAGGGCGGCGCGCCCGGTGCCGCACGAGCGCCACCAATCGGATCCGATCTGTCGCAGGAGGGGACGACCGGGGAGAGGATGGTGGCGGAGTCGTGAGCATGGCGCCACGGTACGGACGGCCGCCGGGGGCGCCTATCGACATCCGGTCGGGAATTCACCCCGCGCAGTTCGCCCGGCGGTCGAACTGCCTGCTAGCGCCGGAGATAGACCCCGACGAAGTCGCGCAGCTGGCGCGCGCGGTGCAGGAACCCCCGCAGCGTCTTGCCGGTCGCCCGATGGGCAAGCGGCAGCTCGACCTCGCGCACCCGCAGGCCGGCCCGCGCCGCGTCGATGTTCATCGCGGTCTCCATCCCGTAGTTCGGGGCGAACGGCAAGACCGCGCGCAGGGCCGCGACCGTGAGGACCCGCTGCCCGGAGATCGGGGCCGTGAGCTCCAGGCCGCCCTTCCGGCGCGTCGCCCAGCGCGAGAAGTTCACCGCGAACCCGAACCCGCCGCCGACCTTGCGGGCGAAGATCGCGATCGTGACGTCGGCCTCGCCGTTGCGGACCGGCACCGCGAGGGCACGGAGGTCCTTGGCCGTCTCGGCGAGGTCCCCGTCGCAAAGCAGGATCAGCGGCGGCGGGTCGATGCCCTCGCCGTCGATCTGCGCGAGCGCCCGCCGGGCCGCCAGCGTGGCGATGCCGCCCTTGCCGATCGTGCGCTCGCTGCGCACGACCTCGGCGCCCGCCGCGCGGGCCACGTCGGCGCCGCCGTCGGTGGAGCCGTCGTCGGCGACGATCACCCGGCTGCCGGGGAACGCCTCGGCCAGGGCGGCCAGGGTGGCCGGCAGGCGGTCGGCCTCCTGGTGGGCGGTGACGATGGCGAGCGTGTCGAAGGGCATGGGCGGGCTCAGGCTGGCGTCGGCGGGCGCGGCTATTGTGCCGGTCGCCGTCGGTCCACCGCGTTCAGGAGGCATCCGTTGTCCGAAGTCGAGGCCCACATCACCGGCACGGTGTGGAAGATCGAGGTCAAGGTCGGCGACGCCGTGGCGGAAGGCGACACCGTCGTGATCCTCGAGTCCATGAAGATGGAGATGCCCGTCGAGGCCGAGGACGGCGGCACCGTGGCCGAGATCCTCTGCGAGGAGGGCCAGTCGGTCAACGAGGGAGATCCCCTCGTCGTGCTGTCGGAGTGACTCGCCCCGCGGCCGATCGCGGCTGCCGGAGCGAATGATCTAGCCTGCCGCCGGTGACCGCTGCCGCCGAGTACGCCGACGGGCGCCTGCTGCTGGACCGGCCCGACGGCGCCGTGGCGCGGCTCACGATCTCCAACCCCGCCAAGCGCAACGCCCTGGACCAGGGCATCCTCGACGGGATCTCCGCGGCGCTCGCATCGCTGCAGGGCACCGAGGTGCGCTGCGTCGTCATCACCGGGTCCGAGCGCATGTTCTCGGCTGGCTACGACATCGGCGACATCCCCGAGGATGTCTTCGCCGAGGAGGCCGAGAAGCTCGTCGCCCACCCCTTCGCGGCGGCGATCGACGCCGTCGAGGCGTTCCCGTTCCCGACCGTGGCGGCGCTGAACGGCCACGCGATCGGCGGCGGGCTGGAGCTCGCCCTGTCCTGCGACCTGCGCGTAGCGGCCAGCGGGACCGTGGTCGGCATGCCGCCGGCCAAGCTCGGGCTCGTCTACTCCCACACGGGGCTGCGCAAGTTCCTCGACGCGATCGGCGCGCCGCGCACGCGCGAGCTGTTCCTCACCGGCCGGACCATCCCGGCGGAGGAGGCGCTGGCCTGGGGCCTGGTGAACGCCGTGGTCGCGCCCCACGAGCTCCCGGGCACGGCGCTGGACTGGGCGCTCGAGATCGCCGGGAACGCCCCGCTCTCGCTGCAAGGCAACAAGCGCGTGATCCGCGAGCTGCTCGCGGCCGAGGGCCGCCTCGACCCCGACGTCGAGGCTGAGGTCGTGGCCCTGCGCCACGCCTGCTTCGGCTCGGAGGACTTCCGGGAGGGCGTCCGGGCCTTCGCCGAGAAGCGAGCGCCGCGCTGGCAGGGCCGCTGAGCGCCGCGGCGGCCCGCGCCGCGTGAACTAGACTCGCCCGGCGATGCCCGCCGAGCTGCTTGTCCTCGTCAAGCACGACTGCGAGACGTGCGACACGGTCCTGCCGGCCCTCGACGCTGCCGCGGCGGCCGGAGCGCCGATTCGGATCCTGTCCCAGTCCGACGCCGCGCAGACCGCCGCGCAGGCGCAGCGCCTCGGGCTCCACGCGCCTCCGGGCCTCGACGCGGACCTCGAGCTCTCGGCCCGCTTCGACCCCGACGCCGTCCCGGCGGCGATCCTGCTCGGCGACGACGGCTCAGAGCACGACCGCGTCGAGGGGCTCCAGCGCGCCCGCCTGGCTGCGGTCGCCGCCGCCGCGGGCGCGGCCCTCGACCTCGCCGGCCTCCCCGAGCAGCGGCCCGGCTGCGCCAGCCTGACGCGCAACCCCGCCGTGGCCGCCCGGCTCGCCGCCCGCGCCGCCCGCCGGGACGGGCGGATCCGAGCCCGCGAGGTCACGCTCGGCGCGCTCGAGGACCCGGTCGAGGCGCTGCACGACCGGGGGGTGACCGACGGACTGCCGGTCGTCCCCCCCACTCCCGAGCGCGTCGTGGCGATGCTCGAGCACACCCGCCGCGACCCCCAGGACCTCGTCGGGATCGTCCCGCCCTACGGCGGCGAGGCCACCGTGGAGAAGGTCGCGATCAACGCCGTCCTGGCCGGCTGCCCGCCCGACGCGCTGCCGGTCGTCCTCGCGGCCGTGGAGGCCGCCTGCGCCGAGGAGTTCGCCTGGCACGGGCTCATCGCGACCACCCATCCGGCGGGGCCCACGGTGATCGTCTCGGGCCCGTACGCCGAGCAGATCGGGATGAACGCCGCGGGGAACTGCCTCGGCCAGGGCAACCGGGCCAACAGCACCATCGGCCGCGCCCTGCAGCTCGTCGGGCGCAATCTCGGCGGCGGGATCCCCCAGCGGGAGGACCGCGCGGCGCACGGCCAGGCCGGCAAGGTGGCCTCGTGCTTCGCCGAGCGCCTCGACGCCACGTGCCCCTGGGTGCCGCTCGCCGTCGACCAGGGGCTCGCGCCCGGAGCGACGGGCGTCACCGTGATGGCCACCGAGGCCCCGCGCATCGTCGTCGACCAGCTCGCCCGCGACCCCGAGGGCCTGTGCGCGAGCCTCGCGCCTGCGCTCGAGTCGGTCGCCCACCCCAAGCAGCGCCTGGCCTGGGACGCGCTGCTGCTCGTCGGCCCCGAGCACGGGCGGATCTTCGCGGAGGCCGGCTGGGACCGCGCCCGGGTGCGCGCGCGGTTGCACGAGCTCACGCACTCCCCGGCGGGGGACCTGGTCCGCGGCGCGGGCGGATCGCCCGAGGGGATCGACCCCAAGTGGGTGCCGGATCCCGCGATGCCGGTCGCGAAGTTCGCGGCGGCCGAGCGGATCCTGCTCGCCTACGCCGGCGGGGACGCGGGCCTCTTCAGCATGGTCTTCGGGAGCTGGGCGGCGGGCGAGATCGGCTCGGCGCCGGTGACGCGCAGCGTGGAGCCGTGGCGATGAGCGACGATCCGCGCGGCCTCGTCGTCCTGGATCCCACCGCCGAGCGCGAGGCGGCCGAGCGCCCGCTGGCGGCGCGGCTGCCGGCCGGCCAGCCCGCCCGCATCGCGCTGCTCGACATCCGCAAGCCCCGCGGGGACGTCTTCCTCGACGAGCTCGAGGCGCTGCTGCGGGCTCAGGGCCACGACGTGCTGCGGACCGCCAAGCCGACCTTCACGAAGCCGGCCCCGGCCGACCTGCGCCGCGAGATCGCGCAGCAGTGCGACGCGGTCATCGAAGCGCTCGCCGACTGAGGATCCTGCGTGTCCTGCGGTCTGCGGGACGTCGTCGAGTTCGAGCAGCTGGGCCGGCCGGCGGTGCTCGTCGCCTCGAGCGCCTTCACCGATGCGGCCGAGCGGCAGGCCGAGCTGCTGGGCGCGCCCGGGCTGGCGCGCCAGTTCGTCGAGCACCCGGTGCAGGACCGCACCGACGACGAGCTGCGCGCCATGGCCCGCGGCATCGCCGGCGCGCTGGGCGACGCGCTGACGGGCTGAGCGCCTCCCGCCACCGGCCCCGCAAGCCGACACGCGCCACCCGCCCGCTCCCGCCCGCGCGCGGCCGCCCGGCCGATCCCCTACCCTCCGCCCGCCATGCGCATCGCCCCGCAGCCCGCATGAGCACCGAGGCCGCTCCCGCGCCGAAGACCCCCGACGTCGCGACCCAGAGCCTCGCCCGTCCGACCGCCGTGATGGCGGTCGGCACGGCGCTGTCCCGCATCACCGGCCTCGGCCGCACCGTCGCGATGGCCTTTGCGCTCGGGGTCTCGGAGTCCCGCCTGGCCGACTCCTACAACCTCGCGAACACGCTGCCCAACGTGATCTACGAGCTGATCCTGGGCGGCGTCCTCACGAGCGTGTTCATCCCGCTGATCATCCAGGAGCTGCGCACGAAGGAGCACGAGGACGCCTGGCGCTCGGTGTCGGCGCTCGTGAGCACGTCGCTCGTGGTGCTGGCCGGCTGCACCCTGCTCGTGCTCGTCAGCGCGCCGGTGGTCGTCGACGTCTTCACCCAGAAGACCAGCGGCGCCGTGCAGGCCGAGCAGCGCGAGCTCGCCACGTCGTTCCTGCGGATGTTCTCGCCCCAGATCTTCCTCTACGGCTTCGCGGCGATCGCCGCGGGCCTGCTGAACGCCCACGGCCGCTTCGCGCTGCCGATGTTCGCGCCGATCGTCAACAACCTCGTGGTGATCGCGACGTTCCTGACGTTCTCGGTGATCGTGGCCGGCACGCCGACCGACGCCTCGGTCAACGACCACCCCGGCCAGCAGCTCCTGCTCGGCCTCGGCACGACGGCGGGCGTGCTGGCGATGACGCTGATGTACCTCCCGGCGCTGCGCCGGCTCCCGGGGCGGATCCGCATGCGCGTGGACTTCCGCCACCCGATGGTCCGCCGCCTCGCCGTGCTGTCGGCCTGGACGATCGCCTACGTCGTCACGAACACGCTCGGGTTCGCGGTGAGCTTCTACCTGGCCAACGGCGTGCAGGGCGGCGTGACGGCCTACGTGACGGCCTTCGCGTTCTTCCAGCTCCCGATCGGGATCGCCGCGGTCTCGATCATGACGGCGCTCGTCCCCCGGATGTCCGCCCGCCACACCGACGGGGACGAGGCCGGCTTCCGCGACGCCCTCTCCCAGGGCTTCCGGACCACCGCCCTCCTGCTCCTGCCGGCGACCGCGGCCCTCATCGTGCTGGCCAAGCCGATGATCCAGGTGCTGCTCGAGCACGGCGTCGTGCGAGCCGACAGCGTGGATCTCGTCTCGAGCGTGCTCGTCTTCTTCGCCATCGGACTGGTGCCCTTCGCGACCTACCAGCTCCTCATGCGCTCGTTCTACACGCGCCAGGACGCCCGGACCCCGGCGCTGGTCAACGTGGCCGAGAACGTCGCCACGGTCGCGCTGGATTTCGCCCTGTTCCCGCTGATGAAGATCGAGGGACTCGCCCTGGCGCATACGCTGGGCTACGTGATCGGCTGCGTGGTGGGAGGGACAGTGCTCGTGCGGCGAGTCGGCGCCCTGGACTGGGGACGCATCGCCCGCGAGTTCGCCAAGGCGCTGGCGGCAGCGTGCGTGGCGGGGGCCGTGATGCTCGGGGTCGTCGCCGCCGGGGACGCCGCGCTGGCCGCGGGCGAGCTGCGGGCCCTGGTGGAGCTGGTGGTCGGCGGGGTCGCGGGCATCGGCGCGTTCGTGCTCGCCGCCCGGCTCCTGCGGGCCGAGGACCTGTCGGTGTTCCTGCGGCTGCTCCCGGGGCGCGGATGAGCGGCCTGGTCACCGTCTATCCGCCGCTCGAGCCCGCCGCGGCGCTGCGCCGCCCGGCGGCGCCTGCGTTTCCCTTCGACCATCCGGGGACCGCGCTCACGCACCTCGGCCGCGGCGCGGCGTGGCTGGCGCTCAAGGCGCTCGGGCTCGGGCCCGGCACCCGCATCGCGATGCCCGCCTACCACTGCGGCTCGGAGGTCGAGGCGGCCCGGCTGGCCGGCTGCGACGTGCGGTTCTACCGCCTCGGCCCGGACCTGGCCGTCGACGCCGAGGACCTCGAGCGCAAGGCCCGCAAGGCCGACGCCGTCTACCTGATCTCGAACTTCGGGTTTCCAATGCCCGCCGCGCCCGCGGACGTCCTGGTGATCGAGGACGCAGCGCACGGCCTGTTCTCCGCCGCGCCGGACGGCGTCCCGCTTGGCGGCCACGGCGACGCTGCCGTCTTCTGCCCGCGCAAGTCGCTGGGCGTCCCCGACGGCGGCGCGGTCCTCGTCCGCCGCGGCGCGCCGCCCCGGCCCGCCGGCCGCCCGCCGTGGCAGCCCATGGCCCGCTCGGCGCTCTCCCTCGCGGCGACCCGGGCCGCGCTGGCGTCCGCAGCCCCGGTGCGCGACGCGGCCACGCGGCTGATCGCGGGCGCCAGCCGGGGGGATGCGGCCGCCCGCGAGGGGACGCTGACCGAGACCGTGATCGGCGAGTGGGACCTCGAGGTCGCCGACATGGAGGCCGCCGCCGCCGGCCCCTCCCGCCTGACCGAGCTGCTCGTGGCCCGGGCCGACCCGGCCGAGCTCGCCGAGCGGCGCCGCAGCCACTACACCGTGCTCGCCGCCGAGCTGGCCGATCACACGCTGACCCCGTTCCGGTCGCTGCCCGACGGGACGGTGCCGCTCTACTTTCCCCTGCTCGTCCCCGACCGCCCGGCAGCGATGCGCACGCTGCTCGAGCACGGCGTCCGTGCCCTCGAGGTCTGGCCGGTGCCCCATCCGCTGCTCAACCGAGAGAAGCATCCGGAGCTCGAAACCGCCCGGCGCGGACTCGTCGCGCTCCCGGTCCACCAGTCGCTGCGGCCCGAGCACCTGGCGATGGTGCTGGGGGCCGCGAAGGCGGCGCTGGCGTAGGCGACGCGGCGGGCCGGCGCGGGCCGTTCCATGGCCGGCGGTCGGCGCGGTCGGTCCGGTCGTCCGCCGACCGGTCCGAAGGGGGCACGCGAGTCACCTGGGGAGCGGCCCGGGCGGGCCTTCCTGCTCCAAACCGCCGCCGTCGGCCGGGAGATCGTGGCGAGGATTGAGCCGCTCGCGGCAGGCGGAACATTCCGATCCAGAAAAGCGACGCATACGGTGTCGTTTCTGGATGGGAACCCGGGAAGGTCATCGCGGGCGGCCCGCCCGGCCCTCCGCTCGGCGGCGCTCCCGCCACCCCGCCCCTCCAGGTCACTCGTCTGCCGCCCGGCCCGCCGCCGGCGCGCGCCTGCGCCCACCGCCAGGCCGGCGCGCCGCCGGCACCTCGGCGCCCCGGACCCCGCGTCAGCCCGCGTCAGCGACCGCCGCGGCCTTGCCCTGGCAGTCGTAGAGCGTCTGGGCGCCGCCCGGCCCGCCGCCGCCGGGCCGGCCGCCCGCGGCTCCGGAGGTCCCGCCGTAGGCCGAGCTCGACACGCCGGTGCAGGCATTCGCCACCGCCGCCGAGGCGCCATTGCCCGTGCGGCCCGGGAAGGAGCCGCCGACGAGGAAGTACCGGACTTTCCCGGCGGCGATCAGCTTCGCGGCGCCGTCGGCGGTCAGGGCGGGATCGTCCCCGTTGAAGCCTCCCATCGACCCCGCCGTCACGCCCTCGAGGATCAGCGGCGAGGCGCTCATCGAGCTCTGCGCGAGCACGTCCCAGGTCGTCCCGGCGGTGCGGTGGGCCTTGAGATAGCGCCCGAGCGCCGTCGTCGTGCCCGTCGCGGCGCTGCCGCTGAACGGGCCGCCGGCCTGAGTCGTTCCGGCCGCGGGGAACGTGCCGCTGCCTGGGTGGTCCCACACGGTGGCCGAGTAGGCCGCCGGAGCGACGAGGAGCAGGCCGAGCGCCGCGGCCACGGCCCAGCCGGCCAGCCGGCGCCGCAACGCCATCGTCAGGGCCGCGACGGCCACGCCGCCGACCAAGACCGGGACAAACCAAGTCAGGAAGTCCTCGCGCTGGAGCAGAATCACCTGGACCGCGGCGGCGGCCGCGAAGCCGGCGATCGGCACCGCGACGCGCCAGCCGCCGCGGCGGGCCAGCACCGCCATCGCCGCCGCCCCGGCCCCGACGAGCGCGGCCGCGGGCGGCCCGAGCGCGGAGACGTAGTACGGGTGCACGATGCCCTTCGAGAAGGAGAGGATCACGGCCTCGGCCAGGAACCAGCCGCCGAACACGACCAGGGCGGCGAGCTTCGGGTCGCGCCGCCGGCGCGTGAGGGTCAGCCCGATCGCCGCAATGCCAGCAGCCGCGAGCGCGAGCAGCCAGCCGCCCTGCGAGCCCAGCGAGGATCCGAACAGCCGCAGCGCGCCGGTCGGGCCTCCGAAGACGGCGCTGCCGGGGCCGCCGCCCCCGCCCGGGCCGCCGCCGGCGCCCGGCCGGAAGCCGCCGCCGGCCGCTCCGCCCATGCCCGGCGGAGGCCCGCCCGCCGCGCCCAGGCCGGGCGGCATCCCGCCCGCCGCGCCCACGCCGGGCGGAGGCCCGCCCGGGAACGCGCCAGCCGGAGGCGTGAACGAGCCGCCCGCGGCGGCGCCGGGCGGCACGAAGCCCCCGGCACCGCCGGCGGACGGACGGGCGCCGCCCCCGCCGATCTGGCCCGGCCCGCCGAACTGCCCGCCGACGCGGCCGACGCCGTTGTAGTTCAGGGCGAGGTCCAGCGCGGAGTTCGTCGAGCTGCTGCCGACCCACGGCCGGCTCGCCGCCGGCGTCAGGTCGACGGCGGCCAGCCAGGCCAGCGAGACCGCCGCCATCGCGACGCCGGCGGCCACGAGGTTGCGCAGCCGCAGCCACACCCCGCCCGGCGCGCACACGAGGTAGGCCAGGGCGATCCCGGGCACGACGAGGTAGGCGGCGAGCATCTTCGTGTTGAAGGCCAGCCCGACGAGCACTGCGCACCACAGCAGGCTGCGCAGCCGCCCGTTCTCGATCGCGGTCAGCGCCGCGCCGGCGGCCAGCACCATCAGGAGGACGAGCAGCGCGTCGGGATTGTTGTCCCGCGACACGGCGACGAGCGAGGGGAACACCGCCAGCGCCGCAGCGGCCGCGATCCCGGCCCAGGCGCCGAACCGCTTGGCCACGATCACGTAGAGCGCGATCACCGACAGCACGCCGCAGATCGCCTCGGGCAGGAGCAGGCTGAGCGAGGAGAAGCCGAACGCCTTCGCGCTGGCCGCCTGCAGCCAGAGCGCCAGGGGCGGCTTGTCGACGCTGACCAAGCCGCCGGCGTCGAACGACACGTAGAAGAAGTTGTGCCACGACGTGAGCATCGACTTGACGGCGGCCGAGTAGTACTCGTTGGCCCACCCGTTCTGGGCGAGCTCGCTGGCGTTCAGGAGCGCCGACAGCGCGACGATCGCGGCAAGCGCGACGTGGTGCGGCGCGATGCGCCCGGCGAGCGCGCGGACCCGGCCGGTCGCGCCGCCGCCGGGCGCGGCGGGCAGCGAGAGGTCCCGGGTGCTCATGCGCCCGCCGCCCTCGGCATGACCGTGGGCGCCGGCGCCGGCGCGAGCCGCCCGCCGCCGGCCCAGAACGTCCGCCGGACGCGGGCCAGGCCGCGGAGGTCGTCCGCCACGGTGGATGGGATGTCGACCCGGGTGTCGAGGTCCTCGATCCAGTCGACCGGGACCTCGAAGATCCGCATGCCGTTGCGCTCGGCGAGCAGCAGCAGCTCGGTGTCGAAGAACCACGTCTCGTCGCGCACGAGCGGGACGAGCTGGCGGGCGACGTCGGCCCGCAGGGCCTTGAACCCGCACTGCGCGTCGCTGAACCCGTTGCGGAACAGCGCCCGCACGATCAGGTTGTAGCCGCGGGAGAGCAGCTCGCGGCGCCACTGGCGCTGCACCCGCGAGCCCCGCTGCAGCCGCGTGCCGATCGCGACCTCGCTGTGGCCGGACAGGAGCGGCGCGACGAGCGGCAGCAGGCTGTCGAGGTTCGTGGAGAGGTCGACGTCCATGTAGGCGACGACAGCCGCCTCGCTGGCCAGCCACGCCTCCCGGAGCGCCCGGCCCCGCCCCTTGCGCTCCAGGTGCCGGACGCGGACGCCCGGGCGCCGGGCGGCGATCGCCTCGGCCACCAGGCGGGTGCCGTCGGTGGAGGCGTTGTCGGCGATCGTGATCCGCCAGGAGAGCGGGAACCGCTCGTCGAGGTGGTCGGCCAGGACGGCGATGCTGGCCTCCAGGACCGCGGCCTCGTTGTAGACGGGCACGACGACGTCCAGGGCGGGCGTGACGCCGGGCTGCTGCGGGGTCACGCCGACACCGCCGAGCCGTGGTCGCGGAAGACGTAGGCCCGCATGAGGACGAACCGCACCGCGGTGGCGGCGAGGCCGGCGGTTACGGCCGCCCCGGTGTCGAGCAGCCCGCGGGGGTGGCCGAGCAAGCCCAGCAGCCCGGCCAGCACCAGAGTCGAGGCACCGAGGCCGAGCAGGTAGGCGGCCACGTAGCCGGCGAACTGGCGGGCCAGCGGGCCGCCCGCCGCCCGGAACGTCAGCGTCCGGTTCGCGGCGAAGTTGATGCCCATCGTCAGCGCCAGCGCCGTGCCGTTGGCCGCCAGCGGGCCCATGCCGGCGCCCCGCAGGGCGGCGTAGAGGACGGCGAAGGCCGCCGTGCAGGCGATCCCGATGAGGACGAAGGACCGCAGCTCGGCCGGCAGGCGGCGCGGGGCTGCCGCGGAGGGGGAGGCGATGGGCATGGGCCGCATCTCACCGCCGCGCGGTGATGCGCGGATCAGCCGTGTGTAAGGGGCACGAAAGCCCGCGACCGCGGCGTCGCTAGGCCCGCCGCACGAGGACGACCGGCGTGCGCTCGTCCTCGTTGCCCGCCGGGTTGTCGGCCAGGGCCGCGGCCAGCCACTCGCGGTCGACGCCCGCCGAGGCTCCGACGACCCAGGCGCCCGTGAGGTGGTTGGCGTCCACGATCGCGGCGGGGCTGCCCACGGCGGCGGCGAGCCGCTCGGCCAGCCCGTCCGGGTCGGCGGGGCCCGGGAGGAGGTGGTGGTCGTAGGGCGCCACCGCCGCGGCGACGTCGTCGATCATCGCCGTCTGGGGCCCGGCCACCCGGTAGAACCAGCCGCGCCGGCGGGCCAGCTTGCCGGCGGCGCCAGCGACGGCGCCGGCGATCACGCGCTCCCGCCCGGCCACCATGATCGCCCCCTCCATCCCCTCCGGGCTGTGGAGCGGGCCGATCGCCCCGACGTAGCGGCACAGGCGCTCGGCCAGCGGCGAGGGCTCGACGAGCTCGAGCGACACGACGCGGCCCTGCCCGTTCGCCGCCGGGCTCTCGGCCAGGACGACGACGTCGCCAGGCTCGCGGACGTCCCGCGTGGCCTCCTCGATCAGCGCCACCATGTCGGTGCGGGCGTTGATGTACGGCGTGCGCACGGGGATGCGGCGCACCCCCGCCGCCGCCTCGTCGACGGGCGGGATGCTCGGCGGCGGGGTCTCCACGGTCTCGCCGAGCGCCGCGAGGCGCTCGCGCAGCGGCGCGTTGCGCAGGTAGATCTCGGCCCCGCGCCGGTAGATCTCGCGCGCCTCGTCCTCGGCGCCCAGGTCGCGCAGCAGGTCGCCGAAGGTGAGGTAGTCCGAGGCGTAGACGATGTACTGGTCGGCCCGCGGGAGGTCGATGAGCTCCCGGAACCAGCGGCGCGCCCGCTCGCGGTCGCCGCGCGCCAGCGCCTGCTGCGAGAGCCGCTTGAGGACGTGGCGGCGCAGCCGCGGATGGTCCGCGTGGGCCTCGAGCAGCGTTTCGGCGCGCTCGGTCTCGCCCGCCGCGGCCAGCTCGTCGGCGATGCTCAGGACGTACCAGAACTGGTGCGGGAGCTTGGCGTGGGCGGCCTCGAGGACCTCGGCGGCCTGGGCGTGCTCGCCGCGGCGGGCCAGCAGTTCCGCCAGCGCCGCCGACGCCAGGCGCGTGTCGCCGGCCGGCGCAGCCAGGGCACGGCGCGCCGCGGCCTCGGCCGCCGCCTCGTCGCGGCGCTGGATGAGCAGCAGCCAGGCGGCCACCGAGAGGCCGAGGCCGTCGGTGTCGGAGATGCGCTCGGGCGGGCCGAGCAGCGCCAGCGCCCGCTCGGGATCGCGCAGCCACAGCGCGGCGGCGCGGCGGGACCGGCTGGGCGTGGGCACGGGCGGCTCGGGCATGGGACGGCGGCGCCGGATGGTCGCAGATCCCGGGGACCCGTCACCGGTCGCGACCGCCCTGGACCGTCCGGCCCGCGGCCTATCGTCCGCGCCGCATCCCACTAGGAGGAATCGCGCGACCCATGCCGCCGCTCATCAGCCGTGAGGAGGCCCTGCGCCTCGGGGACATCGAGGATCACGCCGAGATCGAGGCGCTCGTCGAGCGGGCCTGGCAGGCCCGCGTCGAGCGGTTCGGCGACGCCACCGACCTGTGCTCGCTGGTGAACGCGAAGTCCGGCGGCTGCGCCGAGGACTGCGGGTTCTGCGCCCAGTCGCGCTTCGCCGAGGCCGAGACGCCGCTGCACGCGATGATGGAGCCCGAGCAGCTGCTCGAGCACGCCAAGGCCGCCGAGGCCGCGGGGGCGCACCGCTTCTGCATGGTCACCCAGGGCCAGGGCCTGTCCAAGCGCGACTTCGAGAAGGTGCTGGAGGGCGCGCGGCTGGTCGCCCAGGAGACCAACCTCAAGCGCTGCGCCTCGATCGGCCACCTCAGCCCGGCCCGGGCGCAGGCCCTCAAGGAGGCCGGGATCCAGCGGGTCCACCACAACGTCGAGACGGCCGAGTCCTACTACCCGGAGGTCTCCACCACCGTGCGCTACGAGGGCCGCCTGCGCACGATCGACGCCGTCCGGGAGGCCGGGCTCGAGACCTGCGTCGGCGGCATCCTCAACCTCGGGGAGAGCCGGGAGCAGCGCGTCGAGATGGCCTTCGAGCTCGCCACGATCAACCCGACGAGCGTGCCGATCAACCTCCTGAACCCCCGCCCGGGCACGAAGTTCGGCGACCGCGAGTTCATCGACCCGTGGGAGGCCGTGAAGTGGGTCGCGATCTTCCGGCTCATCCTGCCGGGCGCGCTCTTCCGGCTCTGCGGCGGCCGGGTGGAGAACCTCGGCGACCTCCAGCCGCTCGCCGTCAAGGCGGGACTCAACGGCGTGATGATGGGGAACTTCCTCACCACCCTCGGCTCGGCGCCCGAGGAGGACCGGGCGCTGTTCACCGACCTGGGGCTGAACGTCGCGGCCCAGCCTGACAACGGTGCCAACCCCCGCCCGGACAACCGCTCGGGCTGGCTCGAGGGCGAGACACCGGTCGGCGACTTCCTCGACGCGGCCACGCCCGCGGGCGACGTCGATCTCGAGGTGCGGCTGTGGGATCCCGCCTCCCAGCTGCGCTTCGCCCGCAAGGCCGCGGTGCCGCCCAGGCCCGACGGCGCCCCGAACGCCTGGCGCGAGCGCGAGCCGGCGGCGTCCTGAGGCGCTGGCGATGAGCGAGATCGAGGACCGCCTGGACGAGCTCAAGGAGCTCGGCCTCTACCGCCGGATGCGGATGGTGTCGGGCCCGCAGGGGCCGCGGATCGTCCTCGACGGCCAGCCGGTCCTGCTGCTGTGCTCGAACAACTATCTCGGGCTCGCCGACCACCCGTGCGTCCGGGAGGCCGCGGCGGACGCGGCGATGCGCTGGGGCGTCGGGGCCGGCGCGTCGCGGCTCGTCTCGGGCACGATGACGATCCACCGCCGCCTCGAGGAGCGGCTCGCCGCCTTCGAGGGCCGCGAGGCGTGCGTCCTCTTCGGGTCGGGCTATCTCGCCAACGTCGGCGTCGTCTCGGCGCTCGCCCAGCCGGGCGGGATGGTCTTCTCCGACGCCCTGAACCACGCCTCGATCATCGACGGCTGCCGGCTCGCCCGGGCCGAGACGTTCGTCTACGACCACTGCGATCTGGACCACCTCGCCTGGGGGCTGCAGCGGCTCGAGGACGGCCAGGGCGCCGTGATCGTCACCGACGGGGTCTTCTCGATGGACGGCGACGTGGCGCCGCTGGCCGAGCTGGTGGCGCTCGCGCACGAGTTCGACGCGCGCCTGGTCGTGGACGAGGCCCACGGGACCGGCGCGGTCGGGCCCGGCGGCCGCGGTGCCTGCGCCGACGCCGGGATCGAGGCCGAGGTCGACGTGATCGTCGGCACGCTCGGGAAGTCGCTGGGCTCCTACGGCGCCTACGCCGCCTGCGACGACGCGATGGCCGCCTACCTCGTCAACACCGCCCGCCCGCTGATCTTCTCGACCGCCCCGCCGCCGCCCGCGGTCGCCGGCGCGCTGGCCGCGCTGGAGCTCCTGGCCGCCGAGCCGCGCCGGGCCGAGAAGCTGCAGGCCAACGCGCTGGCGCTCCGGGAGGCGCTGGCCGCGGACGGCTGGGACGTCTCGGGCTCGGCCACGCAGATCGTCCCGCTGATCGTCGGTGACGCCGCCCTGGCGGTGCGGGTGTGCGAGGCGGCGCTCGGCCGCGGGGTGTTCGCCCAGGCGATCCGGCCGCCGACGGTGCCCGCCGGCACCTCGCGCCTGCGCCTGGCGGTGATGGCCTCCCACACGAAGGCCGAGCTGCGCGCGGCGGCCAAGGCCATCGGCACCGCCGCCCGCGCCTGCGGATTCGAGCCCGGCGCAGCCGGCGTGCCCATGGCGCCCGCGCCGCCGGCGGCGCCCGAGCCGCGCCGCAGCGTCGCGGCCCCCGAGGCGCCGGCACCCGCGGGCGTCTTCGACGGCGAGGCGTTCGAGCGCGCCGCCTAGGCGGCGGCCCGGCTGCCCGTGCGCGGCGTCTTCGTCACGGGCACCGACACCGGCGCGGGCAAGACCGTCGTCGCCGCGGCGCTGGCGGCCGCCCTGGCCGCGGCGGGGGAACGGGTCGCGGCCTTCAAGCCCGCCGTCACCGGGCTGGACGAGCCGGCCGACCCGGACTGGCCGCGCGATCACGAGCTGCTGGCCGCCGCGGCCGGCGGGCTCGCGCCGGACCGCGTCGCGCCGCGCACCTTCGGCCCGCCGGTCTCGCCGCACCTCGCCGCCGAGCTGGCCGGCCAGCCGCTGGACCCGGCCGCGCTCGTGGCGGCGGCCCGCCGTGCCGCGGCCGACGCCGACGTGCTCGTGGCCGAGGGGGTCGGCGGTCTCCTGGTCCCGCTCACGCCGGGCTACACGGTCCGCGACCTCGCCGTCGACCTCGCCCTGCCGGTCGTCATCGCCGCCCGTCCGGGGCTCGGGACGATCAGCCACACGCTGCTCACGCTCGAGGCCGCGCGCGCCGCGGGCCTCGAGGTCCGGGCGGTCGTGATGACCCCCTGGCCGGACGAGCCGTCGCCGATGGAGCGCTCCAACCGCGAGACGGTCGCCCGGCTCGGCGCGGCCACGGTGCTCGGCCTGCCGCCGATCGCCCGCGGCGAGCCGGCGCTGCTCGCGGAGGCCGGGGCGGGGCTGGAGCCCGCGGCGCTGGTCAGGCCCTGCTGAGCGTCGGTCTGACCGCGCACGCGTGGTCGCGACGTGGCGAAGGCGCCGTCAGCAGCGAAGGTGCGATTGGGGCCGGCCTGAGCGGCAGCCGAACGGGCCACAGGCCCCTGCACCGCGGGGTCTATCCTGGACGGGCGATGCGGACGACCGATGTGAGGCCGCCGCTGTGTCCGGCGTACATCGCGGCCGTGGCGACCTCGGGCTGGTAGAGGTAGCGGCGAAGGCCGCGCGGGATCGTCGGGCGGACGGTCCCTCGCGTTCCCGCAACGCTGAACGTCTCGCCGTGGGGCCCAGCCGGCTCCCCGTACACGTACACGGTCACACGAACTCGGTCGGGGCGACACGCGGGCGGCAGGTCGGGGAGCGTCCAGGTGATCGCGACTTGGTAGTCGCCCTCGAGCCGGGCGGCGAGCCCAGGCTTTGGCGGGGCTATCCGGGGCCCGCCGTCAGCGCGCTGCACGCAGCCGGACGGTCGCGGGTTCACGACGTAGGAGCGCGGGGGTGGGCCGACGCCGATCACGCCGCCGCTTGGAGTGGTGATGGTACGCGGGCGCCTCCCGATCGGAGGGCGCCTCGGCGGGTTCAGCCGCGCAGGCGCGTCCGCGCCTCGCGTGACATCTCCACCGCTTGCCACGGACCTCGCCTGGGTGCCGGCTGTCGCAGCCGACCGAGGGCTTAGTGATGTGCCCTCGGTGCCAGCGTCGACGATTGCCACGGCAGCGCCAGCTGCGCAGGAGCGCGCCCCCCCCAGCACGAGAAGGAGGGTCCGGCGACTCACTCGCTCACTCGCACGCGCCGCTCAAATGATCCGGATCCCAGTTTGGCTGCATCGCCGGACTGCGGGGGCTGGGGAAATCGGGAGGTGTGCTGACGTTCGCAGATGCACCCCAGAACCCTGGCCACCGCAGCCAGGCCGGTCCGTCGTCGTCGATCGGGATCACGGTTGGATCCAGATCGTTGATCGTTGAGTTGCCGAAGTGCTCGTCGTCCACTGGAGTGCCATGTATTCCCGTCGTCCCAGCGGTTTCCTAGGACGCATGTGACCCGAGGGCCACGTAGACCTTGGGTCTCAGCGGTGTGTAGTGACTCCGAGGGCGAGGAGTTCCGCCGGCGTCGCGGACGCCCAGGTTGAAGAAGTTGTCATCCAGGCACAGCGGCTGGGAGACGTCGTGGCGTTCGCCGGCCTTGGCCGAGATCGACCAGGGCAGCGCGCCCTGGGTGACCATCCACCCGGTCGGCATCGAGGGATGGAACCGCACCGGGTCCGAGGCGTCGTTCAGGCACGCGGGCTGGCGGTCGTCCAGACCCTGCTGGTGATACATCCGGTAGGCGGGAGCCGCCATAGATCGCGCCGGCGACCTGCGGCGGCCCGGTGCACGACGACGGGCCCGGATTGACCGTCGGGGCGTTGTGGGCCCAGGTCGTCTGGCGCACGAACCGGCAGCCGCCCTCCCACCCCAGGCGGAAGATGTACCCGCGCCCGGCCCGCAGCGACGTCGGGGGGATCTGAAAGGTCATGCGCCCGGACTCCTCGGGCGGAGCGGCCATCTGCGGGCTGTAGGCGATCGGCGAGTGGTCATCCCACAGATCCCCGGTCGGAGCCTCGCGCACATACAGCCGCAGCGGCGCGGCGCGGCCTGCTCGCACGCCGGGTCCTTGGCGAAATCCCCCAGCGTCACCGTCGTGACCACCTTCGTGGCCGGCATCCGCTGGATGAAGAACACATCCGCCGGGCCGCCGCCAAAGTCCAGGCGCTCGACGGCCGGATCATCCGTCGGCGAGATCACCAGCGGCGCCACCGACCCGGCCGCGGTCCCCGACACGGCCGTCGTGGCCAAGGCGCCCGCAGGCCACAACGCCGCACAAGCCGCCGCTGCGGCCAGGGCGCCAATCCACCTCTACCAAGGCATCGCAGGCTCCCAACCACGACGTGATGCCGCACACATCCGTGGCGCGACCGGACCACGCCGACGCTCGCATCGCGGCGCGGCCTGTCAAGCCGAGCTTCAGAACGTCGCGACGGTCCCGCCTCGCTGGGCAGGCCAGGAGTACTCTGCACCATCGTGGCCCGAGCACCGAAACCGGCCCCCCGCCCGCCCCGCGCGACGGCCTGGCCGAATGGCCTCGGGTCCTGGCGGCCCGCAGCCGCCCGATGGCCGAGCGCCTGGAGGTCGCGCTGAGCTGGAACCGGGCCGTCTCCGAGCTGCGGGCGGATCTCGCCGCGCGCCGGCCTCCGGCGTGACCGGGACCTTCGACGCCCGCGCGATCTTTGCCGCCCTCGCCGCGCACGACGTGAGGCACGTGACGGTCGGCGGTGTCGCGCTCCAGGCGCACGGTGCCCAGCGGCTCACGCAGGAGCTCGACATCGTGTTCGACCCGGCACCCGAGAACGCCCGGCGCCTCGCCCGGCACTCATCGATCTCGGTGCCCAGATCGTCGGCCCGGATGGGCGCGTCGTCCTCGGCCGGGGCGGGGCTAGACCCGGCGGGTCTGGCGGCGCAGCCGCCACGCCGTTCCCGCGCGCGCTGACCACCGAAACGGTGGCTCACACGCGCGAGATCGGAAGACCCAGGCCGCGCTCCCGTTCTCGCGCGCCGCAACCACCGAATCGGTGGCTCACACGCGCGAGATCGGAAGACCCAGGCCGCGCTCCCGTTCTCGCGCGCCGCAACCACCGAATCGGTGGCTCACACGCGCGAGATCGGAAGACCCAGGCCGCGCTCCCGTTCTCGCGCGCCGCAACCACCGAAACGGTGGCTCACACGCGCGAGATCGGAGTCCGAGCCGCCTACGCCGCCCGCCGCCCGCCGCGGCCGGCCAGCCACTGCGCCTCGGCGAGCCCGAGCGGGGTGGCCGGCGGGTCGCCGGCGAAGTACTCGGACGCGAGCTTCGACCAGTCCGCACCCGCGCGCAGCTCGCCCAGCACGCTGAAGATCATGCCCTCCATCCGGCGCATCAGCAGCGCCTGGGGCGGGATCGTCTGGCGGCGCATCTGGTCGAAGTACGGCGAGCGCGGGGAGCCGCCGGCGTCGAGCAGCTCCATCACGTACTCCGGCGTCAGGCGCCGGAAGCCCGGCTGGAAGTACCACTCGCCGGCCAGCGCGAGCTGCTCGTAGACCCGCTGGGGCTCGAACGTCTCGGGGTCTGGGAGGTACCCGAGCTCGGCCAGGCCGCGGTGCACGCCACCGGCGTCGCCCGCCGTGACCGCCCGCGCGATCTCCCGCTCGGCCTCCAGGTAGGTCTCGTCGATCTTGCGCGTGAGGCCGAAGTCCAGGAAGCAGACCTTGCCGTCCGGGCAGAGCAGGAGGTTGCCCGGGTGCGGGTCGCCGCAGCACAGGCGCCGGCGGCCGAGCAGGCCGAAGAAGAACCGGAACATCGTCTCGCCCACGCGGTCGCGCGTGGCCTCGTCGCGCTGCTTGATCTGCTCGAAGCGCTCGCCGTGCACGTACTCGGTCACGAGCACGCGGCGCGTGGACAGCGCCGTGTCCACCGCCGGGACCTTCACGAACGGGTGGCCGCGGTAGGCGCGCTCCACCTCGCGGTGGCGCTGGGCTTCGAGCTCGTAGTCCAGCTCCTCGGAGATGCGCTCGCGCAGCTCGCCGGCCACGGCCTTGACGTCGAGCCCCGGGGCCAGGCGCTTGACGAGCGGCAGGAGCACGCCGAGGTTGCGCAGGTCGGTCTCCACCGCCTCGGCGATGCCCGGGTACTGGACCTTGACGGCGACGTCGCGCCCGTCGCGCGTCGTGGCCCGGTGGACCTGCCCGATCGAGGCCGCGGCGAACGCCTCCTCGTCGAAGGACGAGAACGTCTCGGAGATCTTCCCGCCGAGCTCGCGCTCGATGAGCTTGCGCATCCGCGCAAACGGCTGGGGCGGCGCCTCATCCCGCAGCGTGGCCAGCTTCTCCTTGAAGCGCTCGCGCTCGCCTTCGGGGATGGCCGAGAAGTCCACGGTCGAGAGGACCTGGCCGATCTTCATGGCCGCGCCCTTCATCGTCCCGAGCTGGTCGACGATCTGCTCGGCCAGCGCCGCGGTGCGGTCGTCCATGGCCTCCTGGGCCCGCTCGTCGCTGCGCGCGAGGTTCGCCGCCCGCGTGCCCGCCCAGCGCAGGCTCTGGCCGGCGGTGAGGCCGGCGATCCGGGCCGTGCGGCCGAGGCGGCTGGTCGGAACCTTGGGCGGCGGGGATCCGCCGGGAGGAGCGTCGGTGGAGGCGGGCACGTCAGGGATACGCCCCCCGGGGCCCGCAGGATCGTCGGCGTCCGGCGGCGGCTCGGGCGGGGTCATCGGCTCCCCGCGGCGTAGCGGACGATCGACGTGTCGGTCAGCCATTCGACCGGCGCGACGTCGTCGGTGTAGACCCGCCCGCCCGGCAGGCTCGGCCGCAGCCGCGCCGCCGAGGCCAGCGCCACGGGCCGCAGGGCCGGCGGCAGGCTGGGCGCCGCCCGGCGCACGTTCGCGGCCGAGAGCCCGGCGCCGCCGACCAGGAGCGTGTTCGTCGGCTCCACCGGGTCGCGCAGCACGTCGGGGAAGACCGCGCGCATGGTCGCGCCGAGCACGCGCTCGAGGCGGTCGGTCCCCTCGGGCTCGCCGACGTTGACGATCACCGTCCCGCCGGGGTTCAGGTGGTCACGCACGAGCGCGAAGAACTCCTTGGTGGCCAGGTAGAACGGGATGTAGGGCTGGCGGTAGGCGTCGACGAATATCGCGTCGTACCGGCGTCGGCTGGCCTGCAGGAACGGGCGGGCGTCCTCGGTGAACGTCCGCAGCCGCGGCCCCGTCAGGCCGAACCAGCGGCGCCCGATCTCCGTCAGCTTCCCGTCGATCTCGACCGCGTCGACCGCGGTGCGCGGATAGAAGTGCCCGTACGCCCGGGCCGTGGTGCCGCCGGCGTTCCCCAGGATCGCCACCGACCGCGGCGGCGCGGCGCGGCCCGCGGCGAACGGCAGGACGAGGAACGGGTCCCAGTAGTTGTCCGTGAGGTAGCGGCCGGGGCGCCAGACCGAATGGACGGCCACGCCCTCGTTGAGCTCGAGCACCCGCTCGCCGTCGTGATCCTGGAGGACCTGGACGAACTGGTAGGGCGTCTCGGTCTCGTAGAGCACCCGCCGCCCGTCCTCCCCGGCCCGGACCGTGCCGACCGGGATCGCCAGCAGCGCGGCCACGGCGATCGGCGCCAGTGCGAAGCGCCGCGCCAGGCCGACGACCGCGACGGTGACGAGCGCCAGCGCGAAGACCAGGAACGTGCGGCGGGTCCCGATGAGCGGGATGAGCGCCAGCGCGGCGAGGAAGACGCCGACGAGCGACCCGACCGTCGAGATCGCGTAGAGCCGGCCCGAGACCCGCCCGGACTCCTGCACCGAGGCCACGCTGAGCCGGATCGCGTAGGGCGCCACGGTCCCGAGCAGGAGGACGGGGACGGCGACGAGCGCGAGCACCGCGAGCAGCGACCCGATGAACGCCCCGGCGCTGATCGTGTCCAGCGCCTTGACCGCCAGCCGCAGCAGCGGGTTCGCGACGAACGGGACGATCGCCAGCAGGACGCCGGCCGCCAGGACGATGCGGCACAGGCCGCGCATCGTCGGGTCGCGGTCGGCGAGCCGCCCGCCGAGCCAGTAGCCGGCGCTCAGCGCGACCAGCACGGTGGCGATCGTGTTGGCCCAGATGATCGTGGACGCCCCGAAGAACGGTGCCAAGAGGCGCGCGGCAGCGATCTCGGCGCCGAGCGAGGCGGCGCCGACGACGAAGACGACGGCCTCGATCGGGGGCCGGTGGCGCGGGGGAGTCACCGGCGGAGGGTAGCCCGGCCGCCCGGTCCGGCGATCACCCCCGGGGGCGCCCGCCGCCCGCGGGCGTTCCGTCCTCGGCGCGTTCTACGTTGCGGCCATGCACCCCGACGAGCTCGCCGCGCTGGACCAGCAGGTCCTCTGGCACCCGTTCACCCAGCAGCAGGGCTGGTCGGAGGAGCCCCCGCTCATCATCGAGCGCGCCGAGGGGACGACGCTCTACGACACGGAGGGCAACGCCTACATCGACGGCGTCTCGTCGCTGTGGTGCAACGTGCACGGCCACCGGCACCCGGACATCGACGCGGCGATCCGGGACCAGCTCAGCCGGGTCGCCCACAGCACGATGCTCGGCCTCTCCCACCCCGGCGCGATCGAGCTCGCGGCGCGGCTGCTGGAGGTCGCGCCGCAGCCGGCGGCCGACGACCCGGGGCGCGCGCCCCTCTCCCGGGTCTTCTACTCCGACAGCGGCTCCACCGCCGTCGAGGTCGCCCTGAAGATGGCGTTCCAGTGGTGGGCGCACCGGGGCGAGCGCCAGCGCACCGGCTTCATCTGCCTGACCAACGCCTACCACGGCGACACGATCGGCTCCGTCTCGGTGGGCGGGATCGAGCTCTTCCACTCGCTCTACCGCCCGCTGCTCTTCGACGCGTGGCAGGCCCCGGCCGGCGACGCGGAGGGACTCGCCGCGCTGCTGGAGGCTCATGCGGGCGAGGTGGCGGCGGTCGTGCTCGAGCCGCTCGTCCAGGGCGCGGCGGGGATGCTCCTGCAGCCGCCCGGCTATCTGCGCCGCGTGCGGGAGCTGTGCGACGAGCACGGGGTGCTGCTCATCTGCGACGAGGTCGCGACGGGCTTCGGGCGCACCGGGCGCATGTTCGCTTGCGAGCACGAGGGCGTCGTCCCCGACCTCCTCTGCCTGGCCAAGGGCATCACCGGCGGCTACCTACCGCTGGCGGCGACGCTGGCCACCGAGCGCATCTACGAGGGCTTCCTGGGCGCGTTTTGCGAGTTCAAGACGTTCTTCCACGGCCACACCTACACCGGCAACCCGCTCGCCTGCGCGGCGGCGCTCGCGACGCTCGACGTCTTCGAGCGCGAGGGCACGCTGGCGGCGCTGGCACCGAAGATCGAGCGCCTGGCCGCCGCCCTGGAGCGGGAGGTGGCCCCCCTCCCTGCCGTCGCCGAGATCCGGCGCTGCGGCTTCATGGTGGGCATCGAGCTCGAGGGGCGCGCCCTGGAGGAGCGGATCGGGCACCGCGTCGCACTCGCCGCCCGCGAGCGCGGGGCGATCATCCGCCCGCTCGGGGACGTCGTCGTGCTCATGCCGCCGCTGGCGATCAGCGACGCGGATCTGGACCGGCTGGCCGCCGCGACGGCCGGGGCTATCGCCGCGGCGACGGCAGCGCCGCTCGCGCGCGCCGCGTAGAGCCGCCGAGCTGGCGCGCGGCGGCCCGAGCTGCGAGCAGGCCCGTGGCAGCGAGGAATCCGGCGACCGCGGCGCCACCGGCGACGAGCGCCGTCCGGCGCTCGGGCGCATGGCCGGGCGCTTCGATCGGCTGGTAGCGGGCGCCGTCGGGGCCGACCTCGATGAAGCCGGCGGGCTGCGCCCGCAGGGAGCCGCCGCCTCCGCCGCCGTCCCCGCCCTCGTCGCCTGGCCCGGTCCCGGATCCGAAGCCGAACCCGCCCGACACCCGCACGGACGCGACCGGCACGACCGCGCGGTCGCCGACGCGGACCGGCTTGCCGTACACGAGCTTGGAGCCGCTCAGGCGCTGGGCGAGCTTGGGGAGCGCGTCGGGGTCGACGCGCCGCATCGGCAGGCGGCTGCCCTTCTTGCTCATCGGGCTGCCGCTCCCGCCGTCATCCGGCGTAGGGGGTGAAGTCGCGCTTGCGGGCACCGCACACAGGGCAGAACCAGTCGTCGGGAACGTCGGCGAAGTCCGTGCCGGGCGCCACGCCGCCGTCGGGGTCGCCCTCCGCCGGATCGTAGATGTAGCCGCAGGACTCGCAGATCCACTGCTGAAGCGTCTGAGTCTCGGTCATGGGCGATAGCGTACCCCGCCACGATGGATGTCGACCGCGAGACCGCAGCCCAGACCGGGGAGGAGCTCAACCTCGGGGCCGAGGTCGTGCCGCGCCAGGCGGCCACAGTGATCGTGCTCCGCGGCGGCGGCGAGGGTCTCGAGATCCTGCTCGTCAAGCGCAACCCGGCGGCGCGGTTCATGGGCGGCGCCTGGGTCTTCCCCGGCGGCGCCGTCGATGCCCACGAGGGCGAAGGCGATCTGGCGCACCGTGCGGCCGCGGTCCGCGAGCTCGAGGAGGAGGCCGGGATCGGCGGCGTCGACCCATCCGCGCTCGTGAAGTTCTCGCGCTGGATCACCCCGGCCGAGGTCAAGGTCCGCTTCGACACGCACTTCTTCCTCGCCTCGGCGCCGCCCGGCGCCGAGGCGCGCCCTGACGGCCACGAGTGCGTCGACGCGGCCTGGCGCGAGCCAGCCGACGCCCTCGCCGCGCACGAGCGGGGCGAGATCCTCCTCGTCTTCCCAACGATCAAGCACCTCGAGCAGCTCGCGACGTTCCCCTCGGCCGACGCCCTCCTCGCCCACGCCGCCGCGCAGGAGATTGTGCCGGTCCAGCCCCGCGTCGTCGTCAGCGGCGAGTCGGCCCGCATCGTGCTGCCGGGCGAGCCCGGCTACGACGGCTGACCGGCGCGCCGCCGCCCGGCCGTGCGGCACCATGGGGCAGGGTCGCGGCTGCCCGCCGCGAACGAATCGGGTGCGGGTCACCGCAACTTGCACCCTGGACGCACGTTTCTTCTCATCCATGCCCTCGCCGATCCGCCGCATCCTCGTCATCGCTTCCGCCGCCCTCGCGCTGGGCGCCGCGCCCGCGCTCGCTGACGCGCTCGTCGGCACGCCGGGCCCCGACGTCCTGCCGGGCACGCCCGGGCCCGACCAGATCTTCGGCGAGGACGGCAGCGACCGGATCGACGGCCGGGCGGGCAACGACTACCTCGAGGCGGGCCCAGGCGACGACCTCGTGCTCGGCGGCGACGGCGTCGATCTCGCCATCGGGGGCACCGGCGCAGACCGGATCACCCTCGATGCCGGCGCCGATATCGCCTACGCGGGGCCGGGAGCCGACACCGTCCTGGGCGGGACGGGCGCCGACCAGATCTTTGCCCAGCCCGGCGACGACAAGGTGTTCGGCGACGCCGGCGACGACAGCATCTACGCGGGAACGGGCGCCGACCAGGTGCAAGGCGGCGCCGGCAGCGACCAGCTCTACGGCGATGGCGACGGGAGCTCGTTCGCCGGCGGCGCCGGCGACGACCGCATCTTCGCCCGCGGGATGTCCGCGACCCTGGCGGGCGGGCCGGGGGCCGACCTCCTGGTGGCCGGCGCCGGGAACGACGCCCTGCGGGGCGGCGGCGGGCGCGACACGATCAGCGCGGGCGACGGCAGCGATCAGATCGACGCCCGCGACGGCGTCCGCGACCTCGTGCAGTGCGGCGGCGGGTTCGACACGGTCCGCGCCGACCCGCAGGACCAGCTGACCGGCTGCGAGCGCGTCACGCGCCGCTAGACGCGCGGCGCGGACGTCAGCTCGCCAGGCAGGCGACGCGCCCGGCCGTGCGGACGGCCTTGACCCGCACCCGGAACCGGGCGCGGACCGGCCCGCCGCCCCGGCGGCTCACGACGACCTGCACGGTCGTGACGCCGACCCGGAAGCGCCCGGCCGCCACGGTCGCCGCGAAGGGCCGGCGGCGCGCCGTGCCGGCCCGACGGCCGCGGACGGTCCAGCGCGCCTGCGTCCAGCGGCGCTGCGGCACTGCGGCGCCGCGCACGCGCACCGCCGCCGTGAGACGCAGGCGCGCTCCGGCCCGGCCGGGCGCACGGCGCAGCACGAGCGTGCCGCGGACGGTCCGGGTCCGAGCCGTGATGCGGCGGACGGTGCGCGGCCCGAGCGAGATCGTCGCGCACGCGGTTCCGGCCGGCACCGGCCCGGAGGGCGTCGTCGCGACGGTCGGCTGCCCGGTCCCCGGGATCCCCTCGCCGGCGAACGTGAAGGCCACGGAAGCCACCTTGCCCTGAGCGCCGTTGTCGTCGGCGAGCATGGCGGTGATGCGGTAGGCCGCCCGTCCGTTCGACGCGACGGCCGCCGGATCGCGCGCCCCCGCCTGCGGGTCCGCGGGCAGGGCCGACAGCGGGCCCGAGAAGACGGGCGGGCCGGACGGGACGAAGCCGGCGCACGAGCCGAGCGGCACGCCGGCGAGGGCGGGGCCGCGCTCGACGACGACGCCGAGGTAGGGCGCGAGGCCCGAGCCGGCCACGGTCCCGCCGAGCGCGATGCGGGCGTCGAGGCGCCCCTGGTTGGCGATCGTGATGCAGCGGGTGACGGCATCGCCGGGCCGCATCCCGTCGACGCGGAAGAGCGGGAGGCCGCCGTCGTCGTCCACCAGGCGGACATCGGGCACGGACTGGGCGCCGGTGCCGAGCGGCAGGACTCCCGCGGCGGCGAGGGCGGCGCCCCCGCCGAGCAGCGCGGCGAGCAGGCCGGCCGCGACCGCGGGCGCGAGGCGCCGCCGGGCGGCAGGCGGGCGGCGGGAGCCGGGAGGATCTGACAGGTCGGGCGGCATCGGTCGGGCAAGCAGTCGCGCGGGCCCGTGCGGGCCCGCCAGTTGCGCATCGGCAGGCGACCGGGTACGACTAAAGCCGTGGCGGCCTCATCCCAGCCGGGCCTCACCGTCGCGGTCACCGGGCCGACCGGCGAGATCGGCGTTCCCTTCGTCCGGGCGCTCGAGCGTTCGCGCGGCATCGGCCGGATCCTCGGCATGGCCCGGCGGCCCTTCGATCCGGGGGCCCACGGGTTCAAGCGCACCGAGTACCGGCGCGGCGACGTGCTGGACCGGGCCAGCGTGGAGGGCCTGGTTGCCGAGGCCGACGTCGTCGTCCACCTCGCCTTCATCATCATGGGCAGCGCCGACGAGAGCCACGTGATCAACCTCGAGGGCTCGCGCAACGTCTTCGAGGCCGCGATCGGGGCTGGAGTGCAGCGGCTCGTGTACGCCTCCTCGGTGGCGGCGTACGGGTTCCACGGCGACAGCCCGGGGCGGATCACCGAAGACGTGCCGCCGCGCGGGACCGAGGCGTTCTACTACTCGGCGCAGAAGGCCGAGGTGGAAGGGCTGCTCTCCGACCTGCTGGCCGGATCGTCCACCGACGCCTACGTGTTCCGCCCGTGCATCGTGGCCGGCCCGAACGGGCTGCTGCTCATCCGCAACATCCCGTACGTGCAGATCGCCGGCAAGCTCCCGGGCGCCGTGCGCCGCCTGTTCGACGTCCTCCCCGTCCTCAAGCCGGTGATCCCCGACCCCGGCGTCCCGTTCCAGCTCGTGCACCACGACGACGTCGCGACGGCGATGCGCGCGGCGGTCCTGGGACGAGGCGAGCCCGGCGTCTACAACCTGGCTGCCGCCGACGTCCTGCACATGAAGGACCTCGCCGCGGCGCTCGGCTGGTACTCGATCCCGGTCCCGGAACTGGGCGTCGACGCCGCTGCCGAGCTGGCCGACCGGCTGCCCTTCCTCCCGCCGGAGGCGGCCTGGCTCAACGCCTTCCGCGCCCCGGTGATCATGGACACGGCCAAGGCCCGCCGCCAGCTCGGCTGGCGGCCGCGGCATTCGAGCCGCGACACCCTCGCCGAGATGGTCGCGACGGCGCGCGAGGAGCTGCCCGGCCTAGCCTGACTCGAGCAGGTCGGTCCGTCCCGCCGCCTCGAGGCGCTGGCGGTACGCCGGCCCGACGAGCCGCAGCGTCGGGATCAGGGCGAGCACCTTGGCGACCGGACCCTCCGTGCGAATCTGCCCCCGGGCCATCGCCACCGTGGCGTTCACCGTGCCGAGGAGCAGGCGGTGCAGGACGACAGCCGGCATCGCCAGGACGACGTCGGGCTCGAGGCCGGTCGGGCCGCAGGCGACCGGGTCGCCGGGGCGATCGCGCATCTGCACGGTGATGAACGCGCTGGGGTCGGTGAGCCGGAATTGGGCGGTCACGTCCGCCCGGGCCAGGCGGGCGGCCTGCTCGGGGTCGGCGGCCAGGGCCGTGAAGAGGCCGCCGATGACCTCGCAGGCCTCGTCGGCGCTCGCGAAGGGCGACGCGGCGCCGGACGACGTGGGGCTGCGGGAGAGATCGGCCATCCGGTGAACGGGGCCCGCGGAAGCAAGCGGGGTCGGCCACGAGCCTAACCTCGCACGGGCCCGGATGCGGGCCGCCCGCCGCCCGGCGGAGGGATTCGAAGCCCGCTGAGCTGAAGCGAAACATCCGGGGCAGCCCGCCGTTACCATCCCCGAAGGAGCCATCGTGGAAGCCTCCGCACTGCACGCCCCGCCGCGCGTCGCCCGGATCTCTCTGAGCGCGCCACTGCTGCGCCTGCGCTCCGACGAGCAGCTCATCGCGCTCTTCCGCGGGGGCAACGAGGACGCGTTCTCGGTCATGCACGACCGCTACCGCCCCCGGATCTTCGCCTACGCCCGGCAGATGCTCTCGGGGTCGCGGCAGGACGCCGAGGACGCCGTCCAGGACGTGTTCGTCCGCGCCTACGGCGCGCTGCGGGCCGATGACCGCCCGATCGTGCTGCGGGCGTGGCTGTACCGGGTGGCCCACAACCGCTGCATCGACGCCATGCGGCGCCCGTCGCCGGCCGCGGCCGACGTGTTCGACGTCCAGCGCGGGCCGATCCAGGACCCGCTGGCGGTCGCCGAGCGCCGGGAGGACCTGCGCCAGCTCGTCCACGACGTCCGAGCGCTGCCGCCCCAGCAGCGCTCGGCCTTGCTGATGCGCGAGCTCGAGGGCCTCTCCTACGACGAGCTCGCTGCGGCACTCGGCACCACGGTGCCGGCGGTCAAGTCACTGCTCGTCCGCGCCCGCGTCGGACTCGCCGCCACGGCGGAGGCCCGGGACGCGAGCTGCGCCGACGTGCGGGCCGACCTGGCCCTGGCCCATGGCCGCGGGGTGCGCGCCACTGGGCGCGCCTGGCGCCACGTGCGCGAGTGCGAGGGCTGCCGCGAGTTCCGCCAGGAGCTGCGGTCGGTCGAGAAGCGCTTCGCCGCCCTCGCTCCCGTCGCCCTCACCGGCCCGCTGGCCCTGCTGGCCAAGCTCACGGGCGGGGCCTCGGGCGGCGGCGCCACCGCCGGCTCCGGGGCCGCAGGCTCCACGGCGGTGTGCGGATCCGCCGGGGCTGGCGCCGCCGGCCCGACGGTGGCCGCGGCCGGCTCGGCTGCCGCGTCCGGCGGGGCGGCTGCCGGCGGCGCCGCGGCGGGGTCGGGTGCGGCTGGCGCGCTGGCGAGCGGAGCCGCTGGCTCCGGCGCCGTCGCCGCCGGCAGCGCCGCGGCCGGCGGAACAGCCGTCGTGAGCAGCACGTCGATCCTCGGCGGCGCCTCCATCCTCACGGCCGGGAAGGTTGCCGCGGTCGTCGCGTCCGTCGTCGTCACCGGCGCCGCCGGCGTGGCCGTCGAGCGGCGCCTCGAGGCGGGCGCGCCGCCCCAGCCGGCCCCCCTCACCGCACCCGCGCCCGCGACCGCGCAGCCCGAGCCTGCGCCGCAGCCGCACGACAGCCCCGTGATCGACGCGGGCACGACCGACCCGGCGGCCACCGGCCCTGCCGATCCCGTCCAGGCCTCGGGCGGCGCCGTCGCCGCCCCGGGCACCGAGCCGTCGCTGCCCGTCGAGCCCACCGGCGGCCTCGCCGCGCCGTCCGATCCGACGGTCGCCGTCCCCGCCGGCGAGGGTCCCCCGCCCCCGCCCGACGCCACCGAGCCCGATCCGCAGTCGACGCCGTCCGAGCCGCCTGCGGAGCCCGCCGCCGGCCAGCCGATTTCCAGCCCCGGCTCTGCGGTCCCCGGCGAGACGGCCCCGGACCAGCCCGCTCCGTAGGCGCTCCTCGTCGTCAGGCGGAGGCCGCGGCGGGCTGCGCCGCCGCGCCGGCCGGGGCCGGGCCGATGCGCTGCACGCGGACCGGAATGCCGTTGAGAAACGCCATGCCGGCTAGCGGTTCGAGGTCTTCGGGCTCGGCGCTCGCCAGCAGGTTCACGTTGACCCCGCCGGCGGCGTTGGCCACCGTCCAGCCTCCGCGGTGCCCCCACCCGTGCGGGAGCGCGACCGTGCCGGGCGTCATCTCGTCCGTGACGGCCGCCCCCACCTCGAGCGCGCCGGCCTTCGAGGCCAGCCGCACGCGGTCGCCGTCCTCGATCCCGAGCGCGTCCGCGTCGGCCGGGCTGATCCGCAGGTCCTGGGTCCGCCCGCCGCGCATGAGCAGCGGGGCGTTGTGCATCCAGGAGTTGTGCGACCGCAGCTCGCGGAGGCCGATGAGGCGCAGCGGGAAGTCCGGGTCGGCACCGTTGGCCGCCCCGAGGCGCGCCAGCTCGGCCAGGATCGCCGCGGGATCGAGGTGCACGCGGCCGTCCGGGTGGCGCAGCTTGTCCGGCAGCACGCCCGTGGCGATGTGCGGGTCCGTGACGATGCCGTGCGGGGCGGCGCGCAGCTTGGCGAGGTTCAGGCCCGTCCGGCGCAGCCCGAACCAGTCCCCCTTGGGCCCGGTGCGGACGAGCAGGGAGAGGAGCTGCTGGGGGCGGAGCCGGATGCCCGCGGCGCCGAGCCGGCGCAGCGGCTCGGTGGGCGCCGGCTGGACGCCGATGCGCTGCGCGATCGCCTCGATCACCTCCCACTCCTCGCGGGCCTCGCCGGCGGGCGCCACGACGGGCTCGGTGTACTGGACGAACGGGGTCGTGTAGAAGCCCAGGAACGCGAGCGGCAGGTCGTCTCGCTCGAGCCAGGTCGTGGACGGGAGGACGTAGTCGGCGTGCTGGTTGGTCTCGTTGACGTAGAAGTCGAGCGAGACGCAGAGGTCGAGCTGCTCGAGCGCGGACTCGAGGGCGTCGCCGTCCGGCACCGACAGGACGGGGTTGCCCGCCGACACGAAGAGCGCCCGGATCTGGCGCTCGCCGGGCGTCGTGATCTCCCGCGGGATCAGCGAGGCCGGCAGCGCGCCGATCACGTCGGGGAAGCCGCCGAAGCGCGCGGTCGTCTTGCCGTACGAATCCAGTCCCGCCGCCTCGCCGATGTCGTCCAGGGCGATCGCTGGCTTGCCGAAGACCGCGCCGCCGGGCCGGTCGAGGTTGCCGGTGACCGCATTGAGCGCATCGATGAGGAACGCGACCAGCGTCCCGAAGCGGCCGAGGCAGGAGCCGGTGCGGCCGTAGACGGCGGCGCCGTCGGCCGCAGCGAGGTCGCGGGCCAGGGCGCGCACGGCCTCGGCGGGCACGCCCGTCCGCTCGGCCGTCGCTTCGGGCGGGTGCTCGGCCGCCGCGAGCTCCAGCGCGCGGGCGCCGACGGTCTGGCGCAGCCCCGCCGGGTCGGCGAGGCCTTCTGAGAAGACGACGTGCAGGAGCGAGAGCAGCAGCCACGCGTCGGCGTCCGGCGTGACCGGCACGTGCTCGAACTGGCGGGCCGTCTCGGTGCGCCGCGGATCCACGACCACCACCCGGCCGCCGCGGCCGACGATGGCGTGGAGCTGGTCCTTCACCCGCGGGGCGGTGAGCACGCTGCCGTGGGAGACGAGCGGGTTGGCCCCGATCACGAGCAGGAAGGACGTGCGCTGCAGGTCGGGGATCGGGACCACGAGCGGGGAGCCGTACAGCAAGGCGCTGGCGGCGAAGCGGTTCGAGACGTCCTGGGAGGAGGCCGTGTAGTAGTGGGGCGTCCCGAGTCCGTCGAGGAAGCCCTTCACCCACAGCGGATGCGCGTACGAGAAGGCGCCCGGGTTGCCCATGTACCACCCCACCGACGCGGGCCCGTGCTCCCCGATGATCGCGCGCAGGCGGCCGCCGATGTCGTCCAGTGCCTCGTCCCAGCCGACCGGATCGAACCCGCTCCCGTCGGCGCGGCGCTTGAGCGGGCGCGTGACGCGATCCGGATCGTTGTGCACGTCGAGCATCGCGATGCCCTTGGGGCAGGCGTATCCCTGCGAGAGCGGGTGGTCGCGGTCGGGCCGCAGCTTCGTGACGCGGCCATCGTCGACCGTGGCCACCATCCCGCAGTGGGCCTCGCAGATCCGGCAGAACGTGATTCGCTGCTCGGTGGCCATCCCTCGCCCGCAGCGTACCCGAGGCGTCTCCGGCTGGCCAGCCGCGGCGCCGTAGACTCGGGGCGTGGCCCAGGACAACTTCCTGCACATGACCCCCGAGCTCCACGAGTACGTCGTGGCGCACGGCACCCGTGAGGACGAGGCGCTGCGGCGCGTGCGGATCACGACCGACGAGCTCGGCGACATCGCGATCATGCAGATCGCCCCGGACCAGGGGGCGTTCCTCACGGTTCTGGCCCGGGCCGTCGGCGCGCGCCGGGCCCTCGAGGTCGGCACGTTCACCGGCTACAGCGCGATCTGCCTCGCCCGCGGCGTCGGGGACGGCGGCTCGCTGCTGTGCTGCGAGCTGTCGGAGGACTTCGCGGCGACCGCGCGCGGGAACCTCGAGGCCGCCGGGGTCGGCGAGCGCGTGGAGATCAGGGTGGGCCCGGCCCTCGCCACGCTGCAGGCGCTGCCGGCCGAGCCGGCCTTCGACCTCGCGTTCGTCGACGCCGACAAGCCCGGCTATGCGGCCTACTTCGAGGAGATCCTCCCGCGCCTGCGCACGGGCGGCGTGGTCCTGTTCGACAACACGCTCCTGTCGGGCGCCGTCCTGGATCCGGGCGGCAACGCGAGCGCGCAGGCGCTGCACGAGCTCAACCTCGCCCTCGACGTGGACGAGCGGGTCGACCTCGTCCTGCTGCCGTTCGGGGACGGGCTCACGATGCTCCGCAAGCGCTGAGGTCAGGCGGCGGGGCCGGCGTCGGCCACGAGCAGTTCCATGAGCAGGCCGTCGCGCCACTGCCCGTCCGGGCCGCGCTCGTATTGGCGCAGCACGCCGACCGGTCGGAAGCCGGCAGCCTCGTAGGCGCGGATCGCCCGCGCGTTGTCCGCCGCCGGATCGATGGTGATCCGATGGTGGCCGCGGCTGCCCAGCCAGCCGATCGCGGCCCGCAGGGCCTCGGGCCCGAGGCCGCGGCCCTGAAATGCCGGCGCGAGCACGATGTCCAGGCCGGCGTGGCGGTAGACGGGATCGTCCTCCTCGCTGAAGGCGAGCCAGCCCGCGAGCTCGCCGCCGCAATCCAGGGCGAACGCCGCGCCGCCGTTGGCCAGCTCCGGCCGCTCGTCGGGAACGGGCGGACCCCACCACTCGCGCACGCCCGGAGCACGAAGCATCGCCGCGAGCGCCGCCAGATCCGCCTCGGTGAGCGGGCGGAGCGTGAGCCGCGGCGTCCGCAGGACCGGGACGCGGGCCGCGCTCACCGCCGCGGGACGTCGGCCGGCAGGCGCCCTTCGTCGGCCAGCTTGTCGAGGTGGGCGTGCAAGGTCAGCGTGGCCGCCGGGCGCAGCGCCGCCGGCGCATCGCTCCAGGCGTCGTCGAGCAGGTCCCGGTGGGCGCGCAGGCCGCGAGCGAGCGCGGCGACCAGCCGTTCCTCACGGTCCAGCCGGTGCGCGACGTACTCGTCGAGCTTGGCCGCCGGATCGGCGACCGGCGGCCCGTGCCCGGGGTAGATGGCCTCGAGCGGGAGCGCGCGCAGCCGCGCCAGCGCCGCCAGGTAGCCCGCGAGCGCGCCGGGGTCGGGAGTGATGAACACGCTCCCCTTCCCCAGCACCGCGTCGCCGGTGAACGCCGCCCCGCCGGCCAGGAAGGCGAGGTGGTCGGTCGCGTGGCCCGGAGTGGCGATCGCCACCAGCGGCCCGAACGCCGCGCCGTCACTGAGCTGGAGGGTCGCGCCGTCCCAGTCCGCGGCGGCGACGGGCGGCGCGCCGGCCAGCTCGGCCAGCGCGGCCACGCCCGCGGTGTGGTCGGCGTGGCCGTGCGTGAGGGCGATCCCGCCGGCTCCCCCGCGCCGGGCCGCCTCGGCAGCGACCGCCGCGAGGTGCTCGTCGTCGGCCGGGCCCGGGTCGATGATCCAGGCCGGATCGCGCCCGACGACCCAGGTGTTCGTCCCGCTCAGCGTGAACGGCCCCGGATTCGGAGCCCGCAGCAGGGCGACGTCGTGGCGGTGAAACGCAGTCGCGCTCACCGCCGGCCTCAGCGGGCGACGAGCCGGTAGACGGCGCCGGTCTGCGACACGACGTAGACCCGGCCGCGCCCGTCCTCGCCAAACGAGGTCGGCTGCGGGACCGACAGCCCGACCGCGCGGTCGCCGGTGCCGCGGCCCTTGGCCAGCCGGATGGAGCGCAGCTTGCCGGCGCAGTAGTCGGCGTAGACGTAGCGCCCCGCCAGCCCGGGCAGGCCGGGGTCTCGGACGACGTAGCCGCCGGTGATCGAGCAGCCCGGGCCGTGCGTGTAGGTGTGCACCGGCGGGACCGCGCCCGGCGCCGACTCGCCGCTCGTGTAGCGGCGGTTGCCCTCGAAGACCCGCCAGCCGAAGTTCGCGCCGCGGCCGGTCCCCTTGGGCATGAAGTCGATCTCCTCGACCTGGTCCTGGCCGACGTCGCCGATCGTGAGGTCCCCGGTCGTGCGGTCGAAGGAGAACCGCCACGGGTTGCGCAGCCCGTAGGCGTAGATCTCGTCGCGGCCGGCCCGGCCGACGAACGGGTTGCTCGCCGGAATCCGGTAGGGCCGGCCCGCCGGATCGATGCGCAGGATCTTGCCGAGCTGGGTGTCGAGGTTCTGGCCGTTGCCGCGCGAGCCGTGCTGGTCGCCCGCCCCGCCGCCGTCGCCGAACCCGATGTAGAGCAGGCCGTCGGGACCGAACTGGAGCTGGCCGCCGTTGTGGTTGGGCTCAGGCTGGCTCTGGGAGAGCACGAGGCGCCGCGACGAGCGCACCGCGCGCGCCGGATTCGAGGAGCGCCGGAACTCGGCGATCCGCGACGTCCCGCCCTGGTCGGTGTAGTCGACGTAGAACTTCCCGCTGCGGGCGTAGTCGGGCGCAAAGGCCATGGAGAGCAGGCCCTGCTCGCCGCAGCAGCCGACGTCCGAGGAGATGTCGAGGAACGTGCCGGCCGGCTTGCCGTCCGTGAGCACCTTGATCCGTCCGGGCTGCTCGACGACGAACACGCGGCGCCGGTCGCCGGGCGGCGCCGTCACGTACACCGGCTGGTCGAACTGGCCGCCGACGCGCCGCAGGCCGACGCCGGTCGCGGCAGGACGGGCCGCCGGGGCGGTGGCCGTCGCCGTGGCCGGCGGCGGTGCCGGAGCGGCCGTGACGACGGCGCTGGAGGTGGTCGCGGAATCGCCCGCTCCGCAGGCGGCCACCGAGGCGGCAGCGAGAACGGGCAGGAAGAGGAGTCGGCGGCGCATTCCAGGAGGATGCCACGCGGCGGCGCCCGGCCCGCCGGCCGGTCGCGGCGCGGGACCGGAATGGCGCACGACAGCGTGGCGGCTGCTCCCCCGCGGACAAAGCGACCCCGGCCGCATCTGGACTCCGGAGCGCCGACGCGCGAGGATGGGAGGCACGACAACTTGGGAGCGGCCGGCACCCCCCGCCGGCTCGGAGAAGGAGAGGAACGATGGCGACAGCCACCAGGCAGCTGGAGAACTTCATCGGCGGCAAGCGCGTCGCCCCGTCCGGCGGCGAGGCCCACGACGTCAAGAACCCGGCGACCGGCGAGACGATCGCCAGCATGGGCATCTCGGGCCAGGCCGACGTCGATGCGGCCGTCGAGGCCGCGACCGCCGCCTTCGCCGAGTGGGGACAGGCCACGCCGTCGGAGCGCTCGCGCGCGTTGCTGCGCATCGCCGACGAGCTCGAGGAGCGCGGCGAGGAGCTCTCGCGCCTCGAGTCCGAGAACGCTGGCAAGCCGCTCGCACTGACCATCAGCGAGGAGATTCCGCCCGCGGCCGACCAGATCCGCTTCTTCGCCGGCGCCGCCCGCATGCTCGAAGGGCGCGCGACCGCGGAGTACATGGCGGGCCACACGTCATCGATTCGCCGCGAGCCGGTCGGCGTCGTGGGGCAGATCACGCCGTGGAACTACCCGTTCATGATGGCCGTCTGGAAGTTCGCCCCGGCGCTGGCGGCCGGCTGCACCTGCGTGCTCAAGCCGTCCGAGAACACCCCGGTCACCACGCTGTGGCTCGCCGAGATGATGCAGCAGCACCTGCCGGAGGGCGCGTTCAACGTCGTGCTCGGCAAGGGCGAGACCGGCGAGGCGCTCGTGCGCCATCCGGGCATCTCGATGGTCTCGCTCACCGGGTCGGTGCGGGCGGGCAAGGCCGTCGCGGCGGCCGCGTCCGACACCCTCAAGCGCGTGCACCTGGAGCTCGGCGGCAAGGCGCCGGTCATCGTCTTCGACGACGCCGACATCGAGGCCGCCGCCGAGGGCATCGCGGGCGCCGGCTACTTCAACGCCGGCCAGGACTGCACGGCGGCCACGCGCGTGCTGGCGGGCCCGGGCGTGCACGACGCCTTCGTGGAGGCCCTCACCGAGCAGGCGAAGGGCACAGTCGTCGGCAGTCCGCTGGACGAGAACACCTACCTCGGGCCGGTCATCAGCGAGGTCCAGCGCGACCGCGTCGAGGGCTTCATCGACCGGGCGCCCGGCCACGCGACGGTGACGGCCGGCGGCGAGCGGGCGGGCGACAACGGCGGCTACTTCTTCAAGCCGACGGTGGTCGACGGCCTGCGCCAGGACGACGAGATGATCCAGAACGAGATCTTCGGGCCGGTCATCACCGTCCAGCAGTTCGGAGACGAGGCCGAGGCGCTTGCGTGGGCCAACGGCGTGAAGTACGGGCTGGCCTCCAGCGTCTGGACCAAGGACCACGGCCGGGCGATGCGCATGGCCAAGGGCCTGGACTTCGGCTGCGTGTGGATCAACACCCACATCCCGATCGTGGCCGAGATGCCCCACGGCGGCTTCAAGGAGTCGGGCTACGGCAAGGACCTGTCGCTGTACGGCTTCGACGACTACACGCGCATCAAGCACGTGATGTCCAACATCGAGGCGTAAGCCTCGCTAGACGGGCCGGTCGGCCGCCGGCCCGCCACCCATGCCGCGGGCGGCGCGTTCGCGCGCCGCCCGCGCGCTGCTGCTGCGCCGTAAGCGACTGTTCATGGCAACGCGCGCTGCGGCCAGGAGACTGCGGAGGCGTCCCCGATCCGAGGAGTCCTCGTGTCCCGCCGCCGTCTCGCCATCATCGCCTCCGCCCTCGCCAGCGCCACCAGCCTCGCCGCGATCGCTGCTCCCGGGGCCCTGGCCGGGCCGCCGACGGTCAAGGCCGCCCGGTCCTCGTACGGCACGATCCTCGTCGACGGGCGGGGCCTGACGCTGTACCTCTTCACGCGCGACGAGCGCGGGCCCAGCCGGTGCGCCGGCGCCTGCGCGCGGGCGTGGCCGCCCCTGATCGTCCGCGGGACCCTGGCCGCCGGGCCCGGAGCGGCGGCCGCGAAGCTCGGGACCGTGCGGCGCCGCGATGGCCGGCTCCAGGCGACCTACGGCGGCCGGCCGCTCTACCGCTACGTGGGCGACCGCCGCGCCGGCCAGATCCTCTGCCAGAACGTGGTGGAGTTCGGCGGGCGCTGGCTGATCCTGCGCCCGTCGGGCCGGGCGGTGCGCTAGCCGCGGCGACGCGGTACCGTCCCGCGCCGTGCCCCCGCCCATTGTCTGGACCCCCTCCCCGGAGCGGATCGAGCACGCCACGCTCACGCGCTACCAACGCTGGCTCGCTGCCGAGCGCGGCGTGGCGACGTCCTCCTACGACGAGCTGTGGCGCTGGTCGGTCGCCGACCTCGACGCGTTCTGGCAGAGCATCGCCGACTTCTTCGCGGTCGACTTCGCCGCCCCGCCGTCGGCCGTGCTCGGTGCGCGCGAGATGCCCGGCGCCGAATGGTTCCCGGGCGCCGAGCTGAACTACGCCGCCCACATCTTCCGCGGGCGCGATGGCGGCGACGTGGCGATCCGGCACGCCTCGGAGCTGCGGCCGCTGGGCGAATGGACCTGGGGGCAGCTGCGCGCCCGGACCGCGGCGATCGCGGGCGGGCTGCGCGCGCAGGGCGTCGGCCGCGGCGACCGCGTGGTCGCCTACCTCCCGAACCTCCCGGAGACTGTGGCCGCGTTCCTGGCCTGCGCCTCGATCGGTGCGATCTGGTCCAGCGCGGCGCCGGAGTTCGGGGCGCGGTCGGTGATCGACCGCTTCGCCCAGATCGAGCCGACGGTCCTGCTCGCCGTCGACGGCTACCGCTACGGCGGCAAGGACTTCGACCGCCGCGAGATCGTGGCCGGGCTCCAGGCCGAGCTGCCCACGCTGCAGCGCACCGTCCTCCTCCCCTACCTCCACGAGGCGCCGGACCTCGGCGGCCTGCGCGACGCCATCGGCTGGGCCGAGCTCGAGGCCGCCGGCGCCGGGGCGGAGCTCGTCGCCGAGCCGGTCCCCTTCGGCCACCCGCTCTGGGTCCTCTACAGCTCGGGCACGACCGGCCTGCCCAAGCCGATCGTCCACGGCCACGGCGGCATCCTGCTCGAGCAGCTCAAGAAGATGCACCTGCACCTCGACGCCCAGGCCGGCGACCGCGTGTTCTGGTTCAGCACTACCGGCTGGATGATGTGGAACTTCCTCGTCGGCGTCCTGCTCACCCCGGCCTCGATCGTCCTCTACGACGGCAGCCCGGGCCACCCGGACCTCGGGGCCCTCTGGCAGCTGGCCGCCGACGCCGGGATCACGACGTTCGGCACGAGCGCCGCCTTCATCGCCTCGTGCCTGAAGGCCGGCGTGCGGCCGGCCGCCGGCCGCGACCTGTCGGCGCTGCAGGCGGTCGGGTCGACCGGCTCGCCGCTCTCCCCCGAGGGCTTCCAGTGGGTGTCCGACGAGCTCGGATCCGACACCTGGCTCTTCTCGACCAGCGGCGGGACCGACGTCTGCACGGCGTTCGTCGGCGGCGTCCCGACGCTCCCGGTTTACCGCGGCGAGCTGCAGGCCCGCTCGCTCGGCTGTGCGGTGGACGCCTGGGACGAGGAGGGCCGCCCCCTCGTCGACGCGGTCGGGGAGCTGGTCATCACCGAGCCCATGCCCTCGATGCCGCTGTGCTTCTGGGGGGACGACGACGGCGCGCGGTACCGGTCCAGCTACTTCGACACCTACCCCGGCGTGTGGCGCCACGGCGACTGGATCGAGATCACGAGCCGCGGCACCGCCGTGATCTACGGCCGCTCGGACTCGACGATCAACCGCGGCGGGGTGCGCATGGGCACGAGCGAGATCTACCGCGCGGTCCTCGCCGAGCCGGCGGTCGCCGACGCGCTCGTCGTCGACCTGCCGCGCAGCGGCTTCGACGAGGGGTGGATGCCCCTGTTCGTCGTCCTGGACCCGGGCGCGGCGCTCACCGACGACCTCGCCGCCGCGATCAAGCGGCGGATCCGGGCCGACTGCTCGCCCCGCCACGTCCCGAACGAGATCCGCCAGATCGCCGAGGTGCCCCGCACCCTGTCGGGCAAGGTGCTTGAGGTGCCGGTCAAGCGCATCCTCATGGGGACGCCGCCCGACCAGGCCGCGAGCCGCGAGAGCCTGGCCAATCCCGCCGCCTTGGACCCGTTCGTGGACCTCGCCGCCGAGCTTGCCGGGACCGCGTGAGCGCAGCGCCTGCGCCCATCGAGCTGGAGGCCGGCGGGCGGACCATCGGCGGCGTGCAGCTGGGCGAGGGGCCGCCCCTCGTGCTCCTCAACGGCCTGGCCGCCACCCACGCCGACTGGGATCCCGCCTTCCTGGCCGCGCTCGCCGAGTCCTGGAAGGTCGTCGCGCTCGACCACCGGGGCATGGGCGCGAGCAGCGACGGCGGCGCACCGTTCACCATCGAAGACCTGGCCGCGGACGTCGCCATGGCGATCGAGGCGCTCGGCCTCGGCAGCGCCGCGGTCACGGGCTGGTCGATGGGCGGCTTTGTCGCGCTGGCGCTCGCCGCGGCCCGGCCCGGCCTGGTCGGGAGCCTGGCCCTGCTCGGCACGGCGGCCGGCGGCGGGGAGCCCGTCCCGCCCGGCGTGCTCGAATCGATCACCGACCTCGAGCCGCCCCCGCGCGAGCAGGCGGCCCGGCTCCTGCGCCTGCTCTTCCCCGAGCCGGCGGCGAGCGCGATCGATGCCGAGTTTGGCGGCCTCGTCGCCGACGCCCGCGCCGGGCTCGACGCTGGCGTGCTGGCCCGCCAGCGGGAGGCCATCCTCGGCTGGCAGGCCGGCGGGCTGGCCGGCCGCCTCGGCGAGATCCAAGCCCCCGCGCTCGTGGCCTGCGGCACGGAGGACGCCGTCATCCCGCCGGCGAACGCCCTCGCCCTCGCGGCGGGGCTCGACGGGTCCTGGCTCGCCCGCTTCCGGGATGCCGGGCACGCCTTCATGGCGCAGGCGCCGACCGCGGTCGCCTCGCTCGTGACGCTGCACGCCGCCGCGCCGAGCTGAGGTGTGGCGGACCGCTCCCGCGGGTAGGCACCGTCGATGATCACGACGCCGCTGACCCGGCGGCTCGGGCTCCGCCACCCGATCATCTGCGCCCCGATGGGCGGCGTGGCCGGGGGGCGCCTCGCCGCGGCCGTGTCGTCAGCCGGGGGACTGGGAATGCTGGGCGTCGGCAGCCGCACACGGGCGGACTGGATCGGGAAGGAGGCGGCGCGGGCCCGCAGCGGGGGCCCGTTCGGCATCGGGCTGCTCGCCTGGCGGGCCGACGACGAGCCTGAGCTCGTGACCGCGGCCCTCGAGGAGCGGCCCGCCGTCCTGTCGCTGTCCTTCGGCGATCCGGCCCGGTGGGTCGACGCGGCCAAGGCCGCCGGAGCGCTCGTGATGGCCCAGGTCCAGGACGTCGGCACGGCGCAGCGGGCACTCGATGCCGGCGCCGACGTCGTCGTCGCACAAGGCACCGAGGCCGGCGGGCACACCGGCCACGTCGCGACGCTGCCGCTCCTGCAGGCGGTCGGGCCGATGGCCCAGCTGGCCGGCGTGCCGATGGTCGCCGCCGGAGGGATCGGAACGGGCGCCGGGATCGCCGCCGTGCTGGCCGCGGGCGCGGCGGGCGCGTGGATCGGCACTCGCTTTGCGGCAACGGTGGAAGCGCTCGGCAGCCCGGAGGCCAAGGCACGAATCCTGGCCGCTCAGTCCGGGGAGACCGTGCACACGCGCGCCTACGACCTCGCCGCAGGCCTCGGATGGCCGGCCGAATTCCCCGGCCGCGCCCTGCGCAGCGAGTTCACCGCCCGCTGGCACGGTCGGGAGGCGGAGCTCGCCGAAGACCCCGCCGCCGCGGCCGCCGAGCTGGCGCCCTCGAAGGGCGGGCCGGACCCGCGGCCGGTCTACGCCGGGATGGCCGCCGGCCTCGTGGACGATCTCCCGGCGGCCGGCAACCTCGTTGCCCGGCTGGCTGCCGAGGCCGACACGGCGTTGCGCCGGGCGGCGGCGCAGGTTGGCTAGCGGCCGCCCTGGGGCATTCAGCTGCGCGCGCGGCGGAACCGGCCGCTGCGTGCCCAGGACGAAATGTCGAGCAGCAGGCCGAGCGCGACGACGATCCACCCGCCGGTCGACGGGCCGTCGCGGGCCGGCTGATAGACGAGCACCCAGGCGACCGTGGTGTACGGGAGCAGGATCAGGCCGAGCAGCGGCGGGATCCACGACTCGAACGCGCGGGTCACGAGGTCGGTGAAGAGCCAGACGGCCACGAGCGTGACCCGCGGGGCGACCGCGGCGAAGAGCAGGAGGAAGCAGCCCACGCCCCGATCATGCCGGAACGGCGGCACGAGGGCCCGCGGGCGCTGACCGCGAGGGCCGGCCTGGCCCGCCGCAGGGGTTCCTTGACTTAAGTATTTACTTCTCTATACTTGCATCTCGTAAGCAAGGGAAACCAGCACAAAGGAGATGCCATGACGTCCCAAGACAGCACCCCCACCACCGAGGCGCCGGCGGCCGAGGAGCGCGAGATCACCGTCTCCGTCCCCGCCGACCGCGTGCCCGAGTTCTACGCCTTCTACGCCCGCTTCCTGGCCGGCCGGGGCCGCCGGCGCGGACCGCGCGGGCACGGTCACGGGCACGGCCGCCACGGCCGCTGCCGCACCCACGGCGAGCAGGCCGCCCCGCCGGCCGCCGAGGCCCGCGAGGCGTAGGACGCCCCCGATGGCCGACAAGACCATCACCGTCGACGTGCCCGAGGAGCGGGTAGCCGAGTTCTACGCCTGGTTCGCCCAGTTCCTCGCCGCCGACACCAGCACCTGGCCGCCGCGCCGCGGGCGCGGCGGCTTCGGTCCGCCGCACGGCCATCCGCACGGCGAGCGCGCCCCGTGGACGGACGCCGACGCCGAGCCGGCCGCCTGGCTGTACGGACGGCTCTCCGAGCCGGCCCGCCAGCTCTTCGACCTGCTGATCGACGCGCCGGGCGAGCGCGTCGGGGGCAACGACCTCGCCGCGCGCCTGAGCGTCGACAAGGGCGCGCACGGCCTGGCCGGCATCCTCGCCTGGCCCGGGCGCTGGTGCCGCAAGCTCGGCAAGGAGTTCCCGATCACCACCGCGGCCCGGGACGACGGCGGCACGGACTACTCGATCGCCCCGGACACCGCCGCCGTGTTCGCGGCGGCGCGCACGGCTGCGCCGGCGGCGCGTGGGCATCGCCGCGGCCCCCCAGGCCGCCGCGGCTGAGCCGGCGGCGCCCGCCCGGCGCGCTACCGCGCCCGTTGCGTCGCCACGACGCAGGCGAGCACGACGAGCGCCGCGGCCACCGTCGCCGCCGAGACCGCCTCGCCGAGGAGGAGCGCCGCCCACCCGAGCGTGAGCACGGGCTGGGCGAGCTGGATCTGGCCGATCCGCGCCACGCCGCCGCGGGCCAGCCCCGCGTACCAGGCGAAGAACCCGAGCCACATCGACACGACCGCGACGTAGGCGAAGCCGAACCACGCATCGCCGCCCGCGGTCAGCCCGCCTGCAGCCGCTGCGGCCGTGACCGGCACGGTGACCGGCAGCGCCACGATGAGCGCCCAGCAGATCGTCCGCGCCCCGCCGAGATCGCGGGCGAGCCGGCCGCCCTCGGCGTAGCCGAGCCCGCCAAGCGCCACGGCGGCGAGGAGGTAGCCGTCCGAGAGCTGGAACCCGCCCGCTCCGGCGGTGGCCGCGAAGACGATGACCGCCGCCATCCCGGCCAGCGCGGCCAGCCAGAACCGGGTCGAGTGGCGCTCGCCGCCGCGGGCGACCGCCCACAGTGCCGTCGCCACGGGCAGCACGCCGATCACGACCGCGCCGTGCGCGCTCGTGCGGTGCTCCAGCGCCAGGGAGGTGAAGACCGGGAATCCGACGACGACGCCCAGCGCCACGATCGCCAAGGACCGGAGCTGAAGCCGGGTCGGCCGCGGCGCGCGCACGGCGACGAGCAGGATGGCGGAGAGGCCGCCGGCGGCGGCGGCGCGACCGAAGGCCACGAACCACGGGCTCAGGTCGGCCACGGCCACGCGGGTCGCCGGGAGCGAGAACGAGAACCCGACGACGCCGAGCAAGCCGAGGGCGACGGCGGCAGCCGGCGCGCGCGCGGCGTGGCCGGGCAAGCCGGCGGGCGCCTCAGCCGCCACGGCTGCTGATTCCGAGGCCACAGTGACGCGACCCTAGCGGCCGCTCGGAGCCCCGCCCACCAGGCCAAGCCAGGATTGACCTAGGCGGCGGCGCCGGTCAGGCGCGGCTCACGCGGTCGCCACGTCCGCGGCGGCCTCGAGGCCGATGAGGCGGATCGACTCCTCGCGGATCCGGTACTTCTGGACCTTCCCCGTGACGGTCATCGGGAAGTCGTCGACGAACAGCACGTAGCGCGGGACCTTGTGGCGGGCGATCCGCCCCTCGCAGAAGGCCCGGATCGACGCCTCGTCGCCGGCGGCGCCCGCGCGGAGGCGGATCCAGGCGCACAGCTCCTCCCCGTAGCGCTCGTCGGGCACGCCGACGACCTGCACGTCCGCGACGTCGGGGTGGCCGAACAGGAACTCCTCGATTTCGCGCGGGTAGAGGTTCTCTCCGCCCCGGATCACCATGTCCTTGATCCGGCCCACGATGTTGCAGTAGCCCTCGGCGTCCATGGTCGCCAAGTCGCCGGTGTGCATCCAGCCGGCGGCGTCGACCGCCTCGGCGGTCCTGCCGGGCTCGTCCCAGTACCCGAGCATCACGGAGTAGCCGCGCGTGCACTGCTCCCCGGTCTCGCCGCGCCGCACCGTCCGCCCCGTCTCGGGATCGACGATCTTGATCTCCACGTGCGGCCCGGCCCGCCCGACGCTCCCGACCCGTCGCTCGAGGGGGTCGTCGCGGCGAGTCTGCGTGGAGACCGGCGAGGTCTCGGTCATGCCGCAGCAGATCGAGACCTCCCCCATGTTCATCTCGGACACCACGCGCTTCATGACCTCGACCGGGCACGGCGACCCGGCCATGATCCCGGTGCGCAGCGACCCGAGCTCGAACTCGCCGAAGCGCGGATGGTCCAGCTCGGCAATGAACATCGTCGGCACGCCGTAGAGCGACGTGCAGCGCTCGTCCTGGACGGCCTCCAGCGTCGCGCCGGGATCGAACGCTGGCGCCGGGATCACGATCGCCGCGCCGTGGCTCGTCGCGCCGAGGTTGCCCATCACCATGCCGAAGCAGTGGTAGAAGGGCACCGGGATGCACACGCGGTCGGCCGCCGTGTAGCCGAGCAGCTCGCCCACGAAGTAGCCGTTGTTGAGGATGTTGTGGTGCGTGAGGGTCGCGCCCTTCGGGGCGCCCGTCGTGCCGCTCGTGTACTGGATGTTGATCGGGTCGTCGAAGCCGAGCGCCGCCTCGCGCTCGTCGAGCGCGTTGCGGTCAGGCGCCGTGGCCGCCAAGCCGAGCCATTCGTCCCCGCCGAACAGCAGCACCCGCTCCAGTGCCGGAAGCTCCGGCGCGACCTCCGCGAGCATCCCGCGGTAATCGCTGGTCTTGAACTCGGGCATCGCCGCGACCAGCCGCGTGCCCGACTGCCGGATCGCGTAGGCCAGCTCGTGGGTCCGGTAGGCCGGGTTGAGGTTCACGAGAATGGCGCCGAGCCGGGCGGCGGCGTACTGGAAGAGCACCCACTCGGCGCAGTTGGGCGACCACACGCCGATGCGGTCGCCGCGGGCGATGCCGATTCCCAGGAGGCCGGTGGCCAGCCGGTCGACGGCGGCATCCAGTTCCACGTAGGTGAGCCGCACGCCCTGCTGCGGGCTCACGAGCGCGTCGCGCCCGGGATGCTCCGCCGCGGTTCGCCGCAGGTTCGCGCCGATCGTCTCGCCGAGCAGCGGCTGCGCGTCGGCGCCGTGGTCGTAAGCCAGCATGGGGGTCTCCTCCGGTCTGGTGGAGCGACTCTAGATGATCGCCTCCGCGGCCTCGCGAGGGAGGATCGCCGTGGCGGCCGGGGCGGGTCTGTGCCGCCGGCGAAGCCTCGCCGCGCCAGCGCGTAACGCTCGGCTACGGCGCGGGACGCAGAGGCCATGCCCATCCCCGCCTCGATCCAAGCCTTCATCGACCACCTCAACGCGACCGCGCCCGCGAGCTACGACGACCTGCGCGCCGTCGTCTTCAACGGAACCCTCAAGCGGTCGCCCGAGCCGAGCCACACCGACGGGCTGCTCGCGATCGCCTGGGGCATCCTCGAGACGGCCGGAGTCCGGGTGGACGAGGTCCGCACGGTCGACCACGACATCCCGCCGGGCGTGTGGCCGGACATGCGCGAGCACGGCTACGACGCCGACGACTTCCCAGCGATCTACCGCGAGCTCGTCGAGCCGGCCGACATCATCATCATCGCCGGCCCGATCTGGCTGGGCGACCAGAGCTCGCAGACGCGCAAGATCATCGAGCGGCTGTACGCGTACTCGGGCGACACGAACGAGCAGGGCCAGTGGTCCTACTACGGCAAGGTCGGCGGCGCGATCACCACCGGCAACGAGGACGGCGGCAAGCACGTGAGCGCGCAGGTGCTCTACGCGCTGCAGCACATCGGCGTGACGGTGCCGCCCCAGACCGACGCCTACTGGAACGGCGAGGCCGGCCCCGGCCCGTCGTATCTCGACGGCGACGCGGGCGGCCAGCGCAACGCCTGGACGACCCGCAACACGGTCTTCATGGCCTGGAACCTGCTGCACGCCGCGCGCCGGCTCAAGGACGCCGGCGGCATCCCGGCCCACGGGACCGCCGCCACCGACTGGGACCTCTCGGACCCGGACCACCCGAACCCCGAGTATCGGCGCTAGCTCGCGGCCCGCTCCCGCTCAGGCGAAGCGGGCCGCCAGGTCCTCGAGGGTCTCGCGCCGCACGGCCAGCGTCGCCTCGCCGCCCTCGGCGAGCACGACGGCCGGCCGCGGCGTCGCGTTGTAGTTGTTGGCCATCGTGAACGTGTAGGCGCCGGTGACGGGCACGGCGAGCAGGTCGCCGGGCCGGGGGTCGTCGAGCGGGATCGCCTGGCCGAGCGTGTCGCCCTCCTCGCAGTGGTGGCCGACCAGGCGGCAGGGCTCCTGGCCGCCCGGCCGGTCGGCGTGGACCGCGTCGAACGCGACACCGTAGATCGGCTCCAGGTTGTCGCTCAGGCCGCCGTCGACAGCCACGACCGGCGCGCCGTAGCGCTTCACGGTGACGACCCGGTAGAGCGTGACGGCGGCGGGCCCGACCAGGGACCGGCCCGGCTCCGCGATCACCGTCCGCGCCGCCGGCGCGTGATCGGCGATCGCGGCGCCGAGCTCGGCGGCCCACGCTTCGGGCGTCGGCGCGTGATCGCCGCGCCGGTAGGCGATCCCGAGCCCGCCGCCGACATCGACCACCGGCTGGGGGCCGAGCGCGGCCAGGGCCTCGACGCCAGCGGCGAAGGTCGAGAGGTCGAGGATCTGGGACCCGAGGTGGACGTGGACGCCCTGCAGGTCGGTGGCGGCCGAGGCCCGCAGGCGCTCGAACATCGCCGGCGCCGCGGCCAGCGGCACCCCGAACTTCGTGCCCAGGTGGCCGGTCTGCATGGCCGGGTGGGTCGCCGCGGCGACGTCCGGCACGATCCGCACGAGCACCGGCTGCGCCCGCGCCCCGAGGCGCTCGAGCCGGTCGGCATCGTCTGGCCCGTCGACGACGATCAGGCCGGCGCCAGCCTCGAGGGCCGCGGCCAGGTCCGTGTCACGCTTGGCGTTCCCGTGCAGCACCAGGTCGCGGCCGGCGAAGCCGCCAGCCCGGGCCATGGCCACCTCGCCAGCGGACGCCACGTCGCAGCGCAGGCCCTCGGCAGCCAGGACGGCGAGGACGGGCGGACAGGGGCACGCCTTGGACGCGAAGGCCACCGCGGCCTCGCGCCCCGGCAGCGCGGCCGCCAGGGCCGCCCGGAACCGGCGGGCGCGCGCCCGCAGCGCGCCGGTGTCGTAGGCCAGCAGCGGCGTGCCGAACTCGTCCGCAAGCTCGCCGGCGTCGCAGCCGCCGATCAGCAGCCCTCCGGCGGCGCCGCGCGCCGTCCCGGGCGGGAAGCGGGCGAGACCGGGCTCGGCAGCGGCGGCCGCAGGCGCGTCGGACATGCGGCGACCATATCCCGCTTGACCTGCGCCGTCCGGCCGCGGAGGCTTCGCCCGTGCACTCGGGGGGAGCAGGCCGGCCGTCAACGCCGCGATCGCTGATCGCCGCGACCGCCGCCTGCCTGGCCGCCGGCCTCCTGCTCGCCAGCGCCGGTGGCGCATCCGCAGCGCCGCGGACGCTGCGCGTGATGACGTTCAACATCTGGTACGGCGGCGACCAGGTCGCCTTCGGCCAGGTCGCCCGGGCGATCCGGGCTGCCCATCCCGACGTCGTCGGCATCCAGGAGGCCGACGGCAACCTGCGCCGCATCGCCAACGCGGTCGGGTTCCCCTACGTCGACGAGCGCCGCTACCTCATCTCGCGCTTCCCGCTCTTCGACTCGGGCATCGGAGTCAAGACCGGCCGCGAACGGGTCCCGTACTCGATCAACGGGCAGGACCCGCAGCACCTCCACGCCTGGGTGCTCGTCGGCCCGCGCCAGGCGGTGGCGATGGCGAACACCCACCTGACGAGCGACCCCTACGGCCCCGAGGCCGTGCGCGACGGGACGACGCCGGCCAAGCTCCTGACACTGGAGAACGAGACACGAGTGCCGGAGGTCACGCCGCTGGCTGCGGCCCTCGGCCCGCTGGCCCGCCGCCATGTCCCGGTCTTCCTCACCGGCGACTTCAACTCCCCATCGCACCTGGACTGGACGCCCGCGGCGGTGGCCGCGCGGCCGGAGCTGAAGTTCCCATTCGTCTGGCCGGCCTCGAAGGCGATCGCCGACGCGGGCCTGCGCGACTCGTTCCGCACCGTGCATCCCGACCCGGCCGCCACCCCGGGCCTCACCTGGACGCCTGGGCGGCCCTACCCGTACGTCCCGCCGAAGGAGACGCAGGACCGCATCGACTTCGTCTGGGGCGGCGGCGCGGCCACGCCCATCTCGAGCGAAATCGTCGGCGAGCCGGGCAACCCCGCCGTCGCGATCCCGGTCGACCCCTACCCGTCCGACCATCGCGCCGTCGTGTCGGAGTTCCGCGTCGAGCCGGCGGTCCCGCCGGCCCTCGTGGCCACCGACCGGCCGTCGGTGACCGCCGGCAGCCCGGTGGTGGTCCGCTTCAGCGTCCCGTCCAACGGCGACTGGCAGGTCGCGCTCGTGCCCGCCGGGGCCGGCGCCGGCCGGGCGCTCGTGTCGGCGGGCACGACCGCCGGCCCCGGCGGCTACGCCGACCGCCCGTCGATCAAGCTCGGGACCCTGGGGATCAAGCCCGGCGCCTACGACGCGCTGCTGCTCGACGCCAAGGGCCGGACGCTGGCCCGCGACCGCTTCACCGTGCTGGCCCGGGGCGCCCGTCCCGCCGTGTTTGTGGCGAAGCGGACGTTCCGCCCGGGCGAGCCGATCGGCGTGCGCTGGCGCAACGCGCCCGGGTGGCGCGACGACTGGGTCGCGGTCGCCAAGGCCGGCACGCCCGATGTCCTCGACTACATCGGCTACGTGTACACGGGCGCCCGCATCGCCGGATCCGAGACGTTCACGACCGACGATCTCGGGAAGCTCGCGAAGGGACGCTATGTCGTGCGGCTCCTCCGCGACGACCACTACGACGTGCTCGCCCAGGCGCGGTTCACCGTTCGCTAGCCGGCCGCCCCCGCGTCCGGCTCGAGCCGATCGCCGAGCCGCACGGTGCCCGGCTGCGTGACGAGCGCGCCGACCGCCAGGCAGCCCTCGCGCTCGCGCGCAATCGTGCGCAAGACCTCGAGGTTGCGCTTCACGCCGTCCGGCTGGGCGCGCGTGGTCATCACGCATCGCGGGATGCGGATGCTCACCGTCAGCGCAGCGCTGCCGAGCGTGACCGCCGAGCCGACCAGGTCGTCCTCGCCGCCGCCTTCCAGGAGCACGTTGGCCCGGAACCGCCGGCGGTCCCACGTTCCGACGGTCTCCGTCGACACAAGCGAGACGCGCGCGATCCCCATGTCGTGGAACGCCCCGTCGGCGCCCTCGAACGCCGCCCACTCGCTCGTGGGCTCCCGCTCGAAGTCCACGACGTTCTCGTACTGGCGGTCCGGGGTCGCCGCCGCTGAGCGCAGGGTGACGGGACGCCCGAGCCAGGCCGAGAGGGCGGCGTCGTCGGTCGCGGTGCTGCCGTCGGGCAGGGTGATCTCCACGCCGCCATCCGCCCGCAGCCGGGCGGCGGCGAACAGCAGCTCGGGCACCCGCCGCGCCGTGAGCCCGAAGCCGGTGCCGACGTCGTAGATCGCAAAGCGGCGGTCACCCTCGAGCCCCCCGTCGCCGATCTCGGCCGTGTCGAGCCGCTCGCCTTGCAGCGACTTGACGGGGTAGCGCCAGAGCTCGGCCACGCGCACGGTGGCGACGGTAGCCCGGCGGCGGCGCCCGGGCAAGGGCCGGGGCCGCGGCCCCGCGCGCGTGGGCGGCCGTCCTCGCAGCCGCCCGGCTACAGTCCTGGGCCATGACCGCCACCGAGAAGCCCCACGTCGACGTCCCCGCCGATCAGCCGCCCTCCTACCAGCTCGAACTGGAGGACCTCGCCGTCGGCGAGGGCGAGGAGGCGGTCGCAGGGAACATCGTCGAGGTCCACTACGTCGGCGTCTCATGGGCGACCGGCGAGCAGTTCGACGCCTCCTGGGACCGGGGCGACACCTTCAAGTTCGGACTGGGCAAGGGCCAGGTCATCCCCGGCTGGGACCAGGGCGTCGCCGGCATGAAAGTCGGCGGCCGTCGCCGGATCACGATCCCGCCGCACCTCGCCTACGGCAAGCGCGGCGCCGGGGGCGTCATCGGCCCGGACGAGACCCTCGTGTTCGTCGTGGACCTCGTCGGCGTGCGCTGACCGGCGCGGGCTCCGGGACGGCCCGCACCCGGCCGAGCCGGAACGCTTGCCTAGACTCCGCGCCACCTGCGATACGCCATGGCCGACCGCTCAGACCTCGACTTCACCTACTCGCAGATCGACCGCCTCTTCCGGCTGAGCCTGGGCGAGATGGCCGACTTCAGCGGCGCCAAGTACGACGGCGACTTCTCGCTGACGCTCGAAGCGGCCCAGCGCCGCAAGCACGAGTACGTGGCCGCGCAGATCGGGATCGACCCGGGGCGCCGTGTCCTGGACCTCGGCTGCGGCTGGGGCCCGCTCCTGAACTTCATCCGGGAGCGCAGCGCCACCGGCCTGGGCGTGACGCTGGCCTCCGCTCAGGCCGCCGCCTGCCAGCGCAACGGCCTCGATGCCCGGCTCCATGACGCGCGCGCGGTCACGCGTGACACCTTCGGGCCGTTCGACGCCGTGGCGAGCCTCGGCGCCTTCGAGCACTTCTGCTCCGAGGAGGAGCACCGCGCGGGGCGCCAGGAGGAGGTCTACCGCGACCTCTTCGGCCACATCGCCGGCCTCCTGCCCGCCGGCGGCCGCTGCTACATCCAGACAATGGTCTTCGGGCGCAACATGATCCCCCTCGACGAGGTCGACATCCACGCCCCCCGCGATTCGGACGCCTGGTACGTCGCGCTCATGCGCCAGCAGTTCCCCGGCTCCTTCCTCCCCTACGGCTCCGAGCAGGTCATCCGCAGCGCCGAGCCGCACTTCCGCCTCGTCGAGAGCCAGAGCGGCCGCCTCGACTACATCGAGACCATCGCGCAGTGGCGCGCCCGCTTCGCGGAGCCGAGCGTCCGCAAGACGCTCGTGAAGGCGCGCCTGATCCCGAAGTGGCTCACGAGCCCCGAGTTCCGCCTCGCCTTCACGTCGGGCGTGAGCGCCAACACCGTCTGCTTCGAGCGCGAGCTGCTGGACCACTTCCGGCTGACGTTCGAGAAGGCCTGACCTCGAGCCTGCCTGACCGCACGGATGCTCATCGCGGCGGTCGCCGTCACGACGCTCCCGGCCGTCCGGCGAGAGCAAGAGAATGGTGCGCGGACCCGGGGTCCGCGCACCAGAAGCAATCGGGGCGCCGAGATTTGAACTCGGGACCTCACCGACCCGAACGGTGCGCGCTACCAGGCTGCGCCACGCCCCGAAGGGCCTGAGTATCCCACAGGTCCCGCGGGCGGCGACGCGCGGCCGGGACCCGCGGCGGCGGGGTGCCGCGCCGCCTCAGCCCGCGACGGCCTTGTAGTACCGCACCGCCAGCCCGGTCACGAGCGTCTGGAAGCACTCCTCCATCGAGCGGTCCTCGCGCGCGGCGTAGCGCGCCAGCCCCTCCTCCTCGATGGCGCTGGCCTCGGCGATCACGTCGTCGACCAGCTCGGGGTGGCGGTCGCAGAAGAACGCCCCCATCGAGTAGAGGTTCGTCTCCATGAGGGACTCGAGGAACGGATCGCGTTCCGGCTGCGCAGGCAGGGCCACGGCGGCGACTGTAGCGTTCGCGCCGCACCCCATGGCCGACCGCGACGAGATCATCGCCTTCCTCGACGACCTGCTCGACGCCGGCGGCTTCGACGACTACGGCCCCAACGGGCTCCAGGTGCCGGGGGCTGCCGAGGTGACCACCGTGGCGACCGGGGTGAGCGCCCACCTCGAGCTCTTCGCGGCGGCGCAGGCCGCCGGGGCCGAGCTGGTCCTGGCCCACCACGGCCTGTTCTGGGAGTTCCTTCCCCGCGAGCTGTCGGCGCAGATGGCGGAGCGGCTGAAGCTCCTGCTCGTCAACGGCATCTCCCTCGCCGCCTACCACCTGCCGCTCGACGCCCATCCGGAGGTCGGGAACAACGCGCTGATCGCCGACGGGCTCGGCTGCGTCGCGCGCGAGCCGTTCGCCGAGCACCGCGGCCGGACGATCGGATTCGCCGGCCGCTTCCCGGGCGAGGGCATCCCCGCGGACGAGCTCGTGGCCCGGGTGGCCGGGCTCACTGGTCGCCAGCCGCTGGTCCAGGGGCGCGGGCCCGAACGGGTGCGAACCATCGGGATCGTGTCCGGCGGGGCCGCCAGCGACGTCCACACGGCGATCGCGGTCGGGCTCGACGCATTCTTGACCGGCGAGCCGGCGGAGCACGCGATGGCCGACGCCACGGAGGGCGGCCTCCACTTCCTCGCCGCCGGCCACTACGCCACGGAGACCTTCGGCATCCGCCGGCTCGGCGACCTGGTGGCCGAGCGATTCGGCGTGCGGCACGTCGCGCTGGACATCCCGAATCCGGTCTGAGCGGGCTCGCGGGGCGCTGCCCCGGACGCCCGTTTTCCCGCTCGGAGCGTCCATTTTCGTTGAGCTCGTCCGCCCGACGGGCTATAAGTTCATCTAGGAACAAACCGACAGGAGGGGTCTCTCGCCCATGCCCAACCACCTGACGCCCACCGAGCTGGCCCGCGAGGCCGGGCTCGATCGCCGCGAAGTCATCAGCAAGTGCATGGAATTGGGCGTTCCGATCTTCCAGGGCCGCATCGACAAGACCTTGTTCCTCTCCAACCTTCAGGCCGAGTCCCCGCTCACCGAGCAGGCCGTCAAGGTCTGACCGGCCTTCCGCGCGCGAACCGCGCGCGACCGCATCACCCCGTGGCAGGAACCGCGCCGGATGCGCGGAAATCCACGCATGTCGCACAGGTCCCCGCGTCCTGGCCGGGCTGCCCGGGCCAGGGCGCTCCCCCCAAGGTGACGAGGAGCGGTGCAGATGGCGACTGACGAGACAGCGGGCACCGTTCCGGCGGCAGCCGCCGGCCACAAGGGGCGAAGCGTCAGGTTCTGGGTCCTCGCCATCGGCGCGGTCACCTTCCTGGCCGGGCTGCTCTTCGGCTACGACCAGGGCGTCATCTCGGGCGCGCTCAAGCTCGTCAAGCAGGACCTCGACATTGGCACGTTCGCCAGCGAGATCATCACGTCCTGGGTCACGCTCGGCGCCCTGGCCGGCGCGCTGGTCGCCGGCGTCCTGGCCGACCGCATCGGCCGGCGCAAGGTCCTGGTCGCGGCGGGCGTGCTTTTCATCCTCGGCGCAGTGGTCGAGGCCGTGGCCGACAGCGCCGCCGTCCTCACCGTCGGCCGCGTCATCACGGGCGTTGGTGTCGGCTTCGCCTCGACGATTGCCCCCCTCTACGCCGCCGAGATGGCCCCGCAGAAGTGGCGCGGGCGGATGGTCTCGAGCTACCAGCTGGCGATCACCTTCGGGATCTTCGTCGCCTACCTCGTCGACGACGCGCTGACCGAGAGCGGCGCCTGGCGGACGATGTTCCTCCTGGCCGTCGTGCCGGGCGCGCTCCTGATGATCGGCGTGTTCCTCGTGCCCGAGTCGGCCCGCTGGCTCGCGAAGATGGGCCGCAAGACGGAGGCGCGCGACGCGCTCGCCCACGTGACGCCGCCGGACAAGGTCGACGCGGAGCTCGCCGCGGTCGAGGCCCAGATCGCGACGGAGGCGGAGGGCGGCGAGGCGAGCTGGCGCGAGGTGTTCAGTCCGCGGATGCGCAAGGCGCTCGTCGTCGGCGTCGGCCTCTCGATCTTCCAGCAGATCACCGGGATCAACGCGATCATCTACTACGCGAACGAGATCTTCGACCGGGCAGGACTGACGAGCACCAGCCAGCAGACGACGGCGACGCTCTACTGCGTGGGCCTGGTCAACGTGCTCGCGACGTTCATCGCCGTGGCCTACGTCGACCGCTTCGGGCGCCGGCCGCTGCTGTTCGCCGGGCTGGTGGGCATGTTCGTCTCCCTGACCGCGGTGGGCATCGGCTTCGCCACCACCGGCACGACCGACACCGGCGCGGGCGCGTCGCTGGCGGGCATCGTCACGATGGTCGCGCTCGTCGTGTTCATCGCGTCCTTCGCGTTCTCACTGGGGCCGGTCGTGTGGACGATCATCTCCGAGATCTTCCCCGGCCGGGTCCGCGGCCGGGCCGTTTCGCTGGCCACCGCGGTGAACTGGGGCGCCGCGTTCCTCGTCACGCAGTTCTTCCTCACCGTCGTGAACGAGATCGGCGAAGCCGCGACGTTCTTCGTGCTCGCGCTCATGTGCGTCTTCGCCTACATCTTCGTCTGGCGCTACGTGCCCGAGACGCGCGGCCGGTCCCTGGAGGAGATCCAGGAGCAGTGGGCGCGCGACGAGCCGGCGTCCGAGTGGGAGGACACGGCGCCGGTGTTCCACGCGCACGACTGATCCGTTTGGCCCCGCTCCCGTAGAATCGCCCGCGGGCGCGTGCCCGCGGGGCTCGACGACGCAACAACGGAGGGGGAACCATGGAAGCAGCCAGCGCACCGGCCGGAGGCTCGACCGGATCCAAGACGATTGCCGACCTGCTGCTGCTGGCGGCCAAGAAGCACGCGGACACGCCGGCGCTGCAGCACAAGGTCGGCGACGAATGGGTCGCGGTGACCTACGCGGAGGTCGGCGAGGTCGTCTCGGAGATCGGCCGCGGGCTGATCGCACTGGACATCCACTCCGGAGAACGCGTCTGCATCCTCTGCAACACGCGGCCGGAGTGGTCCTACGTCGATTTCGCGATCTCGACGACCGGCGCCGTCGTCGTGCCGATCTACCCGACGAACTCGCCCGAGGAGTGCGAGTGGGTGGCCGGGAACTCCGAGGCCGTGGCGATCGTCTGCGAGGACGCGGCGCAGGTGGCCAAGATCGTCGAGGTTCGCGACCGCCTTCCCAGCTTGCGCACGATCATCGTGATCGACCCTGAGGGCGACGTGGCCGACGCGATCCCCCTCGACGAGATCCGTGAGCGGGGCCGCGCCCGTGAGGAGCTCGAGCTCGAGGCCCGGGCCGCGGCGATCACGCCCGACGACCCCTTCACCTTCATCTACACGTCCGGCACGACCGGGCCGCCGAAGGGCTGCGTCCTCACGCACGGCAACTACCGCAGCGTGCTCAACATGTGCGAGACGCTCGAGGTGCTCAACGAGGGCGAGGCCACCTACCTGTTCCTCCCGCTCGCCCACGCCTTCGCGCTGCTGATCCAGCTCCTCTCGTACGACCTCGGCGGCACGATCAGCTACTGGACCGGCGACCCCCAGAAGATCATCCCCGAGCTCATGGAGACCAAGCCGACGTACTTCCCGTCGGTGCCGCGCATCTTCGAGAAGCTCTACACGCTCGCCTCGACGCAGATCCTGGCGACGTTCAAGGAGCGCTACGGCGACGACGCCCAGCAGCACTTCGACGCGATGGTCGACGTCGGCGTCCAGGCCCGCGATCGCCTCGTGGCCGGCGAGCACGTGCCGCCGGAGCTCGAGAAGCCCTTCCGCGAGGCCGACACCGCCGTCTTCGAGAACGTGCGCAACCTGTTCGGCGGCCAGCTGCGCCAGGCCGTCACCGGCGCCGCGCCGATCGCCCCCGAGATCCTGCGGTTCTTCTACGCCGCCGGCGTGCCGGTGCTCGAGGGCTACGGGATGACCGAGACGGCGACGGTCGCCACGTACTCGACGATCGAGCACCACAAGTTCGGCACGGTGGGCCGGGCGCTGCCCGGCTGCGAGGTCAAGATCGCCGACGACGGCGAGATCCTGATCAAGGGCGCCAACATCTTCCAGGGCTACTACAAGAACGACGACGCCAGCTTCGGCGCCGTCGAGGACGGCTGGCTCCACACCGGCGACCTCGGCTCGGTCGACGACGAGGGCTACGTCAAGATCACCGGCCGCAAGAAGGACATCATCATCACGGCCGGCGGGAAGAACCTCACGCCGGCGAACCTCGAGAACGACCTCAAGCAGAGCCGCTGGATCTCCCAGGCCGTCATGTACGGCGACCGGCGCCCTTACCCCGTGGCCCTCGTCACGCTCGACCCCGAGGAGATCGTGCAGTTCGCCCGCGAGCAGGGGCTGCCCGAGGACATCCCCTCGCTGGCGCAGGAGCCGAAGGTCCACGCGCTCGTGCAGGAGGTGCTCGACAAGGCCAACGAGAAGTACGCGCAGGTCGAGCAGGTCAAGAAGTTCGCCATCCTCGACCACGACCTCTCGCAGGAGACGGGTGAGCTCACCCCGACGCTCAAGGTCAAGCGCAACGTCGTCAACGAGAAGTACGAGTCGATCTTCGACGGCCTCTACAGCTCGTGACGGGGCGGGCGCGGCCCGCCGGCGCGTGAAGACCGATCCGACCGACAACGGCGGCCTCTTCGTCGGGCGCCGCCCCGGCACGCGGCCCGTCAAGTACCGGGCCCTGCCCGAGCAGGCGGGGGATCGGCGGCGCCGCGCCGACACGTGGCTGGCCCGCGGGATCGTGGCCCTCGAGGTCCTCATCAACCTCACGTTCTGGGGGCCGCTGCCGGTGGCCTGGCTGTGGATCGCTTCGCAGGTCCAGTACCTCACCGACAGCATCGGGGCCGCGCTCGCCGTCGGGTTCGCGGGCCTGCTCGCCAGCCTCCTGCTCGGGCTCGTCGTCCTCAAGCGGCTCGACGCCGCCTGGATCCTCGTGCGGCGGGCGGCCGGGTTCGATCAGCGCACCGGGATGCTCGGGCGGATCTTCGTCGTGACGTGCGGCGTGGGCACCGTCCTCTTCACGATCTATCTCATCTTCATCCACGGCCTCGGGCCGAGCCTGGCCCCGACGGTCTAGCCGCAGCGCGATGGGGCTCCTCGACTACTACAAGCAGTTCGAGGGCATGTCCGACGACGAGGTGTCCCAGCAGCTGCGCGCCCGCGCCGAGGAGCGCCGCCGGCTCGCCCTCGCCAAGGTGGAGCCCCTCGATCTCGCCCGCACCACATGGCACGAGATGCCGCATCCGGAGGTCGTCTCGGCCGTCACCTACGCGACCCGGCGCGGGATCAACCGCGCCCCCCAGGCCGGCGCGGCGGAACTCCGCGAGGCGCTCGGCCGCCGGACCGGGCTCGAGCCCGACCGGGTCGCCGTGGGGGCCGGTGCTTCCGGGCTCCTCGACGCCGCCGCCGCCGCCCTGCTGGCCCCCGGCGACGAGCTCCTCACGGTCTGGCCGGGCTATCCGCTGCACCCCGCGCTCGCGGGCCGCCACGGCGCGACCCCCGTCGCGGTCCCCGCGCTGGACCCGGACGCGCTCCTGGGCGCCGTCACGCCGCGCACCCGCCTGCTCCTCGTCGCCAGCCCGTCCGATCCGACCGGCGCGCGGCTCTCCGCCGGCGACCTCGGCAGCCTGGCCGGCGCCCTGCCGGAGGACGTGACGCCGGTGATCGACGAGGCGCTCGTGGACTTCGTCGATGCCGAGGACCCCGACGCGACGCTGGCCCTGCTCGACGACCACCCCCGGCTCGTCCTCGTCCGCACGCTGTCGAAGGCCTACGGCCTCGCCGGCCTGCGGGCCGGCTGGGCGCTGGGCGGCGAGCAGACGCCGCCGCTGCTGGCACGAATGATGCCGCCCGGCGGGCTGGCCGACCCCGTGGCCGCCGGGATGCTCGAGGCGCTGCGGGTGTGCGGGCCGCAGGTGTCTGCCCGCCGCGCGCAGGTCGCCGCGGAGCGCCGCCGGATCCTCGATGCCCTCCACGACCTGCCGGCAGACGCCCCGCCGAGCCAGACGAACTCCCTGTGGCTCGGCGCCGCCGGGCTGACCGCCCCCGAGCTGGCCGCCCGCCTCGGCCGCAGCGGCGTCATCGTGGCCCAGGGCGGCGATCTCGGCGACGGCACGCGCGTGCGGGTGACGGTGCAGAGCGGGCCGGCGACCGACCGCCTGCTCGAAGCCCTGCGCCAGGCCCTCGGGTAGCCGCGAGGCGCGCCGTCAGCTGGGCTCCTGCGCGGACTGGCGCAGGAGCGTGCCGGTCGTCTGCTCCAGGATCTTGCGCCACGCGCGCGTGCGCTCCCGCTCGGCGGAGAAGTGCTTGACGACCTTGCGAACCCGGGTGGCGGAGATCTCGATGCCGTGGCGACCGGAGATCTCCTTGAAGTGGTCGTAGTCCTGGGCGAGCTTCATCGTGACCGACTGGAAGCCGTGGCGGGCGATGTCGACCCGGGCCGAGAAGTTCATGACCGACGTCGTGAACATGAGCTCGTCGTTGGGCTCGGGCTCGATCAGGACGATGTCCACGCCGGGGTAGCGGGACTCCCACTGCCGGGCCAGCTCGTGCAGCCGCTGGTAGGCCAGCAGCTTGAACGTCTGGTAGCCGATCTGGGCGAACCCCATGTCCGAGACCCGGCGGGGCCGCGACCCGGTCAGCGTGCTGACGGTCTTGCTGAAGTCGTTGACGTAGGGCACGAGCGGGTTGACGACGATCACGAACTTCGCCCCCGCCTCGACGGCGATGTCAACGTTCGTCGTCGAGACGATCCCGCCGTCGACGAGTTCGCGGCCCTTCACCTCGACCGGGCTGTAGACCATCGGCAGCGCGGTCGACGCCCGCACCGCGGTGGAGATCGGGACGTCGTCCCATTCGTCGGCGCCGAACACGATCCGCTCGCACGTGTCGAGGTCGGTAGCGGCGAGATACAGCTCGTTCTCCAGCAGGCGGAAGTCGTCGCAGCGGTCGGGGTCGGACAGGACGGTCCGGACGTAATCCTCGATGCCTGAGCCGGTGTAGAGGCCGTTCGGGAGCACGTCGGCCAGGCCGACCGCGATGTCCATCAGCGAATGCTGGCTCAGGTTGCCGAGGATCGTGCGCGCGACCTTCGCGCCGCGGACCGGCATCCGGAGCGCGGAGGCCAGGAACTCCAGGGCGTTTGGCCGCAGCAGCTGTCCGAGGTCCACGTCATGGAAGGGCGACGGCGCCTGGCGGTTGACGACCCGCATCATCTCCTCGGGAGTCACGCCGTTGGCCGTCAGCGCCGCGACGAAGGATCCGGCGCTCGTCCCCACGTAGACGTCGAACTGGTTGACCGTCCGGTTGACGGAGAGGAGGTCCAGCGCGCGCAGCGCACCGATCTCGTAGACGCCGCCGGTGAAGCCCCCGCCGCCGAGAACCAGGGCCGTCTTGGACCGCCGCCGGCGCCGCGACGCGGTCCGGCCTGACGACGGACGGTCCTTGTCCTGGGCTTCGAGCTTGACGACCTTGCCCATCAGGCGCCCCATTGTACGCGGCGGTTCGGTGAAAAGGTGCGACGCCCAGCCCAATGCTGGGCGCCCGGCCGCACCATTCCCCCGCCGGGCGTGTTTCCATGTGGGCGACCGTGTTCCGCGCAACGTCAGCTGGGGCCGCCACCGTGGCGGCCCTTCTCGCCTTCGCCCCGTCCGCCTCCGCCCTGTCGGAAGGCGGCCTGCGGGCGCGCCTCGCCGCGGCTCTCGGCCCGGCGGGCAGCGCCTCGGGCGCGTACGTGCTGGACCTCTCGACCCGCCGGTCGCTGTGGGCGCGCCGTCCCGATCGCCGGCTGATTCCCGCCTCGGTCAACAAGCTCGGCACGACGGCGACCGCCCTGGAGCGCTACGGCCCGGACGGGACGATTCCGACGGAGGTGCTCGGCACCGGGTCGCTCGGCGACGACGGCACCTACCGCGGCACGCTCTACCTCCGCGGCGAAGGCGACCCGACGTTCGGCTCGGACTCCTTCACTCGCAGCGCCTACGGCGGAGGCGGCACGACCGGAGACCTGGCGCGCGAGCTCGACCGGCTCGGCGTCAAGAAGGTCCGCGGCCGCGTCCTGGGCGACGAGTCGTTCTTCGATTCGCGGCGCGGGGTGCCGGACTCCGGCTACGCCCCGTCGATCTACATCGGCCCGCTCAGCGCGCTGGACTGGAATCGCGGCCTCGGCGGCGGCGGGTTCCAGAACCGCCCGCCCGTGTACGCCGCCGCGCGGCTGATCGACGCCCTCCGCGCGCAGGGAATCTCGGTCTCCGGCGCCCCCGGGGCCGGAACGGCGCCCGACGGTGCCGACCAGCTCGCCGAAACGGAGTCGCTGCCGATCGGGACGATCATCCGGCTCACGAACCATCCGTCGGACAACTTCCTGGCCGAGATGCTCCTCAAGGGCCTGGGCGCCCGCTTCGGCAGTGCCGGCTCCACGGCGGCGGGCGCCGCGGTCGTGCGCGCCCAGCTTGCGCGGTGGGGCGCCCGGCCCACGATCGTCGACGGATCCGGCCTGGGTCGCGGCAACCGGACCACGGCGCGCAACGTTGTGCGCACCCTCGACGGCATGGCCTCGAGCCCGAATGCGAAGGTGTTCCGCGACTCGCTGCCGGTGGCGGGGCGCAGCGGGACGCTGGCCGGACGGATGAACGGCACGATCGCCCAGGACCGCTGCCAGGCCAAGACCGGGACGCTGTCGAACGTGTCGGCGCTCGCGGGGTACTGCCGCACCGCCAACGGCCACACCGTCGCCTTTGCGGTGATCATGGACTTCGTCTCGGTCGGCGGCGCGCGCTCGCTGCAGGACCGCATGGCCATCGCGCTCGCCGCCTCGCGGCCCGCGGGTGCCGCGAAGCGGATCGCCACGCGGCCCGCCCCGAGCGCCACGACGCCGTCGGCCCCCGCCACGCCCGGCGGCGGCCTCACGGCCCCGTAGGGCCGTCAGCCGTCCAGCAGCGCGGCGAGCCCGTCCTCGTCGAGCACCTCCACGCCCAGCCGCTGGGCCTTCTCGAGCTTGGAGCCGGGGCTCTCGCCGGCCACGACGAAGTCGGTCTTCTTCGAGACCGACGAGGTCACCCGCCCGCCCGCGGCCAGGACGCGCTCGGTCGCCTGCTCGCGGGTCAGCGTCGGCAGCGTCCCGGTCAGGACGAGGGTCTTCCCGGCCAGCGGCCCCTCGCCCGGCGGCGGACCCTCCTGCTCCAGCTGCACCCCGGCGCCGCGCAGCCGGGCGATGAGGCCGGCCATCGACTCGTCCCGCAGCTCCTCGGCGATCGCGTCGGCGAGGATCGGGCCGATGCCCGGCGTCTGCGCGATCTCCTCGGGCGCCGCCGCCATCAGCGCGTCGATCGACCGGAACCGCGCAGCCAGGTTGCGGGCGTTGACCTCGCCGATCCCGTCGATGCCGAGCCCGAACAGCACCTTGGCGAAGGGCCGGGCCTTCGACGCCTCGATGGCCGCGACGAGGTTGCGGGCCGAGATCTCGGCAAAGCCCTCGAGGCCCTCGAGCTGCTCCACGGTGAGGCCGTAGAGATCGGCCGCATCGCGGATCAGGCCGTGCGACAGGAGCAGCGTGACGCGCTCGTCGCCGAGGCCTTCGATGTCCATCGCCCCGCGGTGCACGAAGTGGCGCACGGCCTGCCACTGCTGGCCCGGACAGCCGGCGCGGTTGGGGCAGATCGTGAACACCGCGTCGTCGAGCTTGACCGTCGCGGTTCCGCAGGCCGGACAGCGAGCCGGCGGCGCCGGCGGCGCCGATCGCCCCGCCCGCTCGGCGGCGTGGGGCGCCGGGGAGACGACCTGCGGGATCACATCCCCGGCCCGCAGGACGATGACCTCGTCCCCGGGCCGGACGTCCTTGCGGGCCAGGTCCTCCTCGTTGTGCAGCGTGGCGAGCTTCACGGTCACGCCCCCGACCACCACGGGCTCCAAGACCGCGAAGGGCACGAGGTGCCCGGTCCTGCCCACGTTCCACTGGACGTCCTGCAGCACCGTCGTCGCGGTCGTGGGCGCGAACTTCCAGGCGATCGCGGCGCGCGGCTCGCGCCCGACGACGCCGAGGCGCCGCTGGAGCTCGTGGTCGTCGACCTTGACGACGACCCCGTCGATCTCGTAGTCGAGCTGGCCGCGACGCTGCTCCCACCACTGGCAGCGCTGCACGACGGCGTCCACGTCGGTGAGCCGGGCCACGTCGGCGTTGACCTTGAAGCCGTGCGCGCGCAGCCACTCGAGGGCCTCCCAGTGCGAGGCGAACTCGATCCCTTCGGTGGCCCCGACCCCGTAGCACCACATCGAGAGCGGCCGCGAGGCGGCCAGCGCCGGATCGAGCTGCCGGATCGAGCCCGCTGCCGAGTTGCGGGGATTCATGAACGTCGGCTCGCCGGCGGCCGCACGGCGCTCGTTCAGGGCGGCGAAGGCCGCGATCGGCAGGTAGACCTCGCCCCGGACCTCGATGAGCGGCGGGGCGTCCTCGATGCGGAGCGGCACGGCCCGGATCGTCCGGACGTTCTGGGTGATGTCCTCCCCCACCGTGCCGTCGCCGCGCGTCGCCCCGCGGACGAGCACGCCGTCGCGGTACACGAGCGACATCGCCAGTCCGTCGATCTTCGGCTCGGCAACGAACGTGAACTGGGGCTCGTCGATCCCCTCACGGGCGAGGAACGCCCGCATCCGGTCCACCCAGGCCCGAAGCTCCTCCTCGGAGCGGGCGTTCGCGAGCGAGAGCATCGGCTGGAGGTGCTCGGCCGGCTCGAAGCGGTCCAGCGGAGCGGCGCCGACCCGCTGGGTCGGCGAGTCCGGAGTGACGAGCGCGGGGTGCTCGGCCTCCAGCGCCCGCAGCTCGTCCAGGCGCGTGTCGTACACGTCGTCGCCGACCACGGGGTCGTCGAGAACGTAGTACGCGTGGTTGTAGGCATCGAGCTCCGCGCGCAGTTCGGCGGCCCGCGCGGCGGCCTTCGCCGCCGTGGTCACTCGAGCTCCTGCGCCGCCGGACCGAGCAGGCGAGCGAGGTCCCATTCGCGCAGCGCGTCCATGCCCGCCCGGTCCGTCAGGTCGAAGTGGATCGGCGTCACGGCGATCCGCCCCGCCGCGATCGCCGCGAGGTCGGTCCCGGGCTCGTCGTGGTAGCCGGGGTCGTCGCCGTAGATGAGGTAGCGCCGCCGGTCGTCCCCGTCATCGTCGACGAGCGTCAGCTCGTCGCGGTAGATCCGCTTGCCCAGGCTGGCCACCTCGACCCCGGCGGGCTCGCCGGCGGGGACGTTGACGTTCAGCAGCGTCCCGTCGGGCAGCGGGACGGCCTCGAGCTCTTCCACGACCCGGGCCACGAACGCCGCGCCGACGTCGAAGTCGAACTCGCGGCCGAGGCGAAAGTCCAGTTCGCGGGCGACCGACTGCTGCGAGACCGCGATCGCGGGCAGGCCGAGGACGACCCCTTCCAGCGCGGCGGCGACGGTGCCCGAGTAGGTGATGTCGTCGCCGAGGTTCGAGCCGTGGTTGATTCCGGCGACCACGAGGTCGGCCTCGAAGCCGTCGATCAGTCCCAGCCGGGCGAACCGCACGCAGTCGACCGGCGTCCCGTCCGTCGCGAAGCCCGACGTGCCGTCCTCGAAGCCGATCTCCTGCACCGAGAGCGGGCGCCGCGTGGTGATCGACCGGGCCGTGGCCGAGCGGTTGGAGTCGGGCGCGATGACCGCCAGCTCGATGCCGGGGACGTCCGCAAGCGCCCGGCGCAGAGCCTGCAGGCCCTTGGCGCCGATGCCATCGTCGTTGGTGAGGAGGACCTTCACGGGGTGGTCAGGATGGTAGTCGGGGCGGACGGCCCTGACGGGCCGTCCGGCGGATAGCGGACCGACTCGAGGCACAGCCCGTGCGCCGCGGCGGTCGGCCCGGCCTCGGACCGGGGCCGCCCGCCGAGCAGCGCGACGAAGCCTTCCAGGGTGCGCCGCCCGCTCGCGACTTCGAGCATCGTGCCGACGAGGATGCGGTTCATGTGGCGCATGAAGGCGTCGGCCTCGATCCAGAACTCCAGCACGTCGCGGTGCTCGGCCCAGCGGGCGGCCGCGATGTCACGCTCGAACCGCCGGTGCTGCGTGTCACTCGGCGTGAACGCCGTGAAGTCGTGGGTCCCGGCCAGCGCGGCGGCGCAGGCGTGCAGCGCCTCGCGGTCGGCCCGGTGCGGCCACCACAGCGCGCGCCCCGCTTCGAACGGTGAGCGCTCGCGCCGGGCCAGCACCCGGTAGCGGTAGGTGCGGCTCACGGCATCACGGCGCGCGTCGAACCCGGGCCGCGCCGCCGTGCAGGATCGGACCGCGATCTCGGGAGGCAGGAGCGCATTGAGCGAGCGGGCCGAGGCCGGCTCTCCCGTGTATGAGGCGACCTGGCCGCGCGCGTGCACGCCGCGGTCGGTCCGGCCGGCCACGGTCAGGATCACCTCGTCGCGGCGCAGGACGGTGGCGAGCGCCGCCTCGAGCTCGCCTCGGACCGAGCGCTGGCCCGGCTGGCGGGCCCAGCCGGCGAACGGGCCGCCGTCGTACTCCACGTCGAGCCGGGCGGTCGGTTGCGGGTCGTTCACGTGGGGGTTACCTTGGGCAGCTACGGTGAGTGCTTCGTCACGACGTCCCGAGGAGGGCACGCATGGAGACTGGAATCATCACCGCAGAGATGGGCGCCGAGGTCCGGCGCGACGCGCTGGCCGAGCTGCGCAACCACGCCGACGCCGCGCAGGCCGCCGCCCACACGAAGTCCGAGGCCGATCGGGCCGACGAGATCTCAGCGCTGGCCGACGACGTCGCGCGCATCGAGGCCCAGGGCCGCTGACCCGCGGACCCGGCGTTCAGACGAGCTCGAGGTAGACCATCTCGGTGCTGTCCGAGCGCCGAGGGCCCAGCTTGAGGATGCGGGTGTAGCCGCCCGGCCGGTCCGCATAGCGCGGCGCGACCTCCTCGAACAGCTTGTAGACCGAGAACTTGTCCTGCCCGAGCGCGGCCAGGGCCTGGCGCCGGGCATGCAGGTCGCCGCGCTTGGCCAGGGTGATCAGCTTCTCGACCTCCGGCTTGACCGCCTTGGCCTTCGCCTCGGAGGTCTTGATCCGCTCGTGGTCGATGAGCTCCTTGCAGAGGTTGCGCAGGAGCGCCTTGCGATGCGCGGCGTCGCGGCTGAGCTTGTGGCGGGTCTTCTGGTGGCGCATGGTTCTCTCCGCGGGATCCTACGGACCCGTCAGTCCTGGCGCAGGTTCAGGCCCCGCGCCGAGAGCGTCTCCACGACCTCGTCGATGGACTTCTTGCCGAAGTTCGGGATCGCCCCGAGCTCGGCCTCCGTCTTGCCGATGAGGTCGCCCACCGTCTGGATCCCGGCCCGCTTGAGGCAGTTGTAGGACCGGACGCCCAGCTCGAGCTCCTCGATGAGGATGTCGTACTCCTCGCCCTGCGGGGCCGCGCCGGCGCCGACGACCGCGCCGGCGATCAGGACGTCGCCGCTGCCGGCGCCGAGCGCCGGGGGGATCTCGCCGTCCGTGAAGATCTTCAGGTGGCTCATGAGGATCTCAGCGGCCTCGCGGAGTGCGCCCTGCGGGTCGATCGAGCCATCCGTCTCGATGTCGAGCGTCAGCTTGTCGTAGTCGGTGCGCTGGCCGACGCGGGCCGGCTCGACGGCGTAGGCCACCCGGCGGACCGGCGAGAAGATCGAGTCGATCGGGATGACGCCGATCGGCTGGTCGGGCGTCTTGTTGTCCTCGGCGGGGCGGTAGCCGCGGCCGCGGCCGATCGTGAGGTACAGCTCGAGCTTGGTCTTCTTCTCGAGCGTGGCGATGTGCGCATCGGGGTTGAGGATCTCGACGCCCGAGGGCAGGTCGATGTCCTTGGCGGTGATCTCGCCGGGCCCGGTCACGACGAGCGGCGCCTCGACCTCGGTCGCGTCGGAGTGCATCTTGCAGACGACGCCCTTGAGGTTCAGGACGATGTCGGTGACGTCCTCCTTGACGCCCTTGATCGTCGAGAACTCGTGGGCGACGCCCTCGATGCGGACGCTTGTGACGGCCGCGCCGCGCAGCGAGGAGAGCAGGACCCGGCGCAGCGAGTTGCCGAACGTGTAGCCGAAGCCGCGCTCCAGCGGCTCGACCGTGAACGAGCCACGGTTGTCCTCGACGTGTTCGGCGGTGATCTGGGGGACTTGGAAGTCGAGCATCGGGGTCCTCATGTCGTGATTCAAGGCTGCCCGCCGTGCGGGCGGCGCGGGTGCGCCGCCGACGAGCGGCGGCGCGGCGTCGGGCGTCTACTTGGAGTAGAGCTCGACGATGAGCTGCTCCTGCACCGGGGCGGTGATCTCCTTGCGCTCCGGCTTGCGCAGGACCTTGGCGGTCAGCGAGTCGTGATCGGCCTGCAGCCAGGCCGGCACCTGCGCGGTGAGTTCGGTGGCGTCGCGGATGAGCGACTCGGCAGGCGTGCCTGCCTTGACCGAGATGACGTCGCCCGGGCGCACCTGGTAGCTCGGGATGTCCACCCGGCGGCCGTTGACGGCCCAGTGGCCGTGGCGGATGAGCTGGCGGGCCTGGCGGCGCGAGGCGGCAAAGCCGAGCCGGACGAGCACGTTGTCGAAGCGGCGCTCCAAGAGGTTGAGCAGGTTCTCGCCCGTGATGCCCTCCTGGCGGCTCGCCTTGGCGTAATAGGTCCGGAACTGCTTCTCGAGCACCCCGTAGTAGCGGCGCGCCTTCTGCTTCTCACGCAGCTGCACCCGGTACTCGCTCTGCTTCTGGCGGCCACGGCCGTGGTCGCCGGGCGGGTAGGCCCGGCGCTCGACGCCGCACTTGTCCGTCAAGCAGCGCTCGCCCTTGAGGAAGAGCTTCTGGCCTTCGCGGCGGCACAGCTTGCACTGGGCTCCGGTGTCGCGGGCCATCAGATGACCGATCCTTCGCTCGCGTGCCCCCGAGGGCGCGGAGCGTCGAGCTGGTCAAGGACGCAGGCCGACGGCCATGCCGGAGGCATGGGCGAGGGCGAGGACGCAGATCCAGCGACGGCGATCTGCGTCATTCGGGGGTGCGTGAGTGGAGGATTGGTCATCTCTTAGACGCGCCTCCGCTTGCGGGGGCGGCAGCCGTTGTGGGCCTGCGGGGTCACGTCCTTGACCTGCGTCACCTCGAGGCCGGCGGCCTGGAGGGAGCGGATGGCGGTCTCGCGACCGGAGCCGGGGCCCTTGACGAAGACTTCCACCTTCTGGAGGCCCTGCTCGATGCCCTTGCGGGCGGCCGCGTCGGCCGTGACCTGCGCTGCAAACGGCGTCGACTTGCGGGAGCCCTTGAAGCCGGCGCCGCCGGCGGACTCCCAGGCGATGACGTTCCCTTCCTTGTCCGTGAGGGAGACGATCGTGTTGTTGAAGCTCGTCTTGATGTGCGCCTGGCCGACCGGGATGTTCTTCTTGACCTTGCGGCGGCCGCGCTGGGGGCGTCGTGGTGCGGGCATCTACTTCTTCGTCGCCTTCTTCTTGCCAGCGACCTGCATGCGCTTGGGGCCCTTGCGGGTGCGGGCGTTGGTCTTGGTGCGCTGGCCCCGTACCGGCATTCCGCGCCGGTGGCGCAGCCCGCGGTAGCAGCCGATCTCCATCAGGCGCTTGACGTTCTGCGAGCGCTCGCGGCGCAGGTCGCCTTCGACCATGACCTCGCGCTCGATCGCGTCGCGCAGCTTCACGACCTCGTCGTCGGTCAGGTCGCGCACGTACGTGTTCGGATCGATGCCGGCCTGCTCGAGGAGGCGATTCGCCGTCGGGCGGCCGATGCCGTAGATGTAGGTGAGTCCGATCTCGACCCGCTTGTTCAGCGGGATGTTGATGCCGGCGATCCGGGCCATGAAGTCCTAGCTCACCCCTGCCGCTGCTTGTGACGGGGGTTCTGGCAGATCACGAGGACCGCGCCGTGGCGGCGGATGATCTTGCACTTCTCGCACATCGGCTTGACCGACGGTCGTACCTTCATGGTCCCTTTCGGATCGTTTCCAACGACGTGGCTCTGGCTGCCGGTGCGGCTTCCGCTACCCCGTCGTGGCCTGCCCCGCGCGCGAGAAAGCTGGCTCGGAGCGCGACCCGGGATGGTAGCAAAACCAGGCTCACCGGCTCACGCTGCCGCCTGGCTGGAATCGAGGTGCCACGGCGTGCAGATCCGGGGCCCCTCGGCAGTGATCGCGATCGTGAACTCGAAGTGGGCGGCCAGGGACCCGTCGGCGGTGTAGATGGCCCAGTGGTCGTCGCCCATGCGCACGGCGTGGCGGCCCGCCGTGACCATCGGCTCGACGGCCAGGACCATGCCCTCCTCGAGGAGCGGGCCGGTGCCGGGCTCGCCGAAGTTGGGGATCTGCGGATCCTCGTGCATCTGGCGCCCGATGCCGTGCCCGACGAGCGACCGCACGACCGCGAAGCCTTCGGCCTCGACGTGCTCCTGCACCGCGTGCGAAACATCCCCGAGCCGGTTCCCGGCGATGCAGTGGTCGACCGCAGCGAACAGGGAGCCCTCCGTCGCACGCAGCAGACGGGTGGCGACCGGCGAGACCGGCCCGACCGGGAACGTGCGGGCGGCATCGGCGACCCAGCCGTCGAGGACGACGCCGATGTCCACGGAGATGATGTCGCCGCGCGAGAGCGCGAACGGCCCGGGAATGCCGTGCACGACCATCGAGTTCGGGGAGGCGCAGATCGAGCCCGGGAAGCCGCGGTAGCCCTTGAAGGCCGGCTCGGCGCCCTGCGAGCGAATGTAGGCCTCGGCGGCCGCGTCGAGGTCAGCCGTCGTGACGCCGGGCCGGATCTTCGACTGCAGCAGCGCCATGGTGCGGCTGTGGATCGCGCCGGCGGCGGCGATCTTCTCGATCTCCTCCGGTGTCTTCTTGATGATCATGGGACGCGGCGGCCTACAGCGTCTCTTCCAGGCGCAGCGTGGCGAGCGCGGCGCGGATGTGATCGTGCACCTCGGTGGGCGACCCGGCGCCGTCGAAGCGCCGCAGCAGGCCCTGGCGCTCGTAGTAGTCGATGAGCGGCGCCGTCTGGGCGTGGTAGACCTCGAGGCGGCGGCGGACCGTCTCGGGCTTGTCGTCGTCGCGCTGGATGAGGTCGGAGCCGTCGACGTCGCAGACGCCCTCGACCTCGGGCGGGTCGAAGTCGACGTGGTAGACCCGTCCGGAGCTCAGGCTCACGCGGCGGCCCGAGATGCGCCGGACGACCTCGTCGTCGGAGGCCTCGATGAGCAGCACGGCGGAGAGCGCCCGCCCGAGCCGCTGCAGCTCGGCGGCCAGGGCGTCGGCCTGCGCGGTGGTGCGGGGGAAGCCGTCGAGGATGAACCCGTCCTTGGACTCCTCGCCTTGGAGCTCGGCCTCGATCATCGAGATGATCACGTCGTCGGGCACCAGATCGCCGGCGTCCATGAAGCGCTTGGCCTCCACGCCCAGCGGCGTCCCCTGCTTGACGTTCTCGCGGAGCATGTCGCCCGTGGCGATGTACGCGAGGCCGAAGTCGTCGATCAGGCGCGCCGCCTGGGTGCCCTTCCCCGCCCCGGGCGGCCCGAGCAGGATGAGGTTGAGCTCGCTCATTTCAGGAAGCCCTCGTAGTTGCGCATCATGAGCTGGGCCTCGAGCTGCTTCATCGTGTCGAGGGCGACGCCGATCACGATGAGCAGGGATGTGCCGCCGAAGAAGAAGTTCGCGCTGGTCTGATTGATGAGGATCGTCGGCAGGGCCGCGACCGCAGCCAGGTAGAGCGCTCCGGGGAACGTCAGCCGGGCGAGCACGCGGTCGAGGAACTCGGCCGTTGGCCGGCCGGGTCTCACCCCCGGGATGAACCCCCCGTGCTTCTTGAGGTTGTCCGCCTGGTCCACCGGGTTGAACGTCACCGCGGTGTAGAAGTAGGTGAACAGGATGATGAAGATCGACTCGCCCACGATGTAGGGCCAGTCGTTGGGCGAGAAGAAGGCGGAGAGGTCGTTGGCCCACGGAGTGTTGATCAGCTGGCCGACCGTGGGCGGGAACGCCATGATCGAGGCCGCGAAGATCACTGGGATGACGCCCGCCATGTTCACGCGCAGCGGGAGGTAGGTCTGGCCGCCCTGGGTCATGCGCCGGCCGATGACCCGCTTGGCGTACTGCACCGGGATCCGGCGCTGGCCCTCCTGCACGAAGACGATCGCCGCGATGACCGCGAGGGCCACGAAGGGCATCATCACCTTGAAGACCGGGTCCGGGTTGGTCCACCAGGACTGAATGCCGTTGGGCAGCCGCGCGACGATGCTGGCGAAGATCATCAGCGAGATGCCGTTCCCGATGCCGCGCTGCGTGATGAGCTCGCCCATCCACATGAGCAGCACGCAGCCGGCGGTCAGGCAGATCACGATGAGGAACACCCTCGGGAACGTGAGGTTCTCGACGACGTTCTGGCCGGCGCTGGTCCCGAAGGATTGGAAGAGGAAGACGTAGCCGATGGCCTGGGCCGCGGCCAGGAAGACCGTGAGGTAGCGCGTGTACTGCGTGATCTTCTGCTGCCCCACCTCGCCCTCCTTCGAGAGCTTCTCGAGGGAGGGCACGACCACGGTCATCAGCTGCAAGATGATCGAGGCCGTGATGTAGGGCATGATCCCCAGCGCGAAGATCGCGACCCGCTGCAGGCCCCCGCCTGAGAACAGGTTCAGGAACCCGAGGATGTTCGAGCCGGAGAAGTTCTTCTGGATGTCCGCGACGGCCTGGGCGTTGATCCCCGGCACCGGGATGTGGGACCCGAACCGGTAGAGCGCGAGCACCAGGGCGGTGAACGCGAGCTTCTTGCGGATCTCCGGGACGGTGAAGGCGTTGAGGATCGTGGCGAGCACGGGGCCTCAGTGCCTACGAATCGATGGGCTCGCAGGTGCCCCCGGCGGCCTCGATGCCGGCCCGGGCAGCAGCGCTGAAGCCGTGGGCGCGGACCGTCAGCGCCTTGGAGAGCTCGCCGCGCGCGAGAACCTTGACCGGCACGTCCTTCCGCGTGGCCAGGCCGCGCTCACGCAGCGTGTCCGGCGCGACCTCGTCGCCCGCCTCGAACCGGTCCTCGAGGTCGGCGAGGTTCACGGGCTGCGTGTGCGTCCGGAACGGCTCGAACGGCATCGACTTCTTCATGTGCGGGCCGCGCAGCTTGCGCATCCGCATGTGGATCGGCATCTGCCCGCCCTCGAAACGCGCCCGCTTCTTCGCGCCCGAGCGCGCGCCGGCGCCCTTCTGGCCGCGGCCGGACGTCTTGCCGGTGCCCGAGCCGTCGCCGCGGCCCACGCGCTTGCGCGGCTTGCGGCTGCCGGGGCTGGGCTTGAGCGTGTGGAGCCCGACGCGCTCGTCGCTCATGCGTCGTCGACCTCCACGAGATGCCGGACGGCGTGCACCATCCCGCGAACCTGGGGGGTGTCCTTCTGCTCGACGGTGTGGCCGATGCGGCGCAGGCCGAGCGAGCGCAGCGTGTCGAGCTGGCGCTGGTTGGCGCCATTGCGCGAGCGCCGCTGGGTGATCCGCAGCGTGCTCACGCGGGCGCGGCCTCCTCGGCCGCGGCGGGCTCAGCCGGCTCGCCGTCGCCGTCTCCGGCGGGCGCGTCGGCGGCCCCGGAGGTCTCGCTGCGCGAGAGGCCGAGGACCTGGTCGATCGAGAGCCCGCGGAGCTCGGCGATCTCCTCGGGCGTGCGCAGGCCCTGGAGGCCCGCGACGGTCGCCTTCACGAGGTTGATCGGATTCTGCGAGCCGAGGCTCTTGGAGAGGATGTCGTTGATCCCGGCCAGCTCGAGCACGGCGCGGACGCCGCCGCCGGCGATGACGCCGGTGCCCGGCGAGGCGGGCTTGAGGAACACGCGACCGGAGCCGAAGACTCCGGTGGTCTGGTGGGTGATCGTGGAGCCGTGCTTGGGCACGCGGAAGAGGTTCTTCTTCGCCCGCTCGACGGCCTTCTGGATCGCCACGGGCACCTCGTTGGCCTTGCCGTAGCCGACCCCGACCACGCTGCGCTCGTCGCCGACGACGACGAGCGCCGTGAACGAAAAGCGCCGTCCGCCCTTGACGACCTTGGCGACACGGTTGATCTCGACGACGCGCTCTTGGAGGTCGAGCCCGGCGGAGCTGATGGATCGGTCCTGAGGCATGAAGTGAGTGAGGGTAGCGGGTGGGCCTAGAGGGAGAGGCCGCCCTCGCGGGCGCCGTCGGCGAGCGCCTTGACGCGCCCGTGGTAGCGGTAGCCGCCGCGATCGAACACCGCGGCCTCGATGCCGGCGTCCTTCGCGCGCTGCGCGATGAGCTCGCCGGCCTTGGCGGCCTGCTCCATCCGGCCGAGGCTGCGGAGCTCCGCCTCGGTCCAGTTGACGGCGGCGAGCGTGCGGCCCTGGTCGTCGTCGATGAGCTGGGCGGAGATCCCGCGGTTGGAGCGGAACACGGAGATGCGCGGGCGCTCTGCGGTGCCGCGCACCTTCGCGCGCACCCGGCGGCGGCGCTTGAGGCGGCGGGCCTGCGGCGTGGTGACGGTCATGCGCGCTTGCCCACCTTCCTGGCGACGTACTCGCCTTCGTAGCGGATGCCCTTGCCCTTGTACGGCTCGGGCGGCCGCTGCTTGCGGATGTTTGCGGCGGTCTCGCCGACGAGCTGCTTCGAGATGCCCCGGACGATGATCCGCGTCGGGATCGGCACCTCGAACTCGATGCCGTCCGGCGCCGGGATCGGCACCGGATGCGAGTAGCCGAGCGCCAGCTCGAGGTCCTTGCCCTTGAGCTGCGCCCGGTAGCCGACGCCCTGGATCTCCAGGGTCTTGGCGTAGCCGTTCGTCACGCCCTCGACCATGTTCGCCACCAGGGAGCGGGTCAGGCCGTGCAGGGCCCGGTGCTCGCCGCGGTCGGTCGGCCGGGTCACGACGAGCTCGGCCTCCTCCTGGGCGACGGTGATGTCGCGGTGGATGCGTTCGCTCAGCTCGCCCTTCGGGCCCGTCACGCTCACGAGCTCAGGCTCGATCGCCACGGTCACGCCGTCGGGCACGGGAATGGGCTTGCGGCCGATGCGCGACATCACCAGACCTCCGCGACGACCTCGCCGCCGACGCCGGCCTTGCGGGCGTCGTGGCCGGTCATCACGCCGTGGGACGTCGAGATGATCGCCGTGCCCATGCCGCCGAGCACCTTGGGGATGTGGCGGGCGTCCACGTAGGTCCGCTGGCCCGGACGGGAGACCCGGCGCAGGCCGCTGATCACCGACTCGCGGGACTCGGTGTAGCGCAGGCGGACGCGGATCTGCTCGCGCGGGCGGCCCTCTTCGGGCGGCACGATCTCGAAGGCGTCGATGTAGCCCTGCTCCTTGAGGATCCGCACGATCTCCTTCCCGAGCTTCGACGCCGGAATGGCGGCGGACTCGTGGGAGGCGGCGATCGCGTTGCGGATGCGCGTCAGGAGGTCGGCGACTGGATCGGTCATGGACATGCGGTGTGTGCTCCTACCAGCTGGACTTCGTCATTCCGGGGATTTCGCCGTTGTGCGCGAGCTCGCGCAGGCAGATCCGGCAGACGCCGAACTTGCGGTAGACGGCGCGCGACCGGCCGCAGCGGCGGCAGCGCGTGTATCCACGGCTCTTGAACTTGGGGATGCGCGATTGGCGGACGCGCTGGGAGGTCTTCGCCATGGTCAGTCGTTCCCTTCGGCGTCGTCGGATGGGGTCGGGGCCGCCTCGGCCTCCGGCTCGGCAGGCGCCTCGGCCTCCGGCTCGGCGGGGGCTTCGGCCTCCGGCTCGGCAGGGGCTTCCGCCTCCGGCTCGGCAGGGGCTTCCGCCTCCGGCTCGGCAGGGGCTTCCGCCTCCGGCTCGGCAGGCGCCTCGGCCTTCGGCTGGGCCGCGGCGGCCGGCGTCTCGCGGCCCGCGAACGGCATCCCGAGCGCCTCGAGCAGGGCGTAGGCCTCCTCGTCGCTGTGCGCCGAGGTCGTGATCGTCACGTCGAGGCCGCGCACCTGGTCGATGGCGTCGTAGTCGATCTCGGGAAAGATGATCTGCTCGCGGACTCCCATCGAGTAGTTGCCGCGCCCGTCGAACGCCCGCGGGTTGAGGCCCCGGAAGTCGCGGATCCGCGGGATCGCGATCGACATGAGGCGGTCGAGGAACTCGTAGGAGCGCTCGCCGCGCAGCGTCACGGACAGGCCCACCGGCTGGCCCTCCCGGAGCTTGAAGGCGGCGATGGACTTGCGGGCCCGGCGCACGTTGGGGCGCTGCCCGGCGATCGTCGCGAGCTGCTCCGTCGCCGCCTCGAGCATCTTCGAGTCCTGCTTGGCCTCTCCAACGCCCATGTTGAGCGTCACCTTCTGCACGCGCGGGGCCTGCATCGGCGTGGAGTAGCCGAAACGCTCGATGAGCGCCGGGCGGATCTCTTCTTCGTAGCGGGTCTTGAGGCGAGCCATGGTGAAGTCGTTCCTGGTCAGTCCAGCCGGGTGCCGCTGCGCTTGGCGACCCGGTAGCGCTTGCCGTCCTCGCGCTCGATGCCGATGCGCGTGGGCTTCTTGTCCTTGGGGTCGATCAGCATCACGTTGGAGACGTGGATCGGCCCTTCCTTCTCGATCACGCCGCCGACCGACTCGGCGCGCTGGGCGCCGGGCACCTGGCGCGGCCGCTCGTGGCGCTTGATCATGTTGAGGCCTTCGACGTAGACGCGGCTCTTCTCGGCGTCGACCCGCAGCACCTTGCCGGTCTTCCCGCGGTCCTTGCCGCTCTTGACGATGACCTCGTCGTCGCGTCGGATCTTGATCCCCATCACAGCACCTCCGGGGCGAGCGAGACGATTTTCATGAAGTTGCGATCGCGCAGCTCGCGGGCGACGGGCCCGAAGATGCGCGTGCCGCGCGGGTTGTTCTGCGCGTCGATGAGCACGGCGGCGTTCTCGTCGAAGGCGATGTACGTCCCGTCCTCGCGCCCGAACTCCTTGCGCGTGCGCACCACGACCGCCGTGACGACCTCGCCCTTCTTGACCGAGCCCTGCGGGCTGGCCTGCTTGACGGTCGCGACGATCACGTCGCCCACGCCCGCGTAGCGGCGTCGCGAGCCGCCCCGCACGCGGATGCAGAGGATCTCCCGGGCGCCGGTGTTGTCGGCCACCTTGAGGCGGGTCTCGTTCTGGATCACTTCGCCCGCTCCAGGACCTCGACCAGGCGCCAGCGCTTCAGGCGAGACATCGGGCGGCACTCGATCACGGTGACCGTGTCGCCGGCGTGCGCCTCGTTGCGCTCGTCGTGGACGTGCAGCGTGCTGCTCGAGCGCACGATCTTCTCGTAGCGACGGTGACGGCGGGCCGAGTCGACGCGGACGGTGATGGTCTTGTCGGCCTTGTCGGAGACGACGATGCCCTGGCGCTGCTTCGGGCGCCCGGCCGGCCGCTCGGCGGTCGCCGCCGCGGGCGCGGCATCGGCGCCCGGCGCCGCCGCCTTGGCCTTCGCGCGGGACTTGGTGCGCCAGGCGCTGCGCTCCTTGGCTTTGGCGGCGCGGAGCTCAGCGCGCGCAGCGGCGCGCTCGGCGGGGTCGCGCGGCGGGCGGGCCTCGCCGTCGTGCCGCGAGCGGGCACGCTTGCGCGCCTCCTTGGGATGGAGGGCGGGCTCAGCCTCCGCGGCGGGCTCAGCCTCGGCGGCGTCGGGCGCCGCGTCCGCGGCAGCCTCCGGGGCGTCGTCGGTCGCGGCCTCGGGGGCCTCCGCCTGCACCGGCTCGGTCTCCTCGTTGGTGGTCTCGTCGGCCATTTAGGCGCTCAACTCTCGTTCCAGGTCGATCCCGCGCTGGCGGGCAATCGTCAGGGCCCGCGCGAGATCGCGCTTGGCCCCGCGCAGCCGCGCGGTGTTCTCGAGCTCCCCCGTCGCGTGCTGGAAGCGCAGGCCAAACAGCTCCTGGCGCGTCGTGCGCACGTGCTCGACGAGGACGTCATTGGTCATGTCGTGGACTTCTTTGGGCTTCATCGGATCGGCTCAGTCTTCTCGCAGGACGACCTTGGTCTTGACCGGAAGCTTGTGCCCGGCGAGGCGCATGGCCTCGCGGGCCAGCGGCTCCGGGACGCCGGCCAGCTCGAACATCACGCGGCCCGGCTTGACCACGGCGACCCAGCCCTCGGGCGAGCCCTTGCCGGAGCCCATGCGGGTCTCGGCGGGCTTCTTGGTCACCGGCTTGTCCGGATAGATGTTGATCCAGACCTTGCCGCCGCGCTTGATCTTGCGGGTCATCGCGATACGGGCAGCCTCGATCTGGCGGTTGGTGATCCAGCCCGCCTCCAGGGTCTTGAGCCCGTACTCGCCGAACTGCACCCGGGTGCCGCCGCGCGACAGCCCGGCCCGGCGCCCGCGGTGCTGCTTGCGGTGCTTGACGCGCTTGGGAGACAGCATCAGCGCGCACCTCCGCCGCCACCGCCGCGGGGGCCGCCGCCGCGCGGACCGCCACCGCCGCCGCCGCGCGGTCCGCCGCGGCCGGGGCCGCCCGGCCCGCCGCCGCGCCCGCCGCGACCGCCCTGGCCGCCCGGCCCGCCGGGCCCGCGGCCGCGGCCACGGCCGCCTCCGCCGCCCCCGGCGCCGCCGTCCCGGCCGCGCCCGCGACCGTCGCCCCGGCCGCGCCCGCGGCCGTCACGGCCGTCGCGCGTCCCGGGCGCGCCAGCGGGAGCCGGCGCGTCGAGCTCGGTGAGGTCGGAGCCGGCGTAGCCCTCGGGCATGATCTCGCCCTTGTTGATCCAGCACTTGACGCCGATGCGGCCCTGCGTGGTGCGGGCCTCGTAGAAGCCGTAGTCGATGTCGGCGCGCAACGTGTGCAGCGGCACGCGGCCGTCCGAGTAGCCCTCGGTCCGCGCCATCTCGGCGCCGCCGAGCCGACCGGAGACCTGAACCTTCACGCCCTTGGCACCCGAGCGCATCGCTGACGTGAGCGCACGCTTCATCGCGCGGCGGAACGCCACGCGGTTCTGGAGCTGCTCGGCGATGGACTGCGCGACGAGCTTCGCGTCGAGCTCGGGCCGCTTGATCTCGAGGATGTTGACCCGGATCTGCTTGGCGGTGATCTGGTGCAGGTCGCGGCGCAGCGCGTCGACCTCGCTGCCGGACTTGCCGATCACGATGCCCGGGCGCGCGGTGTGGATGTTGATCTCCACCTCGTTGGCGTCCTTGCGGATCGTGATGTCGGACAGCCCGGCATGGGCGAGCTTGCCGATGATGTGCTCGCGGATGCGGCGGTCCTCGTCGAGGTAGTCCGCAAAGTGCTTCTCGCTGAACCAGTTGGACTTCCAGTCGTGGATGTAGCCCACGCGGAGGCCTTCGGGATTGACTTTCTGACCCATAGGTGTCCGCTACCCCTTCGGCGTGAGCGTGATCGTCAGGTGGCTGGTGCGCTTGCGGATCTTGGTCGCGCGGCCCATCGCGCGCGGCTGGAAGCGCTTGAGCGTCGGGCCCTCGTCGGCGAAGACGTCCTTGACGCGCAGGTCGTCCCCGAGCAGCTCGTGGTTGTGCTCGGCGTTCGCGACGGCGGACTCGAGGAGCTTCTGCCAGTCGCGCGCCACGGCGCGCGGCGCGTGGGCAAGAATCGCGCGGGCCTCGGCGACGTCCTTGCCGCGAATGTGATCGCAGACCAGGCGCGCCTTGCGGGCCGAGCTGCGCACGTACTTGGCGTGCGCGCGGACGACGGGCGGGGAACCGTCGGCGGCCGCGGCAACGCGTGCCGGCTTCGGCTCCTCGGCCGGAGCCTCGTCCGTCGGCTTCGCCGCCCGCCGGCGGCGAGGCTTGCGCTTCTCCTCGGCCTCGGCGGCCGGAGCCTCGGCGTCAGCGGCCTCGGCGTCAGCGGCCTCGGCGTCAGGAGCCTCGGCGTCAGGAGCCTCGGCGTCAGCGGCCTCGGCGTCGCCGGCCTTCGCCGTCGGCTCGTCGGCCTTCGCCTCGGCAGCGGCAGGCGCAGCCTTCGGCTTGGCGGCCCGGCGGCGCGGCGCCTTGGTCTCCGGCTCTTCGCCGGTCTCGATGTCGTTGGCCTCGTCGCTCATCGCATCTTTCCGGAGGCGGTGTGGCCGCGATAGCGGCGCGTCGGAGCGAACTCACCGAGCTTGTGGCCGACCATCGACTCGCTCACGAACACGGGCACGTGCTTCTGCCCGTCGTGCACGGCGATCGTGTGGCCGACGAGCTCAGGGAAGATCGTCGAGGCGCGCGACCACGTCTTGACCATCTGCTTCTCGCCGGCGGCGTTCATCGCCTCGACACGCGCCAGCAGGCGCTCCTCGATCCACGGCCCCTTCTTGCTCGAACGCGACATCTAGCGCCTCTTCCCCCGCCGCCGGCCGCGGACGATGTACCTGTCGGATTGCTTGCCCTTCTTGCGCGTGCGGTAGCCGAGCGTCGGGACGCCCCACGGCGTGACCGGATGGCGGCCGGGCGTCGTGGAGCCCTCGCCGCCGCCGTGCGGGTGGTCGACCGGGTTCATCGCGGTGCCGCGCGTCTGCGGGCGCACGCCCATGTGGCGCTTGCGGCCCGCCTTGCCGATCTTCACGTTCTGGTGGTCCGAGTTGCCGATCGCGCCGACCGTGGCGCGGCACTCCGAGCGCACGAGGCGCATCTCGCCGGACGGCAGGCGCAACGTCGCCATCGTGCCCTCCTTCGCCATGAGCTGGATGGCCGTGCCGGCCGCCCGGCCCATCTGGCCGCCACGGCCCGGCTGGAGCTCCACGTTGTGGACCACCGTGCCGATCGGCATCGCGGCAAGCGGGAGGCAGTTGCCGACCGTGATCTCGGAGCCGGGCCCGGACTGCACGGTGGCCCCGACCTGGAGCCGGGCCGGCGCCAGGATGTAGGCCTTCTCGCCGTCGGCGTAATGCAGCAGCGCGATGTACGAGGACCGGTTCGGGTCGTACTCGATGGCGGCGACCTTCGCCGGGATCCCGTCCTTGCGGCGCTTGAAGTCGATCTTGCGGTACAGGCGCTTGGCCCCGCCGCCGCGGTGACGCGAGGTCTTGCGGCCGTAGCTGTTGCGCCCGCCGGACTTCTTGAGGCCCTCGACGAGGGTCTTCTCCGGCTCGGACTTCGTGATCTCGGCGAAGTCCGGGTACGTGACGAACCGGCGACCGGGGCTCGTGGGCTTGGGCTTGCGAATCGGCATGGCTCAGGATCCCCCTGCCTCGAGGCCCTGGAAGATCGGGATCTCGTCGCCGGGCCCGACCTGGACGACGGCCTTCTTCCAGGTGCGCGTGCGGCCCGCGATCAGGCCGCGGCGCTTGGGCTTGGACTTGACCGACAGCGTGCGGACATCGACGACCTTCACGTCGAAGAGCGCCTCGACGGCCTGGCGGATCTGCGTCTTGTGGGCATCCGGATGGACGCGGAACGTGTACTTGCCCAGCGTCGCGAGGACATAGGTCTTCTCGGACACGACCGGGCGGATGATCACCTGGGAGTGGTCCATCAGGCTGCGGCCTCCTCGGCGGGCGCGCGCTCGCCCGTGGCACGGGCGACGAGCTCGGGCAGCGCGGCTTCGGACACGACGAGCGTCGCGGCGCCGATCAGGTCGACGATGCCGGTGGAGGCGTCGTCGCGGACGTCGGTGCGGGCCAGGTTGCGGAACGACTTGCGGGCGTCGCCCTCGTCGGCGCCGAGCACGACCAGCGTCGGCCCCGGCTGGCCCCAGGCGGCCAGGGCGCCGGCAGCCTGCCGGGTGGAGGGCGCGTCGAACGCGCCGGCGGGCAGGATGGCCAGGGACCCCCGCTGGGCGTGCAGCGACAGCGCGCTGCGCAGCGCGGCGCGGCGCGCCTTGCGGTTGACCTTGAACGTGTAGTGGCGGGGGCTGGGGCCGAACACGGTGCCGCCGCCGGTCCAGATCGGCGAGCGGCTCGAGCCGGCCCGGGCGCGGCCGGTGCCCTTCTGGCGCCACGGCTTGGCGCCGCCGCCGCGGACCTTGCCGCGGGTCTTGGTCGACGCGGTGCCCTGGCGGCGGGCGTTGCGGTCCGCGCGGACGCATTCGTGCACGAGGCCCTCGTTGAACGGGGCGGCGAAGACGGCGTCGTCGAGCTGCACAGTGCCGTCCTGGCCGAGGTAGGGAGCGCTAGCCATCGGTCCGCACCTCCACGATGCCCTGCTTGGGTCCGGGCACGGCACCGCGGACGAGCAGGAGGTTCTGGTCGGGAATGACCTCGACGACCTCGAGGCCCTTCTGGGTCGCGCGCTTGCCGCCCATCCGGCCGGGGCCGCGGACGCCCTTGAAGACGCGGGAGGGCGTGGCGGAGGCGCCAATCGAGCCGGGCGCCCGAACGTTGTGGGAGCCGTGCGACGCCGGGCCGCGATGGAAGTTGTGGCGCTTGATCGTGCCCTGGAAGCCCTTGCCCTTGGCGACGCCGGACACCTTGACCTTGTCGCCGGGTGCGAACGCCTCGGCGGTGACCTCGTCGCCAACCTTCAGCTCGCCCGCCTCGTCGCGGAACTCCACGAGGTGACGGAGCGGCGGGGCGCCGGCCTTCTTGAGGTGCCCGAGCTCAGGCTTGCTGAGGTGCTTCTCCTTCGCGGCGCCGAAGCCGAGCTGCACGGCGTCGTAGCCGTCGCGGTCGTGCGAGCGGATGGCGGTGACGGGGCACGGCCCGGCCTCGAGCACGGTCACGCGCTCGACGCGTCCGTCGTCGAGGAACCGTTGGGTCATGCCGAGCTTGCGGGCGAGGATGGCGGCCATCGGTCTAGGAGGCGAGCCGGATCTCGATGTCGACGCCCGCGGGCAGGTGGTCGAGGCGCTGAAGCGAGTCGACCGTCTTGGGCGTGGGCTGGTGGATGTCGATCAGGCGCTTGTGCGTGCGGATCTCGAAGTGCTCGCGCGAGTCCTTGTCCTTGAACGGCGAGCGGATCACGCAGTAGACGTTCTTCTCGGTCGGCAGGGGAACCGGCCCCGACACCGTCGCGCCGGTGCGCGCCGCCGTCTCGACGATCTCCTTCGCGGCCGTCTCGATCGCGGAGGTGTCGTAGGACTTGAGGCGGATCCTGATCTTGTTCTGGGGCAGTGATGCCACGGTGTCGGTTTCGCTTCCTGGTTCCTTGCGTGCCGAGGGCGGGCCTCCGGGACTTCTAGGGCCCGCCCCTTGTCGTATCGGTCGTCGTCTCGGGCCCGGCGCGGCCCGCAGAGCGGGCCGGGGCCGGGGTGCTGCTCGCTACTCGATGATCTCGGTGACCACGCCCGAGCCGACCGTGCGGCCGCCCTCGCGAATCGCGAAGCGCAGGCCTTGGTCCATGGCGATGGGCTGGATCAGCTCGATCTCCATCTGGACGTTGTCGCCGGGCATCACCATCTCGGTCCCCTCGGGGAGCTGGGCGACGCCGGTCACGTCCGTGGTCCGGAAGTAGAACTGCGGGCGATAGCCCGTGAAGAACGGGGTGTGACGGCCGCCCTCTTCCTTCTTGAGGACGTACACCTCGGACTTGAACTTCGTGTGCGGGGTGATCGAGCCGGGCTTGCACAGCACCTGGCCGCGCTCGATCTCCTCACGCTTGGTGCCGCGGAGCAGGCAGCCGACGTTGTCGCCGGCCTGGCCCTCGTCGAGGATCTTGCGGAACATCTCGACGCCCGTGACGACCGTCTTCGTCGTGTCCTTGATGCCGACGATCTCGACCTCGTCGCCCGTGTGGACGATGCCCTGCTCGATGCGGCCGGTCGCGACGGTGCCGCGGCCCGTGATCGAGAAGACGTCCTCGACCGGCATCAGGAAGGGGCGGTCGAGCGGGCGCTCGGGCTCCGGGATGTAGGAGTCCAGCGCCTCGGCGAGCTCGACGATCTTCTCCTTGTAGGCGTCGTCGCCCTCGAGGGCCTTCAGGGCCGAGCCCTGGATGACCGGGACGTCGTCGCCGGGGAAGTCGTACTCGCTGAGCAGCTCGCGGACCTCGACCTCGACGAGCTCGAGGAGCTCCTCGTCGTCGACCATGTCGACCTTGTTGAGGAACACGACGATGTACGGCACGCCGACCTGGCGCGCGAGCAGGATGTGCTCGCGGGTCTGAGGCATCGGGCCGTCGGCGGCCGAGACCACGAGGATCGCGCCGTCCATCTGGGCGGCGCCGGTGATCATGTTCTTGATGTAGTCGGCGTGGCCCGGACAGTCCACGTGGGCGTAGTGCCGGTTCTCAGTCTGGTACTCGACGTGCGACGTGGCGATGGTGATCCCGCGCTCCTTCTCCTCGGGCGCGTTGTCGATCTCCTCGAAGCTCTTGGCCTCGCCCCCCATCTTCTCGGCGAGCACGTTCGTGATCGCCGCGGTCAGCGTGGTCTTGCCGTGGTCGATGTGACCGATGGTGCCGACGTTGACGTGCGGCTTGTCGCGCTCGAACTTCTCCTTCGCCACTTTGTGTTGCTCCTTTGAGAATCGGGGTGAGGGCTGGGCGTCGTCCCGCGCGAGCGGTTCGGTCCGGCCAACCCGAGAAAGTTAGCTGTTTTCGGGGTCTCGCGGCGGTGCGGCCGCCCGGCAGATGGTCGGAGCGGCGCTCATGCGGGCACCGGCGCTCCCTGTCGATGCTCGACGATCTTCTCGGCGATGTTCGGCGGCACCTCTTCGTAGCGCTCGAACTGCATCGTGTACGTCGCGCGGCCCTGGGTGGTGGACCGCAGGTCGGTCGCGTAGCCGAACATCTCGGCCAGCGGCACGTGGCCCTTGACCGCCTGGGCGTTGCCGCGCGGCTCCATGCCGTCGACCCGCCCGCGCCGGCGGTTGAGGTCGCCGATCACGTCGCCCATGAAGTCCTCGGGCGTGACGACCTCGATGCTGAAGATCGGCTCGAGCAGGACGGGCTTGGCCCGCTTGGCCGCCTCGCGCAGGGCGAGAGACCCGGCGACCTTGAACGCGATCTCCGAGGAGTCGACGTCGTGGTACTTGCCGTCGACGAGCGTGACCCGGACGTCCACCATCGGGTAGCCGGCCCGCGGCCCGTTCTCGAGCGCCTCTTCGACGCCCTTCTCGACGGCCGGGATGAACTCGGACGGAATCGCGCCGCCCTTGATCTTGTTCACGAAGTCGAAGCCCTCGCCCGGCGCTGGCTCGATGTTGATGTTCACGACGCCGTACTGGCCCGAGCCGCCGGTCTGGCGGACGAACTTGCCCTCGACCTTGTCGGCGGTGCCGCGGACCGTCTCGCGGTAGGAGACCTGCGGCCGGCCGACGTTGGCCTCGACCTTGAACTCCCGCAGCATGCGGTCGACCAGCACCTCGAGGTGCAGTTCCCCCATGCCGGAGATCTCGGTCTGGCCGGTCTCGTCGTTCGTGCGGACCTGGAACGTCGGGTCCTCCTCGGCGAGCCGGCCGAGCGCGACGGACATCTTCTCCTGATCGGCCTTCGTCTTGGGCTCGATGGCAACCTTGATGACCGGCTCGGGGAACTCGATCGTCTCGAGCTTGATCGGCGCGTCGGGCGCGGCCAGCGTGTCGCCGGTGACGACCTGCTTGATGCCGACGCCGGCGGCGATGTCGCCGGCGCGGACCTCGTCGACCTCCTCGCGATGGTTCGCGTGCATCATGAGGATGCGCCCGATCCGCTCGGTGCGGCCGGTGGAGACGTTCAGGACGCGCGAGCCGGCCTCGAGCTTGCCGGAGTAGACGCGGAAGTAGGTGAGCTTGCCGACGTAGGGGTCGGCCATGATCTTGAACGCGAGGGCGGCGAACGGAGTGTCGTCCGAGGCGGGGCGGCTGGCCTCGCGGCCTTCGTCGTCGCCCTTGACCGGCTCGATGCCCTCGACCGCCGGCACGTCGAGCGGCGACGGGAGGTAGTCGATGACCGCATCCAGCAGCGGCTGGACGCCCTTGTTCTTGAAGGACGAGCCGCAGAGGACGGGCGTCATCTTGATCTCGAGCGTCGCCTTGCGGATCGCCTGCTTGAGGCGCTCCTCGGAGATCTCGGCCTCCTCGAGGATGAGCTCGACGAGCCCGTCGTCGTAGTGGGAGACCTCCTCCAGCAGGTGCTCGCGCGCGGCGGCGGCGGCATCGGCGAGCTCCGCGGGGATGTCGGCGTCCTGAACCTCGGTGCCGAGGTCGTCGGCGTAGAGGACCGCCCGGTTCGACACGAGGTCGACGATTCCGCGGAAGTCCCCCTCCGCGCCGATCGGGATCTGGATCGGCACCGGGTGAGCGCCGAGCCGGTCGATCATCGTCTGGACGCCCTGCTCGAAGTCCGCGCCGATGCGGTCCATCTTGTTGATGTAGGCGATGCGCGGGACGCCGTACTTGTCGGCCTGGCGCCAGACCGTCTCGGACTGCGGCTCGACGCCGGCGACCGAGTCGAACAGCGCGATCGCGCCGTCCAGGACGCGCAGCGACCGCTCGACCTCGACCGTGAAGTCCACGTGGCCGGGGGTGTCGATGATGTTGATGCGGTGGTCGGCCCACTCGCAGGTCGTCGCCGCGGAGGTGATGGTGATGCCGCGCTCCTGCTCCTGCTCCATCCAGTCCATCGTCGCGGCGCCCTCGTGGACCTCGCCCATCTTGTGGGTGCGGCCGGTGTAGTAGAGGATGCGCTCGGTCGTCGTGGTCTTGCCCGCGTCGATGTGGGCCATGATCCCGATGTTCCGGGTCTTCTCGAGTGGGAAGGTGCGTGCCATGGATCAGGTGGAGGAAGGTGGGCGAAGCGGAAGGGAGCGGACTGCGGGCAAAGAAAAGGGGCCCCGTGGACCCCATGCGTGAGCCGGCTGTCCGGGGGTCCGTCGGGCTATGTGGTCGGGGTCACCATCAGTGTGGGGAACGACCTCGGCGCGGGGGCTGGCGCGGCGATGTGCGCTGAGGCCTCCGGGCCGACCGCGCAGGATAGCAGAGGACCTGCCGCCAGACGCCGAGGCATCGGGCCGCTCGCCGGGGCGTTCGCGGCCGCCGCACTGGCCGGCGCCGGGCTCATGATCGCCGGCGAGTTCCAGACCGTCTTCGCGGTGCGGGCCGGCGGGATCGACGTGTCGAGCACGCAGGCCGGCGGCCACCACGGCTACGCCCTGATCGTGCTCGGGCTCGGAGCGATCTTCCTCGGGGTGGTCGGAGCCGGCACCGGGAGCCGGGCCGCCGCGGTCGCCCTGCTCGCCGTGGGCGTGATCGGGGCGGCGGTCGTCCTCGCGATCGACCTCCCGGACGCCACCGAGTCCGGCGTCCTCAGCGGGACCCTCGCGCCGGCCTCGGCCTCGCCGCAGCTCGGGCTGTGGCTCGGCCTCGGCGGCTCGGCGCTCGTGGCCGCGGCGGGCGCGGGGCTGCTCTGGGCCGGCGGGCGGCGGTAGCGCAGCCCGCCGGGACGCCGAGCCTCAGCGACGTCGAGGTCGTGCCGCTCGACGCGACCGAACCTCAACCTCGGCGAGGAGCGGGGGCACGCAGGCGGCGCCGAGCGCCCACCGCTGGTGAGGCGCCCGCCGCCCACCGCTGGTGAGCTGACGAGGCGATCGGCGTCGCTGCCCAGGACGCAGGGGGTTGGCAAGTGCTCCGCACGGCCAACCCCCGAGGACGCCGGCAGCGGCGCCGAGCGTCCGCCGCCCACCGCTGGTGAGCTGACGAGGCGATCGGCGTCGCTGCCCAGGACGCAGGGGGTTGGCAAGTGCTCCGCACGGCCAACCCCCGAGCACGCCGGCAGCGGCGCCGAGCGTCCGTCAGATCACCAGCGGTAGTGGGCGAAGGCCTTGTTGGCCTGCGCCATGCGGTAGATGTCGTCCTTGCGCTTGTACGCGCCGCCCTGCTGGGACTGCGCGTCGAGCAGCTCGTTCGCCAGGCGCTGGGCCATGGTCTTCTCGCGGCGCGCGCGGGCGAACTGGACGAGCCAGCGGACCGCCAGCGTGCGGGCGCGGCGCTGGGGCACTTCGACCGGCACCTGGTAGGTGGCGCCGCCGACGCGGCGGGACCGGACCTCGAGGACCGGGGTGAGGGCCTTGATCGACTCCTCGAGCGCCTCGACCGGATCCTTGCCGGACTTCTCGCTGAGGATCGCGAGGGCGTCGTAGACGATGTGCTCGGCGGTCGACTTCTTGCCGTCGAGCATCACCTTGTTGATGACCTGCTGGACGAGCTTCGAGCGGTGGATCGCATCCGGGTCGACCGGGCGGGGCTGGGCAGCGTTGCGGCGCATGGCTACTTGGACTTCACGCCGTACTGCGAGCGGGCCTTCTTGCGGTCGCTGACGCCGGCGGCGTCGAGCGTCCCGCGCACGACCTTGTAGCGGACGCCCGGCAGGTCCTTGACGCGGCCGCCGCGGACGAGGACGACCGAGTGCTCCTGGAGGTTGTGACCCTCGCCCGGAATGTAGGCGGTGATCTCCATCTGGTTCGTGAGGCGGACGCGGGCCACCTTGCGCAGCGCGGAGTTCGGCTTCTTGGGCGTGACGGTGTACACGCGGGTGCACACGCCGCGCCGCTGCGGCGCCGCGACCTTCTGCTTGCGACCCTTTCCGGACTTGAGGCCCGGGGTCGCGAGCTTCTTCTGCGGAGCCTTGCGGCCCTTGCGTACGAGCTGGCTGGTAGTCGGCATCGGGTCGGCGATGGTAGCAGCGACGGCGCTACGGGCATGCCGCGGGGCCGGACGGCCCCGCGGCAGCGGCGACTACGCCGCAGCGACGAGCTCCTCGAGCGCCACTTCGGGCGGCGTGTACTCGAGCCCCTGGTCGGCCGCGACCGGCTCGTAGGTGATCTTGCCCGCGGCGACGTTGAGACCCTTGAGGAACCCCGGATCGGCGCCGAGCGCGTCGTGCACGCCCTTCGATGCGAGCTTGATGACGTAGGGCATCGTCGCGTTCGTGAGGGCGTACGTGCTCGTGATCGGGACGGCGCCGGGCATGTTCGCCACGCAGTAGTGCGTGATGCCGTCGACCTCGTAGGTCGGGTCGGTGTGCGTCGTGGGGCGCGAGGTCTCGAAGCAGCCGCCCTGATCGATGGACACGTCGACGAGCACCGCGTTGGGCTTCATCAGCTTGAGCTGCTCGCGGGTGATCACGTGCGGAGCCTTGCCGCCCTTGACGAGCACCGCGCCGATGACCATGTCGGCCTCCGGCAGGCGCTGCTCGATCTCCAGCGTGGAGGCGAAGCACGTCGACGCCAGCCCGTTGAGCTCGATCTCCAGCGCCCGGAGGCGGTCGATGTTGCGATCGAAGACGTAGGTCTCGGCCTGCATGCCCAGCGCGATGATCGCCGCGTTGGTGCCCACGACCCCGCCGCCGATCACCAGCACCTTGCCGGCGGCCACGCCCGGCACGCCGCCCAGGAGGATGCCCCGGCCGCCCAGCGGCTTCTCGAGCATGAACGCGCCGGCCTGCGTGGCGATCTTGCCGGCCACCTCGCTCATGGGCGCGAGCAGCGGCAGCCGCCCTTCGCGGTCCTCGACCGTCTCGTAGGCGATGCACGTCGCGCCCGACGTCATCAGCCCCGCGGTCAGCTCGGCGTCGGGTGCGAGGTGCAGGTAGGTGAAGAGCAGGTGCCGCGGCTCGAGCCGCGCGACCTCCTCGGGCTGAGGCTCCTTGACCTTGACGATCATCTCGGCCTCGGCAAACACTGCGTCGGCGTCGGGCAGCACCCGCGCCCCCTGCGCCTCGTAGTCGCTGTCGGCGATCGCCGAGCCCACGCCGGCACCGGCCTGCACGACGACCTCGTGCCCGGCGTCGTGCAGCTCGCGCACGCCCGCGGGCGTGAGCGCGACGCGGTACTCGTCCTTCTTGATCTCCGTCGGTACGCCGACCTTCATGTGACCTCGCTGTGGGTTGGGGGACTCGGGTGCCGGGCCGTCGCGATCATGCAACGAGCTCCCGGCCCCGCAGGGCAAGCCAGAACTCGATTCGGTCCCGGGCGCTGGACAGGTCGCGCCCGGTCAGCTCCTCGACCTTGCGGATCCGGTAGCGCAGGGTGTGGCGGTGGCAGTAGAGCTGTCGTGCCGCCCGCTCCCACTGGCCGTTGCATTCGATGAAGGCCTCGAGCGAGCGCATGAGCTCGCCCCCGTAGTGGCCGTCTCCGCTCTCGATCGGACCGAGAATCGAGTCGCAGAACAGCCGCAGCGCCTCGCCGTCCTGGAGCGACAGGAGCAGCTGAAACGACCCGAGGTCGCGGAACGTGGCCAGCGGGGCCGGGCCGGGGCTGTGTCCGTTGCCGTTGCCGTTGGCATGGCCGTTGCCCGCCGGCTCGCCGGCGAGGCCGAACGTCCGGGCCTCCAGCGCACAGCGGGCCTCGTGGAAGGCGCGCCGTGCCTCGCCTGCCGGCGCCGCCCGTCCCACGCCCATCGGCACGGCCTGGCCGACACCGGCGGACGTCCGGCGCTGCACCTGGGCGGCGAGGGCGAAGAGGTCATCGTCCTCGGCACCCGGGAGGAGCGCGCAGACGAGGCGGTCGTGGCTGGCGACGAGCCCGTCGACCGCCTCGTCCCGGAGCGCATCGCCGAGCGCCGACTCGCAGGCCTCGGCGCCACCCCGCGGCGGCGCGGCGACGAGCGCCCCGGCCCGGCTGCCGATCCCGAACGGCGCGAGCCGCCGGACGAGCTCCTCGCCGGCCAGCGCGCCGGAGATGACGTTGGACAGCACGTCCCCGGCCAGGCGCCGCTCGGTGTCCTCGGCGACGCGGCGGCGCAGCAGCTCGAGGGCGACGATCGTCACCGCCTGGTGCAGGGTGAGGCGGTCGAACTCGTCCAGGCCGCCGCTGTCCTTGGCGGCGACGATCCAGGCGCGGGGCGCGCCCGCTTCCCGGCCGGACTCGCGGTCGCCCCAGACGGGCAGGGCCAGGGAGCGCCCGGCCAGCTCCGGCGCCGCGGGCACGAAGATCCGCGGCTCGCCCTCCCGCGTGCGATCGCCGATCTCGCGGCGGACCGCGGCGGCCGCTTCCGCTGGGAGCTCGCGGCGGAACACGCGGCGAGCCAGCGGCTCGCCGCGCCCGTCGAGGACGAGCACCGTCCCGCCGACGAGCGTGGCGAGCGTGCCCGCGACGGCGTCGAGGCCCCGTTCGGACAGGACGATGCGCTCGAGCCGCTCGTGGGCGGCGATCGCCCGCTGCAGGACGGCGTACTGCTCGTTGACCAGGCGGGCGAAGGCCCGCTCGGTAAGCGCGATGAACGGCAGCTCGTACGGCACCTCGATGACGGCGAAGTCCCGCTCGGTCGCCGCCTCGAGCAGCGCCGCGGGCACCGTGTCGTGGCCGAAGCCGGTGCCGAAGCCCAGGCCCGCGAGCTGATGGTCCGCGAGCCGGTCGAGGTAGGCGCGCTGCTCGGCGGCCGTCCCGAGCTGGAGCCCGGTCGTGAGCAGGAGCTCGCCGCCGGAGAGAAACGGCGTCGGATCCTCCAGTTCGGAGATGTGGACCCAGCGCACGGGCGCATCGAGGCTCGCCTCCCCGGTGAGGAGGCGAACGTCGAGGTCGCCCAGCAGCTCGCGGACGGTGAGCACGGACGTCCTCGGCGATCAGTGCTCGACGACGTGCATCCGCTCGGACGCGAGCTCGAGCACCGGGCGCAGGACGCCCTCGATCTCGTCGAACTGCTCGCGGCCGGCGATGAGCGGGGGGGCGAGCTGGATCACCGGGTCGCCGCGGTCATCCGCGCGGCAGATGAGCCCGCGCTTGAAAAGCTCGCCAGACAGCAGGCCCCGGAGCAGCACCTCGGCCTCGGCGTCGTTGAAGCTCTGCTTGGTGTCCTTGTCCTTGACGAGCTCGATGGCCTGGAAGTAGCCGACGCCGCGCACGTCGCCGACGATTGGGATGTCGCGCAGCGACTCGAGCATGTCGCGGAAGTAGCCCTCGTGGGCGCGGACGTTCTCGAGGATGTTCTCCGACTCGAACACGTCGAGGTTCGCCATGGCGACCGCCGAGGCCATCGGGTGTCCGCCGAACGTGAAGCCGTGGATGAAGGAGTTGCTGCCCTCCATGAACGGCTCGGCGATCCGATCCGAGGCGATGAGCGCGCCCATCGAGGCGTAGGAGCTCGTCAGCCCCTTCGCCGTCGTGATGATGTCCGGCTGGTAGTCGAACCGCTGGGCGCCGAAGTACTCCCCGAGCCGGCCCCAGGAGCAGATGACCTCGTCGGAGATCATGATCACGTCGTACTCGTCGCAGATCTCGCGAATCCGCTGGAAGTAGCCGGGCGGCGGCGGGAAGCACCCGCCCGCGTTCTGCACGGGCTCCATGATCACGGCGGCGACGGTCTCGGGACCCTCGAACTCGATCCGCTCCTTGACCGCCTCGGCCAGATCGGCCTCCGTCATGCCGTAGGGCATCCGGTAGGGGTTGGTGTTCGGAACGTGGCAGCCGCCTGGAGTGAGCGGCTCGAAGGGCTCGCGCAGCCCGGTGATGCCGGTCGCGCTGAGCGCGCCCATCGTCGTGCCGTGGTAGGCGATGCTGCGCGCGATGAGCTTCGTCTTCGTCGGGTGCCCGGTGAGCTTGTGGTATTGCCGGGAGAGCTTGATCGCCGACTCGACCGACTCGCCGCCGCCGCTCGTGAAGAACACGCGGTTGAGGTCTCCGGGAGCGAGCGAGGCGATCCGGGCGGCGAGCTCGATGCAGCGGGGATGCGCGTAGGACCAGTTCGTGACGAAGCCGAGCTCCTTGGCCTGGTCGGCGCCGGCTTGCGCGACGTCGTGGCGCCCGTGCCCGATGTTGACGCAGAAGAGCGCCGAGAGGCCATCCAGGTACTTGTTCCCGTGCTCGTCCCAGAGGTAGCAGCCGTCGCCCTTGACGATGATCGGGATCTCGTGGTCGTGGTACGCACCCATGCGGGTGAAGTGCATCCACAGGTGCCGCTTGGCCAGCTCCTGGAGCGACGACGTCGCGGTTGCGTGCTCGATGGTCGCCATTGACCCTGCCCTTCCCTTGCGTCGATGTGGGGCGGCCCCGTCCCTCGCCGGGTGCGCCGATTCGTACAAAGGTAGCCGCGGGCTCGCAGCAGACGCAACTTCCCGATCGGATAACGGATGCCGGCGCGGCCTGCCGGAGCGGACAAGCGGGCGGCCCGGCGGGGGCGCTACGCCGCCTGGCGCACGGCGCGCACGGGCGCCGGGGCCAGGACGGCAGCAGCGAGGACCATCAGGAACGCGGCAATCTGGAGGGCAATGCCCAGCGGATTCCCCGGCAGCGGGTCGCCGAAGACGAGGATCCCGCCGGCAATGCAGGAGACCGAAGCGGCGGCGCCGGTGACGGTGATGACCGGGACGGCCTCGCCGTCCTGCAGCCCGCGGGCCGACGCGTAGAACGCGGCGACGGACGCGAGCACGGTCAGGGCGAGCCAGGGCGACAGCAGGCCAATCGCGCCGTGGTCAGCGACGAGGCCGGTCAGGGCCTTGATGGCGACATCGGAGACGCCGAACAGGACGCCGGCGGAGGCGCCGAGCATGATCCCGTGGTGCTCGGACGGGCCGCCGAGGCGCGGACTGAGCACGAGGAGCGCGCCGAGCAGGATCAGGCCGCCCTCGAACGCGATCATCGCGGTCGACGAGAACTCCGCGCTGTCGTGGTGCGCGACCGCGGGCGCCGTGATGGCGAGGAGTGCGAGGCCGGCACCGGTGAGGGCGACCCCGCCCCATTGGCGCGGGCCGACCTCGAGCCCGAAGAACCGCTCGGCCATGACGGCGAGCAGCACGACGCCGCCCGAGAGGACGGCTTGGACGATCGACATCGGCGCGAGCGCGAGCGCGGCGACGTGCAGCAGCCACGCCCCGAGGGCGACGGCCATGCCGAGCGCGAAGAAGCGCGACGAGAACAGGCCGCGGGCCGCGCTGACGGGCCGGCGGATGTCCACTGCGGGCGCGGCGCAGGCACCGCGGTGCTTGTAGAGGAACGCCAGGTTGGTCGCGACCGCGCACAAGAGCGCAAGGAGAATTCCAAGGTGGAGACTCATAGAGGAAGATGCCGTCGGAGGGAACTGGGAGCAGGAGGGACATCGGCAGCGACGGTGCTCATGCCGCTGTGCTCCCGTTCGAACGCCGACAGGTGTTCTACCAACCTAGCGCACCTGCCCGGCGCGCGTTGCGTAACAGATGTGACAAGAAAATGCCTGCAAATTCATCAAAACCGATCCTCCTGGTGGATGTCGACGGGGTGATATCGCTCTACGGGTTCGCACCCGGCGCCCGGCCGGCCGGCTCGTTCCTGACGGTCGACGGCATTCCGCACTTCCTTTCGGCCGATGCCGGTGACCACCTGCGCGACTTGGCGCCGACGTTCGACCTGATCTGGTGCACCGGCTGGGAGGAGCGGGCCGGCGAGTATCTGCCCCACGTACTCGGCCTCAGCCGGGAGATCCCGCACCTGCCGCTGGCGGGCGGAGCGGGGATGGCGAGCAAGCGGGCCGCGATCGACGCCTTCGCCCCGCGGGACCGTCCGCTCGCCTGGATCGATGACTCGCACACGGCGGCCTGCGCCGCCTGGGCGGCCGCCCGCGGCGGGCCGACGCTGCTCGTCACGACGGCGCCGCCGACCGGCCTGACCGGGGCCGAAGCCGCCACGCTCTCCGAGTGGGCGGCGTCGCTCCGCGGCGGCTGACGGCCGCTCTCAGCTTCGCCTCAGGCTCGAGGCGTCATCATCGCCCCGTGCGAGTCCTGCTCGTAGAGGACGACGTGCGCCTGGCGGCCGCAGTGCTGCGCGGCCTGCGCGCCGCCGCCGTCGTCGCCGATCACGCCCCCACCGCCGCCGATGCCGCCTGGATGGTGCGCGCAGCGCCGCTCGACGCGGTCGTCCTGGACCTCGGCCTGCCCGACGGTGACGGCGTGGACCTGTGCCGCCGCCTGCGGGATGAACGCGTGGCCGTGCCGATCCTCATGCTGACGGCCCGGGACGCGGTCGGCGATCGCATCCGCGGCCTGGACGCGGGAGCCGACGACTACCTGACCAAGCCGTTCTCGCTCGACGAGCTGCTCGCCCGGCTGCGCGCGCTCGCCCGCCGCGGCACCGTGGAGCCGGCCACCGTGCTGCGGGCGGGCGGCGTCGTGCTGGACCCGGCAGCCCGGACCGTGACGCGCGACGGAGTCGCCATCGATCTCTCGGCCCGCGAGCTCGCGCTCCTCGAAGCTTTCCTGCGCCGCCCGGGCATCGTGATGTCCCAGTCAGAGCTCCTCGAGGCCGCCTGGGATCTCGGGTACGAGGCCCGCTCGAACGTCGTCGAGGTCTACGTCCGTTACCTCCGCGAGAAGATCGACCGCCCGTTCGGCGTCCAGTCGATCGAGACGGTGCGGGGGCTCGGGTACCGGCTCCGGGCGGACGGCGGCGGATGAACCGGATTCCCATCCGCTTGCGGCTGACGGCCGCGTTCGCTCTGGCCATGATCCTGGTGCTCGCCGGAGCCGGCCTGTTCGTTTCGCTGCGCCTGCGCTCGGACCTCAACGAGAAGCTCGGCGCGGACCTGCAGGTGCGCGCCAGCGCCGCCGCGGTCGCGGCGGGCCGCGGGGCGCCGCGGCTGGACGCCAGCGCGGCGCTCGCGGAGCGCGACGAGAGCCTCGCCCAGGTCCTCACGCCGGCCGGTGCCGTGATTGCGGCCGCCGGCGGCACGCGCGCCGCCGCCCTCACGCCTGCCGAGGCGCGGCGGGCGGCCCGGGCCCCGCTGTCCGTCGAGCGGCGGCTCGGCGGGATCGACGCGCCGGTGCGGATCCTCGCGGTGCCGGCGGCCGGCGGCCGGCGCGTGGCCGTCGCGGGCCAGTCGCTGGATGACCGCAACGACTCGCTGGCCAACGTCAGGCGCTCGTTCCTCGTCGGCGGAGCGCTCGCCGTCGTGCTGGCGTCGGCGATCGGCTTCGCGCTGGCCTCGGCGAGCTTCGCGCCGGTCGAGGCGATGCGCCGCCGCGCCGCGGCCGTGTCGCTTCGCGGCGTCGCCGAGGAGCTGCCCTTGCCGGCGGCCCATGACGAGATCCGACGCCTCGGAGAGACGCTCAACGCGATGCTCGCGCGCCTGCGGGCGTCGTTCCAGCACGAGCGCGAGTTCGTCGCCGACGCCAGCCACGAGCTGCGCACGCCGATCTCCGTGATCAAGGCCGAGATCGACAACGCCCTGCGCGACCCCGGGCTCGGAGCGCACGGGCGCGAGGCGCTGGCGGCGGCGAGCGCGGAAAGCGACCGCCTCGCGCAGCTCGCCGACGATCTGCTCGTGCTCGCGCGCGCTCAGGACGGCGAGCTCCCGGTCCGGGCCGAGCCAGTGCCCGTCGGGCCGCTGCTCGAGGGCGTGGCCGGCAGCTACCGGCGCCGCGCCGCCGGCCACGGCCGCCAGATCGGCGTGGAGTCGCCGGCCGGCCTGGCCGCCTGGGCCGACCCGCTCCGCCTCCGGCAGGCGATGAACAACCTCGTCGACAACGCGCTGCGCCACGGTGACGGCGACGTCGACGTGCGAGCCCGCCCGGAGCGCGGCGGGGTGGCGCTGCAGGTCGCCGACGGCGGCCCCGGCTTCGACCCCGCAACCGCGGCGCGGGCGTTCGAGCGCTTCGCCCGCGGCGACGCGGCGCGCGGCGAGCGCGGGTCGGGCCTCGGCCTGGCGATCGTCCGCACGATCGCCGAAGCGCACGGCGGCACCGCCGAGCTCGGCCCCGGCCCCGGCGGCACGGTCGAGCTCTGGCTGCCGGGAGCGCCGCCCGGCTGACTTGCCCTCAGGCCGCTCTCAGGTGCGGCGCCTACGGTGGCTGGCGCATCCCGTCACCGACGAACAGGAGACCGCATGACCCGCAGGACGAAGGCCATCATCGCCGCCGGCGGCGCCATCGCCGCGCTGGGCGCCGGGGGCGCCGCCGTCGCCACCGCCACCGGCGGCGAGGAGGGCGGGCGAGACGAGCGCATCACCGGTCCGACCGCCGACCAGGCGCGGGCCGCCGCGCTGGCCACGGCGCCCGGCGGCACCGTCGAGGGCGTCGAGCGCGCCGACGGCGGCGCCAAGGGCTACGAGGTCGAGGTCAAGGCCAAGGGCGGCAAGAGCCTCGAGATCGTGGTCGGCCCCCGGTTCAACGTCGTCTCTGTCACGCAAGACGACTAGTGGCTGCTCCCGGGAGCGGCCGCGCCTGAAGCGGCCGTGCCCCCGGGGGCGGCGTCCGCCGCGGGTCCGGCGATGCGCCGGCCTGCGGGCCACCTTCCTCAGGAGGAATCCATGCGTCCCCTACTCCCGATCGTCGCGGCCCTGGCCGCCGCAGCAGTGCTGAGCCCGGCCTCCGCGACCGCCGGCAGGCTCCCGCAGAGCCGCGAACCGGTCACGCTGCGGCCGACCGACTTCACCAGCCGCATCACGAACCCCTGGCTGCCGTTCCGGGCCGGCAGCCGCTGGATCTACCGCGAAACCTCGCCGGGCCAGCCGACCCAGCGCACCGTGGTGACCGTGACGGACCGGACGATCACCCTGGGCGGCATCGCCGCGCGGATGGTCCTCGACGTGGTCACCGGCCCGCGAGGCCGGGTGATCGAGCGCACCCGGGACTACTACGCCCAGGACCCCGCCGGCAACGTCTGGTATCTCGGCGAGGACACGGTCGAGTTCACGCCCGGGCGCCCGCCGAGCCGCGCCGGGTCGTGGCGGTACGGGACGGGCGGCGCCCAGGCGGGCATCGCCATGGCCGCCCGGCCGCGGGCCGGCCTCGCCTATCGCCAGGAGTTCCTGGCCGGCGAGGCCGAGGATCGGGCACGCGTGCTCAGCACCGGCGAGCAGGTGCAGGTGCCGGCGGGCCACTGGTCGCCTGCCACGCTGATCCGCGAGACCACTCCGGTCGAGCCCCGCGTCCTCGAGTACAAGCTCTACGCCCGCGGCGTCGGCAATGTGCTGACGCTCAGCGCGTCGGGCGCCGCGGCGCGCGAGGAGCTGGTCAGCTTCCGCCCCGGGCGCTGACCGCACGCCGGGGCCGGGCGCGCGCTGCGCCCGGCTCCGGCACCGGCGTGCGCTGGCGCTACTCGCCGCCGGCGTCCGGCACGTCGAGCGAGGCCAGCTCCTCGGCGAAGCCCTCGCTCGACCCCAGCGCCTCCAGATCGGACAGCTCGCGGTCGAACGCGGGCCCGAAGCCGGGCAGGCCCTCGCTCGCGTCGAGGCCGAGCTCGGCCGCGATGTCGTCCTGGTCCAGCAGCCCGACGTCGTCGGCCCGCGGGAGCGGCTCGGCGGGCTCGATCTCGATGCGCCGGTAGCGCTTGAGGCCGGTCGCCGCCGGGATGAGCTTGCCGATGATCACGTTCTCCTTCAGGCCGTTCAGGCGGTCGACCTTGCCCTCGAGGGCGGCGTCCGTGAGGACCTTGGTCGTCTCCTGGAACGAGGCGGCCGACAGGAACGAGTCCGTGTTCAGCGAGGCCTTGGTGATCCCGAGCACGATCGGCTCGAACTGCGCCGTCTCGCCCTTGGCGCCCTGCACCTCGGCGTTGATCCGCTCCATGTCGTAGCGGTCGACGAACTGGCCGGGCAGGAGGTCGGTGTCGCCCTTCTGGTCGACCCGGACCTTCTTGAGCATCTGGCGGACGATGAGCTCGATGTGCTTGTCGTCGATGTCGACGCCCTGGGACTTGTAGACCTTCTGAACCTCCTCGACGAAGTAGAGCTCCGTCGCGGTGCGGCCCCGGACCTCGAGCAGCTCGTGGGGATACAGCGACCCCTCGTTGAGCTGCGCGCCCTTCTCGACCTTCTGTCCCTGCTCAACGAAGAGGCGGGTGCGCACCGGGAAGGTGTGCTTGTGCTCTTCGCCAGCGGCGTCGGTGATCAGCACGCTCAGGGCCTTCTCGGTGCGGTCGACCGAGACGGTCCCGTCCTCCTTGGCCATCTGGGCGAGGCCCTTGGGCTTGCGGGCCTCGAACAGCTCCACGACCCGGGGCAGGCCGTGCGTGATGTCCGCGCCGGCGACGCCGCCGGTGTGGAACGTCCGCATCGTGAGCTGCGTGCCCGGCTCGCCGATCGACTGGGCGGCGATGATGCCCACCGCGTCACCGATCTGGGCGAGCGCGCCGGAGGCCAGCGAGCGCCCGTAGCACGCCTGGCACACGCCGGTCGCCGCGCGGCACTTCAGCACCGAGCGGACCGGCACCTCGGCGTGCTCGCCGCCCTTGAGGTCGGCCTCGGCCAGCTCGGCCAGGTCGGCACGGCCGATCTCGGCGCCGGCCTCGACGATCACGCGGCCGCGCTTGGTCGCGATGTCCGCGGCGGCCACGCGCCCGACGAGCCCGTCGTTGGGGGTCCCGTCCGACTTGCGGACGGGCCGCTCGATGTGCTCCTCGGTGCCGCAGTCGGCCTCGCGGATGATCACGTCCTGCGCGACGTCGACCAGGCGCCGGGTGAGGTAGCCCGAGTCGGCGGTGCGCAGCGCGGTATCGGCCAGGCCCTTCCGGGCGCCGTGAGTCGAGATGAAGTACTCGAGGACCGACAGGCCTTCCTTGAAGTTGGCCTTGATCGGGCGCTCGATGATCTCACCCTTCGGGTTGGCCATCAGGCCGCGCATGCCGGCCAGCTGGCGGATCTGCTTGAAGGAGCCGCGAGCACCCGAGTTGGCCATCATGAAGATGGGGTTCAGGGTGTCGAGGTTCTCCTGCATCGCCTCGCCGACCACGTCAGTGGCCTCGTTCCAGAGGTCGGTCACCTCGCGGTGGCGCTCCTCCTGGGTGATGAGGCCCATGTCGTACTGGTCGTCCACCTCGGCGACCCGCTCCTCGAAGCCCTTGAGGATCGCGTCCTTGCTCGGCGGGATCACGACGTCGTTCTTCGAGATCGTGATGCCGGCCTGGGTCGCGTACTTGAAGCCGAGCTCCTTGAACGCGTCGAGCACGAGGGCGATCGCCGACGCGCCGTACTTCTGGACGAGGTCGTCCACCAGCGCAACCGTGTCGCGCTTGCGCATCGAGCGGTTCACGAACTGATAGGTCGACGGGTCGAAGCCGTCGCCCATCGCCTCCTCGAGGGCGCGCTCGATCCGGTCGTTGTAGATGATGCGGCCGACCGTCGTGAGCACGTGGCCGCCCTCGCGGCCCGCCGGCCGGTACTCGGCCAGGTCGTGCAGCTTGACGGTCCGCGACTCGTAGGAGATCTCGGCCTCCTGCGCCGTGCGGAACACGTGCGGGCGGTTGCCGTTCTTGGCCGCCTTGGCGGCCGTGAGCTTCTCCTGCGTCGCGGCGAGCTCGGTCTCGTCGGGCCCGTACGTCAGGTAGTAGGCGCCGAGGATCATGTCCTGGGCCGGCGTCGCGAGCGGCTGCCCGTGGGCCGGGGACAGGATGTTGTTCGAGGAAAGCATGAGGATCCGGGCCTCCGCCTGGGCCTCGGCCGAGAGCGGGAGGTGGACCGCCATCTGGTCGCCGTCGAAGTCCGCGTTGAACGCGTGGCAGACGAGCGGGTGGACCTGGATGGCCTTGCCCTCGACGAGGATCGGCTCGAACGCCTGGATGCCCAGGCGGTGGAGCGTCGGCGCGCGGTTCAGCAGCACGGGGTGCTCGTGGATGACCTCCTCGAGCACGTCCCAGACCTCCGGGATCATCGAGTCGACCATCTTCTTGGCCGCCTTGATGTTCTGCGCGGACTTGCGCTCGACGAGGCGGGCCATGATGAACGGCTTGAACAGCTCGAGCGCCATCAGCTTCGGCAGCCCGCACTGGTGCAGCTTCAGCGAGGGGCCGGCCACGATGACCGAGCGGCCCGAGTAGTCGACGCGCTTGCCGAGCAGGTTCTGGCGGAACCGGCCCTGCTTTCCCTTGAGCATGTCCGAGAGCGACTTGAGCGGGCGGTTGCCCGGGCCCGTGACGGGCCGGCCGCGGCGGCCGTTGTCGAACAGCGCGTCGACGGCCTCCTGCAGCATCCGCTTCTCGTTGTTGACGATGATCTCCGGCGCGCCGAGGTCGAGCAGCCGCTTGAGGCGGTTGTTGCGGTTGATGACGCGGCGGTAGAGGTCGTTGAGGTCGGAGGTCGCGAAGCGCCCGCCGTCGAGCTGGACCATCGGGCGCAGCTCCGGCGGGATCACGGGAACGGCCTCGAGGATCATCATGTCCGGGCGGTTCCCCGAATGGATGAAGGCCGAGACGACCTTCAGCCGCTTGACCGCGCGGGCCTGCTTCTGGCCCTTCGCCGTCTTGATGATCTCCTCGAGCTCCTCGCGCTCGGCGTCGAGGTCGACCTGCTCGAGCAGGTCGCGCACGGATTCGGCGCCCATGCCGCCGCGGAAGTACTCGCCCCAGCCGTAGGGGGAGCCGAACCGCTCCTTGAGCTCGCGGAACAGCGTCTCGTCGGTGACGACGTCCTTCGGCTTCATCGTGGAGAAGAGCTCCCAGACCTCGCGCAGGCGCTCGGCGGCGTCCTCGATGTAGGCCTCGGTGTCGGCGATGTCGGACTCGAAGGACTTGCGCAGCTCCTTGAGCTGCTTGTCGCGCTCCTCGTCCGAGAGCTTCTTGATGTTGAGGTCCAGCGCGTCGGCCCAGAGGTGGTCCTCGTCGGAGAAGCCGGCCTGCGTGCCGGTCTCCAGGTGCGCCTCGCGGCGGGCGAGGGAGTCCTTGAGCTCCTTGACGCGGTCGTCGCGCTCCTGCGCGTACTCGTCGAGCGTCGCGTTCACACGGCCCTCGAGCTCGGCGGTGTCCTTCGCACGCGCCTCGTCGTCCACCCAGGTGACGATCGACGCCGCGAAGTACAGGACCTTCTCGAGCTCCTTCGGCGCCATGTCGAGCAGGTAGCCGATCCGGCTCGGGACGCCCTTGAAGAACCAGATGTGGCTCACCGGGGCCGCGAGGTCGATGTGGCCCATCCGCTCTCGGCGGACCTTGGAGCGGGTGACCTCGACGCCGCAGCGCTCGCAGACGATGCCCTTGTAGCGGACCCGCTTGTACTTGCCGCAGTAGCACTCCCAGTCCTTGGTCGGACCGAAGATGCGCTCGCAGAACAGGCCGTCCTTCTCAGGCTTGAGCGTGCGGTAGTTGATGGTCTCGGGCTTGGCGACCTCGCCGGAGCTCCAGGAGCGGATCTGCTTCGAGGAGGCGAGGCCGATCTCGATGGCGTCGAAGTTGTTGATGTCGATCATTCAGGTCCTCGGTTCGTGCGTGGGGCGGTCGGGCGGCGGGAGGCCCGGGCCGGCCGAAGCCGGCGCGGGCGGTGCCGCTATCCGTCGCCTTCCTCGGCCAGTGCCTCCAGGTCGACCTCCGCGTCGGGGAGGGCCGCGTCGGGCTCGCCGTCGGCCTCGGCCTCGACCTCCGCCTCGGTCTCCACGCCCTCGACGGCCTCGTCGGCCGCGCCGCCGTTGGTGGCGCGCACTCCCGAGAGGTCGATGCCCAGTTCCTCGGCGGCGCGGAGCAGGTCGTCGTCCTCCTCGCGCAGCTCGGCCCGCTGGCCCTCCTCGGAGACGACGTTGACGTCGAGCGCCAGCGACTGCATCTCCTTGAGCAGGACCTTGAACGACTCGGGGATGCTCGGCTCGGCGATGTTCTCGCCCTTGACGATCGCCTCGTAGGCCTTCACGCGGCCGACCGTGTCGTCGGACTTGATCGTGAGCATCTCCTGGAGGGTGTAGGCGGCACCGTACGCCTCGAGCGCCCACACCTCCATCTCGCCGAACCGCTGGCCGCCGAACTGCGCCTTGCCGCCCAGCGGCTGCTGGGTGACGAGCGAGTACGGGCCGGTGGACCGCGCGTGGATCTTGTCGTCCACGAGGTGCAGCAGCTTCAGGATGTACATGTAGCCGACGGTCACCTGCTCCTCGAACGGCTCGCCGGAGCGGCCGCTGTAGAGGGTGACCTTGCCCGTCGCGCGCTCGCCCGGGCGCCGGGACTTGTCGATGTCCATCCTGATCGCGCCGGTGTGCTCGTCCTGCCAGCGCACAAGCGCCTCGTCGACGTCCTCGACGGTCGCGCCGTCGAAGACCGGCGTGGCCACGTAGACCTTGCCGCTGCTCTTGCTGCTCCCGTTGCTGGCGTGGGCCTGCTTGTAGGCCTCGGTGCCGTCGTCGTACCAGCCGTTCGCCGCCGCCCAGCCCAGGTGCGTCTCCAGGATCTGGCCGAGGTTCATGCGGCTCGGGACGCCGAGCGGGTTGAGGATGACGTCGACCGGCGTGCCGTCCTCGAGGAACGGCATGTCCTCCTCGTCGACGATCTTGGAGATCACGCCCTTGTTCCCGTGGCGGCCGGCGAGCTTGTCGCCCTCGGCGATCTTGCGCTTCTTGGCCACGAACACGCGGACGAGGTCGTTGACCCCGGGCGGCAGGTCGTCGCCGGCGTCGCGCGAAAACGTCATGACGTCGATGACGACGCCGCCCTCGCCGTGGGGCACCTTGAGCGAGGTGTCCCGCACCTCCCGCGCCTTCTCCTTGAAGATGGCGCGGATGAGCTTCTCCTCGGCGGTGAGCTCGGTCTCGCCCTTCGGCGTGACCTTGCCGACCAGGAGGTCGCCGGACTGGACCTCGGCGCCAACGCGGACGATGCCGCGGTCGTCGAGGTTGCGCAGCGACTCCTCCGAGCGGTTCGGGATGTCGCGGGTGATCTCCTCGTCGCCCAGCTTCGTCGTGCGCGCGTCGACCTCGTACTCCTCGATGTGGATCGAGGTGAGCTCGTCGTCCTTGACGAGGCGCCGCGACAGGATGATCGCGTCCTCGAAGTTGTAGCCCTCCCAGGACATGAAGGCGACCAGCAGGTTCTTGCCGAGCGCCATCTCGCCCGAGTCGGTCGAGGCGCCGTCGGCGAGGACCGCGCCCTCGCCTACCGCGGCCCCGGTGGTCACGCGCGGCTGCTGGTGGATCAGCGTGCCCTGGTTCGAGCGGCGGTACTTCTGGAGCGCGTACTCGTCGCGGTCGCCGTCGCGGGTCTCGACGACGATCTCCTCGGCGTCGACGTAGGCGACCGTGCCGGCGCGGCGGGCCAGCACGACGTCGCCGGTGTCGAGCGCGGCCCGGCGCTCCATGCCCGTGCCGATCAGCGGCGCGTCGCTCGTGAGGAGCGGCACCGCCTGGCGCTGCATGTTCGAGCCCATGAGGGCGCGGTTGGCGTCGTCGTGCTCGAGGAACGGGATCATCGCCGTCGCGACCGACCAGATCTGCTCGGGCGAGACGTCCATGAGGTCGACGTCCTTCGGCGTGGCCGTCACGTACTGCCCGGCCTGGGTCCGGCACACGATCTCCGGCCCCTTGAGCTTGCCCGTCTTGGGGTCGACCGGCGTGTTGGCCTGCGCGATGAGCTGCTCTTCCTCCTCGGTGGCGTCGAGGTGGACGATCTTCTCGGTGACCTTTCCGTCGTCGATCACGCGGTACGGCGTGGTGACGAACCCGAACTCGGAGACCTGAGCGAACGACGAGAGCGAGCCGATCAGGCCGATGTTCGGGCCCTCCGGCGTCTCGATCGGACACATGCGGCCGTAGTGGGTCGGGTGCACGTCGCGCACCTCGATGGGAGCGCGCTCGCGGGTCAGGCCGCCCGCGCCGAGCGCGCTGAGGCGCCGGCGGTGCGTCAGGCCGGCCAGCGAGTTCGTCTGGTCCATGAACTGCGAGAGCTGCGAGGACCCGAAGAACTCCTTCAGCGCGGCCACGACGGGACGGATGTTCACGATCGTCTGCGGCGTGATCGTGTCGGCGTCCTCAGTGGTGAGGCGCTCGCGCACGACGCGCTCCATCCGGTACAGGCCGACGCGGAACGCCTCCTGGATGAGCTCGCCCACGGTCCGCAGCCGGCGGTTGCCGAAGTGCTCGTACTCGTCGAGGTGCTCGGCGACGTTCTCGCGGGGCATGACGACGGCCTCGGCGGCGAAGTCCTTGATCTCCTCCTCCGGGTGCTCGGGCATCCCGAGGACCCGCGGCAGGGCCACGAGCTCCTTGACCAGCGCGATGATGTCGTCCTGCGTCAGCGTGCGGGTGTCGAGGTCGATGTCGAGCCCGAGGCGCGAGTTGAGCTTGTACCGCCCGACCCGGGTGAGGTCGTAGCGCTTCGGGTCGAAGAAGAGCTGGTTCAGCAGCGACTTCGCGTTGTCGACGCTCGGCGGCTCGCCGGGGCGCTGCTTCTTGAAGAGTTCGACGAGGGCGCGGTCCTGGTTGTGGGTCCGCTCCTCCTCCTCGAACGCCACGAGGCGCTCCTGCAGGCCGGCAACGTCGCCCTGGAGCTTCTCGGCCTCCGCCTTGGCCTCGTCGCCGAGGCTGCCCTTCTTCACGGCCCAGTCGAGCCGGGCCTTGATCCGCGAGATCGCCTCGCCGAGGCCCACCTCGCCCTCGGCGGCGGCGGGCGCCGGGTACTTCTCCGAGATCGCGGCCACCGCGGCCTCGAGCCCGGGGAGCTCGTCCGCGAACCGCGGCAGGGGCAGCTCGTCGTACGGATCCGAGTCGATCGTGTTGCGGATGTAGAGCGAGTCGTCGAAGAGCGACCGGATCTCCTCGTCGGTCACGTAGCCCATCGCGCGCAGCAGGACCGTGATCGGGAGCTTGCGCTTGCGGTCGATGCGAACGAAGACCTTGCCCTTCTTGTCGATCTCCAGCTCGAGCCAGGACCCGCGCGCGGGCATGAGGTTCGCGATGAAGACCTGCTTCTCCGGATCCTTCGGATCCATGAGGTAGGCGCCGGGCGAGCGCACGAGCTGCGTCACGACGACGCGCTCGGTGCCGTTGATGATGAACGTGCCCCAGTCCGTCATCCACGGGAAGTCGCCCATGAACACTTCCTGCTGGCGGATCTCGCCCGTCTCGCGGTTGACGAACGAGACCTCGATCTTCAGCGGGCGCGCGTACGTGAGGTCCTTCTCGCGGCACTCGTCGATCGGGGCGACGGGCTCGTCGAAGACGAACTCGCCGAACTCCACGGCAAGGTTGCCGGTGTAGTCCTCGATGGGCGAGATGTCGTTGATGGTCTCGCGCAGCCCGCCAGATTCAGCATCGGTCAGCCACGCGAACGAGCGCCGCTGGATGTCGATGAGATGGGGGACGTCGAGAACCTTGTCCAGGCGCGCGAACGTGCGGCGCGACCGGGGGGCGGCATCGGTAGAAGCCAAGACGGCGACTCCTCGGAACGGTCGAGAGGGCAGGGCGCGCGAGGCGGGAAAACGCGCGGCCATCGAAAATAGCACACGGCCAAGCAGACCCTGTGCGCAGGGCGACCGGCGCCTCACGGACCCCGCCCGGAGATCTCGCGTATGTGGCGCGAGCCTCGCCGATGGGCGGCTTCGACTATTGGCCGATCGCCGCGCAGTGTAGCGGCGAATCCGCGACCCGGCTACCCGCGGGCGCTCGGTGCCGTGAGCGGCCGAACCGCGGGGTAGAGCGCGGCGTAGCGGGCGTGCCCGGCGGCGTAGGCCTCGGACCAGGCCGGATCGGGGTCGGCACCGGGGCGCGTGCGGACGCAGGCTGCGACCGCAGCGGGCGCGTCGGGGAAGATGCCGCCGGCCACACCGCCGAGCAGCGCAGCGCCGTACGCAGCGCCCTCCTCCACCGCCGCGCGTTCCAGCGGGATGCCGAGCACCGACGCGAGAATCGCCAGCCACAGGTCGCTGCGGGCGCCTCCGCCGGACACTCGGCCGGCGTCCGCCGGCACGCCGAGCCCGCGCACGAGATCGAGCGAGTCGCGCAGCCCGTAGGCCACCCCCTCGAGCACGGCGCGCACGAGCGCGCCGCGGTCATGGCCGAGGCCCAGGCCCACGAAGGCGCCCCGCGCATCTGGATCCGCGACCGGCGTGCGCTCGCCGGACAGGTACGGGAGGAACTGGAGCCCGTCGGCCCCGGGCGCCCAGGCCGCGGCCTCGGCGATGAGGGTCCCGTAGCCGGCGCCGGGCGCGGCCACGTCGCGGAGCCACCGCAGCGACCCGGCGGCCGACAGCATCACGCCCATCGCGTGCCAGCCGCCCGGCACCGCGTGGCAGAAGGCATGGACGCGGGCAGCCGGGTCGGCCTGGAAGGCGGGAAGCGCGGAGAAGACGACGCCTGAGGTCCCGAGCACGATCGACGCCGGCCCGGGGCGCGCGATCCCGACGCCGAGCGCACCGGCCGCCTGGTCGCCCCCGCCGGCGGCGACGGGGATGCCTTGCGCGGTCTCGCCCGAGACCGCTGGCGACTCCAGCGCTGGCGGGAGCCAGGCTTCCGGCACGTCGAGTGACGCGAGCACCTCGTCGCTCCAGGCCCGGCGGGCAACATCGAAGAGGAGCGTGCCGGACGCGTCCGAGACGTCTGTCGCATGCTCGCCGGTCAGCCGCAGGCGGACGTAGTCCTTGGGCAGCAGGATGCGGGCGATCCGGGCGTGGACGTCGGGCTCGTGCTCGCGCAGCCACAGCAGCTTCGGCGCCGTGAACCCCGCCAGGGCCCGATTGCCCGTGAGCGCGATGAGGCGGTCCAGGCCGATCCGCTCCTCGATCTGCTGGCACTGCGGGCCGGTGCGCTGGTCGTTCCAGAGGATCGCGGGCCGCAGCACGCGATCGGCGGCATCGAGCGCCACGAGCCCGTGCATCTGGCCGCTGAGCCCGATCCCGGCGATGCCGGGCACGTCGAGGCCGGCCAGCGCCGCCTGGGCTGCCCGCCACCAGTCCTCGGGGTCCTGCTCGGCCCAGCCCGGGCGCGGCGTCGACAGCGGATAGCTCTCCTCGCGGACCGCGAGCACCGCCCCGGCGGGGTCGATCGCGATCGCCTTGACGCCGGAGGTCCCGACATCGAGCCCGACGAGCGCGGTCACGCGCCGAGCGCCGCGTAGACCAGCTCGTAGGCCGCCACCGCATCCTTTCGCTGCTGGGCCTCGCGCAGGGCCGGCTCGTCGATCTTCGCGGCGACGCCGTCGATGAACCGCCACTGCAGGACGCTGCGGCGCACCGCCGCGACCTGATCCTCGGTGTAGGGGTACAGGTCGAACCCGAGGCGCTCGCCGGCAGCACCGTAGTTCGCCCGCCTCAGCTCCAGGGCCAGCTCGAGCGTCTCCATGAACGCAGTGGCCCCGACCATGTTGTCGTCGTCGAAGGTCCCCCAGCCGGAGTTCCCGTGCTGGTGGCCGAGCAGGCCCTCGGCGGCGAGCAGCGCCACGTACTCGCCGAGGTTCTCGCCGTTCATGATCAGGTGCTGCCAGTCCATGTTGACCTTGATGTTGTCGATTCCCTGCGTGCGCAGCGTGTGGATCACGTGCAGCGTCATGCCGACGTTGCCCATGAAGATCTTCATGGCCGGCTCGGAGTTCTTGTGCTCGAGCAGCAGCGTCGTCCCGTGCTCGGCGCAGCGCTGGGCGGCTTGGCCGATGCCGTCGATCAGCCGGGCCCAGCTCTCCGCGTAGGCGGTCTGGAACGGGTAGTTGTAGCCCTCGATCCCCGGCCAGCAGATGAGCTTGGCCCCGATCGAGCCGGCGAAGTCGGCGGCGGCGAGCGTGAGCCGCAGCGCCTCGGTCCGGGTGTCGGCGTCCGGCGAGGTCAGTCCGCCCTTGCCGAAGCGCGGGTCCAGGTGCAGGCCGGTCGCGATCGCATAGACGTCGTGGCCGCCCAGCTCGTCGCGGACGTCCTCGAGGTTGACCTCCGAGAGCTCGGCGGGGTAGTGGAACTCGTAGCCGTCCATGAGGTCCCCCAGGCCGGCGACGGCCCGCCGGACCTTCTCGGCGGTGGACTCGACGCCGTGCTCGGGCTGGTAGCCCCCCGGCACGAACCGGGTGATCATCGGGCCAAGCGCCCAGATCCCGACGCTCGTCTTCAGCTGCTGGCTCATGTGCCCTCCTGGAACGGCGTTGGGTGCGGTGGGTGGTGGTGGTGGCCGCGCCGCCGGGCCGGCCTCGCCGGTGCGGCTACAGTGGCCCCGTGGACGCGGCAGCCATCGGCGTGGGGATGCTCGGGACCGCCTTCATGGGAAAGGCGCACACGCTGGCCTACCGGATGATTCCGGCGGTGGCGCCGGACCTCGCGCTGCGTCCGGAGCTCGTGGCGATCGCGGGCCGCGACCCCGCGCGCACCGCGGCGGCGGCGGCCCGCTACGGGTACGCCCGCGCAGCCTCCGGCTGGGAGGACCTCGTGGCCGACCCGGCCATCGGCCTGTTCGACAACGGCGGCCCGAACGACCTGCACGCCGCGCCAACCATCGCGGCGGCCGAGGCAGGCAAGCACGTGGTCTGCGAAAAGCCGCTCGGGCGCGACGCCGACGAGAGCCTGGAGATCTGGCGCCGGGTCGCGGCCACCGGCGTGGTCCACCTGTGCGCCTTCAACTACCGGTTCGTGCCGGCGGTGCGCCTGGCCCGGGACATGATCGCGGCCGGCGAGCTCGGCGACCTGCGCCACGTACGGATCCGCTACCTGCAGTCCTGGGGCGCCGACCCCGCCACGCACGACCGGTGGCGCTTTGACCCGGCGGTCGCGGGCTCCGGGGCGCTCGGGGACCTCGCCTCGCACGCCGTCGACCTGGTGCGGTTCCTCGCGGGCGAGCCCGCCGCCGTCTCGGCGGCGGCCCGCACGTTCCGCCCGACGGACGGGCGGCCCGCCGTCGACGACGCCGTCGCGGCGGTTCTCGAGCTCGACGGCGGCGCGATCGGCACGCTTGAAGCGACCCGGTTCGCGACGGGGCGGATCAACCAGCTCGCATGGGAGATCAACGGCGATCGGGGCACGCTGGCCTTCAACCTCGAGCGCCTGAACGAGCTCGAGGTCTTCGAAGCCGGCTCGCGCGGCTTTCGCACCGTCGTGGTGTCGGAGCCCGGCGATCCCCACTGGGACTTGTGGTGGCCGCCCGGCCACGGGATCGGCTGGGACCACACCTTCGTCCACGAGCTCCTGCACCTGCTCCGCGCGATCGCCGGTGAGACGCCGGTGGCGCCGCACGGCGCGACGTTCGAGGACGGCTACCGCGCCGCCGTGGTCTGCGACGCGATCCGGCGCTCGGCCGAGACCGGCGTGCGCGAGCCGGTCGCCTACGCTGCGGCCTGACGGTCGGCGCAGGGCGCGGCGAGCCGGCCCGTTCACAGCACGACCGGGACGCCGGCGTCCGCGGAGCGGTAGAGGGCCTCGATCGTCCGGGCCTGGCCGAGCGCGTCGGCGCGGCCCAGCCGGGGCGCCGCCCCGTCGAGGATCGCCGCCGCCAGGTCGTCCAGCTCGTAGGCGTAGGGATTCGCCGGCTCGGTGGCAATCGTCTCGACGCCGCCGCCGGCGCGGAGCCGCTCGATGCCCGGCGTCAGGCCGTGCCACGGATCGGCCAGCCGCAGCGTGCCCTCGGCGCCGATGACCTCGAGCGAGGCGCGCGCCGGCAGCGCGAGGCTGCAGTCGAGCTGCGCGACGGCGCCGCCTGGGAACTCCAGCGTCCCCGCGAACCGCAGGTCGACCCCGTCGCCTCCGAGGGCCTGGACGCCGAAGGCCCGCGCGGGCTCCCCCGCGACGAGCCGGGCCGCGCTCACGCAGTAGCACCCGACGTCCATGAGCCCGCCGCCGTCGAGGCCGCGCAGCACCCGGACGTCGGACGGGTCCGACAGCGGGAAGCTGAACACCGCGCGCACGAGCGCCACCGGGCCGACAGCGCCCTCGGACACGAGGCTCGCCAGCGCGCGGGCCTGGGGGTGATGGCGCCACATGAACGCCTCCGAGAGCACGCGGCCAGCGGCATCGGCGGCGTCGAAGGCCGCCTCCACCTGATCCGGGCGGCGCGACATCGGCTTCTCGCACAGGACATGCTTGCCGGCCTGAAGCGCGGCGATCGACCACTCCACGTGCATGGAGTTCGGCAGCGAGACGTAGACCGCGTCGACCTCGGGATCTGCGAGGAGGGCCTCGTAGCTCCCATGCGCCCGCGGGATGCCCTGCGCCCGGGCATAGTCGTCCGCGCGCGCCTGGTCGCGCGAGGCGACGGCGACGATCTCGCTGCGCGCCGAGGCGGCGGCGCCGGCGATGAGCTTCGCGTTGATCCGGGCCGTCGACAGCAGCCCCCACCTCACCCCCACGAGTCCTCCCCCATGGGCCGGAAGCTCGTGGTGAGGAGACGGTGCGACCGGGGCCTGGTGAGCGCGAACAGGACGACCTCGGCCACTTCGTCGGGGCTCATCATCGTCTCGAGCTCGGGCATGTCCGGCGTGCGCCCGTGCCCCATGGCGAAGTCGGTCGCGATCCCGCCGGGCGAGATGTTGGTGCAGCGCACGCCCGCGGGCATGAGCTCGTGGTCGAGCGCCCGGATGAAGCCGACCTGGCCGAACTTCGAGGCGGAGTAGATCGCCTCGCCTGGGAGCCCGCGCAGGCCAGCCACCGAGGCGACGACGACGAGGTCGCCTGCGCCGGAGGACCGCAGGTGCGGGATCGCCGCGTGCGCGGCGTAGAGCGTCCCCTTGAGGTTCACGTCGATCACGCGGTCGATCTCCTCGATCGCGAGATCGGCGAAATCGCCGTAGATCCCGATCCCGGCGTTCGCGACGAGGATGTCCAGGCGGCCGTGGGCGGTGACGGTGGCGTCGACGAGCGCGTGGACCTGCGCAGCGTCGGTCACGTCGCACGGCGGCGCCACCGCCCCGGCGATGCCGAGATCGCTGCCCGCGCGCGACGCGAGACCGAGGCGCACGCCGGCGGAGTGGAGCTGGCGAGCCACGGCGGCGCCGAGGCCGCGGCTGGCGCCGGTGACGATCGCGACCTTGCCGTCGAGGGGAGTCATGTGGATGCCTTCGGGTCGGGGATGCCGGCCCCGGGGGCGTGCGCACACGCCCCCGGGGCCGCCGGTCCTGGTGGAACTAGGCCCTGCCGGTGGCGGCGCTGCGCCTCCGCGCGAGCGAGTCGACCGTCACCGCCGCGAGGAGCACGAGGCCCGTGACGACGAACTTCGTGCCGGCCGAGACGTTCAGCAGCCCCAGGCCGTTGTCGATCATCGCGATCACGATCGCGCCGAGCAGCGCGCTCTTGACGGTGCCGCGGCCCCCGAACAGGCTGGTGCCGCCGATGACGGCGGCGGCGATCGAGTAGAGCAGGATCGACCCGCCGCCGGCGTTCGTGTCCACCGAGCTGAGCCGCGAGGCCAGGATGATCCCGCCCATCGCCGCCATGAACCCGGAGATGCCGAACACCGCGATCCGGATCCCGCTGATCCGGATGCCGGCCCGCCGCGACGCCTCGACGTTGCCGCCGACCGCGTAGATGTGGCGCCCGAACCGCGTGCGCTCGGCGATGTAGGTCCAGAAGACCAGCAGCGCGAGCAGGAGGATCGCCACGTAGGGGACGCCACGGTTCTGGTTCGCCACGTAGGTGACCGCAGCGGCGGCGAGGGCGAGCCCCCCGATCCGCAGGGCGATGATCGACGCCGGGGCGTGCGGCAGCCCGGCCTTCACCCGCCGCCGCGCCGACAGGAGCTGGATCGCCGCATAGGCGGCCACCGCCCCCTCGAGCACGATCCACGCGGTGGCATCCGGCAGGAAGTCGTTCGCGATGCCGTTCACGAACGAGTTCTGGATCGTCACCGTCCCGGCGTTGCCGATCAGGAGCAGCACGACGCCGTTCCAGGCCAGCAGGCCGGCGAGGGTCACGACGAACGACGGGATGCCGACGAGCGCGAACAGCGAGCCCTGGAGAATCCCGATCGTCAGGCCCGCACCGAGGGCGAGGGCGATCGCCACCGGCGTGGCGACTTCGTTGCCGTCCGGCTGCAGCAGCAGCGCGACGATCACGCCGCCGACGCCGCTGACGAAGCCGACGGACAGGTCGATCTCGCCGAGGAGCAGGACGAACACGATGCCCATGCCGATGACGGCGAACGGCGCGAGCTGGCCGAGCAGGTTGACGAAGTTCCCGGAGGTCAGGAACTGGTCGTTGCGGTACTGGAAGTAGACCGCGATGAGGATGATCCCGACGACGATCGGCAGGCTGCCGAGGTCGCCGCCGCGCACGTTGGACCACCAGCGCTGGGCGAAGCCCGCAAGGGACGTGGGCTCGTCGATCTCGGCCGACTCGGGCACACCGTGCTCGGCGGCCGAGACTTCCGGGGGCGGGGCGGCTTCGGTGCTCATGACGGGGCTCCTTGCTGGCCCGGGACCGTGCTGAGCGTCCCGGCCGTGATGGCCTCCACCACCTGCTGCTGCGTGACCTGATCCCGCTCGAGCTCGGCGATGCTGCGGCCGAGGCGCAGGACGGTGATCCGGTCGGCCACCTCGAAGACGTCGTGGAGGTTGTGCGAGATGAGAACAACGGCCAGGCCCTGGTCTCCGAGGCGCTTGACGAGGTCGAGGACCTGGCGCGTCTGGGCGACGCCGAGCGCCGCGGTCGGCTCGTCGAGGATGACGAGCTTGGAGTTCCACATCACGGCCTTGGCGACGGCCACCGACTGGCGCTGGCCGCCCGACAGGCTCGCCACCTGCTGGCGCACGGAGCGCACGGTCGTGACCGAGAGGCTCGTGAGCGTCTCCCGCGCGCGCCGCTCCATCTCGGACTCGTTGAGCGCGCGCAGCTTCGTCACGGCTTCGCGCCCGAGGAACATGTTCTGGACGATGTCGAGGTTGTCGCACAGCGCCAAGTCCTGGTAGACGACCTCGATCCCGAGCGCCGACGCATCCTTGGGCCCGTGGATGCTCACCGGATAGCCCTCGAAGAAGATCTCGCCGCCGTCGGCCGGATGAATGCCGGCCACGCACTTGATCAGCGTCGACTTCCCCGCGCCGTTGTCCCCGACGAGCGCCATGACCTCGCCGGCACTCACGCGGAAGTCGACCTCATCGAGCGCCGTCACGGCTCCGAACCGCTTCGACACCCCCTTGAGCTCCAGCATCGGCTCGCTCACCCCTGCTCCTTTCCCCAGATGCCCGGCGGGAGGGGCGCCGGCGGCGCCCCTCCCGGTGGCGGGCAGTTGATCCCTACAGCCCGGCCTTGGTGCACAGGGCCGCGTACTGGCCCTGGCAGATCTCGCTCTTGGACAGGAATCCGTCGTCGATGATCTGCTTGCCCTCGGTCTTGATGTTCTGGGCGTTGACCGCCACGGGCGTCAGGAGCACCGACGGCACCTTCTTCGTGCCGTTGTCGGTGGTCGCCGTCGTCGCCGGCGGGGTCGTACCCTTCGCCAGCGCGATCGCCAGGGCGGCGGCCGCGTCGGCCTCCTTCTTGACGGCCTTGTACACCGTCATGCACTGGTAGCCGGACAGGATGTTCTGGAGGCCCTGCGCGGTGGCGTCCTGCCCCGTCACGGGGATCTTGGCCAGCTTGCGCGCCTTGATCGCCGAGATGGCCGCGTTCCCGAGGCCGTCGTTGGCGGCGAGCACGCCCTGGATGTTGTTGTTGGTCTTCTGCAGCATCTGCTCGAAGATCGTGAGCGCCTGCTGGTTGTCCCAGTCGGGCACGGACTGGTCCGGGCCCTTCTTCAGCGTGCCGTTCTTGTAGAGCGGATCCAGGACCGAGTTGTAGCCCTGCGCGAACAGGGTGGCGTTGTTGTCCGTCGGCGAGCCGTTCAGCGTCGCGACGGTGCCGCCCTTGGCGTTCTTCATGCAGTCGGCCAGGCCCTGGCCCTGCAGCTTGCCCACCTTCGTGTTGTCGAAGGAGACGTAGTAGTCGGAGTTGCCCTTCAGCGTGAGGCGGTCGTAGTCGATGACCTTGACGCCCTGCTTGTTGGCGTTGGCGATGATCGCCGCGCCGGAGCCGCTGTCGAGGTTGACCAGGAGCAGGACCTTCGCCCCGTTGGTGATCGCCTGCTCGGCCTGGGTGCGCTGCGCTGCAGCGTCGCCCTCGGCGTTGACGATCGTGGCCTTGACGCCGGCCTTGTCGAAGGCCTGCTGCAGGAACTTGCGGTCCTGGTTCTCCCAGCGGGAGGAGGACTTCGAGTCCGGCAGCAGGACGGCGACCTGGGTCTTGCCGCCGCTGCTGGAGCCGGTGCTGTCGTTGTTGCTGTCGGACGACCCGCAGGCCGCGACGCCGAGCCCGCCGGCGACCGCGACGGCGGCGACGGCGGCGATTGGCTTGAACCTCATGTGGATGATTCCCCTCCTCGTGGCGGCAGCGCCGCCATTTCCTGGATACCTGCCCCGTACGGGGCTCCGTGACACCCCGCCCGGCGGACGGGGTCCAGCGGTGGTGAGTGAGCGCCGGCCTGCTGGCGCCGGCCGGCTAGGCGAGCCTGAGTGACGACCACCCCCCTCCGCTGCTCCTCATCCCGCCGCCTCCGCGACCGACGCCAGCCGCGAGGACAGCGCCCCGCCCGACTCCCCGGCGGCGAACGCGAGCGCGCCCATCACGCCCGCCCGCTCGCCGAGCTCGCCCGGCACCACGGCGGCCTCGGCGGCCGCCGGGATGGCGTACCGCCGCAGGGAGTCGCGGACCGGGTCGAGGAGCAAGTCGCCGGCGGCGCTCAGCTCGCCGCCCACGATGACCCGTTCAGGGTTCAGGACATTGCAGACGTTGGCCGCGGCGACGCCGATGTGGCGGCCGGCATCCTCGATCACGCGTCGGACCCCGGAGTCGCCGTCGGCGGCGAGGCTGAGCATGTCCGGTACGGAGAGCGGGCCGTGGGTGCGGCGCAGGAGGTCGGCCAGGCCGGGACCGGCGGCGAAGGTCTCCAGGCAGCCGCGGTTGCCGCAGCGGCAGACGTCGCCGTTCTCGTCGATGAGCACGTGGCCGATCTCGCCCGCGGTCCCGCGCGCGCCGCGATGGAGCCGCCCGTTGATGATCACGCCCGCGCCGATGCCCGCGGAGACCATGACGTAGACGACGTCGGCGACATCCCGCCCGGCGCCACTGGACGCCTCGGCCAGCGCCTCGAGGTTCGCATCGTTCTCCACGTAGACGGGGACGCCCAGGCGCGCGGCCATGTCCTCGCCGGCCCGGACGCCGTCCCAGCCCGGGAGGATCGCGTGGGACCCGACGGTGCCCGTGCGCCGGTCGATCGGCCCGGGGATGCCGAGCCCGGCGCCGAGCACGCGCTCGCGCGGGACGCCGGCTTCCAGCAGCGCCCGATCGACGAGGTGCTCGGCTACGGCCAGGCCCTCGGTCGCCGACTGGCCGACGTTCATGCGGCGGACGTCCTCGGCGAGGATCCGCTGGCCGAGGTCGGCCACCGCAACGCGCACGCGGTCGTGGCTGAAGGCGATGCCGACCGTGGCCCCGGCGGAGCGGTCCAGCGACAGGAGCACCGGCGGCCGGCCGCCCTGCGACCCGGCACTGGCGTCCGCATCGGCCCGCTCGACCACGAGTCCGCGGGCCTGCAAGTCGGCCACGATCGTCGAGACGGTCGACCGCGACAGGCCGGTCGTGCGCGCGATCTCGGCGCGGCTGGCGACTCCGGCGCTGCGCAGCGCGTCGAGCACGCGGCGGCGGTTGTGCTCGCGCAGCGACTCCAGCGATCCCAGTGACCCGACCCTCTCTGACCCCACGGGCCGACCCTCTCCGATTCGGGATCGGTTTGTCAAGGGCTCGGCAGAACTTCCGGCGATCTGGCACGTTCGAGCGGCGAACCCTGAACATACTCGGCGATCCCGGGCCCGGCAGGGATCAGCGAAGCGGGCCGGTCAGGCGCCCAGCGCCGCCCGCACCGCCTCGAGCACGCCGGCTCCGCACGGCGCGGCGGTGACGGTGGCGTTCGGCGTAGCGGCCGCCGCCGCGCCGAGCCGCGGGTCGCGTTCCGCGCCGTTCGCGACGATCCAGCACGCCCCGACCTCCGCGGCGACGGCGAGGTCCTCCCAGCCGTCGCCGACGGCGATGCAGTCCTCGCGCGCCAGGCCGTGCCGCGCCCGGTGCGCGGCGACCCCGGCGGCCTTCGTCGCCCAGGCGGGCCCCAGCATGTAGCCGCGGTCATTCGCCCCGGGGCCGGCCTGCGAGGCGCCGTTGTCGACGATTCGCAGGCCGCCGTGGCCGGCGCGCGTCAGGAGCTCGCGGGCCGCCGCGACGTCGACGCGGCCGCGGAGCGGGTGGATGACCTCGTGGTGCTCGAGGAACGACCGGTCGTAGTCGAGCCGCGCGCCGAGCTCGCGGCGCAGCAGGCCGGGCACGCCGGCTGCCGCGATCTCCTCGAACGGCGTGCGCCCGTCCCGGACGGCCCCGGGGGGCGCGAGCGACCGATCGTCCCCGGCGCTCACGAGGCCGCCGCCGGCCTCGTACACGAAGCTCCCGATCCCGAGCAGCCGCGCCGTCATGGCCAGGATCGCCCGCGGCCGGCCGGACACGAGCACGACCTCGGCGCCGGCGGCGGCGCAGGCTCCGAGCGCCCGCGCGCCGTCCGGCGAGAAGCCTCCGTCCGCGTCGCGCAGCAGCGAGCCGGCGGCCCCGGTGAGCGTGTGGTCGACGTCGAGGTAGACGCAGCGGACGGGCATCGCCGCGGGACGGTACCCGGGAGGCGAGCCCGGAACGGCTGCGGCCCGGCGGTCACGAGGACCGCCGGGCCGCGAAACGGCAGTGGCGCGAGGGCTACTTGACCTCGACGCCCGCGCCGGCCTCCTCGAGGTCGGCCTTGAGCTTGTCGGCCTCCTCCTTGTCGACGCCCTCCTTGACCGGCTTGGGGGCCTCGTCGACGAGGGCCTTGGCCTCCTTCAGGCCCAGGCCGGTCGCCGCGCGGACGACCTTGATGACCTGGATCTTCTTGTCGCCGGCGCCGGTCAGGATCACGTCGAAGGAGGACTTCTCCTCCTCCGCGGCCGCGCCGTCGCCGCCGCCGGCTGCCGCCGGCGCCGCGGCCGCGACCGCTGTCGCCGACACGCCGAACTCCTCCTCGAGCGCCTTGATGCGCTCGGACAGCTCGAGCACCGAAATGCCCTTCAGCTCGTCGATCCACTCCTGGGTGGTGGTCATGCGTCCTCCTTCGCCTCCGCGGCGTCGTGGTCATCGGCGGCCGCGGGGGCGTCCGCCTCGTTCGCTTGGTCAGGTTCTGGGCCGGCGGCCTCGGCGTCTGGCGACGCTTCGGCTGCGGGCTCCGTGTCGGGCTCAGCCGCGGCCTCGGGCGCAGCTTCGGCCTCGGGCGCGGCTTCGGCCTCGGGGCCAGCCTCGGCCTCGGGCTCGGCCTCGGCCTCGGGACCAGCCTCGGCCTCGGGCGCAGCTTCAGCCTCCGGCTTCGCGGCCTCGGGCTCGGGCGCGGCCTCCGGCTCGGCGGCCTCGGCCTCCGCCGGCGCCTCGCCGGTCACGAGGCCCTGCTCGGCGATCTGCGCGAGCTGGATCGCCAGGCCGGAGATGAGCGCGTTCAGCCCGCGGACGAGGCCGGTGAGCGGCGCCGCCACGGTGCCCACGAGCTGGGCGTGGAGCACCTCGCGGGCGGGCAGCCGGGCGATCGCCACGATCTGGTCGACCGACAGCGTCTCGCCGTTCATCGTCCCGCCCTTGAACTCGAGCAGGTCGTTGGCCCGGCGGAAGTCGTTGAGCGCCTTGGCGGCCAGGGCGGCGTCGCCGCGGACGAAGGTCAGCGCGGTCGGCCCCTCGAGCAGCTCGCGCAGCGCATCGGCACCCGCCTGGTCGGCGGCCCGCTCGGTCAGCGAGTTCTTCACGATCCGGAAGCTCGCGTCGGCCTCGCGCAGCTTCGTGCGCAGCTCGGCAGCCTGCGGCACGGAGATGCCGCGGTAGTCGACGGCGAAGACGGCCTCGGCGCCCTCGATGTCCGCGGCGATCTCCTGCACCACCGCGGCCTTCTGGTCTCGATTCATCGGCGTCCTCTCTCGCTGCGTTTCATCGTGGGAAGTTCTCGTGGAACGAGCAACGCCCGCGTGCGGCGGGCGTCGAAGAGTCCGGACGTGGGGTCCGGGGCGTCTCGCGCTCCGCCTGCCCCGGGCTTCCCGCGCCGTGCGCGTGCCGAGGGTCTCGGGCAGGGCTGCTCTGTCCGCCTACGCCGCTGCCGGCGCCTCCTCGGGCGCCCCCGCGATGTCGCGGGTGCGCGACGGGTCGACCTTCACGCCGGGACCCATGGTCGCGGCCAGCGTGATCGAGCGCAGGTACTTGCCCTTCGCCGCGGCGGGCTTGGCCCGCACGAGCTCCTCGATCACCGCGGCGTAGTTCTCGAGCAGCGCCCGGGGCTCGAAGCTCGCCTTGCCGATCACCAGGTGGACGATGGCGCTGCGGTCGGTCCGGTACTCGACCTTGCCGGACTTGGACTCCTCGACGGCCTTGCGCACGTCCATCGTGACCGTGCCGACCTTCGGGTTGGGCATCTTGCCCTGCGGGCCGAGGATGCGTCCGAGGCGCCCGACCACCGGCATCATGTCCGGCGTCGCGATCGCCACGTCGAAGTCGGTGAAGCCGTCCTCCACGCGCTTGGCGAGGTCGTCGCCGCCGACGACGTCGGCGCCGGCCTCCTCGGCCTCGCGCGCCTTGTCGCCCTGGGCGAAGACCGCGATCGTGACGTCCTTGCCCAGCCCGTTCGGCAGCGCGATCGTGCCGCGCAGCTGCTCGTCGGCGTGGCGGACGTTGAGCCCGGTGCGCACGTGGAGCTCGACCGACTCGTCGAACTTCGTCTTGCGCAGCGACTTGAGGAGCTCGATCGCCTCGGCGGGCTCGTACTCGTGCTCGCGGTCGACCTGCGCCTTGGCTTCGCGGTAGCCGCGTCCGTGGCGGGGCATCAGCCGACCTCCACGCCCATCGAGCGGGCGGTCCCGGCGATGATCTTCGCGGCCTGGTCGACGTCGTGCGCGTTGAGGTCGGCGAGCTTCTTCTCGGCGATCTCGCGGACCTGGGCCTGGCTGATCTTCCCGACCTTCTCGCGGTGCGGCTCGCCGGAGCCCTTCTCGATCCCGGCGGCCTGCTTGATCAGGACGGCGGCGGGCGGCGTCTTGGTGATGAAGGTGAAGGAGCGGTCCTCGTAGACCGTGATGACGACCGGGATGACCGTGCCGGAGTCCTGCTGGGTCTGGGCGTTGAACGCCTTGCAGAACTCCATGATGTTGATCCCGTGCTGGCCCAGCGCAGGGCCGACCGGCGGCGCCGGGCTGGCCTGGCCGCCGACGGCCTGGAGCTTGATGGTGGTGAGGACCTTCTTCGCCATGGGGACGGTGAGGGTAGCGAGGAGCGCGCCGCGGCGGCGCGCTCAGATCTTCTTGACCTGGTCGAAGCCCACCTCGACCGGCGTCTCGCGGCCGAAGATGGAGACGAGCACCTTGAGCTTGGCGGCGTCGTCGTTGATCTCGGAGATCTCGCCCGAGAAGTCCGACAGCGGCCCCGAGACGACCTTGACCGACTCGCCGATCGAGAACTGGGCCTTCGTGCGCGGCCGCTCGGCGGTCTCGCGATGCAGGAGGCGGTCCACCTCGGCCTGGGTCAGCGGCACCGGCTCGTTGGACGCGCCGACGAATCCGGTCACGCCCGGGGTGCCCTTCACGAGGGTCCAGGAGTCGTCGTTGAGCTCCATGTTCACCAGCACGTAGCCGGGCATGGTGCGCTTCTCGACGGTGACCTTCTGGTTCTCCTTCATCTCCGAGACGGTCTCGGTCGGGACGACGACCTGCTTCACCGCCCGCTGCTGACCGAGCGAGACGACACGGTGCTCGAGGTTCTGCTTGACCTTGTTCTCGTGCCCGGAATAGGTGTTGACGACATACCAGCGGAACATGCGTTTCAGGACGTCCTGTGCACTAGAGGATGAGATTGACGAGCCGGGAGAAGATCGCGTCCATGAGGCCGAGGTAGCCGCCGGCGATCACGACGAACACCAGCACCACGGCGGTGGCCTGCGCGACCTGCTTGCGGTCCGGCCACTGGACGCGCTGCAACTCTGCCCAGCACGCCTTGAGGAAGTTGACGAGCTTGTTGCCGTCCCGGCGGACCTCGGTGGACGCCTTCCCGTGCTTCTCGGGCTTGGCGTCGATCGGGCCCTCGTCGGGGATGTCCTCCAGCTCGTCGGCGAACACCCGGCCCTTGGACTCGTCCGTCGGCGCGAGCTCGTCCTTGAGCGGCGAGGGGATGTCGCCCTCCTCGAGGACGATCTTCGCCTCCTCGGCCGGCCCGGAGGCGTCGGCGATGGGGTCGGGCGGCTCGAGGGTCGAGCGCGACTGCGGGAAGAGCGGATCCTCGGACTGCGCGTGGACCGGGATGCCCGCCTCGTCGTCGGCGGCGGCCTGCGCCGCGACATCGGGCTCGTCGGCGGCGGGGGCGTCGAGCTCGGGCTCGTCGGCGGGCGGGGTGCCGGGCGCAGGGTCGGCCGGCCGCTTCGCCGCCGGCTGGCGGCTGCGCTGGCGCTGCTTCGCTCGCTTGCGGTCCCGGGCCATGCGTCACCGCACCGCGGTCAGCGGGTCTCCTTGTGGGCCGTGTGCGACCGGCACCACTTGCAGTACTTGCGCAGCTCGATCCGGTCCGGATTGTTGCGCTTGCTCTTGTTGGTTTGGTAGTTGCGCCGCTTGCAGTCCTCGCACGCGAGGGTGACAGCGATGCGCACGTCTCCGCGGGCCATGGCAGAAGATCCCCGAGGTGGTTCGTGAACGGATGGGCGCAGGCTGGCGCGAGGCGCCAGTGAGCGCGGGACGCGTGAGTCTAGCGCGGGCGGGCCGTCCGGCGCCGCGCGCCAGGCGGTAGCGTCGGGCGCGATGTCCTGCTCCGCCCCGCCCCGCGACCGCGCATGACCTGGGTTCCGGACGGCTTCGCCCCGCCCGCGCCGCCCGCGGCTGCGGAGTTCGCGCTCGCCCCGCTGGGGCCCGAGCACACCGCCGCCGATCACGCAGCGTGGTCGTCGAGCATCGCGCACGTCCGGGCGACGCCGGGGTTCGACCCGGAGCAGTGGGACGGCGACCCCTGGCCGGTCCCGATGTCGCTGGCCGAGAACCGCTCCGACCTCGTCCGGCACCGCGCCGAGTTCGACCGCGGCGAGGCGTTCGCCTACACCGTGCTCGATCCGGCCACCGGCGACGTGATCGGCTGCGTCTACGTCGAGCCGGACCCGTCCGGCGCCGCGGAGGCCCGGGCTCGGTCGTGGGTCCGGGCCGATCGCGCGGCGCTCGACGGGCCGCTGCACGCGGCGGTCGACGCCTGGCTGCGGTCGGAGTGGCCGCTGCGCTCGGTCCGCTGGCCGGGCCGGGTGGCGCCCGGCCCCGGGGCCGAAGCTGAGGTTCGGCCGGCCGGGGCGGCACAACCGCGGCCTCGCCGGCTCGGGGGCGGCGCGCAACTGGTCGCGTTCGTCGGCAGCCGGGATCTCGCGGCCGCCGACGCGTTCTACGCTGGCGTGCTCGGCCTGGAGCGCACCGAGGCCACCGCGTTTGCGAACGTCTACGACGCCGGCGGGACGGCGCTGCGCGTCACCCGGGTCGACGCAGTCGCCGCGGCGCCGTACACGGTGCTGGGCTGGAGCGTTCCCGACATCGCCGCCGCGGTGGCGGACCTGGCCTCGGCCGGCGTCGTCTTCACGCGCTACGGCGGGCTCGAGCAGGACGAGGCCGGCATCTGGGCGGCGCCGAGCGGCGCGCGCGTCGCGTGGTTCGCCGACCCGGACGGCAACACGCTCTCGGTGACCGAGCATCCCGGGGAGCAACGCGTCCGGGAGGCGCCGCATTGACTCGGCCTCGCCAGTCGGTCAAGGCCGCGAACGGCTGCCGGGCCGCTGACCCACGGAGCTCACTCCGGCGGCGGGAGCGGGCCGAGACCGAGGTTCGGCCGGCTGCGCGGCACAACTGCGACCTCGCTGGCAACGCTGTACGCCAACGATGCGGATGATGCCGCGTGCGGCCTTCTCGCACCGACGATCAGCAGGCCCGGGCCTGGGTTCGACCGGCGGCAAGGCCCGCTCTACGGGCCGCAGCGAGCCGCCCACGGTTGCGCCAGGTGCGCGCTCGACGGTAGGCGCCGAGCGCCGCCCGGTAGCGGGCGACAGCCCGGGCGCGCCCAACGACGGAGCGGTAGCACGCTCGGGTCGTGAGCGCCGACGCCGGACGGACTGTCAAGCGGTACGGGTAGGGGCCACCCAGCGAACAGCCAGGGTTGCTGATGTCCACGCGGTACGACACGCTCGGACGGAGAACCGGTCGTTTCACGACCGGCGGACGAGTTGTCTCACCTCGTTTCGAGTAGGGCGGCCGCAGGGTCTCGCGCAAATTCAGACGTCCAGCTACGAAGAACGGACCGAACACGCATGGCATGCCCTCGTCCACGGTTCTCGGGTCACTGAGGTCTTGAAGGGTGATCGCAACCCGTCGGGCGAGCGACGGCCGGGCGTACAGGAAGTAGACGTCCACATCCCCGAAGCCCACGCTGGTCGAGATGGATCCCGAAGTCAATACCCGATCGGTTCGAGTTCCGTAGGCATGCGCCGCGGTGGAAGTGGCTGCCGCGTGAGCGAATGCCGCACAGGCCAACAGGAAGGCGTAGAGCACACGTCGGCTCATTGTTTGAGGATGGCCAGGCTGCTGGCCAAGGCGTAGTGGTCGGAGGCTGAGAACCCGTAGACGGCCACCCCGCTATGCGTGGTCGTGGAGTTGACGAACATGTAGTCGAGCTTTGCGCAGGCGATATGCGGGCCGTCCTGGTAGTCGTGGCGATACGCAGTGATGTTGTGGCCAGGGTCAGCCTCGGCGACTCCCAGCGAGCCGTTGTAGAAGCTCGGCATGGCCAGCGCCGCCGTCCACGCGCTCCCTGCGCAGGAGTTCCCCGAGTAGCCGATGTTGAAGTCCCCCAGGATGACTTTGTTTCGCGTGGCATCGCCCGCGAAGATGTCGCCGCCCGCCTCCTGCTGGGAGAAGTAGTAGTTGGGCGCGCCGGGCGTCCCCATCCGAGGATCCTCGGCCATGTGGGTGCCCATCACCCGCAGCGGAGCCTGCGGGAACATCACCGTCACGCGCTGCAGGCGTCTCTGCTCGGTCGTGGTCGGCGTCTCGAACTGGCAGGGACTGGAGGGGTTGCGAGGGAGCTTGCTCACCACGCAGCTGGGCTGTATCGAGGTTGCGTACTGCTCAGGGTACGCAGTCGCGATCCCGAACGAACAGGCTTGGAATGGGCCGTCCTGCGGAAACGCCACTCGGGTGGAGGCGAAGACCCAGGTCAGCGGCAGGCCATTGGCGGTGAGATAGCCGTCCATCTCCGGGATGCGCTCGGAACACTGCTCCTGCAACGCCAGCACATAGTCGGCTGGCGTCCACGTCTGCCCGTAGGCGATCTTCAAGTTGTTGGCAATCGTGACCGACGGGAAGGGGAAACTCCATAGGTCAAGAGCTCTGGTCTTGTCGTATCCCTTCACGTTGTAGGTCGTCGCCCGCACGACGTAGAACTGGTAGTAGTGCGGATCGGCGATCACCGGGTATGCAGCGGCGTCGCGGTGGCGCACGGTCATCGTGAGCTGATCGCCCTCGGCCCGCAGCGTCGTGGGAATCGATCTGCCGTCGGCGTCGACGGCCCCGGGCGCGCTGATGATGGTTCTCACTGTGCCGCCCGCCGCGCTGGTCACGGCGTCACGTAGCTCCGCCCCCTGCTTCATCTGAGCGCCGGTGTCCGGGACGTCGGCGGGATCGAAGGCGCCTGAACCTGAAGTCATCTGGCCGGGGGGTCGAGCTGCGCCCTCGATGATCGCGACGGTGTGGTCGTCGAGTTGCTGAACTGCCTGACCGGGTCGGAGCTCCATCTGCCAGGAGAACGTCTCCGGAGCAGCCGAGTTGCGGATGCTCTTGAAGGTCTCGAGCCCGTATGCGCTGGCGCGCACCAGCGTGTCGGTTCCGGACTCGGTGTTCGGGTAGATGACAGCGTCACCGGACCGGCTCGCGGAGCTGGCCGACTTCGAGATGCCCTCCGGCAGCAGGCAGACGCCCCGAGGGCCGGCGCCCAGCGCCAAGCCGCCGGCGGGACTTGACGAAATGGCAGCCGACCCCAGGTTCTGGTCGGCCTCGAACGCGTCCCTCTCGAACCGCAGAGTCGGGGCGATGCTCCCGCCGCCGGGGGCGGCGGCGGCGCCCGCCGCGGCGAGGAGCGACGGTTGGCTGTCGCGAACCACAGCCTCGGCCGCGTCGGTGGCGATCTCGGGCTCGGATCCACTGACCGTCTCTCCACGAAGGTCCGTGCACGAGTCGAATCGGGCCTCGCACGGCTGGCCGCCGGAAGTCCGGTAGACGCCGACGCCGCACTCCGTCGACTCGGAGTCGTCGCGCACGGCGAGTTGTCGCTCGGTGAGGTTCCCGACGGCATCGTACGCCGTGATCACCACCTTGTGGGTCCCGGCCGAGAACGCCGAGTCCTTCCAGGACATGCCGCGGACGAGGTCGCAGTTCGGCTCGCCGCAGTCGGCAATGAAGTTCCGGGCCAGATACCCGTCGACGGTCACGGTCATCTGCGACATCCCAGCCTGATCGACGCCATCGTCCCGGGCGGCGAGACTCAAGTCCGCGCTTCCCTTGACCGCGGTGCCATTCGACGCGAGATCCGGAAGCTGACCACCGACGCCAAGAGCAGGCGGCGTGCGGTCCACGATCACCGAGATGCGCTTGGATGCGACGGTGGAGTCGTCAGCTCGAAGGTCGAAACTGAGGGTTCGCCGACCCTCGTTGAGCTGGCTGAGGTCGACGCGTAGCTGACCCTGCAATCGGCACGGCTCGCCGCCGCATGAACGGGACACGCTGCCGACCTCACGTCCGTCGGCGGTGGCGACGACGCTCAGTGACTCGCGAGCCGAAGCCTCTCCGTCCACGCCAAGCTGGAATGCCGACGCCCCAACGAACGCTCCGTCAGCGTCGGCGCCTTCACTCGAAACCGAGATGGCTGGCAACGACGCTATCGGGTCTGTCAACGCGTGGCGCGGTCGCGGTCGCGGTCGCGACCGCAGACCATGCGAGCCCTGGGAAACAGCGCAGCGCCTGAGGCGGACCTACGCCCGCGCGCTGGCCGCCGGGTCCAGCCGCGTCATCTGGACCGAGGCGTCGAACTCGGCGGCGGACTGGCCGCGGAAGACGCCCTTGACCGGCGGGATGTCCGGGTAGTGACGGCCGTGGCCGATCTTGACGTGCTGCTCGCCGACGAGGCCGCGGTTCGTCGGGTCGGCGCCGACCCAGACCGGCTCCCCGCGGCCGTCGTGGCCCGGCAGCAGCGCCTCGAGCCAGGCGTGGGTGTCGACCTCGACCGAGTCCGAGCCGCCGTCCTCGGGTGCCGCGAACAGGTAGCCGGACACGTAGCGGGCGGCGATGCCCTGGCGGCGCAGGAGCGCGAGGCCGAGATGAACGAAGTCCTGGCACACGCCGGCGCCGGCGTCCAGCAGGTCGGCGATCGTCGAGCCCACATATGTCACGCCGGCCCGGTACTCGAACCGGTCGGGGATGAGCTCGGCCAGGAGCAGGAGCGTCGAGAGCGGGGACTTGGCCCGCAGGACGGCGAGGAGGTCGTCGAGCGAGCCGTCGTCGGGCACGTCGTCGGTGAGCAGGAGGAACTCCCCGCCGGCCTCGCGGTAGGTCTCGGAGGCCAGCGCCTCCCACGGCGCCTGCGGCGGTGCCGGCGGCGGGGCGGTGACGACCCGCGCGCGCACGTCGATCGTCAGGTGGTCGTGCGGGCGGGCGATGCCGAACTCGGTCACCTCGGTGCCGAAGTAGTCGGCGTGGCGGCTCTGGCGCGTCTCGGGGTCGACGCGGACGAGGAACTCGTCGCAGCGCTGCGTGCTCGTCGTGGCCGGCTTGACCCGCAGCGCGTTGAGGTTGTCGGTCACCGGGCTGGCGTAGCGGTACTCGGTCAGGTAGCGGATCTGGAAGTTCATGCGACGACGAGCCTCTCGGGGGCGGCGGCGCCCGCGAAGTAGCGGTCGGCCACGTCGCGGTCCACGAGCGCGAGCTCGTGCTGGACGAAGCCGAACGTGCGGGCCAGGCCCCGGCCTCCCCCGTGTGCGCGCGCCCGAAACTCCAGGTCGGCGGTGAGCCGGGCCAAGCGCAGCACCGGCGGCGACGTGCGCGGGGAGACGTCGGCGGCGGCCAGGGAGCCGTGCAGGGCCTCGACGTTCGCCGCCACCGAGTTCGGGTACTCGCGGTCGAAGAGCAGGAAGCGGGCCACCGGGACCGCGTCGGCCGGGCCGGCCACGCCGCGCCGGAAGGCCTGGAAGCCGCCGACGGCGTGCAGCAGCGCCAGCGCCTGGCCGTCGCGCAGCGGCGCACGCTCGCCGTCGTCCTCGGCCTCGCCCGGCGGCAGCGCGACGCGCAGGATGCGCAGGACCATGTCGGCGGACTCGGCCTGGCCGCCGGCGCAGAGGAAGGCGTGGGCCTCGTCGCGCAGCATGGTGCGGTCGGCCAGCCCCCACACGAGCGCGCAGCGCTGCTTGATGAGCTGGTAGGTCGACCACGGGCCGGCCCGCAGCCCGGCGGTCAGGTCGCGGCCCTGGAGCTCGAGCGCGAAGCCGTTGACCGCCTCCCACATCTCGGTCGAGATCACGTCGCGCAGCGTGCGCGCGCCCTCGCGCGCACGCTCGACGCAGGCGAGCACCGAGGCGGGCTGTCTGCGGTCGAGCGTGAGCAGGCGCAGCACGTCGTCGCGGGCGGCGGGGCCGCGCGGCGCGTCGGTCTC